>Ga0268297_1003_pt1 | contig 613698 bp, 534 predicted proteins | sample MetYM2_FD_190384 | JGI IMG/M metagenome (GOLD analysis project Ga0268297, IMG submission 190384) | Soil microbial communities from Anza Borrego Desert, Southern California, United States - Methylocaldum Y-M2 | ecosystem: Environmental > Terrestrial > Soil > Desert | place: USA: California...
AAGTGAAAAGCGGACCGCCGGCGCTTATCTACACGGCAGGCTGAAAGGCCAAAGGCTCATTGCGGCGTCCGGCAGTCCCGTCTACCGAAGAGCGACTTCGGCGGACGGATTCACCATACAAGGCTCCGTGGCGACATCCATGTCGCCAAGGGTCCCGGAAAGGGCCTGCCCCCGAATGCCCGATGGCGCTGCTCGGGTGGGTGGGAGGGAGAGCAAGAGCAAGAGCCGGGTTTGCGGCCCGGCTTGGCTACAGGTCGCCTAGTCGTGTTTGTAGGGCGGCGATGGCTGCGAGGCCGGCGGTTTCTGTGCGCAGGATGCGGGGGCCTAGTTGCAAGCCCTGGAAGCCGGCTTGGGCCAGCGTCTGGCGATCCTTGGGGGACCAGCCGCCTTCGGGGCCGATGGCGACGACTACGGGGGTGTCGGGGCCGGTTTGCAGGGTGCTGAGGCGGTGTTCGCCTTGGGGGTCCAGTGTCAGCTTCAATGCGTCTGCTGGCACCGATGCGGCGGCGGCTGCCAATGGTTGCGGCATGGCCAATGCGGGCACGCGTGCGCGGCCGGATTGTTCGCAGGCGGAGAGGATCACGCTGCGCCAGTGGGCCACGCGTTTCTCCAGGCGGGGGCCGTCGAGTTTGACTTCGGTGCGCTCGGCGTTCACGGGCAACAGGGCACTGACGCCAAGTTCGGTCGCTTTCTGCAGGATCAGGTCCATCTTTTCGCCGCGCGCGATGCCCTGCAGCAGCAGGATCGGGCGCGGGGATTCGGTGTGTACGGCCTGTGGGGTGCCGACCTGGACGCGGGCTTCGCGTTTGTTGGCGAGGGTAATGGTGGCGGGGTAGTCGTGGCCGTCGCCGTTGAACAGGACGCAGGTGTCGCCTTGGCCCAGGCGCAGGACGCGCAGGAGGTGGTTGGCGGTGGTTTCCGGCAGCAGCAGGTCGGTGCCGGCGGCGAGGGGCAGGTCGAGGTGGCAGCGGGTCAGGCGCATGCGGTGGCTTCTTCGATCGCGGCCAGGGTGGTTTCGGCCAGGAGCGCGAGCTGGGCTTCGTCGACGCAGTAGGGGGGCATCCAGTAGAGGATGTCGCCAAGCGGGCGCAGCACCACGCCGCGGGCGAGGGCGGCGCGGTAGGCGTGCAGGCCGACGCGCGCGGCGGCCGGGAAGGGCGTGTGGCGGTCGCCGTCGCGGCTCAGTTCGAAGGCCACCACCATGCCGGCCTGGCGCACGTCGGCGACGTGGCGGTGGTCGCCGATCGCGCGCGACAAGGTGCGCATGGTCGCGGCGGTGGCGTGGTTGCGGACCAGGATGTCGTCGCTGGTGAAGATGTCCAGGCTGGCCAGGGCGGCGGCGCAGGCCAGCGGGTTGCCGGTGTAGCTGTGGGAATGCAGGAAGGCGCGCTCGCGCGAGTCGTCGAGGAAGGCGTCGTAGAGATCCTGGGTGGCGAGTACGGCGGCCAGGGGCAGGAAGCCGCCGGTCAGGCCCTTGGACAGGCACAGCAGGTCGGGCATGACATTGGCCTGTTCGCAGGCGAACAGGGTGCCGGTGCGGCCGAAGCCGGTGGCGATTTCGTCGGCGATCAGGAACGCGCCATGGGCATCGCACAGCTGGCGCACGCGCGTCAGGTAGGCCGGGTCGTGCATGCGCATGCCGCCGGCACACTGCAATCGCGGCTCCAGGATGACTGCGCAGATCTCGCCCGGATGCTGGTCGAACAGGTCGGCCAGGGCGTCGGCGGCTTCGTGCGCGCGGCCAGCGGCGTCCTGGCCGGGCTTGGCCAGGTAGGCGTCGGGCGAGGGCGCGAACAGCGCTTCGGCCAGCAGCGGCGCGTAGACGCGCCGGTACAGCGGGATGTCGCCCACGGCGAGCGCGCCGATGGTCTCGCCGTGGTAGCCGTTCTCCAGCGCGACGAAGCGAGTGCGATGCAGTTCGCCGCGGTTGCGGAAGTAGTGGAAGGCCATCTTCAACGCCACTTCCACCCCGGCCGAGCCGTTGTCGGCGTAGAACACCTTGGACAGCGGCGCCCGATCGGCCTGGCGCGGGGCGATCTGCAACAGGCGCTCGGCCAGGCGGATGGCTGGCTCGTGGCCGAAGCCGGCCAGCATCACTTGCTCCAGCGAGTGGGCCTGGGCGCTGATGGCCGCGGCAATGCGCGGTTCGGCGTGGCCGAACAGGTTGGTCCACCAACTGCTGACGGCATCCAGGTAGCGGCGGCCATCGTGGCCGATCAGCCAGGCGCCTTCGCCGCGGGCGATCGGCACCAGCGGCAGGGTGTCGGGATGCTCGCGCATCTGCGTGCAGGGGTGCCACAGCACGGCGAGATCGCGTTGCCGCCAGGCGTCGGCCAGGGCGTTGGGGTCTGCTAGCATTTCGTACGATGAAGCCCTGTGTGCCTATGCCCATTCTACTGTCCCACTGCCTGGACCGTTCGTTCGCCCCCCGCCCGATGGGAGCGCCCGCATGAGCCGGCCATTGCCGGTGATCCATGAGGTACGCGAGCTGGGCGAGGGCCGCCAGCAGCTGGACCTGGAGTTTTCCAACGGCGAGCGCCGGCTCTATCACCGCCAGCTCAGTGGTGGGCACGGCGCGGTGGTGGTGGTGCCGCTGATCGATGACGAGACCGTGTTGCTGGTGCGCGAGTACGCCGCCGGCATGCACCGCTACGAACTCGGCCTGGTGAAGGGCCGCATTGACGCCGGCGAAACGCCGTTGCAGGCGGCCGACCGCGAGTTGAAGGAGGAAGCCGGTTACGGCGCGCGGCGGCTGGATGTACTGCGAGCGATGACGCTGGCGCCCACCTACATGGCGCATCAATCCTGGCTGGTGGTGGCGCGCGACCTGTATCCCGAACGCTTGCCCGGCGATGAGCCAGAGGAGCTCGACGTGGTGCCATGGAAGCTGGCCGACCTCGACCAGCTGTTGCTGCGCGAGGATTTTTCCGAAGGGCGCTCGTTGGCGGCGCTGTTGATCGCCCGTCAGTGGCTGGCGGGCAAGCTGTGAGCCGGGCGTTGGATGCCGGCGTCGGCGAAGGCGTCATCGCGATTGCGCAGGCCGCAGGAGCGGCGATCATGGCGATCTATCGCGATGGCTTCTCGGTACAGACCAAGGACGATGCCAGCCCGCTGACCCAGGCCGACCTGGCGGCGAACCGCGTCATCGTGGAGGGCCTGGCGACGCTGACGCCGGACATCCCGGTGTTGTCGGAGGAATCGGCGCAGGCGCCGTGGCCACAACGGCGCGGTTGGACGCGCTATTGGCTGGTCGACCCGCTCGATGGCACGCGCGAGTTCATCAAGCGCAATGGCGAGTTCAGCGTCAACATCGCCTTGGTCGAAGACGGCGTGGCGGTGTTCGGTGTGATCCAGGCGCCGGTCGATGGACGCGTGTGGCATGCCGCTAGCGGCCAGGGTGCATATCGGCGGCTGCCGGGCGCAGCCGACCTGCGCTTGCAGGTGCATGCGCCGGCAGGCGTACCGCTGCGCGTGGCGGCCAGCCGTTCGCACCGCGGCGAGCGCACCGAAGCCCTGCTTGCGCGAATGGGCGAAGTCGAAGTGATCGCGCAGGGCTCGTCGCTGAAGTTCTGCCGCATTGCCGATGGCGAACTGGATTTCTATCCGCGCTTCGGCCCGACCTCCGAGTGGGATACCGCCGCTGGCCAATGCATTCTCGAAGCGGCCGGCGGCGCCGTGTTGGCGGCCGACAGCGGCAAGCCGTTCCGCTACAACCAGCGCGAGAGCCTGCTCAATGGCGATTTCGTCGCCCTGGGCGATCCGGCGCTGCCGTGGCGCGAGTGGCTGTAGTGCCGGCCTGCGTCATCATGGGGCTCCCGGTCGAGACATCCATCGCATGACTGCTTCTGAAGACCCGCGCGACATCCACACGCTGCTCGCCATCATGGCGCGCCTGCGCGACCGCGAGAGCGGCTGCCCCTGGGACCTGGAACAGGACTTCGCGAGCATCGCGCCGTATACGATCGAGGAAGCCTATGAAGTGGCCGACGCGATCGACCGCGGCGACCTGGCCGCGCTGAAGGACGAACTCGGCGACCTGCTGCTGCAGGTCGTGTTCCATGCGCAGATGGCGGCCGAGCAAGGCGCCTTCGGCTTTGGCGATGTGGTGGCGGCCATCAGCGACAAGCTCGTCCGCCGCCATCCGCATGTGTTCGCCACCACCGAGGTCGATAGCGCTAGCGCGGTCTCGGCCAACTGGGAGGCGATCAAGCGCGCCGAGCGCGCCGCGGCCGGTGAGCAGGACGACTCGGCGTTGGCCGGCATCGCCCGCGGCCTGCCGGAATGGCAGCGTGCGGTGAAGCTGCAGTCGCGTGCGGCGCGGGTTGGCTTCGACTGGCCCAGCCCGGCGCCAGTGCTGGCCAAGCTGCACGAAGAGATAGAAGAGGTGCGCGCCGAATTCGCCCACGGCGATGTTGCCGCGCGCCAGGCGCAGCTGCAGGACGAGATCGGCGATGTGCTGTTCGTCTGCGCCAACCTGGCGCGGCATGCCCGCGTCGACGTTGGCACGGCCCTGCGTGGGGCCAACCAGAAGTTCGAGCGGCGCTTCCGCGCGATGGAGGCGTTGGCGCGCGCGGCCGGCACCTCGCTGGAGGCGCTGTCGCTGACCGAGCAGGACGCGTTGTGGGACCAGGTCAAGGTGGCCGAGCGGGAGCCGGCGGCAAGCAGCGGCGCAGACGCCGGCTGACGCGCCAGTGCCTGCCTGGCGGCCGGCCAGCGGCGTATCCTGTCGCGGTCGTAGTGCCCGGAGGGGAGCATGCGCCGATTTGCCAGTTTCCGTGAGTTCTATCCGTTCTACCTGGGCGAACACGCCAACCGAACCTCGCGCCGGCTGCACTTCATCGGCAGCTGCGGCGTGCTGGTACTGGTCGGCATCGCCGTGGCCACTGCGCGCCCGCTCTGGCTGCTGGGCGCGCTGCTCTGCGGCTACGGCTTCGCCTGGGTCGGGCACTTCTTCTTCGAGAAGAATCGCCCGGCCACCTTCAAGCACCCGTTCTATTCGTTTGCCGGCGACTGGGTGATGTTCCGCGACATCCTGCTGGGTCGCATCCCGTTCTAGCGCGCCCAATCGCGGTGGCAGCCCCCCGTCGCTGCGGCATACTGTCGTTTCACAAGGAAAAGAAAAGGAGAGAGGAATGCTCGGCACAGGATTTCTGACATTCGTGGTGCTGTTGGTCTGCGTCATCCTCTTGTTCAAGGCCGTGCGCATGGTGCCGCAGGGCTATGAATGGACCGTGGAGAAGTTCGGCAAGTACACCCGCACGCTCAGTCCCGGCCTGCATTTCCTGATTCCCGGCGTGTACGGCATCGGCCGCAAGGTCAACATGATGGAGCAGGTGCTGGAAGTCCCCAGCCAGGACGTCATCACCAAGGACAACGCGGTCGTGCGCGTGGACGGGGTGGTGTTCTTCCAGGTCCTGGACGCAGCCAAGGCCGCCTACGAGGTCGCCAATCTCGAAGTGGCCACGATTGCCTTGGTGCAGACCAACATCCGCACCGTGATCGGTTCGATGGACCTGGATGAGTCGCTGAGCCAGCGCGAAACCATCAACGCCAAGTTGCTCAACGTCGTCGACCATGCGACCAATCCGTGGGGCATCAAGGTGACCCGGATCGAGATCAAGGACATCCAGCCGCCACAGAACCTGGTGCAGTCGATGCAGCAGCAGAAGATGGCCGAGCAGAACAAGCGCGCCGCCGTGCTGGACGCCGAGGGCGTGCGCCAATCGGAAATCCTGCGGGCCGAAGGGCAGAAGCAGGCGGCCGTGCTCGAAGCCGAGGGCCGCAGGGAGGCCGCGTTCCGCGACGCCGAGGCACGCGAGCGCTCGGCTGAAGCCGAGGCGCGGGCGACGCAGATGGTCTCCGACGCGATCGCCGCCGGCAACGTCCAGGCGATCAACTACTTCATCGCGCAGAAGTACGTGGAAGCCTTCAAGGAGTTGGCCACCGCGCCGAACCAGAAGTTCGTGCTGATGCCGATGGAATCGGCTGGCATCATCGGCTCGATCGCCGGTATCGCCGACCTGGCCAAGGCGGCGCTGGGCGAACGCACCAACCCGCCGGCACCGCGCGGCAACCCGCCGCCGCCGCCGCGCTTCGGAGCCTGAGCCATGCGCCCGGAAGTGGTCGGCTGGGCGGCGCTGGCGCTGCTGCTGTTCGCCGCTGAAGCGCTGGCGCCCGGCGCTTTCATGTTGTGGATGGGCTTCGCTGCCACGGTCGTGTTCGTCGCGGTATGGGTCATCCCGGACATTCCGCTGCTGATCCAGGCGGTGGCTTTCGGCGTGCTCAGTTTCATTTCGGTGCAGGTCTACCGCACCTGGTTCCGGCGTGGCGAGCGCCCGAGCGACCGGCCGTTGCTCAACCGCCGCGCCGAACAGCTGGTCGGCCGCGTGGTCATCCTCGACCAGGCCATCAGCGGTGGCCGTGGCCGGGCCAAGATCGATGACGCGTTCTGGGTCGTCGACGGGCCGGACCTGGCCGCCGGCAGCGCGGTGCGGATCGTGGCGGTGGATGGCATGACGTTGAAGGTGCAGGCCGCCTGAGCGCGGCCTGATCCGCAAGGGCGGGACGGCGCTGCTGCTATGCGCCGTGATCGCCCGGCAGCGTCGGGCGATAATGGGCGTCTTTCCACCGGAACCGACGCCATGACCCTCAAGCAGACCATCCTCAACGACACCCATCGCGCCCTCGGCGCCAAGATGGTGGACTTCGGGGGCTGGGACATGCCCATCCACTATGGCTCGCAGCTGGACGAACACCACCTGGTGCGTGGCGACGCCGGCATGTTCGACGTCAGCCACATGACCGTGGTGGACCTGCACGGCGAGCGCGTGCGCGCGTTCCTGCGCCACCTGCTGGCCAACTCGGTGGACAAGCTCAAGGTGCCGGGCAAGGCGCTCTACAGCTGCATGTTGAACCCGCAAGGCGGGGTGATCGACGACTTGATCGTGTACTTCCAGGCCGAGGACTTCTTCCGCCTGGTGGTCAACGCCGGCACCCGCGACAAGGACCTGGCGTGGATCGGCGAGCAGGCGGCCGCGTTTGGCGTGCGCGTAGAGGAACGCCCGGACTTCGCGATGATCGCGGTGCAGGGCCCGAAGGCGCGCGAGAAAGTCATCTCGCTGCTGGCCGAGGCCGACCAGGCACCGGCGCGCAAGCTTGGCCGCTTCGCCGCGCTGCATGCCAAGTCCAACGCCGGCGTGCCGCTGTTCGTGGCGCGCACCGGCTACACCGGCGAGGACGGTTTCGAGATCGTGCTGCCGGAAGCCGATGCCGTCGCGTTCTGGAACGCACTGCTGGCCGCGGACGTCAAGCCGGCCGGCCTTGGCGCGCGCGATACCTTGCGCCTGGAAGCGGGCATGAACCTCTACGGCCAGGACATGGACGACGCGGTCTCGCCGTTCGAGGCAGCACTGGCCTGGACCGTGGCATTGGACGAGGGTCGAGACTTCATCGGCCGCGCGGTGCTGGAGACGCAGCAGGCCAGTGGTGCGCCGCGGCAAATGATTGGCCTGGTGATGGACGAGAAGGGCGTACTGCGCCATGGCCAGAAGGTGCTCACCGCGCAGGGCGAGGGCGAGATCCTCTCGGGTACGTTCTCACCGACGCTGGGCAAGGCGATTGCCTTCGCGCGCGTGCCGGCGGGCGAGCCGGGCGCGGTGCGGGTGGACATCCGCGGCAAGGAAGTGCCGGTGCGCGTGGTCAAGTTCCCGTTCGTGCGCGAAGGCCAGGCCCAGCCCGGCGTGCTGGGTTGAACCCGGCCGGACGCCGCACGCGCGTTACGGCAGCGGGTGCTGCACCCGCGCCTGGTTGGTTAAACTACGTCTCCATTCCCCGACCCCGTTTTCCCGGAGCTTTCCCATGAGCGAGATCCCAGGCGACCTCAAGTTCCTCAAATCCCACGAGTGGGCCCGCGTCGAAGGCAACGGCCGCGTCACCGTCGGAATTTCCGATCATGCCCAGGGCCTGCTGGGCGACCTGGTCTATGTCGAGCTGCCGAACGTCGGCGACACCGTCGAGGCCGGTAACGGCGCCGCAGTGGTGGAGTCGGTCAAGGCCGCTTCGGACGTCTACAGCCCGGTCAGCGGCAAGGTCGTCGAGGTCAATTCGATCCTCAACGACAAGCCGGAGACCATCAACGAGGACGCCTACGGCGAAGGTTGGATCTTCGTCGTTGAGGTCAGCGAGCCGGACCAGCTCAACGAGCTGCTGGCCCCGGACGACTACGCCGAACTACTGGAAGAAGACGCTCACTGATTCTTCACTTCAGCTGGCGTCATGGAAAACGGCCGCGAAAGCGGCCGTTTTTGTTTGTGCGAGGCGGCGGCGGTCGATTGGTTTTCGGGTGTCGGTGCGCATGCCGGGTGGCAGCCGACTGCACCCCGATCGGCTGGCGGACGATACGAAAAGTCGTCTTGGTCGACCGCCGTCGCGCGTCCGGAAGCACGCACGCGCGTCTCCGAAGTGGTCGTCGAGGTCGGCCAGCGGCAGGAAAAGTTTGCGCATTTCGGTCGATGCAGTGCCGCGAAAGGTACTTTGGCGAAAAAAATTTTCGCCCGCCGCGACCACCTCCGGTGCTGTCCGGCGCGCCGTCGCCGCGCGCACGCGTAGTGCCGGCGCGCGTCGCGCTTGCGTGCAGCGGCGCGAACAATACAGCTGAAAAGAAGTAGTTTTTTTTTATCGACCGCGATGTCGGCTGCTGCCGACCCTGCTTGCAAGGCGGGCGGCGGGGTGGCGCTGCACCCGTCGGAGCGGTGCCGTGCCGACGGCCGGTCGAAAAATATTTTCGCCGGAGTGTTGACAGTAAAAAAAACCGTGATTAGGTTTCGCCCCAAGCAGACGTTGCTGCCGCAGAGAGTGAGTCGAATCGACATCAAGGTGACAAGCAAGCGCCACGCATCCGCCCTGGAACCTAAGACGGTGGATATGGGACTGCTTCCCTCCGCGAAAAGTACGACGTCCTTCCATTGCGCACCCGTGTCGGCGTCGACGCGGGTGTTTCTGTATCCGCCGCGTCGAAGTCGACGGTCAGGCGGTATCCGCGGGCGGGGTCCCGCCGCGGACTTTGGTTTCACTGGGCACTCAACTCCATAGTTCACTGACGAGGAGCCATCACATGGCCACTAAGAAAGCTGCGAAGAAATCGACCGCCAAGAAAGCGGTGAAGAAGACCGCGAAGAAGGCTGCTGGCAAGAAGACCGTAAAGAAGGCAGCGAAGAAGGTCGCCAAGAAGGCCGCCAAGAAGTCGCCGGCCAAGAAGGCGGTGAAGAAGTCCGCCAAGAAGACCGCGAAGAAGGCGACCAAGAAGGTAGCCAAGAAGTCCGGCGCCAAGAAGGCCGTGAAGAAGACCGCGAAGAAGGCGGCCAAGAAGGTAGCCAAGAAGACCGGCGCCAAGAAGGCTGTAAAGAAGACCGCGAAGAAGGCGGCCAAGAAGGTAGCCAAGAAGTCGACTGCCAAGAAGGCTGCCAAGAAGGCCCCGAAGAAGGCTGCGAAGAAGGTTGCCAAGAAGAAGCCGGCCGCTCGCAAGAAGAAGGCCGCTCCGGTCGCCCTGCCGGCTACCCCGGCACCGCTGATCTGATTCAACTGTCCCGATAAGCCGTACATCAGGCTCTCTCCCCGGTGCCCAGCGGGGAGGGAGCTTTTTTATGGGGGGGCGGAAATGCGAAAGGGCGGCCTTGGCCGCCCCTTTGCTTTTGGCGCATCCATCAACTGGGGACAAGCCCCCCTTCTGTTAAGGGGGGCGCGCCGACAGGCGCGGGGGATAGGCAAGGCAGGAGCTGGGACCCGAAGTTTGCGTAGCAAAGTTTGGGCGCGCCAGCCGCAAAGCGGCTAGCGCGGCGAAGCTACCGCTTTGCCCGTGGAGGTGCCCCGGCGACCCGGCACCTGCTGCTTTTCAGCCAGCATGTTGTCGTTGCCGAAGTCGCTGTCGACGTCGATGTCGAGCCAACGTTGTGCCGGCAGGCCCATCGCGCGGTCGAGGATCGTCGGCAGCAGGCCGGAGGGCAGGCCGCTTTCGCCGTTCCACAGGATGGCCACGCCCAGGTCGCGCTCGGGTACCAGTGCCACCAGGCCGCGATAGCCCTGGACCGCGCCGGCATGGAAGACGACCTGGTGGCCGGCGTACTCGAACACGCGCCAGCCCAACGCATAGCCAGCCGAGCTCACACGCTCGCGGCGCCAGCCCGAACGCATTTCGCCCGGGGTGGAAATCAACGAGGCGTGCAGCGTCGCCAGCAACGGCGCAGGCAGCACGTCGGGGCGATGGCCGGTCTGCGCCAGCAACCACTGCGCCATGTCGCTGGCGCTGGCATTGACGCCCGCGGCCGGCGCCAGTCGGTAATAGGTGGGCTTGGGCGTCAGCCCGACCCAGCCATTGCGGCTGCGCACGTGCGGGCGTGCCCAGCTCGGGCTGGCCTGGATGCCGGCCAGGCCCATGCTGGCATCGTTCATGCCGAGCGGTTTGAAGATGCGCTTCTCGACCGACTGCTCGTAGAAATTACCCGAGGCGGCGAAGACCACGTCGCCGACCAGGCTGAAGGCGACATTCTGGTAGGCGTAGCACTCGCCCGGCGCGCAGCGCAGCGGTGCGTTGGCCAGCTTGTGGCTGAGGGTGTAGTAGTCGTTGTCGGACTCGACATCGCGATCGTAGGCATTGCGGGTCAGGCCGACGCGATGGCTGAGCACGTCGGCGATGGTGAGCTGGCGCGTGGCGACCGGATCGCTGAGCTGGAAGCCGGGCACGTAATCGACCACCTTGCTGTCCCAGCGCAGGGTGCCGTCATTGACCAGCAGCCCGGCCATGGTGCCGGCGAAGGCCTTGGACAACGAGGCCAGGCGGAATACGGTGTGCGCGTCCACCGGCTGCGGATGGTTGACGTCGGTGACGCCAAAGCCGCGCGCGCTGAGCACGCGGCCGCCCTGGACGATGGCCAGCGCCATGCCGGGCACGCGCTCGCCGTAGGTCAGCTGCTCGGCCATGGATTCGAACACGGCCGGATCGAAACCTTCGGCCAGCGGCCGGATCTTTTCCTCGCCCAGCGCGGCGCGATAGGCGGCCGGTTGGGTGGGCGAGGCGGCGACGTTATTGAAGGCCTGCAGCGTCTGCACGGCGGGCGCCGGCGTCTGCGCGGTGGAAGACAATGCGAAGGGCATCAATACCCCGAGCAACCCCGTTGCAACCGGCCGAAGACGCCGGCGCTTGCTCATGTCTTTCATGGATGTGTGCCGCCTGTGACCCTGCCTGCAAGGATTCTAGCGCCGCTTTTCCGGATAGCACAAACCGCGACAAGATGAATGGGCATCGCGTTGATCTTGTGGGGATTTTTCCGACGCACGTCGCGCTACGGAGCGGGTACCCCGGATTGGTTTGCTACCGCTCAAGCGCCCGCCGGAGCCTGCCCCAGCAACAGGTCCGCTGCCCGCTCGGCCAGCATGATCACCGGGGCATTGGTGTTGCCGCCAGGCAGCGTCGGCATGACCGAGGCGTCGACCACCCGCAGGCCGCGCACGCCGCGCACGCGCAACTGGGGATCGAGGACCGCCCGCGGATCATGGTCCGCGCCCATGCGGCAGGTGCCGACCGGGTGGTAGACGGTTTCGGCCTTGCGGCGCACGAACTCGATCAAGCCGGCGTCGTCCAGGTCATCGCGCTCCGGGAAGATCGGCTTGCCACGCCAGCTATCGAAGGCCGGCTGGGCGAGGATGCGGCGCGACAGCCGCGCGCACTCCAGCATCATCCGCAGGTCGAAGCCCTCGTCATCGCTCAAATAGGCCGGATCGATCGCCGGCGCAGCCAGCGGATCGGTGCTGCGCAGGCGCAAGCGGCCGCGACTGCGCGGGCGCAGGAAGCAAGCGTGCAGCGTGTAGCCGTCGCCCGGCAGGCGGTGGCGGCCATGGTCGTCGAGCATGGCTGGGACGAAATGCAGCTGGATGTCGGCGCGCGCATCTTCTGCCAGCGGCGAGCGGAAGAAGCCGCCGGCCTCGGCGATATTGCTGGTGCCAGCGCCGCGGCGGCCACCCAGGAAATAGCGCAGGGCAATCGCCAACTCGCTGGCGCGGTCGTAGCTGACGCCGGGCACGGTGTGCACCAGGGTGCACACATCCAGGTGGTCCTGCAGGTTGCCGCCGACGCCAGGCAGGTCCGCATGCACCGGCAGCCGGTGCGCCTGCAGATGGTCGGCGGGGCCGATGCCCGAGAGCATCAGCAGCTGCGGCGAGTTCAATGTACCGGCGCACAGCAATACTTCGCGCGCGGCCCGCGCGACCTGCGCCACGCCGCCCTGGGCATAGGCAACGCCCACTGCCTGACCGTTCTCGACCACAACCCGGTGTACCTGCACCCGCGTGAGCACCTGCAGGTTGCGGCGCGCATGCGCCGGGCGCAGGTAGGCAACCGCGGCCGAGCAACGCGCGCCGTCCTTCTGCGTGACCTGGTAGAAGCCCACGCCCAGTTGCTGGCGGCCATTGAAGTCCGGGTTGGCGGGCAGGCCCGCCTGCACACCGGCGGTGACGAACGCCTCGGATAATGGATTGCGATGGCGCAGGTCGCTGACATGCAGCGGCCCGTCGCCGCCGTGCAGGGCATCGGCGCCCTGTTGGTTGTGTTCGCTGCGGCGGAAATACGGCAGCACGTCCTGCCAACCCCAGCCGCTGGCGCCGGCGCGTGCCCATTGGTCGTAGTCGCCCGGGTCGCCGCGCACGTAGCACATGGCGTTGATCGAGCTCGAACCCCCCAGCACCTTGCCGCGCGGCCACCACAACCGCCGCCCACCCAGGGCCGGCTGCGGTTCGGTTTCGTAGTTCCAGTTGAGCGAGCGCAGGTTGGCCAGCCGGGACAGGCCCGCTGGCATGTGGATAAAGGGATGGCGATCGCGCGGACCGGCCTCGATCAACAGCACCCGGCAGCCTGGATCGGCGCTGAGGCGGTTGGCCAATACGCAACCGGCCGAGCCGGCACCGACGATGATGTAGTCGAACACGCATTCCCTCCCCGGAACTCGCGTGGCCCGAGCATAGGCACCCAGGTGCCTTGCGGCAACGCGCTGTCGCACTGGCGGCGCTGGCGGTGGCGCGGGGCATCGGCTAAGTTGCGCGCTTCCTCCCCCCGGAAGCGGTCCATGTTCCTTCGTCGCTCGGGCGCCTGCGCGTGCCGGTGCCCATGAACGCGCCCGCCTCCGGCCCGCAGCGCCCACTGCATGCACTGCTGGCGGCCTTCGGTGGCTCGCCAGCGCTGTGGTGGTCGTTCCTCTATTTCTTCTGCCTGCTTAGCGGCTACTACGTGCTGCGGCCGGTACGCGAGGCGATGGGCGCCTCGGCCGATGTCGAGGCGGTGTTTCCGCCGGCGATGATCGCCTTCTTCGCCGCCCACGGCATGCCGTTGAAGGACTTCACCCTGCAGGTGCTGTTCACCTGCACCTTCCTGATCATGCTGCTGTTGCAGCCGCTCTATGGCGCGCTGGTGAGTCGCTTCCCGCGCCGGGTGTTCCTGCCGGTGGTGTACGGGTTCTTCATCATCACCCTGTTGCTGTTCTACCTGCTGTTCGACAGCGGCGTGCCCGGGCGCGGCATGGCGTTCTTCCTGTGGATCAGCGTGTTCAACCTGTTCGCCGTGGCGGTGTTCTGGAGTTTCATGGCCGACGTCTTCAGCAATGCCGAAGCCAAGGCGTACTACGGCTACATCGGCGCGGCCGGTACCATCGGCGCCTTCGTCGGGCCGATCCTGACCCGCACCCTGGTCGAGCGCATCGGCATTGCCCATCTGATGCTGGTATCGGCAGGATTCCTGCTGATGTGCGTGGTCTGCCTGCTGCGCCTGCGCTTGTGGGCGGTGCAGCGCGAGCGCGAGCAGCGCCTGGTCAGCGGCGAGGTACCGATGGGCGGCAGCGTGCTGGCCGGCCTGCAACTGATCGCGCGCGAGCCGCTGCTGCGCTGGCTGGCATTGGTGGTGGTCCTGGGCGTCGGCGTGGGCACCTTGCTCTACAACGAGCAGGCGGCGATCGTGCGGCGCATGTTCACCGACCCCGCGGCGAGCACCGCGTACTACGCGAGCATCGACTTGGCGGTCAATGCGCTGACCTTGCTGGTGCAGTTGTTGTTCACGCGCCTGCTGCTGTCGCGCTACGGCATTGCCCCGGCGCTGCTGATCCCCGGTATCGCGATCATCCTGGGCTACTCGATCCTGGCGGTCTCGCCGTTGCCGCTGATGGTGGCGGTGGTGCAGGTGGTGACGCGCGCCAGCGAGTTCTCGCTGGCCAAGCCGGCGCGCGAGACGATCTACACCCGGGTCGGGCGCGAATGGCGCTACAAGGCCGGCGCGGCGATCGACACGGTGATCTACCGCGGCAGCGATCTCACCTTCGTCTGGGTACACAAGCTGCTGTCGGCATTCAGCTCGCACGCGGTGTTCAGCGCCGGCCTGCTGGTCGCCAGCGGATTGACCCTGGGTGCCTGGCGCTTGCTGCGCGAGGTTGCCAAACTGCCTGCCGAGCGCGCGCAAGCGCCCCATTCGACGAAGGAACCGCACGCATGATCCTGGCTCGCTCGATGGCCGCCGTGGTGGCGTTGTTGCACCTGTACTTCCTGGTGCTGGAGATGTTCCTGTGGACCCGGCCGCTCGGGTTGAAGGTGTTTGGCAATACGCCGGAGAAGGCGCAACTCACCCGTGTGCTGGCGGCCAACCAGGGCCTCTACAACGGCTTCCTCGCCGCGGGGCTGGCCTGGGGCGTGATCGCCGCGCGCGTGGACGTGCTGGCGTTCTTCCTGGGCTGCGTGGTCGTGGCAGGCCTGTACGGCGCGTGGAGCGTGAGCCGGCGAATCCTATGGGTGCAGGCGGCGCCGGCGGTGGTGGGGCTGGTGCTGTTGTCACTAGGGCCTTGATGCGCGATGTGAGCGCATCAGATTGAACACTGAGCCGAGCAGGAAAGCGATGAAGGCAGGAGCGAGAAGCCAGGCCAGTTGCCATGTGAGCTCGCTGTCGATGGCGATGCCACGCCATTGCAGGTAGGGATGCACCAGGTTGGCCGCCACGTGGGCGATGAAGGCAGCCAGCAGGCTTCGGGATTGAAGATAGACCAGCCCGAGTCCCAGGCCGCCGAGGAACGCGACAGGATTGCCATGCGGCACCGCGAACACGGCGCTGCTGACGAGCAGGGCGATGCTCCAGTGCCAGCGCGTCGCAAGCCAGCCGAGCAGTACCACTCGGTAGAAGAACTCCTCCTCCAGCGCGCCGATGAGCAGGGCCGGCCAGAACGCCCATGGCGGCCGGGTCGTCGCAACCGTTGCCAGGATGTTGAAATCTTCTGCTACCTGGGCAGGGCTCGCCGCGGCAGCGACAAGCAGATACAAGGCTTCACTGCCGACGCGCAGGAGCACGCCCAGGGGCAGGGCGAGGAGCAGCCACCGGCCGGCATGTGGAATGGCCGGCTGCCGCTGCGGCGCAAGTGACGGCAGTGACCATCCGCGCAGCCGCAGGCTACTGGCCATGATCAGCAGACAGACGCCGGCGGCGAGCCAGGTTGCCTCATCTTCCTGCCCGCCTTGCACCATGACCGTCGTGGCCACCGTGAGCTCGAGCAGCTTGGCGAGCAGGCACAGGCCAAGGAGTTCGCGGAGCGAAGGGATCTGCCGCGGCATCGAACCGGGAGCATCGCCCGACTTCGCGGGGCGATGCCGGGCGTATGCGATCAACAGTTGCCGGTCCCAGTGCACATCATGTCGGTGGTCGAATGGATAGCGTCCCGATAGGCGTCAGGAAGCTCGCGGATAACCTGCCTGATGCCAGCCCAGGTTTCGCTGACGCCGCCGCCAGATACCTGTTTGATTTCATCTTCCGTAAGTTCGCGCATCCCGCTACTCCAGATCCGTGCCAAATGACACGTTGCCAAGTAGAACCAGGATCGCCTGGGCAAACTATGCGGAAAATCAAAAGATGCGGCGCCTCATCCCTTGCGCGGCGACACCCACATCGCGATGCGCGCATGAAACACCTGCTCGCCGGCATCGTTGCGCACGGCGACATCGACGGGTAGCTCATAGCCTTCGGTCGCCTCGCGTAGCGGCACGGCTGGCGTGGTGGTGGCGTGCATCGTGCCGGTTGCCTTGCGCTGGTACTCGACCGTCATGCCCTTGGGGATCCAGCGCATCGACGGCGGCAGGCTGGCATCGACCATTACTCCGCCGGCGAGCTCGGCCAGGTTGCACAGGGCGATCGCATGCACGGTGCCGATGTGATTGTGGACGCGGCGGCGGTCGGCGATGCGCGCCTCGCAAATGCCCGGTTCGAGCCGGGTGATGCGCGGGGCGATCGTGCCGAAATACGGCGCCTTGAAGCAGACCGCGCGCGAGAACAACCAGTGGCCGCAGGGCCAGCGGGTGATGCGTTGGTACAGCCGCAGCAGTGAGGTCATCTTCCATCTCCGGATACGAAGACGGCGGGCCTGGGCCCGCCGTCCTGGGGTTGCCTGGCGAGGACTCAGGCTGCTTCGCGCGACTGGCCGCTCTTGGCCGGCGCCTGGTCCTGGTAGCTGGCCGCGCGCAGTTCGTGGGTGTCGAAGTCGTCCACGGTGATCGTGTCCAGGGTGATCTCGCGCAGCTCTTCGAGCAGCTTGCGCTCCTCGGCGCTGATCACGCCCTCGGCCACGGCCTCGTCGAGCTGGGCGCTGAATTCCAGTGCCTCGATGCCCTTGGTCTTCAGCGCCTTGAGGAACTTGCGCTCGACCGGCTCGGCCATCACTGCCTTGGCCAGGTAGCTGGCAATGCGGCCACCCGGGTTGTTCTCGCACGGGGTCAGGAACACGCCCCTGGCCAGGCCGTCGCGAGCTTCGTTGGGGGTCATCAGCAGCGCAGCGACGCGGCGCGACAGGCGGTCGCCGGGAGCCTCGGCGCGGCGCCCAAGCGGAAAGATCAGCGCCCACATCAGCCAGCCGACCGGACGGATCGGGAAGTTGCGCAGCGCCGCCGACAACGCGGTCTCGATCTTGTGCACGCTGTCGTGGAAGGCCCAGGCCAGCAGCGGCTGGTCGGCCTGCGGTGCGCCTTCATCGTGGTAGCGCTTGAGCATGGCGCTGGTCATGTAGATGTGGCTCAGCACGTCGCCCAGGCGGCCGGACAGCGATTCCTTGAACTTCAGCTTGCCGCCGAGCATCAGCATCGATACGTCGGCCATCAGCGCCAGGTTGGCGGAATAGCGGTCCAGCTTGCGGAAGAAGCGGCGGGTGTAGTCATCGCCCGGGGCACTGCCGAAGCGCGCGCCGGTCAGGCCGAACCAGAACGAACGCACGGCGTTGGAGATGCCGAAGCGGATGTGGCCGAACAGGCTCTGGTCGAACTCCTCCATGCCGCGCGCGGTGTCCGGGTCCTGCGCGGCCTTCATTTCCTTCATCACCCACGGGTGGCACAGGATCGCGCCCTGGCCGAAGATCAGCAGGCTGCGGGTCATGATGTTGGCGCCTTCGACGGTGATGCCGATCGGCGCGGCCTGCCACGAGCGGCCGGCGAAATTGCGCGGCCCGAGGATGATCCCCTTGCCGCCGACCACGTCCATCACGTCGCTGATGACTTCGCGGCCCATCGTGGTGCAGTGGTACTTGGCGATTGCCGACGGCACCGACGGCACGTCGCCGCGGTCCACGGCGGCGGCGGTGGCCTGCGCCAGCGCACTGATCGCATAGGCCTTGCCGCCAATCCGCGCCAGCGCTTCCTCGACGCCTTCGAAGCGGCCAACCGACAGCCCGAACTGCTTGCGGATGCGCGCATAGGCGCCGGTGACGACCGCGCCGAACTTGGCGCCGCCGCTGGCGGTGGAGGGCAGGGTGATCGAGCGGCCCACGGCCAGGCACTCGTTGAGCATGTTCCAGCCCTTGCCGACCATGTCCACGCCACCGATCAACTGGCTCAGCGGGATGAATACCTCGCGGCCGTGGATCGGGCCGTTCTGGAACGGCGAGTTGAGCGGGAAGTGGCGACGGCCGATCTCCACGCCAGCGGTATCACGCGGCAGCAGGGCCAGGGTGATGCCGATGTCCTTGGTGTCGCCAATCAGCCCTTCCGGGTCGTACATGCGGAACGCCAGGCCAATGATCGTGGCCACCGGCGCCAGGGTGATGTAGCGCTTGTCGAAGGTGAGCTTGACGCCGAGCACGTTGGCGCCGTTCCACTCGCCCTTGCAGACGATGCCGTAGTCCGGGATGGAGGTGGCGTCGGAGCCGGCGAACGGGCCAGTGAGGCCGAAACACGGCACTTCCAGGCCGACCGCCAGGCGCGGAAGGTAATAGTCCTTCTGCTCCTGGGTGCCGTAGTGGTTGAGCAGTTCACCCGGGCCGAGCGAATTGGGCACGCCGACGGTGGAGCTGACCACGCTCGATACCGAGGCGATCTTCTGGATCACCTTGTGGTGCGCCAGCGCACTGAAACCCAGGCCGCCAAACTGCTTGGGGATGATCATGCCGAAGAACTTGTTGCGCTTGACGAAGTCCCACAGCTCCGGCGGCAGGTCGGCGTGGACGTGGGTGATCTCCCAGTCGTTGATCATCGTGCACAGTTCTTCGACCGGCCCGTCGAGGAAGGCTTGTTCTTCGGCGCTCAGCTGCGGCTTGGGGTAGTCGAGCAGCTTCTGCCAATCCGGGTCGCCGGTGAACAGCTCACCCTCGAAGCCCACCGAGCCGGTTTCCAGCGCGATGCGCTCGGTCTGCGACAGCGGTGGCAGTACCTTGCGGAAGAACTTCATCAGCGGCGCGGTCAGCAGCGGCTTGCGGATGAACGGCAACAGCACCGGCACGGCGACCAGCGCCACCAGCACCGCGGCGACCACCGTGGCAGTGGCATTGGCGCCAAGCAGCCAGCCGGCGACCAGCAGCGTGGCGCTGATCGCCACCCAGGCAGCCAGGCGCAGGCGGTGGTACGCGGCGAAGCCGGCCGCCAGCAAGACAAGAAGGAAGGGCGCGACGATGCTCATGGTGCTGCTCCAGTGACGTACTCGGTAGCGTGCTTGATGTCGGTAGACGCGGAAACGGCCTGAGCCGCAGGCAACGCGTCCAGATAGTGCAACACAGCGGCAGTAAATGCGCTGTTTTCATCGCCGGCGACCATGTGCGTGGCCTCCGGCAGGCGCACGTGTTCGGCGTGCGGGACCAGGCTGAGGAATTCGGCGACGGTTTGCGGCGTGACCAGGTCGCTGCGGCCGCCGCTGACCAGCAGCACCGGGCAACGGATCTGCGCGGCGGCGTGGAGCAGCACGCGCTGCTGCTCGCTGGCATCGCCGCCGGCCAGTTCCTCGATCAAGCGCGGATCCCAATGCCAATACCAGCGCCCGTCCGCGCCTTCATGCAGCAGCTTGCGCAGGCCGTCGCCAGACTTGCGCGGGCGATGCGGCAAATAGGCCGAAATGGCATCGGCGGCACTGGGCAGCGAATCGAAACCGTCGGGGTGCGCGCTCATGAAACGCAGGATGCGCTCGACCCCGGCGGTCTCCCAGCGCGGGGTGATGTCGACCAGCACCATGGCGCGGAACAGCCCCGGCCAACGCGACTCTGCCAGCAATCCGAACAGCCCGCCCATCGAGGCAGCGACCAGCACCGGCGGCGGCGACATCTCGCCGGCCAGCACGATCAAATCGTCGGTGAACTGGATGCCGTCGTAGGGCACATCGTTCGGGTTGCGGCTGGACTGGCCGTGGCCGCGGGCATCGTAGGCGAGCGTGGCATAGCCGGCGTCTGCCAGGGCCCGGGCAGTGTCGTCCCAGGCGGTGCGGGTCTGGCCGAAACCATGCGCCAGGACGACGCTGCCTTTGCGTCCACTGCCGCGTCGCGAGGCGGCCAGGCGCGTCTGCCCGGCACCGGCCAGCACGGCTTCCGGCGGCGTAACAGGGAAGGGGAGGGGACTAACCATACCTAATAGTATGGATTGCCAGGCCGAACTGTCAATACTGGCTAGTATGGTTGTTGAAAACCAAGTGGGACATGGCTTTGGGCAGGGCGTGAAGGGTCCGCGTACTGCAACCGACTGCGGCGTATGGTTAAATCTGCGGATGACTGAAGACAACGCATCGCAGAACGACGCCCCGGCCCGCGCGCCGAGCGGCCGCAACAATCGCCTCAGCGCAGAAGACTGGGCCCAGGCCGCCCTGGACCTGATCGCAGAACAGGGTGTGGGCGCAGTGGCGGTGGAGCCGTTGGCGCGTCGTCTCGGCGTCACCAAGGGCAGCTTCTACTGGCATTTCCCCTCGCGCGATGCGCTGCTGCAGGCCGCACTGGAGCGCTGGGAGTTGTTCGAACAGGAGCAGGTGTTCGGCAGCCTGGAGGACATGGAGGACCCAAGCGCCCGCTTGCGCGCGCTGTTCCAACTGGTCGCGCACGAAGTCAAACCGCACGTGATCTACAGCGAACTGCTCAAGGCGCTGGATCATCCGTCAGTGCGCCCGGTGATCGACCGGGTCTCGCAGCGGCGCATGGAATACCTGGTGGCCTCGTTCCGCCAGGCCGGGCTGAGCCGCACCGATGCGCAGCATCGGGCGCGGTTGGCTTATGCAGCCTATGTCGGCTTCCTGCAGTTGTCGCTGCAATTGCAGCAGCCCAAGCCGGCACGGGAAGACTTCGAGGCCTATGTGGAGCATGTGATCCAGACGTTGATTCCGGGCTGAGGTGGGTCATCATCGATCGAAAGGCGCCGCAAGGCGCCTTTTTCGTGGGCAGCCAACAGCACGCACAAAAAAAGCGGCCCCCTTTCGGGGGCCGCTCCCATCGACGTCCTGTCGATAACTATCAGAAGCGCTGGGTGTACTTGGCGTAGATGAAACGGCTGTAATCGAAGCCACCGTAGTACGCGAAATCGCTATTCGGGCTCGAGAACATGATCGCACCCTGGTGGTCGAATACGTTGTTGGCGCCTAGGGCGACGGTTGCATTCCACGGAGCCTTCCAGCTGACTTGTACGTCGTGGAAGGTGTTGGAACCCACCCAACGGATCGGATCGGCTTCGCCGTTGGCGTAGTGGTCCGGATCGGTACAGGTGCCACGGTTCGGCACGCACGATTCCTTCATGCCCGAGTAGTAGCGGGCAGTCCAGTTGACGTTGAAGTCGCCGATGCTCCAGTCCACGCCCAGGTTGGAACGAACGCGGAAGAAGCCCGGCTCGCCGACACGGCCGACAGTGATGTCGTCGCCATCGGAGTTCTGCGCAGCTTCGTCGTACTTGCTGACGTAGCTGGTCTGCCAGTCGATCGAGATCTGACCGACGCCCATGTCCGGCAGGCGATACTTCAAGCCGAAGTCATAACCTTCGGTCTCCAGCTCGCCGAGATTGGCCAGGCCGAAGAACATGTCGGTGATGTGGCCGTCGCCGGCGCGCACGATTCCGGCGCAACGCGAGGAATTGCCCAGCACATAGCAGTCGCGCAGGATGCGGTCCACGCTATCGGAAATGATCGCGTCGGTGATCTTGTAGCTGTACCAGTCCAGCGACAGGTCCAGGCCCTGGACCCATTGCGGGCTCCAGACGATACCGAAGGTCTTGCTCTTGGAGCTTTCCGGCAGCAGGTTCGGGTTCGAACCGCTGATGAACTGGTCCGGCGTCTGGCACGGATACGAGGTGCAGGGCGTCAGGCCCTGGCCCAGCTGTACATAACCGACCGGCACACCGGCGCCAGTACAAGCAGCATTGCCGTTGACGTTGCCCGAGGCACCAATGCCGCAGGGATCGGTGAACGACTCGAAGCTGCTGCCCACGCCACCGTACAGATCCTGGATCGACGGAGCGCGGAAGCCCTCGGCGTAGGTGCCGCGGACCAGCAGGCCGTCGATCGGACGCCACACCAAGCCGAACTTCGAGTTGGTGGTGTCGCCGAAGTTGTCGTAATCCGAGTAGCGGGTCGCGACATTCAGCGTCAGTTCCTTGGCGAAGGCCATGTCCGACAGGATCGGCACGTTCAGTTCGAGGTAGACCTCGTCCAGTTCGTACTTGCCTTCGGTCGTGGTAGCGCCCAGGCCCGTGCTCTGGCCGGACTGCGCGAAGGCGTCCGGCACGAAGCGGCCTTCCTCTTCGCGGTGCTCGACGCCCACGGCCAGGCCCAGGTCACCTGCCGGCAAGGTGAAGACCGAGCCCGACAAGTTGGCCGAGAAGGCGGTGGTCTTGGTGCGGCCGGTATCGGTGTAGTACGGGAACAGGAAGTTCTGCACCGCCGGGTCGGACAGCGAGCCCTGACCAGCCACGCCGTAGGGCAGTAGCGGGTTCCACGGACGGCAGGATTCCAGCGGGATCGCGCCCTTGCCGGCGGTGCCGCACTGGGCAATGCCGTCGGCGTTGATGAACGACGGCCCGAGGGCCTGCGAGGTCGCAAGCAGGCTAGCGTCGCCGTGGGCGGTCTTGGTCGATTTGTTGCGGTTCCACAGAGCACCGACGTCCCAATCCCACGCGTGGTCGCCGACTTCGAACGAGCCACTGATGGTCGGGGCAAAACGAAGCGTGTCCATTTCGCTCCGAGTGGTACGCGGCATTTCCCACAGGCGACGACGGAACTCGATGTCCTGGCCAATCGGGTTGAACACCGAGGTGCCCGACAGCGGCGTGTCGAAGGACTGCGACTGGTACGGATAGCCGGCGATCTGTTGATCGGTGACACGCTGGTTGTACAGAATGTCAGCGTTGAACGTGACCTTCTCGGTCAGATCATAGTTGGCATTGACGTACAGCGACTTACGCTCGATGCCGGTCTGCAGGAACATTTCCTGGTTCGAGTTGGCGTATTCGGCAGCCGTGATCGGGTGGTAAGCGGTCGGATCGGCCGGGTTGCCACCCTGGTTCAGGGTGCGCCAAACCGGTACCGGCTCGCCCTTGGCCTGGACGCAGTCGTTATAGACGCGCGGATCGCACCACGAACCGTTGAGGCTGATCGGGCTCCAGCCCGAACCCGGGTAATCCGGGCCAGCGTTGCCGTAAGCCGAGAAGTCACGGTTCTTCGCAAACACCGGATCCTGGTTGTAATACTCAGCGGACAACGTCACGCCACCGCGCTCGCCCTGTGCGCCGAGGGTCATCGAGTACTGTTCGGTGCTGCTGTCGCCTTCGCTGAACTGGCCGACGTAGGCACTGGCTTCTGCGCCGTCAAAGCGCTTGCGGGTGATGACGTTAACCACCGCCGCGATGGCGTCCGAACCGTAGATCGACGAAGCGCCATCCTTCAGGATGTCGATGCGCTCGATCGCGGAGAACGGGATCTGGCTGAGATCCTGCAGGCCAGAGGTGGTGGCACCCAGGCGCTTGCCGTTCATCAGGATCAGGGTGCGCTCGGCGCCCAGGTTGCGGATGTCGATGTAGTAACCACCGACGTTCTCACCCGAGGCCAGCGCGTCAGCGCGCGAGATCGCCGGGGAGCCGGCCGAGGTCAGGTTCTGCAGGACGTCTGCCACCGAGGTGAAACCCTGCCTTTCGAGGGTCTGACGGTCGAGCGAGATGATCGGCTGCTGCGTCTCCATCTCCGAACCGCGAATACGCGAACCGGTGACTTCGATGCGATCAAGGTTGGTCGGGTTGCCGGCATCCTGTGCGAAGGCTTCGGTGGCAGTGCCACCGGCGCCGACGACAAGCGCGAGCACAACTGCGTCACGCAGCGTGTTGGACTTGCAATTCATTAGCTCTCTCTCCGAATGAGATCTTGGTCTTGCCAAGGGTTTGGCCTGTGGAGGTTTCGAAGAAGCGAACCCAAAACCAACAGGCTTGGCCCGATGGTAGCCGCGTTCGGCGGAGAATTAAAGTACCGTTAACGCAAGGGGAGAAATACGTGAAATGCACTTGCACCCTGGCGTGACTTCTGCACCGTCGCGGTGCGGGCGCGCATGCGAAAACGCCCGCGCAAGGCGGGCGTTCGAAATGAGAAACGTGCTTTAAATCAGCAGGTTAGAGGTCCTGCTCGTACCTTACATACGGTACCGTGCCGTCGCCGTTGCTCTCGTTGTTCGGTGCGAACGGATTCTTGCCACGTGTGACGATGTTCTCAGCACCGACCGTCAATTGGCCGCTCCACGGCGTGCGCCAGGTCAGCCCCAGCCCCAGGCCTTGCCACTTTTCTGGCTGGCCGGGCACATCGACGACGCGGCCGATGATGTTGGCGCTGAATGCGCCGTAGCCACCGCCGACGCTCAGGGTCTTGCTGTCCCATTCGTCGGCCAGGCCCGGCGCCGCGTCTGAAAGCGGGACCAGGCGTGCCTTGGCGAACGTGCCGCCGATGGAGACGAAGCCTTCGCGGCCGATGTTCTTCTGGCCGAAGACGGTCAAATCGTTCTGCTCGACGCGGGTGGCGGGCGAGCGCACGTTGCCGGTCAGCCAGGCGGGGAGATTGTCGCGGCCAGTGCCGGCGGTCAGGCCGAGGCGGGTGCCGCCGCGGTTGAAGCCGATCGTGCCGGAGGCATGGCGCGAGCCCGTGTCGTCTTCGTCGTCGCCCAGCGTGGCCAACATGCAATGGCTGGCCAACCCGCTGATGCTGGTGCCGCGGCTGCTGTTGCACAGCAGGCCGAGCGAGTCGCCCGAGGACAGGCCAAAGGCCGCATCCAGCGAGTTGCGGCCGAAATGCCAGCGCGCGCCGGCTTTCTGCTCGCCCGTGGGCTCCAGGTACAGCAAGGCTTCGACCTTGCCGCTGCCCTGGTTCCAGACCGGGATCACCGTGCCATTGTCCTTGTCCGGCAAGGCCTGCGCGTGCGCGCCCGTGGCTGCGGCTAGCGCAGTCAGCAGGGCAAGCGAGAGGCGGGCAAGGGTGCGCATGTCGACCGTCAGACCAAGAGGCAGGCGTCAAGTTCCCGGGGGTCCGGGCGGACGATGCTAGGCGGTTTATGATTCTTTAACAAGTCTCCGTCCTCCCCAGAACGTAGCCCGTTTGTGACGGCGCTCACCGATAGCGAACGCCATCGACAAATCTCATTGCAGCCGTTCCGACGCGGGCGGACCGGCCGGCGTCTGCATGAACAATACGCCGAATTCGGTCAAAGGGAAGTGATATTCCCGGCCGCAGAATTCGCAGCGGATCTCCACCACGCCGGTCGCTTCGGCGGCCGCACGGGCTTCTTCTTCGCCCAGCGATTGCAGCATGGCCGCCACCCGTTCGCGCGAACAGGAGCAGCCGAACGCCAGGGGCTTTTCGCCCAGCAGCTGCGGCTGCTCTTCATGGAACAGCCGGTGCAGCAGGGTGCCGGCATCGGCCGCCAGCAGCTCGGCGGTGGTCAGCGTGTCGAACAAGGCGTTGGTGCGCTGCCAGCCGTCCTCGTCGCCGCCATCGCCCGGCAGCTTCTGCAGCAGCAGGCCGGCGGCGTGCTGGTCGTCGGCGGCGAGCAGCAGCCGGGTGGGCAACTGCTCGGATTGGCGGAAGTAGTCCTCGAAGGCCTCGTCCAGGGTCCCGGCGTTGAGCTCCACCAGGCTCTGGTAGCGCTGCGGCTCACGTGGGTCCAGGCCCGGGTTTTCGATGGTGATCGCCAGCAGCGCGCTGCGGCCGAGGGTGCTCAGGTCGGAAGGCGCGTCGCCGCCGTCGTCCAGCTGGACGATGCCGCGCAGGGTGCCGGCGGCCGTGCACTCGGCGAACAGCGTACGCAGCGGGCTGTCGCCATCGCCACGCAACTGCACCGAGAGGCGGCCATCGACCTTGGTGTGGCCGGTGAACAGCGCCGCTGCCACGCAGCCCTCGCCGAGCAGGCGGCGGGCCGCGGGCGGGTACTCGGCCTGGCCGCGGATATCCTGCCAGGCCGGGCCAAGGCGGACATGCACGCCGCGCACGCCGGCAACGGGAAGCAGGAAACGGGTCAACGGGTCTTGTATGTTCATCGGTACGCAGCGTAGGCGGAGCTGTTGCCGGATAATGCAACAAGCGACCGGAGGCGGGGGATGCAGTGACGATGGGGGCGCAAGAGCAGGTTCACAAGCCAGGACCAGGGCCACGGCCGCGCTGGCGACGTTGGCGCAACTGGCTGCTGGCGTTGCCGCTGCTGTTCGCGGCCGCCAGCGTGTTGCAGGTACTGGCCCTGCGCTTCATCGACCCGCCGTTCACCACCACCATGGCCCTGCGCTATGCCGAGGCCTGGGGCGAAGGCGATGGGCGCTTTCGCCTGTATTACCAGTGGCGCGACCTGGACCAGATCGCGCCCAGCGTGCCGATCTCGCTGGTCGCGGCCGAAGACCAGCGCTTCCCGCTGCACAGCGGCTTCGACCTGCAGGCAATCGAGCGCGCCCGCGACCATAACGCGCGCGGCGGGCGCCTGCGTGGCGCCAGCACCATCAGCCAGCAGGTCTCCAAGAACTTGTTCCTGTGGCAGGGCCGCAGCTACCTGCGCAAGGGCCTGGAGGCCTGGTACACGGTGTTGATCGAGCTGTTGTGGCCGAAGTCTCGAATCGTCGAGATGTACGCCAACATCGCCGAGTTCGGCGACGGCGTTTACGGCGTGCAAGCTGCGGCGCAGCGGTTCTGGGGCAAGGACGCCGCCGCGTTATCGCCGGCGCAAGCCGCGCGCCTGGCCGCGGTGCTGCCGGCGCCAAGGCGCTACGACGCGCGCAGTCCCGGCCCCTACGTGCAACGGCGCGCGGCGTGGATCCAGCGCCAGGCGCGGCAGTTGGGCGGCCCGGCCTACCTGTCACCGTGATGCGGCGCGGCTGGTCGTGCCGCCGCAGCCTCCGTACCATCGCCGCATGTCTTCCGACCTGCTGACCGTCGTCATCGCTGCCTGCAACGAGGCCGAAAGCCTGCCGCGCCTGCATCCGCGCATCCTGGCCGCGCTCGACCAGGTCCCGGGCCTGCAGGGCCGGCTGCTGTACGTGGATGACGGCAGCAGTGACGGCACCTGGCCGATCCTGCAGGCGCTGGTCGCCGCCGATGCCCGGGTCGGCGCGATCCGGCTGTCGCGCAACTTCGGCAAGGAGCTGGCGCTGACCGCCGGCCTGGACCAGGTCGAGGCCGGCGCAGTGCTGCTGCTCGATGCCGATGGCCAGGATCCGCCGGAGCTGATTCCCGCCTTCGTCGCCCTCTGGCGCGAGGGCTACGACAACGTCTTTGGCACCCGTCGCATCCGCGCCGGTGAAGGCTGGGCCAAGCGCACCGCCGCGGCCGCGTTCTATCGGGTGATCGGGCGCCTGTCGCGCACGCCCATCCCGGCCGATACCGGTGATTTCCGCCTGCTCTCGCCGCGCGCGCGGGTGGCCCTGCAGCAGTTGCGCGAGCGCCATCGCTTCATGAAGGGGTTGTTCGGCTGGGTCGGTTTTCGCCAGGTCGCCTTGCCCTACGACCGCGAGCCACGCCTGGCCGGGCGCAGCAAGTTCACGCTGTGGAAGCTGTGGAACTTCGCCCTGGAGGGCATCACCAGTTTCTCCAGCGCGCCCTTGCGGGTGGCGACCTACCTGGGCCTGTTTACCGCCCTGTTCGCCTTTGCATTCGCGGTGTGGGTGATCATCAAGGCGGCGCTATGGGGCGACCCGGTCGCCGGCTGGCCGACGATGATGGCGGTGATCCTGTTCCTGGGCGGCATCCAGCTGATCGCCCTGGGCATGATCGGCGAATACCTGGGCCGGCTCTACGACGAGGCCAAGCAGCGGCCGCTGTACCTTGTCGACACCCGCATCGGCGGCGGTGGCGTATCCTCCGCCCACTCGTCCAAGCAGGGAGCAGGCCATGCTTACGGTGCGGCAACTGTTGGAGATGAAGAAGCCTGAGGTCTTCGCCGTCGGCGCAGACGCGGCGGTGATCGATGCGGTGCGCCTGATGGCCGAAAAGAGCATCGGCGCGGTACTGGTCATGCAGGGCCAGCGGCTGGTCGGCATCCTTTCCGAACGCGACTACGCGCGCAAGGTGGTGCTCAAGGACCGTGCCTCTTCCAGCACGCGGGTGGCAGAGATCATGACCGCCGAGGTGGTGACCGCGCAGCTAAATGACAGCGTCGAGGCCTGCATGCAGGTCATGACCGAAGGTCGCTTCCGGCATCTGCCGGTAGTGGAGGGTGAAGCGGTGAAGGGCGTGATCTCGATCGGCGACCTGGTCAAGGCGGTGATCGAAGCGCAGCGTCGCGATATCGACCAACTGCAGCGCTACATCGCCGGCTGACCGGGGGCGCGCGCTCAGCGCGCGTACTTCCCGCCGCAGTCGATGTCCTTGCCGGGGCCCAGCTCCACCGTCGCCAGCAAGGCGGCCGGCGGCGCGATGGTGGACAACGCCACGGCAATGGCGCCGCGTACGCCCAGTGCCTTGAGGTCGGGGAAGAAGGAAGGATCGGCAAAGGTGCCGCCGACCCGCAGCGGCGAGCGGAAGGTCAGGATGCTGCGGTCCTTGGGCCGTGGCTTGAGCAGCAGGTCGAGCTTCTCGTCCTTGAGGTTGACCGTGCCTTCGCCGATCACCAGCGTGTCGGTCGTGTCCACTGCCAGGCTGCGGCTGGTCATCAGGCCATCGCGTACGCCGAAGTCGGCGAAGGCGCAGCGCAGCGGAATCTGCTTGTCCTTGGTGATCAGGAATTTAAGCGATTCGGCGATGTCTAGCCCGGCCAGTTCCATGATCAGGTTGCCGACGTGGCCCGGGCCCATCGCCACGCCGATATCGCCATCGCTGCTGCCGAGCATCGCGGCGATCGAGTTGCCGTCGCCGGCCAACGCTACGTCGCCGCCAATGGCGCCTTCGGCCTGCTGCGCGAGCTTGGCGTCGGGGAACAACTTGCCCAGGTGCACGCCGCGAATCTGCGCTTTCAGGCGGGTGGAGATCTGCGGCTTGCGCGCATCCATGCGGATGTTGGAGCGGATGTCGCCGCCGGCCACGCCGAAGTTCAGCGGGTGCAGTTCGAGCAGGCCATCGCGCAGGCTCAGAGTGGCATCCATGTCGTCGAGCGGCAGCGCCGGGGCGTTGATGCGGCGCGCCACCCAGTGCACCTCGGCATCCATCGCGCGCAGCTTGGACAGATCGTACGGCTTGCTCGGCAAGACCCGGCCGCTGGCCTTGAGCTTGGCCGCTTCGGCCTTTTGCTCGGCATTGGCGGTCTCGCCGGCATCGGTCTTCGGCGGTGCGCCGACAAAGCCGGCCAGGTCGTCGAAGTCGAGCCGTTGCGAGACCAGCTTGGCGCGCAGGAACGGGCGTTCGGGTGCGGTGTCGACCTCGACGTCGCCGGCCAGGTCGCTATCGCCAGCGCGGCCCTTGAAGTCCAGGTAGCGCCAGATATCGTTCTCGCGCTGCAGGCGGCCGTCGAGCTGGTACGGCGGGGTCGAGGGAATCGCCAGGCCGAGCAGGGGATACAGGTCGGCCATGTCACGGCCGGACAGCGCCATCTGCAAGTCGAACAGGCGGAACTGGAAGGGATTGGTCAATGTGCCGCGGACATGCGCGCGCGTGGCCCCGGCGCTGCCGCGCAAATCGATGCGGAAGGGATGTTCGGTCTGGCTCAATTCCAGCGGCGAGGCGGTACTGCCGCGCAAGCTGAAGGGATTGCCGCGCCAGCGCCCCGTACCGGCGATGGCGATCGGCGCGGCGGTGTCGCGGCCCTGCACTGGCAGGCTGTTCACGCTGACGTCGATGTTGGTCTTGCCGGCGGCATCGACGAACTTCAACTTGCCCTCGTTGACGCGCAACCTTCCCAACGTGGGCAGGCTGCCGCCGCCGTCCTGGGTATCGAACACCCAATTGCCCGGATGCTGCTTGTCGCCGGCTTCCAGCAGCAGGTCGGGTTTGTCCAGGCGAATCTCGGGAATGCGCACGCGACCGGCCAGCAATGGCCAGAAGCGCACGTCGATCTCGACGCGTTCGATGCTCGCCATCCGCGCCTGTTTCGACCACTTGGCATTGGCCAGGGTGATGTCGTCGCCCCGGATCGTGGTGACCCGTCCGAGGTCGACATCGAGGTGGCCGAGGTGGAACTCGCGCCCTGTGCGTGCCTGCACCGTGCGTTCGACCGGGCCGCGGAACCAGTTCCAGTCCCACAGCACGATCAGGATGACGATCAGCGCGGCCACCACGCCCAGGATGATCAGCCAGCGACGACGGCGTGGCGTCAGCGGGCGGCGGGGTGCGGGCGCGGCGGAACGGGGTGCGGACACATCATTCATGCGTCCATGGTTCGCACCGGCGTGTGCATGCCGTGCGAACGTCGCTTGAAGGGCGCGTCAGAGGACTTGCGCGGTGACCGCAACGAAGTGGCAGACGCTGCCGGCCAGTACGAACAGATGCCAGATGGCATGGAAGTAGCGTACCGAGTCGCGCTGGTAGAACCAGGTGCCCAGCGTATAGAACAGCCCACCGGCCAGCAGCCAGCCCAGGCTGAAGCTGTCGATCGAGCTCAGCAGCGGCTTGATCGCCACCACCACGGCCCAGCCCATGCCGAGATAGATGAAGGTCGAGAGCAGGCGGAAGCGGCCGGTGAAGAACAGCTTGAACACCACGCCGGCCGCGGCCAACGTCCAGATCGCGGTGAACAGGCCCCACCCCCACGGCCCACGCAAGCCGATCAGGGTGAACGGGGTGTAAGTGCCGGCGATCAGCAGGTAGATCGCGCAGTGATCGAGAACCTGCAGGCGCGCCTTGGCGCCGGGATGCGGAATCGCGTGATACAGCGTCGAAGCCACGTACAGCAGCAACAACGTGGCGCTGAAGACAATGGTCGTCGCCAGCTGCCAGACATCGCCATAGATGGCGGTCAGCGTAATCAGCACCGAGCCGCCGGCCAGGGCGGCGATCGCGCCCAGCCCGTGGGTCAGTGCGCTGGCGAACTCGTCGCGCGAATCGGTGGAGGGCGATGCGTCGGCGGTATTCATGCCGTGCACGTTACCTCAGTTGCGAGGGATTCGCATTGCCGTGGCACGCGATCGAAGTACGCGGCGATCAATCGATCGCCACGCTGTGGGCATGCTCGCGCGTGGCCGAGAAGCGCACGTCCGGTGCCCGCTCCTGCGCCAGTTGCAGATTGACCCGGGTCGGCGCCAGGTAGACCAGCTGGCCGGCGCCATCGACGCCGAGATTGGGCGCGTTCTTTTCGCGGAACTCTTCCAGCTTCTTGGCGTTGTCGCAGTGGACCCAGCGCGCGGTGGTCACGGCCACCGGCTCGAAGATCGCATCAACGCCGTATTCGTCCTTGAGCCGGTAGGCCACCACATCGAACTGCAGCACGCCGACCGCGCCCAGGATCAGGTCGTTGCTCATCAACGGCCGGAAGAACTGGGTGGCGCCTTCTTCGGAAAGCTGGGCCAGTCCCTTCTGCAATTGCTTGAGCTTGAGCGGGTCGCGCAGGCGCGCCCGGCGGAACAGTTCCGGCGCGAAGTTGGGGATGCCGGTGAACGAAAGCGACTCGCCTTCGGTGAAGGTATCGCCGATGGAAATGGTGCCGTGATTGTGGATGCCGATCACATCGCCCGGCCAGGCCTCGGCGGCGATCTCGCGATCGGAAGCCATGAAGGTCAGCGCGTTGGCCAGCTTCAGCTCCTTGCCGCTGCGCACGTGGAAGGCCTTCATGCCGGCGCTGAAGCGGCCCGAACACACGCGCATGAACGCGACCCGGTCGCGATGCTGCGGGTCCATGTTGGCCTGGATCTTGAACACGAAGCCGGTGAGCTTGTTCTCGGTCGCCTCGACCGGCCGGCCGGTGGTGGCGCGCGGCTGTGGCGGCGGTGCGTGTTCGATGAAGAAGTCCAGCAGCGGCTGCACGCCGAAGTTGTTCACGCCCGAACCGAAGAACACTGGCGTCTGCTTGCCGGCCAGGTAGGCCGGCGCGTCGAACGGATGGCTGGCGCCCTGCACCAGTTCCAGTTCGTCGCGCACCTGCTGCAGCAGCTCGGCGCCGATACGCTCGGCCACGCCGGGTGCATCCAGCGAGGGGAAAATGGTCGAGTCCTGCCGGGTGAAGTTGCGGCCCGGTTCGTACAGGTGCACTTCGCCGGTGATCAGGTGGACCACGCCCTTCAGGCGCTGGCCCATGCCGATCGGCCAGGTCACCGGTGCGCACTGGATGCCGAGCACGGTCTCGACCTCGTCCAGCAGGTCGATCGGGTCCTTGCCCTCGCGGTCGAGCTTGTTGATGAAGGTCATGATTGGCGTGTCGCGCAGCCGGCACACCTCCATCAGCTTGATGGTGCGCTCTTCCACGCCCTTGGCCACGTCGATCACCATCAGCGCCGAGTCCACCGCGGTCAGCACGCGGTAGGTGTCCTCGCCGAAGTCGGCGTGGCCGGGGGTGTCGAGCAGGTTGACGATCTTGCCCTCGTAGGGGAACTGCATCACCGAGGAGGTGACCGAGATGCCACGTTCCTTCTCCAGCGCCATCCAGTCGGAGGTCGCGTGGCGCGCCGCCTTGCGGCCCTTCACCGAGCCGGCCATCTGGATCGCGCCGCCGAACAGCAGCAGCTTTTCGGTCAGCGTGGTCTTGCCGGCGTCGGGGTGGGAAATAATGGCGAAGGTGCGGCGGCGCGCGGCTTCTTGGGCTACTTCGGACATGAGCGAGCGCGCCGTAAGGCGCAGCGGAAGCGATCGGAGCCGCGCATTATAGCGGCCTTGGCGCTAGCGTCAGCGCGCGCCGGGGGAGGCCGGCGGCGCGCCGTGCGGTAGCTGAAGTTCGCCCAAGGGGCCGACCATGCGGAACGGAATCCCCGCCAGCCGCAGTCCGGCGTTCACCTGCACCGCAAAGTGCAGGTGCGGCGCGGTACTCAGGCCGGTGTGCCCGGAACGGGCGATCTGCTCGCCCACCTTCACCCACTGGCCCGGGCGGACGGTGATGCCCGCCGGCGCCAGGTGCGCATAGACCGCCATGCTGCCGTCGCGGTGCAGGATCCGGACCTGGTTGGCGCCGCCGGCTGGGACGACGCGCTCCGGCCCGCCTTCGCGAAAGCCGTCTTCGACCTGCAGCACGATGCCCTCGCGCGCCGCCAGCACCGGCGTGCCTTCGGCCAGGGCGAAATCCAGGGCGTAGCGATTGGCCAGGTCATGGTGGCTGAAAGCGCCGTCGAAGCCCTGGTCGATCCGCACCGGCGCCTGTGCAAACGGCAGGCGGTACAACTGGCCATCGGGCAGGGCACGCGGATCGCCCGGGACTGCCTGCACTTCCAGGCCCAGGCCGGCCGTATCGCCCTGGATCCGGTACAGCCGCGCCACCACCCGGCGCTCGCCGGCCGCCAACACAGCCGTGGCCGGCAAGCTGGGTACCGCCTCGAAACCGACGTTGTCACGCGCAACCAGACGCACCTGCGCCGGCCCCGGCCAGGGGTTTTCCACCCAGGCCTGGAACCCGCCGCTGGCCGGCTCCAGGCGCAGCCACCCGCCTAGACCGCTGTCGTGGCTGTTCGCAGCCGCCATCGAAGGCGTCCCGTTCCAACGCAACAGGCGCTGTGCCTGCCCAGCCAGCGGCAGGACCAGGAGCACGACACTGGCAACAAAGAAAAGGAGAGGGCGCATCAATCAATTATGGATCTTCAGTTCCCAGGAGATGTGCTCCCGCCCTTGCTCTTCCCTCTCTCTCCCTTTCCCTCAGCTGCGCCCCTCCGAAGTGGGAATCCACAAGGCGCCATGCACCGGCCCGGCGGGTAGGGGCTTTAGTGGGGCATGGATGCCCCACGGCGCTGACGTCAGACACGGACGTCTGCCGACAGCGCAAAGCCCCTACCCGCCGGGCCGGTGCCCCTGCCGCAAGCCTCCGCTCCAACCGCAACGGACGCCCCCGACCCACGTCGCCAACGGTTGCAGCTGTATCTATCTCTCCATCCGCATAAAGCGATTGACATCGCCCCGCGGCCCTGGCATCGTGCAGCCACCATCGAGACCGGCGGAGGGACAGGCCCTTTGATGCCGGGGCAGCCAGCAGGCGCGCAAGCGCTCTGCGTAGGTGCCAAATCCTGCGGGGACCCACGCGTCCGCCGAAAGATGGTTCGATCAGTGCCTTCCGCACGTCGAACGCGAGCTCCGCGAAGCTCGATGGCCGTCTTCTCAAGAATTCCCTCGGGAATTCCCTACGGAAACCGCCATGAGTCTCGTCAACGCCGCCACCCGCTTTCTCCCCAGCGACACCGCACCCCCGTTCGTGGCCGACCACGGCCGCCTGGCCGTGCGTGGCGAACGCATCATCACCCTGCAGATGCGCCACGCCGGCGCGCGCCAGGTGGCGTTGCGCTATGAGCTGGTCGGCGCGGTCAACGCCCCGGTGGTGCTGGTGGCCGGCGGCATTTCCGCCCATCGTCATCTCGCCGCCAATGCTGATTTCCCCGAGAAGGGCTGGGCCGAAGGCCTGGTCGGCGCCGATCGCGCGCTGGATCCGGCGCAGCGGCGCCTGCTGGCATTCGATTTCATCGGCGCCGACGGCAAGCTCGACGCGCCAATCGATACCGCCGACCAGGCCGATGCCGTCGCGGCCCTGCTCGATGTCCTCGGTATCGAACGCCTGCATGGCTTCGTCGGCTATTCCTATGGCGCACTGGTCGGGCTGCAGTTCGCCATCCGCCATGCCGCGCGCGTCGGCAAGCTGGTCGCGGTCAGCGGCGCGCATCGGGCGCATCCGTATGCCGCCGCCTGGCGCGCCCTGCAGCGCCGCGCGGTAGCGCTGGGCCAGTTGCAGTGCGCCGAAGACCATGGGCTGGCGCTGGCACGCCAGTTCGCCATGCTCAGCTATCGCACCCCGGAAGAATTCGGTGAGCGCTTCGACGCGCCGCCAGAACTGGTGAACGGCCGGGTGCGCGTGGCCGCCGAGGACTATCTCGACGCCGCCGGGGCCCAGTACGTCTCGCGTACCCCGGTCAATGCCTACCTGCGCCTGTCCGAGTCGATCGACCTGCACCGGGTCGAGCCGGCCGCCGTGGCCGTGCCGACGGTGGTGGTCGCGGTCGAGGGCGACCGCCTGGTGCCGCTGGCCGACCTGGTCGGCCTGGTCGAAGGCCTGGGCGCGCGCGGCAGCCTGCGCGTGCTGCGCTCGCCCTACGGCCACGACGCCTTCCTGAAAGAAACCGATCGCATCGACGCGATCCTCGCTACCGCATTGCGCACCTCCGGAGAAACCGCATGAGCCACCATCATTCCGCCGACGTTCCTTGTAGTGCGGCTACCTCCGCAGTGCGCGCTGGCATCGATCGCGATACCGCTTTTGGCGCTGTGACGCCGCCGCTGGTGCTGTCATCGAACTTCTCCTTCGATGGCTTTGGCAACAAGCGCCAGTACGACTACACCCGCAGCGGCAATCCCACCCGTGACCTGCTTGGCGAAGCCCTGGCGGAACTGGAAGGCGGCGCCGGTGGCGTCATCACCGCGACCGGCATGGGTGCCATCACGCTGGTGCTGCACGCCCTGCTGCAACCAGGCGACAAGCTGGTAGTGCCGCACGATGCGTACGGCGGCAGCTGGCGCCTGTTCAACGCGCTGGCCAAGAAGGGCCACTTCGAGCTGATCACCGCCGACCTTACCGACCCGCGTTCGCTGGCCGAAGCGCTGGCGCAGTCGCCGCGGCTGGTGCTGGTGGAGACGCCCTCCAACCCGCTGCTGCGGATCACCGACCTGCGCTTCGTCATCGAGGCTGCGCACAAGGTCGGCGCGCTCGCGGTGGTGGACAACACCTTCCTGTCGCCGGCGCTGCAGCGGCCGATCGAGTTCGGTGCCGATGTGGTGGTCCATTCCACCACCAAGTACGTCAACGGCCACAGCGACGTGGTCGGCGGCGCGGTCATCGCGCGCGAGGCCGAGGTACACCAACAGCTGGTGTGGTGGGCCAATGCACTGGGCCTGACCGGCTCGCCGTTCGATGCCTTTCTCACCCTGCGCGGCTTGCGCACCCTGGATGCGCGCCTGCGCGTGCACCAGGAAAACGCACAGGCGATCGCCGCGCTGCTGCAGCGGCATGAAGCCGTGGCGCAGGTCTACTACCCCGGCCTGGCGTCGCACCCGGGCCATGCCGTGGCCGCGCGCCAGCAGAAGGGCTTCGGCGCGATGATCAGCTTCGAGCTGGCTGGCGCCACCGCCGTCGCACAGGAAGCGGCAGTGCGCGCGTTCGTCGATGGCCTGCGTTACTTCACGCTGGCCGAGTCGTTGGGCGGGGTCGAGAGCCTGGTCGCGCACCCGGCGTCGATGACCCACGCCGCAATGACCGCAGAAGCGCGCGCCAATGCCGGCATCAGCGATGGTCTGCTGCGGCTGTCGGTAGGCATCGAGTCCACCGATGACCTGATCGCTGATCTGGCTGCCGGCCTCGAGCGTGCCGACCGCGCGCTGGCCGACGCCGAACGCAAACAGGCCGACGCATGAGTGCTGCCGTGTCCCTGGCCGCACGCCGCACACCCGCTACACGCACGCCGCGTCTGGCGCTGCTGGGCACCGGCGTAGTCGGCAGCGCCTTCGTGGCGCGCTACGAGTCGCTGCAGCAGCGACAGTTGCGCTTGCCACGCTTCGAATGGCTGGCCAATTCACGCGTGGCACGCGATTGCGGCGTCGGCATCGCCCAGGCCCTGGACGAGGCACGCCTGGCGCCACGCGACGAACGCGCCGCGCTGCAGCCCTGGGCCGAAACCAGCGCGCTGCGCAGCGGTGACGTGCTGGTCGATGCCACCGCCAGCGATGCGGTAGCCAGTTGGCACGCCGACTGGCTCGCGCGCGGCGTGCACGTAGTCACCGCCAACAAGCTTGGCCAGGGCGCCCATTGGGAACGCGCCCAAGCCATTGGCGAGGCGCGTCACGCTGGCGAAGCACAATACGGCGACAGCGCCACCGTCGGCGCCGGCCTGCCGCTGCTGAGCAGCGTGCGCGCACTGGTGGCCGGCGGCGATCACATCCATGCCATCGAGGGCGTGCTGTCCGGCTCGCTGGCGTGGCTGTTCCACCGGCTCGATGGGCGTGCGCGCTTTTCAGAGTGCGTGCGCGCCGCCGCCGCGGCCGGTTATACCGAGCCGGATCCGCGCATCGACCTGTCTGGCGAGGACGTGCGCCGCAAGCTGTTGATCCTGGCGCGTTCGGCCGGTATCGCGTTGCGCGCCAAGCAGGTCGTGGTCGACTCGCTGGTGCCTGAAGCCTTGGCGCGGCTCAGCGAAGCAGAATTCGACGCGCGCCTGCCCGAGCTGGACGAGGCGTTGGCCACGCGTTGGCGGCATGCCCATGACGCCGGCCGCGTGCTGCGTTTCGTCGGCCGCTTCGATGCGCATGGCGCCACGGTGGGATTGCGCGAGTTGCCGCTGAGCCATCCGCTGGCAGGTGGCGGCGGTACCGACAACCGCGTCGCGATCCATAGCGACCGCTATCGCGAGCAACCGTTGTTGATCCAGGGCCCGGGCGCGGGGGCGGAAGTCACCGCGGCAGCGCTGCTGGACGACGTGCTGCGGATCGCTGTGCACTGATCTGGCATCGGGCTCGTCGAAGCCCGGAAAACGCATGCAGTGCGGAGAGGACACTGCATGCGGGAAGAGGGCGGGCGAGCAGCCCGCCCTCAAACGCGGTTAGACCCTACTTCAGTCCTTCGCCCATCGTGCGCAGCAACTCGCCCTGGTAGTCGCCACTGAACTCCCAGAAGAACGCGCCGCCCAATCCCTGGACTTTGACGTAGCTCATCTTCTCGGTGACCAGCGCCGGGTTGTCATAACTCCAGAAGGTATTGCCGTCGTACTTCCAGTGCGCGCGCGCCTGGGCATCGATATAGCTGTTGCCGGGGCGGCCGCGCAGGACCTTGTAGTCCTCGTTGCCGGCCTCGTAGGTGCCAGGCGCCGCACTGCCGCTCTGGTATAGGCCATTGTTGACGTTTGGCACGCCGGTCCAGCCGCGGCCATAGAAGCCGATGCCGACGTTGAGCTTGGCGGCAGGCACGCCACGGTCCAGGAAGGCCTGGATGGCGTCGTTGGTGTTGTAGAAGCGCTGGTCGCCGGTGGAAGGGTCGGCCGGGGAACTGAACAACGCCGAGTGGTGGTTGGTCTTGGCGTCCCAGGTGCCGTGGAAGTCATAGGTCATGACGTTGATGTAGTCCACCGAGCCCACGTACAGGTTGGGGTCCGTGACGCGCACCTTGTCGACCCCGGCACCCACGGCCAGCGTGAGCAACAGCCCAGGGCGCACGGCGTTGAGCTGGCGACGGAACTCGGCCAGCAGGGCAGTGAAGTTCTGCCGTTCCTCAGCGCTGCCGCAGGTCAGCCCGCACGCAGCCGGGTACTCCCAGTCGATGTCGATGCCATCGAATACCCCCGCGGCCGCGCTGGTGCCACCAGCACCATCGGTGACCGGCAGGTTGCCGCGAATATAGGCATCAATGCACGAGGTCACGAAGGCCTGGCGATTCTCCGGGCGCGCGGCACTGGCAAAGCCACGCGACCAGGTCCAGCCACCGAGCGAGATCAGCACCTTCAAGCCGGGGTGCTTGGCCTTGAGTTTCTTGAGCTGGTTCCAGTTGCCGCGCAGCGGCTGGTCCCAGGTATCGCCGACGCCGTCCACGCTCTGCGCGGCGCCGAACGACTTGCTGTAGTCGGCGAATGCATCGCCGCCTTCACCGGTCGATTCGTTGGAGGGCTGGATCACGCCCACTTCGCAGCGATTGTTGCGGACGTTGCCGAAGGCGTAGTTGATGTGGGTCAGATAGCCGGCCGAGCCACTGGCTTCGATGTCCTTCACCTGGTAGTTGCGGCCATAGATGCCCCACTGGGTGAAGTAGCCAATCACCCGCTTGTTACCGCCGCCGCCGGTCGCCACGCTGGTGCGAGCGCTGATCTGCGCGCTGGCGGCCGAGGTGTTGCCGGCATTGTCACGCGCCCGCACCGTATAGGTGTAGGCGGTATCGGCCTGCAGCGCCGAGTCGGTGAATGACGGCGTCGCCGGCGAGCCCACCAGGGTGCCGTTGCGATAGACACTGTAGCCCGCCACGCCGCTGCCACCGCTGTTGTCGGTGGACGCGTTCCAGGCCAGGGTGATGCTGGCGCTGGTCTGCGTGGTGGCTGCCAGCCCCGTCGGCACGCTGGGCGCGGTGGTGTCGGTGGTCGTGGCATTGACGGTGATGTTGACCGTGGCCGAGCTCGTCATTGCGCCGGCGTTGTCGGTGGCCTTGGCGCTCAGTGCGTAGCTGCCGGCGGCCGCGCCGCTCCAGCTCACGCTGTAGGGCGCACTGGTGTCGCTGCCGAGAGACGTGCTGCCGCGGAAGAACTCGACCTTGCTGACGCTGCCATCGCTATCGCTGGCATTGGCGCTGAGGGTGATGGTGGTGCCGGTATTGAAGGTACTGCCAGCGGCCGGAGCGGTGAGCGCAACCGTTGGCGGCTGGTTGCTACCGCTGGTGCCACAGGTGCCTAGCTCCTGGTACCAGCCACAACTGGTGCAGTAGGTGGGCGATACGTTCCAGATCTGGGTGGTGGTCTGGTAGAGCTTGCCCTGGTAGGTGAGCTTGGCCCCGGCGGCATAGATCGTCGCGGGGTTCCATTCGGAAACGCCACTGCAGGAAACGGACTGTGCCTGGGCCTGGAAAGCCAGGACCAGGCTGGTGCAACCGCACAACAGCCAAGCTAAGGCGTGTTTCACGTTCACGGGTGATCTCCTGTCCGGTAGATGGATGTCCTGTTCCCGGCGTTGCGCCGGGCCTTCCCCCTGTCGACGACGAATTGCGGTGATCGCGATACGAGCCAAGCGACTGGCGCCGGCCCGATGACCATCTGCTGGTGATGATAACGTTGTCAACAGGCGCCCTGCTCCGGCGTCAGAATTGTGACGCGGGGCTAGTGACAACGTTTACAGCAGGCGCACTTTTGTTGCGCCGCCGCAATGGCAGCCGGGCCTCACCTGGGTTTGCAGTGCGTCAGTCGGCCAGCGCCTGCAGCAGCGCCGCATTGAAGCGGGCCGGATCCTGCACCTGCGGCGAATGACCCAGGTCGGCGAATTCCACCAGTTGCGCGCCAGCAATGGCCTGGGCGGCACGGCGGCCCAGGGTGGGGTAATCACCGATGCGCTGCCGCACTTCCGGCGGGGCCTGGTCGCGGCCGATGGCCGTGCGGTCCTTCAGGCCAATGAAAAGCGTAGTCGGCACCGCCAGCTTTGGCAGTTCGTAAACCACTGGCTGGTTGAACACCATGTCGTAGGTCAGCGCCTGGTTCCAGGCCACCGATGCCTTGCCATCGCCCAGGTACATGCCGGCCTGCATGCGCGCCCAGCGTTCGTACTCGGGCTTCCATTGGCCGCCGTAATAGATCTGCTGCTGGTACTGCTTGATGCTGTCGAACGTCGTCTTCAGTTCGCCCGCGTACCAGGCATCGACGCTACGCCACGGCACGCCTTCGGCCCTCCAGTCTTCCAGGCCGATCGGGTCGACCAGCGCGAGCTGGCGGGTGTCCTGCGGGAACATCAGCGCATAGCGAATCGCCAGCATGCCGCCCATCGAATGGCCGACCACCGTCGCTTTGTCGATGTTGAGCGCGCGCAGCAGCGCATGGGTGTTGTCGGCCAACTGCGCAAACGAAAATTGGTAGACCTGCGGCTTGCTCGATTTGCAGAAACCAATCTGGTCCGGCGCGATCACCCGATAGCCTGCGGCGGCGAGCGCGACGATGGTGTCCTGCCAGGTAGCCGCGCAGAAATTCTTGCCATGCAGCAGCACCACGCTGCGGCCGTTGGACGTGCCGGTCGGGGCGACGTCCAGGTACGCCATTTCCAGGTCCTGCCCCTGCGAGCGGAAGCGGTGCAACTGCACCGGCCAGGGATAGTCGAAGCCCTCCAGGCGGGGGCCGTAGGCCTGCTGCGCGGGGGCGGTGAACGAAGTGGCGGCCAGCGCCAGCAAAAGAATGACCCGTGTGCCTCGCATGGGGACCTCCGATGATGTGTTGGCAGTAGCGCCCGGCCAGCCGCCAGGCGGTGCGGCAGTGGCGGTTATCTCAGCACTCGATGACGTTCACTGCCAGCCCGCCACGGCTGGTCTCCTTGTACTTGTCCTGCATGTCGCGGCCGGTGTCGCGCATCGTCTTGATGACCTTGTCCAGCGACACCTTGTGCTTGCCGTCGCCGCGCATGGCCATGCGAGAGGCGTTGATCGCCTTGACCGCGCCCATTGCGTTGCGCTCGATGCAGGGGATCTGCACCAGGCCGCCGATCGGGTCGCAGGTCAGGCCAAGGTTGTGCTCCATGCCGATCTCGGCGGCGTTCTCGATCTGTCCCGGGTTGCCGCCCAGCGCGGCGACCAGGCCACCGGCGGCCATCGAGCACGCCACCCCCACCTCGCCCTGGCAGCCGACTTCGGCACCAGAGATGGAGGCGTTTTCCTTGTAAAGGATGCCGATTGCCGCGGCGGTGAGCAGGAAGTCGAATACGCGCTGCTCGCTGGCACCGGGGCAAAAGCGGTCGAAATAGTGCAGCACGGCGGGAATGATGCCGGCCGCGCCGTTGGTTGGTGCGGTCACCACGCGGCCGCCGGCGGCGTTCTCTTCGTTCACTGCCAGCGCGTACAGGTTGACCCAGTCCAGGGTGGTCAGCGGGTCGCGCATCGCCGCTTCCGGCTTGGACGACAGCTCGCGATACAGCGTCGGCGCACGTCGCGAAACGTGCAGGCCCCCCGGCAACGTGCCTTCCTCGCGGATACCGCGCTGCACGCAGGTCTGCATGGCCGCCCAGATCTCGCGCAAGTGGTCGCGAATCTCCGCCTCGCTGCGCCAGCTCTTCTCGTTCTCGAACATCAACTCTGCGATGCTCAAGCCGCTGCGCGCGCATTGGGCGAGCAGTTCATCGCCACTGTTGAACGGATAGGGCAACGGGGTTTCGTCGGTGACGATGCGGTCATCGGCGGCATCATCCTGGTTGACCACGAAGCCGCCGCCGACCGAGTAATAGTCGCGCGTGGCGATCACTTCGTCCTGGGCGTCGTAGGCGGTGAAGCGCATGCCGTTGGTGTGGAACGGCAACTTCTGCCGCTTGTTCATCGGCAAGTCGCGCTTTTCATCGAAGGCGATCTCGTGCTGGCCCATCAGGTTGATCCGCTTGGCGCTGCGGATGCGCTCCAGGGTGGCCGGGATGAGGTCGGGGTCGATCAGGTTCGGCCGGTGCCCCTCCAGCCCGAGCAGTACCGCCTTGTCGGTGCCGTGGCCGCGGCCGGTCAAGGCCAGCGAGCCGAACACTTCGGCGCGGATACGCGCCACCTCCGGCAGGCGGCCGCTGTCCAGCAGCCAACGGTGCACGAAGCGCTCGGCCGCGCGCATCGGGCCCACGGTATGCGAGGAACTCGGGCCGATGCCGATCTTGAACAGGTCGAACGTGCTGACTGCCATGCGGGGGAGGAAACGGGAGAAAGGTCGAATATTCTAATCCCCGGGCCGCGCGCGGCCTGAACGCACTGCAGCATTGCGCCGGAGCCCGCATGGCCTTGATCCTGTACCAACGTGACGATTGCCACCTTTGTGACCTCGCCATCGGCGTACTGGCCGCTGCGCGCGCGGGCGATTTTGCCTCGGTGTTCATCGACGACGATGCCGAACTCGAAGCGCGCTACGGCGTGCGGGTGCCGGTGCTGCGCGATGCGCAGGGGCGCGAGCTGGATTGGCCGTTCGATGCCCGCCGCGTCGGCGCCTGGCTGGCGGCGGGGTAGCCGGCCCGCCCGTTCCGGCCGCTGGCAGGAAGGGCGGGGGGCGTGTGATTACTTGGCCTTGAACACCACTTTGGTGCTGATCGCCGTTTCGTTGGGGATGGTCTTGGTATCGGCCCAATCGCCACCACCGACGCCGAAGTCCAGGCGCTTGACCGTGGCCTTGCCGGCCAGCACCGGTTGCGCACCCGGTGTCCAGGTGAAGGTGAGGGTGACCGGCTTGCTCACCCCACGCAGTTCCAGGGTGCCGTCGGCCGCGTACTGGTTGCCGCCGAGGGCGCGGAATTTATTGGCGCGATAGTGGGCGGTGGCGAACTTGCCGACATTGAAGAAATCCGCGCCTTGCAACGTCGAATCGCGGTCCGGATTGCCGCTCTTGGCGCCGGCCAGCGGAATGCTGACGTCCAGCTTGGCGGTCGCCAGGTTGGCCGGGTCGAAGCTCAGCTGGGTGTTGAAGCCGGGAAAGGTGCCGGTGAAGGTCTCGCCCTCGTACTTGCTGGCAAACACGAGGGTCGAGCCGGCGGCCTGCACATAGTCGGCAGCGAAGGCCGGCGCGCCGGCCAGCAGGGCCACCAGCGAAGCGGCCACGGCGGCCGGAGAAGCGAACTTGGAGGACATCGGGGGTTTTCCTCAGGTCTTGGGAGTGAGCCAGCCGCGCGGCAGCATGCGGGCCAGGGTGGCGTCGCGTTGGAACAGATGGTGGTAGAAGGCGGCGCCGGCATGCGCCAGCACCACCGCGATCAATAACCAGAAGCCCCATTCGTGCAGGAAGTGGGCTACCGCGCGTATGCCTTCGTCCGGGGCGCTGAGTTTGGGCACCTCCAACTGGCCGAACCAGCGGAAAGGACGCAGGCCACTGGCCGAGTCGTACAGCCAGCCCGACAGCGGCAGCGCGAAGATCAGCACATACAGCAGCCAATGCGTGGCGCTGGCGATCTTCTCCTGCCAGTGGGGCGTGCCCGCCACCGGCTGCGGTGCGCCGGCATACACGCGCCAGGCCAGCCGGGCGATGACCAGGGCCAGCACGCTCAGCCCAAGCGATTTGTGCGCGGTGTAGACCCAGAAGTACTTCGGCGTCTTCGGCAGCTCGCCCATGGTCAGGCCGACCACGCCCAACACCAGGATCAGCAAGGCGATCAGCCAGTGCAGGGTCTGGCTGACGCCGCCCCAGCGGTCGACAGGGTTGCGCAGGCTCATGGGGTGTCTTCCTTGGCAGTGGCGGCGGGGGTGTCGTTGGCCGGCTCGATGCTGTCGTCGGCCTTGCCCTGGCGGATGGCCTCCGCTTCGATGCGCAGTTCGACCGTATCGCCGATGACCGACTTCCATGCATCGATGCCGAACGCGGCGCGGCTCAGCGTGGCGGTGGCCGAAAAGCCGGCAGTGCGATGGAAAGGCGGTAGCGGGTGGCGCTTGAGCTGGTTCAGGGTGACCTCCAGGACAATCTCCTGGCTGACGCCGTGCAAGGTCAGCGTGCCAAACACGCGCGCATGCTGGGCATCCAGCGGCTCAACCCGGGTCGAGGTGAAATGCGCCTGCGGGTAGCGCTCGCCATCGAGCAGGTTGCGCGCCAGCACGGCCTGGTTCCATTTCGCATCGCCCAGGTCCAGCCGCGTCAGCGGCACCGTGACTTCCAGGCGTGCGGCCTGCCAATCATCGGGATCGAAGCGCAGGCTGCCCTCGCTGCCGGATACGGTGCCCAGCGCCTTGGAGAACCCGGCATGGTCGATGGCGAACAGTACCCGGGTATGCACCGGATCGAGTGCGTATTGCGCGGGTGCCGCTTGCGCAGGCGGCGCAAGCCCGCATAGCGCCAGCGCGGCGAGCATCGGCAGGGAAAGCAGGCGTGGACTCATGGCGCCGATTCTAGGCACACAAAGGCGGTCCCGCTTGAGGTTGCGGCCGCAACGATCCGTTGCGAGCATGCCTCAAGGACGAATGAAGACAGGGAAGACCACGGGAATGTCGCCATGAGGCTGCGCGCTTGGCTGCTTGCCGGGCTGCTGGGTGGGCTCACGATGGCACAGGCCGCGGTGCCCGAACAGGCCCGGTTCGGCATTGTCGATGGCAGCGATGGCCTGCCGTCTACCGAGATTTCGGCGATTGCCCAGGATCGCGAAGGCTACCTGTGGCTGGCGACCGGCGATGGCCTGGCCCGCTACGACGGCGCCGATTTCAAGGTCTGGCGTCATGACCCGCGCGACCCGCACTCGCTGCCGGGCAACGCGGTGCAGGCGCTATACATCGACCCCGACGACCGCATCTGGATCTCGGCCGAGGGCCACGGCGTAAGCGTGCTCGATGGTGCACGCCAGCGGTTCGCGCATTACGCCGGCGCCCGCTACCCGCAGCTGCAGGACGAGGACGTCATCGTGATCACCGGGCGTGGGAGTGAAGTCTGGTTCGGCACGCAGGCCGGGCAGGTCTACCGCGTTGCCGGCGATTCCGGCCTGACTCGTCTGGACACCGCGGACCTGCTGCCTGTCGATGCCCACATCATGGCGATGACCAGCGCGCCCGACGGTACGTTGTGGATCGGCACGACCGCCGGCCTGTTGCGCCACGATGGCCGCCAGCTGCAGCGCGAGCCGATGCCCGCGGACGATGGCGTTTTCTCATTGGCCTGGATCGACGACCAGCTATGGGTCGGCGGCACCGATGGCGTCATCCAGCGTGACCGCCACGGCTATTGGCATCGGCCGGATTGGTCGCGGCAGTTTGGCACCGGCGCCGGCAATATCGTCTGGTCCATGGCCGCGGCCACCGATGGCGAATACTGGCTGGGCAGCGAACGTGGTCTGTGGCGCACGCGCCGCGGCGCCAAGGCGGTGCCGATGTTGCAGGGACAAGTGCCGCTGAGCGGACGCCGCAACGTGATGGCGTTGTGGCGCGCGAGCGACGGTAGCCTGTGGGTGCCGCTGCACGGCCGCGGCCTGGCGTACCTGCGTGCGGATTGGAAGCGAACGGCAGTGGTGTCGCTACCGGTGGCGCTTGGCGATGGTGTCTACTGCCCGCTCGTGCAGGCGCGCAATGGGGGGTTATGGGAGGTGGACACCCGCGGCCGGCTCGCGCGGTTGGACACGACCAATGGCCGTAGTCGGCGCACTGGCCGGCGCTACCGGATGCTGCGCAGCATGCCGGTGACCGCGGGCGTGGAGGACAGCCGGGGTCGCCTGTGGCTGGGCAACTATTTCAACGGCCTGGCGCGAATCGATCTCAAGCGCGGTGATGAGTGGACCTGGAAGCGCGCGGCCGATGCGCCGCCGCAATATGGCGCGCCGGATACGATCGTCGAACAGGCCAACGGCGACATCTGGCTGAGAGTGCTCAACACCTTGCAGCGTCGCGATGGGCGCAGTGGGCAAGTACTGGACGTCTTTGTCCATGGTCGCGACCCACAGCTGCCGGGCGAACGTCCCGGTCAACTCGGCAATGGGCCGCAAGGCGAGGTCTGGGTCGCCGGCAACCGCGGCCTGCACGCCTGGGAGGCGGCGCAGCGGCGCTTCGTCGCGGTGCCCGGCCTGCCGCGCCAGCCGGTGGAAGCATTCGTGCTGGCGTCAGATGGCGCGCTGTGGACTTATCGCCTCGGCCTGCTTGAGGAATGGCGCCGCGCGGGGACGCAGTGGCGGCCCGCGCGGCGCTTGTCCAGCGCCGAGGGCGTGCCGGCGATCGAGGCCATGGACTTGCGCGCGGACCCGCAGGGCCGCCTGTGGCTGGCCACGCGTCGCGGCTTGTGGCGGATCGACCCGGCTGCGGCGGGCGGACTGCCGGTGGTACGGGCGTTTGGCCCGCGCGACGGATTGAGCAGTTCGGAATTCATCCGCGGCTGCCTGCGCATGGACCGCAACGGGGTATTGGCTGGCGCAACGGTGGACGGCAATCTGCTGCTGGTCGATACGCTGATGCCCGATGCCCCCGTGGCGGTGCCGCCGCTGCGGGTAGAAGACATCAGCGTGGTGCGCAATGGCCAGCGAATCACGTTGCCGGTCGAAGGCACGATCACACTGCGCAGTACCGACCAGCAACTGCGGGTGTCGGCGCGGCTGTTGTCCTATGGCGATGCCCAGGGCATTGGCTACCGCTGGCGCATGCTCGGGCTGGACGAAACCTGGAGCGAGCGCGACGCATTGGCGCAACGCGAATTCGCCGGCCTGCCGCCGGGTGAGTACCACTTGCAGATACAGGGCGTGGATGCCTTGGGCAATGTCTCCAATGTCCATCATCTGCACTTCATCATGCCGCCGCCCTGGTGGCGCAGCGCGCCCGGTCTGCTGTTGTTCGCCGTGCTGGCCCTGCTGGTGGTGTGGGCAGGTGCCGCGCTCTACCGGCAACGCCTGCGCGCGCGCCATGCGTGGCAACTGGCGCAGCACAAGCGCGAGCTCGCCGAGCAGGCTTCATTGGCCAAGAGCCATTTCCTGGCGACGCTTGGGCACGAGGTGCGCACGCCCATGACCGGCGTGCTCGGCATGACCGAGCTGTTGTTGCGGACGCCGCTGGACCCGCGTCAACACGGCTATGCCAGCGCCATCGATACCGCCGGGCGGCATTTGTTGCGCCTGGTCAACGATGCACTCGACCTGGCGCGCATCGAGGCTGGCAAGCTGTCGCTGGAAAAGTACGATTTCTGTGTGGACGTGCTGGTGCACCCGATAGTGGCGCTGGCGCAGCCCCTGGCCGAACGCAAAGGACTCACCTTTTACTGCGAGATGGACCCCGCCCTGCCAACCGCGCTGCACGGCGACGCCAGCCGCTTGCAGCAGATCCTCCTCAACTTGTTGAGCAATGCCATCAAGTTCACGGAGCGAGGAACCGTGAGCCTGCGCATTACCCCGGCGGAAGACGACGGCGGCGTGGTGTTCGTGGTCGCCGACTCCGGACCGGGGCTCAGTGCCGAGCAGCAAGCGCGGCTGTTCCGTCGTTTTGAACAAGGCGATGCGATTGGCGGGCACGCCCGGCGCTGTGGTAGTGGCCTGGGCCTGGCGATCTGCCGCGAATTGGCCACGGCCATGGGCGGCCACATCGGCGTGGACAGCGCCCCCGGTCTGGGGGCGCGGTTTCGCTTGGCGCTGCCGTTGGCCACGGCCACCGTGGCCGAGGCGCCGCCAGAATGCGCGTCGGCCGCGGTGCATGTGCTGCCCTCGCTTCCCGCGCTGCGCATCTTGCTGGTCGAAGACGACGACATGGTGGCGGAAGTCGTCGCCGGGCTGGTATCTGCGCGCGGGCATCAGGTGACGCGGGTCGCGCATGGCCTGGCGGCATTGGCGGAACTTCAGGTACAGGACTTCGACATGGGCCTGTTCGACCTCGACCTGCCCGGCATCGACGGACTTGCCCTGGTACGGCAGTTGCGCACGATGGGTCATGGCCTGCCGGTGATCGCCCTGACCGCGCGTTCGGATGCCGAGGCCGAACCCCAAGCGCGCGCGGCGGGCTGCGCCGGTTTCCTGCGCAAGCCGGTCACCGGCGATGCCCTGGCGAGCGCGCTCGCCACTTTGCGCCTGCCCGCCGAGGCTGAAGCGCCGGCCTGACCGGTGGCCGCGCCGGCCCGCCTGCCAGCCAGGCTTGCCAGCGGCCGTTACCCCCAAGCACGATGCGGACGGGGAAACGGGAGCGGCAATGATCGGTGCAGGGCGAACAGGACGGGCAGGGTGGCGCGGGCAGGTTGTCGGTATCTGCGCCGGTGCCCTGGCCGCAGTGTGGCTGTGCGCCGCCGCAAGCGTCAGCGCCGCAGTGCCGGCCACGCCGCAACCGCGCCAACTCACCGTGGCCGACGGCCTGCCCTCCAACACCATCAATGGTTTTGCCGAAGACGCCTTCGGTTATCTGTGGCTGGCCAGTGGTGATGGCCTGGCGCGCTACGACGGCCGCGGTTACCGCATCTGGCGGATCGAGGACGGATTGCGCGACAACATGATCTGGGCGGTGCATGTCGATGCCCGGAACCGGGTCTGGATCGGCACGGAAAACGCCGGCCTGGTGATGCTCAGTGCCGACCGCAGCCGCTTTCACTACTACGACCACCGCGGTTACCCGCAGATGCAGGGCAATACCGTGTGGTGCGTGGAATCCACGCCCGATGGCAGCATCTGGTTCGGCACCTCGACCGGTGGGCTGTACCGGATCACGCCCAGCGGCGAGATGGAACGCTACCTGCCGATCGACGGCGACGACCACAGCCTGCCCGCGACCTCGGTCAACTTCCTCAAGGTCGGCGCCGACGGCACCCTGTGGGTGGCGGCCAAGAACGGGGTCGCGCGCTGGACCGGAAAAGGCTTCGAGCGCCTGGTCTTGCCGGGCAATGCCACCCGCTACATCAACGGCCTGGCGCTGGAACCGGACGGCAGCCTGTGGATCGCCGATTCCAACGGCAGCCCGCTGTTGCGCCATCCCGATGGCAGCTGGGACCCAGAACCGTGGCGCCACGTCCAGGGCGAATCGGTGCTCAGCGTGCTGTTGCGCGATAACGCCGGCGGTTACTGGCTCGACACCTTGTCCGGGCTCGGCCACTCCGCCGACGGCGCAGTGAGTAACGTGCCGCTGTATAGCAATTCGGCGCATGGCTTGGTCAAGCCGAATTGGTCCGCGGCCTACGAAGACCACGAAGGCGGCGTGTGGTTCGCCAGTCCCAACACCGGCCTGTGGCATTTGCCGGCAAATTGGCGACAGTTCGCGGTGCTGGCCAATCGCCAGGCTGACCCGGCCTCGATCGCCAACCCCTATGTGTTGGCCGCCGCGCGCGCGGCCGACGGACGCTTCTGGCTGGTCGGCACGCGCGGCGTGCTCGACCGCCTCGACCCGGCGACTGGCGCGGTGGAGCACCACCTGGAAAAAGTCGATGGCCTGAAGTGGCCGCAGTCAGTACTCGAGGACCAGCAGGGTCGCGTCTGGATCGGGCTGTACAAGGCGCTGGTGCGTTACGACCCGGCCGATCGCAGCGTGCGCCGCTGGCGCGATAGCGACGCCCACGATGCGGCCATGCACGGCGAGGCCGAGATGATGGCGCAGACGCCGGACGGGCGGCTGTGGTTGTACTCCGATGTCGATGGCATCCAGCTACGCGACGCCGATGGCCATGTCCTGCGCACGCTGGCCCACGACGCCCATGGACTGACCCGCGAGCTGGCCGTCAACGAAATGCGGGTAGGCCCGGACGGCCAGCTGTGGCTGGCCAGCAGCCGCGGCCTGCTGCGCTGGAATCCCTCGGCCGACCGCTTCGAAGCGGTTCCCGGCGCGCCCGGCCAACAGCTGTATGCCTCGGCCTTCACCGATACCGGCATCGTCTGGCTCGCCGGCATGGGCCAGCTGCAACAGTATTTCTGGGACGGTCACCGCCTGCAGTTGCTGGACGGCATCGGCGCACGCGAGGATTTCCCGGCATTGGAGCCGGGCGGGCTGGTCGTCGATCCGGCCGGCGTGGCCTGGGTATCGAGCATGCGCGGGTTGATCCGCATCGATCCGGCCAACCGCGCGGTGCGCATCTATGGCGTGCACGATGGCCTGCCCAACCAGCAGTTCCGCGCCCGCACCTTGCTGCAATCGCGCCAGGGCCAGGTGGTGGCGGCGACCCCGGATGGACTGGTGTTGTTCGATCCGGCCCGGGTGCGGCCTTCGACCCGGCAACCGCCGCTGATGATTGAACGCGTAGGCGTACGCCGCGGCGAGGCGGGCCTGGACCTGACCCACGTCGAGCCGCTTACCGTTGCCGACGGCGACCGCGACCTGCACATCGTCGCGCGCATGCTGTCCTTCGCCGATTCGGACGCCAGCAGCTACCGCTTCAAGCTCAGCGGCTACGACCCGGACTGGATCGATGTGGGGCCCAGTGGCGAGCGCCTGTTCTCGCGGTTGCCTTCGGGAACCTACACCCTGGAGGTGCAGGGCAAGACCGTCGATGGCGTCTGGTCGAAAGTGCGCACGCTGGAGTTCCGCGTACTGCCGCCCTGGTGGCGCAGTAACTGGGGCTTGGCGACACTGGGGCTGCTCGGCCTGCTGGTCATGCTGGCGCTGTTCCTGCTGTACCGGCGACGCCTGCGCCGGCTGCACGCGTGGCAGCTGGCGATCCACAAGCAGGAACTGGCCGAACAAGCGTCATTGGCCAAGACCCGTTTCCTGGCCACGCTGGGCCACGAGGTGCGCACGCCGATGACCGGCGTGATGGGCATGAGCGAACTATTGCTCAATACCTCCCTGGATGCGCGCCAGCGCGGCTACACCGACGCCATCCGTCGTGCCGGCGCGCACCTGCTGCGACTGGTCAATGACGCGCTCGACCTGGCGCGGATCGAATCGGGCAAGCTCGAACTGGACCTGCAGCCGTTCTCGGTCAACCAATTGGTGGAAGAGGCCGCGGCAATGACCGCGCCGCTGGCCGAAGCGCGAGGCCTGCAATTCGTGCTCGATGATGCGCTGCCCGGGGAACTGGCTGCCAACGGCGATGTCACCCGCGTGCGCCAGATCCTGCTGAACCTGCTCAACAACGCGGTCAAGTTCACCGAGCGCGGCAGTGTCACCTTGCGGGTCTCTGCAGTGGCGCCGGGGCAGGGGCTGCGGTTCGAAATCGTCGACACCGGCCCTGGCATCAGCGCCGAGCAGCAGCAGCGGCTGTTCCGGCGTTTCGAGCAAGGCGAGGGCCCGCGTACCGCCGCACGCTACGGCGGCAGCGGACTGGGGCTGGCGATTTGCCAGGAATTGGCGATGGCCATGAGCGGGCGCATCGATATCGTCAGCCGCCTGGGCGCCGGCACCCGCTTCATCGTCGAGTTGCCGTTGCGCTGGGTGACCTCCGGGACGGCCCGCAGCGTGGCGCCGGCCTCGCCGCCGTCGATCGAGGCCGGCCTGCAGATCCTGCTGGTGGAAGACGACGCCACCATTGCCGAGGTGATTGCCGGCTTGCTGACCGCGCGCGGCCATCGCGTGGTCCATGCTGCCCATGGCCTGGCCGCGCTGACCGAGGTGGCCGAGCAGCCGTTCGACGTGGCCTTGCTGGATCTGGATCTGCCGGGCCTGGACGGCTTCGCCCTGGCCCGTCAGCTGCGCGTGTTCGGGCACGCTATGCCGCTGATCGCGGTGACCGCGCGCGCCGATGCCGAGGCCGAGCCGGCCGCGCGTGCCGCCGGCTTCGATGGCTTCCTGCGCAAGCCGGTGACCGGTGAAATCCTGACCGAGGCGATCGCCCAGGTATTGCGGCAGTAAACACACCGCCGCGCGCCTGCGATTACTCGGCCACCGCCTCCACCTGCTTGGGCTCGGGGCGGGTATCGGCCAGTTGCCAGAAGATCAGCGTCGAGGTCAGGGTGATCGCGCCGACGCAGATAAAGGTGGCGTGCAGCGCGGCGGTGGCATCGCGATGGTCGACGCCCAGGTGCACGCTGAAGGCGGCCAGCAGGCTGCCGGCCGCCGCCGCGCCGAAGCCGGTGGCAAGCATCATCACCATCGACAGCAGCGCATTGCCCGAACTGGCCATTTCGCGGTCGAGGTCGCGCAGGGTGACGGTGTTCATGACGGTGAACTGCAGTGAATTGACCGCGCCGAATACCGCCAACTGCAGCAGCCGCCAGGCCAGGTGCTGGCCGGGAGTGACGAACATGAAGCTGGCCATCATGATGCCGACCAACACCGTGTTGACCATCAGCACGCGGCGATAGCCGAAACGCGTCACCAAGCGCACCGCCGCCCGTTTGGAGGCCATGCCCGCCAGCGCCACCGGCACCATCATCAGCCCGGCGTTCATCGGGCTCATGCCCAGGCCCACCTGCAGCAACAACGGAATCAGGAACGGCATGCTGCCGCTGCCGATACGCGAGAACAGGTTGCCAAGAATGCCGATGCGGTAGCTGGCCACCCGGAACAACGCCAGCGGAAACAGCGGCGCGCGGGCATTGGCCGCATGCAGCCAGTAACCGATCAAGGCGGCCAGGCCGCCGATGGTCAGCAGCATCACGAAGGCGCTACGCAATCCGAGTTCGGAAATGCCGTCCAGCGCCAGCGACAATGCCACCATGCCGAAAGCCAGCATCAGGTAGCCCGGCAGGTCGAAGCGCTGGCGCTGGGTGCCGTAGTGGTCGGGCATGATCTTCAGCGCGGCGATGAAGCCGATCACACCGATCGGCAGGTTGATCAGGAACACCCAATGCCACGAGGCCACTTCCACGAGCCAGCCGCCGAGGGTCGGGCCGATCAACGGTCCGATCAATGCCGGGATGGCGATGAAGCTCATTGCCCGCAGGAACTCTTCGCGCGGCACCGAGCGCAGCACCGCCAGCCGGCCGACCGGCAACAGCATTGCGCCGCCAATCCCCTGCACCACGCGTGCGGCCACCAGTTGCCCCAATTGCTGCGCGGCCGCGCACAACAGCGAGCCCAGGGTGAACACGATGATCGCGGCCAGGAATGTGCGGCGAGTGCCGTAGCGGTCAGCGACCCAGCCGGAAGCGGGGATGAACATCGCCACCGCCAGTGCGTAGCTGAAGACCACCGACTGCATCTGCAGCGGGCTCTCGCCCAGGCTGCGTGCCATCGCCGGCAGGGCGGTATTGACGATGGTCGAGTCCAGCATCTGCATGAAGATCGCCAACGACACCAGCCACAGCAAAGGACGCAGGGTGGTGTAGGTGGGCGTGGTGTTCATGGGCATGCCGGCAGCGGGACTGGCGGCAATTATCCGCCAGTGCCCGTGTAGACGCTGCCGAGGTCAGCGCTGGCTGTGGCGGTGCACCGCGTCCACCAGCACGCGCACGTGCTCGGGGTCCATGTCCGGCGACATGCCATGGCCGAGATTGAAGACATGGCCCTCGCGCGAACCGCCGTGGCCTTCGGCATAGCTGTCGAGCACGCGCGCCGCTTCGCGAGTGATGGCTTCTGGCGAGCCATACAGGGTCGCGGGGTCGAGATTGCCCTGCAGCGCCACGCCTCCGCCGGTGCGGCGTGCGGCTTGGCCCAGTTCCACCGTCCAGTCCACGCCAATGGCTTCGGCGCCTGAGGCAGCCAATGCTTCCAGGTGCACGCCATTGCCCTTGCCGAACAGGATCAGCGGCGTGCGCTCGGTGCCTTCGCCGCGCGCCAGCTCGCTGGCAATGCGGGTGAGGTAGGGCAGCGAGAATTCGCGATACATCGCCGGCGACAGCACGCCGCCCCAAGTGTCGAATACCTGCAGTACCTGTGCGCCGGCCGCGCGCTGCGCCGCCAGGTAGGCGATCACCGCATCGGTGGTCACCGCCAGCACGCGGTGCAGCAGCGCCGGCTCGTTCAAGGCCATTGCCTTGATCCGCGCGTAATCCTTGCTGCCGCCGCCCTCGACCATGTAGCAGGCCAGCGTCCACGGGCTGCCGGAGAAGCCGATCAGCGGCACGGCCCCGTCCAGTTCGCGGCGGATCAAGCGCACCGCGTCGGTGACGTAGCGCAACTCGGTCTCGATGTCCGGCACCGCCAGGCGCGCGACATCGGCGGCGCTGCGCAGCGGACGCTCGAACTTCGGGCCTTCACCGTCGGCGAAGTACAGGCCCAGCCCCATTGCGTCGGGCACGGTGAGGATGTCGGAAAACAGGATCGCTGCGTCCAGCGGGAACCGCCGCAACGGCTGCAAGGTGACCTCGCAGGCGATCTCCGGGTTCTTGGCCATCGCCAGGAAGCTGCCAGCCTTGGCGCGCGTGGCGCGGTACTCGGGCAGGTAGCGGCCAGCCTGGCGCATCAGCCACACGGGAGTGCAGTCCACCGGCTCGCGGCGCAGGGCGCGCAACAAGCGATCGTTCTTCAGCATGGAGGTTCCTTCAGGCGCCGGCATCATCGCTGCCGGGCGCGGGGGTGATCTGGTAGCCACGCTTGAGCTGCGAGTCGCGGGCTTTGTCGAAGGCGCGTTGGGCCTCGTCCGGTTGCAGGTACTGCTCACGCCGCAGCTGGCTGCGGCCGCCCACCTCGCCGGTCTCGCGCAGCAGTTCCCAGCCGCCGAACAGGTCCGGCGCCAGGGTCAGCTGCACGTAGCGGGTGGGCTCCTGGCCAAGGCCGGGTTGTTGCAGGTAAACACGCATGGTCCCGATTGTACCGGTTGCCCCCGGCGCTCGCGGATGACGGAGCGCCGCAGGGCGTACTCAACCGGCGCGCAGGAGCTCCAGCACCGCGGCCTCGTCCACGTCCGGCACCACCTCGGCCCGGCCGATCCCGCGCCACAGCACCAGGCGCAGGCGGCCGGCGATGTTCTTCTTGTCCAGACGCATGCGCGCCAGCAGCGCCAGGGGGTCCAGCCCTGCGGGTAGCGAGGTCGGCAGGCCGTAGGCAGCCAGCAATTGCCGCAAGTCCTCGGTGTCGCTGGCCGGCGCCATCCCCAGCGTTGCCGAAAGCCGCGCTGCCAGGACCATGCCCACGGCGACGGCCTCGCCATGGTTGAGGTTGTCGTTGTGTGGCGCGCCGTAGCCTTGTTCGGTCTCGATCGCATGGCCGAAGGTATGGCCGAGATTGAGCAGTGCGCGTTCGCCCTTTTCCAGCGGATCGCGCTCGACGATCTCGGCCTTGTGTTCGCAGCTGCGGGCGATGGCCTGGGCGGTGGCGGCGGCTTCGCCGCGCAGCAGCGCCTCGCGCTCGACACCCAGCCAGCGGAAGAACAAAGGGTCGCGGATCGCGCCGTACTTGATCACCTCGGCCAGACCGGCGCGCAGCTCGCGCGGCGGCAGGCTGTGCAGGGCGCTGGTGTCGGCGATCACCGCACGCGGCGGATGGAAGGCGCCGACCAGGTTCTTGCCCTGCGGGATATCCACCGCGGTCTTGCCACCGACCGAGGAGTCGACCATCGACAGCAGCGTAGTGGGCAGCTGCACGCAGTCCACCCCGCGCATCCAGCAGGCCGCGGCGAAGCCAGCCAGGTCGCCGACCACGCCGCCGCCCAGCGCGAACACGCAGGCATCGCGGGTGGCCCCCAGCTCGGCAAGGGCGGTGATGACCGCGCCGAAGTTATCCAGGGTCTTGGAAGCCTCGCCGGCGGGAATCGAAAATTCGCCGATCTGCAGGTCGCCGCGCGCTTGCTGCAGCGCCGAGCGCACGCGTTCGGCATACAACGGCGCCACGGTGTCGTCGCTGACGATCAGGACATGGCGGCCGCGGACCCGCGCCAGCAGCCGCGCGCTGTCGCGCAGCAGGTCCGGGCCGATGGCGATCGTATAAGGAGCGTCGCCGCCAACAGCGACGGTGCGGGGAGCAAGGGCGGCATTCATGCGTGACTGATCTGTGGTTGCCAGGCCGCGGCCAGTCGCGTCACCAGGTGCGCGGTCGCTTCGGCGGGGGAGAGGTGGTCGGTTTCCAGGCTCAGGTCGGCGATCTCGCGATACAGCGGGTCGCGCAGCAGGGCCATCTCGCGCAGGACCTGGTCGCGATCCGGGCGTTGCAACAGGGGCCGGGTGCGGTCGCGGTGCAGGCGGTCGAGCTGGGCGCCCACGCCCACGTGCAGGTGGATGACGAAGCCGCGCCCGCGCAACAGTGCGCGATTGCCGGCATCGAGGACGGCGCCGCCGCCGGTGGAGACCAACTGGTTTTCGGCGGCCAACAGGCGCTGCAATACCTCGCGCTCGTGGGCACGAAAACCCGCTTCGCCGGAATGCTCGAAGATCGCCGGAATGGTCGCGCCGGCGTGTTCGACGATGGCGTGGTCGACATCGACGAAGGCCAGGCCGAAGCGCTCGGCCAGGCGTCGGCCGATGCAACTTTTGCCAGCGCCCATCGGGCCGATCATGACGACGTTCGGTGCAGACTTCATGCGTGGATGCTAGCACCGCATCGCGCCGGCACGGCGGGCGCTTTCGGTTGAAACCGCCGCCGCGTTCGCGATCGCCTCAGGCGAGCACGTTGCGTGCCTCGTCCAAAGGCAGTACCTGGTCGGCCAGCGCCGGCAGCGTGCGCAGTGCGTGCCGGCTCAAGCGCTCGTAGTGCTGCAGAAATCGCGCCAGCTGCGCCGGTGGCATGCCCACGTGCGCGATTCCGCTGTCGCTGGTCGCGCGGGTGGCCACCAGCGCCTGTTCCTGTTGCCCGCGCCATGTACTCACGATCTCAAAGGAAGGTGCCTGCAGCACGCATAGCCGCTGCAATCGCCGCCACAGCGCCGGGTAATAGCTGGCCAGCGCGTCGTTGACGTAGCCACGCCAGTACCCCTGCGCATCTTCATCGCGTTCGAGCGCGTTGAGTGGCGCCCGCAAGTCGGCGTCGGCCTGCGCTGGTACGCCCAGGCACCAGCCCTCTACCACCAGCAGGTCCAGCGGCGCGGCCGCCAGCGGCCAGCCAGCCTCGGGCAAACGATCGTCGGCGAGCTTGTCGAAGCGCGGCAGCCGCACCGGCCGGCCCCGCGACACCTCGTCGAGCACGTGATGGGCCAGGGCCAGGTCGTGGGTGCCCGGCGGCCCGCGCGTGAGCAGCAGCGGGTGCACTGAAGCGGCCAGGGCTTGGCGTGCGGCACGGGTCAGGTAGAAATCGTCCAGCGACACGGTCGCCGCCGCCAGGCCGTGTGCCTGCGCCGCCGCAGTCACTGCCGTGGCCAACGTGGACTTGCCGCTGCCCTGCAGGCCGCTGATCGCCAGCACGAACGGACCGGCGAGTCCGTCGCGCTGGGCCAGGGCACCGGCCAGTACCTGCTGCGCGAGCGCCGCCGATGCAGGGGTCTTGTGCGCTTTCATCGCCATGGCGCCACAATAGCGCCACCGCCGCTGCTGCATTGCATGCCATGACCGACCTCTACGCCGAAGCCCTGTCCACCTTCGCGGCCCTGTACCGGGAAGCCCAGCAAGGCGATGAGGTCGAACCCAGCGCCATGACCGTGGCCACGGCCAGCCTGGAGGGCAGGCCCTCGGCGCGCACGGTGTTGTTGAAGGCCTTCGACGAACGCGGGTTCGTGTTCTACACCCATGTTGAAAGCCCGAAGGGCCGCGATCTCCAGGCCAATCCGCAGGCGGCCCTGCTGTTCCTGTGGCGGCGCCTGCGCGAGGCCGGCATCCAGGTGCGCATCGAGGGCGAAGTGCAACAAACCTCGGCGGCAGAGTCCGATGCCTATTTCGCCTCGCGGCCGCGCGAGAGCCAGATCGGCGCGTGGGCATCGATGCAATCGCGCACATTGGCCTCGCGCGAGGAGTTCGAGCAGCGTATCGCCAAGGTCGAATCGGGTTTCGAGGGCCGCGAGGTGCCACGGCCCGAAGGCTGGGGTGGGTTCCGGGTCGTGCCGCAGCGCATCGAGTTCTGGTATGGCGCCAAGTTCCGCCTGCATGAGCGCTGGCGCTATGACCGCGACCCTGCCGGTGCGTGGAGCAAGCGCATGCTGTATCCCTGAGCCCATGCGCCTGCTGCCGATCTACCGCATCACCGTGTTCGTGCCGCCCGAATCCGTGCAGGCGCTGCAAGACGGCATCTGCCAGGTCGAGCCGCTGGGCGATGACCGCTATGACCGGGTGATGTGGCTATCGGCGCCGGGCATCGAACAATTCCGGCCGCAACCCGGTGCGATGCCGACACAAGGGCAAGTTGGCGCGTTGACGCAACTGCCGACGGTGCGGCTGGAGTTCGCTATCCCGCGCGACCCCGAGCGCCTGGCGCGGGTACTGCGTGAAGGGGTGCGCGCGCATCACCCCTGGGAAGCGCCGGCGATCTTCGTCGACGAAAGTCACCAGCCGGTGTTCGAACGCGACTGACGCAGGACTCAACCGGCGGCAAGCTCGCGGCCGCGCCGGGTCGCGGCATCGATGGCCTGGCCGACCAGGGCCTCGAATCCGCCTGCCTGGAATGCTTCGATCGCCGCCTGGGTGGTGCCGTTTGGCGAGGTCACGCGGCGGCGCAGTTCGGCCGGGGTTTCGCCGGATTCGGCCAGCATGCGCGAGGCCCCGAGCAGGGTCTGCTCGACCAACGTGGCTGCGGTGCTGGCCGGCAGGCCTTGCGCGACCGCGGCGGCCTGCATTGCTTCGGCCAGCAGGAACACGTAGGCCGGCCCGCTGCCGGACACCGCGGTGACCGCATCCATCAGGCTTTCGTCCTCGATCCAGACCGTCTGCCCGGCACTGGCGAGCAGCGATTGCGCGCGCTCGCGGCCAGCCGCATCGACTTCCGCCCCGGCATACAGGCCGGTGACGCCGGCACCGAGCAAGGCGGGGGTATTGGGCATCGCGCGCACGATCGCAGCCGAGGCGCCCAGCCATTCACGCAGCCGGCCACTGCCGATGCCCGCAGCGATCGACACCACCAGCGGGCGGGTGAATGACACCAGCGAAGCGAGCGACTCGCATGCGCTGGCCATCATCTGTGGCTTCACCGCCAACACCCAGGTCGCGCAACCTTCGGCGGCTTCGGCTGCGGTGGCATGTCCGTGCACGCCGAAGTCGATGGACAACTGTTCCCTCAGCGCATCCACCGGTTCGGCCACGTGCAGCGTGTTGGCGGGCACACCCTGGCGGATCAGGCCGGCAATCAGGCTGCGGGCCATGTTGCCGCCGCCGATGAAGGCGATCTTGTGGGCGGTGGGGGCAGCAGCATCGTTCATGGCGCGGACCTGGGGTAAACGAGTGGCGATGGTAGCGCGCGGCCAGGCGCGGCCGCGTCGCGGGCAGGCTCAGGCGACGGACTGGTAGGGCTGGATCTTGGCCAGGGTGTCGGCCAGTGCATCGCGTGCGACCGCGGCATCGTGGTCCATCTGCAGGGTGAGCCAGAAGTTGTCGGTGGTGCCGAAGAAGCGCGACAGGCGCAGGGCAGTGTCGGCGGTCACCGCGCGCTCGCCATTGACGATCTTGCTGATGCGGTCCTGCGGCACGCTGATGGCCTTGGCCAGCCGGTACTGCGACAGGCCCAGCGGCTCAAGGAACTCGTGCAGCAGGATCTCGCCGGGGGTGGGGTAGGGAACGCTACGCATGCTGAATCTCCTAGTGGTAGTCCACGATTTCGACGTCGGTAGGGCCGACTTCAGTCCAGACAAAGCACACGCGGAACTGTTCGTTGATGCGGATGCTGTATCGACCTGAGCGGTCACCTTTCAAAGGTTCCAGCCGGTTCGCCGGCGGCACGCGCAGGTCAAGCAGCACAGCGGCGGCATTGAGCATGGCCAGCTTGCGCATCGCGACGTTCTCGATGCGCGCGAACTTCTGCTGCGGAATGCCACGGAACAGGTTTTGCGTGCGTTTGCAGGCGAAGGACTGGATAGCCATGGATACTAATGCCGTACGTTACTATCGTCAAGCATTAGTGTGGCAATCTCGCCACTCGGCCGGTATCGGCGTTTGCCGCGTCCTCTTATCAGTGGCGGGCGCCGAACAGCGCGGTGCCAATCCTGACCATCGTCGCGCCGGCGGCAATGGCGTCGGCAAAGTCGCCACTCATGCCCATCGACAAGGTATCCACCGAGGGCCAGCGCTGGGCCAGGTCATCGAACAACCCACGCATTCGCAAAAAGGCGGCCTGGCGCCGCTCGCGTTCGGGGAAGGGCGCCGGAATGGCCATCAGGCCGCGCAGCCGCAGCGGCGGCTCGGCGCCGATCTGCGCGGCCAGCGCGGCGATGTCGGCCGGCGCGCAGCCGTGCTTGCTCTGTTCGTCGTCGATGTTGACCTGGATCAGCACGTCCAGCGGGCCACGCTCGGCCGGCCGGTGCCGCGCCAGGGCGGTGACCAGCTTGGGCCGGTCCACGGTCTGGACCCAATCGAACAACCGCGCGGCCTGCTCGGCCTTGTTCGACTGCAGGTGGCCGATCAGGTGCCACTCCAGGCCCGCCGACTGCAGCTGGGCGATCTTCGCGGCGGCCTCCTGTACGTAGTTCTCGCCGAACGCCTGCTGGCCTTCGGCCGCCAGTGCCGCCACCGCTTCGGCCGGCTGGGTCTTGGAGACGGCCAACAGGCGCGCCGCTGGCCGCCCGGCCGCACGTGCCGCGTTGTCCATCTGCGTCCGGATCGTCTGCCACGGGGAAACCGGCACGATGTCGTCTTCCAGCCTGATACAAGGGCGCTATACTGCCGGCAGGGGACAAAACCTTCCAGTCGCAGCCAGGGGAAATGCAGCGTATGGATATCGCTGAACTATTGGCCTTTTCGGTCAAGAACAAGGCGTCGGACCTGCATCTTTCTGCAGGGCTGCCGCCGATGATCCGTGTCGACGGCGATGTGCGCCGTATCAATATTCCGGCACTGGACCACAAGCAGGTCCACGCGTTGGTCTACGACATCATGTCGGACAAGCAGCGCCGCGACTACGAGGAATTCCTCGAGGTCGACTTCTCTTTCGAGATCCCGTCGCTGGCGCGCTTCCGCGTCAACGCCTTCAACCAGAACCGCGGCGCCGGTGCGGTCTTCCGTACCATTCCCTCCGAGGTGCTGAGCCTGGAAGAACTGGGCTGCCCGCCAATCTTCCGCCAGCTGATCGAGCAGCCGCAGGGCCTGATCCTGGTCACCGGGCCGACCGGCTCGGGCAAGTCGACCACGCTGGCGGCGATGATCGACTTCATCAACAAGAACGAATACGGCCACATCCTCACCGTCGAGGATCCGATCGAGTTCGTGCACACCTCGCAGAAGTGCCTGATCAACCAGCGCGAGGTGCACCGCGACACCCATGGCTTCAACGAAGCCCTGCGCTCGGCGCTGCGCGAAGACCCGGACATCATCCTGGTCGGCGAGTTGCGCGACCTGGAAACCATCCGCCTGGCGCTGACCGCCGCGGAAACCGGCCACCTGGTGTTCGGCACCCTGCACACCAGCTCGGCGGCCAAGACCATCGACCGCATCATCGACGTGTTCCCGGCCGGCGAAAAGCCGATGGTGCGCTCGATGCTGTCCGAGTCGCTGCGCGCGGTGATCTCGCAGGCGCTGTTGAAGAAGGTTGGCGGTGGCCGTACTGCGGCGTGGGAAATCATGGTCGGCACGCCGGCCATCCGTAACCTGATCCGCGAGGACAAGGTCGCGCAGATGTACTCGGCGATCCAGACCGGCCAGCAGTCGGGCATGCAGACGCTGGACCAGCACCTGCAGGACCTGGTCAAGCGCAGCCTGATCACCCGCAACCAGGCGCGCGAGTACGCCAAGGACAAGCGGATCTTCGAGTGATTCGGCGGCTATCGGCAACGGAGCCGGCCACGGTTCCGTTGCGCAGCGCCGGCGCGGGCCATTCGATCTTCTCCATTCCCCGTTTGCAGCTCCGAAGGAGCGTCCCATGAGCACCATCGACTTCACCTCGTTCCTCAAGCTGATGGCGCATCAGAAGGCGTCGGATCTGTTCATCACCTCGGGGATGCCGCCGTCGATCAAGGTCCACGGCAAGATCACCCCGATCACCCAGACGCCGCTGACCGCGCAGCAGAGCCGCGACCTGGTGCTGAACGTGATGACGCCCTCGCAGCGCGAGGAATTCGAAAAGACCCACGAGTGCAATTTCGCCATCGGCGTGGCCGGCGTGGGCCGCTTCCGCGTCAGTTGCTTCTACCAGCGCAACCAGGTCGGCATGGTGTTGCGCCGCATCGAGACCCGCATCCCGACGGTGGACGAGCTCAGCCTGCCGCCGGTGATCAAGACGCTGGCCATGACCAAGCGCGGCATCATCATCTTCGTCGGCGCTACCGGTACCGGTAAGTCGACCTCGCTGGCGGCGATGATCGGCTACCGCAACCAGAACTCGACCGGGCACATCATCACCATCGAGGACCCGATCGAGTTCGTGCACAAGCACGAAGGCTGCATCATCACCCAGCGCGAAGTCGGCATCGACACCGACAGCTGGGACAACGCGCTGAAGAACACGCTGCGCCAGGCCCCTGACGTGATCATGATTGGCGAGGTGCGTACCCGCGAGGGCATGGACCACGCTATCGCCTTCGCCGAAACCGGCCACCTGGTGCTGTGCACGCTGCACGCCAACAACGCCAACCAGGCGATGGACCGCATCATCAACTTCTTCCCCGAGGACCGCCGCAGCCAGCTGCTGATGGACCTGTCGCTGAACCTCAAGGGCGTGGTCGCCCAGCAGCTGGTGCCGACCCCGGACGGCAAGGGCCGGCGCGTGGCGATGGAAATCCTGCTGGGCACCCCGCTGGTGCAGGACTACATCCGCGACGGCGAGATCCACAAGATCAAGGAAGTGATGAAGGAGTCCACCAACCTGGGCATGAAGACCTTCGACCAGAGCCTGTTCGAGCTGTACCAGGCTGGCGAGATCTCCTACGAGGACGCCCTGCGCTACGCCGACTCGCAGAACGAAGTGCGCCTGCGCATCAAGCTCTCCCAGGGTGGCGATGCCAAGACCCTGGCCCAGGGGATGGATGGCGTGGAAATCGCCGAAGTTCGATAGTCCTACGGTCTCTGCGTTTAGCCGACGCCCGCTGCCCGTGCAGCGGGCGTTGTCTTTTTCGGCGCGGCCGTGTCCGCTTCATGCAACGGTCGCGGGCTTGTTGTCTAATACGCGCCCCGCGTCACCGATGCCTCCCATGAACTCCACCGTTTCCGACCTGCCGGCCGGCGGCGATGCCGTGCATTCCGACAGTCCCCTGGTCACCGCCGGGCGCCTGACTCCGCCTGCGGACTCGGCCGGCACCCTGGCCGACGACCGTGCCTTCCACCATTCGGTGGCCGAGGACGTGCAAGGCATGCTGCTGGCCACCCTGGTCGCGTCGATGGGCCTGGCCATTTTCGCCAAGGGCGGCCTGTTCATCGGCGGCATGGCCGGCGTTTCCTTCCTGCTGCACTACGCCCTGGGCTGGAATTTTGGCCTGGTGTTCGTGCTGGTGAACCTGCCGTTCTACTGGTTGTCGGTACGACGCATGGGCTGGGAATTCACCGCCAAGACCTTTCTCGCCGTCGGCGCCTGCGGTGCGCTGACCGACCTGCTGCCGCGCTGGGCCGAGTTTGCGCACATCAGTCCATGGTTTTCGGCACTGGCGGGCGGGGCGCTGTCTGGGCTCGGCATCCTGTTCTTCATTCGCCACCGCGGCAGCCTCGGCGGCGTCGGCATTCTCGCTGTCTACCTGCAGCAGACCCGCGGCATCAGCGCCGGCCGCGTCCAGCTGGGCTTCGATACCTGCCTGATGGCGGCCGCTTTCTTCCTGCTTTCGCCGGACAAGGTCGTCTACTCGGCGCTCGGCGCAGTGGTGCTGAGCCTGGTGCTGATGTTCAACCATCGGCCGCATCGATACATGGGCGTCTGAGGCGCCTGAAGGCTCCTCAAGGCGCTTCGGCCAGCTCACAGCCAGGGGCGCTTCCCAGCCGCCGCATCAACCCTGCGGCATCGAACGGCGCGTGCACCTTGGCGTCGTTGTCGAAGTAGCAATACACATCGCGCCGCTTGCGCGCGGCGGCGGCCGGGCCATGGCGCGCCGCGTCGCGCGGCTCGCCACCGTGGTGCCACCGCTCGATGCGCTCGGCCCAGCGATCCAGCGCCGCCGGGCCGTAGCCGCTGGCATACAGCTCGGCATCGCCATGCAGGCGCAGGTACACGAAATCGGCGGTGACATCTTCCATCAGCGGGTAACGCCGGGCTGCGTCGGCGACCACCAATGCCACGCCATGGCGGCGCAGCAGCGCAATGAAGTCCGGCTGCTGGAAGCTCTCATGGCGGACCTCCAGTGCATGCCGGATACGTTGGCGGCCGGCCTGGGGCAAAGCGCTGCGACCGCGCATCAGGGCACGGTCGCGGCGCTGCGCGATTGCGGCCGCCGCTTGCGTGGTACGTGGCAACGCGGCCAGGAAAGCATCGAGCAGGTCAGCATCGAAGCGTAGCGTCGGCGGCAATTGCCAGAGCACCGGGCCGAGCTTGCGGCGCAGGTTCAGCAATCCGGAGGCGAAGAAATTCGCCAACGCCTTGTCGCAGTCGCGCAGGCGCTTGGTGTGGGTGATGAAGCGCGGCCCCTTTACCGCGAAGACGAAGCGCGCCGGCGTGGCGTCGTGCCAGGCCTGCCAGCTTTCAGGGCGCTGTAGCGAATAGAACGAGCCGTTGAGTTCGATGCTGGGGAAGCAGCGCGCGGCGAACGCCAATTCCTCCCGTTGCACCAAGCCCTCGGGATAGAAGCGGCCACGCCAGCGCGGGTAGCGCCAACCGGAAATGCCGATGCGGATGCTCATGCCCTCCACCCTGGCCAGCGCGACGTAAGCGGCGCGTGGCGATATCGTGCAGAGGGCGTGGACGCTGCTCAGGCCGAGCGCCACGGCGGCGCCAACGTCTCGATACGCGCGAAGACCGGGCAGTCCCCATGGTGCGCCCCCGGCAGGTAGCCCAGGCTCATCAGGAACTCGCCGGTGATCTCGCCACCGGTGAAGCGAAAGGTTTTCTTGAACAGCTTCACCCAGTCGGCCTTGCTGCGCGGATGATGCGCGTCCAGCCACTCGGCGAAGCCGCCGTGGCTTGCGCGCAGCGCCTGGACGACCTGGGCGTTGTGGATCGCCGCCAGCACCTTGAGGCGATTGCGGATGATCGCCGGATCGGCCATCAGGCGCGCGATGTCCTTCTCGCCGTAGGCCGCCACCGCATCGACGTCGAAGCGCGAATACGCGGCGCGGAAACCTTCGCGCTTCTTCAGGATCGTCTCCCAGCTCAGCCCAGCCTGGTTGATCTCCAGCAGCAGGCGCTCGAACAGCTCGGCCTCCTCGCGTTGCGGGAAGCCATATTCGTGATCGTGGTAATGGCCGTGGACCGGATGGCCCGGGGCGATGCTGCAGTAGCCGCTCATGGGGCAAGGATAATGGATGGGCGAGGGCAGGACGGCCGTAAAACACGGCGCCGGGCTGAAAATGACGCGTTCGACACCCACAGGCCCTAAAATGGGCGCCATGTCCGCGCCGGCCACCCACCTCACCCGCCATCTCCTGATCGCGCTGCCGGCGCTGTCGGACCCGAATTTCTCGCGCAGCGTGGCCTTGATCTGCCAGCACGACGACAACGGCGCCATGGGTGTGATGATCAACCGGCCGTCGGAATACACCCTGGGTGAAGTGCTTGGGCAGATGGGTATCGAGACCGACGACGCCGACCTGCGCGAGCGCGTTGTCCTCAGCGGCGGGCCGGTGCACCCGGAGCGCGGCTTCGTCGTCCATGAGGGCCCGCCCTGGGATTCGAGCCTGGCCCTGGGCGATGGCCTCTACCTGACCACCTCGCGTGACGTGCTCGAAGCGATGGCCGATGGCAGCGGCCCGGCGCGCGCGCTGGTCGCGCTTGGTTGCGCCGGCTGGGGCGCCGGCCAGCTTGAGCTGGAGATCGGCGAGAACAGCTGGCTGACCGCACCGGCCGATGGCGAGCTGCTGTTCGACGAGCCGCTGGGCCAACGCTGGCAAGCCGCGGCCGGCCGCATCGGCGTAGACCTGTTCCGGCTTACCGACTACAGCGGGCATGCCTGAGGCGCCGGCGATCCGCGGCGATGCGACGGTGCTCGGCTTCGATGTCGGCTCGCGTCGCATTGGCGTCGCGGTCGGCAGTTCGCTCGGTGCTGGCGCCCGCGCGGTCGCGGTCATCGACGTGCGCGAGACCGGCCCGGACTGGGTCGCGCTCGATCGCGTACATCGCGATTGGCGGCCGGGCGGGCTGGTGGTGGGCGATCCGCTCACCCTGGACGGCAAGGACCAGCCGGCGCGCAAGCGCGCCCATGCCTTCGCCCGCGAGCTGCGCGAGCGTTACCAATTGCCAGTGGTGCTGGTGGACGAGCGCTCCAGTTCGGTAGAGGCCGCGCAGCGTTTCGCGCGCGACCGCGCCGAGGGCCGCAAGCGCCGCCGCGACGCCGAAGCGCTCGACGCCGTCGCCGCGGCGGTCATCATCGAGCGCTGGCTGTCGGCGCCGGACCAGGCCCAAACGCTTCCTTGAACTGCCCACCGACCATGACCCAACAACTGGACTCCAACGGCCGCCTGCGCCACCTGCTCACTCTCGAAGGCCTGCCGCGCGCCACGCTGCTGCAGCTGCTGGACCGTGCCGGACAGATCCGCGACGCCGCCGTCGGCCGTGTCGGCAAGCGCAGTGTGCTCGCCGGCAGCGCGGTCTGCACGCTGTTCTTTGAGCCGTCCACGCGCACGCGGAGTTCGTTCCAGCTGGCCGCGCAACGGCTCGGCGCCGACGTGCTGAACTTCGATGCGTCGACCTCCTCCACCCGCAAGGGCGAGACCGACCGCGACACCTTGAAGAACCTCGAAGCAATGAGCGTGCGCGGCTTCATCGTGCGCCACCCGGAGGATGGCGCGGTGGCGCGCCTGGCCACCGAGGCGGGCGAGGGCACCGCACTGATCAATGCCGGCGATGGCCGCAGCGCCCATCCGACCCAGGGGCTGTTGGACATGCTGACCCTGCGCCAGGCCAAGGGCACTGATTTTTCCCGCCTGAAAGTCCTGATCGTCGGCGACGTGAAGCATTCGCGCGTGGCGCGCTCGGACCTGCATGCGCTGCGCACCCTGGGTGCCGGCGAAATCCGCGTCTGTGGCCCGGCCGCGCTCCTGCCGGAGGACGGCATCCTCGAAGGCTGCCAGGTCGGTGACGATCTCGACGCGATGCTCGAAGGCGTCGATGCGGTGATGATGCTGCGGCTGCAACGCGAGCGCATGGAGGAAGGCCTGGTGCCCTCGCTGGAGCACTACCACGCCGCCTACGGTCTCACCGTCGAACGCCTGCGCCTGGCAAACGCCGATGCCGCCGTGCTGCACCCGGGCCCGATCAATCGCGGCGTGGAGATCACCGACGAGGTCGTCGATGGGCCGCAGTCCTGGGTATTGCGCCAGGTCGCCAACGGCGTGGCCGTGCGCATGGCGGTACTCGAGACCCTGCTGGGCTGAGCCGAAACCAGCGGCGTCACGACGGCCTCCTGTAGGAGGGGCTTGAGCCCCGACGAACGAAGTCGCGGCCCTCAAACCGCGACAAACCTTCCGCCGCAATGACCAATGGCAGTGCGCCGGCAAGGGCCGCACTGCCTAGGATGGCGGTTCCCCCGCTTTCCGGACCTGCCGATGCGCCTGTCGCTGCGCTCTCCGTTGACCCTGCTGGCCTGCCTGGCCCTGTCCGCGGTTGCCCATGCCGCCGAGGACCGCTTCGATCCGCGCGAACTGTTCGCGCCGCTGCAGTTGCCGCAGCAGGCCAATGCCTTGCGCAGCGGCGGCGGGGTGCCGGGTCCGCTGTTCTGGCAGAACCAGGCCGACTACGACCTGCGCGCAGCCATCGATCCGGCCTCGCACCGCTTGTCCGGCGAGGCCACCATCACCTACACCAACCACAGCCCGGACACGCTGGACGTGCTGTGGCTGCAGCTGGACCAAAACATCTACCGCGCCGATTCGCGCGCCAGCGCCGCCCGCCCGGGACGCCGCAGCGAGACCACTGACGGCCTGCGCATTGCCGCGGTCGAGGTCGAGCGCAGCGGCAAGCGTGTGGCCGCGCACTATCTGGTCGACGACACCCGCATGCGCGTGGACCTGCCGCAGCCGCTGCCTGGCCAGGGCCAGGTGCTCAAGCTGCACGTGCGCTACGACTACGACATTCCCGGCACCTGGGGCGGGCGCACCGCCGTCACCCCGAGCCGCAATGGCGAGATCTTCGAGATCGCGCAGTGGTATCCGCGCATGGCCGTCTATGACGATTTGCGTGGCTGGGACACCCAGCCCTACCTCGGATCGGAGTTCTATCTCGAATACGGCAACTTTGACTACGCGGTCACCGTGCCCTGGGATTTCCTCGTCGCCGGCTCCGGCGAACTGGTCAACCCGCAGGACGTGCTGACCGCGACCCAGCGCGATCGCTTGCGCCAGGCCGCGGCCAGCGACAGCACGGTGCTGATCCGCACGCCCGAAGAAGTGCGCGACCCGACCAGCCGTCCCACCCGCGGCGGCACTCGCACCTGGCGCTTCCACATGGCCAACACCCGCGACGTCGCCTTCGCCGCCTCGCCGGCCTTCGTCTGGGACGCGGCGCGCATCAACCTGCCGCAGGGCCGGCATGCACTGGCGATGTCGGTCTACCCGGTCGAAGGCGTAGGCGCGGACAAGTGGAACCGCTCTACCGAATACGTGAAGGGCGCCATCGAACACTTTTCGCAGTGGTACCCGTATCCGTGGCCGGTAGCGGTCAACCTCGGTGGCCATGGCGCCGGCATGGAATACCCGGGCATCGTGTTCGACGGCATGGACGATGCGGGCAAGCCACTGTTCTGGATCAGCGCACACGAGATCGGCCATACCTGGTTCCCGATGATCGTCGGTTCCAACGAGCGCCGGTACGCCTTCATGGACGAAGGCTTCAATACCTTCATCGACATCTATGCTTCCGATGCCTTCAACCGCGGCGAATACGCGCCCAAGCGCGATTCGGAATACGCGCCGAAAGGCGGCAACCCAGTTGATGAGATCCTGCCGCTGCTGGCCGACCCTGACGCGCCGACCCTATTGGCCACCGCCGACGCCACCAGCGAGAAGTACCGCCATCCGCTGACCTACTTCAAGGGTGCGCTGGGCCTGGTGCTGTTGCGCGAGCAGATCCTGGGGCCCGAACGTTTCGATCCGGCGTTCCGCAAGTACATCGCGACCTGGGCGTTCAAGCACCCGACGCCGTCGGACTTCTTCCGCCTGATGGAGAGCGAATCCGGCGAAGACCTGTCCTGGTGGTGGCGCGGCTGGTACTTCAACAACTGGCAGCTGGACATGGGCGTGCGCGACGCTAAATACGCCGATGGCGATCCGGCCAAGGGCTTGCTGGTGACCCTGGGCAGCCGGCAGAAGCTGGTGATGCCGGCGACGCTGCGCGTCGACCTGGCCGATGGCAGCCACCTCGACCAGCGCGTGCCGGTCGAGGCCTGGCTGCAGAACGCCGCGCCGCAAGTGCGCGTGCCGACGCAGCAGAAGGTGCTGCACGTGCGGCTGGACCCGGACGCCAAGCTGCCCGACGCCGACCGCAAGGACAATCAAGTTGATATGGCGAGCTGACCCGCTTGCCGCCGCGCCGCCTCAGGACAAGGCGGGCAGGGCCGCCGGTGCTGCCGGCGGCTTCGCCTTGAGGCCAAAGCACGGCCGCAGCCAGCCGATCCGCCGGATCACCAACTCGTGCAGCAGCAGGCAACCGGCCACGGTGCCGAGTACGACCAACGCCGGTTCGAGCACCGGGCCGAGCCGCATCGAGATCAACCACAGCGCCAGCGGGATCATCACGCTCTGGTGGAGCACGTACCAGGGATACACCGCCTCGGTGCAATACGGCAGCCAGCGGAACGGACGGTTCAACCAGACCTGGCCCCAACCGAAGATTGTCAGTAGCGCCGTCCAGCTGTAGCCGGCGCGCGCGATCCGTTCGATTGCCGGCCAGGGCACCCGCGCCCACAGGCCATGCACTTCGACGTGATGCTGGCCCGCGGCCTTGAGGCCCAGTTCGGTGCCGATGCACAGCACCGCCAGTCCCAGGGTCAGCCAGCGCCAGCGGCGCAGTTGCAACCAGAAGCTCTCCTGGCGTGCGACCGCATAGCCGAACAGGAACAGCGGCAGCGACTCGGCATGCACGAACCAGTCACCGAACAGTGCGTGCGTGGGCTCCCAACGCGGCATCACCCACAGCAGGTTCACCGACTCCCACGCCACCGGCAGCAGCAGCCAGGTGAGGGCCGGTACCCGCATTGCGCGCAATCGTGTCAGCGGAGCCTGCATTACCGGGTGACGCAGCAGCGCGAGCAGGCCGAGCAGCAGCATCGTGTAAGGCCACAGGTAGGCCAGGTACCAGAGGTGGTTCCAGGTAATGCCGAACTCGGCGCCGCTGAACGTGCCCGGGGGCCACGGCCGCACCTGCCAATAACGCAGCAGGAAAGTGCCGAAGCCCGGGGCGATGCGGCCATGCGCCAGCGCCTCGCAATAAGGTTGGATCGGTACGACCACGAACATGCCGAACAGCAGCGGCAGCAACAGGCGCCAGCTGCGCAGCAGCGCCGTGCGCGACAGTGCGGTAGGCCGCATCAGCCCCAGCGCGATGCCTGAGATCATGAACAGCAACGGCATGCGCCAGCGGTTGAGCACGAGCATCGGCCATTGCAGCCAATCGGACATGTGGCTGCTGTTGATGTGGAATCCCCAGTCGGCGACATAGATCATCCCGACGTGATAGAGGATTAACAGGCCGAAGGCGATGACGCGCAGGGCGTCGATGTCGTAGCGGCGGGACATGGCGGCTTCCGGTAGGTGGGAGGCGCCATCGTGGTCGGCGGGCGCACGCGGCCGGCCCCCGAAGGGACCGCCGGCTGGGACCCTGGGACGAATCGCGGCCCCCGCGGGATGGCGCAGGGCAGGCTGCGCCGCCACATTGCCTAGAATGCGCGGCATGAGCCGCCCTGCTGACACACCGCCCGCCGCCCCTGCCGTCAATGCCGACGCCGACCAGGCTTCCACCGCCCCCGCACCGCGCAGCCGCCGCTGGGTCATCGGCCTGTGGGTCGGGATATTCCTCGCCGCCGCGCTCGGCAATACCGCCACCGAAATCATGGATGGCGTGCCCTTCGCCGCCTGGCAGCTGCTGACCTGGGAACTGACCAGCGTCAGCGTGTCCCTGCTGCTGCTGCCGTTCGTGCTGCGCGCCTGCGAGCGCTGGCCCCTGCACGCCGACAACTGGCGCCGCCGCCTGCCGCTGTATCTGGCCGGCAGCGTGCTGTGGTGCTTGCTGCACGTGGCCGGCATGGTCGCCCTGCGCAAGGTGGTCTACGCCCTGGCCGGCGAGCACTACGACTTCGGCGATATCTGGGTGCGCTGGGGCTACGAATACCTCAAGGACGTGCGCACCTTCGCCCTGCTGGTGGTCACCATGCATGCCGCGGCCTGGTTCGGCCGCCGCCTGCAGGGCGAAGCCAAGCTGTTCGACGCCCCCGACGAAGGCCCGCCGCTGGAACCGATCGAGCGGCCGGAACGCTTCCTGGTGCGCAAGCTCGGCCGCGACTTCCTCGTCGCCGCCGCCGACATCGAATGGCTGCAAGCCTCCGGCAACTACGTCAACCTGCACCTGCGCGGCCACGACTACCCCCTGCGCAGCACCATGGCCGCGATCGAGGCGCGGCTGGACCCGGCCAGCTTCATCCGGGTCCATCGCAGCTACCTGGTCAACCTGCGCCGGATCATCTCGATCGAGCCCATCGACAGCGGCGACGCCCGCCTGCACATGGACGATGGCAGCGTGTTGCCCTGCAGCCGGCGCTATCTGCCGGCGCTGCGGGACAACCTGGGATAGGCCGGACCGCTCCATCCCCGGCCCGGCCCCTGAAATTCCTGCAGTGCGACTAGGCGCGAGCCGAGCCCACCGCGTATCTTGTGGCGTTTACGCCACCTCAACCGTAGCCATGACCCAGCCGATCGCCGCCCCCGAACGCCTCAGCCACGCGCTCAAGCCGCGCCAGCTGATCATGATGGGCCTGGGCAGCGCGATTGGCGCCGGCCTGTTCCTCGGCTCCGGCGTCGGCGTGCAGGCGGCCGGCCCGGCGGTGCTGATTTCCTACCTGGTCGCCGGTGCCCTGGTGATCATCGTGATGAACGCGCTGGGCGAAATGGCCGCGGCCAAGCCGACCAGCGGGGCGTTCTCGGTGTACGCCGCAGATGCGATGGGCCAGACCGCCGGCGCCACCGTCGGCTGGCTGTGGTGGGTGCAGCTGGTGATCGTCATCGCCGCCGAAGCGGTCGGCGCCGCCGGCCTGCTGGCCACGGTGTGGCCGGCGTTGCCGGTGCCATTCCTGGCACTGGCCTTCATGCTCGCCTTCACCGCCATCAACCTGCTGGGCGTGCGCAACTTCGGCGAGTTCGAGTTCTGGTTCGCCATCGTCAAGGTGGTGGCGATCATCGGCTTCATCCTCATCGGCATCGCATTGCTGGCCGGTTGGCTGCCGCACGCCACCTCGCCGGGCCTGTCGAACTTCACCGCCAATGGGGGCTTCGCCCCGCGTGGCCTGGCCGGCGTGGGCGCCGCATTGCTGGTGGTGGTATTCGCCTTCGGCGGCACCGAAATCGTGGCCGTCGCCGCCGCCGAGACCGCCGATCCGGAGCGCAGCATCGCCCGCGCCATCCGCACCGTGGCCTGGCGCATCCTGGTGTTCTACATCGGCTCGATCAGCGTGATCATCGCGATCGTGCCCTGGACCAGCGAAGCGCTGAAGTCGCCGTTTGCCGCCGTGCTGCAAGCTGCGGCCATCCCGGGTGCGGCCACCGGCATCACCCTGGTGGCGGTGATTGCGCTGTTGTCGGCGCTCAATGCCAACCTCTATGGCGCTTCGCGCATGATCTTCTCGCTGGCCCAGCGCAACGAAGCGCCGCGCTGGCTGGGTACCACCAGTGCGCGCAGGGTGCCGGTAGCGGCCGTACTGGCCAGTGTTGCCTTCGGCTTCGTGGCGGCGGTGCTGGAGTTGCTGTATCCCAACCGGGTGTTGCCGATGCTGTTGAACGTGGTCGGCGCCACCTGCCTGCTGGTATGGACGATCTCGCTGCTGGCGCAACTGGTGCTGCGAGCGCGCGCTGATCGCGCCGGCACCGCGCTGCCGTTCCGGATGCGCGGCTACCCGTGGTTGACGGTGCTGGCGCTGGCGATCCTGGCGCTGATCTTCGTCCTGCTGGTGGCCACGCCCGATACGCGCATGCAGTTCATCTCGATGGCCGCGCTGACCGCAGCCATCGCCGTGATCAGCGAGGTTGCGCGGAGGCTGCGCCGCACGCGCTGAAGGCGCCTCAACCCGCCGGCGCAGCCCTCAAACGCTTGCCAAACATCCATTCCCACATCCGCGGGTCGGCATAGGTCGCGTCCCAGGCGTTGTGGTTGCCGTCGGGATACTCGCTGTAGCGCATGTCCGCGCCCACCAGGCGTGCGGCCTTGTACAGCCGGCGGTCGTCGCCCGGCGGCACCAGGTCGTCCTGCGCGCCATGGAACATCCACACCGGCACGTTGCGCAGTCGTTGCGCGACGGTGGCATAACGGTCACGGGCCGCGGCGACTTCGCTGACGTAGAGCTGGTCTTCGTCCTCGCGCGGGGAATGCAGGGCGCCGCAGATCGGCACCAGTGCGGCGAAACGCTTGGGCTGCATCAGCGCGATCTCCCACGCCCCGTATCCACCCATCGACATGCCAGTGAGATAGGTGCGCGCGGGGTCCGCGCCGAACTCGGCGCTGGCCGCATCCAGCGTGGCCAGTGCCATGCGCGCGTTCACGCCCATCCATTGTTCGTCCTCGGGCACCTGCGGGAATACCGCCAGTGCCGGGAAGGTGGTGGCGTGGTCACGCAGATAAGGCCCCAGGCCGGATTCGGTCTGGCTATAACCATCGCCACCGCGCTCTCCGGAGCCATGCAGGAACAACACGATCGGCAACGGCCCGGTCTGTTGCTGGCGCGCCAGCGGCACGAACACCTGGTAGCGATACGTGCGCCCTTCCAGGGCCAGTTCACGGTGGACGAAGTGGCCGCGCGGCGGACCGTCGGGCGTGGTCGCACAAGCGGTGAGCATCGACATCCCCAAGGCGAGCAGGAATTGGCGGCGGAGCATGCGCGGTTCCGGGATTGCGAAGGTCGAGTATCGCCGCCAGCGCCGTGCAGGGGGCGTCGGCTGGCCGCCACGTTGAGGCATCGTTCGGTTTCGGCCCGGCGTTTGTCAGCTGCCGGCGGCCTGCCGCCAGATATGGCAAAGCGTGGCTTCGTGCAGCACTACGCAGGCCCAGAACGCCCATTGGAAGGACAGCTTGCGGTTCTTGTGGCGTAGCGCGCGCTGGGCCAACAACGCGCCCGGCCAGCCGCCCAGCAGTTCGAGCATATGCAGCACCGATTCGGGTGTGCGGCGCGCCTGCAGGCGCGCGGCCCGCTTGTCGCGCGCATAGGCCACGAATGCCAGCAGCGCCAGGAAGGTAAAAGCACCGGCCAGCCAGGCGGGCAGGGCAGCATCGAGCCACATCAACCACAGCAGGCCGATATGCGCGCCCACCAGCGCCAATGCGCCCAGATCGGCCAAGCGGCGCGCGCGCGAGGGCACGCGCGCGGCGGTCGGCCGCGGCCGGGTCGGCGAACGGCGGGTGCTGCGGGCGTTGTTCGAGGCAGCGGCGCGCTTCAATGCAGCAGGATCAGCGTGGCCAGGCCGAGGAAACTGAGGAAGCCCATCACGTCGGTCAGCGTGGTCAGGATCACGCCACCGGACAGCGCCGGATCGAAGCCGAGCCGCTTGAGCGTGACCGGCACCAGCACCCCGCCAAGCGCGGCCGTGCACAGGTTGATCGTCAACGCCGTGCCGATCACCACCGACAGCATCGGTTGCTTGAACCAGGCCAGCACGATCAGCCCCAGCCCGAGCCCGAGGAACACACCATTGATCAACGCGACCGTCAGCTCCTTCTTCAGCAGCGTCATCACGTTGGACGAGCCAATCTGGCCCAGGGCCAGGCCGCGCACCATCAGCGCCAGTACCTGGGTCCCGGCATTGCCACCCATGCCGGCCACGATCGGCATCAGCGCCGCCAGCGCGACCAGTTGCGCGATCGTCGCTTCGAATTCGCTGACCACGCTGGAAGCAATAAAGGCAGTGCCGAGGTTGACCGACAGCCAGATCAGGCGGCGTCGGAACGCGCGCCGGGCCGGGCTGAACATATCTTCGTCTTCGTCCAGGCCGGCAGCGCTCATCGCCTGGTGCTCGGCCTGTTCGCGGATGATGTCGACCACGTCATCGATGGTGATCCGGCCCAGCAGGATGTTGCTTTCGTCCACCACCGGCGCGGAAATCCAGTCGTGGTCGGAGAATTGCCGCGCCACTTCCTGCGAGCCCTCGCCCACATCGATCGCGGGCTGCTCGTCATCGATCAGCCGGTTCACCGGCGTGCTGTCTTCGTGGGTGACCAGCGAGGCCAGCGACACCCGGCCCAGGTATTGGTGGCGACGGCTGACCACGAACAGGTGGTCGGTGTGGTCGGGCAACTCGCCGCGCAGGCGCAGGTAACGCAGCACCACGTCGACGTTGACGTCGGCGCGCACGGTGACCACGTCCGGGTTCATCAGGCGGCCGGCGGTGTCCTCCGGATAGGAGAGCACCTGTTCCAGGCGCTCGCGGTTCTCGCGGTCCATCGACTTGAGGACCTCGTCGATGACCGTATCGGGCAGGTCTTCGACCAGGTTGGCGAGGTCGTCGATGTCGAGATCTTCGACCGCCGCGACGATTTCGTCGGTGTCCATGTCGGCCAGCAGGCTTTCGCGCACTTCCTCGCCGACGTGCAGCAGCACCTCGCCATCATCCTCCGGATCGACCAGCCCCCAGACCACTTCGCGCTTGCCCGGCGGCAGCGATTCGAGCAGGTTGCCGATTTCTGCCGGCGCCAGCGTATTGACCAGGCGGCGGACAGGCCCCAGCCGCCCACTGTCCAGGGCGTCGGACAGCAGCCGCAGTGCGCGCGCGGTCTTGTCGTGGCGAATGGCTTCGGCCATCACTGCTCCTGGAGAACATGCGGGGGTCGCAGGGATGTGCGCTGCCGGGGATCGGCCGCGGCATTATCGCCTGTGCATCGTGACGATCACAGCCCGCCCATGCGGCCTGAGTTCATTCGACTGCCGCAGTTGCGCCGGCCAGCCACTTCTCGATGCTCTTGCGGTCGCGCGCCTTGAGCAGGCGCGTGCATTGCTCGGCCAGCTCGCCCAGGTGGCTGGCGCGGACCGCACGCCGCACTTCCAGCAGCGTGCCCGGGTGCAGGCTCAGTTCGGTCAGGCCCAGGGCCAGCAGCAGCGGCACGAAGCGCGGGTCGCCGGCGATCTCGCCGCACACCGCCACCGGGGTGTCATGCGCGCGTGCGGTGAGGATCACGAAGCGCAGCAGGCGCAGCACCGCCGGGTGCAGTGGCGAGTACAGCTCGCTCAGGCCTTCGTGGTTGCGGTCGGCCGCCAACAGGTACTGCACCAGGTCGTTGGTGCCGATGGAGAGGAAATCCACATCCTCGATAAAACTCTCCAGGCCAATCGCCGCTGCCGGTACCTCGATCATCGCGCCCAGCGGCACGTGCTCGGCGACCTCGTGGCCTTCGGCACGCAAGCGCGCGGTCAGCCGCTTGAGCTGCCGGCGCAGCAGCACGATCTCCTCGCGGCAGCTGATCATCGGCACCAGCACCCGCACCGGCCCGTAGCCGGAGGCGCGCAGGATCGCCCGCAACTGCGCATCGGCCACCTCCGGCCGCGCCAGCGACAGGCGCACACCGCGCAAGCCCAGTGCGGGGTTGTCTTCGTCACCGAGCACCAGCCCGGTCCGGTCGGCCTTGTCAGCGCCCAGGTCGAGGGTGCGGATGGTGACCGGGCGCCCGCACATGCCCAGCACGGTGTCGCGGTAGGTCTGGAACTGCTCTTCTTCGGAGGGCAGTTCATTGCGCTGCAGGAACAGGAATTCGGTGCGATACAGGCCCAGGCCGCCGGCACCCAGGGCGTGGGCCTGGGCCACGTCGTCGGTCGATTCGGCATTGGCCAGCAGGGTGATGTCGTGGCCGTCGCGGGTGCGGCTGGGCTTGCCGCGCAGGCGGCCGAGCTCGCGCTGTTCGCGCGCCAGCGTGCGCAGGCGTTCGTGGTAACCGCGCAGGTCCGCGGCAGTGGGCTCGATGATGATTTCGCCGCTGTTGCCGTCGACGATCAGCGCATCGCCATCATTGATCCGGTGCAGTGCCTCGGCGGTGCCGACCACCAGGGGCAGATGCAGGCTGCGCGCCAGGATGGCGCTGTGCGACAACAGGCTGCCGGCCACGCTGACGATGCCGACCACGCCCTGGGTCTGCAGCTGCGCCAGTTCCGACGGCGCCACGTTCTCGCACACCAGGATCTCGCCGGCCACGCCGGCCAGGTCGAGCTGGCGCTTCTGCAGGAAGGCGTGGATCCGGCCGATCACATGGTCGAGATCGTCCATGCGGCTCTTGAGGTAGGCATCTTCCATGCCGTCGAACACGGCCGCCAGGCGGTCGCGCTGCAGGCGCAGCGCATAGTCGGCGCTGTAGCGACCGTTGCGGATCAGCTCGTCGACGCCGAACAGCAGTTCCGGGTCGTCCAGCAGCAAGGCGTGCAGATCGAGGAACTCACCGACCTCGCGCGCCATTGCACCCTTGAGCCGGGTGCGCAGCGCATGCATTTCATCGCGCGCGGCATCCACCGCGCGGTGCAGGCGTTGCAGTTCCTGCTCCACCGCGCCGGGGGCAATGCGTTGTTCGGTGATTTCCAGGATGTGCGGCAGGCGCAGCCTGGCCCGGCCCAGGGCGATCCCGCGCGAGGCCCCGTGCCCATGCAGGCGAAGGCCGGATTGGGCTCGCGAGCCCGGAGCCGGAAGCTTGGGGCTGCGCCGGCCGGTGCCGCGCACCCTCAGCTGTCCTCGTCGAAGCGGCGCTCGAACAACTCGACCAGCGCTTGCAGCGCCTGCGCCTCGTCCTCGCCATCCACGCGCACCACCACCGTCGTGCCCTGGCCGGCGGCCAGCAGCATCACGCCCATGATGCTCTTGGCGTTGACCTCGCGTCCCTTGGCCGCCAGCGTCGCATTGCAGCGGAACGACGACAGGACCTGCACGAGTTTGGCAGTGGCCCTGGCATGCAGCCCGAGGCGGTTGGATACGGTGAGTTCACGTTCAAGCATCGTCGACTATCGCTCCATTGCGGGTCCCCGCCGCCGCCGTGGCGGGCAGGTCTTGCAGTCCCTGTTCCGGATAATTCATCACCCGCAGCAGCATCGGCAGGCTCAGTGCCGACACCCGCCGCACCGGCGTGCCGAGCCGCGCCAGGCGGCCGGCCAGGTTGCTCGGGCTGGCGCCGTACAGATCGGTCATCACCAGTACGCCTTCACCGTCGTCGATCCTGCGCAGCGCCGCTGAAGCCTGCGGCAGCAACACGTCCAGGTCGGCATCGAAGGGCACTTCGAACGCTTCGGTCTTCAACGGCAGCTGCCGCAACAGGGTCGTTGCGACCTGGAGCAGGGAGACGCCGATACCGGGATGGGTAATGAGAAGAATGCCACAGGCCATAGCGAAACGTTAACAGGTCGACGTGACGGGGCGAAAGCGTCCGCGGGCGTTTTTCGCTGGGATGCTTTGTCCCTGGCGCGGCCTTGCGCCCGGCCAGGCCGGGGCGCTGCGGGAGCGCCTCAGTCCAGCTCGCGGTGGAAGGTCGCCACGTCCGGCCAGCCCTGGTCGCGGGCGTGCTGGGCCATGCGCTCGGCCAGGTAGACCGAGCGGTGCTTGCCGCCGGTGCATCCAAAGGCAATGGTGACGTAGCTGCGGGTGTCGTTGCTCAGCCGTGGCAGCCAGGTGTCGAGCAGGTCGATGATCTGCGCGGCGTAGCGAACCACCTCCGGCTGTTGGTCGAGGTACTCGCGCACACCGGCGTCGCGGCCGGTGAGCGGGCGCAGGTCCGGGTCCCAATGCGGGTTGGGCAGCACCCGGGCATCGAACACGAAGTCAGCCTCGGCCGGCACCCCGCGCTTGTAGGCAAAGGACTCGAACAGCAGCGACAGCTTGTCACTGTGGCCCAGGCCGAAATCGGTGACCACGCGCCGGCGCAGCTGGTGCACGTTCAGGCCAGTGGTATCGACGATCGCGTCGGCGCGCTCGCGCAGGGGCGCGGTCAGCTCGCGCTCGCGGGCGATCGCCTCCGGCAGCGACAGGCCGAGATGGCTCAGCGGATGCCGCCGGCGGGTGTCGGCATAGCGCTTGAGCAGCGCTTCATCGGTCGCCTCGAAGAACAGCAGGGTGACCTCGATGCCGTACTCCTGCGCGGCCGCGCGCCAGCGCGAGAGCTGCGACAGGTCGGTGCGCCCGCGAACGTCGATGCCGACCGCCAGGCGCTGGTCGCCCAAGGCCTGGTCGCGCAGGCGGCTGCGCACGAAATCCGGCAGCAGCTCCACCGGGAAGTTATCCGAGCAGTAGTAGTCCAGGTCCTCGAAGGTCTTCATCGCCACCGACTTGCCCGAGCCCGACAAGCCGCTGACGATGACCAGCACGGGCGCTGCGGCGCTCACGGCCGTCGCTCGAGCAGGTTGCTGTGGCGGGCGATGAACATCGCCGCCGGGTCGATACCCTTGGTCCGCAGGATGTGCAGGCGGGTCGCCGCCTCGGTCAGCACGGCCAGGTTGCGGCCGGGCATCACCGGCAGGGTGATCAGCGGCACGTCCAGGTCCAGCACGTGGCGGGTGCCGGAGTCGCCGGTCAGGCGCTCGTAGCCGTGCGGGGTGGGCTCGGTCATCGGTTTGGTCAGGTGGACGATCAGGCGCAGGTACTTGTTCTTCTTCACCGAGGTGTCGCCGAACATGTCGCGCACGTTGAGCACGCCCAGGCCACGCACTTCGAGCAGGTCCTGCAGCAGCTCCGGGCAGGTGCCATCGAGCACGTCCGGGGCGATCTGGGTGAATTCAGGGGCGTCGTCGGCCACCAGCCGGTGGCCGCGGCTGAGCAGCTCCAGCGCCAGCTCGCTCTTGCCCGAACCGGCCTCGCCGGTGATCAGCACGCCGATGGAATAGATCTCCATGAACACCCCGTGCAGGGTGACCCGCGGCGCCAGCGTGCGCGCGAGGTGGTAGGAGAGGTGGTTGAGCAGCTCGTGGCCGCGCTTGGGCGAGCCCCACAGCGGTGTGCCGGACTCGTCGGCGGCGGCGCGCAGATCCTCGGGGCAGGGCTGGTTCTTGCTGATCACCAGCGCCAGCGGCTGGAACTGGATGATCTTCTCGATGGTTTCCCAACGCAGCCGCGGGTCCAGCGAATCCAGCCAGGTGAGTTCTTCCGAGCCCAGGATCTGCACCTTGTTCGGATAGATCGCATTGAGGTAGCCGGCCAGCGAAGGCCGCCGTGCGACGGTGTCGCCGGCTTCGAGTTCGCGATGCTCGCCCTGCTTGCCGGCGATCCAGCGCAGGCCCAGTCGCTCGCGCTGCTGGTCGAACAGCTCGCGTGCGGAAATGCTCGTGTTCATGCAGCGTGGGCCTGGGTCGGAGGGTGGATCAACAATGCCAGCAGCGCTGGCGGGTCGGCGGCCTGGCGCAGGGCGTGGCGGAACTGCGCGTCGCCGAAGCGTTCGGCCAGCTCGGCCAGCAGGGCCAGGTGTTCGTGGGTGTAGTGGCTGGGCACGGCCATGGCGAAGACCAGGTCGACCTGCTCGCCGGCGCCGAAGTCGGCCGGGGTGTGCAGGCGGATCAGGATGCCACGCGGTCGATCCAGGCCCGGCGCGCGGCCATGGGGAATGGCGATGCCGTGGCCCAACGCGGTGCTGCACAGCGCCTCGCGTTCGCGCAGGCTGGCCAGCAGCTCGTCCTGGCCGCACTGGCGGCAGGCGAGGCGTTCGGCGGCAAGTTGCAGCAGGGTGTCGCGGTCGGCGGCCGCCAGCACCTCGGTGCGGACGGCCGCCATCAGGTCAGTCAAGGACATGACGTCTTCGGCGATGAACTTACGCCAGATTGTCGCGCACCTCGCGCGCGTGGTGGTCATGTTTCTTTTCCTTGTGCTTGATCACAAGGCGGTCGAGCTTGTCGGCGAGCAGGTCGATGGCTGCATACATGCTGGGCGCGCTGGCATCGGCGTGCAGCGTTCGTCCGGGGAGGTTGACGGTGGCCTCGACGTGGTGGTCGGGCTTGCGCAGTGCCAGCTGGGTACGGACTTCGCAGTGCTGGTCGAAATGGCGCTGCAATCGCTGCAGCTTGGATTCCACGTACTCGCGCAGGGCGGGGGTGACTTCGATCTGCTGGCCGTACGTCTCGATGCGCATCGGGTACCTCCTTTGGATTCGGTGGGTCTATGAACGTCCCGCCGCCAGAGCGGGTTCAACCGATGCGGACTCGTTCGTGGGAGGCGGAGATGTTCATGGCCTCACGATACTTCGCCACGGTGCGCCGCGCCACTGGTACGCCGGATGTTTTGAGCAGCTCGGCCAGCTTGGCGTCAGACAAGGGTTTGCGCGGGTTCTCGGCGTCGATCAGGCGGCGAATCATCGCCTGAATGGCCGTGCTGGACGCTTCGCCGCCGCTATCGGTGTCGATCCCGGAGGCGAAGAAGGCGCGCAACGGAATGGTGCCGCGTGGCGTGCGCACGTACTTGCGGGCGATGGCGCGGGAAATGGTTGATTCGTGCAGCCCCAGTTCGCCGGCGATTTCACGTAGCGTGAGTGGCCGTAATGCTTGCTCGCCGAATTCCAGGAACCCGGCCTGGTGCCGCAGCAGGCAATTGGCGACCCGCAGCAAGGTCTCGCCGCGCGCTTCCAGGCTCTTGAGCAGCCAGCGCGCTTCCTGCAGGTGGCCGCGCAGATAACCGGCATCGGCTTCACCGCAGGTGCGGATCAGTTGCTCATAGCCGCGGTGGATGGTGATGCGCGGTTGCGAGCGCCCGGCCAGCGCCACGCGCCAGACGCCGCGTTGCCGCCAGATCACGCAATCCGGTACGACATAGGTGTCTGCAGAGAGCGGGGCCATTTGCTTGCCCGGTCGCGGATCCAGCGAACGCACCAGGGCGATGGCTTGCTCCACTTCGGCCAACGGCAGCTTGAACTCTGCCGCCAGGCCGGCGGCGCCGGTGCGCGGCAAGCGTTCCAGCGGCCCTGCGGCAATACGCCGGGCCAGCTCGCGGCCGGGCGTGAGCGGGTCGAGCACGTCCAGCTGCAAGGTCAGGCATTCACCCAGCGTGGTGGCGCCAATGCCGACCGGGTCGAAGCGCTGGATCTGGTGCAATACGGTGAGGATCTCCTCATCGCTGGCGACGATGTCCGGCGCCAGGGTCTCGGCGATGGTCGACAGCGGCTCACGCAGGTAGCCGTCTTCGTCCAGCGCATCGATCAGCGCCGCGCCAATCCGGCGGTCACGCTCGGACAGGTGCGACAGGTGCAGCTGCCACAGCAGATGATCGGCCAGCGTTTCCGGCTCCGCCACACGCTCGGCGGCGCTGCCGCTATCGTCTTCGTCACCGCCATTGCCGCCCGTGGCCCAGGTGCCCTCGTCCGGCGTCCATTCTTCGCCCGACCCGGCCTCGCGGCCGTAATCATCGGTGGCAGCGGGTTCGGCCTCGGCACCGCCTTCGCTGGCAGCCTCCGGGGGCGCCTGTGCTTCATCGGCCCAATCGAGCAGCGGGTTGCTCTCCACCGCCTCGGCGATCTCCAGTTCGATCTCGGCACTGGACATCTGCAGCAAACGGATGGCCTGACGCAGTTGCGGCGTCATGACCAGCTGTTGCCCCATCGATGTCTGCAGCCTTGCCTTCATGAGCTCACTGAACGTAGGGGAGGGGCGGGGGAGGCCGGCGGGACAGGCGCGCTTCCGGCGATGCGGGCGCGGCCTGTGCGCGGGCCCTGAGGATATACGGCATCGCCGCTGCTGCCAAAAGGGGATCCCCCGGTTTAGCCCTCTGAAAAGTCGCACCTGGCGCCTCAAGGGCCATTGCGTCCCAGCATAGGAGGATTCCGATAGGAAAACCGATCCTGCTGGGGAATGCTCGTTTCACGTATGGCGCGCCGGTCCCCCGTGTCAGCTTGCGTGCGTTCGATTCTGGAATTTTGTCGTGAGCCCAATCAAGCTGAGTTTTCCCACGTTGCTGGCGACTGCTTTATCTATACCGGCCTTCAGTGCAACGGCCGGAAATACCGTTGAGGTCGACGGACTGAGCCACACGTGCAGTAATCGCTGTGTCGTGACGACCAAAGGGCGCGGCGCTTTCTCCGTACGCGATTGTTGCGGTGGTCGCGTGCGCGTCGTCCTCAAACGCTCGAGGTGAACGATGAAGTGGCGTATTGCCTTGCTGACAGGGCTGGCGCTCCTGGCGTCGATCTCCGTTTCATGGTTCGCACGGCATAGGGAAGCGGACATCCAGGAGAAGGCGAACGTCTCTGCGGCGGCCGCGTTGCGCGGGCCCCTAGCGGTCCGCGCTACTTCTGCGCCGTCACCAGGTTCCGGGCCGGCGCTCGAGTCTGACCGCCAAGCACCGATTGCAGCGATAAAGAACATCGAGATCACTGAAGCCGAGACGCTCTCTGACCTCGAATATCGCCTCTTGCCGGACAATGCACTCGGCATGGAGGCTGCAAGGGATGTGCTTGAATCGGACGGGTTCGAACGTATCGCCAGTGCCATTTCGCGCCGCTATGCAGCGGATGCGGACGTGGTCCAGGCCCAGGCGTTGTACGCGCTTAAGCTGCAAGCTCTTCTCGCGCGGGCGGGATCGAAGTTGACGACCTTCGAATGCGGCTTGGGCTACTGCCTGGGTGAGGTCGAAGGCAGTCTCGGGGCCGGTGGCGATGCCGCCTTGGCCGACGGCATCGACGCTGGCGCCTTCGCATCGCTGCCGCTCGCGTTGGGCCCCAGGCCGCGCCACCGCTTCATCTTCGCGACGGACCCGGCCGTGCGCGAGTTGCAGGGTGTGCTGGGCGGGCAGTGAGCGCCGCCCAGCCTGGCATCACAGCCTGAACTGCTCGCCCAGATACACCCGGCGGACGTCCGCGTTCTCCAGTATTTCTTCCGGCGCACCCTGCGCCAGCACCGCGCCATCGGCCAGGATGTAGGCGCGGTCGCAGATGCCCAAGGTCTCGCGCACGTTGTGGTCGGTGATCAGCACGCCGATGCCACGTTCCTTCAGATGGGTGACGATGCGCTGGATCTCGCCGACCGATATCGGATCGACGCCGGCGAACGGTTCGTCGAGCAGCATCAGCCGCGGACGTGCGGCCAGTGCGCGGGCAATCTCGCAGCGGCGGCGCTCGCCGCCGGACAGGCTGGCGCCGAGCTGTTCGCCGACATGGCCGATCTGCAGCTCTTCCAGCAGCGAGGCCAATTCTTTCTCGCGGCCGGCGGCATCGAGGTCTTCGCGCAATTCCAGCACCAGCCGGATGTTGTCGGCCACGCTGAGCTTGCGGAACACAGACGGTTCCTGCGGCAGGTAACCGACGCCGAGCTTGGCGCGGGTGTACATCGGGTCGGCGGTGATGTCGCGGCCGTCCAGCTCGATGCGCCCGGCATCGGCTTCGACCAGGCCGACGATCATGTAGAAGCAGGTGGTCTTGCCGGCGCCGTTGGGGCCGAGCAGGCCCACCACTTCACCGGCTTCGAGCGTAAGGCCGAAGTCGCGCACGACCTCGCGCTGCTTGTAGCGCTTGCGCAGTCCGGTCGCCGACAGCATCACTTCTTCTCCGGCTTGGGCGGGGTCGCCGCCGGGGTCTTGGGCTGCAACACGGTGCGCACGCGGGTGCCGTCGCCGCCGCTCTGCATGTTGCCGGTCTTGGTGTTGTAGACCATGCGCTGGCCGGCATTGCTGCCCTTGGGCGAATCGATCGTGTAGTTGCCGGTGAGGACGATGGTGTCTTCGCGCACCCGGTACTCGATGTTGTCGGCCTTGGCGTTCATCGGCGAACCGTCGTCCATGGTCTGCTTCATCGTCGCCTGCTTGCCGGTCAGCACCACGCGGTCGATCTCGCCGTTGGCGCGGTAGACGTCGGCATTGTCGGCATGCACTTCCAGGGTGCCCTGGGTGATGACGACCTTGCCGCTGAAGTGGCATTTGCCGTTGTCGTCCATCAGGTTGCACTCCTGGCTCGCGGCATCCAGGTTCATCGGCTGGTTGCGATCGCTGGTCTTGGCCAGCGCGCCCAGGGGCAGCACCAGCAAGGCGAACATCAGCGCGGACGGAGCCAGCCTACTTGGCAGCATTCGGTTCATAGCGGGTCTTGACCTGTGAAAGGAGCTTGTACTGCCGGTTCTGGAGGTTGGCTTCGAAGCCGACGCCGGTCTGGCTGACGCCGGGGCGGGTCATGGTCACCCGTTCGGCGGTGCGTGCCAGGTGCTGCTGCGGGAATACGTCCAGTGCGGTGGTGCGGAAAGTGGTGGGTACCACGCCGGGGGCGGCGGGGCTGTCGCCGGCCACGTCGCCGCGCAGGCGCAACTCGTCGCCGTTCGGGCTGACCCAGCCGGTCTGCGCGCGCAAGGTCCACGGCAAGCCTTGCTGGTCGGGCAGCAGGAACAGCGGGGTGGTGATATCCATGGTCTGGTCGCCGCGGTTGCGATGGGCCTCGGGCGCGCGCAGCGTCACCGATTCCTTGCCGCTTTCCTTGTCCAGGCTGATCAATTCGAAGTCGTGCAGCACGTAGTCGGCGCTGCTCTCGTCGGCCACCTGCTCGACTGGGCGCGCGCGGTTGTGCCACGCCGACCAGCCACTGACCAACGCGGCGGCGAGCAATACCAGGCCCGCAAGCAGGCGCCAGCTCATGCGCCGTACCCCGCCAGCGTGCTCTGGATGTGGTCCTGCGCGGCCAACAGCACATCGCAGAACTCGCGCACAGCACCGTGCCCGCCGCGTGCCTGGGTCAGCCAGTGCACGCGCTCGGCGATCCACGGATGCGCGTTGGCCGGCGCCACCGCCAACCCGGCGATCGCCAGGGCCGGCAGGTCGGGCAGGTCATCGCCCATGAAGGCCACCTGTGCCGGCTCGATGCCATGCCGCGCGCACAACGCGCGCAAGGCCACGGCTTTGTCGCCGACGCCGATCTGTACTTCCACGCCGAGGTCTCGGCCGCGTTGCTCGGCCGAGAGGCTGGCGCGCGCAGTGATCATCGCCACTTCGATGCCCGCGCGCTGCAGCAGCTTCAGGCCCAGGCCGTCCTGCACGAAGTACGCCTTGCTCTCGTTGCCGGCGTGGTCGTAGAACAGCCGCCCGTCGGTGAGCGTGCCGTCGACGTCGAAGCACGCCAGGCGAACGCCACGGGCGCGGGCAACGATATCGGCAGGCAGGCTTTGCAGCGGGGCGTAGGGCATCAGGGCTTCGCGGTGGGCGGAAAGGTGGGTCATCGTGACGTGGATTGGGCGGTTAAACCACCTTGGCACGCAACAAGTCGTGAATGTTGAGCGCACCGACAGCGCGCTGCTGCGCATCGACGACGATCAGGCCGTTGATCTTGTAGGCCTCCATCAGGCGCGCCGCCTCTGCGGCGAGCTGGTCGGCGCCGATGGTGCGCGGATGGCGGGTCATCACGTCGCTGATATGTGCGGCGCGCACGTCGATATCGCTGTCCAGGGCGCGGCGCAGGTCGCCGTCGGTGAACAGCCCGATCAAGCGGTCCTGGGCATCGACCACCGCGGTCATGCCCAGGCGCTTGCGGCTCATCTCCACCAGCGCAGCACTGAGCGTGGCGTCCTCGCGCACCTTCGGCAGCTCGTCGCCGCTGTGCATGATGTCGGTGATGTGCAGCAACAGGCGCCGGCCGAGGCTGCCGGCCGGGTGCGAGCGGGCGAAGTCGTCGGCGGTGAAGCCGCGCGCGTCCAGCAGCGCCACCGCCAGCGCATCGCCGATCGCCAGTGATGCGGTGGTGCTGGACGTCGGCGCCAGGTCGAGCGGGCAGGCCTCGGTCGGCACGCTGACGTCGAGATGCACATCGGCCGCCAGCGCCAGCGTGGACTGCGGCCGCCCGGTCATGGCGATGATCGGGTTGCCCTGGCGCTTGAGCACTGGCAGCAGCATCCGCACTTCGTCGGACTCGCCCGAATAGGACAGCGCCAGCACCAGGTCGGCCTCGGTGATCATGCCCAGGTCGCCATGCCCGGCCTCGCCCGGATGGACGAAGAACGCCGGGGTGCCGGTCGAGGCCAGGGTCGCGGCGATCTTGCGCGCGATATGCCCGGACTTGCCCATCCCGGTGGCGACCACGCGCCCGCGCGAGGCCAGGATCAAGCGACAGGCCTCAGCGAACGGCAGCCCGATGCGGGCGCCCACCGCAGCCAGCGCGCCTTGCTCGATATCGACCACGCGGCGGCCGCTGGCGATCAGGCTGGCATCGCTCAGGGCGTCGGGCGGCAGGGGCGAGACGGCCATACGGGAACCCGCTGGGGAGTAGAATGAGCCTACATTTTATTAGGAAAGCCCGTTGGACGCCGAAACCATCCGTAAACTCATCGAAACCGGCCTGGCGGACGCACGTGCCGACGTGCGTGGCGACGATGGCGTGCATTTCGAGGCCACCGTGGTCAGCCCGGCTTTCGCCGGCAAGCTGCCGCTGGCCCGGCACCGCATGGTCTACGCCACCCTGGGCGAGCTGATGGGCGGGGCGATCCACGCGCTGCAACTGAAAACCCTGACCCCTGAAGAATCCCCTTGACCTGTGGGAGGGCCTTGCGCCCAGACAGCCCGCCGCGCGCGGCGGCTCCCCCAGCCACTCCTCCTATTGCTGACACCATGGCCAAAATCGTAGTCACCGGCGGCAACGCGCTGCACGGCGAAGTGAACATTTCCGGCGCCAAGAACGCCGTCCTGCCCATCCTCTGCGCCACCCTGCTGGCCGACGCGCCGGTGGAGATCACCAACGTGCCGCACCTGCACGATGTGATCACCACGGTGAAGCTGCTCGGCGAACTCGGCGCCGGCGTCACCATCGACGAGGGCACGCTGGCGCGCGGCAGTTCGATCACCGTCGATCCGCGTTCGGTCAACAGCCATGTCGCGCCCTACGAGCTGGTCAAGACCATGCGCGCGTCGATCCTGGTGTTGGGCCCGCTGCTGGCGCGCTATGGCGCCGCCGAAGTGTCGCTGCCCGGCGGCTGCGCGATCGGTTCGCGCCCGGTCGACCTGCACATCAAGGGCCTGCAGGCGCTGGGTGCGGACATCAGCGTGGAGAACGGCTACATCAAGGCCACCGCGCAACGCCTGAAGGGCGCTCGCTTCGTGTTCGACATGGTCAGCGTCACCGGTACCGAGAACGTGTTGATGGCCGCGGTGCTGGCCGAAGGCACCACGGTGCTGGAGAACGCGGCGATGGAGCCTGAGGTCGTCGACCTGGCCGACTGCCTGATCGCGCTCGGCGCGAAGATCGAAGGCGCAGGCACGCCGCGCATCGTGATCGAAGGCGTCGAGCGCCTCGGTGGCGGTCGCCATGCGGTGCTGCCGGACCGGATCGAGACCGGCACTTTCCTGGTGGCCGCGGCCATGACCGGCGGCCGCGTCACCGTGCGTCGCGCGCGCCCGGGGACGCTGGACGCGGTGCTGGACAAGCTCAAGGAAGCCGGTGCCGAACTGGAGTGCACCGAAGACAGCATTACCCTGGACATGAAGGGCCGGCGCCCGCGCGCGGTGAGCCTGACCACGGCGCCGTACCCGGCGTTCCCTACCGACATGCAGGCGCAATTCATGGCGCTCAACTGCGTGGCCGATGGTGTGGGCGTGATCAACGAGACGATCTTCGAAAACCGCTTCATGCACGTCAACGAGCTGCTGCGCCTGGGCGCAGACATCCAGGTCGAGGGCCACACCGCGATCATTCGCGGCGCCGAGCGCCTGAGCGGCGCGCCGGTGATGGCGACCGATCTGCGCGCGTCGGCCTCGCTGATCCTGGCCGGGCTGATGGCCGACGGTGACACCACCATCGACCGCATCTACCACCTGGATCGTGGCTACGAGAACATCGAGGAGAAGCTGGGATCGCTGGGCGCGATCATCCGGCGCATCGCATGATCCTGCGCGGCCGTTTCACCCCGCGGCGCAAGGTGCTGCTGGCGGTGGTCGTGCTGATCCTGGGTTGGCTGGCCTGGGCCGGCTGGGCCGGCATGGCGATCACCCAGGGCGTCGAGTTCAAGGACATGGACTGGAACGGCGACGGCACCGCGAGCCGCGCGGAAATCGCGCAATCGTTCTATGCGGTGGCGGCCAAGACCACCGTGGACGGCAATCGCAAGTGCAGCACCTTGTACTGGCGGAGTAGTGGCGAGCAGATCCGGGTGGATTGCCGCACCGAGTTCGGCAAGCAGAAATAAAGCTAGGCGGGGTACCCCTGTAGGAGCGGCTTCAGCCGCGAAGGACGCCCCCCGTAGCGCACGGTCGCGGCTGAAGCCGCTCCTACAGGGGAGCGGCACGCCGAGCGTTTACTTCAGCGAACGAATCGTCAGGTCCAGCGCGTCCTGGCCTTTTTCCCGCTGCAGCAAGCGTGCAGGCACCGGCAGGCCGGGCACGATCCAGGCGATCAACTCCTTGTCGCCATCCACGCGCGACACTTTCGTCGCCTGCTGTTGCTTGCCGTTGACGGTCAGCGTTTCCTTGCCGACCACCTGGTAGGTCATCGGCTTGACCCGACCCTCGTCGACCATGCGATACGTCAGCGGTTTGCCCGCCGCCAGGTCACGCGGCATCGCCAGGTTGATCAGCAGCGCGTCCATGTCGCCGGCCTGCAGCGCCACCGGGCCACGCCGTTCCGGCTTGACGTCGCCGCTCCAGGTGGCCTGGTTGCTGCTCCAGTCGTACTTGGCCTGCACGTTGCGCTTCTTCACCAGCAGCGCCGAGCTGTCGTTGCTGCTGAGCGGACGCAATTGCCCGTTCTTGTCCTCGAACACCGTGCTCTGGCTCAGGTTCGCCATCGGGTTCTGGATCTGCAGCGAGTACCGCCACTGGTTGGCGCCGGCCGCCGCCAGGGTCATCGTGCCGCTGGCCTGCACGCCCATGTAGTTGGCCTGGTAGTCGGCAGTGAAAGGCTGCAGCGCAAGGGCCGGCAGGCTGGCCAGGGCCAGTGCGGCAGCGGCGAGCAGGGAAAACGGACGGGCGAGGCGCTTCATCATCAGACTCCTTGGTATTCGATAAGGCGCAGGTCGATCTCGTCCTCGCCGTTGCTGCGCTGGAGAATACGCACTGGAGTGGGTACTCCGTTGGCAATCCAGAGCAGGGTTTCGTTGTCGCCGCCGTTGGTGCGAAACACCCGCAGCGCGTCGTAACTCAAATCGCCGACCTGCACCGTCTCGGTGGCATCGGCGGCGCGGTACTCGTAACGGCGGACGCGGCCGACATCGACGTAGCGATAGCCCAATGCCCGGCCCGGCCGGGCATCGCGCATAAGCGCCAGGTTCAGCAGCAGCGCGCTCTGGTCGCCGGGTTCCAGCGTGATCGGCTGGCGGCGTTCCTTCTTCAGGTCGCCGTCCCATTGCGCGGTGTTGGTCTTCCAATCGTAGACGCCGGTGACCTTCTTGCCGAAGAACAGGGCCTTCTTCACCGTGCTTTGGGTCAGCGGCACGTAGACGCCGTCGCGCACGTCGAACACGGTGCTCTGCTCCAGGTTCAGGCCCAGCACGCTGGCAAAGCCCTTGCGCCCGCGCACCGCCATATCGACCCGCCACTGGTCGCCACTGAGGTGGGTGACCTGCAAGGTCGCGTCACCGGCCTCCTTGCCCTTGTAGAAGGCCTGGTAGGTCGCCACGAACGGCTCCAGTGCCGGTGCGGACCATTCTGCCTGCGGCAGCGCGGGCGCGGTGGCCGGCGGCGGCGTGATCTCCTGCGCCAGGCCCGGCATGACGGGCCAGCACAATAGGGCCAGCAGGGCGAGGCGGGAGCGGGGCATGCGCATCGGAATGGGAACGGGCCTTGAGGATGACGGGGCCCCGGTCATGGCTATGTGTCGGCCGCGACCCGGAGGGTTCCGGCGGAATCTAGTCGCAATGGCGTAAACAGGCACTGACCATCCAGCATCAGCTGACCCTGGTGTTCACGAACCCGGTCGCTGGCCAGCAATTGCAGGCTGGCGATCAGCAGCGGATGTTCACGCGCCAGCACCCGCGCCGCGAGGGTGGCGGCGTCGTCGCCGGCCAGCACCGGGACCCTGGCCTGGGCCAGCACGGTGCCGGCATCGAGCTCGGGGATGACGAAATGCACGCTGGCGCCATGCTCGGCATCGCCGGCCTCCAGGGCACGGGTATGTGTCTGCAAGCCGCGATGGCGTGGCAGCAGCGAGGGGTGGATGTTGACCAGCCGGCCCTCGAAGCGGCGCACGAAGCCTTCGCCGAGGATGCGCATATAGCCGGCGCAGATGATCCAGTCCGGGGCGCAGGCGGCCAGGGCATCGCCCAGAGCCAGGTCGAAGGCTTCCCGGCTGGGGTAATCGCGTGGAGTGGCCGACCAGCGGCGATCGGGCGGCAACTTCTGCAGGGCCGCCGCGGCAGGCTTGTCGGAGAACACGCCCACGACCTGCGCATCGAGCGCGCCGCTGGCGATCGCATCGAGGATCGCCTGCAGGTTGCTGCCACGCCCCGAGGCCAGTACCGCCAGGCGCGCGGTCATCCCCGGATCAGCCGATATGCACGCGTTCGCCGCCGTCGGCAGCGGCCACGACCTCGCCGATGCGCCAGTGCGACAGGCCCTGGGCGTCGATCGCCTGTTCCAGCGCCGCGGCCTGGGCCGGGTCGGCGACCAGTACGAAGCCGATGCCGCAATTGAAGGTGCGCCACATTTCGCTGTCGGCCACCGCGCCTTCGCGCTGCAGCCACTGGAATACGGGCGGCAGCGGCCAACTGGCGGCCTGGATGTCCAGGCCCAGGCCCTCGGGAATGACGCGGATGATGTTTTCGGTCAGGCCGCCGCCGGTGACGTGCGCCATGCCATGGATGGCGGCGCCGTGCGAGGCCAGCAGCGCCAGCACCGGCTTGACGTACAGGGCGGTCGGCGCCATCAGCGCGTCGATCAGGCGGGTGCCGTCTTCCAGCACGTGCTCGGCCGGCGCGCCGGCGCGCTCGTAGATCCGCCGCACCAGCGAATAACCATTGGAATGCGGGCCGCTGGAGGCGATGCCGATCAGGACGTCGCCGGCGCGCACGCCGGCACCGTCGAGCAGCTTGGATTTTTCCACCGCCGCCACGCAGAAGCCGGCCAGGTCGTACTCGCCCGGCGGGTACATGTCCGGCATTTCCGCGGTTTCGCCGCCAATCAGGGCGCAGCCGGACAGCTCGCAGCCGCGCGCGATCCCGCCCACTACCGACGCGGCGGTGTCGATATCGAGCTTGCCGGTGGCGAAATAGTCGAGGAAGAACAGCGGCTCGGCGCCCTGTACCAGCACATCGTTGACGCACATGGCGACCAGGTCGATGCCGATGGTGTCGTGCCGGCCCAGCTGCTGGGCGAGCTTGAGCTTGGTACCGACGCCGTCGGTGCCGGACACCAGCACCGGCTCCTTGTACTTGCCCGACAGGTCGAACAGCGCGCCGAAGCCACCCAGTCCGCCCATGACTTCGGGCCGGAAGCTGCGCTTGACCAGCGGCTTGATGCGTTCGACCAGCGCGTTGCCGGCGTCGATGTCCACACCCGCTTCGCGGTAGGTCAGCGGCGAGGGAGTGGCGGCGTCTTTGCCGGCGTCGTTGCTGGAGATCGGGTTGGTCACGGGCGGGGGCGGCTTGGGCGGCAAGGCCGTCGATTTTAGCAGCCGACGTTGCGGCGTTGGCGCGCGGCGGCCATTCGGGCAACAATTCCCCTGGATGAACCCCGCAATGGAACCCCCGATGCGCCGCAGTCTTGCCTTTGTTCTGCTTCTTGCCTGCTGCCTGGCCCCAGCCGTGGCCGCCGCGCAGGCCGATCTGCGCACCGAGGGCGATGTCGCCAAGGCCCAGGGCGCCTACGAGGCCGAGGTGCCGGTAAACAGCCAGGGCGAGGGCGACCGCGCCGGCGCCCTGGCGCGCGCGCTCGGCAGCGTGCTGGCCAAGCTCTCCGGCGACCGCAGCGCGATGGGCCGGCCGGGCGTCGGCCAGGCCCTGCGCAACGCCGGCAACTACGTCGAAAGCTACGACTATCGCCAGGACCAGGGCACTTCACCGACGGGCGCGCCGACCTTCCGCACCGTCCTGGTCGCGCGTTTCCGCCAGGACGACGTCGACGGCCTGGTCGCCGCGCTGGGCCTGCCGGTGTGGCCGCAGCCGCGGCCCAAGCCGGTGTTGTGGCTGGCAATCGACGATGGCAGCGGCCCGCGCCTGGTAGGTGTGCAGCAATCCAATGCCGCGCGCAGCGTGCTCGATCGGGCGATCGAACGCGGCTTCCGCCTCGGCCTGCCCGGCGGCGATGCGGCCGAGCAGGCGCTGGTCGGCGCGATCTGGCGCCAGGACACCGCCGCGGTGGCCCGTGCCTCCTCGCGCTACAGCCCGCCGATGCAGCTGGTGGGCAAGCTCTACCGCGCCGCCACCGGCGGCTGGACCGCGGACTGGGCCTTCGTCGACGACGGCAAGGTGCTGGCGAACTGGACCATTACCGACCCCGATGCCCGCCGTGCCATGGCCAGTGGCGCCGACGGCGCCGCCGACGCCCTGGTCAAGCGCTATGCCAAGAAGGTGGACAGCGGCGTGCCGGGCACCTACCGCGCGGTGATCACCGGCTTGCGCAGCGCCGATGACTACCTGCGTGTCAGCGCCGCCCTGCAGAACGTCTCGGTGGTGCGCGCGATCCGCCCGGTCAGCGCCAGCGCCGATCGCCTCGAACTGGACCTGGACCTGCTCACCGGCCCGGCCGGCCTGATCCGCATGCTCGGCAGCGACAGCCCGATCGAAGCGGTCACCCTGCCCACCGAAGGTCCGCTGCGACTGGAAGGCGAGCACATGGAGTTCCGCCTCAAATGATCCTCAGCCCCGAAGCGGAAATCGCGCAGTTCCTGCGCCGTCTCAAATGGGCCGGTCTTGCATTGGGCGCCCTGTGGCTGGTGTGGCTGCTGGCACCGATCCTGACCCCGTTCGTGCTGGCCCTGTTGCTGGCCTGGCTCGGCGACCCACTGGTGGACCGGATCGAGCGCGCAGGGCGTTCGCGCAATGTCGCCGTCACCCTGGTGTTCGTGCTGATGGTGCTGCTGGTGGTGCTGGCGATGATGATCCTGGTGCCGTTGATCGAGCGCCAGATCGTCACCCTCATCGGCGCCTTGCCGCAGATGCGCGACTGGGTGATCGGCACCGCGGTGCCGTGGTTGCAGCAGAAGACCGGGCTGGAGCTGATGAGCTGGCTCGATCCCGAGCGCTTGATCGACTGGATCCGCAGCCACTGGGAGCAGGCCGGTGGCGTGGCCAAGACCTTCTTCGGCTATCTGTCGCGTTCGGGGTTTGCGATGGTGACCTGGGTGGTCAACATCGCCTTGTTGCCGATCCTGACGTTCTACTTCCTGCGCGACTGGGACACGCTGGTCGAGCGGGTTGCGGCGGTGATCCCGCGCAAGTACATCGGCACGGTCACCGGCCTGGCGCTGGAATCCAACGACGTGCTCGGCGCCTTCATCCGCGGCCAGTTCCTGGTGATGGTCGCCCTGGGCGTGATCTATGCCGGCGGCCTGACCCTGGTGGGGTTGAACCTGGGCTTGTTGATCGGCCTGATCGCCGGGCTGATCAGCTTCATTCCGTATCTCGGCGCCACCACCGGTATTGTCCTGGCGGTCATTGCCGCCTTGGTGCAGGCACAAGGCTTCGACCTGAAGCTGCTGATCGGCCTGGGCGTGGTGTTCACCGTGGGCCAGTTGATGGAAAGCTACGTGCTCACGCCGCGCATCGTCGGTGACAAGATCGGCCTGCACCCGGTGGCGGTGATCTTCGCCGTGATGGCTGGCGGTCAATTGTTCGGATTCCTCGGCATGCTGCTGGCGTTGCCGGTGGCGGCCGTGGCGAACGTGCTGCTGCGCTATGCCCATGCGCGCTATACCGAGAGCGAGCTGTACGCCGGCGAGCGCGGGCCGGAAATCGTGCTCGCCTCGGCCACGACCACGACCGAAGCGGTGGTGATCGAAGTGCCGAAGGACCCGACGCTGCCGTGAGCGTGCCGCAGTTGCCGCTGGCCCTGCGCTACCCGCCGGACCAGCGCCTGGAGACTTACATCGGCGCGCCGGAAGGCGTGATTGCGCAACTGCGCGCCATTGCCGTGGGCGCGCGCGCGGACTGGATCTTCCTGGCCGGAGCCTCCGGCAGCGGCAAGACCCATCTGGCGCTGTCGTTGTGCGCCGCCGCCGAGCAGGCCGGACGCCGTGCGGCCTACCTGCCGCTGCTGGCCGCTGCTGGCCGCCTGCGCGAGGCGCTGGAGTCATTGGAAGGGCACGAAGTCATCGCGCTCGATGGCGTCGATGTCATCGCCGGCAACCGCGAGGACGAGGTGGCGTTGTTCGACTTCCACAATCGCGCGCGCAGCGCCGGCGTGGCCGTGCTGTACACCGCCCGCGCCATGCCCGATGGCTTGCCGCTGGGATTGCCCGACCTGCGCTCGCGGCTTGCCCAATGCGTGCGCATCGCGCTGCCGGTGCTCGATGACGCTGGCCGCGCCGCGGTCTTGCGCGAGCGCGCACAACGCCGCGGCCTGGTGATCGACGATGCGGCGATCGAGTGGTTGTTGACCCACAGTGGCCGCGAACTCGGCGCGCTGGTGGCGGTCCTGGACCGACTCGACCGCGAGTCGCTGGCGGCCAAGCGGCGGATTACCGTGCCCTTCCTGCGCAGCGTGCTGTGAGCTTTCGCGGCTCCGCTCGTCGGGGCTGAAGCCCCTCCTACAGGGTGCACTGCAGGAGGGGCTTCAGCCCCGACTGCCCTCTGTCAGGTTGCGTCGCCGCCTCAGCGCAACTCCGCATCCAGCTCCGCCAACCGCTGCGGCGTGCCGACATCGGTCCAGCGCCCATGGTGGTGTTCGCCAGAGACTTCACCGCGATCCATGTGCGCGCGCAGGATCGGCGCGAGCGGAAAACGTGCCTTGCCATTGGCGCAGACACCGGCTACGGCCCCGGCATGATCGCGCCAGTGGTCGAGCAACTGCGGCCGATACACGCCGATACCGGCATAGGTGAGCTTGCTGGCCCCTTCGCGATGCAGCTGACCGGTCGCATCCAGCGCGAAATCGCCGGTGGGTGCCTGCGCCGGCGGCTCGACCATGACCAGATGCGCCAGGCCGGTGGGCTCGCGCGGCAGCAAGCCCAGGTCGTAATCGCTCCAGACATCGCCATTGAGCAACAGGAACGGTGCGCCGCCGAGCAGCGGCAGGGCATTGAGCATGCCGCCGCCGGTTTCCAGCGGAGTGTCGCCTTCATGGGCGTATTCGATCCGCACGCCGTAGCGCGCGCCGTCGCCCAGCGCCGCGGGAAATTGCCCGGCCAGCCACGACGTATTGACCACCACCTCGTGCACGCCGAGTGCTGCGAGTTTTTCCAGGTGCCAGACGATCAACGGCTTGCCGCCGACCAACAACAGTGGCTTGGGCGTGTGGTCGGTCAGTGGCCGCATGCGCTCGCCCAGCCCGGCAGCGAAGATCAGCGCCTTCATGCGCTCTCAGCGTCGGCGGCAGCGCGCTCGGCCAGCGCCGGTTTGATCCGCGAATCGAGCAGGTACTGCAGCGGCTGCAACTGCGCGTGCCGTGGCAGCACTTCTTCCAGGTAGGCGATGAAGCGCGGGATGTTGGCCAGGTACCAGCTCTTGCCGTCGCGATAGTGCAAACGACAGAAGATGCCGAGATTCTTCAAGTGGCGCTGCACGCCCATCCAGTCTGCATCGCGGGCAAAGCGTTGCAAGGGCGGTACCGGCACCCCGGCTTCCAGCGCGCGGGCGTGGTAGTGCGCCAGCCAGCCGTCCACGCGCGCCAGCGGCCAACTCACCGAGGTGTCCTTGAACAGGCTCACCGGGTCGTAGGCCACCGGCCCGCGCACGCAATCCTGGAAGTCGAGCACCGCCGGGCCCTCCGCCACCGGCATCAGGTTGCGCGGCATGAAGTCGCGGTGCACCAGCACCTTGGGCTGGCCGAGGGCGTTGTCCATGAGCCGGCGCTGCACCAGCTCCAGGTTTTCCGAGCCATCGCAATCCAGGGTGATGCCGAGGTGGCGGCCGAGGAACCATTCCTCGAACAGACCGGCGTCGCGCTGTAGCAGCGCCTCGCCGAATTCGCCCATGCCGGTCGGCGGCGCGATCCTCTGCAGCCGCAGCAACTGGTCGATCGCCGCATCGAACAACGCGTCGGCGTTGTCGGGGTCGAGTACCTGCGCGAGGGTCGGGCCGCCGAGGTCTTCGAGCAGCAGGAAGCCGGCCTGGACATCGGCGGCCAGTACCTGCGGCACGCGCACGCCGCCACTGGCGAGCAGCTCGCGCATCGCCAGCCACGGACGCGGGTCATCCAGCCCGGGAGGGGAATCCATCAGGATGGTACTGGGGCGCTGCGCCGACTCGCTGCGCCAATAGCTGCGCAAGCCGGCATCGACCGAGGCGCGGACCAGGCGCGCGTCGGGGTCGCCGAAGTGCGCGCGGATCCACTGCAGGCGTTGCGCGGCGCGCGGGTCGGAGAGGGGGTCTACAGGCATCGGCTGCTCAGCAGGGAACGGGCAGGGGATGGGAACCGGCGTTGGCAACTGCGCGGGAAAGGCGCGCCAGGCGCTCAGCGGCGGCCGCTGAACAAGCGCAGCAAGGCAAGGATGGCGACGGCACCCAGCAGGGCGCCGATGAAGCCGGCGGGCTCGCCAGCGCGGTACCAGCCCATGTGCTGGCCGAACCAGCCGGCCAACAGCGCACCGCCGATGCCGAGCAGGATCGTCAGCAGGCAGCCGAGCCGGTGCGGGCCGGGCGTGAAGAAGCGCGCGAGCAGGCCGACCACGAAGCCGACCAGGATGATGTAGAGCCAGCTGTCGCTGCCAAACAAGCCGCCCATGCACGGTGCCTCGCCCTCGTCGGGCTTGAGAAGAAGACGCAGCCTAGCAAGGCCGGGCTGCGTCCGTCATCGGCCTCAGCAGCAGCCGTGGTCGCCGTGGCGGGTGCCGCTGTCGGCGGCGACCGGCGAACCGCTGGTCTCACCGCGCAGGCAGGCAGCGTGGTGTTCGGCGATGACCTTGGCCACGCAGGCGGTCACGCGCTTGCCCATCGGGATGTGCAGGAACTCGTTGGGCCCATGCGCATTGGAATGCGGGCCGAGCACGCCGGTGATCATGAACTGGGCGCCCGGGAACTTCTCGCCGAGCATGCCCATGAACGGAATCGAGCCGCCTTCGCCCATGTACATCGCCGGCTTGCCGTAGAACGCCTGGCTGGCCGCGTCGATTGCCTGCGCCAGCCACGGCGCCATGGCCGGGGCGTTCCAGCCGCTGGAGGCCTTTTCCAGGTCCAGGCTGACCTGGGCCCCGTTGGGCGGATCGCGCAGCAGCGCTTCCTTCAGCAGCTCGCCGCACTGCTTGCCATCGGCGGTCGGCGGCAGGCGCAGCGAAAGCTTCACCGCGGTCTGCGGACGCAGCACGTTGCCCGCCGATTCCAGCGCCGGCATGCCACCGATGCCGGTGATCGACAGCGCCGGGCGCCAGGTGCGGTTGAGCACCAGCTCGGTGAGGTCATCGCTCATCGGCTTGAGCCCTTCGACCAGCGGGAACTTGTCGAAGATCGCCGTATCCAGCACCTGCGCGGCGTTGTTGGCCTGGGCCAGGCGCTCGGCCGGCACTTCGACGTGCAGTCCTTCGAGCAGGATGCGCCCGGACTTCTCGTCCTCGATGCGCGACAGCAGCTGGCGCAGCAGGCGGAAACTGGAAGGCACCACGCCAGAGGCGTCGCCCGAGTGCACACCTTCCTCCAGCACCTTGACGGTGAGGTTGCCGCCGGTGAGGCCGCGCAGCGAGGTGGTGCACCACAGTTGCTCGTAGTTGCCGCAACCCGAATCCAGGCACACCACCAGGGAGGGCTTGCCGATACGGTCGGCAAGGTGGTCGACATAGGCAGGCAGGTCGTAGCTGCCCGATTCCTCGCACGCCTCGATCAGGATCACGCAGCGCGCATGCGGCAGCTGCTGCTCACGCAGCGCCTGCACCGCGGCCAGCGAGCCGAAGATGGCGTAGCCATCGTCCGCGCCGCCGCGGCCATACAGCTTGTCGTCGCGCAGCACCGGCTGCCACGGGCCCAGGTCCGGATCCCAGCCGGTCATTTCCGGCTGCTTGTCGAGATGGCCGTAGAGCAGCACGGTGTCGTCGCCGGTTTCGGCGCCAGTGGCGGGGATTTCCAGCAGGATCAGCGGCGTGCGGCCTTCCAGGCGCACCACTTCCACCTTGAGTCCTTCGATCGCCTGGGCCCGCGCCCAGTTCTCCATCAGCGCCACCGCCTGGTCCATGTAGCCATGCTTGACCCAGTCGGCGTCGAACATCGGCGACTTGTTCGGGATGCGGATGTACTCGACGAGCTGCGGGACGATGTCCTGGTCCCATTTGTCGCTGAGGTATTGGCCGATCTTGGCGTTGTCCATGGGGAACTCCGGGGGAATGCTGAGCGGGAATGCTGGAGGCGGGCATTCTACCTCCGCTGTCAGGGGTAGGGATTTCCCTACACGCCGTCACGCGCTTTACCTGCTGTGCCAACGCGTGACAGACGATAGGCTGAGTTCATGTGGCGCGGGACACTGGTCTGGCCGGAAGGAACGCCGGCGTACCTACCCAAGCCACAAGGAGTGTTGCAATGAAGTCTTTTGCTGTAGCCGCTGCGGTAGCAGCGAGGGCCCTGATGCTGGGCCTGCTGATCTCGACCCCCGCCATGGCAGGCGCCAAGGTCGACATCAACCGGGCCGATGCCGAAGAGCTGGACCAGGTGCTGGTGAACGTGGGGCCTTCCAAGGCCAAGGCGATCGTCGAGCACCGGGAGGCCAACGGACCCTTCAAGAGCGCCGAGGATCTGGCGCAGGTCAAGGGCATCGGGTTGAGCACGGTCGAACGGAATCGCGACCTCATCGAGATTGGCGCGGCCGCCGCGCCCTCTGCCAAGGACGCAGGCAAGGATGCAGGCAAGCCGGCGGAGCCGGTGACGCGACAATAAGGACAGCAGTGGCAAGGAATACGGCTAAGCGCAGGAGGCGTGGCCGCACGCCATCTAGGCAGGACGTCTAGGGGGAAGGCTGGATGCCGACACGGATGTGACCGCCCGGTGCCGCACAGGATGTGCGACCGGGCGTTTCCTTTTCTGGCATTCCCTACGCGCAGTACCCGCTGCATGCAGAGGCGGTCCGGCCCGCGATTGCGGCAGAATGCGGCCATGGATGCCCTGCAGACCCCCAGCCACGTCATTCCCGCCCACCACTACCGGCGCGAGCGCTGGCGCAACCAGCAGGGCTGGACGCGCGAGATCCTTCGATTGGGCGACGGTGCCGACTGGTCGCTGCGGCTGTCGATCGCGGAGATCGAGCAAGACTCGGATTTTTCCTCGTTTCCCGGCATCGAGCGCGAGCTGGTGCTGCTGCATGGCAACGGCGTGCGCCTGAGTTTCGAGGATGGCCAGGACGTCGCGCTGCTGCCACCACACCAACGCCTGCGGTTTGCCGGCGAGGCCAAGGTCCGCGGCGAACTCATCGACGGCCCTACCCACGACTTCAACCTGATGTGGCGCCGCGACGCACTCGACGCCAGCCTGTTGCACCGGCCGCTGGTCGGGCCGATGTTGTTCTTCACCGAGCCCGGGGTGGCCTGGGCGGTCCATTTGCTTGCCGGCCACGCACGCTTCGAATCGGACGCGGCGCTGGCGCCGTTGGCGGCCGGCGACACCGCCTGGCTGGGCGCCGGTCCGCGCAGCCGTCATGCCCTGCATGGGGCGGGAGAACTGCTGGCGATCCGGGTGGCGCCGCGCGCCGCCGAATCGATCGGCGCCGAACCGGCTGCCGCTCAGTAGACGTCGCGGCGGTAGCGCCCCTCGGTGCGCAGGTGGTCCCGGACCTCACCGCCGAGAATGTGTTCGAGCACCTCATCCACCGCCGGCGCCATGCCGCGCAGGCTGCCGCAGACGTAGATCGCCGCGCCGGCATCGACCCACTCGCGCACCGCATCGGCAGCGTGCGCCAGCGCGTCCTGCACATAGCGATGCGGGCCGTTGTCGCGCGAATACACCGCGTCGATGCGTTCGAGCAAACCTTGCGCTTGCCAGCGCTGGAGATCGGCGCCGAAGTGATTGTCGTGGGCCGCGTAGCGCTCGCCGAACAGCAGCCAATTGCGTGACAAGCCGGCTTCGGCGCGCGCGGCCAGGTGTGCGCGCAATCCGGCGATGCCGGTGCCGTTGCCGATAAGGATCAACGGCCGATTCGGCGCGGGCGGATGGAAACCAGGGTTGGCGCGGATGCGCAGCGCGATATCGGTGCCCAGGCCGGCGTGATCGCACAGCCAGCCGCTGCCTAACCCCGGTGTTCCGTCGGGCCCGATGTGGCGGCGCACCAGCAGGTCCAGGCGGCCTTCGGCAGGCACGGTGGCGATGGAATACTCGCGATGCGGCAGGGGCTGCAGGCGGTCCAGCCAGGCGTCCAGGTCATCGTCGGCGAGCGCGCCAGGCCAATGCGAAGCGGCGATCCACTCGCGCAAGGTGCGCCCGCGAACGTTGCGCTCGCCGTCGAGTGCGTGGGTGTGCAGGAAATCGGCGACCGCCGCCGCGCTGTGGCGCGGTCCGATCTCGGCGATGTCACCGGCCTGCCAGTGCAGCCAGTCGGCGCGTGCCGGCTGCAGCGAAATACGGAATGCGGCGCCGGCGTCGCAGCCGGGATTGCTGTGCTGGCGTGATTGCAGTCGCCATGATTGGTATTGCGGGCGCTCCCAGTCAGCCTGCGCGGCGCCATCGCCGAGTTGCCCGATCAGGTACTGCCAGTGCCGCAGCGCACCGGGATCGGCGTTGTCGACTTCAACCCGGTCGAACAACGCATGCGCACCGCGGCTGGCCAGCCACTCGTCGAGTTGCCGACCGAATGCACAGAAATCGTCGTAGCTGCGGTCGCCCAGTGCGAGCAGGCCGTAGCGCAGCCGCGGCAGCGCTGCGAGCTGCGGCTGGGCATGGCGCAGGAAGGCGAGGGCATTGTCGGGTGGATCGCCCTCGCCGGTGGTGCTGACCACGAACAGGACGCGCTCTGCGGCTTGCAAGGTTTCGGCGTCCACGGCGCTGAGTGGCAGCACGTGCGCGGCCACTCCGGCGGCATGCAGGGCAGCCACGCTGCGCTCGGCCAGTTCGCTGGCAAAGCCCGTCTGGCTGGCCCAGGCCACCAGCGTCGGCGGCGAGCCGGTGGTTGCCGCCACGCGCGGCGCGCGCGCGCGCCAGGCAATGCTGCCGCACAATGCGCCATAGGCCAGCACGCAGCCAGCGGCCAGTTGCCACTGCCAGTGCAGGGCGGCGCCGGGCCACCATGCCGCGCCGCCATGCAGGCGCAGCAGGGCCAGGCAAGCCAATGCGAGCAGCAGCAGAACAACGCCATTGCCCACGCGGCTTTTCCAGTTCGTTTGCGGGTTCATGCAGTCGCTTCCAACAGCGCCTTGAACGCCGGGGTCATGTGCTCGCGCCAGGCGTCCGCCTCGCGTACCAGGAAGCGCACCGGGAGCGACAGGCCCTGGGCCAGGCGCAGGCCCGCGCCTGGGCCGAGCACGGTCATCGCGGTGGCCCATGCATCGGCGCGCGCCGCATCGCCGGCCACCACGGTGACCGCCGCTGGCGCAGCGGGTACCGGGCGGCCGAGGCGGGGGTCGAAAGTGTGCGAGTAGCGTTGCTCGCCGACCTCGAAGTGGTGCCAGCGGTCGCCGGAGGTGGCCACGGCCAGGTCGCGCAGCGCCAATACCCGGGCTGGCAGCGCCGACGCGGCGTCTTCCTCGGGGGCCGATTCCACCAACACGCGCCACGGTTGTCCATCCGGCTTGGTGCCGTAGCCACGCAGTTCGCCGCCGACTTCCACCAAGGCGGCGGCTACGCCGGCATGGCGCAGATAGGCGACGACCACGTCGACACCGTGGCCCTTGGCAATTCCCGACAGGTCCAGCGCCACGCCGCCAGGTTGCACCAGGCGGCGGGCGCCGGCATCCCACTGCAGGCGTTGCCAGCCGACGCGGGCACGCGTGGCCGCAAGCGCGCCGGCAGCGGGCACCCGCAGTGGCCCGCGCGCCGAGCCAAAGCCCCACAGCGCCACCAACGGGCCTACCGTGGGGTCGAACGCGCCGCCGCTGGCCGTGGCGACTTCGAGCGCGACCTGCAACACATGCGCGAAGCTCGCCGGCAACACGGCGCCGCTGCCAGCCTCGGCGTCGTTGTAGCGGCTGATGTCCGAATCCGCCTCCCAGGTGCTCATCTGCGCGACGACTTCATCCAGCGCCGCCTGGATGCCGGCATGCAGCCCATGCAGGTCGCGGCCACGGCGAAGCGCCACTTGCACGCGCCAGGTCGTGCCCATGGTCGCGCCGCCAAGCGCGGCGAGTTCCAGGACGTGGGAGGAGTCGTTCGACATACGCAATGCAGCGCGGGCCGCATGGCCCGCGCGCGATCCTCGGTTATTGCGGCAGCACTTCCAGCGTGGCGACGTAGCTCAGGCGACGCTGCTTGGCCTGCTTCACCGAGGTCTTCTTGTCCTCGGTGCTGGCCTCCAGCCAGTACATGCCGGCTTCGGGCCAGGTCACGCTGAAGCTGCCCTTGGCATCCGTGGTGACCTTGATCTCGTCCTGGGCATTGCGATAGCGGGTGCCGCCGCGAATGATCTCGACCTCCAGGCCGGCGGCCGGCTTGCCGTCGATCTGCAGCTTGAAGGTGGCCGCCTCGCCGGCGAACAGATCATTGGGATGCGTCACCGGCACCAGCTCCAGGCCGGTGCCGCTGGGCTTGAGCGCGACCTCATTGGGCGCGCCGCGGGTGACGAAGGTCTCGACCCGGCCGGCCTGCTGCGACACCTGCAGGTCCTGCGCATCCTTGGGCACTTCGCTGGCGAAGCTGGCTTCGTTGCCGCGCCAGCGCTTGGGCTTGCCATCCTGCTTCCAGCTTGCCATCAGGCCTGCGTTCACCACCGCCAGGCGGTAAGTGCCCGGCTGCGTCAGCTCGACATCGAACACGCTGCGAAACTTGCCGGTCGCCGCATTCTGCGGCTGCAACTGGCTGCCGTCCGGCGCGGTGATCACCAGGCCATCCAGGCGCAGCGGCATGTGGTTGAGATAGAACAGGTCGTTGGACACGGCCGCATCCACGCTGATCCACGGCTGGTCGCCGGCGATCACGGTCTGCGAGGGCAGCAGCCAGGCTTTGTGCGCCATCGCGGCCGGTGCCAGGACGAGTACGGCGGCCGCGGCGAACGCGGCGACAAGAGAACTGCGCTTCATGAACTTTCCTTGGTAGTGAATGGATGGAGGATCGCTGCGCGATTACGGACGTACCGCAAGCGACACCGCACCGAGTTCGCTGCTGCCTTGTGCCTTGCCCTGTTGCGCGCCGCCGCCCCACTGGAACGGCACCTTCAGCAGCTCGCGCCCACCGACTTCGCGCGCCGCTTCGACCACCAGGGTGTATTGCCCCGGCTTGAGGTCGCGCAACTGCGCCTGGCTGAAGGACAACGCGTGCGTGCCGGTCGGGCGGGTGGGGCCGGTGACGCCATCGATCGGCAATTGCGCGCTGCGGCCACTCTTGCGCCACCACTGGCGCAGGTCCGGCAGCCACTTGGTGCCATGGCCTTCGGCGGTGCCCTTGTTCTGGTACCAGACCGCCAGGTTCTGCGCGACCTGTGCATCGGCGCCCTCGACCCACACCGCCACGTACGGCCGGTGATATTCGGCCACGTCGATCTTGGGAATCTCGACGTTGACCTCGAGCGTGGCGGCATACGCCGGCGTGACCAGCAGGCCACCGACGGTGAGGGAAAGCGTGAGCGTGGCGCGCATATAGCGTCTCCGAAGCGGATCAGGAAAGGGTCAATGGATCAGGAGCAGGGCGATGAGCAGGGGCAACAACAGGCCCAGGCCGACCAGCGGCCAGGTCATGCGCCGCTGCCTGGCGTGCATCTGCAGCAGGAACAGGCCGGTGACGCAGAACACCAGGCAGGCAATGGCGAACACGTCGATGAACCAGCCCCATGCCGGGCCGGCGTTGCGCCCCTTGTGCAGGTCGTTGAAGTACGACACCCAACCGCGCACGGTGTGTTCGTATTCGATCGCGCCGCTGCGCCGGTCGATGCTCAGCCAGGCGTCCTCGCCCGGACCGGGCAGCGACAGATAGACCTCGTCGGCCGACCATTCGGCCGGCTGGCGGGCCAGGCGCAAGGACAGCTCGCCGGACAGCCACGACGCCACCGCTGCCGGCAGCGGTGCATCGCCTTCTTCCGGGCCGTGCAGCCGTTGCAGCAGCGGCGCGGGCAGTTGCAGTTGGCGCTGGGTGACCTGCGGCTTGGCCTCGATCGCGGCGGCATGGTTGAGCGTGAGCCCGGTGGCCGCGAACAACAACATGCCCACCAGGCACACGGCCGCGCTGATCCAGTGCCATTGGTGCAGCGTGCGCAGCCAGAAGCCGCGGCGCTGCTGTTGGGTGGCCAGGTCGGAAGAGGGATCAGACAAGCCGGTACCGCCGCGGGAAGGGGAAACGCATTCTATCCAATTGAGAATGGATCGCAATTACGGGCGACCCGGTCTCAGGTCTGGGACCAGCTACGTAAAAGGTTGTGGTAGACGTTGGTCAAGCGCAGGACTGCATCGCGATCAGCCGCCGACTGCGTCAACGCCTGGATCGCTGCATCCAGCTCGAACAGCGTCTGTCGCTGTTGACCGTCGCGCACCAGGCTCTGCACCCAGAAGAACGACGCCAGCCGTGCCCCGGAAGTCACCGCCGCGACCCGGTGCAGGCTGCTGGAGGGATACAGGATGAGGTCGCCGGCGGGCAGCTTGACCTCGTGCTCGCCATAGGTGTCGCTGACAATCAGCTCACCGCCTTCGTATTCCTCGGGCGCGCTCAGGAACAAGGTGCACGACAGGTCGCTGCGCACGCTGGTGGTTGGCTGGCCTTCGCCGCCGGCCACGCTCATCACCGCGCCATCGACATGGAAGCCATAGTGGCCGCCGCCGGCGTAGCGGTTGAAGCGAGGCGGAACGGTCCGCAACGGCAGCGCGGCGGCAAAGTACAGCGGGCTGCGCGCCAGTGCATTGAGCACCGCCTGCCCGAGCTGCTGCTTCAACGGCGAGGCGTCCGCCAACTGCTGGTTGCGCTTGACTTGCGCGCCCTGCACGCCGACCGTTTCGCGGCCATCGGTCCATTCGGCGGCATCGAGTTCACGCCGGAAGCGGACCACTTCCTCCGCGCTCAGGACTCCTGGGATGTGCAGCAGCATCTGGTTCTCCCGCATGCGGACGCCTCCGCAAGGGAGGCGTCCATGGTTCAAGACGACACGGCGCGCGCCGATCAGAAGCGCAGGTTGGCCGTCAGCGTGAACGTGCGCGGCGCACCCGGGCTGTAGCGGTAGCCGCTCTTGTTGATGCCGCCGACGTACTCCTTGTCGAACAGGTTATACGCGTTCAAGCGCAGGTCGAAGTGGTCGTTGAACGGGTAGGTGACCACCGCATCCCACACGGTATAGGACTTCACATAGGCCGGCGTGCCGATCGCGCCATCGGTGCCGCGCTTCATCTCGCCGCTGTAGCGCACGCCGCCGCCGACGGTGAGGTTGAACGGCAAGGTGTAGGTGCTCCACGCGGTGAAGGCGCTGTCCGGGGTGTAGGTCAGGTCGGTGGTGCCATCCTGGGCAGCATTGCTGCCTTGCTTCACCTTCGCATCCATCTTGGTGTAGCCGGCCGACACCGACCAGTTTTCAGTGATGCGCCCGACCGCTGACAACTCGACGCCCTCGACCCGCTTCTCGCCGGTCTGGTAGAAGATGTTGGGGTTGGTCGGGTCCGGCGCAATCTCGTTGGTCACGTCGGTACGGAACAGCGCCATCGTCACCAGCAGGTCCTGCTCGAAGAACGCCCACTTGGTGCCGACCTCGGCGGTCTTGGCCTTCTGCGGGTCGAGGTTGGGGTTGTTGAGGTTGTTGGCCGCGGTGCTCAGTTCCAGCGCGCTGCCGCCGGGGGGCTGCTGCGAGACGGCGTAGTTGGCGTAGACGCTGACATCCTCGTTGGCCTTGTAGACCGCGCCGAGCTTCCAGTTGAACAGCGTGTCGCGGGCGTTGGCATCGACGCCGGGCACGATGCTGCCGGCCGGCAGCGTGCCGCACACCGGGCCGCCGCGCGCGCCGCACACGACCAGGCTGTTGAAATCGGTGTCGTAGTGGTCGATGCGAATGCCGCCGGTGACCAGGAAGCTGTCGCCGAACTTCAGCGTGTCGAAGGCGTAGGCCGAATAGGTCGTCGTGCGGCCTTCGGAGTGGGCGCCGTTGCGCCCCCACACCAGTCCATCCACGTTCCAGTCCGGGTTGTAGAGATTGGCCGCAGGCCAGGCGCCGCCCAGCGTCGCCACGCCCCAGCTCTTGAGTTCCTCGCGCGTGGCCTCGATGCCGGTGCTGAGGTTGTGGACCACGCTGCCGGTGGTGAAATCCCAGCGCAGGTTCAACTGGTCGGTCAGGATCGTGTATTCCTGGTCCTTGAAGGTCGGGGTACTGCGCGCCAGCGTCCAGGTCGAAGGATCGGCCGGGTTCGGGGTGAGCAGGTTCGCCGCGGTCCCCATGAACGCGGTGAGCATGTAGTCCTGCTCGTTCTGGCCCCAACGCGCGGTGTTGGTCAGCTTGAGCGTGTCGGAGAAGTCGTGCTCGAAGCGGAACGTGGCCATCTTCGATTCGACATCGTCGTGGTCATGGCGGGTGCCGTAGAAGTTCTCGGTGTCCACCTTCGGCGCGGTCGCCAGCCAGGGGCGCCGCGGGTCCGGCGAGGAGTAACCGGGCAAGCCAGTCGTCGGCACGCTGCCGTCGGGGATGTTGTCCTGCTTCACGTACAACAGGTCGATGTAGTAACGGGTATTGCCATCCAGGCCGAAGGCCAGGCTCGGCGCCACGCCCCAGCGCTTGTTCTGCACATGGTCGCGGCCTACGGCGTCGCTGTCCTGGCCCATGACGTTCAGGCGGAAAGCGGCGCCCGGGTGACCCAGGGTCTGGTTCCAGTCGGCGGTGACGCGGCGCTGGCCATCGACGCCGCCGGTCAGCGAAGCGCTGGTGGCGTTGGCGCCAAACGGCCGCTTGGTGATCAGGTTGATCGCGCCGGTGGGCGCGCTGCGGCCGTTGTCGGTACCGGCCGGGCCCTTGGTCACTTCGATCTGCTCGATGTTGAAGACATCGCGCGAGATCGAGCCGAGATCGCGGATGCCATCGACGAAGATGCTCGAAGAACTATCGAAGCCGCGCATGTACACGGTATCGCCGGTGCTGGTGTTGCCGTTCTCGCCGACATAGAAGGTGCCCACGCCCGGGCTGTTGCGCAGCGCCTCGGTCAGGGTGGTCGCGCCCTGCTCGTTGAACAGGTCCTTGCTGATGATGTTGACGGTCTGCGGCGTGTCCTGCAGCGCCTGGGTGAACTTCGACGAGGCCGGCGTCTCCACCAGGTAGCGCTTGGAGCGCTCGGCCTGGACGTTGACCTTGTCCAGGGTCTTGGCGTTGTCGGCGGCGCCGTCGGCATGCGCCAGCGGGGCGGCCAACAGCAGCGCGGCGGCGGTCAGCGTGGTGGCGCTGGCAGCGCGGGGGAGGACATGCTTGCGGCTCTTGATGCTCATCTGTCTGCGGTCCTGTAGACGGCCGAACACAACCCAGCAGCCTCCACGGGGAGGCCGAGATCGTTTCGAAAAGAATTGCGCCTGGCGAAGAGCTGGGCGTACGCGGCAATTGTGTCAGCAAATGCGAATCGTTTGCAACACGCTGGCACGCGGCTGCGTTCTACAGATACAAGCGCCGCTGACGTCAGCCCGCCCTCTCAGGCGCGGTCGTCGCGCGTCCACACGCCGGCATCGTCGACCTTGACCGGGAACTTCGGTACCGGCGAGTAGGCCGGCGGGCACAGCGGCCGGCCGTCACGGATATCGAACCGCGCGCCGTGCAGCAGGCATTCGATGCTGCCCTCGGCCGGATCGAAGCTGCCCGGCGACAGCTCGTAGTCTTCGTGGCTGCAGCGGTCTTCCAGCGCATAGAAGGCGCCATCGAGGTTGAACACCACGATCGGGGTGTCGGTGACCTCGTCCCAGACGTTCTTCAGCTCGCCGGGCAACAGCTCGGCGGTGCCGCAGACAAATGTCCAGACATCGCTCACGGCAGCGCCACCAGCGGTTTTTCCAGGATCTCGAAGCGCAGGTCGTCGCGTAGCGGCGTGCCGTAGCGGGCATCGCCATACGGGAACGGCTTGGTGATGCCGGTGCGGCGATAACCGCGGCGTTCGTAGAAGGCGATCAGCTCGGCGCGTACGTCGATCACCGTCATCCGCATCATGGCGTGTCCCCACTGTTGCCGCACCAGGCGCTCGGCCTCGGCCATCAGCTGCTTGCCGACGCCGCCGCCCTGCAGGCCCGGGCTGACCGAGAACATGCCGAAATAGCCAGCGTCGCCCTCATCGGCGATATGCGCGCAGGCGATCAGCTCGCCGTCGCGCTCGGCCAGCAGCACCACGCTGCGGTCGCGCAGGATGTCCTGGCGCAGCAGCTCGGGTTCGATGCGGGTGCCATCGAGCAGGTCGGCCTCGGTGGTCCAGCCGACGCGGCTGGCATCGCCGCGGTAGGCCGAGGTGACCAGGGCAACCAGCGCATCGACATCGGCAACGGTAGCGGTACGGAAGGTGAGCGTGTGCATGGCGCAATTGTAGCGGTGCGCCACGCAGGCGGGGCAGGGGCCGGTATCCGCCGCCCCGCGGTCAGCCCAGCAGCTGGCGCACCTTGCGCAGGGCCACCACGAACTGCTCGATTTCCTCGTGCGTGTTGTAGAACGCCAGCGAGGCCCGGCAGGTCGCCGCCACGCCGTAGAACTGCAGCAACGGATGGGCGCAGTGCTGGCCGGAACGGATCGCCACCCCCTCCAGGTCGAGCAGCGTCGCCAGGTCGTGCGCGTGCGCGCCTTCGACCAGGAACGAGACTACCGCGGCCTTGTCCGGAGCGGTGCCGAAGATGCGCAGGCCTTCGATGCGCTGCAACTCTTCGGTCAAATGCGCCAGCAGTTCGGCCTCGCGCGTCTCAATGTGGTCCAGGCCGACCGATTCGAGATAGTCCACCGCCGCGCCCAGGCCGACGAAACCGGCGATGTTCGGCGTACCGGCCTCGAACTTGTGCGGGCCCTCGTTGAACACGGTGCCTTCGAAACTGACTTCCTTGATCATTTCGCCACCGCCCAGGAACGGTGGCATCGCCTGCAGGTGCTCGCGGCGCGCCCACAGCGCGCCGGTGCCGGTCGGCCCGCACATCTTGTGGCCGGTCAATGCGTAGAAGTCGCAGCCGATCGCGGCCACGTCCACGCGCCGGTGCGGCACCGCCTGCGAACCATCGATCACGGTCACGATGCCGCGCTTGCGCGCCTCGCGGCAGATCTCGCGCACCGGGTTCACCGTGCCCAGCACGTTGGAAACATGCGCCAGCGCCAGCAGCTTGACCTCGCTGGTCATCGCCGCGCGCAGGGCTTCCAGGTCGAGACTGCCGTCGGCACGGATCTCGGCCACGCGGATCGTCGCCCCGGTACGTTCGGCCACCAGCTGCCACGGCACGATGTTGGCGTGGTGTTCCATGCGCGAGACCAGGATGACATCGCCCGCCTTGAGCCGCGGCAGTGCCCAGGAATAGGCCACCAGGTTGATCGCGAAGGTGGTGCCACTGCACAGCACCAGTTCGTCGGTGCGCACATTGAGAAAGCGCGCCAACTTGCTGCGTGCGCCTTCGTAGGCGTCGGTGGCTTCGGTGCCGAGCGCGTGCACGGCGCGGCTGACGTTGGCGTTCTGGCGGCGATAGAACTCATCGGTGGCCGCGATCACCGGCAGCGGCTTCTGCCCGGTGTTGGCGTTGTCGAAGTAGATCAGCGGCTTGCCGTGTACCTGGCGCATCAGCAGCGGGAAATCGCTGCGTACGCGCTCCCAGTTCGGCGCTTCGGTCAGGGTCGTGGCCAGCGGGGCGTTCATGCCACCCCCGCCGACGCCAGCGCCGCATCCAGCCGCGTCGCCAGGAACCCGCGCAAGTCTTCCGGCAATGTCGCCAGCGGCTCATGGCAGAAAGCCGCGCTCAGCAGCGCTTGCGCCTGCGCCTGCGGCAGGCCGCGCGAGCGCAGGTAGAACAGGGCATTGGCATCGAGTTGGCCGACGGTGGCGCCATGCGCGGCTTGCACCTCGTCGGCATCGATCACCAGCACCGGCTGGGTGTCGATCTCGGCATTGGCCGAGAGCAGCAGGTTCTTGTTCGACAACCGCGCATCGGTGCCATCGGCGCCCGGGCGAATATTGATGCCGCCGTGGAAGACCACCCGGCTGCGGTCGGTGGCCACGCCGCGCCAGGTCAGGCCGCAGGCGGTGTCGCGGGCGATGTGCTCGATCCCCAGGCGGGTATCGATATGGCGGCGGCCATTGCCGAGCAGCACGCCGTTGGCGGTGAGGCGCGCGTTGTCGCCTTCCAGCCGCACATTGAGTTCGTGGCGGCTGAGGCCGGCGCCGAGTTCGATGTCGATACGGTGGTATTCGGCGTCGTGCGCGAGCACGGCGTCGGTGCGCAGCATCGCGGTGAAGGCGTGGCTGTCTTCCTGCACGCGGGCATGCGACAAGCGCGCGCCGGCGGCGAGATGGACGTGCGCGACGGTGTTGCCCAGGTGGGCGTTGTCGGCGACATGCAGATGATGTTCCAGCAGCGCGAGCGAAGCGTCGCCGCGCAGCTCGATCAGGTGACGCGGATGCCAGGCCTGGTCGGCCGCGGCGGCAGTGGCGACGAATACCAGGTGCAAGGGCGATTGAACCTGCACGCCTTCGGCCACGCGCAACAGCACGCCTTCCTCGGCGAGTGCGGCATTGAGGCGCGCGAACACTTCCTCGTTGCGCTCGTAGCGGCGGCCGAGGAAACGCGCGGCTTCTTCGCCGCTCGCCAGCGCAGCCGACAGCGGTTGCAGGGTTACGCCTGCTGGTAGGCCGTCCAGTTGCGACAACGACGGCGCATGGCGGCCGTTGACGAACACCAGGCGCGGCGCAGGAATATCGGCCAGCCGTTGCGGATCGACCTCGGCCACCTCGGCAGGCGAGGGCGAAAAGCTGCGACGTTCGAGCGAGCGCAGCGGGGTGTATTTCCACGCTTCGCTGCGCGCGCCCGGCAGGCCGTCGCGCAGGGCCTCATCGAGGGTCTGGCGGCGCGCAGCGTCGCCCTGGAAGCCAGCGGCCAGCGAATCGAGCAAGGCGCTCATCAGGCCACGCTCTCCGGCACGACGCGATCCTTCAGCCAGGCGTAGCCGTGCTTCTCCAGCTCCAGCGCCAGCTCCGGGCCACCGGTCTGGACGATGCGGCCATCGGCCAGCACGTGCACCACGTCCGGCTTGATGTAGTCGAGCAGGCGCTGGTAGTGGGTGATGACCAGGAACGAGCGATCGGCCGAGCGCAGCGCGTTGACGCCGTCGGCCACGGTCTTGAGCGCATCGATGTCCAGGCCCGAATCGGTTTCGTCCAGGATCGCCAGCTTCGGTTCGAGCACGGCCAGCTGGAAGATCTCGTTGCGCTTCTTTTCGCCGCCCGAGAAACCTTCGTTGACGCCGCGGTGCAGGAGTTCGTCCTTCAAGTGCAGCACGGCCAGCTTCTGCCGCACCAGCTTGAGGAACTGCATCGAGTCCAGCTCGTCCTGCCCGCGCGCCTTGCGCTGCGCATTGAGCGCGGCGCGCAGGAAATACGTGTTGTTGACCCCGGCGATTTCCACCGGGTACTGGAAGGCCAGGAACAGGCCAGCAGCGGCGCGCTCTTCCGGCGCCAGGTCCAGCAGCGGCTGGCCGTCGAACTCGACCGTGCCGGCGGTGACTTCATAGCCCTCGCGTCCGGCCAGCACATTGCCCAGCGTCGACTTGCCGGCGCCGTTGGGACCCATGATGGCGTGCACCTGGCCCGGTTGCAGGTCCAGCGACAGGCCCTTGAGGATTTCCTTGCCGGCGACGCTGGCGTGGAGGTTGTTGATCTTCAGCATGTTGGACAATTCTTTTCGTAATGAGGGCTTGGTGGAATGCCGCCGGCTTTTAGCCGACGCTGCCTTCCAGCGACACTTCCAGCAGCTTCTTGGCCTCGACCGCGAACTCCATCGGCAGCTCGCGGAAGACCTGCTTGCAGAAGCCATCGACGATCAGCGACACCGCGTCTTCCTGGCTGATGCCGCGCGAGCGGCAATAGAACAGCTGGTCGTCGCTGATCTTGGAGGTCGTCGCTTCGTGCTCGACCGTGGCGCCGGGGTTCTTCACCTCGATATAGGGGAAGGTGTGGGCGCCGCACTTCTTGCCGATCAGCAGCGAGTCGCACTGGGTGTAGTTGCGCGCGCCGTCGGCGTTACGGTCGACCTTGACCAGGCCGCGATAGGTGTTCTGGCCGCGCCCGGCGCTGATGCCCTTGCTGACGATCTTGCTCTTGGTGCGCTTGCCGATGTGGATCATCTTGGTGCCGGTGTCGGCCTGCTGGCGATGGTGGGTCAGCGCCACCGAGTGGAACTCGCCGACCGAGTCGTCGCCCAGCAGCACGCACGAGGGATACTTCCAGGTGATCGCCGAGCCGGTCTCGACCTGGGTCCAGGTCACCTTGGCGCGTGCACCGCGGCATTCGGCGCGCTTGGTCACGAAGTTATAGATGCCGCCGCGGCCTTCCTCATCGCCCGGGTACCAGTTCTGCACGGTCGAATACTTGATCTCGGCATCTTCCAGCGCCACCAGCTCGACCACCGCCGCGTGCAGCTGGTTCTCATCGCGCATCGGCGCGGTGCAGCCTTCCAGGTAGGAGACGTAGGCCTTGTCCTCGCACACGATCAAGGTACGCTCGAACTGGCCGGTGTGGCCGGCGTTGATGCGGAAGTAGGTGCTCAGCTCCATCGGGCAACGCACGCCCTTGGGGATGAAGACGAAGCTGCCATCGGAGAACACGGCCGAATTCAGCGCCGCGAAGTAGTTGTCGCCCACCGGTACCACGCTGCCCAGGTACTGGCGTACCAGCTCGGGATGCTCCTGGATGGCTTCGGACATCGAGCAGAAGATCACGCCCTTCTCGGCCAGTTCCTTGCGGAAGGTGGTGCCGACGGAGACCGAGTCGAACACCGCGTCCACCGCCACGCCCGCCAGCTTGGCGCGCTCGTGCAGCGGCACGCCGAGCTTGTCGTAGGTGTCCAGCAATTCCTTGGGCACCTCGTCGAGCGACTTGTACTTCGGGCCCTTGGGCGCGGAGTAGTAGCTCAACGCCTGGAAATCGATCGGCGCGATCTCCAGCTTGGCCCAGTGCGGCTCGCGCATGGTCAGCCAATGCCGGTACGCCGACAGGCGCCATTCGGTCATCCATTCCGGTTCGTTCTTCTTCGCCGACAGCGCGCGCACCACGTCCTCGTCCAGGCCGGGCGGCAGCGAGTCCGATTCGATCTCGGTGATGAACCCCGCCTCATAGCGGCGGCCGAGCCGTTCAAGGATCTCGGCGTTCTGCGGGGTGGTGACTTCTTCGGTGGCCATGGGGGCTGCCTACGCTTCAGGAAGCGGCGACCTGGGCGGCGATCAAGCGTCGCCGGCCGTCGCCGGTGGTGGAAAGGGGATGCAGCATCTGCGCCAGGGTGACGCCGCGCAGGGCGTCGGCGACCACGTCGTTGATCAGGCGCCAGTTCGAGCGCACGCCGCAGCTGTGGGCAATGCCGCACTGGCCGTGGTCCTGGCTGCACTCGGTGATCGCCAGCGGGCCTTCCATGGCCTCGACGATCTCGATCAGGGTGATCTGGCTGGCCGCGCGCGCCAGCCGGTAGCCGCCGTGCACGCCGCGCAGGCCCTCGACCAGCCCCGCCTGGGCCAGCGGCTTGAGCAGCTTGCTGACCGTGGTGCCCTCCAGCCCGGCCTGCTCGGCCAGCTCGCTGGCACTGAGGACCTTGTCCGCCTGTGCAGCGAGCACCGTCAGGACGACAGTGGCGTAGTCGGTGAGCTTGGTGACGCGCAGCATGGCGGCGATAGGGGGGTAGGGAAAGCGGACTGAAATTGTACGCTTTTGGTCCGGCGAGGCCAACCCGGGCATTCAGGCATCGGCAAACATCGCCCGGGATTGGCTTGGCGCCGCTGCCCGGGCCACAATGCCCGGCCCCCTGGATGGAAGCCTACATGTCGCGCAAGATCGCCGCCCGCAAGTCCCGTATTCACGGCAACGGCGTGTTTGCCGTGCAGCCGCTCAAGAAAGGCGACCGTGTCATCGAGTACAAAGGCCGCCGCCGCACCCACAAGGAAGTCGATGCCGATGACGCCGGCGACGTGGAAACCGGCCACACCTTCCTGTTCACCCTCAGCGACGACTACGTGATCGACGCCAACTACGAGGGTAACGATGCGCGCTGGATCAACCACAGCTGCAATCCGAACTGCGAAGCGGTGATCGAAGAAGCCGAGGGCGACGACCGCCGCAAGGACAAGGTGTTCATCGAGGCGATCCGCAACATCAGGCCGGGCGAAGAGCTGACCTATAACTACGGCATCACCCTGGGCGAGCGCCACACCCCGCGCCTGAAGAAGATCTGGGAATGCCGTTGCGGCTCGAAGAACTGCACCGGCACCATGCTGCAGCCCAAGCGCTGACGGCGCGCGAGGGCCGCGCTCCGGTCAGCGGCCCTGCAGCAGTGAAGCCGGCACCAGGCTTTCGACGTTCTGGTTGAAATGCACCACCAGCCGGCCGTTCTCCACCGCGGCCGACTGCACCTGCAAGGCACCCATCAGGCTGGCGATCGCCGGGTCGAGCTTGTAGATCGGCTCGCGCCGCGCGTAGTCAGCCAGCCAGACATTGAGCAGTTCGCGGGTGCGCGAATCGAGCTTGCCGCCGGCTTGTGCCGGGGTGAAGCGATCCACGGTTGGCTGGTCCAGGAAAAAGGCCTGCGCGGCCGAGTCGTAGCGCAGTGCGCTGCTCAGGCCGACATTGCCCACCTGCATCGGCGCGCCGCCGGCGGTGGCCATGGCCAGGTCGAAGCCGAGATCGAGCCGGTTACCCGGCGGCAATTTCAATTGCGGGTGGCTGACGGTCAATTCCAGCAGGCCGCCGAGCGCGTCGTGCGTCTGCGGGAAAGTGCCCGCCAGGTACTGCTGGACATCGCCGGCCTCGACGCTGACCTGCGAGCCCTGGACTTTCGGTTCGGCCGAGGCGGTGGGCGAGTGCAGCGGCAACAGCAGCGCGAGGCTCAAGGCGAGCGCGGAGGCCAACGGGGCGGAACGCGGGGGGAATGTCATCGGCCGATCCATGCAGAAGGTTGCCTGCATCCTTGGTGGTGGGCGGTGAATCGTCTATGAGCGGATGCGGCCTAGTCGAGCGTCGGCTGCAGCGAGGCCGAACTGATCTCCCAATGGCTCTCGCCCAGGCGCGGGCGCACGCGGTACCAACCGGTGTAATGGCGGTTGCCGCCGGCCATGCGCGCGGTCAGGCGCACCGGGACTTCGACCGCTTCGGGCGGCGAGAGCTGGTCCAGCGCCAATGGCTTGTCGGTTTCGATGCGCAGGCTCTGCAGGCCTTCGAGCGAACGCAGGTTGGCGTCGTCGGGCACCGGTGAAGGGCGCCCGCCGGTCCACATCGCGTCGGCTTCGTCGCGGGTGCCGGGCAGCGCGGTCAGATAGCGGTGCACTACCGAGACCGCCGCAGAGAACGCTTGATCGCGGGCATGGCGCTGGGCAGCGTTTGCGCTATCGGCCGGCGCGGCGTCTTCATTCTCGACGGTTGCGCTGGCCGCCTGCGGGTCTGTCTTCGCCCTGGCTTCCTGCGGATCGGGCGTGCGCTGGCAGCTGCAGCCCGCCAGGCCCGCTGCCAGACCGATCGCCATCAACAGCAAAACCCCTTGCCTGGTCTTCATCGCCCGCTCCCCAGTGGAAGCGCGCAGTGTAGCCGTGCTCAGCGCTTGGCGGGCAGGCGCGCGACTGCCGCCAGCAACGCGTCCACATGCGGCCGCAGCTGGGCGATGTCGCGGTCTTCGCTGGGCTCGGTGCTGGCCGACTTCAGCAGCTCGATGGCCACCGCCAGGGCCGCGCAGCGGTCGCCGCACATGCCGCGCTGGTGCTCGAACACTTCCAGCGTGCGCATCCAGTTGTCGCTGGAGCGCTGCTCGAATTCCAGCGCGTTGCCGGCACCTGGCCGGCCATCGGTGCCGATCGGCGTGACGGTGATGCGGTAGCGTTGCTTGCTCATGGGATCGCGGGACACGTGGGGAGGGGGCGAGCCCAAGATAGGCCCGGCCGGCGTGCTGCACGAGGCGGACGCCCATGACGGAGTGTTCCAGCCTCTGTGTCCGGTTCAGTGTGTTGCGCGCAGCAGCGGCAAAGGGTCGCGGGCCCCGTCGCTGCCGTAGATGCCGTAGTGCAGATGCGGAGGCGTGGTGCGGGCATTGCCGGTATTGCCGACGCTGCCGAGCAGGCTGCCCGGCGCGACGATGTCCCCGGCCGCCAGGCCCGGCGCCCAATCGCGCAGATGGGCGTAATAGTGGCGCTCATGGGCCGGGCCGAGCACCCAGACCTGGCGCCCGCCCAAACCACGGTCACGCACGGCGATCACGATGCCCGGTGTCGTCGAGCGCACCGGCGTACCGGCACGCGCGAAGATGTCCACGCCGGCGTGCTGGCGGTCGCTGCCGCGTGGTGCACCAAACGTAGCGGCGACCTGGCGCGCACGTACGCCATCGACCGGCATCGGCAACGCGGTAGGTGCCGGCATGCGCGCCAGCCGCCAGACCAGACGCGCCTGCAGCGCGAAGGGCTGCTGCCACGCCCAGGCCGCAGCCAGGGCCAGTGCTAGCAGGACGAACACGGCGATGAGGCGATTGCGCCAGCGGAAAGCGGCGCTGGGGGCAGGGCGGTCGATCATGGTGCGCGCGGCGGTGTTTGGCCGCGCCAGCATGGCAGGAATGGTGGTGGGTTTGCGCGAATTTTTACAGCCGTTGGTTCTGTCGGCTCGCGGCAAGGGCGCCGTTCCGGCGGGTAGGGGTCTCGCGCTGTCGGGAACGCTGCTAGCCATCGCCGCGCGGCGGAGAGCCAAAAAAAAAACAAGGCGGCCATTGGCCGCCTCGTCAGATATTGCTTGAAACTCAAATGCGGATCAGACCGCAGCGTCCTTGAGCTTCTTCATCGGGCGCACCTTGACCTTCACGGTCGCCGGCTTGGCAGCAAACCACTGCTCTTCCTTGGTGAACGGGTTGATGCCCTTGCGCTTCGGCTTGGCAGCCACGCTGACGGCGGTGATCTTCAGCAGGCCCGGCAGGGTGAAGCTGCCAGCGCCCTTCTTGCTGATCGAGGCGTGCACGGCCGATTCCAGCGAAGCGAGTACGGCGCGAACGTCCTTGGCAGCCAGCTCGGTGGCCTCGGCAATGTGGGCGACCAGGCCCGACTTGCTCAGGGCTTCCTTGATCGGCTTGGGAGCGGCCGGCTTGGCAGCGGTTTTGGTGGCGACTTTCTTCGCTGCCTTCTTCGGGGCAGCCTTCTTAGCGGTCTTTGCCATGGTGTCCTGTTCCGTAATCGATGGGTTGTGGAGTCGCGCCGACCCCGTCGGCAACGCGAAATGTAGGGCAAGTATCGCGCCGCGCCAATAGGGCACCGACAAAAAAAGCCATAAAAAAGCGATTGACGGGAAGCTTTTGCCGAGAAACGCGAGTTTGGCCGGGTTCAATCGTCCTCGCTACCGGGGTGGTGGGCGGCCACCAGGCGTTGCTGCACGCCCGGCGGAACCGGTTCGTAATGGCTGAAATCCAGGCTGTATCGCCCCTGGCCGGCAGTGGCCGACTTCAATTCGGCGGCATAGCCTTCCAGTTCGGACAGCGGCACCTGGGCACGGATGACGATGTCGCCACGGTGGCTATCGGTGCCATGGATGCGCGCACGCTTGGCCGCCAATCCGCCGGTAATGTCGCCGGCCTGGGCCTCGGGCGCACTCACTTCCAGCTCGACGATCGGCTCCAGTACCTGCGGCGTGGCGCGCGCCACTGCATCCAGGAAGGCCTTGCGACCGGCGGTGGCGAAAGCGACCTCCTTGCTGTCCACTGGATGGTGGCGACCGTCATAGACCACCACGCGCACGTCCTGCAGCGGAAAGCCGGCGATGGCGCCGCCTGCGACTGCTTGCCGCACACCCTTTTCCACCGCCGGCATGAATTGTCCGGGGATGGTGCCGCCCTTGACCTCATCGACGAACTCGAAGCCGCTGCCGCGCGGCAACGGCGCCACGCGCAGGAAGACCTCGCCGAACTGGCCGGCGCCGCCAGTCTGTTTCTTGTGCCGATGGTGACCCTCGGCCGCCGCGCCGATGGTCTCGCGATAGGCGATCCGCGGCACCCGCGTGGTCACTTCCACGCCATGGCGGCTGGTGAGGCGATCGAGCATGACCCGCAGGTGCAGGTCGGACAGACCACGCACCAGCGTTTCGTGGGTCTCGGGCTGGTGTTCGACCAGGAACGCCGGATCTTCCTGCGAGAGCTTCTCCAGCGCGGTAGACAGCTTCTGCTCCTGGCCGCGGCTGGCCGGCGAAATCGCCAGGCTGAACATCGAAGGCGGGAAATGGGTCGGCGCCAGGTGCAGGTGGTCCTGTTCGTGGCGGTCGTGCAGCACCGCATCGAAATGCACCTCCTCAACCTTGGCGATCGCGGCGATGTCGCCGGCCACGACCTGGTCCACGGCCTGGTGGTCCTTGCCCTGCAGGCGATACAGGTGCGCCGCGCGCACCGGCTTGCGGGCATCGTCGACCAGTAGCGGCATGTCCTTGGCCACGGTGCCCTGGTATAGCCGGAACACGCCGATCTTGCCCACGAACGGATCGTTGACGATCTTGAAGACATCGGCGACCACCGCCGCCTGCGGGTCCGCGCCCACCGCCACCGCTTCGCCGTCGGCGGAGAAATCCGGCGGGTTGCCTTCTTCCGGATTGGGCAGCAGCGCGCGGCAGATCGCGAGTAGCTCGGGCACGCCGACGCCGGTGCGCGCCGAGACGAAGCACACCGGCACCAGGTGGCCCTCGCGCAGGCACTGCTCGAACGACGCATGCAGCTCATCGGCCGACACGCCCGACTCGCCACTGTCCAGGTAGTGCTCCATGACCTGCTCGTTGATCTCCACCACCTGGTCGACGATGGCGCGATGCCATTGCGCCACCGCTCCGGCATCGCTCTGTTCCTGGCTGTCGGCGGCGCCGGTGGCGAAACAGTCGAGCACCCGGCGGCCGCCTTCGGCCGGAAGGTTCAAGGGCAGGACCTGGTTGCCGAACGCCTCGCGCAGCTCGGCCAGCAGTGCGCCGAGGTCGACGCCTTCCTGGTCGATCTTGTTGACCACGATCATCCGGCACAATCGCCGCCCTTCGGCCCGCTGCATGAAGCGGGCGGTGCCATGCTGGATGCCGCGCGCAGCGTCCACCACGATCATGGCCGTTTCCACCACCGTCAGTGCCGGTAGCGCAGCGCCCCGGAAATCCGGGTAGCCGGGCGTGTCGATCAGGTTGAGGTGCAGGCCCGGCGCATCGATCGAGGCGATCGTGCTGTCGATCGAGTGGCCGCGTTCGCGTTCTGCCGGGTCGTGGTCGGAGACGGTATTGCCGCGTTCGATACTGCCTGCCGCCTGAAGGGCGCCGCCGGCATGCAGCAGGGTTTCGAACAAGGTGGTTTTGCCGGCGCCGGGGTGGCCTGCCAAGGCCACGTTGCGGATGTCGCGGGTGCTGTAGGGCATGAGCCTTTCCTCCGGTACGAGAGGGGCGTCATGGCGTCCGGAAGCCTGGCCGCAGGCGGAGCGAACCGCAGCGCGGCCGGGGCGGGGTCATGGCCCCGGCAATGTAGCGCGTCTGGCGCACCGCGCCCGTTGCGCCGCACAAACCCGTAACGCCCGCGCGCTATGCTGGCCGCCCCTCGAACGCAGGAGAAGTCGCAATGGGTATTTCGCGCCACGCCACCGCCCACTGGGAAGGTGATCTGAAGACCGGCAAGGGCCAGCTCAGCACCCCGCAAAGCGGCCTGCTCGACAACACCCGCTATGGCTTCAACAGCCGCTTCGGCGACGAGAAGGGCACCAACCCCGAAGAACTCATTGCCGCCGCGCATGCCGGCTGCTTCACCATGGCCTTGTCGGCGCAACTCACGGAGGCAGGCTTCCCGCCGAAGTCGCTCGACACCCGTGCCGAAGTCGATCTGTCGATGGAAGGTGGCCCGCAGTTGTCGGCCATCCGCCTCAAGCTCAAGGCCGTGGTGCCGGGCATCGACGAGGCCCAGTTCCGCGAGTTGGCGCACAAGGCGGAGAAGAACTGCCCGGTGTCCAAGGCCTTGAGTGCGGTGCCGATTTCGCTGGAAAGCGAGTTCTCCGCCGGTTGATGGCGCAGCGCTGGCGTCGGTCGCGGACCGCGGTCCGCGCCGACGGCCCGTGCGCAGAAACCATTCAGCCCCATTTCACCCGATCCCCCCAAACATCGCCGTCACCCCACACCCGCGGCGCACATCAATGAAATCCAGCCCTTGGATCATCGGCATCCTCGTCACCGGGCTGTTCGCCGCCGGCGCCGCGCAGGCACAGCAATACCGCGATGATGGCTATCGCGATGACGACTATCGCAGCGACGACGGCCGCTCCTACAACGACGCGCGCAACCGCGACGATGTGGGCTACGACTACGCCCGCGTGGTCCGGGTCGACCCGGTCATCGTGCGCGACAGCTCGCGCGCGGCGCCGCGCTGCTACAGCCGGCCGGCACAGGGCAACTACGGCGGCGGCGATGGCTATTACGGCGGCGGCACGTCGGCCACCGGCAACGGACCCGGGCGCAGCCTGGCCACCGTGATCGGTGGCGTGGCCGGCGCGGTGGTCGGTAGCCGCTTCGGTGGCGGCAGCGGACAGTTGCTCGGGACCGCGGTCGGTACCGTGGCGGGTGGACTGGCCGGGCAGTCGGTGTATGACGCCAACCACCCGCAGTCGCGCGATGGCTACGTACAGGTCTGCGATCCAGTCGCCGAAGAGCGCGAGCAGGTGGATGGCTACGACGTCACGTACGAGTACGGCGGCCGCACTTACCACACCCACAGCGATTTCAATCCGGGTGATCGCATCCGGGTGCGGGTGGAGGCAGCGCCGGAGTAACGGCGCCCCGGTCGGCGTCCTTCAGTCGGCCGGCCAGTCGAGTTCGCCGCGAATCACCGTTTGAACCTGGCCGCCGGACCAGACTTCGCCGTCGGCTTCCACGAACATTTCCAGTCGTGCATCGGCGCCGATCTCACGGCCCTGGCTGACGCGGTAGCGGCCATCGCGACCGGGCAATGCGCCGCGCTGGTCCAGCCACGCCGCCAACACCGCATTGGCGGCGCCCGAGGCGGCGTCCTCGAAGCGGCGGCCAAGTCCGACGAACGCCCGCACCGCCAAGTCCCATTGCGCGCCGGCATCGGCGCGCGCATAGGCAAACACGCCCATTGCCTGGGTCGACTCGGCCAGCGCCGCGATCGCGTCCCAATCGGGCGCCAGCGCACGCAACGCGTCCTCGTCCTGCAATTCGACCAACCACCAGCGCCGGCCGCCGTCCATCAGCACGGGCGGCAACGTGCCCAGGCACCATCCCTGCAAGGCCGCCGCCAGGCGCGCATCGTCGGCATCCACCACTTCGCCGATCCGCGCGCGCGGTGTGCGGATCGCGATGCTGCGGCCGTGCGCACCCTCATGCAGGCGCAGCGGCAGCATGCCGGCGATACCGTCCTGTACCAACTGCCCATCGCGGGCCTGCGCCAGTCCGGCTTCGAGCACCGCATGCGCGGTGCCGACGCTCGGATGTCCGGCGAACGGCACTTCCTTTTGCGGAGAGAACATCCGGATGCGGTAGCTGGCGGCCGGATCGGTGGCGGGGAAAACGAAGGTGGTTTCAGGCAGTCGCGTCCAGCGCGCGATCGCCTGCATCGCCCTATCGTCCAGGCCCTCGGCATCGAGCACCACCGCCAACGGATTGCCGCCGCCGGCATGGGTGGAGAACACATCCAGTTGCAGGAAACGGCGCGAGGTCATGGGCGGGGCCGGTGGCAAACGGGGGCGCAGCTTACCAGTCGATGCGGCCATCGATGACCGACTGCACCTGGCCGCCGATCCACACTTCGCCATCAGCGTCGACCTGCACGCGCACGCGGCCATCGCGGCCGAGTTCGCGACCCTGGCTGGCGACATAGCGGCCGGCGCCGGGCGCGCGACCCTGGGCGGCCAGGCAGGCGCCGATCAAGGCGTTGGCGCTGCCGGTGACCGGGTCTTCCGGCACCCCGACACCCGGGGCGAAGCCGCGCACGGCGACCTGGTAGCCCTGGCTGCCGTCGCACAAGGCAAAAGCCGCCAGCTTGCCGTGGCCGGGCAGGGCGGCAATCGCGGCGAAGTCGGGCTGCAGCGCACGCAGCGCGGCCTCGTCGCGTACTTCCAGCAGCCACCAATCCGGACCGTTGTTCCAGAGCGTGGCCGGCGCCGCTGCGATCGTCGCCAGCCCGGACGGTAGTGGCGGCGCGGTCACTTCGCGCAACTGCGCACGCGGGCTGCGCACACTGGCGCGCAGGTCTTCGCGCGGGCCGCTCAGTTGCGCCGGCAACACGCCGGCCTCGCATTGCTGCATCAATTGGCCGTTGCGTGGCGAGGCCAGGCCGAGGTGGGCGGCCGCCCACGCCGCGCCCACGCTGGGATGCCCGGCGAAGGGCAATTCCATGCACGGGGTGAAGATGCGGATGCGGTAATCGGCGCCGGGGCCCGGCGGCAGGAAGAACACCGTCTCGGACAGGTTCAACCAGGCCGCCAGCGCCTGCATCTCGCGCTCGGACAGATCCTCGGCGTCCAGCACCACGCCAAGCGGGTTGCCAGTGCCGGGGCGGTGGGAGAAAACGTCGAGCTGGAGATAGCGGCGGGCGGTCATGGCGGGGTCCGTGGCGGTAGAATCGGGGGTTACGCGCCCGTTCGTGGCGCGGTTTCTCCCCCCTATCGTAGACAACCGCAACCATGTCAGCTTCCCCTTCCGTGGATCGTTGGATCGTCCTCAAGTTCGGCGGCACTTCGGTGTCGCGTCGCCATCGCTGGGACACGATCGGGAAACTGGCGAAAAAACGTGCCGACGAAACCGGCGCACGGGTGCTGGTGGTGGTCTCGGCGCTGTCCGGGGTCACCAATGAACTGACCGCCATTGCCGAGGGCGCCAGCGACAGCGGCGAGCGCGTCGCCGCGCTGGAACAACGCCATCGCGACTTCCTGGCCGAGCTCGAGCTCGACGCCGAGGCCGTGCTCGGCGCCCGCCTGGCCGCCCTGCGTGGCCTGCTCACCGACCCACGCGCCGCTACCCGTCCGCTCGACTGGCAGGCCGAGGTGCTGGGCCAGGGTGAGTTGCTGTCCTCCACCCTCGGCGCCGCCTATCTGGCTGCCAATGGCCTGGACATGGGCTGGGCCGACGCCCGCGAATGGCTCAGCGCGCTGCCGCCGTTGCCGAACCAGAGCGAGTGGTCGCGCCGCCTGTCGGTCTCGTGCCAGTGGCAGTCCGATGCCGCCTGGAAGGCGCGCTTCGATGCCCAGGCCACGCGCATGCTGATCACCCAGGGCTTCATCTCGCGGCATGCCGATGGCGGCACCGCGATCCTCGGTCGCGGCGGTTCGGATACCTCGGCCGCCTATTTCGGCGCGCTGCTGGGCGCCAACCGCGTCGAGATCTGGACCGACGTGCCCGGCATGTTCAGCGCCAACCCACGCGAAGTGCCCGACGCCCGCCTGCTGACCCGCCTGGATTATTACGAGGCGCAGGAAATCGCCACCACCGGCGCCAAGGTGCTGCACCCGCGTTCGATCAAGCCCTGCCGCGATGCCGGCGTGGCGATGGCGATCCTCGACACCGAGCGTCCGGACTTGCCCGGCACCCGTATCGACGGCACCGCCGAGCCGGTGCCGGGCGTCAAGGCGATCAGCCGCCGCAACGGCATCGTGCTGGTGTCGATGGAAGGCATCGGCATGTGGCAGCAGGTCGGTTTCCTCGCCGACGTCTTCGCGCTGTTCAAGAAGCACGGGTTGTCGGTGGACCTGATCGGTACCGCCGAAACCAACGTCACCGTGTCGCTGGACCCGTCCGAGAACCTGGTCAATACGGACGTGCTGTCGGCGCTGTCGGCCGACCTGTCGGAAATCTGCCGGGTCAAGATCATTGTTCCCTGCGCGGCCATCACCCTGGTCGGCCGCGGCATGCGCTCGCTGCTGCACAAGCTCTCCGATGTTTGGGCCACCTTTGGCCAGGAGCGCGTGCACATGATCTCGCAGTCGTCCAACGACTTGAACCTGACCTTCGTCATCGACGAAAGCGATGCCGACGGCCTGTTGCCGATCCTGCATGCCGAGTTGATCGACAGCGGCGCGATGCCGGTGGGCGAGGGTGAAGTATTCGGCCCGCGCTGGCGCGAGATCACCGGCTCGGTGCGGCCGCGTCCGGTGCCGTGGTGGCGCGGCGAGCGCGAGCACCTGCTGCGCCTGGCCCAGGCCGGCACGCCGCGCTACATCTACCACCTGCCCACGGTGCGCGAGCGCGCCCGCGCGTTGTTGGCGATCCCGGCCATCGACCAGCGCTATTACGCGATCAAGGCCAACTCGCACCCGGCCATCCTCGAAGCGCTGGTGCTGGAAGGGTTCGGCCTGGAGTGCGTGTCGCACGGCGAATTGCGCCGGGTATTCGACACCCTGCCGGAGCTGTCGCCGCGGCGGGTGCTGTTCACGCCGAGCTTTGCGCCCAAGGCCGAGTACGAAGCAGCCTTCGCCCTCGGGGTGACCGTCACCCTGGACAACGTCGAGGCCCTGCAGCACTGGCCGGAAGTGTTCCGCAACCGTCACCTGTGGTTGCGTATCGACCTCGGCCATGGCGATGGCCACCACGAGAAGGTCAACACCGGCGGCAAGCATTCCAAGTTTGGCCTGGCGGCCGCGCGCGTGGATGAATTCCTCGATGCCGCGCGTGCGCTGGGCATCACCATCACCGGCCTGCATGCCCACCTCGGCAGCGGCGTGGAGAGCGGCCAGCATTGGCGGCTGGTGTTCGACGAACTGGCCGGCTTCGCCCGCCGCAGCGGTACCGTGGAAACCATCGACATCGGCGGCGGCCTGCCGATTCCCTACAGCGCCGAGGACGAGCCGTTCGACCTGGAGCGCTGGGCGGCAGGGCTGGCCGAAGTGCGCGCGGTGCACTCGGCCTTCCGCCTGGCGATCGAGCCGGGCCGCTTCCTGGTGGCCGAGTGCGGCGTGCTGCTGGCGCATGCGACCCAGGTGATCGAAAAGGACGGGATTCATCGCGTCGGCCTGGATGCCGGCATGAACACCTTGATCCGCCCGGCGCTGTACGACGCCTGGCACGACATCGACAACCTGTCGCGCCTGGATGACAGCGCGCGCGGTCCGTTCGACGTCGTCGGCCCGATCTGCGAATCCTCCGACGTGTTCGGCAAGCGCCGGCAGCTGCCGCTGGCCAGCGCCCCGGGCGACGTCATGCTGGTGTCCGATGCCGGTGCCTACGGCTATTCGATGTCCAGCACCTATAACCAGCGCGAGCTGCCGCGCGAGGACGTGATCGATGTTCCGGCCGGCTGAGCGACCTGATCCTTCTTTCCTCTTGATTCTCCGGGCTACGCGCGCCTGCGCGCGAAAACCGGGCTGCCTGCTTGCGGATACGCCATGACTGCCTTCGACAAAACCCAGGTCTCCTGCTTTCGCTTCGTCCGCTGCAGCTTCGACGCTGCCAGCGGCGTCGCCTCGCTGGTCTATGCATTCGACCAAGGGCCGGAGCTGGTCGAGACGATCATCGTGCCGGGCGCGCCGTTCCAGCTCGACGGCGCGCGCGCCGAGGCTGTCGAACGCGCCTTGCGGCTGCTGCATCTGTTCGCCGGGGTGAGCTACTACAAGGCGGCGGTGCCGGCGCAGGTCGTTATCGACGGTTACCAGATCGACACGGCCACCGCCGCGCTGGTCGAAGACCTGTACCTGCATGGGCTGGGCGAGTTCGCTTATCGCAATGGCCTCAACCTGCGCGGGCGCTTCAAACTGCCGGTGGCCGCAGCGGCGCCGGCAACTGCGCCGGTGCTGGGCCTGCCCGCGCACGCGCTGGTCGCCATTGGCGGCGGCAAGGACTCGCTGGTCAGCATCGAGGCCCTGCGCGCGGCCGGCGTTGAACAGACGGTGACCTGGATTGGCGGCTCGCAGTTGATCCGCGCCTGCGCCGAGCGCACCGGCCTGCCCACGCTCAATATCGGCCGCACGCTGGCGCCGGCGTTGTTCGAGCTCAACCAGCAGGGCGCCTATAACGGCCACATCCCGGTGACGGCGATCAACTCGATGATCATGCTGTTGGCCGCATTGTTGGTCGGCGCCGACCAGGTGGTGTTCTCCAACGAGCATTCGGCCAGCTACGGCAGCCTCATACCCGGCACTGGCGAGGTCAATCACCAGTGGTCCAAGGGCTGGCACTGGGAGCGCGCGCTGGGCGAGCATGTCGAACGCCATGTCGCTGCCGACCTGCACTATTACTCGCTGTTGCGGCCGCTGTCGGAGTTGGCAGTGGCGCGCCAGTTCGCCAAGAACGGCCATTACGACGCGCACTTCTCCAGCTGCAACCGCAATTTCCACATCATGGGCGAGCGCCCGGTCAACCGCTGGTGCGGGGTCTGCCCGAAGTGCCACTTCGTGTTCCTGGCGCTGGCGCCGTTCATGCCCAAGACCCGGCTGGTGAAGATCTTCGGCCGCAACCTGCTCGACGATGCCAGCCAGGCCGGCGGCTTCGATGCGCTGCTCGAATTCCAGGACCACAAGCCGTTCGAATGCGTCGGCGAAGGCCGCGAATCGCGCGCTTCGATGGCGACCCTGGCGGCGCGCCCGGAATGGAAGGAAGACGTGCTGGTGCAGCGCTTCGCGCGCGAGATCCAGCCGCAACTGCCCGCCGACGAACTGGTGCTGGCCGCGCAACTCGAACTCGGTGGCGAACACCGCATCCCGGCGCCGCTGTGGGAGCGCGTGCGTGCGAATTTCTCAGCTTGAGGGCCAGTCGGTCGCGTTGTGGGGCTGGGGTCGCGAAGGTCGCTCGGCCTACCAGGCGATCCGGCAAATCCTGCCTGCGCAACCGCTGACCCTGTTCTGCAGCGAGACCGAAATCGCTGAGGCCAGGGCGCTGGCCGATCCGGCGCTGCAGCTGGAGACCCGGGTCGATGCCGCTGCGCTGGCGCGCTTTGCGGTGGTGGTCAAATCGCCTGGCATCAGTCCGAATCGGCCCGAGGCGCTGGCCGCCGCCCAGGCCGGCACTCGTTTCATCGGCGCCACCGCGCTGTGGTTTGCCGAACACGCGCAGCCCGGCGGCATCGTGCCCGGCGCGGTCTGCATCACCGGCACCAAGGGCAAGAGCACCACCACCGCACTGCTGGCGCACCTGCTGCGTGCCGGCGGCCACCGCACTGCACTGGCCGGCAATATCGGCCTGCCGCTGCTTGACGTGTTGGCGCCCGAACCGCCGCCGCAGTACTGGGCGATCGAACTGTCCAGCTACCAGACCCGCGACGTGGCGCGCAGCGGTGCGCGGCCGCAAGTGGCCCTGGTGCTGAACCTGTTTCCCGAACACCTGGACTGGCACGGCGACGAGGACCACTACATCGCCGACAAGCTCTCGCTGGTCACCGAAGCAGCACCGCGCATTGCCTTGCTCAATGCCGACGACCCGCGCCTGCTGGCGCTCGGCGCTACGTTGGGTGCCAGTGAAGTGCGCTGGTTCAACCATCCCGATGGCTGGCACTTGCGGGGCGAGGTCGTGCATCGGGGCGAGGTCGCCGTGTTCGATACCGCGCACGTGCCGCTGCCGGGCCGCCACAACCGCGGCAACCTGTGCGCGGTGCTGGCCGCGATCGAAGCCCTGGGCCTGGACGCCGCCGCGCTGGCACCGGCGGCGCTGACCTTCCAGCCGCTGCCCAATCGCCTGCAGACCATGGGGGCGCGCGCGGGCATTCGCTACGTCAACGATTCCATCAGCACTACCCCGCACGCCACCCTTGCCGCGCTGGCGTGCTTTGCCGGCCAGCGCGTGGCGTTGCTGGCCGGCGGCCATGACCGCGGCCTGGACTGGCACGACTTCGCCGCGCACATGGCGCAGGACCCGGCGCCGCCGGTGGAAATTGTCACGATGGGCGCCAACGGGCCGCGCATCCACGAGCTGCTGGCGCCACTGGCCGCCGTTGGCCGTTTCGGCCTGCATGCGGCTAGCGACTTGCCGCAGGCAGTCTCGTTGGCGCAGACGGCGTTGGGCAGCGAAGGCGGCGTGTTGTTGCTCTCGCCTGGCGCGCCGAGTTTCGGTGCGTATCGCGACTACGTGGCGCGTGGGCGACATTTCGCCGAGCTCGCCGGTTTCGATCCCGATGCGATCAGCGCAATCCCGGGACTCGGTGTGGCCTGACGCAACGTTACGGACCTCCTGTAGGAGCGGCTTCAGCCGCGACCGGAAGGCATGGGACGGCCGTGCGGCTATCGCGATCGGATGGCATCGCGGCTGAAGCCGCTCCTACAGTGTGCAGGCACTGGCGATTTATTCGCCAACCCGCCGCAGCGTCAAGCAGCGCAAGCCCTGCTGACACTTATCCACAAACTTCTCCGCGATTGATCCACATGGCCTGTGGAGAAGCAAAAGTGCACTGGCCAAATTTTGACCATTGATCAGCCAGCGCTTGTGCCGCAAGGCTTGCGAACAATTGTCCACAGGCTTCTCCCGCACCCATCCACACCGGCTGTGCACAATCGCTGGCCGTCACCGCGGCAGGCTACACTCGGCTCCGTCATTCCAGCCGGAGCGGGACCGATGAGCAGGCGCAATCCTTGGCAGCAGCGTTGGCAGTGGGCGGTCGGGTTGTTGGCACTGGCGCTGGTGCCGCTGTCGGCATCGGCGGCGATGCAGGCGCGGCCGGTCGAATGGAAGATGGGTGCGGACACCTTCAGCGGCGTCCTGGTCTACGACAACGACGGCGAGGGCAAGCGCCCGGGCCTGGTGATGGTGCCGAACTGGCGCGGGGTCAACGACTCGGCGGTGGAGAAGGCGAAGAAGCTCGCAGGCGACGACTATGTCGTGCTGGTGGCCGATGTCTACGGCAAGAACGTGCGGCCCAAGGACGACAAGGAAGCCGGCCAGGTCGCCGGCAAGCTGCGCAGCGACCGCGCCACCTTGCGCGCCCGCGCGTTGAAGGCGGTGGAAGTACTCAAGGCAGAGGCCGGCAAGGCACCGGTCGACCCGGCGCGGATCGGCGCGGTCGGCTTCTGTTTCGGTGGCACTACGGTGCTGGAGTTGGCACGCTCGGGCGCGACACTGGCCGGCGTGGTCAGCCTGCACGGTGGCATTGCCACCGACATGCCGGCGCAGGCGGACGCGGTGAAGACGCCGATCCTGGTGCTCAATGGCGCGGCGGACAAGAGCGTCACCGCCGAGGACATCGCCGCGTTCCAGAAAGAGATGGACAACGCCGGCGCCGACTGGCAGTTCGTCAACTTCGCCGGTGCCGTGCATTGCTTCGCCGAAGCCGACGCCAACAGCCCGCCGGGCTGCGTCTACCATCCGCGCGCGGCCAAGCGCGCCTACCGGATGCTGGAAGACTTCTTCGAAGAACGTTTCGGGGATTGAACCTTCGGCGCCTTTCTCCCGCCATGCGGGAGAAAGGCGCATGAGACGCAGGACCGGTCAGTGCGTTCTTTCGACCGCGTAGCGCGCCAGGCCGCGCAAGGCAGCGACGGCTTCGTTCTCGGCCAGCCCGTCCAGCGCCCGCTCGGCGGCTTCGGCATATTCGGCGGCACGCTGGCGGCTGTATTCCAGGCCACCGGTTGCGCGGATCGCTGCCAGCACTTCCGGCATCGCCGCTGAATCGCCTTGCTCGACGATCTCGCGCAGGCGCGCCTGCGTGGCCGCATCGGAATGGGCAATGGCGTGGATCAGCGGCAGCGTCGCCTTGCCCTCGGCCAGGTCATCGCCCAGGTTCTTGCCCAGGTCGCCGGCATCGGCGGCATAGTCGAGCACGTCGTCGGCAATCTGGAACGCGTAGCCCAGCTGCATGCCGTAGTCGTACAGGCGCGCCTGCAGCGCCGCATCGGCGCCGCTGGCCAACGCGCCCAGGCAGGTGCCGGCGGCAAACAGCACCGCGGTCTTGCGCTCGATCACGCGCAGGTAAGCCGCCTCGTCGGTGTCCGGGTTATGCACGTGCAACAACTGCAGTACCTCGCCCTCGGCGATCCGGTTGGTGGTGTCGGCGAGGATGCGCATGACTTCCATGCGGTCTAGCTCGACCATTAGCTGGAAGCTGCGCGAATACAGGAAATCGCCCACCAGCACGCTCGGTGCATTGCCCCATAGCGCATTGGCGGTGCTGCGGCCGCGCCGCAGGTCCGACTCGTCGACCACATCGTCGTGCAGCAGGGTCGAGGTGTGGATGAACTCGATGATCGCCGCCAACTGGTGGTGCTCGGCGCCGCCACCGCCGGCCGCGCGCCCGGCCAGCATCACCAGCATCGGCCGCAAGCGCTTGCCCCCCGCGGAAATGATGTGGTCGGCGATCTGGTTGATCAGCACCACGTCCGACGCCAGGCGACTGCGAATCAAGGCATCGACCGCGGCCATGTCGGGCGCGGCGAGCTGCTGGATCTGGGGCAGGCCCAGGGCGGGACGGAGATCTTCGGCGAGGCTCATGCGGATCGGGCTGGAAGCGTGGGCGAATTATAGGCGACTGCCGAGATCGCCGCGTTCTCGCAGCGTCCACGCCGCTTGCTGGTACCTGCCGTGCTGCGCTGCGGGAGGCGCCTGGCCGGGATTGGGCTAGGCTTCGGCCAGACCGCCAGCCGCGTGGGAATGGCGCGCGGCGGTCATCGCGACACGGGACACCCCCACGCCCGACGTACTGGTTATAGAAGCACGCGTTCTACCGATCGACGGCCTTCCAGGCCGATGCAGGTGGCATTACAGCGATGTTCTTCAACCCGGAGGGAAGCATGAAGCATGTTTTTGCCGTACTCGCGTTGGCGTGCCTGCTGGTGGGCCTGGCTGTCTCGGCCTCGGGCGCCGACCAGGTCACCACCGTGCCGGTGCATTTTTCCCGCGGCCTGAGCGACGCCACGCTCAAGGGCCACTTCAGTGGTTACGACAGCGTCCACTACACGGTGGACGCCAAGGCCGGGCAGACCCTGAGCGTCAAGGTGACGGGCAGCCCCAACGCCAATTTCAATGTGTTCAAGCCCGGCGACGAACCCGGCACCGCTGCGGCCATCGGCAGCGGCAGCACCGGCAGCGCCTGGAAGGGCCAGGTGCCCGCTGATGGCGAGTACATCGTCCAGGTCTACCAGATGCGCGCCAGCGCACGGCGCGAGGACAAGGTCGATTTCGCGATCCAGGTGGCAGTGCACTGAAGGCTAGGGGCCGCACGGGCCCCGGTGCCACTGCTCGATCCGGCAGCGACGGCAAATACCCACAGCCAAGGCGGCCCGGACGGGCCGCCGCGGCCGGGTGCGCGCGGCCAGTGCTGGTAATATGAGCCGATCGGATGGCCCCAGCGGCGATCCTGCCGGTCGAACCGGTGCCGGCGCCCGGCGCCGCCGCGTTCGCCGCCCCCCATTCCCAGAATCACCCGGACGGAAAAGCTATGGCCCGCGGCATCAACAAAGTCATCCTCGTCGGCAACCTCGGCAACGACCCCGACGTCAAGTACACCCAGGGCGGCATGGCCATCACCCGGGTCAGCCTGGCCACCACCAGCGTGCGCAAGGACAAGGACGGCAACCAGCAGGAGCGCACCGAATGGCACCGCGTGGTGTTCTTCGGCAAGCTCGGTGAAATCGCCGGCGAGTACCTGCGCAAGGGCAGCTCGGTGTATGTCGAAGGCTCGCTGCGCTACGACAAGTACACCGGCCAGGACGGCGTGGAGAAGTATTCCACCGACATCATTGCCGATGAAATGCAGATGCTCGGCGGCCGTGGCGAAGGCGGCGGCGGTGGCGGCGGTGGTGGTGATCGCCCGCAGCGCCAGGCCGCGCCGCGCCAGGAATATGCGCCGCGCCGCCAGGCGCCTGCGCCGCAGCAGTCGGCCCCGCCGATGGACGATTTCGCCGACGACGATATTCCGTTCTGATCGGCGCAAGCATTACCTTGCACACAGGGCTTGTAACCTCACGGTTACAGGCCCTTTTTAATCGCTGCGCTTTATCCGGCGCGGCCTCAGTAGTTCAGCCATTGCCTTCGCGCCCGCGCCGCCACAGCGGCGGAAACGCGCGCTGCAGGCAGTCGGTGCGCTCGCACGTCAGGCAGCCTGGGCCGATCGGAACCGCGCTGCCGCCTTGCAGGTCCAGGCCGCGCGAGTACACCAGGCGTTCGGCATGGCGCAGGTCGCAGCCCAGTGCCAGGGCGAAGGTCTTGCGCGGCTGGCCGTAGCCGGGCGGGCCGCTGCTGACCTGGCGCGCCATCCAGAAATACTGGCGGCCGTCGGGCATCCGCGCGATCTGCGTGAGCAGTTTCCCGGGCTGGTTGAAGGCCTCGTAGACGATCCACAGCGGACAGGTGCCGCCGACCTGCGAGAAGTGGAAATCGGTGGAGGAGTGGCGCTTGGAGACGTTGCCGGCGCGGTCCACGCGCATGAAGAAGAACGGCAGGCCTTCGGCGCCACGGCGCTGCAGCGTGCTCAGGCGGTGGCAGACCGCTTCGAAGCCGACCGCGAAGCGCTGCGCCAGCCACTCGACGTCGTAGCGGCTGTCTTCGGCGCTGCGCAGGAACGCGGCATACGGCATGACCAGCGCGCCGGCGTAATAGTTCGAGAAACCAATACGGGCCAGGGCAATGCGTTCGGCGTCGTCGAAGCCGGCATTGGCGCTTAGCGTGTCGATCAGGGCGCCGTGTTCGAGCGTGGCCAGTTGCGCGGCCATCTGGAACGCCTGCTGGCCAGGCTTGAGCCACGGCGGCAGCCACAGCACCCGGCGCTCGGCTTCGTAGAGGCGTTTGTCGCCGCGCGCCGGATCCAGGCGCACGCGCAGGCCATGGCGGTCGGCAAGCAATTGGCGCAGGCGCGGCGCCAGCGTGTCAGGTGCCAGGCCGAGCTCGGCATAGAGCGCTTCGGCGCGCTCGTCCAGTTCGGGGATGTAGTTGCGCTGGCGGTTGAAGTGGTCGCGCACATGGTCGCCGGGCGAGAGCAGCGGCGCCACGCCATGGCCGCTGCCCAGTTGCAGTTCCAGTGCGGCGGCGCGCTCGCGCAGGTGGTGGTGTTCGCGGTGCAGGTCGAGCAGGGCATGGGCGATCTGCGGCAGGTTGCCGGCCAGGGCGCGCAACTCGCCCGGGCCGACCCCCGTATGGCCAAGCGCGCGCAGGGCGTCGTCCAGCGGTTCGATCAGGGCGGCCGGGTCGTCGCGGTCGACCAGACCTTCTATATCCCCCAGCGCCTCCTTGAGCCGCTGCTGCACCGCCAGGGTGAGTGGTCGCTGGTTGCGCTCGATCTGGTTCAGGTAGCTCGGCGACAGCGCCAGCCGCCTGGCCAACTCGGCCTGGGTCAGGCCGTGGCGCTGGCGCAGGCGCTGCAGGCGCAGCCCGAGCTGGCGTTGTGAGACAGGCATATTCACAAACTTCGCAGAATGTTGTGACGAGATTAGCGCGATTAAGCGCCGGATGGGCTGAATCCGCGTGGCCGGATGCGAACAATGCGAATTCTGTCCTTCCGTTGCCGGTAATGTCCCGATGAGCGAGTCCCTGTCCCCCGTGCCCCGCGTTTCCCTGTTGATCGACGGCCAGTTCGTCGACTCGGCGACCACCGAATGGAAGGACGTGGTCAACCCGGCCACCCAGTCGGTGCTGGCCAAGGTGCCGTTCGCAACTTCGGCCGAGGTCGATGCCGCCGTGGCTGCGGCCCAGGCCGCCTTCAAGACCTGGCGCAAGACCCCGATCGGCACCCGCGCGCGGATCTTCCTCAAGTACCAGCAGCTGATCCGCGAAAACATGGGCGAGCTGGCCGCGCTGCTCACTGCCGAGCAGGGCAAGACCCTGCCCGATGCCGAGGGCGATGTCTTCCGCGGCCTGGAAGTGGTGGAGCATGCCGCGGCGATCGGCAACCTGCAGTTGGGCGAGCTGGCCAACAACGTCGCCAACGGCGTGGATACCTACACGCTGCTGCAGCCGCTGGGCGTGTGCGCCGGCATCACCCCGTTCAATTTCCCGGCGATGATCCCGCTGTGGATGTTCCCGATGGCGATTGCGACGGGCAATACCTTCGTGCTCAAGCCGTCCGAGCAGGACCCGATGGTCACCATGCGCCTGGTCGAACTGGCGCTGGAAGCGGGCCTGCCCAAGGGTGTGCTGAACGTGGTCCACGGCGGTGCGGACGTGGTCAACGCGATCTGCGACCACCCCGACATCAAGGCGGTGTCGTTCGTCGGCTCGACCAAGGTCGGCACCCACGTTTACAACCGCGCCTCGCTGGCCGGCAAGCGCGTGCAATGCATGATGGGCGCCAAGAACCACGCCGTGGTGCTGCCCGACGCGAACAAGGAACAGACCCTCAACGCCATGGCCGGTGCCGCGTTCGGCGCCGCGGGCCAGCGCTGCATGGCCGCCTCCACCCTGGTGCTGGTGGGCGAGGCGCGCAGCTGGATTCCCGAGCTGGTGGCCAAGGCCAGGACGCTGAAGGTCAACGGCGGCACCGAGGCCGGTACCGATGTGGGCCCGCTGATTTCCTGCGCCGCGCGCGAACGCGTGGAAGGCTTGATCGCCGCCGGCATCGAGCAGGGCGCCAAGCTCGAACTCGATGGCCGCCAGCCGCAGGTGCCCGGCTACGAGCAGGGCAACTTCGTCGGGCCGACGATCTTCTCCGGGGTCAAGCCGGGCATGCGCATCTATGACGAAGAAATCTTCGGGCCGGTGCTGGTGATCCTCGAGGCCGACACGCTCGACGACGCCATCGCCCTGGTCAACGCCAACCCCAACGGCAACGGCACGGCGCTGTTCACCCAGTCCGGCGCCGCCGCACGCCGGTTCCAGGAAGAGATCGATGTCGGCCAGGTCGGCATCAACGTGCCGATCCCGGTGCCGGTGCCGCTGTTCTCCTTCTCCGGTTCGCGCGCCTCCAAGCTCGGCGACCTCGGTCCGTATGGCAAGCAGGTCGTCATGTTCTACACCCAGACCAAGACCGTGACCGCGCGCTGGTTCGACGACAGCACGCTCGGCCATGGCGTCAACACCACGATCAACCTGAAGTGAGCGCCATGAACGCTGCCATGCAGATGCCCTACGAGGTCGATCTCAACGAAGAACAGCAGGCGTTCCGCGAAGCGGCGCGCGACTTCGCCGACAAGGAACTGGCGCCCAATGCCGCGCGCTGGGACGAAGAAGCGCACTTCCCGCGCGAGGCGATCAGCAAGGCCGCCGAGCTCGGCTTCTGTGGCCTGTACACCGACGAAGCCGTCGGCGGCCTGGCGATGAAGCGGCTGGACGCGGCGTTGGTGTTCGAGGAAATGGCCACCGTTGATCCTTCGACCTCGGCCTTCATCAGCATCCACAACATGGCCACCTGGCTGGTGACGACATATGGCAATGAGGCGGTGCGCCAGCACTGGGGCCCGGCACTGACCAGCGGCGAGAAGTTGGCCTCGTATTGCCTGACCGAACCGGGCGCCGGCTCGGACGCGGCCTCGCTGAAGACCCGCGCGGTGCGCGATGGCGAGGAGTTCGTGCTCGATGGCAGCAAGGCCTTCATCTCCGGTGCCGGCGCCACCGAGGCGTTGGTGGTGATGGCGCGTACCGGCGAGGAGGGCGCGCGCGGCATCAGCGCCTTCGTGGTGCCGGCCGATGCGCCCGGCATCAGCTACGGCCGCAAGGAAGAGAAGCTGGGCTGGAACAGCCAGCCCACGCGCGGGATCACCTTCCAGGGCGTGCGTATCCCGGCGGGCAACCTGCTCGGCAAGGAGGGCGAAGGCTTCAAGATGGCGATGAAGGCGCTCGATGGCGGCCGCATCAACATCGCTGCCTGCTCGCTGGGTGCCGCGCAGGGCGCGCTGGATGCCGCGCGCCGCTACATGGGCGAGCGGCGCCAGTTCGGCAAGAAGCTGGCCGATTTCCAGGCGTTGCAGTTCAAGCTGGCCGATATGGCCACGCAACTGGTCGCGGCGCGGCAGATGGTCTACACCGCCGCGCGCAAACTCGATGCAGGCAGCAGCGATGCCACGGTCTGGTGCGCGATGGCCAAGCGCTTCGCCACCGACGCCAGCTTCAGCATCTGCGACGACGCGCTGCAGTTGCACGGCGGCTATGGCTATATCCGCGAATATCCGATCGAACGCCTGATGCGCGACAGCCGCGTGCACCGCATCCTTGAAGGCACCAACGAGGTGATGCGGATGATCATCGCCCGCCACCTGCTGACCACCGAAGAGGAACTGCGATGAGCGATTGGCTGCAGCGCGAGCACGCCGGCCTGAAGGTCGAGCGCGATGGGCACGTCGCCATCGTCACCTTGAACAATCCGCCGGCCAACACCTGGACGGTGCACAGCCTGGCGGCGCTGCGCGACCTGGTGAAGGCCCTGGATGCCGACCCGCAGGTGTACGCGCTGGTGATCACCGGGGAGGGGGCCAAGTTCTTCTCGGCCGGTGCCGACCTCAAGCAGTTCGCCAGCGGTGACAAGGCCGGCGCGCGCGAAGCGGCGCGCCGCTTCGGTGAAGCGTTCGAAGCACTCAGCGCGTTTGGCGGTGTCTCCATTGCCGCGATCAACGGCTATGCGATGGGCGGCGGCCTGGAATGCGCGCTGGCCTGCGACTTGCGCATCGCCGAAGCCCAGGCGCAGATGGCCCTGCCCGAAGCCAGCGTGGGCTTGCTGCCGTGCGCCGGCGGCACCCAGAACCTGCCGCGCCTGGTCGGCGAAGGCTGGGCCAAGCGCATGATCCTGCTCGGCGAGCGCATCGATGCCGCCACCGCCTTGCGGATCGGCCTGGTTGAAGAGATTGTCGGCACTGGCGAGGCCAAGGCGCTGGCGATTGCCTGGGCACACAAGGCGGGCAAGCAAAGCCCGCGCGCGGTCGCTGCGTGCAAGGGTTTGGTGCAGGCCACGCGTAGCGGCAGCCACGCGTCGGCGCTGGTGGCCGAGCGCGAAGCGTTCGTCGACCTGTTCGACACCGCCGACCAGGCCGAGGGCGTCAATGCTTTCCTGGAAAAGCGCGCACCGCAATGGAAGAACGCATGAACATGGCCCAGGGCAGTGAGGCACCGGTGTTGTTCGAAACCCGCGATGGGCGCGACGGCCACCGGACGGGTATTGCCACGCTCAACGCCCCCAAGAGCCTCAACGGTTTGTCGCTGGAGATGACGCGGCTGCTGCACGCGCAGCTGCAAGCGTGGGCGGACGACGCCAGCGTGGCCTGCGTGGTGATGCGTGGCGCGGGTGACAAGGCTTTCTGCGCCGGCGGCGATTTGCACGGCCTGTACCGCAGCATGCGCGAATATCGCGATTCCGGCGCCAGCGACATCACCGCCAATCGCTACGCCGCGCAATTCTTCGAGGAGGAATATCGCCTCGACTACGCCATCCATACTTATCCCAAGCCGATCCTGTGCTGGGGCCACGGCATCGTCATGGGCGGCGGCATCGGGCTGATGGCCGGCGCCAGCCACCGCGTGGTGACCGAGCGTTCGAAGCTGGCGATGCCGGAGATCACCGTCGGCCTGTTCCCGGACGTGGGCGGCAGCTGGCTGATGCGGCGCGTCCCGCGTGGCGCCGGGCTGTTCCTGGCCCTGACCGGCGCGCCGCTGGACGCCAGCGATGCGATCTATGCCGGGCTGGCCGACGTCAAGCTGGAGCACGCGCAATACGAGGCGGTGGTCGATGCGCTTGTCGCGCATGCCTGGCGGGGTGATGCGGTGGTTGATCGCGAGAAGCTGGGCGAATTCCTGCAAGGTCTGGCGCAGCCGCTGAGTCCCGGGCCTTTGCAAATGCACGCCGAGCTGATCGAACACCTGGTCTCGGCTGGAACGCTGGAGCAGGTGGTGGCGGCGATCGATGCCCTGTCCGGCGAGGACCCGTGGTTGCAGAACGCGCGCGCGACCCTGGCCGCGGGTTCGCCGGGGTCGGCGCGGCTGGCCTGGAGCCTGCAGCGCGACGAGGGTACCCGCAGCCTGGCCGACACTTTTCGCACCGAGTATGGGGTGGCGCTACATGCGGCCGCGCACGGCGATTTCGCCGAAGGCATCCGCGCGCTGCTGATCGACAAGGACCGCCAGCCGCACTGGCAGCCGGCCACCCTGGCGCAGGCCGACGCGGCCTGGGCCGCCCCTTTCTTCCAATCGCCCTGGACGGCCGCGGCGCACCCGCTGGCCGACCTCGGCCACGCCTGACGGAGACACAGCAATGAGCCGGATCGCTTTTATCGGACTGGGCAACATGGGCGGGCCGATGGCCGCCAACCTCGCCAAGGCCGGGCACGCCGTGCGCGTGTTCGACCTGGTGCCGGAAGCCATCGCGCATGCCGTCGAAGCCGGCGCGGTCGCCGGCACTTCGGCCGCCGATACGCTGGCCGACGCGGAACTGGTGATCTCGATGCTGCCGGCCAGCCGCCACGTCGAAGGGCTGTACCTCGGCGCAGACGGGATCCTGGAGAAAATCCCGGCCGGCGCGCTGGTGATCGACTGCAGCACGATCGCCCCGTCCACCGCGCGCAAGGTCGCCGAAGCGGCTGCCTCGCGTGGGCTGCAGATGCTCGATGCGCCGGTTTCCGGCGGCACCGCCGGCGCAGCCGCCGGCACGCTGACCTTTATTGTCGGCGGACCGGCCGATGCGCTGGAGAAGGCACGCCCGTTCCTGCAGGCGATGGGCAAGAACATCTTCCATGTCGGCGACAGTGGCGCCGGCCAGGTCGCCAAGCTGTGCAACAACATGGCGCTGGGCGTGATCATGGCGGTGACCGGCGAAGCCATCGCCCTCGGCCAAGCGCATGGATTGGACCCCAAGGTGCTGTCGCAGATGATGGCGGTGAGCACCGGCCGCAGTTGGGCCACGGAGGTCTGCAATCCATGGCCGGGCGTGCTGGAGAACGCGCCGGCCTCGCGCGGCTACAGTGGCGGCTTCGGCAATGACCTGATGCTCAAGGACCTGGGCCTGGCGGTGGAAGCGGCGATGGGCGTGGGCGCGTCGATTCCGCTGGGCGAGCTGGCGCGCAATCTGTATGCAATGAACAGCCGGGCCGGCAACGGCAAGCTGGATTTCTCTTCGGTGGTGAAGCTGGTGTCCGACAACTGAGAAATCGGGCTTTCTCCTTGTAGGAGCGGCTTTAGCCGCGACAGCCGGAGGGCGGTCGCGGCTAAAGCCGCTCCTACAAAGTCCACTGTAATAGTCTCCGCGCCGTCGCATGCATAGGCTGGGTTCCTGCTGAAGGAACCCGCCGATGGGACACGACCACAACCACGCGCCTGCCGAGATTCGCCACGAGAAGCCCCTGTGGTGGGCGCTCGGACTGACCGGCGTTTTCCTCGTTGCCGAGGTCGTTGGCGCCTTCGTCACCAGCAGCCTGGCGCTCTTGTCCGACGCCGCGCACATGGCCACCGATACCCTCGGCCTGATGATCGCGCTGGTCGCGGTGCGGCTGAGCCGGCGCCCGCCGGATGCACGCCGCAGCTACGGCTATGCGCGCCTGGAAGCGCTGGGCGCACTGCTCAACGGCGCGTTGTTGTTCGCGGTCGGCGCCTACATCCTGTGGGAAGCGGCGCAACGTTTCCGCCAGCCGCAAGCAGTCGGCGAAACCGGCATGCTGCTGATCGCCGGCCTCGGCCTGGTCATCAACTTGATCGCGATGCGCCTGCTGCGCGCCGGCGCCGGCGAGAATCTCAACGTCAAGGGCGCCTATCTCGAAGTCTGGAGCGACATGCTCGGCTCGGTGGCGGTGATCCTGGGCGCGCTGGCGATCGGCTGGACCGGCTGGCAGTGGATCGACCCGGTGCTGGCCGTGTTGATCGGCCTGTGGGTGCTGCCGCGCACCTGGCTGCTGTTGCGCGAAGCGATCAACGTATTGCTGGAAGGCGTGCCCAAGGGCCTGGACCTGGCGGCAGTGCGGCAGGCGCTGCATGCGCAGCCGGGTGTGCTCGACGTGCATGACCTGCATGTGTGGGCGTTGGCATCGAGCACGCCCGCGTTGACCGTGCATGTGGTCGCCGCCGAAGGCGTAGACAACGACCGCTTGCGTCGCGCACTGGCAGCGCTGCTGCACGAGCGCTTCGGCATCGACCATGTGACCTTGCAGGTGGAGGCGGATCATTGTGGCGATGCGTGCGCGGTGCAGGGCGGCGGGCATGGGCATCAGCATGATGCCGATCCCCAGGGACACCACGGGCACACGCATTCTTGAGCGTTGGCGGGATGCACTCCAGGCGTGGCGTCGTCAGCTGACAAATGGCGGTCGGGGCTGAAGCCCCTCCTACACCCTCCTCGACACAGGAATAGCGATCGTGGAGGGTGTAGGAGGGGCTTCAGCCCCGAAGAACGAAGTCGCGATGCATCGGTCCTCGCCAAGCCCACCCCACCAGCAAAAACGCCGCCCGAGGGCGGCGCTTTGTTTTTGCGGCAAGACCGGCCTACACCACCGGCTCGCGCAACGCCGGCGCATCCCAGCCCGGCCGCGGCGCAAAGCGGTCGCCATAGCGCGACTGCAAGGTCTTCAAGCGTTCGACCAACACATCGGCCCCCGTTGCACGCACGTGCTGGATCGGGCCGCCGCGGAACGGCGCAAAGCCGGTGCCGAAGATCACGCCGGCATCGAGCAGGTCGGCATCGGCCACCACGCCATCGTGCAGGCAGGCCACCGCTTCGTTGAGCAGCGGCAGGATCAGGCGGTCTTCCAGGTCGGCCGGTGCTTCGTAGTCCTTGGCCACTTCTGGCTTGACCGCTCGGCCGTTCTCCCACTTGTACAGACCCTGGCCGTCCTTCTTGCCGCGCTTGCCCGGTTCCACCGTCTTCAGCGCCGCCGGGATCGGCAGGCCGAGGAACGGCGCCAGTTCTTCGCCCACCCCGGCGGCCACGTCCAGGCCGACGGTGTCGATCAGCTCGATCGGCCCCATCGGCATGCCGAACTTCACCGCCGCCTTGTCGATCACCGGCCCGGGGATGCCCTCGGCATAGGCAGTGGCCGCTTCGAGCATGTACGGGAACAGCACGCGGTTGACCAGGAACCCCGGCGTGCCGGCCACCGGCACCGGCAGCTTGTCCAGCGCCTTGCAGAAGGCGGCCAGGCGCTTGCGGGTTTCTTCGGCCATGGCATCGTGCTGCACGATTTCCACCAGCGGCATCTGCGCCACCGGGTTGAAATAGTGCAGGCCGGCAAATTGCGCCGGACGCTGGATGTGCTCGCGCAGTTCGGTCAGCGGAATGGAAGAGGTGTTGCTGGTGAGCAGGGCATCGGCCTTCATCTGCGGCTCTACCTGCTGATACAGCTCACGCTTGGCCTCGGGCTTCTCGATGATCGCCTCGATCACCAGGTCGGCCTGGGCCACGCCGTGGCCGGCCAGGTCGCTTTTCAGGCGCGCGGCCACTGCCGGGCGCTTGCCGGCATCCTTGACGCGCTTGTTGAACAATTCGTTGGCGCGGCCCAGCGCGGTGTCGATGAAGCGCTGCTCGCGGTCCTGCAAGGTCACCTCGAAACCCTTGTAGGCCGACCAGGCGGCGATGTCGCCGCCCATCACGCCGGCACCGACCACGTGCACGTGCTTCACCCCATGATCCTTGCCGCCCAGCCCTTTCAGTCGCTCGGTCAGGAAGAAGATGCGGATCAGGTTGCGCGCGGTCGGGGTGCTGGCCAGCTTGACCACCGCCTTGCGCTCGGCGTCCAGGCGCGCCTGGATGCCGCTGCCGCCACTCCGTTCCCAGACATTGATAAGTGCGTACGGCGCCGGGTAATGCTCCTTGCGCGCCTTGCGACCGACCTGCTTGGCCATCTGCGGGGCCAGCAACTTGCGCGCGATCCAGGTGTTGGTGGCCCAGCCGGCCAGGCGCTGCTTGAACGGGCGTACCGTGCCCGACAGCGCCAACGCCGCGGCGGTATCCACCAGCACCGCGGGGGCGGCGACTTTATCCACCAGGCCCATGGCGCGCGCGGCGCTGGCCGAGACGGTGCGGCCGGTCAACATCAGGTCCATCGCCGCCGGCGCGCCGATCAGGTTCGGCAAGCGCGCGCTGCCACCCCAGCCGGGGAAGATGCCCAGCTTGGTCTCGGGCAGGCCAATCCGGGTGGACGGGTCGTCGGAGGCGACGCGGTAGCGGCAGGCCAGGGCGATTTCGGTGCCGCCGCCCATGCAGAAGCCGTGGATGGCGGCCACGGTCGGGCAGGGCAGCTCGGCCAGCTTCTGGAACGTGGACTGGCCGCGGCGGATGGCGTCATTGACGGTGCCGCGGCGGTCATACTCCTGGAACTCCTTGAGGTCGGCGCCGGCAATGAAGCCGTTGGCCTTGGCCGAGCGGATCACCACGCCGCGGGGCGGGTCGATGGCGATGCGCTCGATCAGCTCGGCCAGCTCCAGCAGCACGTCCTGCGAGAAGGCGTTGACCGGTGCATTGGCACGATCGAGGCTGAGCACCACGACGCCGTCATCGCGGATCTCGGTCTGCCAGTGACTGAATCGAAGCCCATCGAAGCCTGAGAGCATGGGTCTGACCATCCGCTTGTGTATGGAAGGGGCCGTTATCATCCAGAGGTTGTTTCCTTCACGTCAAATCCCCAAAGCCATGGCTGGGGACTTTCAGCAGGTGCGGCCCGTGGTCGCCACGCTAATGCAACGCCCGTTAATCTTGTGAAGTGGCAGCCGCAGCTGCCGCTGAACTTTTCCCTTCAGCGCTGGTCATAAGCCCGGACGTGATCGGGCGACAGGAGTGCGGCCCGACATGGCCGATGTCGAAACACCACAGGATCTGGACCTGGAACTGGTCCGGCGCGTGCAGCGCGGCGAGAGCGCGGCGTTCGATGTGCTGGTGCGCAAGTACCAGCACCGTATCGTCGCCCTGATCGGGCGCTACATCAGCGACTGGAGCGAGTGCCAGGACGTGGCCCAGGAGACTTTCCTGCGCGCATATCGCGCAATGGGCAGTTTTCGTGGCGACGCCCAGTTCTATACCTGGTTGCACAGAATCGCCGTGAATACCGCCAAGAACCACCTGGTCGCGAACAACCGCCGGCCACCCACCGACGATATCGACGTCGCCGACGCCGAACAGTTCGATGGCGCCACGCGCTTGCGCGACACCGATACCCCGGAGCGTGAATTGATGCGGCAGGAGTTGGAACAAACCGTGATGAAAGCGGTCCAAGCATTGCCGGAAGAACTCCGGGCGGCCATCACCCTGCGCGAGGTGGAGGGCCTGAGCTACGAGGAAATCGCGCAGAAGATGGATTGCCCGATCGGAACGGTGCGCTCGCGCATCTTCCGCGCCCGCGAAGCCATCGATGCCGAGCTGCGGCCTCTGCTGGAGACCGACAGCGCCACCCGCGACCGCCACCGTGACCGTCTATGAGCCAACAGCCTTTTCAATCCAGCGACAAGTTCGAAGTCCACTACCGGCAGCAGTTGTCGGCGTTGATCGACGGCGAATTGCCAGCCGATGAAGCGCGCTTTTTGTTGCGCCGGCTGCAGCACGACGAAGAACTGAGCGGCTGCCACGAACGTTGGCAGCTGTGCGGCGACGTGCTGCGCGGCATGGCCAGTGCGCCCGCACCGGCCGATTTCGCCGCCCGTGTCCGCCTGGCCGTGGCCGCCGAGCCGGCGCCGCAGGCGCAAGCTGCGCCTGGCCGGGCCCGCCGGGTCTGGGGCTGGAGCGGGGGTGCGATCGCCGCGTCGGTCGCCGCGCTGGCCTTGTTCGTGAGCCGTGAGCGCTTGCCTGAGCAGGCCGCCCCGGCACCGACCCCGGTATTTGCCACCACCGCCCAGGTGCCGGCGCCGCCGATCCCGGCGCCAGCCCCGGCCGACCCCGACGGCGACAACGCCATCGGCCGCATGGCTGCCGCGGCCCCGGCGGCGGCCCTGGCCGCTGCCCGCCGCGACGCCGCGCGCACCGTGGCCTCGGCCACGCGCGTCCAGCAGGCTGCCCGCGCCAGTGCGGCCCGGCGCGATCCCGCGCCGCAACTACAGGTGGCCAGCGCGACGCCGGCCCCGGTGCTGGCCAATCCCGTGGCCCCGGCCGATCCGTTCGGCCATCCCGGCACGGTGCAGGCAAGGCCCTGGCCTCGCTCGGCCCTGGCCGGCAGCGAGAGCTCGCTCAATGCCAGTTTCGGGCAGGCGCCGGCAACGACGTTCTATCCGTTCGAGCCGGCACAGGCCGTGCCGGTGGAAGAATCGCGTTTGCCGCCGCTGCCGCCGCGCTGACAGTTCCGCTTCGTAAGTGTTCTGCATTGGCCAGCCGCCCGCACCGCGGGCGGCCCGGCCGGCTTTGTCCCGCTCCAGACCCCCCTCGTCCTTAGGAGGCGCGTTTCCGATGAATCCCCGTATCCGCAACCAGGTATTCGGCCTGCTGGCGATCTCGCTTCCGCTGGCGGCCTGCGCCCAGCAGCCCGGCGCCAGCGCGCCGGCAGCCGACAGCGCGCCCATCGCCACCCGCAGCGCCGCCCCGGCGCCGCAGCTCGTCGCCGGCCTGCCGGACTTCACCAACCTGGTCCAGCAAGTGGGGCCGGGCGTGGTCAACATCGACACCAAGGTGACGCGCAAGGACATGCTGCGGCGCTCCGGCCGCGACCAGCCGCAGATGCCCGACGACGAGGAGATGCCGGAATTCTTCCGCCGCTTCTTCGACATGCCGGGCATGCCCGGCCAGGGTGGACCGCGCCAGGGGCCGCGCGGCGGCAATGACGGCGACATCGTCGGCCGCGCCACCGGCTCGGGCTTCATCATTTCCCAGGATGGCTACGTGCTGACCAACCACCATGTGGTGGAAGGCGCCAGCGAGGTCAACGTCAAGCTCTCCGATGGCCGCGAGTTCAAGGCCAAGGTCGTCGGCAGCGACGAGCAGTACGACGTGGCGCTGCTGAAGATCGACGCCAAGAACCTGCCCACGGTGCGCATCGGTGACTCCAACACGCTCAAGCCGGGGCAATGGGTGGTGGCGATTGGCTCGCCATTCGGGCTCGATCACTCGGTCACCGCCGGCATCGTCAGCGCTACCGGCCGTGCCAATCCCTATGCCGATCAACGCTACGTGCCGTTCATCCAGACCGACGTGGCGATCAACCAGGGTAATTCGGGCGGCCCGCTGCTCAATACCCGTGGCGAAGTGGTGGGCATCAACTCGCAGATCTTTTCCGCCTCGGGCGGCTACATGGGGATCAGTTTTGCCATTCCGATCGACCTGGCGGTCAGTGCGGCCGAGCAGATCAAGCGCAGTGGCTATGTCAGCCGTGGCCAGCTCGGCGTACAGGTGGGGCCGATCGACGCCTTGCAGGCGCAGGGCCTGAAGTTGCCCGATACCAAGGGCGCGCTGGTCAACGGCTTGGTGGCCGACGGCGCGGCCGGCAACGCTGGCGTGGAGGTGGGCGACGTGATCCGCTCGGTCAACGGCAACCCGATCAACGCCGCCAGCGACCTGCCGCCGATGATCGGCATGCTGCCGCCGGGCACCAAGGTCCGCCTCGGCCTGCTGCGCGACGGCAAGCAGAAGGAGGTCACGGTGACCTTGACCCGGCTGGAGTCCGATGTGCGCCCCAACCAGGCCGCCAATGACGACGACGCCGGTCCGGCCGGTCCGGCCAGTGCTGCCTTGCTTGGCATCCAGGTCGCCGAGCTGAGCGCGGCCGAGCGCCAGCGCATGGGCCTGAAGTCGGGCGAAGGCGTGCGCATCGCCGCGGTCAACGGCAGCTCGGCCCGCGAAGCCCGGCTGAGCCCGGGCCTGGTAATCCTGCGCGTGGGCCGTACCCCCGTAGGCAGCGTGGCCGCCCTGAATCGGGAACTGGCCAGCTACAAGAAGGGTGATGTGGTCATGCTGCTGGTCAGCAGCGGCCAGGCCAGCAGCTACGTGGCGGTCAAGGCGGGCGAGTGACATGCGCGGCGCGGCGGGCCTGAACGGCTCGCAGCGCTGCCGGATCTGCCGCGCCGATCGTCGGCCAGCCCCCGCGGCGTGCGATAATGCCGCGTTTTCCTGACGACGGTCCTGGCCGCCGCCCACCTCCCATGTCCATCGATTCGATGCGGAACATCCGCAATTTTTCCATCATCGCGCACGTCGACCACGGCAAGTCCACGCTCGCCGATCGCATCATCCAACTCTGCGGCGGCCTCGAGGCGCGGGAGATGGAGGCGCAGGTGCTCGACTCCAACCCGATCGAGCGCGAGCGCGGCATCACCATCAAGGCGCAGTCCGTGTCGTTGCCGTACAAGGCGCGCGACGGGCAGGTCTATCACCTGAACTTCATCGATACCCCCGGCCACGTCGACTTCAGCTATGAGGTCAGCCGTTCGCTGGCCGCCTGCGAAGGCGCCTTGCTGGTGGTCGATGCGGCGCAAGGCGTGGAAGCGCAATCGGTGGCCAATTGCTACACCGCGGTGGAGCAAGGCCTGGAAGTGGTGCCGGTGCTCAACAAGATCGACCTGCCGACCGCCGACATCGAGCGCGCCAAGGCCGAGATCGAGGCGGTCATCGGCATCGATGCCACCGACGCGGTCGCGGTCAGCGCCAAGACTGGCCTGAATGTCGAAGCGGTGCTGGAGGCGATCGTCCACCGCATCCCGCCGCCGCAGCCGCGCGATACCGACAAGCTGCAGGCGCTGATCATCGATTCGTGGTTCGACAACTACCTCGGCGTGGTCTCGCTGGTGCGGGTGATGCAGGGCGAGATCCGCCCGGGCAGCAAGATCCTGGTGATGTCGACCGGGCGCACCCACCAGGTCGATGCGGTCGGCGTGTTCACGCCCAAGCGCAAGACCCTGGATGCGCTGCGTGCCGGCGAAGTGGGCTGGATCAACGCCAGCATCAAGGATGTCCACGGCGCGCCGGTTGGCGACACCCTGACCCTGGCCAGCGACCCGGCGCCCAAGCCCTTGCCCGGCTTCCAGGAAATGCAGCCGCGCGTGTTCGCCGGCCTGTTCCCGATCGACGCCGAGGACTACCCGGACCTGCGCGAGGCGCTGGAGAAGCTGCGCCTGAACGATGCGGCGCTGCGCTTCGAGCCGGAAAGCTCCGAGGCCATGGGCTTCGGCTTCCGCTGCGGCTTCCTCGGCATGCTGCACATGGAAATCGTGCAGGAACGCCTGGAGCGCGAATACAACCTGGACCTGATCACCACCGCGCCGACGGTGATCTACGAAGTGCTCAAGACCGACGGCTCGATCGTGCCGATGGACAACCCGGCCAAGCTGCCGCCGGTGAACTACATCGAGGAAGTCCGCGAGCCGATCATCCGCGCCAACATCCTCACCCCACCGGACTATGTCGGCTCGGTGATCACGTTGTGCGAGGAAAAGCGCGGGGCCCAGGTCGGCATCACCTACATGGGCAGCCAGGTGCAGATCGCCTATGAGCTGCCGATGGCCGAAGTGGTGCTGGACTTCTTCGACAAGCTCAAGTCGGTCAGCCGCGGCTACGCCTCGCTGGACTACCACTTCCTGCGCTTCCAGGCCGGTCCGTTCGTGCGCGTGGACACGCTGATCAACGGCGACAAGGTCGACGCGCTCAGCATCATCGTGCATCGCAGCCAGGCCGATCGCCGCGGCCGCGAGCTGTGCGAAAAGATGAAGGACCTGATCCCGCGGCAGATGTTCGACGTGGCCATCCAGGCCGCCGTCGGCTCGCAGATCATCTCGCGCAGTACGGTCAAGGCGATGCGCAAGAACGTGCTGGCCAAATGCTATGGTGGCGACGTCAGTCGCAAGAAGAAGCTGCTCGAGAAACAGAAGGAAGGCAAGAAGCGGATGAAGCAGGTCGGGCGGGTGGAAATCCCGCAGGAAGCCTTCCTCGCCGTGCTGCAGATGGACAACAAGTAAGGAGGGCGGGGGCCGGGCCGGGGAGTCACAAACGCCGCGCGCGTGCGTCTTCCTGGTGTCGGCCCCTGTTTCCTGATTCTCCCCGTATAAGGAAAACGCATGAAATGGTTTGAGATCGCGCTGGTCGTGCTGACCCTGGGCTCGGGCCTGGTGTGGCTGCTCGACAAGCTCTTCCTGGCCCGGCGCCGCGCCGCGCGCGCTGGCCTGCTCGACAGCGAACCGGCCCTGATCGAATACTCGCGCGCCTTCTTCCCGGTGCTGGCGGTGGTGCTGATCCTGCGCAGCTTCATCGCCGAACCGTACAAGATCCCCTCCAGCTCGATGATGCCGAACCTGCTGATCGGCGATTTCATCCTGGTCAACAAGTTCGCCTACGGCCTGCGCCTGCCGATCACCAACACCAAGTTCGTGCCGGTGGGCGAGCCCAAGCGGGGCGACGTGGTGGTGTTCAAGCCGCCGCACGCGCCCGACGAGAACTGGATCAAGCGCATCATCGGCCTGCCGGGCGACCGCATCGGCTTCCATGGCGACACCCTGTACATCAATGGCGAGGCCATGCAGTACGAGGTCAAGGGCGAGTACATCGGCAAGGGCCGCGGCGCGGAAATGACCGGCGCCACCCTGCTGAGCGAGAACCTGCCCGGGCGCCAGCACACCGTGCTGGAGCTGATCGGCCGCGCCAATCCGGCCGGCCAGGGCGACTGGGTGGTGCCGCAGGGGCAGTATTTCGTGATGGGCGACAATCGCGATAATAGCGAGGACAGCCGTTTCTGGACGCAGACCCATTTCCTGCCCGAGGCCAACCTGCGGGGCAAGGCGTTCCTGATCTGGCTCAATTGCGAGGGGTGGTTCTGCAAGGGGAGTTTCGATCCGTCGCGGATCGGGACAGGTATCCAGTAATCGACACGCGTGGCGTGGCTAGGGGAGTAGCGATGAAGCGCAATCAAAGCGGAATGACGTTGCTGTCATTCGTGGTGGTGTTGGCGGTAGTGGGCTTCTTCCTGTACATCGGCATGAAGCTGTTCCCGATGTACCAGGAGTACTACTCGGTGCGCGAGGCCATGAAGGGCGTGGCCAACGAACCGGGCAGCGGCGACATGGACCCGGGCCGGGCGAAGGATCTGTTCTTCCGCCGGCTGTACATCAATTACTCGGAAAACGTACAGAAGGACGATGTCACCTTCGAACGCGTCGGCAACGGCTGGCGCATGAATGTGAGCTACGAAGTGCGCAGGCCGCTGGTGGGCAACCTCGACGTGGTCGGCAACTTCAACGCCAGCCAGGACCTGACCCGCAGTGGTATCACCGAGTAAAAACCCGCAGCGCGGCGACCGGATCGGCCATGACTTCGCCGATCCGTCGCTGCTGGCGCAGGCGCTGACCCACCGCAGCGCCGGCGCGCCGCATAACGAGCGGCTGGAATTCCTCGGCGACGGCGTGGTCAACCTGCTGATCGCCGAGGCGCTTTACCTGCGCTGGCCACGTGCCGACGAAGGTGCGTTGACCCGGGCCCGCGCCGAACTGGTACGCGAGGCCGCGCTGGCCACCATCGGCCGGGCGCTGGAGCTGGGCGAACGCCTCACCCTGGGGCCGGGCGAGATGAAATCGGGCGGCCATCGCCGCGATTCGATCCTGGCCGATGCCGTGGAGGCCGTCGTGGCGGCCATTTACCTGGACGCGGGCTTCGAAGCCTGCCGTGCGGCGATCCTGCCGTGGTTCGAGAGCGCGCTGGCCGCGCTGCCGGTCGGCAAGCCCGAAAAAGACCCCAAGACCCGCCTGCAGGAATGGCTGCAGGCCCGGCAGCGGCCGCTGCCGGCGTATGAACTCGTTTCAGAAAGTGGCGACGACCACGCCAAGATTTTCCAGGTACGCTGCACCCTGTCCGAGCCGGCGCTGAGCGCCGAAGGCGAGGGCGGGTCGCGGCGCCTGGCCGAACAGCAGGCCGCCGCCGCGGTACTGCGCCAACTGGATTCCAGCAAGTGAACCAAACGCCTCCTTACCGCAGCGGCAGCGTCGCCGTCATCGGCCGTCCGAATGTCGGCAAGTCGACCCTGACCAACGCCTTGGTCGGGGCCAAGATCAGTATTGTCTCCAACCGGCCGCAAACCACGCGCCACCGGTTGCTGGGCATCGCCAGCTACCCGCAGGGCCAGATCGTGCTGGTCGATACCCCCGGGTTGCACCGCGAACAAGGCAAGTTCAAGGCCTCGGCGATGAGCCGGGTGATGAACCGCGCCGCGCGCGGTTCGCTGGAGGGCGTGGACGCGGCCATGCTGGTGATCGAGGCCGGGCGTTGGGACGAAGAAGACACCCTGGCCTACAACGTCCTCAGCGACGCCGGCGTGCCGGTGGTGTTGATCGTCAACAAGGTCGACCGGATGAAGGACAAGTCCGGGCTGCTGCCGTTCCTGGCCCAGGTCAGCGAAGGCCGCACTTTCGCCGCGGTGCACCCGGTGTCCGCGCTCAAGCGCAAGGGCCTGGAAGCGCTGACCAAGGATCTCCTGGGCCTGCTGCCCGAGCAGCCGCCGATGTTTGGCGAAGACGAAATCACCGACCGCAGCCAGCGCTTCCTGGCCGGCGAACTGGTGCGCGAACAGTTGATGCGCCAGCTCGGCGAAGAGTTGCCGTATGCCACCACGGTCGAGATCGAGCGGTTCACCGAAGACGGCGCGCTGTTGCGCATCGGCGCGGTGATCTGGGTCGAGCGCGAAGGCCAGAAGGCGATCGTGATTGGCAAGGGCGGTACCCGCCTGAAGGAGATCGGTGCCAAGGCGCGTCAGCAGATGGAGCGCTTGTTCGGCTCCAAGGTCTTCCTGGAAACCTGGGTGCGCGTCCGCGAGGGCTGGTCGGATGACGAAGCCGCGCTGAAGGCGTTCGGCTACGAATGAGCGGCCAGCGGCGCGCTGGCCGCGCCGGCTGAGGCAGGCGCATGCGCATCGAGGATGAGCCCGGCTTCGTCCTGCACGCCCGGCACTGGCGCGAGACCAGCCTGCTGGTCGAAGTGCTGAGCCTCAACCACGGACGGATCGGCTTGCTCGCCCGTGGCGTGCAGGGCGAGCGCAAGCAGCTGCTGCGCGCGGCCTTGCAGCCGCTGCAGGCGATCCGCTTCAGCGCGGTGCAGCGCGGCGAACTGGCGCAACTGCGCAACGCCGAAGCCGAAGATGCCGCGCCGCGCCTGCAGGGCGAGGCGATGCTGGCTGCGTTCTATCTCAACGAACTGGTATTGCGACTGGCGCCGCGGCATGACCCGGTGCCGGAAATGCACGCCGCCTACGCGACCGTCCGCGAGCGCCTGCGTGCGGGCGAATCGCTCGCCTGGAGCTTGCGTCGCTTCGAGCGCGACCTGCTTGACGCGCTCGGCGTCGGCTTCGACCTGGAGCTTGACGCCGAGGGCGAGCCGATCGACCCGGCCGCGCGCTATCGGCTCGACCCGCAGCAGGGCGCGCGTCGTCTGTTGAGCGACCGTGGCGCCGGCGAACGCAATGCCGCTGCCACCGGTCGCGTGTTGTTGGCGTTGGCGCGCGACCAGCCGCCAGAGGCGGTGGATCTGCCAGGACTGCGGCTGAGTTTGCGCGAGGTGTTGATGCACCACCTCGGTGGCCGTGGGCTCAAGGCCTGGGACATGTTGCGCGATTTGTCGCCGCGGTAGGGCTCCTCGGGGCTGATGGCCCGAGGCCACCCAGAGCTCCTCCTACAAAAGCTGGGGTTCACTGTAGGAGCGGCTTCAGCCGCGACCGCAAACCGACAGCCCGCGACACACCTCAATGCAGCAACGCAGCCACGGCGTCATGGAATTGATGCCTGGCCACCGTCGAACCCGGATCGCCCTTCAATTCACGCACCGCCCGCGCCAGTCGCGCAGCACCGACGAAGCCACAACTGGCCTGGAGCCGGTGCAGGTGGTTGCGCAGGGTGGTTTCATCGTCCTGGCGCAGGGCCGAATCGACCGCGTCGCGGGTGCCCGGCAATTCGGACAGGAACAGCTCGCGCAGCGCATTGAGATGGTGCTGCTGGCCATTCAGCGCGGCCAGCGCGGCGGCCTCGTCCCAGTCACCGGCCATCGCCGCGGTGGCAGCCATCGCCGCCTCGGCCCGGATCGGCAGGGCGCCACGCACCTGCTGCTGCAATTCGGTCGCGGGTAGCGGCTTGATCAGTACCTTGAGGAAGCCGTCGGCGAGCAGGCGCGCTTCGGCCCCGGCATCGGCGGTGTGGGCCAGGGCAGGGGTGTCCGGATGCAGCCGGCGCAGTTGGGCCAGCAAGGCGCTGCCGCTGCCATCGGGCAGGTGGGCGTCGATCAGCCACAGGTCGTGGCGGGCCTGGCCGGCACAAGCCAGGGCCGTGGCCAGGCTGTCGGCGCAATCCAGCCGCAGGGCCAGCGGCTCCAGTGCGGCCTGGAAGAAGCCCAGGCTGATCGGGTCGTCTTCGACCAGTAGTACGCGGGGACGAAGGGGCTCTCGCGACGCCATCATCTTGCTGCCTCCATGTCAGCACGCCGCAGCGACTGCCTGCGGCCGGGTGAGTTTGCCTGCTCTCCAGGCAAACGACAATAAATGGTCTGCACCGGCCATCGGCCGGCGCTTCTGCGACAATACGCGCCCTTTTTGCCCGCAGCTTGTCGCCACGTGGCCAGATCCGGCAGACGCCTAGACCGTACCCCCTTCCAGACCGAGATCCTCGACCTCAGCCATGATGGCCGCGGCGTCGCCCGCCGCGAGGGCGAGGGTGGCAAGGTCACCTTCATCAGCGGCGCCCTGCCGGGCGAAGTGGTGGTGGCCGAGCCCACCGCCCGCAGCCGCCATTTCGACGAGGCGCGCACCCTGGAAGTGCTGCAAGCCTCGCCCAAGCGGGTGCAGCCGCGTTGCCCGCACTTCGGCGTCTGCGCCGGCTGCGTGCTGCAGCACCTGGACGAGCACGAGCAGATCGTGGCCAAGCAGCACGTGCTGATGGACAACCTGCGGCGCATCGGCCATGTCACCCCCGAAACAGTCCTGCCGGCGCTGGTCGGGCAGAACTGGGGCTACCGCCGCAAGGGCCGTTTCTCGGTGCGCCGGGTCGAGAAGAAGGACAAGACCCTGGTCGGTTTCCGCGAACTGGACCCGCGTTTCGTCGCCGATCTTTCGGTCTGCTACACGGTGATCCCGCAGATCGGCGAGAAGGTCACCGCGTTGGCGGCCCTGGTCGAATCGCTGGATGGCAAGCGCGATATCCCGCAGATTGAGTTCATTGCCGGCGACGACGCCATCGTACTGACCGTGCGCCACCTGCAGCCCTTGAGCGAACATGATCGCCAGGCACTGGCCGAATTTGGCCAGGCCCACGGCTTCGCCATCTTCCTGCAACCCGGCGGCCTGGAGAGCGTGCACGCGCTGTGGCCGCAGGAAGTGCCGCTGTCCTTCCGTCTACCGCAGTGGAACGTGGAACTGGCGTTCCGGCCTCTGGATTTCATCCAGGTCAACGCCTCGCTCAACCAGAAGATGATCGATCACGCGTTGCGCCTGCTCGATCCCCGACCCGAGGACCGGGTGCTCGACCTGTTCTGCGGCCTGGGCAATTTCACCTTGCCGCTGGCGCGCGGGGTGCGCGAGGTGGTGGGCGTGGAAGGCGATGCCGGGCTGGTCGCGCGCGCACGCGAAAATGCCGAGCGCAACGGCCTGGGCAACGCGCAGTTCTTCGCCGCCGACCTGACCCAGGACCAGCGCAACGCGCCATGGATGCGCCAGGGCTTCGACAAGCTGCTGCTCGACCCGCCGCGTTCCGGCGCCATCGACGTGCTGCGCCAGCTGCCGTTGAAGAAGTTCGAGCGCATCGTCTATGTCAGCTGCCATCCCGGTTCGCTCGCGCGCGATGCCGGCTACCTGGTCAACGAGCAGGGTTTCAGCCTGAAGGCGGCCGGCGCCATGGACATGTTCCCGCACACCGCGCACGTGGAAAGCATCGCGCTGTTCGAGCGCTGAGGAAGCACGATGGGCATCGAGATCGAGCGCAAGTTCCTGGTTAGCGGCGACGGCTGGCGCGCGGACGCGCACCAGGTCATCGCGATGGCACAGGGCTACATCAACGACCAGGCAGCGATGCAGAGCGGAGCCCAGCGCGCGTCGGTGCGCGTGCGCATCCAGGGCCAGGAAGCGTTCCTCAACCTGAAGTCGCGCGAGCTGGGCCACACCCGCCAGGAGTTCGACTACCCGATACCGCTCGACGACGCACGCGCATTGTTGGCGTTGTGCGTCGGCGGGCTGGTCGACAAGCGCCGCCACCTGGTGCGGCACGCTGGCCATCTTTGGGAAGTGGACGAATTCCTCGGCGACAACGCCGGGCTGGTGGTGGCGGAGATCGAGCTGCAACAGGCCGACGAAGCCTTCGAGCGGCCGGGCTGGCTGGGTGAAGAAGTCACCGATGACGTGCGCTACTACAACCTGGCCCTGGCCGCGCACCCCTACAGCCGCTGGCCGCGCTAATTGCCTGCGATCTCCCTGTAGGAGGGGCTCTGGGTGGCCCCGGGCCATGAGCCCCGACCGTAGGAAGTCCGCACCATTGCTACTCCGCCAAGCCATCGCGGCTGAAGCCGCTCCTACAGTGCAGTTGCAAACCCCCCGACAGCTTGCGATCTCCCTGTAGGAGGGCCATGAGCCCTGACCGTAGGAAGTCCGTACCTGTGCCGCCTCCACCGGTGATCGCGGCTAATGGCCCGTCCACGCCCTTGCCGGCATAGTGGCAGGCCCCTATCGCGCGGAGCCCCCCCATGCGCATCGACATCTGGTCGGACATCGTCTGTCCCTGGTGCTGGATCGGCAAGCATCGCCTGGAACGTGGCCTGGCCCAGCTGGGCGAGCAGGCACCGCCGGTGGAAATCCACTATCACGCCTTCCAGCTCGACCCGGACGCCGGTCCCGATCCAGTGCCACTGCGCGAGGCCTATCGCGCCAAGTTTGGCAGCGCCGAGCGCACCGAACAGATCCTGGCGCAGACCCAGCAGACGGGCCGTGCCGAGGGCCTGCCGTTCGATTTCGAACGCGGCCAGGTGCGGGTGAACACGCTGCGCGCGCATCGCCTGCTGTGGCTGGCCGGCCGCGAGGGCGATGCCGCCGCGGTGGCCGAGGCGCTGTTCCGCGCCCATTTCGCCGAGGGCCGCAACCTCGCTGACGCGCAGACGCTGGTAGAGGCTGGCGCCGCTGGCGGGTTGGCGGCCGCGCGGGTCAACGCGCTGCTGCAATCGGACGAGGGCCTGGCCGAGGTGCAGGCACAGCTGGCGCAAGCGCAGGCCCTGGGGATTACCGCCGTACCCAGCTTCGTCATCGACGGTCGCTACCTGGTCCAGGGTGCGCAGCCGCCGGAAACCTTCGCCCGCACCCTGGCGCAAATCGCTGCCGAGGCTGGGGCCGCGCAAAGCGACCCGACCTGATGCCGGGGCGCGCTTCTGCGACAATGCGGCAGTGCGCCATCCAGGCGCCGTGGCGGCGCCCCGGCGCTGCGCGATTCCCCGAACCGTTGGAGATCCACCCCGCATGCTCCTGATCGGCGTTGCCGGCACCGAACTGAGCCCCCGCGAATGCGAGTGGCTGCAGCACGACGCGGTCGCTGGCGTGGTCCTGTTCAAGCGAAACTTCGCCTCGCGCGCGCAGATCGCCGAGTTGTCGGCGGCCATCCGCGCCGCTGCCCCGCGCCCGCAGTTGATCTGCGTGGACCAGGAGGGCGGGCGCGTGCAGCGCTTCCGCGAAGGCTTCAGTGCGCTGCCGCCGCTGCAGGGTTTTGGCCCGTTGTACTTGCGCGAGCCCGAAGCGGCGCTGGCGCTGGCGCGCGAACATGCGTGGCTGATGGCCAGCGAAATCCGCGCCAGCGGCGTCGACCTCAGTTTCGCCCCGGTGGTCGATCTCGGCCGCGGCAACCGCGCCATTGGCGATCGTGCCTTCAGCGACGATCCGCAGATCGTGGCGGCTTTCACCCGCGCCTATGTCGCGGCGATGCACGAAGCCGGCATGGCTGCCACGCTCAAGCATTTCCCCGGCCACGGTACGGTGCTGGAAGATACCCATGTCGATACCGCGATCGATCCGCGCCCGCTGCAGGTGCTGCGCCAGGAAGACCTGGTGCCATTTGCCGCCGGCATCGAAGCCGGCGCCGATGCGGTGATGATGGCGCACGTGGTCTACCCGCAGGTGGCGCCGGAGCCGGCCGGCTATTCGCCGCGCTGGATCGGCGAAGTCCTGCGTAGCGAGCTCGGTTTCCGCGGCGTGGTGTTCTCCGACGATATCGGCATGGCCGCCTCGTTCAGTGCTGGCGGGGTCAAGGCGCGTGTCGATGCCCACCTGGACGCCGGCTGCGACGTGGTCCTGGTGTGCCATCCGGAGCTGGTCGAAGAATCGCTGCAGGCCGTGGCCGGGCGCCGTTTGAATACCGCCGCGTTGATCGGACTGATCGGACGCGGCGCCCTGGGCTGGGACGGCCTGCTGGCCGAGTCCCGCCACCCCCACAGCCAATCCCTCTTGCTGCAACAACTCGGAAAAACCGCCTGATGTCCAATCTCACCCTCCAGCAGGCCGTGGCCCAGGCCGACCTGCTCGTCGACCGCCCCACGCTCGATGCCGCCATCGGCCGCATCGCCGATGCCATTGCCCGCGACTACCAGGGCGAAGTGCCGGTGTACCTGACGATCATGCACGGTGCGCTGCCGTTCTCCGGCCAGTTGGCGCTGGAACTGGGCGCGCGTGGCCAGGACCTGCAGTTCGACTATCTGCATGCCACCCGCTACCGCGGTGCCACCGTCGGCGGCGAGCTGGTGTGGAAGCACCGCCCGGCCACCGCGTTGTTCGGACGCCGCGTGTTGCTGGTCGACGACATCCTCGACGAGGGCTACACCCTGCAGGGCGTGCGCCAGTGGTGCCTGGAGCAGGGCGCCACCGACGTGCGGATCGCCGCGCTGGCGATCAAGCAGCACGACCGCGCGGTGCCCGACGTGCGCGCCGACTACGCGGGTGTCGAGGTCGAGGACCGCTACGTGTTTGGCTTCGGCATGGACGTCAACGAGCTGTTCCGCGGCGCGCCGGCGATCTACGCGATGAAGGACTGAGCCGCGCATGCACCCGATCTCCCTGGCCGTCATCGGCGGCACCGGCGTCTACAAGCTGGCGCAGCTGGACGATGTGCAGACCCACGAAGTGGAAACCCGCTTCGGCGCGCCGTCCGGTCCGGTCCGGGTGGGCACGCTGCTGGGCCAGCGCGTGGCCTTCCTGGCGCGGCATGGCGAGGGCCATTCGTTGCCGCCGCACAAGATCAATTACCGCGCCAACCTTGCCGCGCTGCAGCAAATTGGCGCGCAGCGGGTCCTGGCGCTCAATACCGTCGGCGGCATCACCGACGCCTTCGGCCCGCGCGTGCTGGCTTGCCCGGACCAATTGATCGACTACACCTGGGGCCGGGTCTCCACCCTTTCCGAGGAGCCGGGCAGCGAAGTGCTGCACGTGGACTTCGGCCACCCGTATACGCCGATGCTGCGCAGCAAGGTGCTGGCAGCGGCGCGGGTAACGGGGGTCAAGCTGGTCGACGGCGGCTGCTATGGCGCCACCCAGGGCCCGCGCCTGGAAACCATCGCCGAAATTGCGCGGATGCGCCGCGACGGCTGCGACCTGGTCGGCATGACCGGCATGCCGGAGGCGGGCCTGGCGCGCGAGCTGGGGCTGGACTATGCCTGCCTGGCGATCGTGGCGAACTGGGCCGCCGGTTGTGGCGATGCCCAGGAGATCACCCTGGCCGAGGTCCTGGCCAACGTGGAGGCGGCTTCGGCCGGCCTGCCGGAGCTGGTCGGGGAACTTGCGAGAGGGTGATTGTCTTCGGGGCATAAGCTTTGCATACTCGGCGCGTGCGCGAGCCGCACACCACCCATTCAATATTGCAAAGGTCTCGCATCACCATGCCGAACGGTACCGTCAAGTGGTTCAACGACGCCAAGGGATTTGGCTTCATTTCACCGGAGGACGGCAGCGCTGACGTCTTCGCGCACTTCTCCGCGATCAATTCCAAGGGCTTCCGCAGCCTGCAGGAAGGCCAGCGCGTCACTTACGACGTGACCCAGGGCCCGAAGGGCGCCCAGGCTTCCAACATCACGCCGGTCGGCTGATTTCTCAGCCGGTCGTGCATTGAAACCCTGCCTTCGGGCGGGGTTTTTTTTTGAATTGCTTGTGCAGCCCGGGGACATCGATGAAGGGAAGTTCGCGAAGGATCGCGGTGGTCGGCTATGGCACTGCGGGGCAGGCGTTGGCGGTGCTGTTGCAGCGCGACGGGCACCAGGTCGAGGTGTTCGAGCAGGCCGCCGAGCCGGGACCGGTGGGGGCAGGGTTCCTGCTGCAGCCCAGTGGGCTGCAGGTGCTGTGGCAGATGGGCCTGCTCGAGCAGATCCTGGCGCACGGTGCGCCAGTGCGTCGCCTGTATGGCGATGTGGGTGGCGACCGCGCGGTGATGGAGATGCGCTACCACGATCTCGATCGACGCTTGTTCGGGCTGGGCGTGCAGCGGGGGGCGTTGTTCCTGTTGCTGCGGCAGGCGTGGCAGGCGCCGGTGTTGCACGTAGGCACGCGGATCATCGCGGTCGATGCCGAGGGCGGCCGGGTGCAGTCGCAGGATGGGCGTTGGCATGCGGGGTTCGACCTGGTCGTCGCCGCCGATGGCGCAGCCTCGTGTTTGCGCGCGCATGCCGGTCCGCCACGGCTGGATCGGCCGTATCCCTGGGGCGCGCTGTGGTGCCTGGTGCCGCAGCGCGATTGGGCGCACGCCGATGAACTGCGGCAGCGCTACCAAAGCGCGCGCAAGATGATCGGCCTGTTGCCGGTGGGCACGCGCCCGGACGATCCACAGCGGCGCATGAGCTTCTTCTGGAGCTTGCCGCGCACTGATTTCGAACGTTGGCGCGAAGGTGGCGTGGTGCCGTGGCTGGACGAGATCGCAACGCTGTGGCCGCAGGCGCGCGCATGTTTGTCGGAGATCGGCGATTCGGCGCAGTTGGCCACCGCGGTGTATCGCGATGCAGTGCCGCGGCAGTGGCATTGGGGACGCCTGGTATTGGCCGGGGACGCGGCACACGCGATGAGCCCGCAGCTGGGCCAGGGCGTGAACATGGCCCTGCTTGATGCCTGGGCGCTGGCCCGCGCACTGCGCGAGGAGGCCTCGCTCGCGCATGCCTTGCCGCGCTACCAGCGCGAACGCCAGGCACACGTGGCGATCTATCACTTCTGGAGCCGCTGGTTGACGCCACTGTTCCAATCCGAGCGCGATATGGTGGCGCGTGCGCGCGATCTCGGAATGCGGCCGCTCGGGCGCCTTCCAGGGGGACGCGGACACATGTTGCGGGTGCTCAGCGGCACCCAGCACGGCTGGTTGGGGCGTCTGCCACTCGCAGCGGAATTCCTGGCCGCCCTGGAAACGCAGCAGGCCAGGGCCGCCGCGTCCGCGCCGGCTTGAGCGTCAGCGGGTCATCGGCAGCGGCACGATCTCTTCTTCCACGCACGGCGCCAGGCGTTCCCCGCGCCGCAGCACGGGGGTGACGCCCGCGGTGAAATGCGAGAAGGCCGGCAACACGGTGACCTCGCCGCGCAACCAGAACGCGGGGAAGCGTCGCGGTACCCCGGGCAGTTCGCACAGCGGATGGATGTGGCCGCAGAGGACGTGGCGGTCGGCGACCGGCGCCGGATCATGTTGCAGCACGAAGCGTCCGTCGTCGAACGCGCTACCGGCATCGCGCACTCGCAATGCATCGGGTTGCAGGGCGCGGTCGTGGTTGCCGCGGATCACCGCGATCTCCAGGCTGGCATGGCGCAATCGCCATTGCTGCCATTGCCGCACCCAGGCGGCGTCGTTGACCGCGCCATGCAGCAAGTCGCCGAGAATCCACAGCGTCCGCACCGGGTAGGCCTCGACCAGTGCGCCCAGGCGCTCGAGGTCGTGGTCGGTGCCACCGGCCGGCAAGCCGATCCCGGCGCGGCGGAACACGTCGCCCTTGCCCAGGTGCAGATCGGCGATCAGCAGCGCTTGCGAGTCGGGCCGGTACAGCGCGCGCGCGCCGAGCAGGCGCACGGTTTCTCCGGCCAGCTCGATTTCCCACTCAGCCGCCATGGCGGCGCTCCAGTTGTGCGGCGGCGCGCTGCACGCGTGCCTTCCAATCTTCGGTGCTGAGCTGGCCGCGGCTGCGTTCGGCCCAGAGCGGGAACGACAGCGGGGTGAGGCTGCGCGGCTGCCGCAATGCCAGCGTGCGCGATGTGCAGTCTGCAAGCGTGCTGGCGAGCCGCGCCAGTTCGAGCTGGCCACCCAGCACTTCGCGCTCGGCCTGTTCGAGCAGCAGGTGGCCGGGGTCGAAGCGGCGCAGGACGTCGTAGAGCAATCCCGAAGAGGCTTGCAGCTGGCGCAGGCTGCGTGGCGTGCGGCCCGGTAGCTGCGGAATGAGCAAACCGGAGACACGGGCGATCTCGCGAAATTGCCGGCGCGCCAGTTCGGCCAGGTTGAGGCTCTCGCGCAGGTCTTCGAGCAGGTTGGCCGGGTCCAGCAGCTGCGTGAGCAACGCCGCATCGGGCACGACTTCGTTGGCCGGCGACAGCACCAGCCCGTAGTCGTTGGCGGCGTAGTCGAAGCTGTTCGCCTGGGCCCGCCCCCAACGCAATGCGAGCAACGCGGCGAGGCCCTCGTGCACTTGGCGGCCGGCGAACGGATACAGGAACAGGTGGCGGCCTTCGCGCGTGCGCAGGGTCTCGGCCAGGAGTCGACCTTGGCCAGGCAGCGCCGACAGCCGCGCCTGCAGGCGCAGCAACGGTGCCAGCGCGATGAGTTCGGGTGAATCATCGGGCTCGCCGAGCACGCTCTCCAGCTCGCGCCCGAGCGTGGCCGACAGCGGCAGGCGCCCGCCCATCCAGCGTGGCACCGCACCTTCGCCGCCCTTGGCCAGGCGCACGTAGGCGGTCATGTCTTCCAGTCGCACCAGTTCGAGCAGGCGGCCGGCAAACTGGAAGCGATCGCCGCGGCGCAGGCGGCCGACGAATTGTTCTTCCACCGTGCCCAGGTCGCCGCCGCGCAGGAAGCGCACGCGCACGCTGCCATCGCTGCTGATGGTGCCGATCGAGAGCCGGTGGCGCAGCGCGATGCGGCGATCGACGACACGGTAGACGCCGTCCTCCTCGCGCACCACCTTGTGGTAGTCGGGGTAGTTGGCCAGCGCGCTGCCGCCTTGCACGATGAAGTCGAGCACGCCCTGCCAGTGCGCGGGGTCCAGCATGGCGAATGCGTCGGTGGCGCGCACTTCGCTGAACAACGCATCGGCGCGGAAGCCACCGCCGAGCGCGCAGCTGATGCAGTGCTGGGCAAGCACATCCAGGCACAGCCGCGGTGGCGGCCGCGCTTCGATACGGCCGTGTGCCAGCGCACGCCGGGCGGCGGCGTATTCGGCCAGTTCCAGGGCATGGGTGGGGATGCAGACCACGTGGCCGGATTCGCCCGGCCGGTGCCGTGCACGGCCGCCGCGCTGCAGCAGGCGGCCGATGCCCTTCGGGCTGCCCAGCTGCAGTACCTGGTCGACCGCGGGGAAATCCACGCCCAGGTCCAGGCTCGACGTCGCCACCACGCAGCGCACGCTGCCATCGCGCAGGCCGGCTTCGGCGCGTGCGCGCAGCACCGGGTCGAGCGAGCCATGGTGTAGCGCGAGCGTTTCCGGCGCTTGCGGCCATACCGCCGCCAGCGCCTGGTGCCAGAGTTCGGCCTGCGCGCGCGTGTTGGTGAACAACAGGCTGGTGCCCGCCGCCAGTATCGTTTCAAGCACGCGCTGCAGTTGCGACAAGCCCAGGTGGCCCGCCCATGGAAAGCGTTCGCCCTGTGCCGGCACCAGCGTCTGCAGGGTCAACCGGCGTGGGCGCACGCCACTGACGATGGCCGCTTGCGGTTGGCCCGGCAGCAGCACATCGCGCGCCTGTTCGAGATTTCCCAGCGTGGCCGACAGCCCCCACACCCGCAACGCCGGCGCCACTGCGCGCAGCCGTGCCAGGCCCAGCTGCAGCAGCACGCCGCGCTTGTTGCCAAGCAACTCGTGCCATTCGTCCACCACTACGCAGCGCAGTGTGAGCAGCCGCGCGGCGCTGTCAGGATAGGAGAGCAGCAGCGCCAGTGACTCGGGCGTGGTCACCAGCGCATCCACCTGGCCCTGGCGCGCCATGCGTCTTTCGCGCGCGCTGGCATCGCCGGTGCGCAATCCGATTTCCCAGTCCAGGCCGAGCCCCGCGCACGGATCGCGCAAGGCACGCGCGGTGTCGGTGGCCAACGCGCGCAGCGGCGTGACCCACAGCAGGCGCAGTGACCGTGCGCTGGCGCGGGCACGCTTGCGCGGTGCGCTGGCAGGCTCGCGCAGCGCTTCCAGCAGCGGCCCACCGAGCGCCGCCAGCGTCTTGCCGCTACCGGTGGGCGTATGCAGCAGGCCGGACTCGCCGGCTAGGTAGCGCCGCCACACTTCGCGCTGGAACGGTGACGGGCGCCAGCCGCGCTCGGCAAACCAGCCGCGCCAGCGCCGCGCCGCTTCGGCAGCGCTCCTCGCAGCGGTACTCATTGCGCCAGCGCCTGCAATGCGGACAAGGTGTCGGCCTCCGGCGGGCGCTTGTCGTGGCGCCAGCGCAGGATGCGCGGAAAGCGCACCGCGATCCCGGACTTGTGGCGCTTGCTGGCATTGACCGCTTCGAAACCCAGTTCGAACACGTGCTCTGGCGTCACCGCACGCACTGGGCCGAAGCGCTCGGTGGTATGCGCGCGGATCCAGCGGTCGAGGTCGAGGATCTCGCGATCATCCAGGCCCGAATAGGCCTTGGCGACCGGCACCAATGCGCCTTCATGCCACAGGCCGAAGGTGTAGTCGGTGTACAGCGTGCTGCGGCGGCCATGGCCCGCCTGCGCGTAGATCAGCACTGCGTCGATCGTCAGCGGGTCGATCTTCCACTTCCACCAGTCGCCACGGCGGCGACCGGCGCGATAGGGCGAATCAGCACGCTTGAGCATCAGGCCTTCGACGCCGCGTTCGCGCGCCTCCAGGCGTTGGGTCGCCGCTTCCTCCCAATCGTTCGCCTGGACCAGCGGCGAGGCGACCAGGTGCGGATCGCCCAAGGTGGCCAGCACGCCCTCGAGCAAGGCGCGGCGCTCGCGCAGTGGGCGTTCGCGCAGGTCTTCGCCGGCCAGTTCCAGCAGGTCGTAGGCAATCACGCGCGCCGGCGCTTCGGCCAGGGTTTTGGGCCCGGGCCGCAGGCGCTGGATGCGCGTCTGCAATGCCGCGAACGGCAACGGTTGCGGTTGGTCGATGCGCCAGGCCAGCAGTTCGCCATCGATCACCGTACCCGGCGGCAGTGCCGCGGCGGCGCGCTCGATCTCCGGGAAACGGCCATCCAGGCGTTCCTCGCCGCGCGACCACAGCGCGACCTCCTCGCCACGCCGGATCAGTTGCAGGCGAATGCCATCCCACTTCCATTCCAGCACCCAGTGCGCAATATCGCCGAGCGCCTCGTGGCTGCCTTCCAATGGCGAGGCCAGGAAGAACGGGTAGGGTTGTTGACGGTCGCTCTCCAGTTCATCCGGCGACAACAGGTCGGCGAGGAACGCCGGCGTCGGCGCCCAGCTGCCGAGCATGCGTTGGGCGATGCGCGCGATGTCCAGGCCCGACAGTTCGGCCAGGGCCTGTTGCACCAAGCGCTGCGAGACGCCCACGCGCAACGCGCCGGTCAGCAGTTTGTTGAACAGCAGGCGCTGTTCGAAATCCAGCGTGCGCCAGGCCGCCTCGACCACGGCGCGACGCACCTCGACCGGTGCGTTGGCCACCGGCAGCAGGCGCTGTTCGATCCAGGTCGACAACGCCACGTCCTCGCTGGTGCCCGGTGGGTCGTCGAGCAGCAGCGCCAGCGTTTCGGCGAGGTCGCCGACATGGTCGTAGCTATCGGCGACCAGCCAGTCGGCAATGCCGGCGGTGGCCGTGATCCATTCGCGCAGTTCGCCGGTGCTGGCAATGCGCTGGCGCGCGCTGGTGATCTTGCCGCCACTGAGCAGGTACAGCGCCCAGGCCGCATCGGCCGGTGGCGCATCGCGGAAATAGGCGACCAGCGCGGCGCGCTTGTCACCGGTACCGGTGCTGCGGTCCAGCTCCCGGAACAGCGCGGCGAAACGCTTCAAGCCTGGGGACCCTCAGGGCGGCGCAGGGCCAGCGCGCGGCGGGTGAAGGCGTCCAGTGCGGCCGCTGGCGTCGGCGTGCAGCGCAGGCGGAAGCCGAGCGCCTCGCGCCGGAACACCTTGGCGCCGGTCAGCGCGCCGCCGTGCGTGGCGCGCAGGCGGCGGCGGGCGAATACGTTCATGCGTCCTCCTCGCCATAAGCAGTGCGGAAAGATTCGGCGGCAGTGCCGTGCTCGCACAGGTGGCGTACCAACGCATCGGTGTTCCCGTGCGTGGCGATGACCCGGCGCGCACCGGTCTGCGCGATGGTCTGCAGCAGCGCCGGCCAGTCGGCATGGTCGGACACCACGAAGCCGCGGTCGTAGTTGCGCCGGCGGCGGTTGCCGCGAATGCGCATCCAGCCCGAAGCGAATCCTTGCTGGGCGTGGCGAAAGCGCCGCAACCAGGCGCTGCCGGCGGCCGACGGTGGCGCCATCACCAGCCGCCCGGCCGCGTCCTGTCCACGCGGCTGCTCGGAGACCGCTTCGGTCTCGATCATCGCGATGCCGGCCTGGCGATAGACCGCCACACCGGCGGCGATGGCGCCGTGCAACAACACCGGCGGCTCGCCGCGGCCATCGAGCTCGGCCAACACGCGTTGCGCCTTGCCCAGGGCGTAGCAGTACAGCACCGCGGTCTCGCCGCGCTCGGCGCAGTCGCGGCGCCAGCGCACGATGTCATCGACCACCGCCGCGGTCTGCGGCCAGCGATACACCGGCAGGGCGAAGGTGGCTTCGGTGATGAACACATCGCAGGGCACCGGCTCGAATGGCGCGCAAGTCGGATCAGGCTGGCGCTTGTAGTCGCCCGAAGCGACCCAGACCTGGCCGTCGGCCTCGATGCGGACCTGTGCCGAACCGAGCACGTGGCCGGCCGGATGCAGCGATACGCGTGCGCGTCCCAGCTCGAACGGCTGGCCCGGCGCATGCGCGTGGTAATCCTGCTGGCCCAGGCGCCAGTGCAGGATCGGCAGGCCATCACTCAGGCAGTCATAGCGTCCCATGCCGCCGCGGGCGTGGTCGCCGTGGCCATGGGTGATGACCGCCCGTGGCACCGGGCGCCAGGGGTCGATGTAGAAATCGCCCGCCGGGCAGTAGAGCCCTTCGGGACGCATCACCACCAGGTCGCGCGTGCTGGCCATGGCGCTACTGTCGCCGCCGGCGCGTGGAGGCGACGAGAACCCCCCCTGGCAATGCGTCACAATGACGGCAGTTCGCCGCGGGAGTCGTTCATGTCGTCCACCGACGTTCCTTCGTTCGAGACGCACCGGGTGGAAAACCAGCCACCGCCGTTCGCGCCGCGCGATCTGTGGGGCGAGGACGGGGTGCTGCGCGAAGCCGTCGCGCGCGAGGGCGGCGAGGGCTTCCTGCCGATCCTGGCGTCCTACGGCGCGCTGGCCGGCGATGCGCTCTACCGCCTCGGCTTCGATGCCAACCGCGACCGTCCGCGGCTACGCACGCACGACGCCCAGGGTCACCGCATCGACGTGGTCGAATTCCACCCGGCTTACCACCAGCTCATGGACCTGGCCAAGCAGCACGGCGTGGCCGGGCTTTCCTGGCATGCGGCCACGCCCGGCGCGCACGTGGCGCGCGCGGCGTTGAGCTATCTGCACCACCAGGCCGAGGCCGGTACCAGTTGCCCGTTGACGATGACCCACGCCGGCGTGGCCGTGTTGCGGCAGGACCCCGGCGTGGCCGAATGGACCCGCAAGGCGGCCGAGCCGGTCTACGCCGCCGCCGATGTGCCCATCGCCGCGAAGGCCGGTATCACGCTGGGAATGGGCATGACTGAAAAGCAGGGCGGCTCGGACGTGCGCGCCAACGCGACCGTCGCCACGCCCCTCGGCGAGGAGGGCGCCTATGCGCTGGTCGGCCACAAATGGTTCTTCTCCGCGCCCATGTCCGATGGCTTCCTGGTGCTGGCGCAGGCACCGGCGGGCTTGACCTGCCTGCTGATGCCGCGGCGCCTGGACGATGGCCGTCGCAATGCGTTCCGGTTGATGCGCCTGAAGGACAAGCTCGGCGATTGGTCCAATGCCTCCAGCGAGGTCGAGTTCTGTGGCGCCTGGGCGCGCCGCATCGGCGAGGAAGGCCGCGGCGTGGCGACGATCATCCCGATGGTGATGATGACCCGGCTGGACTGCATGCTCGGCGCTGCGGCCGAGATGCGCATGGCGCTGCTGCAGGCGCTGCACCATGCGCGCCATCGCCGCAGCTTCGGTCGTCGCCTGGTCGAGCACCCGTTGATGGCCAATGTACTGGCCGACCTGGCGATCGAATCGGAGGCGGCGACGGTATTGGCGCTGCGCGTGGCGCGCGCAGTGGATCGCGCGCCCCGCGATGCCGGCGAAGCGGCGTTCGCTCGCGTGGCCACTGCGCTGGGGAAATACTGGCTCTGCCGGCGTGCGCCGGCCTTCGTCAACGAGGCGCAGGAATGCCTGGGTGGGGCCGGCTACGTGGAAGAATCGATCATGCCGCGGCTGTATCGACAGGCGCCGCTCAACTCGATCTGGGAGGGCAGCGGCAATATCCAGTGCCTGGACGTGCTGCGTGCGCTGGGGCGCGAACCGAAGGCCCTACAAGCATTATTGGCGGAGCTGGAACTTGCCGGCGACGCAACGCCCGGCTATGCCGCCGCGATCGCGCGGGTGCGCACGGAGTTGGCCAGCGGCGCCGATGAATTTTCGGCGCGGCGGGTCGCCGAGCATTGCGTGTTGGCGCTGCAGGCCGGGTTGTTGTTGCGCAGCGGCAGCCCGGCTGCCGCTGCTTTTGTCGCTACGCGCCTGGCCGGCGACCATGGGCTGGCGTTTGGCACGCTGCCGGACGCGGCGCCGGTGGACGCGGTGTTGGCGCGCGCAATGCCGTGAAGCACCTTCAGCGAGGCGGTCAACGGTGCGTGTCGTCGTCCTTCGCCGCTTGATCCGCCTTCTCGGCCATGGTGCGCGCTTTATCGGCGGTGGTCTGCGCGGCATCGGCAGTGGCATCCGCTGCACGGGCAGCGGCGTCGCGGGTGGCATCGCCGGCGCGGTTGGCGGCGACCGAGGCATCCTGGGCGGCGTCCTGCGCATAGGCCGAAGCGCGCTCGGAAGCGGCCCGGGTCTTGGCGGCGGCGCGGTCAGCAGCCTGGTCGGTGGCGGCGGCGGCATTGTTGGCGGCCGAGGCCGCGTCGCGCTTGGCCTGCTCGGCCTGCGGGCCCTGGCAGGCCGCCAACGACAGCATCAGCACGGCACCGCTCAGCAAAGAAGTCTGGATACGCATCGGAACTCCAGTGAAGTCATGGGAGGCCGAGCTTAGTCCGGCGGCCGTAGTGGGCCACGTGAATGCAACGCGCCTTAGCGGGCCGCACAAAGAAAAAGCCGCCGGTTGCCCGGCGGCTTTCTCAGACTTGCCAGAGGCGAAGAAGTTATTACTTCTTGGCTTCTTCAGCAGCGTCCTTGGCCTGGTCAGCGGTGTCTTCCGCAGCCTTGGCGGTGTCGGCAGCCTTGTCGGCAGCAGCGTCGGTGCTGGCGGCGGTAGCAGCCTGAGCAGCGTCGGCAGCGGTGTCGGCAGCGGTAGCAGCCGTGTCAGCAGCAGCCTGGGCAGCGTCGGCGGTCTGGGCGCCGGAAGCAGCGGCCTGGTCGGCAGCGGCCTGGGCGTCGGTGGCGGCTTCGTTGGCCGAAGCAGCGGCGTCCTGCGCCTGTTCCGGCTTCGAGCAGGCGGTCAGGGCCAGGCCCAGAGCCATCGCGATCAGCAGCTTGTTGATGCTCATGTGTGTCTATCCTCGTCGTTAGTTAGGCAACGCGCTATTGCGCGCCCCCAACATGATGACAAGCCCAAGACGCGTGTCAAGCTTACCCGCATTCATCTTTTACTTGGGGGTGTGAACCCCAATCAAATCAATTCGATGGCGATGGCCGTGGCCTCGCCGCCACCGATGCAAAGAGTGGCGATGCCACGCTTGCCGGCGCGCTTGCGCAACGCATTCACCAACGTCACCACCAGGCGCGCGCCAGAGGCGCCGATTGGATGCCCGAGCGCGCAGGCACCGCCGTTGACGTTGACCTTGGCCGGGTCCAGGCCGAGCTGTTTGATCGGCGCCATCGCCACGACCGCGAACGCCTCGTTGATTTCGAACAGGTCCACTTCTTCGAGTTTCCAGCCGATCTGCGCGGCCAGCTTCTCGATCGCCGCGATCGGCGCGGTGGTGAACCATTCCGGTTCCTGCGAGAACGTCGCATGGCCGACGATGCGGGCCAGCGGCGCGACGCCGCGGCGCGCGGCTTCCTCGGCGCTGAGCAGCACGGTCGCAGCGGCGCCATCGGAAATGCTCGACGAGCTGGCGGCGGTGACGGTGCCGTCCTTCTTGAAGGCGGGCTTCAACGTCGGGATGCGCTCGATGTCGGACTTGCCCGGTTGTTCGTCCTGCGCGTACTCCACCTCGCCTTTGCGCCCGGCCACCTTCACCGGCACGATTTCATCGGCGAATGCGCCGTTGGCCAGCGCCGCCTGTGCGCGCTTGACCGACTCGATCGCATACGCGTCCTGTGCTTCACGGCTGAAGCCGAACTTCTCGGCCGCCTTCTCACCGAACACGCCCATCGCCTGGCCGTCGTAGGGGTTCGTCAGGCCGTCCCAGGCCATGTGGTCGACCGCCTGGAAATTGCCGTAGCGGTTGCCGGTGCGCGAATTGGGCAGCAGGTGCGGCGCATTGCTCATCGACTCCATGCCGCCGGCCACGACGATGCTGGCCGAGCCGGCCTTGATCAGGTCGTGGCCGAGCATGATCGCCTTCATGCCCGAGCCGCAGACCTTGTTGATGGTGGTGGCGCCGGTGGCGGTGGGAATGCCCGCCGCGATCGCCGCCTGGCGCGCCGGCGCCTGGCCGAGGTTGGCCGGCAGTACGCAGCCCATGATCACCTCCGACACGTCAGCGGCCGGGATGCCGGCCTGCTGCAGCGCCGAAGCGATGGCCGCCGCGCCCAGGGTCGGTGCAGGCACGCCATTGAACTGGCCCAGGAACGAGCCGATGGCAGTGCGTTTTGCGGCGGCGATGACGATGTCGGTCATGGGAGCGGATACCTGGGAAAGTACGCCGATTATCGGCCGCGCGCGGTGTTCCCGCCAAGCGCTTTGCCAGCCCTTGTTCCGACATGCCGGCGGGCGAGACATTTGCCGTTGGATCACGTATAGAAGGGGTGGGGTCAATGCGTCGGGGGACGCGGTTCATGAACAAGGTGTTGCTCGCAAGAACGACGTTGCTCGCTTCGGCGCTGGCCTTGGCGCTGAGCGCCTGCGGCGGCGGTGGTGGAGGCGGCAATACGCGCTCGGACGCGCCGCCGACTTCGCCGCCAGTGGCGCCGCCGCCGCCGCCGCCGCCGCCGACCTCACCCCCGCCACCCACCTCGCCTCCGCCGCCGCCACAGCCGGCAGTCAATGCGCACTTGTCGCTGATCAATGCACAGGGCCTGGGCACGAGCGGCTACGACGGTAGCGGCGTGCGCATCGGCGTGGTCGACAGCGGCGTCAATCGCAATCATCCGGCGTTGCAGGGCAGGGTGGTCGCCAACTACACCTATCTGGATCCACGCGCCAACAACACTGCCGTCGACGACGTGGTCGGCCACGGCACCACGGTCGCGCAACTGGCCGCGGGCAAGACGTTCGGCATCTGGCCTGGCGGCGTTGCGCCGGGCGCGCAGATCGTTTCGGCGCGGATCATTGCCGACAAGGCGCCAGAGGATGACGGCTCGGGCCAGGGCAATGAAGTCGATGGTGCGTTGGGGCTGGCGCCGATCCATGACGACCTGATCGCCGCCGGGGTCAAGGTCATGAACAATTCCTGGGGTGGCCTGTACTGGACCAACCCGGCCGCCACCGCTGCGATCGCCGCCGAATACCGACCCTTCATTGCCAGCAATGGTGGGCTGGTGGTGTTCGCGGCCGGCAACGATGCGCAGGCCAGCCCCTCTGACATGGCCGCGCTGCCCAGCCAGCCCGGACCCGGCGGCACGTTGCCTGCGGCCGACCTGGAGCGTGGCTGGCTGACCGTGGCGGCGCTGGACACATCCACGCCGACCCGCCTGGAGTCCTATTCCAACGCGTGCGGCATCGCCATGCGCTACTGCCTGGTCGCGCCGGGCACGGTGATGTTCACCGGCACCAACGACACCGCCGGCAGTCCCACGTATTGGTACGGCAGCGGCACCTCCTATGCCGCGCCGCTGGTGTCGGGCGCTGCGGCGGTGGTGTGGCAGAAATTTCCGTATTTCAGCAACGACCTGGTGCGGCAAACCTTGTTGGGCACCGCCACCGACCTGGGCACGCCCGGGGTGGATGCGACCTTCGGCTATGGCCTGCTCAACGTCGCCAAGGCGCTGAAGGGACCCGGCAAGTTCGATTGGGGCGACGTGCGCGTGGTGTTGCCGGCCGGGCGCCAGGACAGCTGGAGCAATGGCATCAGCGGCACTGGTGGCCTCACCGTCGACGGCGCCGGCGTGGCGTTGCGCAATGATGGTAGCGACGCCCGGCTGTGGCTCAGCGGCAACAACAGTTTCGTTGGTGGATTGCACCTCAGCGGCAACGCGCAGGTGGTACTCAGTGATCAGTTCGCCTCCGACGTGCTGGTCGACAAGGGGTCCAATCTGTTCGTGCAGGCCGCCTCGTTGCAGGGGCGGGTCCAAAACAACGGCAGCCTGTTCATCGATACGGCCGCCGGGTCGGCCGTCACGTCGCGGCTGCAGGGCGATGTCGTCAATCATGGCGTGTTCTACGCGGGCCCTTATCCGCAGACCACGTTGGCCGGCGCGTTCACCCAGGGCAGCGATGGCGAGTACTGGAGCCAGCTCGGCAACGATCCCCTGCACGTACTCGGCGCCGCCGCGCTGGACGGCAAGCTGTATTTCTATTCGGCCAGGCAGGGCTATGTGGCGCGCGCGCATACCGAGGTGCTGCTCGCCGACGGCGGCGTCAGCGGCCAGTTCGCTTCGCTGGGCTACAACAGTGGCGCGTTCTCGCTGCTGGAAGCGACCATCGGCTACGGCGCCACCAGTGTCTGGGTCGATGTGTCGCGCATGAACATGGTCGTTGCCGCGCAGAGCCTGGGCACGATCACGCCCGCCGCGCTGGTGGCGGCCACGCGGGTGGAAGCCACGTTCGCGCAGATCGATGCCGGCACCAGCGCCGATGCATCGCCCCCGCCCGTGGGCGTATCGGCGGCAATGCTGCAGGGCGCAGCGAAGATCCAGCAGAGCGCCAGCGCCGAAGCATTCGAAACCACGCTGCAGAGCCTGTCCGGCAGCCTGCATGGGCTGTCTTCGGCGGCGACATTCGATGGCATCGACCAGAACCGGCGCGCGCTGGCGTTGCATCTGGACGAGACATTGGCACGCAGCCGAATCGGCGGCGCCTGGATGCGCGAGATCGGTGGGCTGGGCCAGTCCAGCGGCGCCGGCGGTTATGACCTGCAAGGTTGGATGGTCGGCCAGGACGTACGCATGGGCCAGGCCGTGGTCGGCTATGCCTTCGGCGAGAACCGCAGCAACAGCCAGGTTGCCGCCTTGGGCGACCGCGGCCGTGATCGCCAGACCCAGGCGCAACTCTATGCGGGTTGGTCCAGCGGCGCTTTCTACGCCACCGGCCAGATCGGCGCGGGCCATTACCAGCGCGACCTGGATCGCCACCTGCTGCTGGGCGATGCATGGTTCGGCAGCAGCAGTCGCTACGACGGACAATTCTCCAGCGCTGGCGTGGAGAGCGGCTACCAGATCACCCTGGGCGCGCACGCACGGCTGATGCCCTATGCCGGCCTGCAATATGCGCGGGTGCAGACACCTGCCTTCGCCGAGTCTGGCGGCCTGGGTTACGGCTTGCGCAGCAACGGTGGCGAGACCTCGCGCACATGGGCAATCAGCGGCGTGCGCACGGCGTTCGAAGGCCCTCGCTGGACATGGAATGCCTATGCGGAATGGCAGCAGCCGCTGGCTTCACAGGGCCAGACGCTGCAAGCCAGCTTCACCGGCGTCGATGCCTGGGCACCGTTGCAGATGTTGACGCCGGGTGCTTCGACGCTGTTGGGCGTTTCCGCAGGTGCGCGCCTGGCATCCAACGCAAGCCTTGCGCTGGCCTTCGACCAGCGCCTGGGCAGCAACCCCGCCCACGCCTGGTCGCTGCGCTACGCCTTCGGTTTTTGAAGCGACCTCTGCGCCGGTCGCTCACCGGCGCAGTGGCGGCTCAGCGCTCGTTGCGCAGTTTGTGGATGAAGCGCGGCGCGGTGCGGCCCAGCGGCAGCTTCAACCGGCCGATCGCATCGATGCGCGCTTGCGCCATGCGGTCGGCGGCTTGCGGCGGCGGGATGTTTTCCTGCGCCGACAGCGAGAAGACCTTTTCCAGGTTGTGATAGATGCTGCGGATCAAGCGCATCGCCCGCTCGCGGTTGTAGCCGTCGATTTCCAGCGAGACGTTCATCACCCCGCCAGCGTTGACGACGTAGTCCGGTGCGTAAAGGATGCCGCGGCGATGCAGTTCTTCGCCGGTGGCCACGTCGGCCAGCTGGTTGTTGGCGGTGCCGCAGATGATCTTGGTCTTCAGCCGGGCCAGGGTTTCCTGGTTGATCGCGCCTTCGAATGCGCACGGCGCGAAGACATCGGCGGCGACGTCGTAGATTTCATCCGGCTTGACCGCCTCGGCGCCGTATTCGCTCACCGCGCGTTCGACCAGTGCCGGGTCGAGGTCGGTGACGATCAACTTGGCACCGCGTTCCTTCAGCAGCTTCACCAGTTCCATGCCGATGTGGCCCAGGCCCTGGATCGCGATGCTGGCCTTGCTCACTTCCTCGTGGCCAAGCTTGCGGTTGAGCGAGGCCATCAGCGCCTGCAGCGCACCGTAGGCGGTGAACGGCGCCGGGTCGCCCGAGCCACCATGGGCCTGGTGCACGCCGGTGACGTACTCGCTCTCCAGGTAGATCTGCTCCATGTCGTTGACGTCGGTGCCGACGTCCTCGGAGGTGATGTAGCGCCCGCCGAGCGACTCGACGAAGCGGCCGAAGGCGCGGAACAGCACCTCGGTCTTGTCGGTCTTGGGGTCGCCGATGATCACCGCCTTGCCGCCGCCCACGTTCAGGCCGGCGAGGGCGTTCTTGTAGGTCATCGTCCGGCTCAGCCGCAGCGCGTCATTGATCGCCGCCTCGCTGTTGGGGTACGGGCGCATGCGCACGCCGCCCAGGGCCGGGCCGAGGACGGTGCTGTGCAGGGCGATGATCGCCCGCAGCCCGGCGTCCTTGTTGTGGCAGAAGACGACCTGTTCATGGCCACTGGTGTCGAGCGTTTCGAAAAGCATGGGATCGGGCTCCGAAGGCGGACGCGGATGCGTGCTGCAGCCGAAACTTTGCCTGGATGGGGGCGGAAACGAAAAAGCGACGATGGCGGATGGGATCCTCAGCGTCGCTTGCGCGCATTCTAGACCAGGCCGGCGCATTCATGCATGAGGCCACGGATGTGAAGGCGGGCGCCGCCGCCCGGGCCGCGACGCCCGGCTTGCCGGAAGCTCAGTCGCGGTCGGGTGCCCCGAGCGGGAAGTAGCTGCGGTACGGCCGCGCTTCCTCCACCGCGCGGGCGAAGGAAGGCCGCTGCAGCAGGCGCTGGCGGTAAGCGCGCACCCGGGCGAACGCGGGCGCGATGGGGTGGGTCCAGTCGGCGTAGAACAGAAACGGCGCCCCGGCGCAGTCGGCCAGGCTGAAGTCATCGCCCACCGCCCAGGTGCGGCCGTCCAGGTGGGTCTCCAGCCAGGCATAAGCGGTGTCGAGCATGCGCTGGGCCTCGGCCACGCCATAGGGGTCGCGCTGGGATTCGGGGCGCAGCTGGTCGAACACCAGCTTCTGCTGCGGCGTGGAGATGTAGTTGTCGAAGAAGCGATCGAGCATCCGCACTTGCCAGGCCTGGTCCGGGTCTTGTGGCAGCAAGCGCCGCGGCCCGGGGTAGTGCAGGTCGAGGTATTCGATGATGGTACTGGCCTCCAGTACGGTGCGCTCGCCGTCGCGCAACACCGGGAAGCGCTTGATCGGCCAGCACTGCGCCAGCAGCGCCTGGGCGTCGGCGTCTTCGAGCGAGCGATAGATGAAGTCGGTGCCGTTCTCGTAGAGGGCGACCAGGACCTTCTGGCTGTAGGAGGAGAACGGATGGGCGAGCAGTTCGGGAGCGGGCATGTGGGTTTCCTGGGAGTGTCTCAGCCTAACGACGCACGAGCACCGGCCAGTTCGACACTCACGCACGCTGCGCGCCCTGTTCACCCAGGCCCGACGCCGGGCCGCCTACCTTGCGCAGCAGCGGCGCGTGTGCCGCGCCATCTGCGGAGGAATCATGATCAAGTGGGCCATTATTTTCGCCATCATCGGCATCATCGCCGGCGTGCTCGGCTTCGGCGGCCTGGCCGGTGCCTCGATGGGCATTGCCAAGTTCCTGTTCTGGGCCGGCATCATCATCGCGGTGATCCTGTTCCTGGTGGGCATGTCGATCGCCAAGAAAGTTTGAAGGCAGCGCGCCGGCCGGCTGGTACGGCCGGCGCGCGGTAGGTCCGGGTTCGAGGGGTCGATCACCCTAGGCGGCTTGGCCGCAGCTCAGAACTTCCACTCGAAACGGCCATTGATCGATCCGTCACGGCTACGGCGTGAGAACGCGCCGCCATAACCGAACTCCAGCTCCGTATTGCGCGAAGGCCGGGCCAGCAGGCTGACACCGACCAACGTCGCATTGCGAGCCAGTGGCGCGCCGCTGATCTGGAAGGTGTCGGCGCCAGACCACTTCGCCGCCAACGTTGGCGTGAACTCGCGTGAAGCCTGCTGGTACGCGAGCTGCCCGCGCAGCGATAGCGCGCCAGGGTTCGGCCCACCCAACGCGGCCTCCCAACGCAAGCCGGCGGTTCCGAGGTGGAGGTCCTGCGCCGGGCTGCCCCCGCTTAGCGCCGCCAGGCCGCCGGTTTCCGCCACGCCGGTCTTGCCCTGGCGCAAGTAGGTGTATTGCAGGAAGGGTTCCAGCGCCACCTGGCCATTGCTCCAACGGTAGGTGCCTTCGACGAATGCCTGGTCGGTGCGCGTGTCGTACTTGGCGACCAGGGTTTCCTGCAAGCCAGGCATCGTCACGCTACGTTGGCTTTTCACCTGCTGCCTGGAATGGACGTAGCCGGCACCCAGCCCCCAGGGTCCCCAGTGCTGGCCGGCGTAGACGCCGATGTGATTGGCCCGCACCCGCGCTTTCGACTGGCGGTCGGCTACCTTGGTTTCGCCCTTGCCGTGGCCGAGCATGGCGCCGAGGGTCCAGCCACTGTCGAGTTGCAGGTCATAACCGGCCAACAGCACATTGCCATCGAAGCGGGCGGCGGCGGCATTGCCGTTGCCATCGAGCCGATCACTCTGGTGATCAGCGCGCGCCCACAGGCCCTGGCGCGGTGCGTGCGAGTTGGCATCGGCCGATGCCTGGCCGGATCGCCTGGCCCGTGCCAGCAGCGTTTCACGCGGAATCCGGCTGCTTTCCAGTAGCAGCGCCCGGGTGCTGGCATGCACCTCGCCACTCAGCTGGTCGAACGCCTGTCGCGCACCTTGTGGCGACAAGGTCAGCATGCTTCCCAGTAGCGGCTGGCGGTTGTCCTGGGCATCGGCCGCGGCGGCGACGGCGCGCTGGTTGGCGGTGGCAGCGGCGCTGCCCAACGGTAGCCCGCGACCGAGCATGAGGCTGGCCGAGGTCGGCGTGTAGCCGGCGACGAATGCCAGGAACGTGGAGGGCGAAGCCGGGAGGGTGAATTGGCCTTCGATGCCTTTGGCCGCAGTCAATACGGTGAAAGACTGGCCCAGCTGTTCGATCGAGGGAGTGGCGGTGACTGCGATCCGGCCGCCTTCGATACGCGCCTTGCCGCTGACCGCCAGCATGTCGGCGTCGCCATTGGCGGCCAGGTCGACCCGATACAGCGCGCTGGCCAGATGGGTGTAGTCACCGTCCACGCGCAGCTGGCCGATTCGTGCGCCGCCCTCGACGCCGGGCGAGATCACACCGGCCACGCGGGTGCTGCCGAGCTGGCCAGTGCCCTCGAGCACGCCATCCGCTTCGACCGAGGTCGAGCCGCCAGACACCTGGCCGTCGATCCGCGCGCGACCGCTGTGTACGGTGAGCGCTGGTACGGACATGAGCGCGCCCTTTGCCACCAGCAGCTGGCCGCCGGTATGCACGTTCAGCGCACCGGTAAGCGCGTTGCTTCCGGTCAGCTCAAGCATTCCGCCGCGCACATCGGCGCCTGCGAACGTATTGTTGCCCGCCAGGCGCAGCCAACCCTGTCCGTCCTTGCCCAGGCGGCCCGGTCCGCCGATGTCGTTGCGCCATTCGTCCCACGCCTCGCCTTGCCAGACCTTGGCGCCGCCGGCGCGCTGGTTCATCGTGACCTGGGTATCCACGCGCAACTGCCCGGGGCCATCGATCGCCTTGCGCAGATTGAGTGCGCCCCAGCCGAAGACCGGATCGACCCCAGGTGCGCCCAGGTCGGTGGCGGTGGTCAACATGACATCGCGGACCTGGGCGTTGTCGAGATAGGGATAACGCTCCATCAGCACCGCCAGCGCGCCGGTGACCACTGGCGTGGCGAAGGATGTGCCGGTCTTTGCACTGTGCCCGCCCACTTGTATCCCTTCCTCGACCTGCAGGCCGGTCACCTTGCCGGCGGCGTCGCGGATCGGGGTTGCGCTTGCTTTGCTGCGTTGAGGGTCGATCTCCGCGCTCAGCAGCTGAGTGCCGGGCGCGGAGAGGCACCACTGCGCGGCCGCACCACAGCGGGTCGAATCGCTATGCATCGTGCTTGTGCTCTGCAGATTGGCTACCGCCAGCCACAGCCGCTCGACGTCGGGTCGGGTCGCCGGCAGCAGCGCACCTTCACCCGGGGGCTTGGCGCTGTCATTGCCGGCTGCAAAGACCTGGATCATTCCGTGCACACGTGCGGCCCCCGCCCACGCGTCTTTCTCCCGCTCGCGCGTCTGCGCGGCTCGCTGTGCCTGCTCGGGATCCTCCGCGTCCTTCGGGTCGATCGCAGCCACGTCCCAGCTGTTGTTGATCACGCGTACGCCGCGTGCCGCCATGTCGGCATAGGCGGGCTTCCAGGAGCCTGGCGCGTTTTCCTGGCTCACGGTGATGCCATTGGGAAGGTCCGCTGCCGCGGCCAGGTCCATGTACTTGTGCGCCTGGACGCGGGCGCTGGCAAGGTTCGCGCCGAACGCTACACCATGCATGCCAGTGCCATCGCGGCGGGCAAGCGCCTGCGAGGCCACCGCAGTGCCATGGCTTTCATAGGAAGCGCCAGGCCGCACGTCGTTCTCAATCAACGTTTGTCGCGTGGCCTCATCGATGTTGTCGGGTACATCCTGGTAGACCACCTGCGTCGAATGGCCGGTGGCGTGGAAACAGGCGTCCTCCGTGACCGTCGGCGACGCCGCACAACGGCCGCCCCCGGGCAACGGGTCGGCCACCAGGATCGACTGCTTGTGGACCGCGGCCAATTCGGGATGATCGAACATGACCCCGCTGTCGGTCACGCCCAACCAGATGTTGCGCCCGTTCAAGCCGCGCGCGTAGGCATATTGGGCCTGGATCATGCCAAGCGCCTGGTTGGCCCGGAATTCCGGCGTGACCCAGCTGTCCGGCGCACCCAGCGCGCCGGGTGCCGCTTGTGCGCAGGCGGCGCTGCTGAGGACCAGCGCCGTGGCCAGTGTCAGTGGCTGGAGTTTGCACAGGCGGGAAGGTCGAAGTTCAAGCACGGGCAGCGTTGGCATGGGAATCCTCTGTTGATGCTGGCCACTGCCTCATGCCCCGCACGCCGGCCAGCAGGCGCGCGGGGACAGGGCGGCTTCTCAGGAGAGCGCCAACCAGGAGACGGAGGGCAACGATCCGATGCGTGCACCCGGCCGAGATACGCGACCTGTCTGAACTCGGCATCCGCGTTCAGCGGCAGTCGCGCGGCGGTAGCGGAACGCTTCAGGTTCGAGGTGACACGCCCTTCACGAAACCGCCCCTAGGCTGGCGACCGAGGTTTGGAGGGCGGCAGGTGGAAGCGATCGAGGTGGCGGCAGGACCGGTCGTGGATACCGGGCTGGAAGATGACCTGCGCGAACTGGCGCTGCTCATCCGCAGCGTGAGCGATTACGCCATCTACATGCTGGACGCGCACGGCTACGTGCGTACCTGGAACCCGGGTGGTGAGCGCATCAAGGGCTACAGCAAGGCCGAAGTGCTTGGCCTGCATTTCTCACATTTCTTCACCGAAGAAGATCGCGCCGGAAAGCTGCCCGATCGCGTGCTGCAGATCGCCCGCGATCAAGGCAAGTTCGAAGGCGAGGGCTGGCGGGTGCGCAAGAATGGTTCGCGCTTCTGGGCCAGCGTCGTCGTCGACCCGATCTGGCGCGGCGAGGAGCTGGCCGGTTTCGCCAAGGTCACGCGCGATATCACCGAGCGCCACGAGGCACAGCAGCGTTTGCAGCAAGCGCAGGCGCAGCTGGCCGAAGTCCAGAAGATGGATGCGGTCGGCAAGCTCACCCTGGGGCTGGCCCATGATTTCAATAATTTGCTGGCGGTGGTGGTCAATTGCCTGGAATTGATCGACCTGCGCCCCGGCACCGATGCGCGCGCCCATGAATTGGTCAGCGTGGCGCAGCGCGCCATTGACCGCGGCACCTTGCTGACCCGGCAGTTGTTGTCCTTCGGCTGTGGCCAGGCCATGGTGCTGGAGCGGCATCGCGTCGATGGCCTGCTGCGGCGTTCCTGCGAGCTGTACCGGCGCGCCTGTGGCGGCCGGCTGCACTTCAACGAGGCGTTGGGAGAGGTGGGCGAGATCGATGTCGACGCCGGGCAGCTGGAGGCGGCCATCCTCAACCTGGTGGTCAATGCACGCGATGCCTGTAACGAGGGCGGCGAGGTGCAGTTGCGTAATTCGGTGTGGGAGGGGTGCTCGCCCTATGCGCCGGACCAGGCGCCGCGCACCTACGCCCGCATCGAAGTGGCCGATACCGGCCCCGGCATGGAGGCCGCGGTGGCGGCGCGGGCCTTCGAGCCGTTCTTCACCACCAAGACGGTGGGCCAGGGCAGTGGCCTGGGCCTGAGCCAGGTGTTTGGTTTTGCCGTACAGTCCGGCGGGTTTGCCGTCATATCCAGCGAGCCAGGCCGGGGCTGTACCGTGGCCGTTTGCTTGCCGCTAGCCATGGAGCATCAGCATGTCCAATGAACCCCTCGTCCTGTTGGTCGAAGACAACGAAAGCCTGCGCGAACTGATGCGCGATGCGTTGCCGGACTTCGGCTATCGGGTGGTGACCGTCGACGACGGCCGCCAGGCGCTCGCGCTGCTCGAGAGCGGCGAGCGTTTCGACTTCGTCTTCAGTGATGTCAGCATGCCCAACGGGGTGTCGGGCATCGAACTGGCCGCGCACAGCGCGCGGCTGCAGCCGCGCGCGCGGGTGATCCTGTCATCGGGCTATGCGCGGGCGCAGCTGCCGCCGCTGCCGGAAAACGTCACCTTCCTGCCCAAGCCCTACCGGCTGCCGCAATTGCTCGGCATGCTCGACAGCGCGCAGGCGGTGGCGCGCTGAGCCTTTCGCCGCGCCTTACGGCGTGGCGTGCAGGGCGATGTTGAGCTGGTCGATGGTGACGATCCAGTCGGCATCGTCGATACGCTCTTCTCGCAGCAGCGCAGCTTGCGAAGGGCTCCAGAACGGCGCTTCTTCCAGGCGCATGGCATCGGGCAGCGGCGAATGCTGCGCGATGAACTGGCCGATGCTGGCCTCATCGGCCGGCAGCCCGAGCTGGGCAAACAGTTCGGAGAACGGGTGAACGGACTTTTCCATGGCTACCTGCGGGTTTGCCGCCCAGTGCGGCGCGGCCTGAATGCTAGCCTGAACCGATGTGCGCGGCACGTCAGCGAACTTGTTCCCGCCCGCATGGGCACCCATGTGGCGATAACGACCACACGCAGGAGACCGTCATGGCAACCGGATGGGCCGGCGATGGCGCGGTGCAGGACCAGATCGACGCCACCGTCGACGATGCGATCAAGCGCGCGCGCAGCCAGCTGCCGCAAGGACCGAGCCTGACGCATTGCGAGGAATGCGATGCGCCGATTCCCGAGGCGCGACGCAAGGCCGTGCCCGGCGTACGCCTGTGCGTGGCCTGCCAACAGGCGCGCGATGAAGAAGAGGCCGGGTTCAGTGGCTACAACCGCCGTGGCAGCAAGGACAGCCAACTGCGCTGAGCGGCTGGCCCAAGTGGTGGCGTAGCCATCCGGCGACCTCCTCATCGCACAGGCGCCAGCCGGCGGCAGCCTCCACGCGCAGGCACCACTGCCGCTGCGACCCCGCCACGCGCAGCTCCAGCGCGGCGTGCGGCAGCGGCAGCTCGCAGCCTTGGGGGCATACCATCAAGAGCAGACCCAGTAGCGGGGCAGGCATGGCGCGATGTCCTTGGTAGACGCAGGCGGGGGCCGCGAGCTCACCGGGTTGGATGCAGCGAGCGCCGGCAGGGTTTAAACGACCGGCCGGCCGGGAGGCGCTGGCCGCTTTAAACCTTTTGTCGCCCCGGCACATCCAAGGGATATGCTCGACGCCACCGTGCCTGCCCTCCGCGCCCCCCAAGCCCTTGCCGTCGAGCCCGACGACGACCGCCTCGCCCGTGCCGCAGCGGCGGGCGACCGGCAGGCGTTCGAGGCGATCTATCGGCGCCATTCGCCGCGGCTGTACGCGGTGGTCTGGCGCTTGTGCGGCGGCCAGGCGGCGCGGGCCGACGACGTCCTGCAGGACGCCTTCATCCGTGCCTGGCGCGCGTTGCCGCAGTTTCGTTTCGAAAGCGCGCTGGCGACCTGGCTGCACCGGCTGGCGGTCAACACGGCGTTGATGGACCTGCGCGCGCGCAGTGCCGAAGGTGAACCGGCCGACGAAGCGGTGCTGGCCGAACTGCCGGCGCGCGAAAGCTGCCAGGCACAACGCATCGACCTGGAGCGCGCGTTGCAGACCTTGCCACCGCGTGCGCGTGCCGTGCTGGTGCTGCACGATGTCGAAGGCTGGAAGCACCAGGAGATCGCCGAGGTATTGCAGATGGCGGTCGGTAGTTCGAAAGCACAATTGCATCGCGCCCGCGGGCTGCTCCGCGTGCGCATGGGAGAACCTGCATGACCCTTCCTTCCGACAACCACGACCTGCTCGCCCGACTGCGCGCGTTGCCAGCACAACGCACGCCGCCCGAATCGGTGTGGCAAGGCATTAGTGCTGCACTGGATGAGGCACCCGCCACAACTGCGGCGCCGCTACCTCGGCACGGACGCGCGTCCACGCGCCGCCGCTGGCGGCTGCCGCTGAGCCTGGCCGCAGCAGCCTCGCTGGCGGCGATGGCGGTACTGCTGCTGCCGGCGCGCGCGCCGGTCCCGGCGCCACCGGCGCAGGCCGCGCCGCTATTGGCGCAGGCCGAAGCGATGTCCGGCGAATACCGCCAGGCCATGGCCGCGTTGCCCGCCACCACGGTGCCGGCCGAGCTGCAGCCGGCCCTGCGCGACCTCGATGCCAGTGCCGCGCAGATTCGCAGCGCGTTGCGCGAGCGGCCCGATGCCGGCTATCTGCTCGGGCAACTGCGCCGCACCTACGACAAGCGCCTGGAACTGACCCGCATGGCCGCGCGTGATGCGTCGGTCGGCATGACCTGATAGCCAATGGAGCACATGATGAAACCCTCGCCGGCCACTACTTTGCTGTTTGCCGCTCTCCTGCTGGCCGCAGCCACGCCCGCCTTGGCGCAAGACAGCGTCAACGAGCGCCACACCCTCGCTGCCGGTGGTCGGGTGGAGCTGGACAATGTCGCCGGTGAAGTCCACGTCCGTGGCTGGGATCGCAACGAGGTCGTGCTCACCGGGCAGCTCGGTGAAGGCCAGCGGCTGGACGTGCAGAGCAGCACCAATCGCGTGCAATTGCGGGTGGTCTATCCGCAGAACAGCCACCGTTCGAACGGCGCGCGCCTGGAGCTAAAAGTGCCGCGCGGTGCCGAGTTGTCGGCGCAAACCGTCAGCGCCAACCTGGACATGGCCGACCTCGACCTGGCGCGGCTGCAAGCGCAAACCGTATCGGGCCAACTGCAGGCGCAAGGCAAGGCGCGCGAATCGGCGTTGTCCACCGTCAGCGGCTCGCTGCAATCGCAACTGGCCACGCAGCGGCTGCGGGCCAACACCGTCAGCGGCCGTATCCGCGCCGGCGGTGGAGTGGGCGGCGATATCGCGGTGGAAACCGTATCGGGCAGTATCAACCTTGACGCAGGCCCGCTCTCGCGTCTGCGCGGGGAGACGGTGTCGGGCAGCATGGACATTGGAGTGGGCGGCCTGGCGCCGGGCGGCAGCGTTGAACTGCAGAGTGTGAGCGGCAGTATCGGTCTGCGCCTGCCCAAGGAAATTTCAGCGCGCCTGCGCGTGGAAACCTTCAGTGGTGATATCGACAGCGATGCCGGTACGGTGGAAAAGCCGGACTATGGCCCTGGCCGCAGCCTGGAGACCCAGTTGGGCAATGGCAATGGCGATGTCGATATCGACTCGCACTCCGGCACGGTGCGGGTGCGGCGCGGCGGCTGAGCGCCGCCGCGAAAATCGTCAAACGGCCGGGTTCAATCGCCGTCGTGATCATTGGCCGGCCGGCCAGGACGGAAGAAGGTGGGCAACACCTCGATCCGGCCGCCGGACTTGCGGAACGCGGCCAGGTCGGCGGCGATGCGCTCGCGGTTGAGCGGCTGCGACTTGCCATCGGCGCGTGAAACGGTGGGCTGGATCTTCTGCTTGCTGGGACGTGCCATGGAACAGCTCTCCTGATGTGGGGCAGGGAAGCCGGCGGTAAACCGGGCCGGCGACGGTGCGTGGAGGCTGCCTCGGGGTGAAGCCGGCCGGCCAGCTGGAGCCGGCAGGAATGCGAGGCGGGATCACGCGAAAGACGCCGAAGCGTCGGGCGGCGCCAGGAAGCGCCGCAGGCGTGCAGCCTACGCCCGCTGGCGTAGAGCTTTGTTAACGGGCGTTAATGTGAGGCCAAGCGCGCCGAAAATCGCCTATCTACCGGCATCTTCGCCGGCGCTGTGGCGATTTTCGGGCATTTTCAAGACTGGCCGCCTCAGGTTGCGCTGACTTCGCCAATACGGCCCAGGTAATCGAGCTTGCCGATGGACACGCCCTGGTTGCGCAAAATCGCGTAGGCCGTGCTGATGTGGAAGAAGAAGTTGGGCAGGGCGAATTCGGTGAGGTAGCGCGCGCTGTCAAAGCGCGCCTGCAGCGGTCCGAACTTCAGCGTGATCTCGCGATCGGTCTCGAACGCCGAAGCCGGCACCGCCAGCAGATAGTCGATCGTCGCCGCCACACGGGCCTGCAACTGCTCGAAGCTGGCCTCGTTGTCTTCCATCTTCGGTGCGGCCACGTCCGAGAGCCGCTGCACGCTGAGCTTGGCGGTGTCGCTGGCGCGTTGCACCTGCGCCGACAGTGGCAGCATGTCCGGCGCCAGGCGCGCGCCGATCAGGGTGGCCGGGTCGAGCGATTGGGCGGCGGCGTGGGCCTGGCCCTGGCCGAGCAGGTGCGAGAGTTGGCGCAGGCCGTGCACGAGTACGGGCACGGAGGCCTGGTGGAGGGAGAGCGACATGGGCAGGTCCGTTGATCAGTGAGCCGGCAGCATAGCCGCGCGCGCTGTCGCCGCCGCCAGCGCCGGCCGGACACAGTGTTGCGCGGTCAGGCCGCGGCGAGCGCCAGGCCCTGGACCACGCCGAACGACGGATCCCCCTGGACCAGGCGGGCGCCCGGGAAGCACGCCATCACCCGGTCGCGCACATACCCGGCACGCGACATCCCGCCGGTGAGGAACACCACGCCGGGCACCTGGCCGATGTCGACCACCACTTGTCGCAGCAGCGTCTCCAATTCGTCCAGGTAGCTGCCGGCAGCGCCCACCAATGCGCTGGCGCTGGTCTCGGTGGCCAGCGCGGCTTCGATGAAATCCAGCGACTCGGCATGGCTGCCGGCCTCGCTCAGCGCGATCTTGCTGCGCTCCACCGCGCGATACAGCCGCGCCGTGTTGCCGGCTTCCTGCAAGGCGCGCAGGCGGTCTTCGTACGGAGCCGGCACGCCTTCATAGCGATGCTGGCGGAAGTCGCGCTGGCGCGGCAGGTCTTGCACCATGGCCGCCTCGACGTAGTGGTGCGCCGGCACCCGGGTGCTGCCGCGGCCAAACAGCGGCATGAAACCGGCCAGGCTGAGCGCCAGGTCGATGTCGGTGCCGCCGCGTGCCACGCCCCAGGCGCGGTGTACCTGCGGCGGGGCCGTGCCGCCGACGCTGGCATAGGCGATATCGGTGGTGCCGCCGCCGATATCCACGATCACCGCTTCGTGGCGCTCGGCGCTGCCGGCGTGATGGTGCATGGCCGCGGCCGCGGGTTCTTCCAGGAACTCGATCTCGTCGAAGCCTGCGTAGCGCGCGGCTGCCTCCAGGATCTCCAGCGCCTGCGCGCTGCCGGCCTCGCCGATCGAACTGCGGAAGCGCACCGGCCGGCCAATCAAGGCGCGGCGAATGTTGTGGTCGAACTGGCGCGAAGCGGTGAGGCGGATATGTTCGAGGATGTGGCCGGCGATACCGGTGATGGTCTGGCGCGCGCGCGGGTGCAGGCTGTAGCCGAGCATCGACTTCGGGCTCTGCACCAGGTTGCCCTCGTTTTCCAGGAAATAGGCTTCCAGCGCCTCTTCGCCATACACCGCGTTCTGCAGCAGGGCGGCGGAGCTGGCGGGTTCCCGCACCGCCTCTTCCATCCACTGCCGGCGTACCACCCGGACCGCATCGCGGCGCAACCCGGCCTCGTCGCGGTGGCGGCCGGCGGCAGCGGCATCGCGGCGACCTGCGTCGATCAGCCGCTCGACCTCGTGCTCCATGGCCGCTGTCAGCGCGAAGTCATTGGGGTCGCGCATGATTTCGGGGAAGTACACCGTGGTGCGGAACTGCAGGGCCTGGCCAAAACGCACGGGCGCGACCTGGCCGTCGATGACTGCCGCGGCGGCGGAATTGCTGGTGCCGAAATCGATGCCCAGGCGCATGGGTTCAGAGAGTGACACGGCCGCGCCGCGGGCCGCGCATTCTACGGGATGCCGCCGCGACGGCGTGCATCACCGCGTCAGTCCTCGCGCGCTGCCTGCTCGCGCGCCTGGCGCCGCGCATGCCATACCTCCGGTGTCTGCGGCTTGACGAAGAGCGCGACCAACTCGGGATGTTGCTGGCGCGCGGCCTGCTCGATGCGGCCGATGCACGCTTCAATCTGCGGGGTGGTGCGGCTGTCCTCGAACTCGGCGCTGAGTGCGGCGACCACCTGGTTGGGTCCCATCTGCATGGTCAGTACGCCGTTGGCCGCGCGCACATCCGCATCCTGCCCGGCGATGGCCAGGAGCGACTCGGCCATGCGCGGGTGCGCCGGCTCGCCGATCAGCAGGCCCTTGGTCTCGCGCGCGAGCAGGAAGGCCGTCACCGCCAGCACCGCGGCAATGCCGATCGACGCGACCCCATCCAGTTCGGGCATGTCCAGCAGCTGCGCCGCCAGCAGGCCGGCGAAGGCGATCAGCAGGCCGAGCAGGGCCGCGGTGTCTTCCAGCAGCACGGTGAAAGTGCTCGGATCCTTGCTCTGCCGAAACGCGGCGAAATAGCCCAGCTTGCCCTTGCGCCGACGGAACTCGCGCAATGCGATCCACCACGAGGTGCCTTCGAAGGCGAAGGACACCGCCAGTACCGCGTAGGCCAGTGCATGGCTTTCGGCCGGTTGTGGGTGGCGCAGGTGCACGATGCCTTCGTACAGCGAAATGCCCGCGCCCATGGCGAACACCAGCAGGGCGACGATGAAGCTCCAGAAATACAGCTCGCGTCCGTAGCCGAAGGGGTGGGTGGGTGTCGGTGCCCGTTCGGCGCGGCGCAGGCCGTACAGCAACAACACCTCGTTGACCGTATCGACCAGCGAATGCACGCCTTCGCTGAGCATGGCCGAACTGCCGGATACCGCGGCCGCGATGAACTTGGCCGTGGCGATGGCGAGATTGCCGGCCAGAGCGACATACACGACAAAGCGCGAACCTTGCGAGGCACTCACCACATGACTCCTGCAGCGACCTGAGGTGCCGATCTTGCGCAAGCGCCCGTGCCGCGCATGTGTAGGCCCGGCACCGCCGTACAATGGCCCTCTCTGTCCAGTAGTGATGTGCCATGTCCGCCGTTCCCGCCTGCCCGCAATGCACGCTTGAAAATACCTATGCCGACGGCAGCCTGTTCGTCTGCGCCGACTGCGGCCACGAATGGGGCGCTGGCGAGCCGGCGGCGGCCGGTGCAGTCGTGCGCGATTGCAACGGCAATGTGCTGGCGGCAGGCGACACCGTCACCGTCATCAAGGATCTCAAGGTCAAGGGTTCCTCGATCCCGCTCAAGCAGGGTACGGTGATCCGCAACATCCGCCTGGTCGAAGACGACCCGGAACACATCGAAGGCCACTCGGACAAGATCAAGGGCCTGGTGTTGAAGACGATGTACCTGCGCAAGGCCTGAGCGCTCAGCGCGGCGTCTCGGGCGGGTCGGAATCGAGCACCTGCACCGGGGCATTGGTGGTCTCGGGCAGGATCGGCTGGTCCGTGGCGACCAGCACCACGCCGGGCGTCAGCAACGGCAGCACATTGGCCAGGAAGCCGGCGGGCACCTGCAGCCGGCCGACCGTGTCCGCTTCCAGCGCCCGGCCCGCGTCGGCCTCGCCAGGAATACCGATACGCATCCAGTTCGGCATGCGCTGGCCCGGCAAGCCCGGCAGTTCGCCCGGCAGGAAACCCTGGCCGACGATGAAGGCCTGGGTGCCCACCGGCGATTGCGCATCACGCAGGGCGATGCGCGCCCGGCCGATCTCCACGCCATTGCGGAATACCAACAGTTGCTGGTCGGCCGTACTCATCACCATCGACACCGGCCCGCTGGGCGAGGACAACGGCTGCCAGGTATAGGCCTGGCCGTCGCCCAACGGCAGCAGCGGTCGTTCGGCGCCGGTGAGCGGATCGATCGGGCTGACCGCGCGTGGATGCACCACGTCCTCGCTATCGACCCCCGCCTGGGCGACCACCACCACCATGCCCATGTTCGAGTTCTCGAACAGCAGCCGCGCAAATTCCGTGGGCAGGTGCACGCAGCCATGTGACTCGGGATAGCCCGGCAGGCCGCCGGCATGCAGCGCGACCCCGCCCCAGGTCAGCCGCTGCTGGTAGGGCATCGGCGCACTGTTGTAGATATTGGAGCGGTGATCCTTGTCCTTCTGCAGGATGGTGAACACGCCAGTGGGCGTCTCGTAGCCGGCCTTGCCGCTGGAGATGGTGGTCACGCCGATCAGGATGCCGTTGCGATACGCATAGGCGCGCTGCTCGGTCAGGCTGACGATTACCGCCATCGGCCCCCAGCCCTTGCTCACGCCGCCCCAGATCCATTCACCCGGCTTGAGGTCCGCTGGCGACGTACTGGCCGGACTGGACTGGCGCGCGCCCCAGGTGGGGACAGCGAGGACGGTGGTCGGCAGGCCCAGGGCGAGTGCCAGGACGAGTGCGCGGGTACGAGCGAACCGGGCGAATGCGGGCATGGGAGGGTCCTTCGCGGGGTAGGGCGATCGTAGCAAGCGTCCTGCACGCGCGCGTGCAGGCGCTCGACTTCGCGGCAAGCTGCAGCAGTGAAAGCGCTACGCGCCCTGCGCCAGCGTCGGATAATCCGTATAGCCCTTCGCTCCACCGCCGTAGAGCGTGGCGGCGTCGAGCGGGTTGAGCGGGGCGTCCAGGCGCAGCCGTTCGGCCAGGTCGGGATTGGCGATGTAGGCGCGACCGAAGGCCACCGCGTCGGCATAGCCTGAGGTGATCGCGTGCTCGGCCATGGCCTTGTCGTATCCGTTGTTGGCAATCCAGGGGCCGCGGAACTTCGCCCGCAGTGCGGCAAAGTCGAACGGCGCCACGTCGCGCGCGCCGCCCGTGGCGCCCTCGATGACGTGGATGAAGGCCAGCCCGCCGATGGCATCCAGGCGCTCGACCGCATGCTCGAACAGCGCCTGTGGGTGGCTGTCGTGGGCGTCGTTGACCGGCGTCACCGGCGACAGCCGCACGCCGGTACGGCCGGCACCGATCTCGGCGGCAATGGCCTGCGTGACCTCTACCAACAAGCGGCTACGATTCTCGACGCTGCCACCGTAGGCATCCTCGCGGTGGTTGCTGCCGTCGCGCAGGAACTGGTCGATCAGATAGCCGTTGGCCGCATGCAGCTCGATGCCGTCGAAGCCTGCCGCGATCGCGTTGCGCGCGGCGCGCACGTAATCGGCGACCAGCGCCGGGATCTCTTCGATGCCCAACGCACGCGGTTCGGAAACATCCTCGAAACCTTGCGCGGTAAACGTCTTGGCGTGGGCGCGAAGCGCGCTGGGCGCTACCGGCACCTGGCCGGGCGGCAACAGGCTGGTGTGGGAAATGCGCCCTACATGCCACAGTTGCACCACGATGCGCCCGCCGCGCGCATGCACGGCCGCGGTGACCGCCTTCCAGCCTTCAATCTGCGCGTCGGTGTAGATGCCTGGGGTGTCGAGGTAACCCTGGCCAAGCACGTTGATCTGCGTGCCTTCGGCGACGATCAGGCCGGCGCTGGCGCGCTGCGCGTAGTACTCGATCGCCAACGGGTTGGGGACTTGCCCGGCAAGCGCGCGGTTGCGCGTGAGGGGCGCCATCACCAGGCGGTTGGCCAGCGTGATATCGCCCAGTTGGGTCGGCGTGAACAGGACCGAAGGGGTCGCGGCGTGGGAATCAACCATGGCAGGCGCTCGTTGGGGGAGGGCGCCATGATGCCCAGCTCGCGCCACGGGTGCCCGTTGCAAGCGCGGGAAAGTGCTTTCCGCCGCCTCAGCGCGAGGACAGGTCGCCGGCGCGCTCCAGCCGCCGCAGGCCTTCAAGCTTGGCCTGGTAGCGGCTGCGGTCGTCTTCGGGCCCGAGATCGCGCGCGCGGCGCATTTCCCGTTCAGCCAGGCGGCTGTTGCCGAGCAGGAAATAGACCCGGGCCAGGCCGAAGTGGAATTGGTGCGCGCTGGGGTATAGATCCACCGCGCGCCGGTAATGGCTGATGGCGCGGTCGTAATGACCCTCGCTCTCTGCCTGGCGGCCCAGCATGAACTGGTAGAACGGATCGACCGCGCGGATCTGCTCCAACTGGCGCAGGATGGCGTCGGCGCCGGCGTTGTCGCCCAGGCGCCGATACAGGTTGACCGAGTTGGACAGCGTGGCCACATGCGCCGGGTTCAGTTGCAGCGCCTGCGCATAGGCGGCAGCGGCCGCTTTCAGGTCGCCTTCGCGGGCGTCGAGGACACCGATGTTGTTCCAGATGTTGGGCAGGGTGGCATCCATCTTCAGTGCCTGCTCGTAGTACACCCGCGACGCGGCGTTCTGGCTGGCGGCCATCAGCTCGCTGCCACGGTTGTTGTAGTAGTGCGCGAACAGGCGTTCGTCGCTGATCACCTTGGGCCCACGGCGGTCCATCAGCACGCTGGCATCCAGGTCGACGGTGCCGGTACGCCCATCGATGCGGACCTGGGCGTTGACATGGCCGAAGTTGTAGATGGTGCGCTGGTCCTGCCACCAACTGAGTACCTGGCCGACCTCCTGGGCGCGTGCATTGATGCCGGCCTCGCGCGCAAGCGCAACGAAGAACAGGGTGAAGGACAGGCAGTTGGCGCTGCCCTGGGCATAGGTCTCGGCGACGGTGTGGGTGGCGTCGGTCTCGTAGCGCAACGCCAATGCGTCTTCATCGAAGATCAGGTGCACCAGCGCGCGCAGGCGCTCGTCCTGCGATCCCCGGAGCGGTACCTTCGCGCGCAGCAGGCGTCGCAGCTCGGGCGGCACGGCAAGCAGTTGTTGCGGGGTGGGCGGTGGCAGCAACGGCGCGGCGGCGGTGGTCGTGCTGGCAAGTTGCACCGGGTCGGCGAGGCTGTCGCTGCGCAACGAGGTGGCCGCGGCCTGTACCTGCGGCGGCGGTTGCGCGGGAACGGGAGGGGCGGCCGTTGTCGCCGCGGCGAGCACAAGCGAAAGCAGCGTGGCCATCTGCATCTCCCGCGACGGTCGCACCGTCGCCCATGGGCTAAGCGCAGTGTATGCCTGTTGCGGGCAAGTGGCGCAGCGGGCGGATAAGTGGTTTTGCGGCACTGCGGCAAAACACAGGCGCCTGCGCCGACATCGCTTCGGCACGCTCTGCTAGTATCCGCGCCCCCCCTGCCTGCAGCCGTGCCGCGTCATCGGATGAGCCGACAGTTCCTCTATCTCTCATCGGCCGAAGCGCAACTGAGCCTCGGCTTTGGCCCAGCGCGACCGACCGAAAGCCTGTTCTTCGCCCTGCGCCCGCCTGCGGCGGTGGTGCAGGCCGCGCGCAGCACCGCCGAAGCCCTGGTCGCGCAGCGCCCGGGCGCTCGCCTGGTATCGGCCGAGCGTCTGCACGTCACCCTGCACTACCTGGGCCAGTACGCCGGCCTGCCGCCCTCGTTGCTGGCACGCGCGCAACGCGCGGCGGAGCACCTGCGCATCGCGCCGTTCGCACTGGCATTCGATCGCGTGGCCAGCTTCGGCGGCCAACGTCGCGATTTGCCGGCGGTGGCGCTGGGAAATGACAGCAATACCGCCGGCGTGCACGCCCTGCATCGCGCCTTGGCCGATGCATTGATCCGCGAGCAATTGCAGGGCGACGCGCGCTTCACCCCGCATATCACCTTGCTCTATGACCGCGATGAAATTGCCGAGCAACCGCTCGCCACCCCGCTGGCCTGGCAGGCCGACGCGCTGTGGCTGTTGCGCAGCGTGCGCGGTGAGCGGCTGTACCGCGAAGAGGGCTGCTGGCCGCTACATGCCTGAGCCGCTTGGCGGCGCCGCCGCCGACGGCTAGGCTGCGCGCATGGATACGCGCCCGCTCCAGGACATCGTGCCGCTGCACCTGGACCCCGCGCAGTGGCGCGAGCTGCACGATGCCTACGCCACGCCGCCGCGTGCCTACCACCACTGGGGCCATATCGAAGCGGTGATGCAGCACTACGCCGCCGTCGCCGCCGGGCCCGGCTGGCGGCAGCCGCGCGAAACCGCCCTGGCGTTGCTGTTCCACGATGCGGTGTACGAGCCGGGGCGCAGCGATAACGAAGCACGCTCGGCCGATCTGGCGCGCGCAAGCCTGGCACGCTGGTGGCCACAGGCGGACCTGGATATCGAGCGCATCGCCGCGCTGATCCTGCTCACCGCCCGCCATGGCCAGTTGCGGCCCCAGGATGTGGATGCCGAAGCGGCGCTGCTGCTGGATTGCGACATGGCGATCCTGGCCGCACCGCCGGCGCAGTTCGACGCCTACGACCAGGCGATCGCCGAGGAGTATCGCGACCGCGTGCCGGCGTTCCTGTACCGGATCAACCGGCGCCGATTCCTGCGCGCGGTGTTGGCGATGCCACGGATTTTCCTCAGCGATTGGTTCCATGGGCGCTGTGACGCGCAGGCCCGGGCCAATCTGCAGCGGGCGATTGGCTGAGGGATCGGCCCGCGATCACGGCGTGCACCCCATGACTGGCTAGAATGTGCCGGTGTCGCTCTCATTCCTCGCCATGCCGCAGCCTGCCGCCGACCCTGACCATGATCCGCGCCCGCAGGCGCCGGTCGAGCCGGCGCCGAATGAGTGCTGTGACAGCGGTTGCCCGCTGTGCGTGTATGACCTGTACGCCGAGGAAGTGGCGCGGTATCGCCAGGCGCTGGCGCTGTGGCAACAGCGGCATCCCGATGCCGAATAATTCCCGTATCGCGCATCGCCGCGGTGCATCCCGACCCTGTGGATTGAAGCGCTCCCATGCCTCTTCGTGACGTGTTCCGATTCCTTCCTAGCGCGCTGGCGCTGCTCGGCCCCGCTGCCCTGGCCGCACCGGCCGCCGCGCCCGAGCAGGTCTCGCACGGCCGTTTCGAGAACATCCCGGTGCTGCAGCCGCAAGGCGAGCCGCAGCGGGTAGTGCTGTGGTTTGCCGGCGCCGGGCGCGATGCCGATGCGCGCCAGCGCCAGGTGCAGGCGTTGCGCGAAGACGGGGCGCTGGTGGCGGTGATCGATACCGCGCACCTGTACCGGGTGCTGGCCAAGGACGCCGGCAAGTGCGTGTTCGGTTCCGGCGACGTGGAGAATTTCTCGCGCTACCTGCAGGCCTATCTGCATATCCCGACCTACCGGCTGCCGCTGCTGGTGGGCGATGGCGAGGGTTCGGCGCTGGCTTATGCGGTGGCCGCGCAGGCGCCGGCCTATGTGCTGGCCGGCGTGGTCACCGACGATCTGTGCCCGGCCGCGGTGCCGACACGCGCGATTTGCGGGACGGGCGTAGGCCAGGCGGGCGCGTTGCAGCCGGCGAAGTTGCCGGTGCCCTGGCTGGCGGCTGCGGCAGTGGCGGGTGCGCGTTGTGAAAAGCCCGCGGCCACCGATTTCGTCGCCAGCGTGGCGCAGGCGCGCGTGCTTGCGCGCGCAACCGGGGGCGAGCTGTTGCCCGGCCTGCGCGCGGCGGTGCGTTCACTGGGCAGCCAGCGCGGCGTCAGCCTGCCGCCGCCACCTGCCGACCTTGAGGGGTTGCCGGTGGTGGAGGTGGCGGCGAGTGGGCAGGGTGATACGTTCGCGATCTTCGTGTCCGGCGATGGCGGCTGGGCCGGACTCGACAAGCAGGTGGCGGCCAAGTTGGCCGAGGCCGGTATCCCGGTGGTTGGCGTGGATTCGCTGCGTTATTTCTGGAGTGAACGAACGCCGGCCGGCTTTGCCGCCGACCTGGACCGCATTGCACGCTTCTACTCGCACCGCTGGCAACGGCCGAACGTGGTGTTGATCGGCTTCTCGCAGGGCGCCGATGTATTGCCCGCGGCCATCCCGCACCTGCCCGCCAGCACCGGCGAGCATGTAGCCATGACCGCCTTGCTCTCGGTCGGCAAGCTGGCCGACTACGAGTTCCATGTCAGCAACTGGCTCGGCGCCAACAACGACGGCCTGCCGATCGCGCCGGAGATCGCCAAGCTCGACCCGGCGCGCACGTTGTGCATCTATGGCGAAGGCGACCCGGACACCTTGTGCCCGCAGTTGCGCGCCAACCAGGTACGGCGCTTCCCGCTGCCTGGCGACCATCACTTCAAGGGCGACTACGCCGCGCTGGCACAGATCATCCTGCGCGAGTTGAAGGCCACCCCGCCGCGTTGATCGCGGCGTTTCAATCGCGCTCGCGGCGGCGCGGTTCCAGCGAGATCAGGCGGGTCACATCGAGCAGCGCCGCGGGCAGGTGCATGCCGCCCGGTGCCACCAGGTAGCGCGGGCGCCACAGCGGCGAGAACTTGGACTTGAATCGGCGCAGCCCGCTGAAGCCGTAGAAGCGCTCGCCATGGCGGGCCACGACATTGCCGAAGCGGTTCCAGCGCCCGGCCAGGCGGTGCTGGGCCAGGCCGGACAGCGGCGCCATGCCCAGCGAAAAGCGCTGGTAGCCCTGCGCGGCACCCCACAGGAACAGCTCGACGAACAGGTAGTCCATGGTGCCCTTGGGGGCTTCGTCGACGTGCCGCATCAGGTCCACCGACAGCTCGCCACCCGCCGGTGCACACCACAGGTTGGCGAAGGCAACGATGCGGCCTTCATGTTCGATCACCGCGACCGGGAAGCGGCTGAGATACGCGTCGTCGAAACTGCCAAGCGAGAACCCTTTTTCCTCGCCGGCCTTGTCTTCCAGCCACTGCCGCGAAATCTCCTCCAGGCGCGGCAGGTACGCGGGCACTTCAGCCGGCGCCAGCATGCGGAAGCTCAGGCCGCTGCGCTTGCCGCGGTTGAAGGCCTGGCGCAGTTCGGCGCGCTCCTTGCCTTCGAGCTGGAAGCCGGCGATCGGCACCACGGCTTCCTCGCCCAGTTTGACCAGGGTCAGGCCGAGATCGAGATAGGTCTGCCAGTGCTGGTCGCCGACCTGGTAGAACACCGGGCGCAGGCCGAGGCGGTCGGCTTCCTCGCGGAAGCGCCAGATCAAGCCGCGTACGACCTCCGGCGGCCCGACCGGGTCGCCCATCGAGATCAGCGAGCCGCCGTAGCGTTGCATCATTGCAAAGCCGCGCTGGGCTTCATCGCGCAGCAATGCCTTGTCGCCGGTGAGGACCAGGCAGGCCTGGGTATCGCCGCACTGCGCCAGGATCGGCGCCAGCGAGGCCAACGCGGCGTCGTCGGCCGGCGGCAGCGGCCGCCGCGTACTGTGCAGCAGGCGCGCCAGCCCGAAGGCGATCACCGCCACCGCCACCAGCAGCAACGCGCGCAGCGCACGCGGGGCATTGGCCGAGGTCGCGAACTGCCACCACAGCTCGCGCTGGTATTCGACGTGGCTGTAGACGAAGAACAGCAGCCACACCGTGGCCACCAGCACCAGCCCGAGGTTGCGCAGCCATGGCCACGACCAGGCCTCGTCCAGCAGTGCGCCTTCGCGGTAGAACTCGCGCCGCGACACCCACAGCGCCAGCGCTACCAGCAGCGCGCTCAGGGCTACCGGCACATGGCCGCCGCGCAACCAGGCCGGCAGCGGCAAGGCGACGCAGATCGCCAGGGCCAACACCCAGGCGGCATGGCTGCGGCGTTGCAGGCCTTGGCCGATCAGCAGCAGCGCCACGCCGCCGAGACTGGCCAGCAGGTGCGAGGTTTCCACCAGCGGCAAAGGCGCCACGCCTTCCCAGCGGCGCGGCATCGGCAGGGTGCCCTCGATGACCAGCGCCGCGCCGATCGCGAACACCGCAATGGCGATGACCTGCGGCAGCCAGGGCCGCAGCGTGAGCCAGGCCGCGCGCGCGGCCACGGTGCCGCGCGACATCGGCCGGCGCAGGCCCGAGGCCGCCGCCATCAACGTGGCCAGCAGCATCGGGAACACGTAGTAGGTGACGCGATAGACCAGTGCGGCCGCCAGCAGCGCCGCCGGCGCCACCCCCGGCAGCAGCTTGAGCAGGCTCCACTCGAACACGCCCAGCCCGGCCGGCACCGTGGATAGCAGGCCGGCCACCACCGCGACCAGGTACAGGCCGACGAAGCCGACATAGCCAGTGCCTGGGATCGGCGGCAGCAGCACGTACAGCGCGCCGCTGGCCAGTCCGAGCTCGATCACGCTGAGCACGGTCACGCCGAGCACGGTGCGGTAATCCGGCAACCACAGGGTGTGCGCCCTGATCGCCAGCGTGCGGCCCTTGCGCCCGACCGCCACCAGCATCGCCACGAACCCTACCAGCAAACCGATGCCCATCCCCTCGACCGTCGCCGGGCTCACCGGCAACGCCAGCGCCGCGGCCGCCGGCTCCAACGCCAGCGCCAGGCCCAGCAATACCCAGGCGCCGAAGACGAAGCCGAGCGTGCTGATCAACACCACCTGGCCGATCTCGCCCAAGGTCAAGCCGACCCGGCCATAACCACGCAGGCGCACCGCACCGCCGGTGAGCGCGGCGAACCCCAGGGTCTGGCCGACGGTGTGGGCCAGGAACGCGGTGATGGCGATGCGTGCTGGATGCAATTGCCGGCCACTGCGTTGCAAGCCGATCGCATCGAACAACACCAGGCAGGCATAACTGCTCAAGCCCAGTACCAGGGTCAGCACCACCTGGCGCACGCCGATGCCATGGAAGGCGTGGCGGATCGCGGCGTAGCCGTGGGTACTGAATTCCGCCGACAACGCCCGCAATGCCATCGCCAGGATGACCAGGCTGACGACGACCGGCACGGCGCGTCGCCAGCCGGCGTGCGGGGCAGACTTGGCGGCGGTATCCGTCATGGGCGGCAATCTCGTGGTACAGCAGCAGAAGAACCAAGCGCCTGCAGCAGCGGCAACCCACGCATCCGGCGTTCCTTCAACAAGGTCGCGGGCATCGTCGTGGCAGGAGCGCGGGCGGAAGGTGAAGGGCGGAGGGTACGGGGCGATCGGCCGAGGCGAAACATTGGCGCGCCCGCGGCAGGCGCGCATCATAAAGCCAACATCGCCCAGGCGGATGTGTCCATCCACGGCGCGCAGGAGGAAAACCGATGTCGTTGAGCCCAGTGTCAGATTCGCCGGCCTGGCCATCCTGGATCACGCGCACTGGCGCCCTGGCCACGGCGGCCGGCTGCGCCTTCTTGGCCTGGGTGCTGGTGCTGCAACTGCTGCGCAGCGACCTGTCCTGGACCCAGGCGCAACTGAGTGCCTACCTGCACGGCCCCTATGGCCTGTCACTGCGCGTGGCTTATTGCCTGCTGGCACTGTCCATGTCGCTCCAGGCGCTGGCGTTGCAGGCCAGCCTGGCCCCGGCGGCACGCAGCGGCGTCGTGCTGGGCCTGTTCTGGAGCGCCGCACTAGGCCTGGCGACCGTGGCCATCGGCGACAGCTACCTGCCGCAGTACGCCCCGGCCGCCGCCTTGTCGGTGCACCTGGTAGCCGCGCAGGCCGCCTTCCTGTGCGTGATCGCCGCGGTCCTGCTGCAATCCTGGCAGCTGCGTGCCGACCCCCACTGGCGCACACACGCCGCCCCGGCGCTCTGGCTCGGCGGCGTGGCCTTCGCCGTCCTGATTACCCACGCCGTGCTGCGGCTGGGCCCGCGCGGCCTGGGCCAGAAAAGCGCGATCGCCCTGATCGTCGCCTGGCTGATATGGAGCGGCCTGCGCCTGGCGCGTGGCCCCCAGGCTGCACGCTCACGCCGAACGCGTGACAATGCAAACGACTTGTCGACCGAGGAATGCTGATGTTGCAACGATACGAAACCGGCCCACGGATGTCGGAAATGACCGTCCACCACGGCGTGTGCTATCTCGCCGGCCAGATCGCCGAAGACCCCAGCGCCGACATCAAGGGCCAGACCCGCCAAGTACTGGCCGAAATCGACCGCCTGCTCGCCTTGGGCGCCAGCGACAAGACCAAGATCCTGCGCGCGGAGATCTTCCTGGCCGACATCAGCGACTTCGCGGCGATGAACGAAGTCTGGGACGAATGGGTCGCCCCCGGCTTCACCCCGGCACGCGCCACCGTAGAGGCCAAGCTCGCCTGCCCGGACTGGAAGATCGAGATCGTCATTACTGCGGCGATCTAAGATCGCCGCCTGGCTCCTGCCCGCGTTGCGGGCAGGAGCCACCGAACATTGCTTTGCAATGTTCGGCTTGGCTCTGCCTCGCCTATCCCCCGCGGCGTAGCACATCCCGCTACGCGGGCTGCGCCCCCAAAGTTTGCTGCGCAAACTTCGGGCCCCACTTCTGCCTTGCCTATCCCCCGCGCCTTCGGCGCGCCCCCCTTAACAGAAGGGGGGCTTTGCTCCAGAAAGATTGCGTAACCGGCCAAATCAGATCGCGTAGATGCCAGCCGTCCTTCTCCTGCTTTGCGGGAGAAGGTGCCCCGACAGGGGCGGATGAGGGCGCTTTTCTCTCCCACAAACCACGTTGAACCATCGGGCATTCGGGGGCAGGCCCTTTCCCGGACAATCGGCGACATGGATGTCGCTGATTAGCCTACAAGGACGTATTCACGGCGTGTCCGGGAAAGGGCCTGCCCCCGAATGCCGCACGTAAAAAATCAAACGACACGAAGCTCAATACAGTCCACAGGACACACCGGCACACACAACTCGCACCCCGTACACAAAGGCGCGATCACCGTATGCATATGCTTCGAACCCCCAACGATCGCATCCACAGGACACGCCTGGATGCACTTGGTGCAACCAATGCAATCGGCCTCCACGATCCACGCCACCTGCGGCACCTTGTGCTCGCCACGGCTGCGGTCATAAGGTAGCACAGGCACCTGCAACAGCGCCGCCAACGCCCGCGCGCCCGCATCGCCGCCCGGCGGACAATGGTCGATCCCGGCCTCGCCGCGCGCCATTGCTTCGGCATACGGCCGGCAGCCGTCGAAACCGCACTGGCCGCATTGGGTTTGCGGCAACAGGCGGTCGAGGCGTTCGACCAGGTCAGTAGTTGAGCGGTTCATGGCGTGGCGAAAGGCTGCGCAGCTCGATCAGGCATCGCGCACGCGAAACGTGCGCAACTGGCACGCCTCAGCGCACCGGCATGCCCGGCTGCGCAGCGGCGTCGGCATCCAGCAGCGCCAGTGCGCCGCCGTCGAAACCGGCCGAAAGAATCATGCCCTCGCTCAGGCCGAAGCGCATCTTGCGCGGCGCCAGGTTGGCGATGAACACGACATTGCGGCCCACCAGCTTTTCCGGTTCACCGTAGCTGCCGCGAATGCCGGAGAAGATCTGGCGCTTGCCGAGCTCGCCGGCATCCAGTTCGAAGCGCAGCAGCTTGTCCGAGCCTTCGACGAACTCGCAGGCCAGTACCTTGCCGATGCGCAGGTCGAGCTTGGCGAAGTCTTCGATGCCGATATGGGGGGTAGCGGCGTTGGCTGTTTGCTCGGGTGCGGCGGGCTTTTTGGCTGCGGATGCTGTCGGGGCTGATGCCCCTCCTACAGGTGCTCCCACAGGTGCGGCTGCGGCGGCGAGGGTGTCCTTGGAGGCGTCGGTCATGGCGTCGATCAGTTTCGGGTCGATTCGGGTGAACAGGGCGGTGTAGGGCTGGATGACATGGCCGTCGGCCAGCGGCTGGGAAATGTCTTCCCAACTGGTCATCGGTGCGGACAGGAAGGCTTCGGCCTCGGCGCTGGTGCGCGGCAGGATCGGCTTGAGCGCGGCCACCAGCAGGCGGAACAGGTTCAGGCCCTGGGTGCAGATGGCCTGCAATTGGGCGTCGGCGCCTTCCTGCTTGGCAACCACCCACGGCTTGTTCTCGTCGATGTACTTGTTGGCCTCGTCGGCCAGCGCCATCGCCTGGCGGATCGCGCTGGCCGCGTCATTGTGCTCGTAGGCTTCGCGGATCGGCGCCATCGCCGCGACGAAACGGTCGTACTGCGCGCGGTCGGGCAGTTCGGCAGCCAGGCGGCCGTCGAAGCGCTTGCTGATGAAGCCGGCGCAGCGGCTGGCCAGGTTGACGAACTTGCCGACCAGGTCGGCGTTGACCCGCGCGATGAAGTCGCCCAGGTTGAGGTCCAGGTCGTCCACGCCGCCGGAAGACTTGGCGGCGAAGTAGTAGCGCAGTGCTTCGGGCTCCAGCCCGACGTCGAGGTAGGTGCGCGCCATCACGAAGGTGCCGCGCGACTTGGACATCTTGGCGCCGTCCACGGTGAGGTAGCCGTTGACGTGCAGGCGCGTGGGCGCGCGATGGCCGCTGCCGTGCAGTACCGCCGGCCAGAACAGGCCGTGGAAGTTGACGATGTCCTTGCCGATGAAGTGGTGCAGTTCGGTGGCGCTGCCGGCGGCGAGGTGCTGCTCGAAGTCTTCGCCGATCTGCGCGCACAAGGTCTTGAAACTGCTCAGGTAGCCGATCGGCGCATCCAGCCAGACGTAGAAGTATTTGTTCGGATGACCCGGGATCTGGAAGCCGAAATAGGGCGCGTCGCGCGAGATGTCCCACGCGCGCAGTCCGCCTTCGGCGTCGAGCCATTCCATCAGCTTGGCCTTGACCCCGGGCAGGGCGACATCGCCGGCCAGCCACTCGCGCAGGAAGCCCTCGAAGCGCCCGACCTCGAAGAAGAAATGCTCCGAATCACGCAGCTCCGGCGTGGCGCCGGAAATCACCGACTTGGGCTCTTTCAGGTCGGTCGGTGCATAGGTGGCGCCGCAGACTTCGCAGTTGTCACCGTACTGGTCGGCGCTGCCGCAGTTCGGGCAGATGCCCTTGATGTAGCGGTCCGGCAGGAACATGCCTTTGGCCGGATCGTAGAACTGTGCCACCGAGCGCCGGCCGATGTGGCCGGCGGCCTCCAGGCGCTGGTAGAACGCCTCGGTCAGTTCACGGTTGGCGCTGGAATTGGTCGAGTCGTAGTGGTCGAAGGCCACGCCAAAGGCAGCGAAGTCACGTTCGTGGCTGGCCTGGATGCCGGCGATGAACACTTCCGGCGTGACCCCGGCCTTTTCGGCGGCCAGCATGATGGGCGTGCCATGGGTGTCGTCGGCACAGACGAACCAGGTCTTGTCGCCGCGCAGGCGCCGGGCGCGCACCCAGATGTCGGCCTGGATGTAGCCCACCAGGTGCCCCAGGTGCAGCGGGCCATTGGCGTAGGGCAGGGCGGTGGTGACGAGGGCGGTGCGGGACATGGGGGCCTGGCGTTGCGCGGGGACCTGGGATTATCGCATGGCACACACGAACGACCCGGCCGGGGCCGGGTCGTGTGGATCGAAACCGCGCCGGGAGCGGCGCGCGGCGAAACCGCCGCCTTATTCGCGAACCCAGGTCTGCGCGCGGCAGATAAACATCACGCAGCCGGAGACATCCAGCTTCTGCCCACCCGGCTGCAGTTCCAGCTTGGACTTGTAGGTCTTGCCGTTGGCCGGATCGAGGATGGTGCCGCCGGACCAGTTGCTGGCGTCGTCGGCCTTGAGGTTCCAAAGGATCGTCATGCCCTTGACCGGCTTGTTCTTGCGCTCGCCGTCGCACTTGTCGCACACCGGATTGGGGCCGCGATCGGACTGCAGGATCTCCACGACCTTGCCGCTGAGCGTGCCGTTGGCCGCCTGGCTGATCTCCACGATCGACTTCACCTTGCCGGTCTTGTCGTCGATGGTCTTCCAGCGGCCGGCGGCGGAATGGCCGCCGGTGTCGGCGGCGCTGGCGGCGAAGCCGAGGCCGAGCAGCGGCAGTGCGAGCAGCAGAGCGTGGCGAAGTATGCGCATGAGTCCCCTCCCAGGGCGTTCGCTAGGCCCGGCAATGGCGCCGGGCGATGGCCGGACTGTATACCCATTCGGGCGAGTACGGAAACCAGGCGCGCTCCCCGGCGCTGCCCGTGGCCGGCACGCATCGGCGGGCCGGCCACGGGGTACGGTCAGTAGCGGTAGCTCAGGCTGGTGAACAGGTAACGGCCGGCAGGGTCGTAGCCGCCGGGCGAATTGCCGTTGCCTGCCAGGGCCTGGCCGACCAGCGGTGGGGCGCGGTCGAAGACGTTGTTGACGCCCGCGGTCCATTCCCAGTTGTCGCCGAAGCGAACCGAACCATTGAGGTCGAAGTAGTTGGCTGCGGCGATGCCGCCGTTGCCCGCCAGGATGTGATCGGCCTTGCCGGCGCTGCCGTCGTTTTCGCGGTAGGCCACCTTGCCGCGGTAACGCCAGCGCACCCCGAGTGAATAATCGTCCCAGGTGTAGCGCAGGTTGGCGACATGCCGCCACCTGGGCGAATTGCAGGACGCATTGATGATGCCGACGCAGTCGTAGGTTGCGCTGGGCACGCCCGGGATCGGTTCGATCTCTTGCTGCAGTAGATAGGTGCCCACGAAGTCCGCCATCAGGCTGCCTGGGCCCACGGGCAAGCGATACCTGGCGCTGAAGTCCAGGCCACGATAATAGGCGTTGCCGAAGTTGCCAGTGACATTGCGGACATAGCCGCTACCCACCGCGCTATCGCCGCGCCACAAATCGCCGCTCATTGGGTGGCGCTTGACCTCCGAGCAAAGCGAGGCCAGGCCAGTGAGGCCGCAATTGCGCAGGATGTTGGAGGCGCCGATCGAGCTGATGGTGTCGCGGATGCGGATCTGGGCGTAGTCCAGGCTCAGGTCGAGATTGTTGAGCGGGGAGAAGGCCGCGCCGATGCTCCAGGTATCGGCGGTTTCCGGCTTCAGCGCCGTATTGCCACCGGCCAGTTGGTTGTATTGCGATGCCGACGAAGTCGGGATTGAGCCGTACTGTGCGGCAAGGGCCCCCGTGCGTTGGCATTGTGCCTGGGTGAACTCGGGCCTGGCACCGGCGCATGGATCGCTGCCGCTCCACAGCGAAGTGGTCATCGGCCTGAACAGCTCAACGACGCCCGGACCCCGAATGGCGCGGTTCCAGCCACCGCGCAAGTGCAGCCGGTTGTCGAACAGGTCCGCGCTCAGCCCGACCTTGTAGGTGCTGACGCCGCCGGAAGTGGAGTAGTCCGAATAGCGATACCCCAGGTCGGTGCCGAGGCGATCGAGCGCGCCGGCGCCCACCACAAGCGGCAGCGCGCCTTCGAGGAATACTTCGGTGACGTTGTAGCTGCCGCGCACGTCTGGCCGCGGCCCACCGCTGCCTGCATAGCGGCCGAGTCGCGTCTGGGTATCGGACACGACGCTGTACATCTGGCTGCGCCATTCCATGCCGCCGACTATCTTGAACGTCTCGCCGGCAGCCGTGGGCAAGGCCCAGCCAGTGTCGCCGCTGACATACCCGGACAAGACCTTGAGCGTGGTCGACCAGTCGCGCACGCCGGTGCCCGTCAGCGCAGCGGCCGCGGCGGGCGTGACGCCGCCCGGGACCCAGACGTTGTAGGGCAGGCAGCCACGGAAAGAACCCGGCGGACAGCCACGCAGCGCATCGAGCAGGGGGTCCTTGAGAAAGTCGTTGCGCGTATTTTCACCGGTGCTGTTGCGCGCATAGAGGAAATAGGCGTCATACGACCAGCGCTCATTGAGGTCGCCGCGCGCACCGGTGACGAGCCGGAACGCCTGCGTCTCGTAATTCTGGACGCGCGGGCCGCCCTCCACGTTGCGCTTGCCCACGTTCATCGTCAGCGCCGGGCCGCGCAGGCCAAGGTCCTTGCACAGGCTGCCCACCAGCGGATCCTGGCAGGACATTTTCAGGTCATCGGCAAAGAACGTCCCACTGGGCGCGATCTGCACCGTGCTCTTGTGGTTGACGAACATGCCTTCGATATACGGCTGGAACTGCGGCACGATCTCGTATTTCAAGGCGAAGCCCGCGGTAAAGCGTTCGTCCGGGCGCTGGTAGAAATTCGAGGGCGCGTAGTTGTACGGCCGCGCCGCGCCGCGCAGCCAATGGCCATCCGGCGCCAGGTGCGCGTAGCCATTGCCAGCCGCGCCATCGATGTAGAAGAAGGTCGGTGGATCGGACGTGGCCGAGCCACCGCAGGCATTGCCTGCGGCGTTGAGCGCACAACTGGAGTAGTCGCGACGGTCCTGGGACAGGGCCTCGTTCTTGCGCCAGGTCAGCCAGCCCATCGCGTGGCCACGCTCGCCGAAGGCGCCGCCAATCGCCAGGTCGAGATTGCGCGCGATCCCGTCCAGGCCCGAGTTGCCCTGCGGATAGGCATAGCCGGATTTGTCGTGGAGCTGGCGCATATAGGCGTTGTCGTTGCGATGCTGGTAGCCGCTATAGCCGACATTGGCCCTGATGCCTTCGAATTCGTCGTTCAGCACGAAGTTGACCACGCCGGCTACCGCGTCCGAGCCGTAGACCGCCGAGGCGCCACCGGTGAGCACGTCGACGCGCTTCAGCAGCGCCGGCGGCACGATGGTCAAATCGCTGGTGTCGCCGATGCCGATCGGCAGGCGGCGGCCGTTGATCAGCGACAGGGTGCGCTGGGGACCGAGGTCTCGTAGCGACACCGTGGCATAGGTATTGGCGCCATTGTTGGTGAAGCCATCGAACTCGGAGCTCAACTGCGGATACTGGTTTACCAGGTCTTCCACCCGCGTCGCCCCCGTCTCCTTGAAGGCTTCTGCGTCTATCTCCATCACCGGGCTGGTGGCGGTCATGGTCTTGCTCTTGATCCGGGTGCCGGTGACGGTGACGCTGTCCAGGGTCTTTGGCGTCTGCGCCGGCGTCTGCGCCGTTGCGTTGAACGTACATGCCAGGGATGCCGCGACGATTGCCAGACGACAACGGCGGGGTCGATGCTGTTGCATTGCCTTGCTCCTATTGAAACGCATGGGTCGACGGGGCAAGCCCCGGCGCACATGACACGTTTCAACAGGGGAGCGGTTCAAGCGCGATTGAGCATCGATTAACGGTTTTACGACACTTTTTTGTGAGGTTGCGTAGCCGCCAAAGAAAGCAAGCAGGGTCGCACTCGTTTGTGTATCGATACTCGACCGGATTACACGGTTTCGTACAACTCCAGTGGCAGATCGTCGGGGTCGGCGAAGAAAGTGAAGCGGAGGCCGGTGTACTCGTCCACGCGAATCGGTTCGCAAGGCACGCCCGCATCGACCAGGCGAGCGACGGCGGCATCGAGGTCTTCGACGCGAAAGGCGAGGTGACGAAGGCCCTGTGCCTCGGGCCGGCTCGGCCGCGGTGGTGGCGCGGGGAAAGAGAACAGTTCCAGCTGCGTGCCATCGGGTAGGGCGAGGTCGAGCTTCCACGAATCGCGCGCTTGGCGGTAGACCTCGTGCACGATGCGCAGGCCCAGGATCTCGCTGTAGAAGCGTCGCGAACGCGGGTAGTGGGAAGCGATGATGGCGACGTGGTGCAGGCCCAGAAGCATGCGGCGCAATTCCATTCGGGCGCCTGATCATCGCATGCGGTCCGCCACGCCGCAGAGGGGGCGCTGGACGCCACGGTGGCGCATTCAGGCGCTTTGCACGTGCGATTCACACATCGCGCGAGATAAGCGTGCTGGTTTACGAAATTTTTGCGTCCGCGCTACCTCGCCCCGCGGTGGAGTTTGGGCGTGCCCGGTCGTTGCTGAGACTCAAGGAGCGTTCTCATGCCTCGTTCCACCGCACGCCGGGCCCCCGGGCTCACCCGCTTGGCGCACCACATTGGCGATGTGCTGGAGAACGAACGCACACGGAGCTGCCTCGGTCGGCGCCTGCCGCCCTGGCTGCTGATGGGGCTGATCGGCAGCAGCCTGCCGACAGCGGCGTGGGCGCAAGTGGCCGGTTGCACCAATCCCGCCACCACGCCGGTAGTGGCCGACGGCGTGTTCCGAGAGGTCGCCGGCGGCGCCTTCCGCAGCGCGACGGCGAACGTGCCGACGTTTCTCGCGGTCAACAACGGCCGCATCGCCGTGACTGCGCCGGCAGCGTTGGTGAACAGTGCCGCCAACACCCCTACGGCTTGCTTGGCCAGTGGCGGTTCGCTCGCGGTGCAGGTGGCCGGCTCGACCGCCAGTCGTCTGGGCGCTGGCGCGGCCGCGGTGCTGGCCGATACCAATACGGTGCTGACCTCTTTCGGCTCGGCGTTCTATAGCGCCCAGGCCAATAGCCAGGGCCTGCAACTCAACGGCGCACGCTATGAGGGCAGTGGCGATGTCATTGCTGTCGGCATTGTGCTCGGCACGACGGTGGGCACTCCCACCTACGGTCTGCCCACCGACGCCGGCGGTGCCCTGGCCAGCGATCCCTCGCAGTACGTCTCACGCGCGGCCGCTGGTGCCCACGGCATCAACAGCAACGGCGGCACCGTAGTCATCAACGCCGGCGCCGGCAGCAATGCCAGCAGTACCAGCGCGATCTATATGTTCGGCACTGGCGCCAGTGCGGCCAATCCGAGTTACGGCATCAACGCCAGCAATGGCTCGCAGGTATCGGTCGATTCGTTGCGGATCGTGGGCCGCAACAACTACAACGGCGGCGTACGCATCGGCAGCGGATCCACTTTCAATGGCAGCCGCGTTGCGCTGCAGCTGACCGGTACCGGCGCCCACGGCGCGGTGGCCCAGGACGGTGGTTCACTGACGCTGGCCGGTTCCACCGTTTCGACCAATGGCGTTGCCGCGTATGCGGCACTGGCCCAGGCGGCCGGGGCGGTGAGTGTGAGCGGCAGCAGGCTGGTCGCGGCCGGCACCAACAGCCATGCCCTGCGCGCCGATGGCGCGGGCAGCGGCGCGGGCGCGGACACCAGCATCTTGTCGACGTTTGCCAATGGCGGCATCGGCGCGGCTGCCGCTAATGGTGGCACTGCCACCGTTCGCGGCAGCCAGATCTATGTCTCGGGAATCGCCGGCGGCAACGGTACGACCGGAATGCATGCCTCGACCGGTGGCACGCTGGTAGCCGACGGCGTGGACATCGTCACCGGCGCGCTGCTCGGCACCGATGCCAGCCTGCCGACATTCGGCCTGCCAGTAGACGCCTACGGCGCGGGGGTGACGCGGCCGCAGGATCTGGTGGCGGTCGGCAATACCGGCGCCAACGGCATCGCCATCCTGCCCACGGGCGGCAGCGCCTGGATCAATGTCGACCCCGTGACCGGCGCGCCGACCGGCCGCACCTCGCGCATCGACGTGCTGTCCAATAGCGCCAATGGCGTGGTCATGCAGCAGGCGTCAGGCGCCAGTTCGGCGTTGGAGGTGGCCAATGTCGATGTCTATACCTGGGGACCTACCAATGTGATCGCCTTCCAGGTGCAGGGTGCCGCTGGCGCGGCTGGGCCAACCGGACGATTCCGCCAGGTCAGCGCGCGCACCCAGAGCACCAACGGCCATGGCCTGTTCGCGCGCGATGGCGCCCAGGCGATCATCGAAGACAGTACCTTCATCACCGCTGGCACCGGGGTCGGCATCCGCGCCGACGGCGGTGCCACGCGAGTGCAGGGCAGGCGCCTGTACGTGGCCACCGCGGGCGAGGGGTCCAACGCACTCAACGCGATCGGCGCCACGATTGACGTGGCCGATTCCACGCTCATCACCGCTGGTCGCCATGGCATGACCTTGAGCATCCTGGGCGGTGTAACCGGCACCTTGATCGCCGACAACACCGACATCACCACCGGCGTGCTGCTGGGCACGGACATGAGCGCAGCGAGCTTTGGCCGCCCGGTCGACGCGGCGGGCAACCTGTTGAGCGACCCGGCGCAGTACGTGGCCACCGGCCAAGGTGGCCACGCCGTGTTCGCGATCGCCGCTGGCGGCAACGTCTGGATGAACGTCGATCCGGCGACCGGCGCGGCGACCGGCAGCAACAGTGTGATGCGCACGCTCAACGACAATTCGGAGGGCATGGACATCCAGGGCGCAGGGACCCAGGCGCGCCTGGCCAACGTCGACATCCAGACCGCCGGCACCAACAGCGCCGGCTTGCGCAGCAATGGCGGCAGCCGCATCGACGCGCGCCAGGTCAGCATCACGACGACCGGCACCGGCGCCTACGGCCTGGCCGCCTATGCCGACGGCCTGGTCACGGCCACGGGCTTGCGCCTGGACACCGCAGGTGTCGGCGCGCTCGGCTTGATCGCCTACAACACCCAGGGACGCGTGCAGGTGAGCGATGCCGCCGTCCGTACGAGCGGCCAGGCGGGCCATGGTGCGGTGGCCTGGGATGGCGGTGCGATCGAGATCAGCGACGCCAGCATTGACGCTAGCGGTGCCTTGGCATCGGCATTGTTCTTGCGCGGCGAGGCGGCGGCTTCGACCCTCTCCATGCGCGATAGCCGCGCCAGCAGTACCCAGGCGCCGGTGGTGCAGGCCATCGGCGAGGGCACGCTGAGCCTGGACCACGCCACCCTCGGGGGCAGCGATGTGTGGCTGCGCGTCGGCCCGCCGATCGATGCGTTTGCCTTGCCGACCCCGGTTCCGCCCGACCCGCCGGAACCCGCGGACCCCGACGTACCGGCGCCAGTACCCGCGGCCCTGCAGGCGCCCGCCCCTGCCGCCGTGTTGCCCACGGTGGTCACGGTGACGGCGACCGCCTCGGAAATGACCGGTGCGGTGCACACCGCACCCGGCGCCTCGTCTTACCTCACGCTGATCGAATCGCTCTGGCATTTGACCGGCGACTCGGTGCTCACGGGCCTGGTCAACGACCCCAGCACGATTGATTTTGCGCCGCCTACCGGCGATCCGAGGTTGTTGTCGAGCTATCACACGCTCACCGTGGGCAGCTATAGCGGCGACGGCACGCTGGCGATGAATGCCTACCTTGGCGGTGACGATTCGCCCGCCGACCGCCTGGTGATCGACGGCGGCAGCGGCACCGGGCCGGGCACGATCCTGGTGCGACCCAGCGGTGGGCAGGGCGCATTGACGGTCGGCAATGGCATCGTGCTGGTGAGCGCGATCGCCGGCGCCACTACCAGCAGCAACGCTTTCACCCTGGGCAACCGCGTGATTGGCGGGCCGTACGAGTACACCTTGCAACGCGGCAGTGTCGATGCGTCGTCGCCGGACAGCTGGTACCTGCGCAATACGATCGATTGCAGCGCCCCCGGCGCGCCGGCGCCGCCGTGCCCGTCGCCACCCCCACCCCCGCCACCGCCACCGCCACCTGTGCCGCCACCCCCTCCACCACCGCCGCCGCCTGTGCCGCCACCCCCTCCCCCCCCGGTGCCGCCACCCGTACCCCCGCCGCCGGTGCCGCCCCCGCCGGTGCCACCGCCACCGCCACCGCCACCCCCGGTGCCGAATTACCGTCCGGAGGTTTCGGTGTACACCTCGCTGGCGCCCACGGTGCTGACCTACGGCCGCGCGTTGCTGGACTCGCTGCACGAACGCGTCGGCGAGCAAGAACAACTGCTCGGCCGCACCGATGTGGGCACCCGCGATGACGCGCTCGAAGGGCTATGGTCGCGCCTGATCTATGTCGACGGCGAGCGCGACGGCCACCCCCTCGGCATCTACGGCGGTAGCCCGCACTACGATTACCGCTTCGGTGCGCTGCAACTCGGCGTCGATCTCTACCAGCGCGATACCCGCGGCGACCACGCTGACCGAGCCGGCCTCTACGCAGCCATCGGCACTGCCACGGTGGATGCCGACGACCCGCGCGGTGCCGCGGCCGGACAGGAACGGGTACAGGGCTACACCCTGGGCGGCTATTGGACGCGCTATGGCGCCGGTGATCGTGCCTGGTATCTCGATGCCATCCTGCAAGCCAGTGCCTATCGCGCCCGCAGCGACGCGGCCGACAAGACGTTGCCATCGATGCACACCGACGGCCTCGGACTGAGTGCCTCGCTGGAAGGCGGCTACCCGTTCCTCTTCGAACACGGCTGGGTGCTGGAGCCCCAGGCGCAGGTGGACTACTCGTGGCTGGACCTGGACGACAGCACCGACCTCGGTGGGCGGGTTCGCTTCGACGATACGGATTCGCTGGTGGGTCGCCTGAGCGCACGGCTTTCGCGCGATTGGCAGCATCGCCCGGATGACGTGGCGCCGTTGTCGAGCAGCGCATGGCTACGGGCCAGCGTGCGCCACGAGTTCAAGGGCCAGACCGTGACTGCCTTCGCCACCGACGCGGGTTGGGTGCCGTTCCGTGCCGACATCGACGGCACCTGGTGGGAGCTGGAACTGGGCATGACCCGCGAGATCGACCGCAACCTGTTCGTCTACGGCAACGTCGGCTACCTGCAGGGCTGGGATAACGACCGCCGCGCCTGGGAGGGCAAGCTCGGCATCCGCGCCAACTGGTGAGTGCGCCTGCTCAACGCTCGCCGTACAGATAGCGGCGGGCGATGCGCAACGCCAACGGGTAGGGCTCGGGTCCATCGCGGTTGGTGAGGATGATGACGCTGAAGTGGCGCTGCGGGTAGCGCACGATCACGTTGCGAAAGCCCAGGCTTTCGCCGCTGTGCCACAGCGTCTCGCCGTTGATGCGCCAGCCAAAGCCATAGAACGGTACGTCCGGCTCGGGCGTGGCGGTGGCCGGACTGAAGGCCTGGCGCAGCGACTCGGCCTTGAGCAGGCGCTCGTCATACAGCGCCGCATCCCAGCGGGCTAGGTCTTCCAGCGAGGAGTAGATGCCGCCATCGCCGAGCACGGCGCTGGTCGTGCTCTGGTCGGTGCGCTGCCAGCGCGAGCCGACGCGGCTATAGCCATAGGCGCGCTCGGGCACCTCGTCGACGCCGTCCTGGTGCGCGTAGGTGTTGCGCATGCCCAGCGGCAGGAAAATACGCTCGCGCAGGAAACTCGCAAAATCCTGCCCGGAGGCCTTGCCGACGACCAGCGCCAGCAGCGCGTAACCACCATTGCTATAGCGATAGCCCTTGCCGGGCACGAAGTAGGTGCGGTTCGACTTTTCCAGCAGGTGCAGCACATCGAGATCGTGCAGTTGTGTCGTCTGGCCGGCCGGCATCAGGTCTTCGTAGTCGATCAGGCCGCCGGTGTGCGAGAGCAACTGGCGCAAGGTGATCGCATCGGCAGCCGGCGGCAGGGTAGGCAGCCAACGCTTGACCTTGTCGTCCAGCGACAGCTTGCCGTCCTGCGCCAGCAACAGGATGGCCGCGGCGGTGAACTGCTTGCTGATCGAAGCCAGGCGGAAGTTGGTCTGCGGCGTCACCGCGGTGCCATCCTCCACCACGGCCAGCCCATAGCCGCGGCGGAACACCGGCTCGCCATCGCGCAGTACCAGCACCGCCGCGCCGGGTTGCATGCCATCGTAGTCGCGCATCAGCGCGTCGATGCCCGGGTCCGGCGGCTGGATCACCGGTGCGGCGGTGGCCACCGTAGCCAGCGGCAACAGCAGCAAGGCGAACAGGTGGCGTCGGTGCATGGCAGGCTCCGGTCAGGGATGGGCGGCAGGCGCGGGCGCGGTGGCGTCGGTCGGCGGCATCGTGGTTGAGGTCGCGGCCGCCGGCGATTTCTGCAAGTTGATCCAGCGCTCGATCTTCTGCTGCAGGATATCCAGCGGCACCGAGCCATCCTTGAGCACCTCGGCATGGAAGGCGCGGATGTCGAAGCGGCTACCCAGCGCGGTCTGCGCTTGCTGGCGCAATTGCAGGATCTTCAGCTCGCCCACCTTGTAGGCCAGTGCCTGCGCGGGAATGGCCATGTAGCGCTCGGCCTCGGCAATCGCATCGGTCTGGCTCGAAGCTGAGTTCTGCAGCATGTAGTCGATCACTTGCTGGCGGCTCCAGCCCTTGGCATGCAGGCCGGTATCGACAACCAGGCGAATGGCGCGCCACAACTCGTTCTGCAGGTAGCCGAAATAGTTGTAGGGATCCTGGTACACGCCCAGGTCCTTGCCCAGCGACTCGGCATACAGCGCCCAGCCTTCGATGAAGGCGGTCTCGCCGCCGAAGCGGCGGAAGTCCGGCAGCTCGCCCAGTTCCTGTTGCAGCCCCAACTGGAAGTGGTGGCCGGGAATGGCTTCATGCAGGTACAGGTCTTCGGCGTCCCAGGTCTTGCGCGAGGGCAGGTCGTAGGTGTTGACGTAGAAAATGCCCGGGCGGGTGCCGCCTGGCCGCATGTACGAACCGCCCGCCGCCGACTGCGCGCGATACGGCTCGACCGGGCGGATCTCGAACCTGGCCTTCGGCGTCAGCGCGAACAGGCGCGGGATATTGCCGTTCACCCGCTGCTCCAGCCCGCGGTAATAAGCCAGCATCTCGTTTTCGTTGGCGAAGGCGAAGCGCTTGTCCGTCTGCATGTACTTGAAGAACTTCTGCATCGAGCCGCGGAACTTCACCTGCTTCATCACGGTTTCGATCTGCCCGTGGATCCGCGCGACCTCGTCCAGGCCCAGCTGGTGGATCTGCTCGGGCGTCAGATCCGAGGTGGTGCTCTGGCGTACGTTGTTGGCGTACCAGGCTGCACCATTGGGCAGCGCCGACATGCCATCGGTCTTGCGCGTGGCTGGTAGATACTCGGTAGCGATATAGCCGCGCAGAGCGCGGTAGGCGGGAATCAGGCGGGTTTCGATCGCGCGCTTGTAGTCGGCGCTGATGCGCTGCTTGTCGGCGTCGCTGAAGCTCGCCGGCAGATTACGTACCGGGGCCCAGAACAGGGTTTCCTCGGCACTGGGGCGGATGATCGCATCCAGCTGCGGCAGCACTTTCTCCATCAACGCCCGCGGCTGCACGACGCCGACCTTGACGCCTTCGCGCATGTTGGCGATGGCCTGGTCGAACAACACCGGGACGCCGGCCGCGCGGCGCAACCAATTGTCGTAGTCCTGCACCGTCTCGAACGGCTGCGCACCGGTACCCGAACCGAGCATCGCGGCAATATTGGCGATGTTGTAGAACTGGTTGATCGGTTGCATCCAGGTCGGGAACTGCTCGGCGGCCAATGCGCTGCGGGCGTCGCGTACGAAAATTTCATAGCTGAGCAGGTCCTGCCCGCTCAGGCCGTCGGGGCCGATCGCCTCGGCCTTGGCCAGCCACTGCGTGGTGAAATCATGGCTCTGCTGGCGAAATGCTGCGGAAAGGAAATTCGGCAGTTGGTCGTCGTAGCGGTGATCGCCCTGGAACGTGGCCTGCAGCGGATTGAGCTTGAGCGAGGCCTGCCAGTAGTCGGCATAGAGCTGGTTGAGTTGCTGCGCCTTGGTCAGTTGGCGCACCGGCGCCGGGGCGCGGGCCTTGCTGGTCTTGCTGGACTTGCTGGACCGGGTCGACTTCTTGCCCTTGGCCGGCGCCTTGGCCTTGCCCTTGGCTTTCTGGGTCTGGCTGCTGGCGGCCTTTTTCTTGGTGGCCGCTTCGCTGGGCGGGGCCATCGACAATGACACAGTAGCGGCCAGCAGCAGCGCGAACAGGCGGGCAAGGCGGGACGGCATCAACAAGCTCCGGAGACGAGGAGAGCAGGTGAGATTGCCCGATCCGGCGCGGTAGGGCCAGCCCGCGTTTTTTGCGGCAATGCGGCATGTGGGTATTGCGCGCTTGCGTTATGCGGCGGTTAGTTTGATGGCTTGCGGCTCGGGCCCCGTTCCGGCGGGTAGGGGCTTCGCGCTGTCGGGCAGACGTCCTGTCTGACGCCATCGCCGTGATATCGGCTATTCCTTTCCCCGGCCGTGGCGACGGCATCATTCGCAAGGCTGCCTGCAACTGAGGCAGCGCGCCCCACTGAAGCCCCTACCCGCCGAAACGGCGCCAGGCGCTTTGGTTGTCCCACTTCGATGGGCGCGGGCTGTTAGTTGGAGGAGAAAAAGCGGGGCGCCGTTCCCTGGGGGGAACGACTAGCTACATCGGGCGTTTGGGGCCGGGGCTTGACCGGGGGCCTTGGGCGACATGGACGTCGCCCAAGGAGCCCCGCATGGATGCAGCTCTTGGCGTCGCCCGGGCAAGCCCCGGCCCTCGAACGCCGCACGGGAATTCAAATCAACCAGCCGCCTGCACCCGCAGCTCTTCAGCCCGCTCAGCGCCCAAGTAGCCAGTGATCCACCGCCGCATCAAATACAGCAGCGGGATCAACAACACCGCAAAGCCCATCTTGTAGATGTAGTTGACCGTGCTCACCGCCAGGAACAGCGACATGGGCCAGTGCTGCGGCCCGATCACGAAGGCGATGTAGATCACCACGAAGCTGTCGACCAGTTGCGACACCGCGGTAGACCCGGTGGCCCGCAACCACACGTGCTTCTCGCCGGTGGCGCGGCGAATGCGGTGGAATACCGCTACGTCCACCAGCTGTCCGACCAGGAAGGCCACCAGCGAGCCGCCAATGGTCCACAAGCCCTGCCCGAATACTGCGGCGAAGGCGGCCTGGTAGTCCGGGACGCCTTGCGATTGCGCGGCTTTTACCCACCAACCTGCCGGTGCGAGTTCGATCGCGGCGAAGGCGAACAGGAAGCCGTAGCCGATCAACGCCACTGCCAGCCACGAGATGAAACGCACGCCGCGGCTGCCGAAGAATTCGTTGATGGTGTCGGTCATGATGAATACCACCGGCCACAACAGGGTGCCGGCGGTGAAGCTCAATGAGCCGGTCTGGCCGAACAGGTTCCAGTTCAGCGGCGCTATGCCGAGGGTGTCTTCGAGCGCGAAGATCTTGACCCCGATGAATTCGGCCAGGGCCGCGTTGACGCAGAAGAAGGCGGCCAGGGCGATGAACAGGCGGACTGCGCGGTCTTCGAGCAGGCGCGGGGTGGTCATGCGCGATCGATGGTGCGGGTGAAGGGTACGGTGTCCGGGGATACCGCGCCGCCGGAGATGATGAAGTTCATCGCCTGGTCCACGGTCCAGTCGGTCGGGGTGAGCAGTTCCACCGGCACGATCTCCAGGTAGCCGGAGGTCGGGTTGGGCGTGGTCGGTACGTATACCGCGGCCAGTTCACGGCCGGTGCCGTGTTCGCGAATCACCCGGGTGACCAGGCCCACGGCCTTCATGTCGCGGTGGGGAAAGTCGATCAGCACCACGCGCTGGGTGCTGCCGGGCTGGGTCTGCAGGATGTCGAGCAGTTTGCGGGCGCTGTCGTAGACCACGCTGGCCAGCGGGATGCGCCTCATGATCGCCTCGAACCAGCGCAGCAGTCGCTGGCCGACGACGCGACGGCTGAGTACGCCGACGAACAGGATCACCAGCACCGTGGCGATCAAGCCGAAGGTGTTCTGGACCCAGGCCGCGGGGAACCACTCTGCAGCGCCGGGAAAGGTGGTCGCGATCTGCTGCGACAGCGGCGCCACCCATGGCGCACTGATGCCCGAGAGCAGGACGAAGACGAATTTGATGACCACCCAGGTCAACCACACCGGCAGCAGCGTCAGCAGGCCGGTCAGGAAAATGCGTTGCAGGGAGGGACGGGGGGCGGGGGAGGCAGCATCGGCAGGGGGCATAGTGCGCGCATTGTAGGCGCAGCACCGCCGCCGCCGAACCTATCCCTGGGGACAATTGCATTGCATCGGGCCAGAGCCCCCTGTAGTAGAGGGCGCGCGCCGATGACGCGGGGAGTTGGGGGCTGCGGAACCGGGCCCGAGGTTTCGCGCAGCGGAACCTTGGGGGCGGAAGCCGAGAAGCGGCTGCCACCGTGACTACAGGCACATTCGCTATACCGAACTTCGCAATAGCATTGCCTCCAACCTAGCCGGAGGCGGCCATGAGCGAGATCGAAGGGTCACTGCGCAAGTTCCAGAAGGAGCTCAGCGCCGGGACCGTGTCGCTGGTCCTGCTGGCGGTGCTGGCCCAGGCCGAGGAGCCGCTGTACGGCTACTTGATCGCCAAGCGCCTGGAGCGCGTTGGCGAGGGGGTGCTGGCGGGCAAGCAGAGCGCGCTGTACCCGGTGCTGCGCAACCTGGAAGGGGCAGGGCTGTTGCAAAGCGAGGTCGAGCCGTCGATGTCGGGCCCGCCGCGCCGCTATTACCGCATCACCGCGACCGGGCGGGAATGCCTGGCCCAATGGTCCGCCGCCTGGCGCGCCACCCGCGATTCCGTCGATTCCGTGCTGGAGGGAAGTTCCGAATGAACATCGAGACCATGGCCCGGCCACAGCCGGCGACGATTCCCGAATACCTGCTCCAGTTGCGCCAGGCCCTGGCCGGCGCGGATCCGGCAATGATCCAGGACGCGCTCTACGATGCCGAGGAGTACTTGCGCTCGGAGATGGCCGCGCAGCCTGGCCGCAGCGAGGCTGAAGTGATCGCCGATGTCGCCGGCAGCTACGGCGCGCCGGAGGAAGTGGCCGAGATCTACCGCGAGACCGAGGTGACGGTGACGCGCGCGCTGCGCCCGCCGCTGCCGCCGCGGCGCCGCTCCTGGATCGGCCGCTTCTTTGGCGTCGCCGCCGATCCGCGCACCTACGGCGCGCTGTTCTACCTGCTGCTGGCGGTGGCCACCGGCAGCTTCTACTTCAGCTGGGTGGTCACCGGCACGGCGCTGTCGCTGGGCCTGCTGATCCTGATCATCGGCATCCCGCTGCTGGTGCTGTTCCTGGGCTCGGTGCGGGTGCTCTCGCTGGTGGAGGGCCGCCTGGTCGAAGTGCTGCTCGGGGTGCGCATGCCGCGGCGCCCGACCTACGTCGGCCAGGACCACGGCTGGCTGGCGCGCATCGGTGCGATGTTCAGCGACGGCCGCACCTGGACGACGATGCTGTACTTCCTGCTGATGCTGCCGCTGGGCATCGCCTACTCAGTCGTGTTCACGACGTTGTTGAGCCTGTCGCTGGGCTTCCTGCTCTCGCCCCTGGCGTTGCTGTTCGACCAGACCTTCGACATCAACTTCGGCGTGTGGGGCGTGGCTTCCAATGCGCCGTGGCTGTTGCCGCTGTTCTGCCTGCTGGGCGTGGTGATGTTGTTCGCCACGCTGCACCTGGCGCGTGGGGTGGGCCACCTGCACGGGTTGATGGCCAAGCACTTGCTGGTGCGCACGGACTGAGCGCAGGCTGATCGCAACGAAGAAGGCCGCCTGAGGGCGGCCTTCTTGCTGGGTGCAGCGGTGGACTACTTGCGCCGGCGGATCGGCGTGACCGTGGCCGGCTTCTGCGACTGCACCGGTTCGGCGGCATAGCGGGCGATGAAGTCGCGCACCTGCGGATAGACCACGTCGCGCCAGCGGCGGCCGCTGAAGATGCCGTAGTGGCCGGCGCCTTCCACCACCAGGTGGCGGCGGTGGGCTTCGTCAATCCCGGTGCATAGCGACTGCGCCGCCTCGGTCTGGCCAAGGCCGGCGATGTCGTCCAGCTCGCCTTCGATGCTCAGCAGCGCGGTGTCGCGGATGGCCGAAGGGGTAACCCGCTGACCCCGCACTTCCCAGCTGCCGCGCGGCAGGAGGAATTCCTGGAACACGGTCTGGATGGTGTCGAGGTAGTACTTGGCCGGCATGTCGAGCACGGCGTTGTACTCGTCGTAGAAGCGACGGTGCGATTCGGCGTCCTGCAGGTCGCCCTTGACCAGGTTGGTGTAGAAATCCCAGTGCGACATGACGTGGCGGCTGGGGTTCATCGACAGGAAGCCGGCGTGCTGCAGGAAACCCGGGTAGACCTGGCGCCCATGCCCCGGATACGGATAGGGCACGGTGTGGATGACGTTGTTCTCGAACCAGGACAGCGGGTTCTGCGTGGCCAGGTTGTTGACCGCGGTGGGGCTGCTGCGCGCGTCGATCGGACCGCCCATCATCACCAGCGAGCGCGGGGTCTTCTCGCCGTCGGCGGCCATCAGCGACACTGCGGCCAGCACCGGCACGGTCGGCTGGCACACGCTCATGACGTGCAATTCTTCGGCGCCGATGTGGCCGATGAACTCGCGGATGTAGTCGATGTAGTCGTCCAGGCCGAAGTCGCCTTCGGACAGCGGCACCATGCGCGCGTCGACCCAATCGGTGACGTACACCTTGTGGTTGCGCAGCAGGGTGCGCACGGTGTCGCGCAGCAAGGTGGCGTGGTGGCCGGAGAGCGGCGCGACCACCAGCACGGTCGGCTGCTGCTTCATGCTGGCGAGCAGTTCCGGCCGGTCGCTGAAGCGCTTGAAGCGCAGCAGGCGGCAGAACGGCTTGGCCAGCACTTCGCGTTCGATGATCGGCAGCGAGTGGCCGTCGACTTCGACGTCGTCCAGGCTCCAGGCGGGCTTCTCGTAGGCCTTGCCGAGCCGATGAAAGAGCTCGTTGCCGGCGGCGAGCCGATCAGCGCCGGGCAGCGAGGCCCACAGCGAATCGGGGTCGGAGAACATCTTGACGTTCGCACGCGCCTGGTGGACCCACGGCGCCAACAGATTGCGGGTCAGCTCATGAAGTTGATAAAGCATTCTCGCCCTTGACAACGTAGGAGTTTCTGCTGCTGTGCAGCATAGCACCTTAACGGGGCGTTCGCCCCGTTAAGGTGCTGCGGGGCAGTCCCGGCCTCTGGGCCGGGACTGCTACCCCGTTTTGCCGTAGGCAAAACGGGGCCGCCTTCTGCCTTGCCTCTCCCCCGCGGCGTTGCCGCGCCCCCCTCAACAAAGGGGGGCTTTGCTCCAGATGGGCTACGCGAGTGCTGGGTTAGAGCGTCTCTAGGGCTGAGGCTTGGCCCGCAAGGGATGGCGATAGCCAGCTGTGGGTGCCTAGGGGGGTGAAGCCTAGGGCCTGCAACTGGCGTCGGTACCAGCGGGCGGGGCGGGGCTGGAAGCCTTCGTGGTCGCCTTCGAATTCGTCGTCGGCGGTGAAGGCTTCCAGGAAGGCGATGCCGCCGGTCAGTTCGGCCAGGCCGGGGAGGCCGGCGCGCAGTTCGCGGGTGGGCAGGTAGTGCAGGACGTCGCTGCAGATCAGCAGGTCGGCCGGGGCGCAGGGGCGCAGCCAGGCGAAGTCGCCGAAGCGGGCCAGGTGCAGGTTGCGGCTGCGGCCGTAGCGATGGATGGCGTATTGGCTGGCGTCGAAGCCGAGGTAGTCAATCCGCGGCCGCAGCTTCTGCAGCGGTGCGCGCCAGCTGCCTTCGCCGCAGCCGATGTCGAGCACGCTGCGGATCGGCCGCTCCAGGTAGTGTTCGGCCATGGCCACGGCCAGCGCGACTTTGCGTCGCAGGCGCGCGGCGTCGTGCAGGCCTTCGTGGCGATACCAGCGCTGGAAATAGGCCTGGTCGTATTGCTTGGTCATCGGGGCTCCGGGCGCGGCGGTGATGCGGCGCGGCTGGCGATCGGTGAGAATGCCGGCATCCTACGCGAGCCGGTGGTGCCAGCCCATGACCTTGTACTTGTGGATCAAGACCTTCCACTTGCTGTTCGTCATCGCCTGGATGGCCGCGGTGTTCTACCTGCCGCGGATACTGGTCAACCTCGCCGAGGCCGGCAATGAGGCGCCGGTGCGGGTGCGCTTGCTGTTGATGGGGCGGCGCCTGTACATGTTCGGCCACAACATGTTCGGCTTGGCGGTGTTGCTCGGCGCGACGCTCTGGCTGGGCTATCGCTTCATTCCCGATTTCCCGACGATGGTCGGCGGCGGCGCGTGGTTGCACGCCAAGCTGGGCCTGGTCGTGCTGATGCTCGCTCACTACATCGTGGCCGGGCGCTGGCTGAAAGGGGTGGAGAAGGGCAAGGCGCTGCCGTCTTCGCGCGCGCTGCGCTGGTTCAACGAGCTGCCGGTGGTGTTGCTGGTGGTGGTGATCTGGCTGGTGCTGGCCAAGCCGTTCTGAGGCTCAGGTCACCTGCCGCAGGATCCATGTCAGCGCGGTGATCCAGCAGACGATCACGAACCACGCCAGCACCGCGTTGGAGGCGATGCCGCGGCGGTGACGCACGAACAGGTTGATCAGTAGCGCGATGACCAGCGGCACCACGAACAGGGCCACCGGCCCTACCCACTTCGGCAGATCCATCTCGCATTCCTGTGTGGGACCGCAGCCATCCTAGCGCGGTGTCCGGCGCCGCGCATCCGCACGGCGCCAGGTGGCTGGCTTACGCCGCCTCGTAGGCGCCGTAACTACGCAGGCGCTCGTAGCGCTGCTGCATCAGCGTATCGACCGGGATCTTCTCCAGCGCGTCGAGCTCGTTGAGCAACACGGCCTTCAGGCGCTTGCCCATCTGGTTCGGGTTGCGATGGGCGCCGCCGATCGGCTCGCGCACCACCTTGTCGACCAGGCCCAGCCCCTTCAGGCGCTTGGCGGTGAGGCCGAGCTGTTCGGCGGCGTCCTTGGCCTTGGCCGCGTCCTTCCACAGGATCGAGGCGCAGCCTTCGGGCGAAATCACCGAATAGGTGCCGTATTCGAGCATCAGCGTGCGGTCGCCGACGCCAATGGCCAGCGCACCGCCGGAGCCGCCTTCACCGATGATCGTGCAGATCACCGGGACCTTGAGTTCGGCCATTTCCAGCAGGTTGCGTGCGATCGCTTCGGATTGGCCGCGCTCTTCGGCACCGATGCCGGGGTAGGCGCCGGGGGTGTCGATGAAGGTCAACAGCGGCAGCCGGAAGCGTTCGGCCAGCTTCATCAGGCGCAGCGCCTTGCGGTAGCCCTCCGGGCGCGGCATGCCGAAGTTGCGCGCGACCTTGCTCTTGGTGTCGCGGCCTTTCTGGTGGCCGATGATCACCACCGGGCGGCCAGCGATGCGCGCCAGGCCACCCACAATGGCCTTGTCGTCGGCATAGGCGCGGTCGCCGGCCAGTTCCTGGAACTCGTCGCAGAAGATGCGCACGTAGTCCAGGGTGTAGGGCCGCTGCGGGTGGCGCGCCAGCTGCGAGACCTGCCAGGCCGAAAGGTCGCGGAAGATCTGCGCGGTACGGATGCGCAACTTGCTGCGCAGCGCCTGCACTTCGGCATCGACGTTGACGGCCGGGCCGGTGCTGGCGTTGCGCAGTTCCTGGATCTTGGCTTCCAGATCGGCGATGGGTTGCTCGAAGTCGAGGTAGTTCGGATTCATGGGAAGCCGGTCGGACGAAAGGGAAGAAGTGTAGCCGAAGGGCCGCGATCCACCCGTACGCAGGCGTTCGGGTGGGCCCAGTTTATTGCGCCCACGGTGGGTTGTACTTGACCTTCACGGTGCGCACGGCCGGGTCGGCGCGCAGGCCGTCGAGCAACTGCGGGGCGATGCGCACGCCCTGGCTGCCGTTGACGTCGAGCATGCCGGCCACGGTGCCGACCTCCGAGCCGACCAGCAGGTCGAAGCGGATCGGCGTGCGCCCCGGGCGGTGCGCGGCGAGCAGGCCGTCGACCCGCGCCATGGCCTGGCGATCGCGCAGGTCCAGGCGCAGCGCGAGATGGCGCGCATGGTCGGCGCAGACCTGGTCGTAGTCCCATACCTGGCGGATGCGCAGGGCGTAGCCACCATTGAATTCGTCTTCGCGCAGGCCGCCCTTGACGATCAGGATGCGGTCGCGGGTCAGCAAGTGGCCGAACTCGGCCAGGCCATCGGAGAAGGCGCTGCATTCGACCCGGCCGCGACCATCTTCCAACTGCACGAACACCTGGCTGTCGCCCTTGCGGCGCACGCCCACGACTTGTCCGGCCAGGATCGCGCTGACTTCCGGGCGCCAGCGCTTCTCGCCGTCGCCGCCACCGCGCGATTGCGAGGACCATATCCGGTCGAGCGCGCCGAGGTCGCAACCCACCAGTTCCCTGACCTCGTCGCGATACGGATCGAACGGGTGTCCACTGAGGTAGAAGCCCAGCGTGTCGCGTTCGCCGGTGAGCAGTTGGCCAAGGGGCCATTCCTTGGTCTCGGGCAATTCCAGGTGCATTGCCGGCGCGGCCGGGTCCGGCCCGCCGAACAGCGAGTTCTGCCCGGAGGCCTTTTCCCGCGCCATCTGGTCGGTGGCCTTGAGCACTTCCGGCAGCTGCAACATCAGCGAGGCGCGGTTGCGGCCCAGGCCATCGAGCGCGCCGGCATTGATCATCGCTTCCAGCGTGCGGCGGTTGAGCTTGGATGAATCCACGCGGGTGCAGAAGTCCAGCAGCGACTCGTAGCGACCATGGCGCTCGCGCTCTTCGACGATCGCCTCGCAGGCGCCGCGGCCCACGCCCTTGATCGCACCGATGCCGTACTGGATGGTGTCGGCGCTGGACGCTTCGAACATGTAGGCCGAGTCGTTGACCTTCGGCGGGTGCACGGTCAGGCCGAGCAGGCGCACCTCGTCGAGGAAGCCGACCACCTTGTCGGTGTTGTCCATGTCCGAAGACAGCGTCGCGGCCATGAACTCGGCCGGGTAATGGCGCTTGAGCCAGGCGGTCTGGTAGCTGACCAGCGCGTAGGCGGCGGCGTGCGACTTGTTGAAGCCGTAGCCGGCGAACTTCTCCATCAGGTCGAAGATCGCATCGGCCTTGGCTTCGCCAACGCCGTCCTTGGCCGCGCCCTCGCGGAAGATCTCGCGGTGCTTGGCCATTTCCGCCGGCACCTTCTTGCCCATCGCGCGGCGCAACAGGTCGGCGCCGCCCAGCGAGTAGCCGCCGACGATCTGCGCCATCTGCATGACCTGCTCCTGGTACACCATGATGCCGTAGGTGTCCTTCAGGATCGGCTCGGTGCGCGGGTCCGGATACTCCACTTCCTCGCGTCCGTGCTTACGGTCGACGAAGCTGGGGATCAGGTCCATCGGGCCCGGGCGGTACAGCGATACCAGCGCGATCAGGTCTTCGAAGCGGTCGGGCTTGGCGTCCTTCAGCAGGCGCCGCATGCCCGAGGATTCGAACTGGAACACCGCGCCGGTATTGCCGGTAGCGAAGATGTCCTTGTAGGTCGCCGCATCGTCCAGCGGCAACGCGGCGATATCGAGCGGTTCGATGCCGGCGCGCGCGTGGCGCACGTTGATCGCCTTGACCGCCCAGTCGATGATGGTCAGCGTGCGCAGGCCGAGGAAGTCGAACTTCACCAGGCCAATTTCTTCGACGTCGTTCTTGTCGAACTGGGTGACCGGGTTCTTGCCGCGGCCATCCTCGTCGTGTTCGGCGAACAGCGGGCAGTACTCGGCCAGTGGCTCGGGCGCGATCACCACGCCGCCGGCGTGCTTGCCGGCGTTGCGGGTCAGGTCTTCGAGCTGGCGCGCCAGGTCCATCAGGTCGCGGACATCGTCCTCGGCCTGGTAGCGCTGGATCAGCTCGGCCGACGCCATCTCGCTTTCCTTGCCTTCGCCCATCGCGTCCTTCAGCGTGATGCCGAGGATGTTCGGGATCAGCTTGGCAACGCCATCGACCAGGCCATACGGAAAACCGAGCACGCGGCCGGCATCGCGCACCACTGCCTTGGCCGCCATGGTGCCGTAGGTGATGATCTGGCTGACACGCTCACGCCCGTACTTGCGCGCCACGTAGTCGATGACCTCGTCGCGCCGGTCCATGCAGAAGTCGATGTCGAAGTCGGGCATCGACACGCGCTCGGGATTGAGGAAGCGCTCGAACAGCAGGTTGTACGGAATCGGGTCCAGGTCGGTGATGTTCAGCGCCCAGGCCACCAGCGAGCCGGCGCCCGACCCGCGGCCGGGACCGACCGGGATGCCGTTGTCCTTGCCCCACTGGATGAAGTCGGCCACGATCAGGAAGTAGCCGGGGAAGCCCATCTTGATGATGGTGTCCAGCTCGAATTCCAGGCGGTCGAAGTAGTCCTGGCGGGTCTTGCCCGCGGCCAGCGGATTCTTCTCCAGCCGCGCTTCCAGCCCGCGCCGCGCGGTGCTGCGGATCCAGCTGTCCAGCGTCTCGTCCGGCGGAACCGGGTAGGCGGGCAGGAAGTAGGTGCCCAGGCGCATCTCGATGTTGCAGCGCTCGGCCAGCGCCAGCGTGTTGTCGACCGCGTCGGGAATGTCGGCGAACAGCGCCGCCATCTCTTCCTGCGACTTCAGGTATTGCTGGTCGGTGTAGTCGCGCGGGCGGCGCGGGTCATCGAGCACCCGGCCCGAGGCGATGCACACGCGCGCTTCGTGCGCGGGGAAATCGGTGGCATGCAGGAAGCGCACATCGTTGCTGGCGATCACCGGCACGCCGCGCAGGCCGGCGGCCTGCAGGGCGAACTGGTTGAACGCCTCCTCGCCCTCGCGCCCGGTGCGGGTCAGCTCCAGGTGCAGGCCGTCGCCGAAAATGCGTTGCCAATCGGCCAGCTGCTGCTCGGCCAGGTCATGCCGGTGCTCGCCGAACAACCGCCCGGCCAGGCTCTCGCGTCCGGCGAGGGCGAACAGGTTGTGGTGATGATCGGCCAACCACTCCGGCCTGACGGCCACGCCGCCCTCGGGGCGGTGGCCTTCCATCCAGGCCCGGGTGAGCAGGCGCGACAGGCTCAGGTAGCCTTCGCGGTCGCGGCACAGCAGGGTCAGCTTGTACGGCGCCTGGTCGGGGGTGGCGACCATGACGTCGGCACCGGCGATCGGCTTGATGCCCACGGCTTCGGCGGCCTTGTAGAACTTGACCAGTGCAAACAGGTTGTTGAGATCGGTGACGGCCAGCGCCGGCAGCCCCAGTTCCACCGCGCGGCTGAGCAGGTTGGCGCGCTTGGCCTTGGCCGGGTCGGCCTGCTCGGGCTTTTCGGGCACGCGGATGGTCGAGTCCGCCAGCGAGAACTCGGTGTGGACGTGGAGATGGACGAAGCGGGACTGGGTCATGCCGGATCACTGCGGTGATCAAGCAGGTTAGCCCCCGAGGTAGTGGGGGACAAGGCTTGACAGGGCACAGTCCCCTGCGCGGGCCGTGGCCTGCGCCGCCTTGCGGCTGCGCCCCGAAGTTTGCTGCGCAAACCTCGGGCACCTGTCGGCTTTGCCTCCTATCCCCCGCGCCTGCCGGCGCGCCCCCCTTTACAGAAGGGAGCTTTACTCCAGGCAGTCCGTGACGACGGTGTGGTGCCGTCGGCGCCAGGCTTGTCCACTCAATGCACCCGAAAACAAGCCGGCGCAACCGGCGCATAGCTACTCTCCCGGATCCGCCGCATCTGCTCACCCAGCCGCGCCTCCAGCTCACGCGCCTCCAGCCAGGCCTGCCGATCGAACGCCACCGCCTCATAGGCACAGCCGCGGTGCGCCGCCTCCATCGTCCGCAGGCGGCGGAAATCCTGGTAGTGCATCAGTTCCGGTCGCAGCTGCGGCCAGGCGGTGTCGATCGCCAGGGCGTCGTCCAGGTGCGCGGCCTGCGGCAGGTCGGTCGGCAGCAGGTGCCAGTCGGCACGGAAATAGCCCACTACCGCGTAGGCTGCGGGCAACGCCCGTTCGTCCACCTGCCAGTCGCGGTCGCCCAGCATCCGCGCCAGTTGCTCGGCCTGCTGCACGCGCAGGCGAATGCAGGCGGGGGCTTCGGGCTGCGGTTCGGCGTGCAGTGCGCGGGCGGCCGAGGCCAGCTGGTCGCGGTCCAGTGCCGGGCGGCGCCAGCCGAGTTCGCCGAGCAGGCGGTTGAAGCGCGACAGGGCGCCCAGGTCCGGTTCGAACGAGCCGATGTGGCGGCGGCGGCCGGCGGCGGCGGGGTTGAAGAGGGAGGCGGGTAGCGGGTGGAGGTCGATGGCGAGGACGGTGTTCATGGGTGTCTCCGAAGAAGGGGGCGCCGGGGTTCCGGTGCATCGCCAGCCTCCGCTTGCGGGTAAGATCAGTCGCGATGGCTGGCGGAGCCTTCAGACAGTGATTGCACTGGTTGCTGAGGTTTTCGTGAGGGAATGCCGATGGATCCCGCCGCCGCGCCGGATCGCCCCGTTCATTCGCCCGAGCGCTACCGTTTCGATGGCGTCCTGGTCGACGCGGTCGCGCACACGCTGACGCGTGACGGCGAGCCGCAACTGGTCGAACCCAAGGCGTTCGCGGTGCTGCTGATCCTGCTGCGGCAGGCCGGGCAACTGGTCGGGCGCGACCAGTTGCTGGACGCGGTCTGGGGCCACCGCCATGTCACCCCGGGCGTGTTGACCCGGGCAATCGCCCAGTTGCGCGCCGCCCTGGCCGACCGCCCGCAGGCGCCGCGCTATATCCAGACCCAGCATGCGCTGGGCTATCGCTTCATCGGCGAATTGCTGCCGGGCCCGGACGCCGTCGCGGACCCGCCCCCGCAGGCAGAAAGCGGGCACCTCGAGCGCGCGCCGCCTGGCCCCCTCGCGCCAGCGGACCTGCCACCCGTGGCCGCTGCGGCGGCGCCAGGGCGGCGCAGGTGGGCACCCCGGGTGTGGCTGGCAGGCGGCGTAGCCCTCGTGGCGGTTGCGGCGATCGCCTGGCGCCTATGGCCGCCGCCGCATCCGCGGGCGGCCGATGCCTCGATTGCAGTGCGCCCGTTCACCAGCAGCGATGGCAAGCCGGAGGACCGCTACTTTGCCGATGGCCTGGCCGCCGAGGTGCGCGATGCCCTGGCGGGCGTGCCGGATCTGAAGGTCGCCGCGCAGCCGCTGGCCGATGCCGCTTCGCTGGGCAGCTATGACGCCCAGCGCTGGGGCAAGACGGTGGGTGTGGCGAGCGTGCTCGACGCCAACGTGACCCGCTCCGAACACGGTGCCCTGCGCCTGCAGGCCCGCCTGACCGATACCGCCAGCGGCATTGCCTTGTGGACCGGCAGCTACGAGCGCGAAGCCGGGGATGTGTTCGCTCTGCAGAACGCCCTGGCCAGCGAGGTGGTACACGAGCTGGTCGGGCGCTTGCCGGGGGTGGACCGGCAACTCGGCAAACGCCTGACGCCCACCCGCGATGTCGGCGCCTACGACGATTACCTGCGCGGCCTGAGCGAACTGCAGCGCCCGCGCGGTGAAGGCAGCTACGAGCGCGCGCTGGACGCGTTCGGCCGCGCACTGGCGCGTGATCCACAGTTCGCCCGCGCCCAGGCCGGGATTTGCCGGGTGGAGATCGCGCGGCTGGAATCGGTCAGCGATGCCGTCGCCTTCCAGCGTGCGCGCCAGGCCTGCACCCAGGCCACACGCATGGATGCGTCCTTGACCGAGGGCACTCTGGCGATGGCCGACATCGCCCGTGCCAGCGGCGAGGATGCCGAGGCGATGGCGCTGTATCGCCAGGCCCTGGCGGACCCGGCGCTGCGCGCCGATGCCTACGTTGGCATGGCGCGCAGCGAGGGCGCGCGCGGCCACGATGCGCAGGCACTGGCGTTGTTTCGCCAGGCATTGGCCCTGCGCCCGGGCGACGCGCAAATCTACAAGGCGCTGGGCTATCACCACTGGTTGCGTGGCGAACTGGCGCCGGCGATCCAGGCGTATCTGAGCGCCACCTTGCTGCAGCCGGGCGACAGTGGCCTGTGGAGCAGCCTGGGCGGGCTGTACCTGGCCAACGGCGACACCGCGCAGGCCGGGCGCGCATTCGACATGTCGCTGTCGATCGAGCCCAATGCCGGCGCGCTCACCAACCTGGGCGCCATGCGCTTTGACGCCGGCGACTATGCGCAGGCCGCCGAGATGTTCCAGCGCGCCGCGACCCTGCAGCCAGACGACTATCTGCACTGGGGCAACCTGGGCGATGCGCTCGCCGCCTCGCCCAGCACCGCGGCGCGTGCGCTGACGCCGTACCGGCGCGCGGCCGAGTTGGCGCAGGCCTACCTCGAAGTGAAGGGCAACGACGCCTATGCCCTGGCCGCCCTGGCGTGGTATCGCGCCAACCTGGGTGACCGGGGCCAGGCGCTGGCTGCGTTGAAGACTGCGCAGGCGACCGGCGATCAACCTGGCGAAGTCGCGCTGTGGTGTGCACAGGTGTTGTTCCTGCTCGACGACCAGCAAGGCGCGGATCGCTGCGTGGTTGCTGCGCGCGGGCATGGCATCCCGGCCTCGCGCATCGGCTCATTGCTCAAGGCACGCGGGTTCGTTGCTTCGGCGGCGTCGCCCGCATCGTGATATTCCACGCCGTGGCGGCGGTTCCACCGGAGACCCCGCAATGCGCATCCGATCGTGCCTGCCGCTGTCCGCCGCCGTGCTGCTCGCGGCCTGTTTGAATTCGCCTCCTCACGACGGCGCCGTCACCGCCGATGCCACCGTTCCCATGTGCCGCTCGACCCCGCCACCGGCGGGCGTCACCCAGGTGATGGTGCAGGTCGCCGCCAATGGCGATGCCAACCCCACGTTGTGCACGATCTTCAGCGGCACCGACGTGGTGTGGGAAAAGCGCGGCACCACGCCCTTCATGCTGAAGTTCAAGCAGTCGCCGGGCGAGCCTTCGGCAGGCTGGGCACCGGGCGAGCCAGGCCGTTTCCTGGTCGTGGATAGCAGCAGGCAATTTCCTTCGAGCGGCGCGGGCGTCGACCAGGAGGTCAAGCTGCACATCAAGACGGTGACGCTCGCCGAGACCATCGACTACTGCGTCGCCACCACGGTCGACTGCGTCGACCCGGGGATCAAGATCCTGCCTAGGTAAGGGCCGGGCTCAGTTCCAGGTCCAGCTCGACCGCGGCCACTTCCGCCGGCACGTCGAGGCCCAGGGCCTGGCGCACCGGCGCGAAGCTGCGGCGGTGTTCCGGGCAGGGGCCGTGCTGGCGCAGCGCCGACAGGTGCGCCGGCGTGGCGTAGCCCTTGTGCTGGTCGAAGCCGTACTCGGGATGGCGATCGTGCAGCGCGGTCATGTAGCGGTCGCGGGTGACCTTGGCCAGGATCGAGGCGGCCATGATCGCGCGGTCCAGGGCATCGCCGCCGATGATCGCCTCGGCCGAACAGGGCAGGCCCTTGGGCAGGCGGTTGCCGTCGATGCGAGCGTGTTCGGCGACGTGGACGACGGCTTCCACCGCCCGGCGCATGCCCAGCATCGTGGCCTGGTAGATGTTGAGCTGGTCGATCTGCTCGGAGGTCATCAGCACCACGTGCCACGCCAAGGCGCGTTCGACGATGCGTGCATACAGCACTTCGCGACGCTCGGCGCTGAGCTGCTTGGAATCGTCCAGGCCATTGATGCGGGGACGCGCCGGGTCGAACACCACCGCGGCCACCGCCACAGGTCCGGCCAGTGGTCCACGTCCGGCCTCATCGACACCGGCAATACGTGCACGCACGGCCGGTGCCGCGACGAACAGCGCGCCAGAGGTCTGTGCGGGCGCGCCTCGCTTCACCGCGCCCCCGTGGCCGTCGGCGCACGTGCGAGCAGCTCGGCCACCGCGTCGGCGGCGCGCGCCGAAGCGTCGCAGCGCAGCTCGGCATGCAGTTTGAGATAGCGCGATTGCAATGCGGCTACTTTTTGCGGATGGGTGAACCAGTCCACCACGGCGGCAGCTACTTTTTCCGAGGTGCAGTCCTGCTGGATCAGTTCCGGCGCCAGGTCTTCGCCGGCGAGGATGTTGGGCAGGGCGAAACGCTTGACCTTGATCAGCCCGAGCGCCTTGACGATGCGCGCGGTGAGGGGCGCGACCTTGTAGCCGACCACCATCGGTCGCTTGACCAGCATCGCCTCCAGGGTGGCGGTGCCGGAGGCGAGCAGGACCACGTCGGCGGCGATCATCGCGGTGCGGGCGCGGCCATCGAGCAGGTGCGAGCGCAGCATCGGCAGCGCCGAGCGCGACAGCTGTTCGGCCAGCACCGGCTTGACCGCGGCGTTGGCCGCCGGCACCAGCACGTGCAGCCCGGGCACCTTTTCCGAGGTTTGCCAGGCGGCTTCGAAGAACGTCTCGGCCAGGCGGTTGACCTCGCCCAGGCGACTGCCCGGCAGCACCGCCAGCACCGGCGAGGAAGAAGAAATCCCCAGCGCCGCGCGCGCGGCGTCGCGGTCGACCTGGTAGTCGATGTCGTCGGCCATCGGGTGGCCGACGAAACGCGCATCGACGCCGTGGCGCGCGTAGATCGGCGGCTCCATCGGGAACAGGCACAGCACCATGTCAGCGCTGGCACCGATCTTCTCGGCGCGCTTTTCCTTCCACGCCCACACCGATGGGCTGACGTAGTGCACGGTGCGGATACCGCGTTGCTTGAGCCACCTCTCCACGCCGAGGTTGAAGTCCGGCGCATCGATGCCGATGAACACGTCCGGCTGCCAGGCGAGCAGGCGCTCGCGTAGTTCCTTGCGCAATTTCAGCAGCCGCGGCAGGTGCCGCAGCACCTCGACCAGGCCCATCAACGAGAGCTCGCTGGCGTCGAACCAGGTCTCGCAGCCGGCATTGCGCATCGCATCGCCGCCAATCCCGGCGAATTGCGCATGCGGGAAACGCTCGCGCAATTGCGCGATCAGCCCGGCACCGAGCAGGTCGCCGGAGGTCTCACCGGCGACCAGGGCGATACGCACCGGGCGCATGGACGGCTCGCCGCGCGCGGCGCCCTGCGGCATTGTCTTGGCCGGAGAGGCGATGCTCATCGCAGCAGCGGGCGCTCCGCGTGTTCAATGAAGTCGAGCATGTCCTTGACGTCGCCGCTCTGCTGCGCCTGTTCGGCGAGCTGCTGCTTGGCTTCGGCCAGCGGCAGGCCGGCGACGTACAAGGTGCGGTAGGCGCGCTTGATCGCGGCGATGCGTTCGGCATCGAAGCCGCGACGCTTGAGGCCTTCGCTGTTGATGCCGCGCGGGCGCCCGAGCGAATCGCTGCCGACCATGGTGAAAGGCGGTACATCGCCGTTGGTCAGCGCGCCCATGCCGAGGAAGGCGTGGGCGCCGATGCGGCAGAACTGGTGCGCGCCGGCAAAGCCGCTGATGATCACCCAGTCGCCGACGCTGACGTGGCCGGCCAGGGTGGTGTTGTTGGAGAACACGCAATGGTTGCCGACGTGGCAGTCGTGCGCCACGTGGGTATAAGCCAGCATCCAGTTGTCGTCGCCGATGGTGGTCACGCCGCCGCCGCCGCCGGTGCCGCGATTGAGCGTCACGAACTCGCGGAAGACGTTGCGGTCGCCAATCACCAGTTCAGTGCGCTCGCCGGCATACTTCTTGTCCTGCGGCTCGCCGCCGACCGCGACGTGGCCGATGAAGCGGTTTTCGCGGCCGATGCGGGTCGGGCCGTGGATCGAGCAATGCGGGCCGACCTCGGTGTTCTCGCCAATCTCGACCTCGGCGCCGATGAAGCTGAAGGCGCCCACGCGCACGCCGGCGGCCAGGCGCGCGGACGGGTCGATGACCGCGGTGGGGTGGATCAGGGGCGCGCTATCGCTCATCTGTACTCCTCAACTCCGTACTTGCTCAACCTTTGGCGCCGGCGCACATGACCTCGGCGCTGGCGACCACTTCGCCGTTGACCTTGGCCTCGCCGTAGTACCAGCCCATGTTGCGGATCAGGCGCTTCATCTGAACTTCCAGGATCAGCACGTCGCCCGGGACCACCTGCTTGTTGAAGCGCGCGTTCTCGACCTTGACCATGTAGAACAGCTTGGACTGCGCATCGCGGCCCAGGCTGAGCTGGGTCATCACGCCGCCAGCCTGCGCCAGCGCTTCGATGATCAGCACGCCGGGCATGATCGGCCGGCCCGGGAAATGGCCCTGGAAATAAGGCTCGTTGATGGTCACGTTCTTCTGCGCAACGATGCGCTTGGCCACCGGGTCCAGCTCCAGCACCCGGTCCACCAGCAGGAACGGATAGCGATGCGGAATCAGATCCTGGATCTGGAGGACGTCGATCGGCAGCTGCAGGGTGTCGTTCATTCTTTCTCCTTGCTCACAGCGGCGATGCGGCGTGCCAGTGCATCGAGCTGCTTGAAGCGCGCGGCGTTCTTGCGCCACGTGCGGGTGTCGGTCAAAGGGGTGCCGGACGAATACTCGCCCGGCTCGGTGATGGAGTTGCGCACGACCGACTTGCCGGTGATCACGACCTTGTCGCAGATCTCCAGGTGGCCGACGACGCCGACGTTGCCCCCGAGCATGCAATAGCGGCCGATCTTGGCGCTGCCGGCAATGCCGGTGCAGCCGGCGATCGCGCTATGCGCGCCGATGTAGCAGTTGTGGGCGATCTGCACGAGGTTGTCGACGCGCACATCGTCCTCGAGCACGGTGTCTTCCAGCGCGCCGCGGTCGATACAGGTGTTGGCGCCAATCTCGCAATCGTCGCCGATGACCACGCCGCCAAGCTGTGGCACCTTGATCCAGTGGCCGGCGTCCATCGCCAGGCCAAAGCCATCCGCGCCAAGTACCGCGCCGGGATGGATCTGCACCCGCTTGCCCAAGCGCACGCGCGTGACCAGGGTGACCCGGGCGATCAGCGTGCTGCCGTCGCCGACCACGCAATCCTCGCCGATGACCGAACCAGTACCAATGACGCAGCCTTCGCCAACGACACTGCGTGCGCCGATGCTGACGAACGGCCCGACATGTGCGCTGGCGGCCACATGCGCAGTGGGATCGACCACCGCGAGCGGATGGATGCCGGCCTCGCGCGCCGGCAGCACCTCGAACAGCGCCGAGATCTTGGCGAACGCGGTATAGGGATCCTTGGCCACCAGCGCCGTGCCGGGCGCCGCCTCCGCATCCTCCGCGCGCAGCACTACCACCGCGGCATGGCTATTGGCCAGTTGCGCGCGATAGCGCGGGTTGGCAAGGAAGCTGAGCTGACCGGGTCCCGCATGCGCAAGCGTAGCGACCCCGTGGACCACGGTATCGCCATCGCCATGCACCTGCAGGCCGAAACGCTCGGCAATCTGTTGGGCGGTATAGGAGGGCATGTTCACGGGGCGCAGTTTAGCTGCAAGCGGCGTTGGCTGGGGCGGTGTACCCCATCGAACACACCGGAGGCTGAGACCATCGGGGCTGAAGCCCCTCCTACAGTTCCTCCGCCAAGCGGCATCGCAAGTGGACGGATTACGCGGTGCCAGATGTGGAAAGCCCCCTTGGTAAGGGGGCGCGCCGAAGGCGGGGGGATCGGAGGCAAAGCGGGGCGGGGCCCGGGTTTTGCGCAGCAAAACTCGGGGCCTTGACGCGCGCAGCGCGCCAAGGCTCCCCCGCGGGCAGTTCGCTAGAACTGCCCACCAAAGGTGAACTGCAAGCGCTCGATCTCGTCGCCGTCCTTCTTGCGCAGCGGAATGGCGTAGCTGATCGAAATCGGGCCGACCGGTGCGCGCCACAACAGGGCCACGCCAGTGGACACGCGCAGGTCGTTGACCTTGAACTCATCGGTGCCTTTGAACACGTTGCCGAAGTCGACGAATGCCGACAGGCGCGCCGACGGGCTGTCGAACAGCTTCGGGAAGTACGCTTCGATCGAGCCGACCGTCTTCACCGAGCCACCCAGCGGCTGGCCCTTCGGATAGGCGCTGGTCGCCTCCGAGCGCGGACCCAGGGTGTTGTCCTCGAAGCCGCGCACCGAATTGGTACCGCCGGCGTAGAAGTTCTCGTAGAACGGCAGGCCGGTGGCGGTCACGCGCCGCTGCAGGTTGGTGCCATTGCAGTCCTGCGGCACGTAGAAGGTGTAGCCCGGCGCGGTAGTGGTGTCGTAGACGCCGCAGATATCGCGCGAGGTGTCCTTGCCGTAGCTGTCGCCGTAGCCCAGTTCCAGGCGGGTGTTGATCACCAGCGAGGGGATGATCGGCCAGTACTTGGAGATCTGGTAGTTGAGCTTGTAGTACTCGACGGTGGAGCCGGGCAGGGTGACTTCCAGGCCAACGCGCTGGTACATGCCGCGGGTCGGCATGAAGTAGTCGTTGCGGGTGTCGCGCGCCCAGCCGAGCTCCGAACGCCAGGCATGGAAGGTGCGCGTGCCGACGGCATCGATGTAATCGATGATCGCCCGCGGCGTGGCGGTCGGGTAGGTGGTGATCTGGTTGCTGTCGATACCGAACATCACCGAGACCGTGTCGTTCTCGGTGATCGGTATGCCGAAGATCATCTGCGCAGCGCCGTTGGTGCTGTTGTACTGCGCGGTGTTGTAGTCGGAGTAGTCCAGTTCGCGCCAGGACAGGTTGTAGCCCAGCGAAACGCCGTCGTCGGTGAAGAACGGGTTGGTGTAGCTGAAGCCATAGCGCTGCAGGTAGCTGCTGCGCGACGCTTCGACCGACACGCGGTTGCCGCCGCCGAGGAAGTTGTTCTGCGACAGCTGCACCGAGGTGGTGATGCCGTAGCTCTGCGAATAGCCCAGGCCGAAGACGAAGCTGCCCGAGGTGGTTTCCTTGACGTTGAAGACCACGTCGACCTGGTCGTTGCTGCCCGGCACCGCCGGCGTCTCCACGTCCACCGATTCGAAGTAGCCCAGGCGCTGCAGGCGGATCTTCGAGCGGTCGATGGCGGCCTGCGAGTACCAGGTGTCTTCGAACTGGCGCATTTCGCGGCGCAGGACTTCGTCGGAGGTGCGGCTGTTGCCCTTGAACAGGATCCGGCGCACGGCCACGCGCGGGCCCGGCACCACCTGCAGGTTGACCGCAACGGTGCGGTCCTCGCGGTTGGGCGTCGGGATCGGGGTGACCTTGGCGAAGGCGTAGCCGATGTTGCTCAGGGTGTTGGTGATCGCATCGCCACTGTATTCGAGCAGCGCGCGCGAGAAGATGTCGCCGGCCTTGGGAATGACGAACTTCTCGATGTCTTCCTGCGGCAGCACGGTGTCGCCGGTGACCTTGATCTCGGAGATCTTGTACTGCTCGCCCTCGGTGACGCCGGCGGTGACGAACATGTCGCGCTTGTCAGGACTGATCGCCACCTGGGTGGAGTCGATGCTGAAGTCCACGTAGCCGCGATCCAGGTACCAGGAGTTGAGCTTCTCCAGGTCGCCGGACATCTTTTCCTTCGAGTACTGGTCGTCGCGGCGGTACCAGGAAGCCCAGTTGTGCTCCTTGGATTCCCAGCTGGCGAGGATGTCCTCGTTCTCGTACTTCTCGGTGCCGATCAGGTTGACGTGGCGGATCTTGGCGGCCTTGCCTTCCTTGATCGCGATGGCCACATCGACACGGTTGCGGTCCAGCGGGCTCACCGTCGGGGTGATCTCGACGTTGTACTTGCCGCGGTTGTTGTACTGGCGCGTCAGTTCCTGGGTCACGCGGTCCAGGCTCAGGCGGTCGAAGGTGCCACCCTCGGTCAGGCCGATGTCGGTCAGGCCCTTGAGCAGTTCCTCGGACTTGATGTCCTTGTTGCCGGTCACGGTGAGCTTGTTGATCGCCGGACGTTCCTTGACCGTGATTACCAGGATGTTGCCCTGGCGGTCCAGTTGCACATCCTCGAAGAAGCCGGTGCGGTAAAGGGCGCGGATCGCATCACCGGTCTTGGCGTCGTCGACGGTGTCGCCGCGGTTCACCGGCAGGTAGGTGAATACGGTGCCCGAGGAGATGCGCTGCAACCCGTCGACGCGGATGTCGCTGGCGACGAAGGGTTCCGCCGCCAAGGCGAGGGCCGGCACGCTGAGGCCGGTGGCAAGGGCAAGTGCAAGCAGGCGGCGAGTGGGAAATCTCGTCATGTCACATCCGGTTGAGCGGGTTCGTTGGTGCAGGGGTGCCGGCGTAAGACGACGACAGCGCGAATTGGTTCAATAAACAGCCGGTTCAATGCAAGCCGGTTCACAAAATGCGGCGGAACACAAAAAAAATCGGTCATCGGGGTAGCTGACCGAAAAGGTCGTTGTAGAACGCCAGGCCCATCAACCCGGCCAGGAGCGCCAGGCCCACGTACTGGCCGGCGATCATGACGCGGTCGCTCAGCGGACTGCCCTTGACCAACTCGATAAGGTAATACAGCAGGTGTCCGCCGTCCAAGATCGGAATGGGCAGGAAATTGAGGATGGCCAGTCCCAGCGACAGCGCGGCGAGGAAATACAGGAACCAGTCAGCCCCGCGCTTGGCCGAGGCATTGGCCACCCGCGCGATCCCGACCGGACCGGACACGTTCTTCAGCGAGGCATTTCCGGTCACCAGGCGTTTCATCATGCCGAGGGTGTTGGCGGTCATGCGGCCGGCCTCGCGCAGCGCCGCCGGCACTGCCGCCAGCGGGCCGTACTGGGCGCGTACGTCATAGGCCGGCTTTTGGCCGGCGGCCAGGGCCACGCCGATGCGCCAGCCACCTGGGGCCGAAGCGTCCTGGCGCGGGGCCAGCTCCAAGGCCAGGCGTTCTCCCTCGCGTTCGACCTCGACCATGCCGGCGCCGCCACGGCGGCCCAGGGCGGCGATCTGGGGTTCGACCTGCTCGGCCGAGGCGATCGGTTGCCCGTCCACCGCCAGGATGCGGTCGCCCTCCCGCAGCACGCCATCGGCCGCAGAGCCGGGAGCAATCTGGGCCACTACGGCCTGGCGTTGCTGGAACTGCCAGCTGACGCCGGCCAGTTGCGGTACTTGTTGTTCAGCGAAGCCGGCGGGCAGCTTGGACAAGGCCAGTCGCGCATCGCGGCTGTCGCCGCCCGGTCCGTCGACCCGGACCTGGGCATCACGGCGGTCCATGGCGGCCAGGGTCAGGGCGATGCTGGCCTCGGCCCAGCTCTGTACCGGCCGGCCATCGATCGCGGCGATGCGGTCACCGGCATGCAGCCCGGCCTCGGCCGCCAGTCCCTGGGGTGGGCCCAGGGTGGCCGAATAATCGGCGCGGCCGACCAGGAACATGACCCAGAGCAAGGCCAGGCACAGGATCACGTTGGCGATCGGCCCGGCGGCCACGATCGCGATGCGTTGCCACACCGGCTTGTGGTTGAAGGCCAGCGCGCGCTCGGCCGGATGCACGTTGCCCTCGCGCTCATCGAGCATCCGCACGTAGCCGCCCAACGGCAGGGCGGCGATGACGAACTCGGTGCCATGGCGGTCGCGCCGGCTGAACAATGGCCGGCCGAAGCCGACTGAAAACCGCAATACCTTGACGCCACAGCGTCGCGCCACCCAGAAATGGCCGAATTCGTGGAAGGTCACGAGCAGCCCGAGGCTGACGATCATCCACCAGACCGAACCGAGGAAGTCAGCCATGGAGGCGGTGTTGTGGCAGGGAGGCGTCAGGCATGTGCGGCAGGGTGGTTCAAGGAGGCTGCGGTGATGCGGCGGGCGTCGGCGTCGGCGGCGAGCAAGGCGTCCAGCGTATCTGCATTCGTCCGCGCCAGCGTAGAAAGTGCGTGCTGAACGAGCGCCGGTATGGCGAGGAACCCGATGCGGCCGGCCAGGAAGGCTGACACGGCCACTTCGTTGGCCGCGTTGAGGATGGCCGGGGCGGTGCCGCCGGCACGCATCGCTTCCCAGGCCAGCGCCAGGCAGGGAAAGGCGTCCAGGTCCGGCGCTTCGAAATCGAGCCGGCCCTGTTGCAGCAGGTCCAGGCCCGATACGCCCGAGTCGATCCGCTCCGGCCAGGCCAGGCCGACCGCCAGGGTGGTGCGCATGTCCGGCAGCCCCATCTGCGCCAGGGTCGAGCCGTCGACGAACTCGACCAGCGAATGCACCAGGCTTTGCGGGTGTACCCACACGCCGATGCGCTCGGCCTCCAGGCCGAACAGATGGTGCGCCTCGATGACTTCCAGGCCCTTGTTCATCAGTGTGGCCGAGTCGACCGAAATCTTCGGCCCCATCGACCACTTCGGATGTGCCACCGCCTGCGCCGGGGTGACGTCGGCCAGCTGCGCACGGCTGCGACCACGGAACGGGCCGCCCGAGGCGGTGAGGATCACGCGGCGCACGCCGCCGCTGGCATCGCAGGAGCGCAGGCACTGGAAGATCGCGCTGTGCTCGCTGTCGATCGGGATGATTTCCGCGCCGCTGGCCTGCGCCAGGCGCATCAGCAATTCGCCGGCCAGCACCAGCGACTCCTTGTTGGCCAGCAGCAAGCGCTTGCCGGCGCGGGCGGCGGCCAGGGTCGAAGGCAGGCCGGCGGCACCGACAATGGCCGCCACCACGGTGTCGCACTCGGGCGCGGCGGCGAAGGCTTCCAGTGCCTGCGCACCGGCATGCGCGCGGGTGGCCAGGCCGGCCGCGCGCAAACCCTCGCCGAGCGCGACGTAGCCGGCGGGATCGGCAATCACCGCATCATCGGGCCGATGGCGCACGCATAGCGCCACCAGCGCCGCGACGTTGCTTCCGGCGGCCAGCACGCGCGCGCGCAGCCGCTGCGGATGGCGGGCGATGACGTCCAGGGCCGAAGCGCCGATCGAACCAGTGGCGCCGAATACGGCCACCTGGCGCAGCGCAGGAAGGGAGGCAATGGAGGGCGATGGCATGGGCGCAGGGTCAGGCGAGAGGATCAAAAGCCCAGGATTTCCTTGCCCAACACGAACACCGGCAGCGCGGCGAGCACGCCATCGATGCGATCCAGTACGCCGCCGTGGCCGGGAATGACGTTGCCCGAATCCTTGGCGCCGGCCTGGCGCTTGAGCAGGCTTTCGAACAGATCGCCCAGCACCGAAGCCAGCACGGTCAGGGCGGCCACGCCCAGCAACGCCGGCATCTGCGCCAGGCTGATCCCGGCGATCGCCCCAAAGGCGGCCGCTGCCAGCAGGCCGGCGAGCATGCCGCCGAGCAGGCCCTCGATGGTCTTGTTCGGGCTGATGCGTGGTGCCAGCTTGTGGCGACCGAAGTGGCGGCCAACGAAGTAGGCGCCGGAATCGGCAGCCCAGACGATGGTCAGCGCGGTCAGCAGCCAGAGGTGGCCGACCGCCCCGCCGGAGGCCGACTGTTCGGCATGGATCAACACCAGAGCACTCCACGCCGGCACGATGGCCAGGCTGCCCGCGGCCAGCTTGAGCGCGCGCGCATAGCTGCCGTGGTCGGCGCCGAAGTTGAAGAAGCGCAGCCACACCAGCGCCAGCAGCCACCAGGCCACGCCGATCAGGCTGGCCAGCTGGAACAGCACCAGCGAGCCGCCGGAGGCCCAGACCAGCAGCACCATCAGCAACAGGTTGAGCACCAGCAAGATGGTGCGCGGCAGGCTGTCGTCGACGCCGGACAGCTTCAGCCATTCCCACAAGCCGGTGAGGAAGACGATCGCCGCCAATGCCGCCAGCCATTGCGTGGGCAATAGCAACATGGCGCAGATGGCTACCGGCGCCATGATCAAAGCGGCGATGACGCGGGTCCTGGTCATGCGGGCGAGGTCTCGGTGCGTGCGGTGATCTGGGCGCTGGTCAGGCCGAAGCGACGTTCACGCTGTGCGTAGTCGTCCAGGGCCTGCTGCAGGACAGTGGCGTCGAATTCCGGCCACAGGGTTTCGGTGAACCACAACTCGGTATACGCCAACTGCCAGAGCAAGAAGTTGCTGACCCGGGTATCGCCGCCGGTGCGGATGAACAGGTCCGGCGGCGGCAGGTCGGCCAGCGCGACGTGGCGGCCCAGCAGGGCCTCGTCGATGGCTTCCGGCGCCAGGCGCCCGGCGGCCACTTCCTCGGCCAGCTTGCGCGCGGCCTGGGCGATGTCCTGGCGGCCGCCGTAGCTGGCGGCGATGGCCAGTACCAGGCGGTCGTTGCCGGCGGTGGCGCGCTCGGCCGCTTCCATCCGCTGCACGATCGCCGTGGCGAAGCGCGAGCGCTCACCGATGAAACGCACCTGCACGCCGCGCCGCTGCAACTCCTCGACCTCGCGGTCGAGCGCGTGCAGGAACAACTTCATCAAGGCATCCACTTCTTCCTGCGGCCGGCCCCAGTTCTCGCTGGAGAAGGCGAACAGGGTCAGTACCTGGATGCCCTTGTCCAGGCAGAAATCGATCGTCCGGTTGACCGCGCGCGCGCCGGCGCGGTGGCCGATCATGCGCGGGCGGCGTCGCCGCTGGGCCCAACGGCCGTTGCCATCCATGATGATGGCCAGGTGGCGGGGCAGGGACATCGAGTCGGGATCCGGGCGCGAGGCCGTCGACGGCATGCGTCAGACGGCCATCAGTTCCTGTTCCTTGGCCTTGACCACCTCGTCGACGTCCTTGATGGCCTTGTCGGTCAGCTTCTGGATGTCGTCTTCGGTGCGGCGCACTTCGTCCTCGGTGACGGCCTTGTCCTTGAGCAGATCCTTGACCTGCTGGTTGGCGTCGCGACGGATGTTGCGGATGGCGACCTTGCTGTCCTCGCCCTCGCTGTGCACGACCTTGGCCAGCTCCTTGCGGCGCTCCTCGGTCAGGGCGGGCAGGTTGAGGCGGATGGTGGTGCCGGAGGTATTCGGGGTCAGGCCCAGGTCCGAAGCCAGGATCGCCTTCTCGACCGCGCCGACCATCTGCTTTTCCCACGGCGAAATGGTCAGCGTGCGGGCGTCGGAAACGGCCACGCTGGCAACCTGGCTCAGCGGCATTTCCGAGCCGTAGTAATTGACCTTGAGGGTCTCGACCAGCGCCGACGAGGCGCGGCCGGTGCGCACCTTGACGAGCGTGTGGCGCAAGGCCTCAATGCTCTTGGCCATGCGGGTCTGTGCGTCTTGTTTGATGTCGTTGAGCATCGCCGGGCGTCCTGGTATTCCTGAATCGGCCGATTATATCGGAAGCGCCGCGCCCGGATTGGCCCGGCGCCCGGGTCGGGCGCCCGGCGCGGCGACAGGTTCAGCTGCGGCCGTGGACCAGGGTGCCGATGCGCTCGCCGCGCAGGATGCGCAGCAACACGCCCGGCTGGCCCATGTCGAAGATGCGCAGCGGCAGCTCGCTGTCGCGCGCCAGGGCGAAGGCGGCGGTGTCCATCACCTCCAGGCCCTGGCCGATGACCTCGTCGTAGCTGAGGGCGTCGTACTTGACCGCGTCGGCGTGCTTCTTCGGGTCCTTGTTATAGACGCCGTCCACCTTGGTCGCCTTCAACAGCAGGTCGGCGCCGATCTCGATCGCGCGCAGGGCCGCACCCGAATCGGTGGTGAAGAACGGATTGCCGGTGCCGGCGGCGAAGATCGCGATGCGGCCTTTTTCCAGGTGTCGGATCGCGCGGCGGCGGATGAAGTCCTCGCACACGTCGTTGATCTTGATCGCGCTCATCACCCGGACCTTGGCGCCGAGTTTTTCCAGTGCATCCTGCATGGCCAGCGCATTGATCACCGTGGCGAGCATGCCCATCTGGTCGCCGGTGACCCGGTCCATGCCGCCGGCGGCCAGGCCGGCGCCGCGGAAGATGTTGCCGCCGCCGATGACCAGCGCCACTTCGGCGCCGGCGTGCTGCGCTTCGATCACCTCGTGGGCGAGGCGATTGATGACCTTGGGGTCGATGCCGTAGTCCTCGCCTCCCATCAGCGCCTCCCCGGAAAGCTTGAGAAGGATGCGGCGATAGGCAAGTTCGGACATGGGGGACTCCGTTGGGGGGGCGGGCAAACGCCGGCGATTCTAGCCGATTGGCAGTAATGCCGCGTCTTTGTGTCGCCGCCCTGTAACGGTTCCGTTAATTGCCTCGGCTGCGTGCCTCAGCCGACCACGTGTTCGGGATACACCGTGACCCGGTTGCGACCGCGGTGCTTGGAACGGTACAGCACGTTGTCGGCGGCCTTGAGCAGCGCATCCACGCTGTCGAACAAACGTCCATCGCCCTGGGTGGCCAGGCCGGCGGAGAAGGTGATGTGCAGCGGCCCGGATTCCAACTGGGCCATCGGCACCCGCACGGTCTCGGCCAGCACCCGCTGCATCACCGCCAACGCCGCCTCGGCGCTGGTGTTGGGCAGGATCACCAGGAACTCCTCGCCACCGAAGCGGGCGATGGTGTCGCTGGCGCGCAACAAGCGTTGCAGCGACTGGGCGAAATTCCTCAACACCTCGTCGCCGACCAGGTGCCCGTGCACATCGTTGACGCGCTTGAAATCATCCAGGTCGATAAACGCCAGCGACAACGGCCAGCCGTGTCGCACGGCAATATCGAACTCATGCTCCAGCGTCGGCCCGAGCTGGTGGCGGTTGTAGACACCGGTCAGCGCATCGCGGCTGGCCTGCTCGGCAAGATGGCGCGCCCGGTGCTCGGATTCGTCGGCCTGGCGCCGCGCATCGGCCATTTCCTGCAACTCGCGCAGATTGCGCAACGTGGACAGCTCGCGCGCCTGGTCGAGGATCGACTCCACCACTTCCGGCTGCTGGATGCGGACATCGAACAGCGCGCCCACCTCCGGCAGCATCTCGCCGATCCGCTCGATCACCTTCTCGAAGCGCTCGCGGTCCAGCTGCAGCACCGACTGCACGCGCTCCTGCGCCAGATCCCGCGCCGCAGCCGGATCTTCGCCCAGCCAGATATCGGCCACACAATGCGACAGCGCCACGCATGCGGCGAACGGCTCGCGACCATCGGGCTCGCCTTCGCTGCGGGCGATGGCATTGCACAAATACTCCGGCAGGTGCCAATGCCGCGCGACCCAGGCCCCGATCTCGGCATGATCGCCACCGAACTCGGCGCGCTCGGCCTCGACCAACGCTCGCGGCTCGACCGGCCCGCCGGCGTGCAGCAACTGGTAACGCTCCGGCGAGACCTGGAGCAGCGCAAGCATGCCCACGTCCTGCAGCAGCCCGGCCAGCATCAACTCCTCCGGCTTGCGCAGCCCGCGCGCCTGCCCCAGCACGCGGCTGGCGAGCGAGCTGACCACGCTGCGGCGCCAGAGGCGCTCATGCAGCACGCCATTGCCAAACGTCCTGCGCAGTCCCTGCACCATCGAAAAACCCAAGGCCAGGCTCAGCGTGGCATTGAGGCCGAGCATGGTCAGCGCCTGGCCGAGGTTGTCGATGCGCCGGCGGCTGGCGTACAGCGGCGAATTGGCGATGCGCAGCATGCGCGCGCTCAGGGCCATGTCCATCGCGATGACGTCGGCCGTGGTGGCCATGTCCACTTCAGGGTCCTGCGCCAATTCGATTACGCGCAGCGCGATGCCGGGCGGCGAGGGCAGGTTGCGGCAGTGGGCGAGGGTGGCCTCTAGGTCGGGACGCATGTGCGGTTATTTGGTTTTTGTTAAGGCGAAGAATACATGGCCGTCACAGTTTTGGGGGTGGGCCTTGGTTCGTTATCGGCTGGTTGTCGGAAAAACGTAGGAGCTTTTTTTGGACTCTTTATTGTTCCGTGCGGCGTTTGGGGCCGCGCCCTTGCCCCGGGGACGCCAAAGACTGCATCCATGCGGGGCTCGTTGGGCGACGTCCATGTCGCCCAACGCCCCGGGGCACGGCCCCAAACGCCCGATAGAAGGTCACGTTTGTGTGGGGAGGTTGCCCTCATCCGCCGCTGTCGCGGCACCTTCTCCCAGAGGGAGAAGGACAGCAGGCGCTGTTGGCGATTGATTGCAGAGTGCGAAATGCATGCCGTCCTTCTCCCATTCGTGGGAGAAGGTGTCGCGACAGCGACGGATGAGGGTGCTCTTTCCCCACCCGATTACGCCAACTGTCGGGTGGCTGGGGCCGGAGCGCTTTCGGGACAATCGGCGACATGGATGTCGCCGATTAGCCCCCATGGATGGGTTCACGGCGTGTCCCGAAAGCGCTCCGGCCCCAGCCAACGCACGCAAAAAACAAAAGGCAAAAAACAAAAAAGCCGCGAGAAAACCCGCGGCTTCTAAGTCAAACCTAGCGAAGAAGAATCAGGCCAGGCCAGCCTGCTTCATCACTTCGGCAGCGTAATCCTCAACCACCTTCTCGATGCCCTCGCCAACCACCAGGCGCTGGAAGCCGATCACGTCCGCACCAGCGGCCTTGGCCACCTGCTCGACCGACTTGTCGCTGTCCAGCACGTACGGCTGGCCGTACAAGGTCACTTCGTTGACGATCTTGTTGACCTTGCCGCTGATGATCTTCTCCAGGATCTCGGCCGGCTTGGCCTTGTCCTTGTCCGACATCTTCGCCAGCTCGATTTCCTTTTCCTTCGCCACGAAGTCGGCCGGGACGTCGGCGGCCTTGTTGTACGGCGGGTTCATCGCCGCCACGTGCATCGCCAGGCCACGCGCCAGTTCTTCGTCGCCACCGGCCACTTCCACCAGCACGCCGATACGGCCGCCGTGGACGTAGGCCGCCACGGTGTTGGTGCTGTCGATGCGCACCAGGCGACGGATCTGGATGTTTTCGCCCAGCTTGGCGATCGCCGCCGCGCGCGATTCTTCGACGGTCTCGCCGCTCGGCAGCTTGGCGCTCTTCAGCGCTTCGGCGTCGGCAGCGCCCGATGCCAGTGCGGCCTGGGCCACGGCGTCGGTGAAGGCCAGGAAGTTACCGTCCTTGGCGACGAAGTCGGTCTCGGAGTTGATCTCGACCAACACCGCCTTGCCGCCAGCCTGCGCCGCGGCGATGCGGCCTTCGGCGGTGACGCGGTCGGCCTTCTTGTCGGCCTTGGCCAGGCCCGACTTGCGCAGCCACTCGGCCGCGGCGTCGATATTGCCAGTGTTCTCGGTGAGTGCCTTCTTGCACTCCATCATGCCGGCGCCGGTGCGCTCGCGCAGTTCCTTGACCAGGGAAGCAGTGATTTCCACGGTATGACCTCGGTGAGTTGCTGGGCGGGCCTTGGCCCGCCTTGGGAATGGGAGGGGCGGTGCGCCCCGGCGATGGCTGGACGCCACCGCGTGCCGGTTGCCGCGCCAGCCTGGCGCGGCAACGTGGCAGCCGGATTACTCGGCGGCGGCTTCGTCGGCCTTCTTGGCCGGGGCCTTCTTGGCCGGCGCGCGACGGGCCGGCTTGGCCTCTTCGCCCGCGGCTTCGCTGAACTCTTCCTCGCGGACCGAGGCCGAGTTCGGGGCGGCAGCCTTGCCTTCCAGCACGGCGTCGGCAGCGGCGCGTGCGTACAGCTGCACGGCACGGATGGCGTCGTCGTTGCCCGGGATGGCGTAGTCGACCAGGGCCGGGTCGTAGTTGGTATCGACCACCGCGATCACCGGGATGCCGAGCTTCTTGGCTTCCTTGATGGCGATGTCTTCATGGCCGATGTCGATGACGAACAGCGCGTCCGGCAGGCGGTTCATTTCCTTGATGCCACCGAGCGAGGCGTCCAGCTTGTCGCGCTCGCGGCGCAGGCCGAGCACTTCGTGCTTGACCAGCTTCTCGAAGGTGCCGTCGGTCTCAGCCGATTCCAGCTCCTTCAAGCGCGAAACCGACTGCTTGACGGTGCGGAAGTTGGTCAGGGTGCCGCCCAGCCAGCGCTGGGTCATGTACGGCATGCCGCAACGCTCGGCCTCTTCCTTGATCGAATCACGCGCGCTGCGCTTGGTGCCGAGGAACAGGATGGTGCCGCGCTTCTGCGCGATGCTCGAGAGGAAGTTCATCGCGTCGTTGAACAGCGGAACGGTCTTCTCGAGGTTGATGATGTGGATCTTGCCGCGGGCGCCGAAGATATACGGGGCCATCTTCGGGTTCCAGTAACGGGTCTGGTGACCGAAGTGGACGCCGGCTTCGAGCATCTGGCGCATGGTGACCTGGGGCATTGCATTACTCCTGAGGGGGGAACCGGCCGCGAATGAATGAGGAGCGGCCCGCCAGGTGGCGGAAGGTTCCGGGGTTGGGCTTCCCTGTCGCTCCGTGTCGAACCCCTTGCGGGGCACCCCGGCACGGATGGTGGCGGCAGGTGTGGATTCGGCGCTGACGTGCGTCGTGGACGGTCCGCCGGGCAGGCGAACCGGCGAATCATACCCGGCCCGGGCGCCCGGGGCAAATCTGCGCCGGGGCCGCGGCGGCAGGCCAGCTGCCGCGACCGCGTTCAGATTCCCGGCCGGATCGGCGATAATCGCGGCATGACCGTGAACCTCAAAACCCCGCAGGAAATCGAGCTGATGCGGGTGGCCGGCCGCCTGGCCGCCGAAGTGCTCGACATCATCACTCCCCACGTCAAGCCCGGTGTCACCACCGCCGAGCTGGACCGTATCTGCCACGATCACATCATCAACGTGCAGCAGGCGATCCCGGCCAACGTCGGTTACCGCGGCTTCCCCAAGACCGTGTGCACCTCGGTGAACAATGTCATCTGCCATGGCATCCCGAGCGAGGCCAAGGTCCTGAAGGAGGGCGACATCGTCAATATCGACGTCACCGTCATCAAGGACGGCTGGCACGGTGACACCAGCCGCATGTATTACGTCGGCAACCCGTCGGTGATGGCCAAGCGCCTGGTCGAGGCGACCAAGGAAGCGATGTGGCGCGGCATCCGTGCCGTCAAGCCCGGCGCCACCCTGGGCGATGTCGGCCACGCCATCCAGCAATATGCCGAAGGCGAGCGCTTCACCGTGGTGCGCGAGTATTGCGGCCACGGCATCGGCAAGGTCTACCACGACGAGCCGCAGGTGCTGCACTACGGGCGCCCCGGCGAAGGCCTGGTGCTCAAGCCGGGCATGACCTTCACCATCGAGCCGATGATCAACGAGGGCACCCGCTACGCCAAGGTCCTGCCCGATGGCTGGACGGTGGTGACCAAGGACCGCAAGTTGTCGGCGCAGTGGGAACACATGGTGGCCGTCACCGAAGACGGCGTGGACGTGCTGACCCTGTCGCCCAACGACCCCGGCCAGGCGTGAGCAGCCTGCCTGACGCCACTGCTGCCGACGCCGGCATGACCGGCGATGGCGAGTGGGCGGCGCAGGCACGGCAACTGCTGGCCCAGGGCGATGCGCGGCTGGGCCGGCGCTTCGACCAGGGCGACGATATCGACCGGTTGGTCGCCCTGCGCGCGCGCGCGGTCGATCAGTTGATCCGCGAAGCCTGGCGCCGCTGCGTCCCGGCGGGCGCGGGCCTGTCCCTGCATGCGGTCGGCGGCTACGGCCGTGGCGAATTGTTCCCGCGCTCGGACATCGACGTGCTGGTGCTCGGCGAGCCGCAGGCCCAGCAAGCGCAGGAAGGCGCCATCGCGCGGCTGTTCGCGCTGCTCTGGGACGCCGGGCTGGCGGTGAGCCACGCGGTACGTTCGCCGGCCCAATGCACCGTGGCCGGCGCCGACCAGACAGTACTGACGGCGTTGATCGAATCACGCCCGGTGGTGGCCGATGCCGCTGCCGTGGCTGCGCTTGGTGACGCCATCGCGCCGGCACGGTTGTGGCCGCCGCGCGAGTATTTCATTGCCAAGCGCGAAGAACTGCTGGCGCGTCACCAGCGTTTCGGCGATACCGCCGATAACCTTGAGCCCGATCTCAAGGACGGCCCCGGCGGCCTGCGTGACCTGCATACCCTGGGTTGGATGGCATTGCGCGCCTTCGGCGTGCACAACCTCGACGCGCTGGTCGGCCTGGGCCATCTCGGCCAGGACGAAGCCGCTGCGTTACGCCGCGAACGCCGCGAACTGGCGCGCCTGCGCTATGGCCTGCACCTGGTCGCGAACCGGCCCGAGGAACGCCTGCGCTTCGACTACCAGAAGGCGCTGGCGCAGCGCCTGGGCTATGCGGACGACCCCGAGAGCCTGGGCGTGGAAAAGATGATGCAGCGGTTCTACCGCAGCGCTGGCCTGGTGCGGCGGATCAGCGACCGCCTGCTGCAACGCTTCGAAGAACAGTTCGATGGCGAAGCCGTGCCCGAAGCGCTGGGCGAGGGTTTCTCGCTGCGCCGCGGCTACCTGGCCGCCGACGACCCGCGCTGGCCCGCGGGCGATGTGCTGCAGGTGTTCGCGCTGTTTGCGCGTTGGGCGGCGCACCGCGAAGTGCGCGGCCTGCATTCGCTCACCGCACGCGCGCTGGCCGAATGCCTGCCCAAGCTGCCCGCCTACGAACAGGCATCGGCCCTGGCGCGCGAACGCTTCCTCGGCCTGCTGCGCGGTCCGCGCGCGGTCGAGACTTTGTCGCGGATGGCCCGCCTCGGCGTGCTCGGGCAGTGGATTCCCGCCTTCGCCCAGGTGTCCGGGCGCATGCAGTTCGATCTGTTCCATGTCTACACCGTGGACCAGCACACCTTGATGGTGTTGCGGAACATCGCCCTGTTCGCCAGTGGCCGCGCCGACGAACGCTTCGCCATCGCGCATGAAGTCTGGCCGCGCTTGCGCAAGCCCGAATTGCTGCTGCTGGCCGGCCTGTTCCACGATATTGCCAAGGGCCGCGGCGGCGACCATTCCGAACTCGGCGCGGTCGATGCACGCGCGTTCTGCCAGGCGCACCAGCTCAGCGAAGGCGACACCGACCTGGTCGCCTGGCTGGTCGAGCAGCATCTGCGCATGTCCGTCACCGCGCAAAAGCAGGACATCTCCGACCCGGAGGTGATCCATCGCTTCGCCAGCGTCGTCGGTAGCCGCGAACGCCTGGACTATTTGTACCTGCTGACCTGCGCCGACATCGCCGGCACCAGTCCCAAGCTGTGGAACGCCTGGAAGGACCGCCTGCTGGCCGACCTCTATTTCGCCGGCCGCCGCGCGCTGCGCGAAGGCCTGGAGCACCCGGCGCCGCGCGAGGACCGGCTGCGCGAAGCGCGCCAGTCCACCCGCGCGCTGTTGCACGTGCAGGGCCTGGACGATGCCACCATCGACCGCCAGTTCGCCGGCATGCCCGACGAAAGCTTCCTGCGCTTCCGCCCCGAGCAACTGGCCTGGCAGGCGACCTCGCTGACCGAGGTGGAGATCGGCGGCACCCTGGTGAAGGCCCGTCGCGCCGCCCCGGATAACGACGCCCTGGAAGTATTCGTGTACTCGCCTGACCGCGACGGCCTGTTCGCGGCGATCGTGATGACGCTCGATCGCAAGGGCTACGGCATCCACCGTGCACGCGTGCTGGATGCGCCGAACGCGGCGATCTTCGACACCTTCGAGGTATTGCCTGCCGACAGTTTTGCCGATGGCGAGCCCGACCATCTCGCCGCCGCCCTGCGCGAGGCGCTGGCCGGCGACCTGCAGCGGCTGCGGCCGTCGCGGCGCGTCGTGCCGCGGCAGTTGCGGCATTTCCGCTTCGCCCCGCGCATCGATTTCAACGACAGCGCCGGCGGCCGTCGCACCCGCCTGAGCCTGGTCGCGCCCGACCGCCCGGGCCTGCTGGCCGATGTGGCGCAAGTGCTGCGCAGCCAGCACCTGCGGGTGCATGACGCCCGCATCGCCACCTTTGGCGAGCGCGCCGAGGACCAGTTCCAGATAACCGACGAGCACGACCAGCCCTTGCCCGACGCCTCGCGCGCGGCATTGCGCGAGGCCTTGACGTCCTGCCTTGACCCCCAGTGATTTCCGGAGATCGCATTCCCATGGCCAGCAAGCCCGCCCCGAAGAAGACCGCCAAGGCGCCCGCCGCAAAGCCGGCACCGGCCAAGCAAGCCGTGTCCAAGTCGGCGCCCAAGACCGCGGCGGCCAAGCCGGTTGCGGCCAAGCCGGCGGCGCCGGCCCGCAAGAGCCTGCACAAGCCGCCGGTGCCTGGGCATGAAGAACTGAAGTTCACCATTGAAAGCGCGTTCGAGCGCCGCGCGGCGCTGACGCTCGATGAGATCGAAGGCTCGACCAAGCCGATCGTCGGTCGCGTCATCGATGGCCTGGAAAGCGGCGAGTTCCGTGTCGCCGAGCCGGACGGCCATGGCGGCTGGAAGGTCAACGAGTGGTTGAAGAAGGCGGTGCTGCTGTACTTCCGGGTCAACGAGATGGCGGTGGTGGAAGGGCGCCCGGCGCCGTTCTGGGACAAGGTGGAATCGCGCTTCGCCGGTTATGGCGAGGCCAATTTCCGCAAGGCCGGCGTGCGCGTGGTGCCCGGCGCGATCGCGCGGCGCGGCAGCTACTTCGGCAAGGACGTGGTGCTGATGCCGAGCTTCACCAACATCGGTGCGCACGTGGGCGAGGGCACCATGGTCGACACCTGGGCCACGGTCGGTTCGTGCGCGCAGGTGGGCAAGCACTGCCACCTGTCCGGCGGCGCCGGTATCGGCGGCGTGCTCGAACCGCTGCAGGCCAGCCCGACGATCATCGAAGACCATTGCTTCATCGGCGCGCGCTCGGAAGTGGTGGAAGGCGTGGTGGTGGGCCACCATAGCGTGATCGGCATGGGCGTGTTCATCGGCCAGAGCACGCGCATCTACAACCGCGCCACCGGCGAGATCAGCTACGGCTACGTGCCGCCCTACAGCGTGGTGGTGTCCGGCTCGCTGCCGGCCAAGGATGTCAGCCACTCGCTGTATTGCGCGGTGATCGTCAAGCAGGTCGATGCCAAGACGCGGGCCAAGACCAGCGTCAACGACCTGTTGCGCGGCCTGGCCGAGTAAGCCGTACATGGCCACCACTGTTTATGGCTTGAAGAACTGCGATACCTGCAAGAAGGCGACGAAGTGGCTGGACCGCTTCGGCGTCGCCTACACGTTCGTCGACTACCGCGAGCACAAGCCGGCGCCGGAGACCTTGGTCGAATGGGCCGGCAAGGCCGGCGGCTTCAATGCGTTGGTCAACAAGTCCTCGACCACCTGGCGGCAGTTGCCGGAGAACCGCAAGACGCCGGGCAGCGAAGCCGAATGGAAGCTGCTGTTGCGCGAGCACCCGCAGTTGGTCCGCCGGCCGGTCGTGGTGACCGACGACGGCACGCTGAGCCAGGGTTTCAGCGACAACGGCTTCAAGCAGCGCTTCGGCGTCGGCTGACATGTCCGACGTCCTCGACCTCACCTGCAATCTCATCGCCCGTGCTTCGGTGACTCCCGACGATGCAGGCTGTCAGCGCCTGATCGCCGATCGGCTGGAATCGGCCGGCTTCGCCTGCGAACACCTGCGCCTGGGCGAGGTTGACAACCTCTGGGCCACGCACGGCCAGGGTGCACCGGTGCTGGTGCTGCTCGGCCACACCGACGTGGTGCCGACCGGGCCGCGCGAGGCTTGGGCCAGCGACCCGTTCGCGCCGCAAGTGCGCGATGGCCTGCTCTACGGGCGCGGTGCAGCCGACATGAAAGGCAGTGTCGCCGCCTTCGTGGTGGCGGCCGAACGCTTTGTCGCCGCACATCCGCAGCATGCCGGCACGCTGGCCGTACTGCTCACCTCCGATGAGGAAGGCGATGCCATCGACGGTGTGCGCCGGGTCGCGCAGCTGTTTCGCGAACGCGGCCAGGGCATCGACTGGTGCATCACCGGCGAGCCGTCATCGACCGCCAAGCTCGGCGACCTGCTGCGTGTTGGCCGCCGCGGCAGCCTGTCGGGCACCTTGACCGTGAAGGGCGTGCAGGGCCACGTTGCCTATCCGCACAAGGCGCGCAATCCGATCCACCAGGCTGCGCCGGCGCTGGCCGAGCTGACGGCGCGGCACTGGGACGACGGCTACGAGAGCTTCCCGCCGACCAGCCTGCAGATCTCCAACCTGCATGCCGGTACCGGCGCCAACAACGTGATTCCCGGCGAACTGCAGGTCGCCTTCAACCTGCGCTACAACCCGCATTGGGATGCGCCGCGCCTGGAAGCGGAGATCGAGGCGCTGCTGCGGCGACACGGCCTGGACTTCGAACTGCGTTGGCATCGCAGTGGCGAGCCGTTCTACACGCCCGAGGGCCGCCTGCGGGCGGTGGCGCGGGAAGTGCTGGGCCAGTTCGCAGGCGCCGCGCCGGAAGAAAGTACCGGCGGCGGCACTTCCGATGCGCGCTTTATCGCGCCGCTGGGGGCGCAGTGCATCGAGGTCGGGCCGGTCAATGCCAGCATCCACCAGGTCGACGAACACGTCGCGGTCGCGGACCTGGAAGCCTTGCCCGACCTGTACCAGCGGCTGATCGAACGCCTGCTGTGATGCCGGCTTGCGAACGGTTGCCCGCGAAACGGTTGCGCCGCCGCGCGCGACCGGTTAGCGTCAGCTGCATGCTTCGCCTGCCCGCCACCGTTGCCAACAACAACAACCGCAATAATCTGCGCACGAATAATCGTGCGCGGCCGATGCGGACCTGCAACTAGGCAAAGCAAGCAACATACGCCCAGTGACCAGAGAACCCGCATCGGCCGATGCGGGTTTTTTATTGCCCGCGCGTTCCGTACCCAGGTTGGCCGGTCGAGGGAGCCACCGCCGTTTTCCCGACAATCCAGGAGCTCCGCACCATGTGTTCAATCTTCGGCATCTTCGATCTGCAACCCGGCGACGACGCTGGCGCGCTGCGCCGCCAGGCGCTGGACCGCTCGCAGCGGCAACGCCACCGCGGCCCGGACTGGAGCGGCGTGCACGCCGGGCAGGGCGCGATCCTGGTGCACGAGCGCCTGGCCATCGTCGACCCGGCCGGCGGCTCGCAGCCGCTGCTGTCCGACGACGGCGCGCTGGCCCTAGCGGTCAACGGCGAGATCTACAACCACCGCGAACTGAAGGCCGAATTGCGCCAGCCCTATGCCTTCCAGACCGGCTCGGACTGCGAGGTGATCAACGCGTTGTATCGGCAAGACACGCCGGCCTCGTTCCTCAACCGCCTCAACGGCATCTTCGCCTTCGCCCTGTGGGACGCGGCCCGCGGCAGCGCCCTGATCGCCCGCGACCCGATGGGCGTATGCCCGCTGTACTGGGGGCATGATGGCGAAGGACGCCTGCGCGTGGCCTCGGAAATGAAGGCGCTGAGCGAAGATTGCGCCGATGTGGCGCAGTTCCCGCCTGGCCATTATTTCGACACCGCCAGCGGCGAGCTGGTGCGCTACTACGAGCGGCCTTGGCGCGACTATGCCGCCGTCGAAGGCGTCGAGGTCTCGTTGCAGGAATTGCGCGAAGCCTTCGAACGCGCCGTGCATCGGCAGCTGATGACCGACGTGCCCTACGGCGTGCTGCTGTCCGGCGGCCTGGATTCCTCGCTCGTCGCAGCGGTCGCCGCGCGCTACGCCCGTCACCGGGTCGAGGAGAACGACCAGGTCGAAGCCTGGTGGCCGCGCCTGCATTCGTTCGCGATCGGCCTGAAGGGTTCGCCCGACCTGGCCGCAGCGGCCATTGCCGCCGAAGCGCTGGGTACCGTGCACCACGGCTTCGAATACACCTTCGAAGAAGGCCTGGATGCACTGCCCGAAGTGATCCGCCACATCGAAACCTATGACGTCACCACCATCCGCGCCTCCACGCCGATGTTCCTGCTGGCGCGGCGGATCAAGGCGATGGGCGTGAAGATGGTGCTCTCCGGCGAAGGCAGCGACGAGATCTTCGGCGGCTACCTGTATTTCCACAAAGCGCCGAACGCGCGCGAATTCCACGAAGAACTCGTGCGCAAGCTCGATGCGCTCTACAACTACGATTGCCTGCGCGCCAACAAGTCGATGATGGCCTGGGGCGTGGAGCCGCGCGTGCCGTTCCTGGATGTAGAGTTCATGGAAGTGGCCATGCGCATGGACGCGGCGCAGAAGATGGTCGGCACCCGTGCCGACGGCTCGCGACGGATCGAGAAAGCGGTGCTGCGCGAAGCCTTCGCCGGCTATCTGCCCGATTCGATCCTGTGGCGGCAAAAGGAGCAGTTCTCCGATGGCGTCGGCTACGGCTGGATCGACGGGCTGAAGGCGCATGCCGAGGCGCAGATCAGCGATCGCGTGCTGAGCGCGGCCGAGCGGCGCTTCCCGCATAACCCGCCGCAGACCAAGGAGGCGTACTACTACCGCCACCTGTTCGAGCAATTCTTCCCCAGCCACGCCGCCGCCGAAACCGTGCCTGGCGGCAAGTCGATCGCCTGTTCCTCCCCGGCGGCCATTGCCTGGGATGCCAGCTTTGCGACCATGGCCGACCCATCGGGGCGGGCAGTGGCGGGGGTGCATGAGCAGGCGTTGGCCGGGTGACCTGACCTTGCTACTCAACGCAGGGTGGCATGGCGGCTTGCCTACGGCTCCAACACCAGCACATGCACCGCCGGACCGGGCAGGAACGGCGTCGAGCGTCCCTGCGCCCAGTCGGCATGCCCGGCGCCCCAGAACGGCGACAGCGGATGCCCACTTTGCCCGCCTGGCATGTGGATGTAGCCCTGGTCTTCATGCCCGGGCGACACGACCATGCGTTCCGATGCGCCGAACGAAGGCCCCTGCACGCGCGGCATGTCGCGATCGCCGGGCAGCGCTTCGGCGGGCATGCACAGGGTGGGGCGCAGGAAACCCGGTAGCGCACGCGAGATCGGGTGGCAGATCGCGCTGGTGTTGCGCTCGCCCCAGGTCCAGTCCGCCATGTCGGGTGCTTTGGCCGTGAGCTCGCGCTCGGCCTGGCGCGCAGCATCGACGAGCAAGGCCTCCCAGCTGTCGAAGCGTTGCGGGGTTGAATCGCTCGCCGCGTCCGGGTCCTTGCCGGTGGCTGACACGTAGGCTTGCGGCAGCAAGTGCGGCGGGCGTTGCTTGAGCATCGGCCAGGCCACGCCCTCCAGCTGCGTGCGTGGCGGCGGCATGTAGGCGTCGCCCAGCTGCGCCTGCGCCTCGGCGGTCAGGCCGCCCTGGATACGATCGAGCACCTGATCGCGGAAGGCGCGCACCACGCGGTAACTGACCGAGCCCACTGACGCGCGGCCTTCCCTTGCCGGGTGGCGACTTCGATGCGGCGCAGCGCCGGATCTTCGCTGTTCTCCACTACTTGCCGCAGCAGGGGCCACCAGCGCTGCAGGAACAGCGCACGGTCGTCCAGTTGGATTGCCAGCAGGTCGCGCTCGCTGAAGCGTTCGCGCGCGTATAGATCGTCGCGAATCTGCCGCGCACGCGCGCCGAGGTCATAGCCCGCATTGCCGACCACCGCCAGCGTGGCGTCATCGACGATACGGTTGTTGGCCGTCCACAGGCGATGCTCGGGCGGATCGATCAGGCTCGGCGCCCGGTCGGTGCGCAGCGGCCAGGGCGCGCACACCAGCGCGCCGGCAAGCGGCGCGGCGCTGGGGTCGCGCTCGATGCGACCGGGCTGGCAGCCGGGGCCGCGATCCGGGCGCGCGCCGATCACGCGCCAGGCGATGCGGCCGCTGCGGTCGGCCAGGACGAGGTTCTGCGCGGGGATGCCGGCGCGGTCGGCCACGGCCAACGCCTGATCGAGATTGCCGGCGCGCGCCATGTCGATGAAATCCAGGCGCACCGCGCCGGGGAGCTGCGCGGCCCAACGCAGCGTCAGCAAGCTGCCGTCGGCCTCCTCCTCCAGCACCGGGCCCCACTGGCTTTCGCGCACCTTGAACGACACCGGCGCCGCCCCGGCCACGTGGATCGTTTCGTTGAATTCGCGCAGCCGCGCCTCGTTGCCGGGCGGCAGCCGTGCGTAATCGGCGGTGTCGATGTAGCTGTTGGTGAACCCCCAGGCCACATGGCCATTGCTGCCGACGATGATCGCCGGGATCCCGGGCAGGCTGAAGCCGGACACATCGACGTGCCCGTCCGGTGCGCGCGGATCGGGATAGCGCAGGCGGACGCGGAACCAGATGTTGGGTGCGCGCAAACCCAGGTGCATGTCATCGGCGAGGATGGCGCGGCCATCGGCCGTCAGTGCGCCATCGACGGCGAAGTTGTTACTGCCGACCACGTCGGCGGCCGGCGCTGCGACCACGGCCGGCGCGCGCGCAGCCTGCTTGCGCAGGTCCAGCGTCGCCGCGTCCGGAAGCACCGCATCACCGCGCGGCGCGCCCAGCAGCGGCGCGTCCCAGGATGAGCCGTCATGGGCAATCAGCGCGTACTGCGCGGCGGGCATCACCTCGCGCAAGCGCGCCAGCGCCAGCTCGCCGCGATTGCGGTTGTCCTGCAAGTCGCCATACATCGCCAGCCCAACCAGGATCGAATCGTCCAGTGCCCAGGCACGCGGCGTCTGCCGCAGCAGCAGGTAAGGCCATGGACGCGTGCGCAGCGCAGCGAGGCCGGCATTGGCACCGTCACGATACGCATCGAGCATCTGCCGCTGCGCGCCGAGTGCGGCATCGAGCTGCGCAGCCACGCGCGCGCGCAGCCGGTGCACGCGGTTCTGTTTGTCGGTGTCCACCGCGGCCGGGCCGAACAACTCGGACAGCTCACCGGCGGCCACGCGCCGCATCAGGTCCATCTCGAAGTAACGTTCCTGCGCATGTACGTAACCGAGTGCACGCATCGCATCGGCCTCGCTGGCCGCCTCGATGGTGACCACGCCGAGCGCATCGCGCTCGACCTTCACCGGCGCCGCCAGGCCCGGCAGGGCGCGTTCGCCGTCCAGGTCGGCCAGGCTGCCACGCAACGCCAGCCACAGCGCAAGCGCCACCAGCAGGACCACGACTGCCACGACAATGCCCGCGCGCAACAACCAGCGCCCCGTACCCTTGCGCATGAATGAGTCCCCCAGGATCAGCCCCGATTGTATGCCGGCCATCGGGCCAGTAGATGGCAGCCCAACTGATACTGATTCCGATTAGAACGCGGCCACGGGGAATGCGGCACCATGCCGGCACTGCAATCCCCCAGGAGTCCGCCATGAAGGGCCAACCCGAAGTCGTCGAATGCCTCAAGCAGCTGCTGCGCGGCGAGCTGGCCGCGCGCGACCAGTATTTCCTGCACTCGCGGCGCTACGAAGACCAAGGCCTGAAGGCGCTGTACGAGCGTATCGGCCACGAGATGGAAGAAGAAACCGAGCACGCCGACGCGATCCTGCGCCGCATCCTGTTCCTGGAAGGCGACCCGGACATGCGGCCGCTACCCTTCGAGCCCGGCAAGACCGTGGTCGAAATGCTGGAGCGTGACCTGGCGGTGGAATACGAAGTACGAGCGAACCTCGCCGCCGCGATGAAGCTGTGCGAACAACACCGCGACTACGTCAGCCGCGACATGCTGCTCAAGCAGCTCCAGGACACCGAGGAAGACCACGCCTGGTGGCTGGAGCAGCAGCTGAGCCTGATCAAGCGGATCGGCCTGGAGCTGTACCAAGCGTCGAAGCTTGACGGCAAGGGCGCAGTCTCCGAGTGAGATAGCGCCGACGCACGAAAGTGTGGCTTTCGAGAGCGCCCAAAGGGCGCTCTTTTTCTTCTCCTCCCCAACACTGGCGCAGAACCATCAGTCAAGCAAGCGCGAACTCACTCCACATCCAACCCATCCACCTTCTGCCACCCACGCGGCAACAAATGCCCGCGCGTAGCGCGCGCCCCCAGATACGCATCCAGATCCTTGAACGACAGGTTCATGGTGCGCGCACCACTGCGCACCAGCAGCGTATTGCCCGGCGACACCGCCGCCACCGCAACCACCCGCTCGGTCGACAGCTTGGCCTTCGGGATCTCGATGAGCTTGTTGCCCTTGCCCTTGTCCAGCTCGGGCAGGTCCGAGGCCGGAATGGCCAGCAGGTTGCCGGCGCTGGTGACCGCGACAATCCGGTCGGTCTCGACCTTGGCCACCGCCGCCGGCCGCAACACCGACGAGCCCGGGGTCAGGTTGAGCATCGCCTTGCCGGCCTTGTTGCGACCAGTAAGGTTCTCGAAGCGGGTCACGAAGCCATAGCCGTGCGAAGACGCCAGCACGAAGCGGCTGTCGTTCTCGCCACTGGCCATTACCTGGAACGACGCACCCGAGGCCGGTGAGAACCGGCCCGTCAGCGGCTCGCCATTGCCGCGCGCCGAGGGCAGCGTATGCACCAGGGTCGAATAGCTGCGGCCCTCCGAATCCAGGAACGCCACCTGCTGCGTGCTGCGCGTGCGTACAGCCTGCAGCAGGCCATCGCCATCGCGGTAGGACATCCCGGCCGGGTCGACCTCATGGCCCTTGGCCGCGCGGATCCAGCCCTTCTCCGAGATCACTACCGTCATCGGCTCACTGGCCACCAGCTCGGTTTCGTCGATCGCCTGCGCGGCCTGGCGCGACACCAGCGGCGAGCGGCGCGCATCGCCGAACTTCTTGGCATCGGCGGTCAGCTCGTCCTTGATCATCTTGCGCAGCCGGGTCTTGCTGCCCAGCACCGCCAGCAATTGCTCGCGCTCCTTGGCCAGCGCGTCCTGCTCGCCGCGGATCTTCATTTCTTCCAGCCGCGCCAACTGCCGCAGCTTGGTTTCCAGGATGTATTCGGTCTGCTCCTCGGACAGCCCGAAGCGCTGCATCAGTACCGGCTTGGGCTCTTCCTCGGTGCGGATGATGTGGATTACTTCATCCAGGTTGAGGAAGGCCACCAGCAAGCCTTCCAACAGGTGCATGCGCCGCTCGACTTTCTGCAGGCGGTGGTTGAGGCGGCGGGTCACCGTGTCGCTGCGGAAGTTCAGCCACTCGCTCAACAGCTGCTTGAGGTTCTTGACCTGCGGGCGCCCGTCCAGGCCGATGACATTGAGATTGACGCGGTAACTGCGCTCCAGGTCGGTGGTGGCGAACAGGTGGCCCATCAGCTGGTCGGCATCGACGCGGTTGGAGCGCGGCACCAATACCACCCGCACCGGACTCTGGTGGTCGGACTCGTCGCGGATATCTTCCAGCCACGGCAGCTTCTTGGCGCGCATCTGCTGGGCGATCTGCTCGATCACCTTGGACGGCGAGACCTGGTAAGGCAGGGCGTTGACGACGATGTTGGCCCCTTCCTTCTGGAAAGTGGCGCGCGCGCGCACGCTGCCGTGGCCGGTCTCGTAGATGGCGCGCAAGTCCGCGGCCGGGGTGATGATCTCGGCGGTGGTCGGGTAGTCCGGGCCGCGCACGTGCTCGCACAGCTCGGCGATGCCGCAATCCGGATCGTCGAGCAGGCGGATCAGCGCGCTGACGATCTCGTTGAGGTTGTGCGGCGGCACGTCGGTGGCCATGCCCACGGCAATGCCGGTGGTGCCGTTCAGCAGCAGGTGCGGCAGTCGCGCCGGCAGCCACGACGGCTCGTCCATGGTGCCGTCGAAATTCGGCGCCCAGTCCACCGTGCCGTGGGCCAGCTCGCCCAGCAGCACCTCGGCGATCGGGGTCAGCTTGGATTCGGTGTAGCGCATGGCCGCGAACGACTTCGGATCGTCGGTGGAGCCGAAGTTGCCCTGGCCCTCGATCAGCGGGTAGCGGTAGGAGAACGGCTGCGCCATCAGCACCAGCGCCTCGTAGCAGGCGCTGTCGCCATGTGGATGGTACTTACCGATGACATCGCCGACGGTGCGCGCGGACTTCTTCGGCTTGGAGGCGGCGCTGAGGCCGAGTTCGCTCATCGCATAGACGATGCGACGCTGCACCGGCTTGAGGCCGTCGCCCAGGAAGGGCAGGGCGCGGTCCAGCACGACATACATTGAATAGTCGAGATAGGCGCGCTCGGCGTACTCGCGCAGGGGCAGCTGTTCGAAGCCGTGAAACGTGGGACGGGTCAGATCGGTCATGCGGCGGTGTTACCTGTGGAAGGCGCCGCCGCGGAGCCGGGGCGCAAGGCGGTCGATTATCCGGATGCGGCCGGGGATGCCAAGCCGGCTGGGGCGCCCACGCGAGTCCGCGTCGAGGCGGCCGCCGTCCCATGAATAGGACGCTGCATTTACTTCCATTCGGGATATTTGCGTTGACAAATATTCCAGTCGGAAGAGAATACGTCGCCATGAAGTGCCCGACCGTCACCGACAACCCCGCCATGCCGCCGAGCTTCGGCCTGTTGCTGCGCCAGGTCCGCGATGGCCTGGTGCGCCAACTGGATGCAGAAATGAAGGGCGTGCTGCCGGATTTCGGTTTCAGTCACTACGTCGGCCTGAAGGTCCTGTCGATCCAGTCCCCGTGCACGGCCAACGAGTTGGCGCAGGCGCTGGACCAGACCCCAAGCGCCGTCACCCGCCTGCTCGACAAGCTCGAGGCGCTGGGCTGCGTGCGCCGCGAGCCGCACGCCCAGGACCGCCGCGCGCTGCAGATCGTGATGACCGACGAAGGCCGGCAGATGTGGACGCAGCTCAAGCAGCGTGGCGACACCGCCATGGCTTACGCCCTGCGCGACCTGACCCCGGATGAGCGCGAGCAGCTCCTTTCCCTGATGACCCGTGTACGCGACTCCCTCAATTCCCCATGACCCCCATGCCCCCTGACATTGCGAAAGCCGGTCGCGCCCTGCGCCCGCTGACCATTAGCCTGCTGGCCCTGGCCCTGGCCGCCTGTGCCAGCAGCCGCGGCCTGGCCCCGCAGGACCGCCCGCACGATCCCGCCAGCCTGCACGCCGAGCAGACTCTCGGCCAGGCCGGCCTGAGCCCGGCCGACTGGCCGGCCAGCGATTGGTGGAAGGCCTTCGGCGATGCCCAACTCGATGCACTGGTCGACGAAGGCCTGCGCAACAGCCCCAGCCTGGCCGCGGCCGATGCCCGTCTGCGCTCGGCGCAGGCCCAGGCCGGTTCGGCCAATGCCTCGCGCCAGCCGAGCCTGTCGCTGTCGCCGGGCTACACCGGCCTGCAGTTGCCAGAATCGATGGTGGGCGAGGAAATGGGCGGTCATTACGCTGGCAGCGCCCAGGTCGTGCTCGATTTCAGCTACGGCGTGGACCTGTGGGGCGGCAAGCGCGCCGCCTGGGAAGCGGCAGTGGACCAGGTGCATGCGGCCGAGGTCGATGCCCAGGCCGCGCGCCTGAACCTGTCGGCAGCGATCACCCAGACCTATACCGAGCTGGCCTACGCCTGGCGCCTGCTGGACGTGGCCAACGAGGAGTTGGCGCGCGCGCAGAAGACCCTCGACCTGACCCGCCAGCGCCGCAACGCCGGCATCGACAGCGACCTGCAGTTGCGCCAGGCCGAAGCACGTGTGCCGACCGCCACCCAGCGCGCGCAGTCAGCGCAGCAGCAGATCGACGAAGCCCGCAATGCGCTCGCCGCGTTGGTCGGGCAGGGCCCCGATCGCGGCCTGCAGATCCAGCGCCCGAACCTGCCCGATCCGCTGCTGGCGCAGCTGCCGAGCGTATTGCCGAGCGAACTGCTTGGTCACCGTCCGGACGTGGTGGCCGCTCGCTGGCGCGTGGAGGCGGCCGACAAGGATGTGCGTTCGGCCAAGACCAAGTTCTACCCAAGCTTCAACATCACCGCGCTCGGCGGCGTGGTCGCCAGCGATGTCGGCGACCTGCTCAAGAGCCAGTCGGTATTCGGGTTGTTGGCGCCGGCCATCAGTCTGCCGATCTTCGACGGCGGGCGGCTGCGCGCGAACTTGTCCGGCAAGGACGCCGCCTACGACCTGGCGGTGGCCGACTACAACCAGAAGATCGTCGGCGCGCTGCATGAGGTCGCCGACCAGGTCAACGCCGTGCGCTCGCTGCAGGCGCGCGCGCAGTCGCAGGCCGAAGCGCTGAAGACCGCCGAGGCGGCCTATGGACTGGCCCAGCAGCGCTACCGCGCTGGCATTGGCAGCTTCCTCGAAGTGCTGAGCGTGGAAGAGCAGTTGCTGGTGGCCCAGCAGCGCATGACCGCCTTGCAGTCCGACCAGATCCTGGCCTCGGTGAAGTTGCGCCAGGCGTTGGGCGGTGGCTTCGCGCCGCAGCCCGCCGCCGTGCCCGCCGCTGCCGCCAATCCCGACACCGCCATTCCGAATTCCTGATAGAGCCCCATCATGAGCCAGCCCACCCCCACAACTTCGACTCCCGCCGCGGGCAGCAAGCGCGGCAAGCTCTTGCGCCTGCTCGCCGTCCTGGTGATCGTGCTGATCGCCGCGGTGACGGTTTGGTACTTCATGTACGGCCGTTGGTTCGAAGACACCGACGATGCCTACGTGCAAGGCAACCAGGTGCAGATCACCCCCCTGGTGCCCGGCACCGTGGTCAGCATCGGCGCCGAAGACGGCATGCGCGTGGAGCGTGGCCAGTTGCTGGTGCAACTGGACCCGGCCGACACCGAGGTCGCGTTGCAGCAGGCCGAAGCCAACCTGGCCCGTACCGTGCGCCAGGTGCGTGGCCTGTACCGCAGCGTCGAAGCCTCGCAGGCTGATCTGAATGCCCGCCAGGTTGCTCTCGAGCGCGTGCGTGCCGACTTCGCCCGACGCAAGGACCTGGCCGCCAGCGGCGCGATCTCCAACGAAGAACTGGCCCACGCGCGTGACGAACTGGCCGCTGCCGAAGCCGCATTGAGTGGCTCGCGCGAGAAGTTCGAGACCAGCCGCGCGCTGGTGGACGACACCGTCGTGGCGACCCAGCCCGACGTCCAGGCCGCCGCCGCGCAGCTTCGCCAGGCTCACCTCAACAATGCCCGCAGCGCGATCCTGGCGCCGGTGTCCGGCTACGTAGCGCGCCGCTCGGTGCAGGTTGGCCAGCGCGTGCAGCCCGGCGCAGTGCTGATGGCGGTGGTGCCGCTGGAGCAGGTGTGGGTGGAAGCCAACTTCAAGGAAACCCAGCTCAAGCACATGCGCCTGGGCCAGGAAGTGGAGCTGCGCTCGGACCTGTACGGCGGTGGCGTGAAGTACAAGGGCAAGATCGACAGCCTCGGCCTGGGTACCGGTAGCGCGTTCTCGCTGCTGCCGGCGCAGAACGCCAGCGGCAACTGGATCAAGATCGTGCAGCGCGTACCGGTACGCATTGCCGTCGATCCGCAGCAGCTGAAGGAAAATCCGTTGCGGATCGGGCTGTCGATGAAGGTCGACGTCAACCTGCACGACCAGAAGGGCAGTGTGCTGCCGACGCAGCTGGCCAAGGGCGCGCTGTTCGACACCGACGTCTACGCCCAGCAGCTCAAGGATGCCGACGCCGACATCCACCGCATCATCCAGGCCAACCTGCCTTCGCAGGCCCAGAGCAAGGGCTGATCCACGATGTCCGCGCAAGCTCCCGCCGCCCCCGGCGTACCGGGGGCACCGGCCGCCCCCACGGCGGCCGGCTTCCGCCCGCCCAACGTGGTGTTGTGCACGATCGGCCTGGCGATGGCCTCGTTCATGCAGGTGCTCGACACCACCATCGCCAACGTCTCGCTGCCGACCATCGCCGGTAACCTCGGCGCCAGCTCGCAGCAGGCGACCTGGGTCATCACTTCGTTCGCCGTCAGCATGGCCATCGCGCTGCCGCTGACCGGATTCCTGTCGCGCCGCTTTGGCGAGACCAAGCTGTTCGTATGGTCGACCCTGGCGTTCACCCTGGCCTCGCTGCTGTGCGGCCTGGCCCAGAGCATGGGCATGCTGGTGGTGTCGCGCGCGCTACAGGGTTTTGTCTGCGGCCCGATGTACCCCATCACGCAGAGCCTGCTGGTATCGATCTATCCACGCGAAAAGCGCGGCCAGGCGCTGGCGCTATTGGCGATGATCACTGTCGTGGCGCCAATTGCCGGCCCGATCCTGGGCGGCTGGATCACCGACAACTACAGCTGGGAATGGATCTTCCTGATCAACGTGCCGCTCGGCATCCTGGCCAGCTCGATCGTCGGTTCGCAGTTGCGGCACCGGCCAGAGCAGGTGGAACGGCCGAAGATGGACTACGTCGGCCTGATCCTGCTGGTGATCGGCGTCGGCGCGTTGCAGCTGGTGCTGGACCTGGGCAATGACGAGGACTGGTTTCATTCCAGCCTGATCATCGTGCTGGCCTGCGTGGCGGCGGTAGCGCTGGTGGTGTTCGTGATCTGGGAACTGACCGACAAGGACCCGATCGTCGACCTGCGTCTATTCCGCCACCGCAACTTCCGCGCCGGCACCCTGGCCATGGTGGTGGCTTACGCCGCCTTCTTCAGCGTGAGCCTGCTGATCCCGCAATGGTTGCAGCGCGACATGGGCTACACCGCGATCTGGGCGGGGCTTGCAACCGCGCCGATCGGCATCCTGCCGGTGATCCTGACGCCGTTCGTGGGCAAATACGCCTTGCGCTTCGACCTGCGGATGCTGGCGAGCATCGCCTTCATCTTCATGTCGTTCACCAGCTTCTACCGCTCGAACTTCAACCTGCAGGTCGACTTCCAGCACGTCGCGATGATCCAGCTGGTGATGGGCGTGGGCGTGGCCTTGTTCTTCATGCCGGTGCTGCAGATCCTGCTGTCGGACCTGGACGGGCGCGAGATCGCCTCCGGCTCCGGTCTTGCGACCTTCCTGCGCACCCTGGGCGGCAGCTTCGCCGCCTCGCTGACCACCTACCTGTGGTCGCGGCGCACGATTGAGCACCACGCGCACCTGTCCGAGCACATTTCGATCTACGAGCCGGGCATTCGCGAGCAAGTCTTGGCGGCTGGCAATGGTGACCTCCAGCACGGCGCAGCGGTGTTGAACAACATGATCAACCACCAGGCCTCGCAGATGGGGTTCAACGACATCTTCTACCTGTTGGGTTGGACCTTCCTGGCGATCATCGCGTTGTTGTGGCTGGCCAAGCCGCCGTTCGGTGCCGGCGCGGGTGGCGCTGCTGCCGCCGGCGGCCACTAGCCACTCGCGTCGCGGAGTTCGCTCCGCGGCGCACCTCCACCGGGCGGGGCGAGCTCTCCCTCCCCAAGCCCCACCCGGGCCCCGCCGCAAGGCGGGGCTTTTTATTTGCGGTTTCCGTAATTGACTCTTGATTCTTCCGTGCGGCGTTCGGGGCCGTGCCCTTGCCCGGGGGACGCCAAGATCTGCATCCATGCGGGGCTCGTTTGGGCGACGTCCTGTCGCCCAACGCCCCCGGGCAAGGGCACGGCCCCGAACGCCCGATAGAAGGTCGCGCAGGTGTGAGAAGAGCACCAGCCGGTGCCGACACATCTCCACAAGCGGAACAAAAAGGCCCTGCGCCGTTGGCGCAGACCCATCAGCCCTAACAGCCCCCCTTCTGTTAAGGGGGGCGCGGCGACAGCCGCAGGGGATAGGCGAGCAACGAGGCCCGGCACCAGCAGTTCAAAAAAAAACCGCCTTTCGGCGGTTTTTTTTGAACTGCTGGTGCCCAGGAGAGGACTCGAACCTCCACGGTTTTACCCGCTAGTACCTGAAACTAGTGCGTCTACCAATTCCGCCACCTGGGCATTTCAGGAGGGGAATTTTCGCTTGGCGGGCGCGCGGCTGTCAAGCAATCGTGACGAGCCAGGCAGGGTTGTCGTGCAACGTGCGGCCCGACCACAATCGCTACGCTGATCAATGCGGAGTGTGGAATGAAAGTGCGTCGTGGTGTCGCCCGTGCCAGCCAGGTCTGGCTGCTGCTTTCGCTGTGGCTGATCGCCGTGTCTGCCATCGCGGCCGACGTGCCGGTCTCGGCGATCCCCACCGATCGCCTCGACCAGCCCTGGTGGGCGCAACGCCATGCCGAAGTGCTGCAGCAAGTGCGCGCCCATCCGGAAACGCCGCTGTTGCTGATCGGCGATTCGATCACCCAGAACTACGAAAAGGCCAAGGCGCCCGACGAAGGCTTCCTGCCCACCTGGCAGGCGTTCTACGGTGCGCGCGGCGCGCTCAACCTCGGCTTCAGCGGCGATGGCACCCAGCACCTGCTGTGGCGGTTGAACCACGGTGAAGTCGATGGCCTGCATCCGAAGGTCGCCGTGGTATTGATCGGCACCAACAACACTGGCTGGCTCAAGCACAGCGCCGAGCAGACGCAGCTCGGTATCGATGCGGTCATCGCCACGCTCGAACAAAGGCTGCCCACCACCCGCATCCTGCTGCTCGGGCTGTTGCCCAGCGATGTTTCGAGCGAGAGACGTCGCGCCGATGCCGAGGTCAACCGCTACCTGGCCGAGCGCTACGGCGACAACCCGCGCGTCACCTACCTGGATATCGGCTCGATCTTCCTGCGCGACGGCCAGCCCGACAGCGCGCGCTTCTACGACACCCGCTTCAGCCCGCCTGCCGGCGCACTCCATCCAGACACCCTCGGCCAGCGCATGATGGCCGAAGCCATCGAGCCGACCCTGGCGCGACTGCTGGGCGAACCACCGCGCCTACCGATGGCGCAACTGGGCACCACCATCAACACCGCGCTGATCCCGGTGCCGTGGCTGGAGCAGGACTCCTACGACTGGCTTGCCCGCCACCACGGTGCACTGGCCGCCGCCCGCCGCCTGCAGCCCGAGGTGGTGATGATTGGCGACTCCATCACCCACTTCTGGAGCGGCCCACCGCGCGGCGTCCGCGCCAGCGGCCCCGAATCCTGGCAATGGCTGTATGGCGAACGTCCCGTCCTCAACCTCGGCTTCGGCTGGGACCGCACCCAGAACGTCCTGTGGCGCCTGCGCCAGGGCGAACTCAGCGGCCTGGCCCCGCAATGGGTGGTCATCAACATCGGCACCAACAACCTGGCCGGCACCGGAAACGCCCGCACCAACACCCCGGCGGAAGTAGCGGCCGGCGTACAAGCCATCGTCACCGAAGTCCGCGCCCAACTTCCCCAGGCCAAGATCATCCTGATGGGCATCTTCCCGCGCGGCCGCCACCGCAACGACCCGCTGCGAGCCCCGATCAAAGAAACCAACCGCCTGCTGGCGTCCAGATTCGCCCAAGACCCCAGCATCCACTTCCTGGATATCGGCCCGCGCTTCCTGCAAAAAGACGGCACCCTCCCCGAAACGCTGTTCCCCGACACCACCCATCCCAACGAAGCCGGCTACCGCATCTGGGCCCAGGCACTACGCCAAGCAGGCATACCCGCCCCCTGAAAAAACCGATCCCCATCTGGAGCAGTAGCCCCCCTTTTGTTAAGGGGGGCGCGGCGACAGCCGCAGGGGATAGGCAAACAACGAGGCCCGGCACCAGCAGTTCAAAAAAAACCGCCTTTCGGCGGTTTTTTTTGAACTGCTGGTGCCCAGGAGAGGACTCGAACCTCCACGGTTTTACCCGCTAGTACCTGAAACTAGTGCGTCTACCAATTCCGCCACCTGGGCAGGTGCGAGCCGCGCATTCTGCTGGTCCGCCCGGCAGCTGTCAATGCCTGTCCGCAAAACCAGGCAATCCTGACCGGCATGACACCGGATTGATGTGGTGCGGGGGTACCATCCCTGAATGACAAAAAAGAACGCCAGGGGTGCCGGCAAGGCCCCCAACGCTCCCGCGCGCACTGCCGCGCCGGGTAAATCGGCCGCATCGGACAAGCCGCGCAAGGCCGCCAAGGCCAAGCTGCCGCCGTGGATGCCGGAGTCGCTGACCGCCGGGTCGGGCCAGCCGGGCGCCGGCAAGTCTGGCGCTGGCAAGGCCGCGCAAGGCAGGGGCGGACAGGGACAAGGCCGGCCAGCCCCGGCAAGTACCGGCAAGCGTGGCCCCGAGCCACGCAATGAAGGCGGTCGCGGCCGCCGCATCCCGCCGCCGCAGGTGCAACGCCAGGCTTTGCCGGCCGATGCCGGCGCCGGCTTCCAGGATCCGCATGCCGCGCGCGAAGCCGAACGCTATGCCGACCCGATCGCCAGCCGCGAAGCGATCCTGGAACTGCTGGAGCAGTGCGACGGCCCGCAGACGGCTGAAGAAATCGCCGAGCGCCTCGGCCAATCGCACCGCATCGATGCGCTTGGCAAGCGCCTGGCCGCGATGGTGCGCGAGGCGCAGCTGGTGCAGAACCGCCGCGGCGGCTATGCGCCGGTCAAGCACACCAACCTGATCGCCGGCGTGGTGATCGCCAACCCGGACGGCTTCGGCTTCCTGCGCCCGGAAGAGGGCGGCGATGACCTGTTCCTGCCGCCGTTCGAGATGCGCAAGGTCATGCATGGCGACCGGGCGCTGGCCAACGTAACCGGCATCGACCGCCGCGGCCGCCGCGAAGGCAGCATCGCGCGCGTGCTCGAACGCCGGGTGACACGCCTGATCGGCCGCTTCGGCTACGAGTTGGGCATTGCCTACGTCGACCCTGACGACAAGCGCATCCAGCGCAACCTGCAGATCCCCGCCGACCAGACCGGTGGTGCGCGCGAAGGCCAGTTGGTGGTGTGCGAGATGATCTCGCCGCCCGACGGCCGCCGCCCGGCCATCGGCAAGATCATCGCGGTGCTGGGCGACAAGCTCACGCCTTCGCTGGTGGTCGAGACCGCGATCCACGGCCACGACCTGCCGCACGAATTCCCGCAGGAAGTGCTCGACGAAGCCGCCGCGGTGCCGCTGGTGGTCGAGCCGGCGATGATCGCCGGCCGCGTCGACCTGCGCGATACCGCGCTGGTCACCATCGATGGTGAAGACGCCAAGGACTTCGACGACGCGGTCTACTGCGAACCCACGCGCGACGGCTTCCGCCTGGTCGTAGCGATTGCCGATGTCTCCAACTACGTGCAACCGGGCACGCCGCTGGACGATGAAGCGCAGCGCCGCGCCACGTCGGTGTACTTCCCCGGCTTCGTCGTGCCGATGTTGCCCGAGACACTGTCCAACGGTATCTGCTCGCTCAACCCCAAGGTCGACCGCATGTGCTTCGTCTGCGACATGCAGATAGACCGTGCCGGTGAGGTGACCTCGTCGCGCTTCTACGAAGCGGTGATGAACTCGCACGCGCGCCTGACCTATACGCAGGTGTGGAAGGCCGTGGGCGAAGACGATGCCGAGGCCAAGGCGCAGGTCGGCGCGCTGCTGCCGCAGGTGCAGCAGTTGTTCCAGCTGTACCACGTACTGGCCAAGGCACGTACGCAGCGCGGTGCGATCGAGTTCTCCTCCTCGGAAGTGCGCTTCGTGCTCGACAATACCGGCGAGGTCACCCAGGCCGGCATGCTGGTGCGCAACGATGCGCACAAGCTGATCGAGGAATGCATGATCGCCGCCAACGTGGAGGCGGCGCGCTACCTCATCGCCCACCAGATCCCGGCGCCGTTCCGCATCCACGAGCGCCCGCCGGAACACAAGTACGAAGACCTGCTCGAATTCCTCAAGGAGTTCAAGCTCAGCCTGCCGCCGTGGAGCAAGGTCCGCCCGGGCGACTACACCAAGCTGTTGAAGAAGGTGCGCGAGCGTCCCGACGCGACCCTGCTGGAATCGGTGCTGCTGCGCAGCCAGAGCCTGGCCGTGTACTCGCCCGAGAACCACGGCCACTTCGGCCTGGCGCTGGAGGCGTACGCGCACTTCACCTCGCCGATCCGCCGCTATCCCGACCTGCTGGTGCACCGCGCCATCAAGTACGCGCTGACCGGTGGCCGTGCCGACAAGTATCAGTACAGCACCCGTGAGATGGCCGCACTGGCGTTGCAGTGCTCCGAGCGCGAGCGCCGTGCCGACGAGGCTGAGCGCGAAGTGGACGAGCGCTATCGCGCCGCGTGGATGGAGAAGCACGTCGGCGGCCAGTTCGACGGCGTGATCAGCGGCGTGACCAGCTTCGGACTGTTCATCGAACTGGATGATTCCAAGGTCAACGGCCTGGTCCATGTGACCCAGTTGCCGCAGGACTATTACCACTTCGACCCGATCCGCAAGACCCTGGCCGGCGAGCGCCGCGGGCGCGAATATCGCCTGGGCGATCGCGTGCGCGTGCTGGTGCTGAAGGCGAGCATGGAAGACCGCAAGATCGACTTCCGCCTGGTCGACGGCAAGGACGCCGAATCGGCGCCGCCACCGCCACCGCGCGGGCAGCCGGCCAAGCGCAAGAAGCAGAGCTACTGAGGCGGCCGCGATGGCGCATTACAGCGGCGGTTGCCAGTGCGGCGCGGTGCGCTTCCAGGTCGAGGGCGCGCTGGCGGCCTCGATCTGCCATTGCCGGATGTGCCAGAAGGCGTTCGGCGGGTACTTCGCGCCGTTGGTCTCCGTACGCGGCACCGACTTTGCCTGGACCCGTGGCGCGCCGCGCCACTTCATTTCGTCCAACCGGGTGCGGCGTGGCTTCTGCGCCGAGTGCGGCACGCCGCTGACCTACGAGGCGCCCAATGGCATGGCCGTCGCCGCCGGCGCCTTCGACGACCCGGCCGCGCTGCCACCCAGCACCCAGTACGGCCTGGAGGGGCGGATGCCTTTCCTGGACGGCCTGTTCGCGCTCCCAGGCACGCGTACCGAAGACGATCTCGAAGCCGAGCCCTTCCTGCAGGGCCTGGTGTCCTGCCAGCATCCTGACCACGACACCGCGCACTGGCCACCCGCGCCGCCAGCCGCTTGAGCCCCCGCTCGGGCGCCGAACGGAGGCTTTGGCCGTGCCAGCGGCGGCCATAACCCCTACCATTAGCCCCCCTGTCACCCGCCCGGCCCCCCGCCCGCATGAGCAAGCAGAACCAATGGATCGTCGGCGTCAACGCCGTGGCGTCCTCGATCGAGAACGACGCCGACAACGTGCGTGAAGTGCTGGTCGAAGCCGGCAGCAAGAACCCGCGCCTGACCGAGATCGAAGAAAACGCCCGCCGCAAGGGCATCGACGTGCGCCGGGTCAACAGCCAGGCGCTGGACGGCGTGGGCGGCTCGGTGCGCCACCAGGGCGTGGCTGCGCGCTATGCCGCGGCGCGTACCTGGGCCGAGAACGAGCTGCCTGCGCTGGTCGAGGCCGCCGAGGGCCGCGCGCTGCTGCTGGTGCTCGATGGGGTGCAAGACCCGCACAATCTTGGTGCATGCCTGCGCAGCGCCGCGGCGGCTGGGGTCACCGCGGTGGTCATCCCCAAGGACAAATCCGCGCCGGTCAACGCCACCGTGCGTAAAACCTCGGCCGGCGCCGCCGACCGCATCCCGGTGGTGGCGGTGACCAATCTCTCGCGCTGCCTGCGTGACCTGCAGAAGCAGGGCGTGTGGATCTACGGCCTGGCCGGTGAAGCCGAAGCTTCGCTGTTCTCGCTGGATTTGCGCGGCAATGTCGCCCTGGTCCTCGGCGGCGAGGCCGATGGTCTGCGCCGGTTGACCCGCGAGCATTGCGATGGCCTGGTGCGCATCCCGATGCCGGGCGAAATCGAAAGCCTCAACGTCTCGGTCGCGGCCGGCGTGACCTTGTTCGAAGCGGTGCGCCAGCGCCAGGGCTGAGCCCATCAGGCCGCCACGCCAGGGGTGTGGCCCAGTTCTTGCCTGTTTAGCGTCGAACCCTGCCTGTTGCGTGCCATGTCAGCATCCTGCCTGATGCAAATCCCGCGTTCCCGTCGCGCCCCGGCCTTGCCGTGGCGCTGGTGGGCGTGCGTGTGGTTGCTGCTGGCCGGGATGCCGATGCTGGCTGGCGCGCATCCCGCCGGCAACGGTGCGCCGCCGCTGCGCGACTACGCCATCGACGTATGGACCTCGCGCGAAGGCCTGCCGCACAACTCCATCCGCGCCATCGCCCAGACCGGCGAGGGCCACCTGTGGTTTGCGACCTGGGAAGGGCTGGTGCGCTACAACGGGCTGGAGTTCACTGTTTTCGATCGTGGCACGCGGCCGGGGCTGCTCGACAACGGCGTCGGCACCTTGTTCATCGATGGCCGCGGCCAACTGTGGCTCGGCGACTCACGCGGCAACGTCGGCCGCTTCGATCCGGCCGGCAATGCCTGGCGATGGTGGCCGCAGCAGGCGCCGACGCCACAGGTGATCATCCAGGGCATGCAGAGTGACAGCCAGGGCCGGCTGTGGCTCTTGTTTGAAGGCCATGGCCTCGGCTACCTCGGGCCCGACGGCAAGCTGGTCTATCCACCGCCGCCCACCGACATGCCGTTGGCGGTCAGCTACATGCGTTTGGCGGTGGATGCGCGCGACCGGGTCTGGGTCGGCACCTTCGATGGCCTGATCTACCGCGATACGGACGGCAGCTTCCATCGCGCCCCGGATCGTTTTGGCCTGCCGCCCGGGCTCGCCTGGCCCTACCTGGCCCCGGATGGTGCGCTGTGGATCGCTGCCGGCGATGGCCTGTACCGGGTCGAGGAAGGCCAGGCCGTGCTCAAGCACCGGGTGCCGGGACAGGGCCACCTCACCGCGCTGCTGCAGGACCGGCGCGGCGAGCTGTGGGTCGGCACCGAAAACAACGGCTTGTTCCGCATCGGTCGGCACAGGCTGGAACGGTTCCCGCCCAACGTGTCGATTCCCGGCGGCCGCATCAGCAGCTTGTTCGAGGATGCGGAGGGCAGCATCTGGGTGGGCGCCAACGCTGGTCTGTTCCGGCTGCGTGAGACCCTGATCGCCAACCTCACCCGCCGCGATGGCCTCAGCGGCGACTACAGCCGTTGCGTGCTGGAAGATCGGCGCGGCCGGCTGTGGGTAGGCAGCTCCACCGGCCTGGACGTGATCGACGGCGAGCGGATCCGCCACTACCCGTTGCCCGACAGCAACGGACGCGCACCGGCAGTGCTGAGCCTGGCGGAGGACCACGACGGCCGCCTGTGGGTGGGCACCTATGGCGACGGCGTCTACCGAATCGACGACGCCGGCCTGCGCCATTTCGCTTTCAGCGAGGAGCTGCCGGCCGGCAATGTCCGCGCGATCACCGTCGATGACGGCGGCACCGTGTGGGTCGGCACCCAGCATGGCGTGGCGCAGATGCTGCCGCAGGGTCCGCGCCTGTTGCGCGGTGCTGGCGTGCCGACCGGACTAATCACCAGCCTGGCCAGCAGCCGCGGCGCACTGTGGGTCGGCACCGTCGACGGTGTACGCGTGCTGCGCGGCGCACAGGTCGAACGGCCGGCCCTGGAGCAGCTTGGCGGCGCACGCACTGTATTCGGCTTCTTCCACGCCGGTGCGGACATGTGGATCACGACCGACCGTGGTGTGTACCGCTATCGCGATGGCCAGCTGGCGCGCGTCGGTCTGGAACAGGGCATGCCGGTCGATGCGCTGTTCCAGATGGTGGCCGACCACGAGAACAACCTGTGGATCAGCAGCAACCGCGGCCTGCTGCGCACCGACCTGGCCGCCCTGAACGCGGTGGCCGATGGCCGCCAGCCGCGGCTGGTCATCGAGCATTTCAACGAGATGGACGGCATGGCCAACTCACAAGGCAACGGCAGTTCGTCGCCGTCTGCCCTGGTACGCGCCGACGGCACGCTGTGGGTGGCCACCGCCGGGGGCCTGGCCACGCTCGATCCGACGCGGATGGATGCCTTGCGCGAGCGCAGCGCGCCCTCGCCGGTGATCGAAAGCGTGCAGGTAGATGGCCGGCCGCACGCCAGTCAGGGGACGCCCTCGCTGGCGGTACCGGGACGCAGCCGGATATCGGTGAACTACGTTGGCCTGAGCTATCTGCTGTCCGAACGGATCGAATACCGCACCCGCCTCGAAGGCCTCGACAACGAGTGGATCGAGCGCGGGCGGCAGCGCAACGTCGAGTTCATCGGCCTGGCGCCGGGCGATTACCTCCTGCACGTGTCGGCGCGCCACCCAGGTGGCCGCTGGAGCGAGCGCGAGGCGCAATTGCACTTCAGCGTCGCACCGCTGTGGTGGCAGCGGCGCGACGTGCAGGCGGCCGCGGGATTGCTGTTGTTGTTGCTGCTGTTCGGCCTGTACCGCTTCGGCGTGCAGGGCTACAAGCGCCGCAACGAGCGTCTGGCCGGCCTGGTGCGCGAACGCACCCATGACCTGCAGCAACAGGCGCAGCGACTGCTGCTGGCCAACCAGGAAAAAAGCGAACTGCTCACGCGCCTGCGCCTGCGCTCGGACGCGTTCGAGCGCCAGGCCCACGAGGACGCGCTGACCGGGCTGCCGAACCGGCGCCAGTTCGACGAATCATTTGCCCGCGACCTCAGCCGCGCCCGCCGCAGCGGACGGCTGCTGTCGCTGGTGATCCTGGACATCGACTATTTCAAGCGCATCAACGACCAGCACTCGCACGCCACCGGCGATGCCGTGCTGCATGAAGTCGGTGCGTTGCTGACCGAAGCGTGCCGTGCCTCTGACCTGCCGGCGCGGCTGGGCGGCGAGGAATTTGCGATCCTGCTCAGCGATACACCGGCCGACGAAGCCGAGCGGGCCTGCGCGCGTATTCGCGAGATGTTCCATGCGCGCTCGGACTGGGGCGGGGTGGCCGGGCTGCGCGTGACCTTCAGCGCCGGCGTGGCCGAACTGCGCGAGGACGAGTCGGCATCGTCGTTGATGCAGCGGGCGGACCTGGCGCTTTATCAGGCCAAGAGTGCTGGGCGCGACTGCATCTGTGTGGGCTGAGCGTGCTTTTGCAGGCGATTACGGTTCACGGTCGCGGCTGAAGCCGCTCCTACAGATAGACCTCAGTCCATCCGCGGCCAGGCATTGGCGATCTTGCAGAACAACTGCGCGGTCTGCTCGGTGTCGTAGACCGCGCTGTGCGCATCGGCTGCGTTCCAGCTCAGCCCGGCCGCCTGCGCGGCGCGCGCCAGCACGGTCTGGCCGTAGGCCACGCCGGCCAGGGTGACGGTGTCGAACACGCTGAAAGGATGGAACGGGTTGCGCTTGTGCGAGGTGCGCGCGACTGCCGCGTTGAGGAAGTTCAGGTCGAAATGGGCGTTGTGCCCGACCAGGATCGCGCGCTGGCAACCGTACTTCTTCACCGCCGCGCGGACCGGGGCGAAGATGTGATCGAGCGCGGCCTTCTCTTCCTTGGCGAAACGGAAGGGATGGTCGAGCACGATGCCGGTCACTTCCAACGACTTCGGGTCGATGTCGGTGCCGGGTGCGGGGATCACGTGCACACTGCTGGTCTCGCCCGGGAACAACAGCCCGTTCTCATCCATCTCCACCGGCACCGCGGCGATTTCCAGCAGCGCGTGGCGATTCCAGTCGAAGCCGCCGGTCTCCACGTCGACCACCACCGGCAGGTAACCGCGGAAGCGGCGCGACATCGGCGTAACGATGGTCGGGCCCGTGGATTGCGCGTCTTCAGTCATGCACATAGCCTAGCAGGTCGCCCCGCGCGCCAGTTTGCCGCGCGCGGCGGGGTTCAGCCGCCGATGTGCGTGGGCCGGCTCAATCAATCCGCGTGCCCAGGAGGCTGCCTTGCGCCCGCAGCTGCAGCACCTGCGTGCGCGCGTGCGCCAGGAAACCAGGATCGGTTGCGGCGCCGGCTTCCTCGGCGAGTTGCTGCAGGCGCTGCTCGCCGGTCTGCACGCCCGGCAGCATCAGCAGCGCAACCAGTCGCGCGCTCCATTGGCTCAGCACGGCGAAAATTACCTGCCCCTGCGTATCGCGGCGGGCCAGCAACCAGGTGGGCAGTGCGGGTGGCGCAGCCAGGGCGGCCGCTGGCCCCATCTGGTGGACCGGCCAGCGATAGCCGTGCAGCCGCAGCCAGGGCGAACACACCGGTATGCCGGCAAGCACATCGCCGGCGGGGTCGTGCGTGGGCAGCGGGGTAGCGTCGATGCGCAGTTCCTGTTCGACCCATTCGTGGCGCGCCAGCTCGGCCAGCCAGGGCGCCTCTGCATCGGCTGCGCGCTGCTGCAGGAAGGCCACGAACTCGCCGCCGATACGCGGGAAGACCGGCGTGCGCGCGGCATGCACGCGGCAGAAGTCATCAATCAGGTGTGCCCATGCCGGCGCCGGCAGCAGTGCATGGGCGAGTGGAAAATTGCGCGACAGCAGCGCATCGAGATTGCGCCGGAACAGGCGCCGGTACAGCGCTGCCGCTTGTGGGTCGAAACCGGGCGGCGGGGCCGGCACGCGGCCGTCGCGCAGATACGCCGCAAAGGCCCGCTGGGTGTCGGCCAGGCTGCTCATGAGGCGTGCTGCATGTTGCGGATATGGGCCAGCTCCACCGCCAACTCCGCCAGCGGTGGAATCCGGCTGTCGCGTTCGAGCAAGGTCGGGCGCAGGCCATGGCAACGGTAGGTGTGCTGCAGCAGCATCCACACCTGCGCATCCACTGCGCTGGCATGCGTGTCGATCTTCAGGCCGCTGGCATCGTCATCGTGGCCGGCGACATGCAGGCAGACGATACGTTCGGAAGGCATCGCCGAGATGAAGCCTGCCGCGTCCTCGCCAAAGTTGCTGGCGTTGACCTGCACGTTGTTGACGTCGAGCAACAGATCGCAATCTGCCTCGGTTAGTACCGCACGCACGAACTCCGCCTCGCTCAGTGCGGTGCCGGTGGTCGGCGGGTCGAGGTAGCGCGAGACATTCTCGATGGCGATGCGCCGACCGAGCAGGTCCTGCACCACGCCGATGCGCGTGGCGACATGCCGAACTGCTTCCTCGCTGCGCGGCAAGGGCAACAGCTCGTACAGCTGCGCACCGTCGTCGCACCAACTCAGGTGCTCGCTGTACAACGCCACTGCGTGCAGCTCCAGAAAGCGCCGCGTCTGCGCGATGAATTCGCGATCCAGCGGCGCCACGCCGCCGAGGGACAGGGACAGGCCGTGGCAGGTCAGGCGATGGCGACGCGACAGCGTGCGCAACTGTTCGGCCGCCAGCCCGCCGACGCCCACCCAGTTGTCCGGTGCGCATTCGAGGAAATCGAACGGCGGCGCTGTTGCACCCAGCAGCTCGTCGAGCAGCGGCCGGCGCAGGCCCAGGCCGACGGCATCGGCCTGCAATGGCACAGCCTCAGCCACCGCTGCCGCATTTGCCTTCGCCGCACTTGCCTTCCATGCCCTTGTCCGCCCGCGGCGTGCTGCCGCCGTTGGTCGCCGGCTTCTGCTCGGGGGTTGCGGCTCCCTGCGTGTGCTTGGCGGGGTCGTGAGCGGTGTCGGCACTCGCTTGCTCGGCTGGCGGCGGCGTTTCCGCAGTCGGCGGGGGCGTGGCCGAAGCGGTCGGAGGGGCGTTGCCATAGCCGCTCGGCAATTCGGTCATTGCAAGGGCCGGATGCGCCAGCAGGGCGCTGCCCGCCAACCCGGTGACCAGTACGGCAAGCTTGCGGGAAGTAGTCATGCTGCGCGCCTCATGGTCGTGTGTTGGCGGCAGCTTAGCGCTTTTGCCGGCTGCAGCCCTGGCCAAAAAGGGAAGGGCTCCGCGAACGAAGCCCTTCCCGACGAACCACCGTCAGCAGCTGTCAATGATTGGCGAGAATCACGCTGGTGATCAGGCCGGTCGCCACGGCGATCAGGACATAGCGGTCATCCACTCGGCGCCACTCGTGCCCGCGCGGCGGCGCCTTCAGGCCGTGGCGGTGGTAATCGGACACGTACGCGCCGCGGTAGTCGCTGGGCAGGCGCTCGCCACGGTTCCAGTGGTGGCCGCGGTAGTCCTTGTGCCGCTTGTCGTCATGGCGGTCGTCATGGCGATCGTCGTGATGCTGATCGTGGCCGTGGTTGTCGTGGCGCGGCGGATCGGCGAGCGCCGAGCCGGTGCCCAACAACAAGGACAGGCCAAACAGCGGGACGAGAATGCGCTTCATCAGGTGTCTCCGTTCCGGCGGGGGTGTGGGGTCCGCCATGGATCCCACGCTAGTCCGCCGAACCTGAATAGGGCATCAAGCCTGCGTGCAGGCGGTGTTTCGTTCAGGGCGAGACCGTGGTGCTGGTCTCGTCGCGCTTCTCGCGCGGCGGCAGCGGTTGCTCGCCATGGATCAGGAACCACACGTTTTCGGCGATATTGGTTGCGTGGTCGCCGATCCGCTCCAGGTTCTTGGCCATGAACAGAAGGTGCGTGCACGGGGTGATGCTGCGCGGGTCTTCCATCATGTAGGTCAGCAACTCGCGGAAGTACGCGGTGTACTGCGCATCCAGCTGTGCATCGGCATTGCGCACCCGCACCGCCGCGTCGCTGTCGTTGTCGCGGTAGGCGCGCAGGGCTTCGCGGACCTGGTCGGCGGCCAGCCGGCCGAGTGCGCGCAGGCCCACGGTCTGCGGCAGCGGCGGCACCGCATTGAGCGCGATCGAACGCTTGGCCACGTTGGCGGCGTAATCGCCAATGCGCTCGATATCGGCCGGGATGCGCAGGCCGGCGAGGATCTCGCGCAGGTCGCGTGCCATCGGCCCGCGCAGCGCCAGGCGCATCACGTCGTGGCTGATCGCATGTTCCAGGCTGTCGATGGCCTCGTCGTTGGCAATGATGCGGTGCGCGGCGTTGTCGTCACGGCGCTCGATCACATCCAGCGCCGCCTCCAGCTGGGCCACGGCGGTTTCGCCCATGTGCACGATCTCGGCGACCAGGCGGTGCTGCTCCTCGTCGTAGCTTTTGACGATGTGTTCGTTCGGGTGCGTGCTCATGGGTGTCTCGGGGTGGAGTCGAAGGAGGTGGAAGCAGGCTGGAAGTCCGGGCGGCACGGCCGCCCGGATTGACTCACCCGAATCGTCCGGTGATGTAATCCTCGGTCTGCTGCTTCGAGGGCTGCTGGAAGATCGTTTCGGTACGGTCGTGTTCGATCAGGTCGCCCAGGTACATGAAGGCGGTGTAGTCGGAAACGCGCGCGGCCTGCTGCATGTTGTGGGTCACGATGAGGATGGTGTACTCGCGCTTGAGCTCTTCCACCAGTTGCTCGATGCGGCTGGTGGAAATCGGGTCCAGCGCCGACGTCGGCTCGTCGAGCAGCAGCACGCTCGGGCGCAGTGCCACCGCGCGCGCGATGCACAAACGCTGCTGCTGGCCGCCGGACAGGCCCAGGGCGCTCTGGCCCAGCTTGTCCTTCACTTCGTCCCACAAGGCACCCTGGCGCAGGGCCTGCTCGACCCGGTCGTTCATTTCGCTGCGCGAGAGCTTTTCATGGTGGCGGATGCCGTAGGCCACGTTCTCGAAGATGGTCATCGGGAACGGCACCGGCTTCTGGAACACCATGCCGACCTTGGAGCGCAGCCGGTTCATCGGATACTTCGGCGAGAGGATGTTCTCGCCGTCCAGGATCACCTCGCCGCGCGCTTCCAGCTTCGGGTACAGCGCATAGATCCGGTTGAAGATGCGCAACAGCGTCGACTTGCCACAGCCGGAGGGGCCGATCAGCGCGGTCACGCGCTTTTCCGGAATCTCCAGGTTGATGTTCTTCAACGCATGGAACTTGTCGTAGTAGAAGTCGAGGTTGCGGGCGGCCAGCTTGACCGGGGCCGGCGCGAGCGCCGCCTCGCCCGAAGCCGGGACGGCGATGCGCTGCAGCGGCGCGGCGTTGTTGAGGTCGTTCATGGCGGGGTTCCGGGAGAGGTCATTCATGGTGGGTCTTGTAGCGACGCAGCAGGGCGCGGGCACCGAGGCTGACCAACAGCACGAACACGGTCAGCACCAGCGCGCCGGCCCAGGCCAGCGTCTGCCAGGATTCATACGGGCTGCCAGCAAACTGGTTCATTACCACCGGCACGCTGGCCATCGGCTGGAACACATTGCTGTTCCAGTACTGGTTGCCGAAGGCGGTGAACAGCAACGGCGCGGTCTCGCCGCTGATGCGTGCCAGCGCCAGCAGGATGCCGGTGACGATGCCGGCCGAGGCGCTGCGGTACAGCACCTGCACGATCACCTTCCACTGCGGGATGCCCAGCGACAGCGCCGCTTCACGCATCTGCGAAGGCACCAGCCGCAGCATCTCGTCGGTGGTGCGCACCACCACCGGCAGCACGATGAAGGACAGCGCCAGCGCACCGGCGAAGGCGGAGAACTGGCCGCCGGTCTGCATCACGAACAAGGTGTAGACGAACAGGCCAAGCACGATCGACGGCGCCGACAGCAGGATGTCGTTGACGAAGCGCACGACCAGGCCGGCCTTGCGCGCATTGCCGTACTCGGCCAGCCAGGTGCCGGCGGCCACGCCCAGCGGCGTGCCGATCGCGATCGCCAGGCCGCACATCACCGCGCTGCCGAAGAAGGCGTTGAGCAGGCCGCCTTCGGACATTGGCGCCGGCGTCATCTTGGTGAAGAGGTCGAGGTTGACGCCGGCCAGGCCCTTGGCCGCGAGCGTCCACAGGATCCAGCCGAGGAAGAACAGGCCAAACAGCGCGGTGGCGCAGGACAGGCCCAGCGCCACCACATTGACGATGCGGCGGCGCAGGTACAGGCCGTCGGAGACGGAGGACATCAGTTGCCTTCCTTGCGCGACAGGCGCATCAGCATGAAGCGGGCAATGGCGAGCACGACGAAAGTGACGATGAACAGCACGAAGCCGAGCAGCAGCAGCGCCGAGCGATAGGTTTCGGTGGCCTCGCCGAAGTCATTGGCGATCAGTGCGGCGATCGTGGTGCCCGGCTCCAGCAAAGAGGGAGACAGGCGTACGGTGTTGCCGATCACGAAGGCCACGGCCATGGTCTCGCCCAGCGCCCGGCCCAGGCCGAGGAACACGCCGCCGATCACCGCAGAGCGGGTGTAGGGCAGCACGATGTCCCAGCTCACCTCCCAGCGGGTGGAGCCCAGCGCGTACGCCGATTCCTTCAGCCGCGTCGGCACGGTGAGGAAGACCTCGCGCATCACCGAGGAGATGAACGGAATCACCATGATCGCCAGCACGAAGCCGGCGGTCAGCATGCCGATGCCCAGCGGCGGACCCTGGAACAGCGGACCGATCAACGGCAGGGTGCCAAGGTGGTCGTTCATCCAGGGCGTGACGTATTCGGTCATCACCGGCACCAGCACGAACAGGCCCCACATGCCGTAGATGATCGACGGGATACCGGCCAGCAGCTCGATCGCCGTGCCGATCGGCCCGCGCAACCAGCGCGGCGCCACCTCGGTGAGGAAGAAGGCAATGCCGAAACTCACCGGCACCGAGATCAGCATCGCGATCACCGCGGTCACCAGCGTGCCGTAGATCGGCGCCAGCGCGCCGAACTTGTTCTCGACCGGGTTCCAGTCGGCCGAGTAGAAGAAGCTCAGGCCCTGTTCCTGCAAGGCATGGCGACCGCCCCACAACATCGACAGGGCGGCGCTGGCCAGGGCGACCAGGACGAACACGACGGTGGCCGTCAGCAGCCAGCGGAACCAGCGATCACTGCGCGCGTCGCGTAGATCCTGGCTGGCGGGCGCGACCATCGCTTCCGGGATGACAGTGGCATTCATGGTGGGGGCTCAGCGTGGCCGGCGACGGCGCACAGGGAAGGAAGGCGCGGCGGCCGGTTGCGTCCGGCCGGAGAACGCGCGCCTGCGGGGAGGGCCGCAGGCGCGCAGGGCATCACTTGAACTCGCTGCCCCAATAAGCCTCGATCTGCTTCACCAGCTCCGGCGGCAGCGCCACGTAATGCAGCTCGTTGGCCTGCGCCTGGCCATTCTCGAACGCCCACTTGAAGAAGTCGCGGGTGGCCTGGCTGCGCTGCGCATCCTTCGGCTGCTTGTGCATCAGCATGAAATTGGTCGCGGTGATCGGCCAAGCCTGGTCGCCACCGGCGTTGGTGATCACCAGGTTGAAGTCCTTGGCGTTGGCCCAGTCGGCGCTGGCAGCGGCCGCGGCGAAGGTCTCGGCGCTCGGCTGCACCCAGTTGCCGGCTGCGTTCTGCAGCGAGGCATACGGCATGTTGTTCTGCAGTGCATAGGCCAGTTCGACGTAGCCGATCGAACCCTTGATCTGCTGCACGTAGGAGGCCACGCCCTCATTGCCCTTGCCGCCGACGCCGCCCGGCCACTGCACGGTGGTGCCTTCGCCGACCTTTTCCTTCCACGCCGGGCTGACCTTGGACAGGTAGTTGGAGAAGTTGAAGGTGGTACCCGAGCCATCCGAGCGGTGGACGATGTTGATCTTGCCCGCTGGCAGCTTGACGCCGGGGTTGGCCGCGGCGATTACCGGATCGTTCCAGGTGCTGATCTTGCCGAGGAAGATGTCGGCCAGCAGCGGGCCGGTCAGGCGCAACTGGCCGGCGGCGATGCCTTCCAGGTTGACCACCGGCACCACGCCGCCGATCGCCGAGGGGAACTGGCCCAGGCCAGCCTGCGCCAGCTCGGCCGAGTCCAGCGGCTTGTCGGTGGAGCCGAAATCGACCGTACCGGCCTTGATCTGCGCGATGCCGCCGCCTGAACCGATGGACTGGTAGTTGACCTTGTTGCCGGTGGCGGCGTTGTAGTCGGCCGACCACTTGGAGACCAGCGGATAGATGAAGGAGGCGCCGGCACCGGAGATCTCGGCAGTCTTGGCGTCGGCGGCAGGTGCTGCCGCCGTGGGCGCGGCGCCGGCAGCGTCGGCGGCGGGCTGGGATTCGTTGCCCGGCTTGCAGGCGCCAAGGGCCAGCGCGATGGCCAGGGACAGGGCGGCAACGCCGGCCGTGTGCAGTTTCATGCGAACTCCATAGCAGGTGCCGGCAAGGTCCGGCGGACGACGCTATGAAATGATGTTTTTGTTACAGCCGCATGACATGGGGGCGGGTAGGCAATTCAGCTCGGCGGCAAAATTGTCCGAATCTAGATCCGGCGAGGAACCCAGCTCGCCCAGCGCGAGCCGGGTGCAGCGTGCTCATCGCTAGTGCGGGCGGAGATCGCATTTTGTGATTCCGCCGGGCCCTTTGACGCAGACGCGGGCACCTTGTGGCGGGCCGACAGGGCGAGGCGACGGTATCAGTGCCGGGTTCGGCGCGGGCGGCTGGCCGGGGGGCGGCTCGATGAGGATGACGCCCTTGGGTCGCTGCCCGGGCGAGATGGTTCGCCGTTTGGCAGGGTCGCTGGCGAGGTAGGTCCCGTTGAACTGCTCCTCATAGGTGGCGCAATACATGGGGTTGCAAACCGTGTACTTGCTGCCAGTTACAAAGTCGAACAAAGGAACTTTCGAAATCGGTGCCCGGATCTTCCGGATGAATTCTGCGGTGCCGGAATCCGCATCAGGTGTTTGCAGCATGCAATGATCGCAGTAGTACGTTCCTCGGTTAAAGGCCATGAGCGCATACGTTGAACCGGTCGCAAGAACGGCGACCAAGACCAACGGGACGATGCATTTCCTATTTGATTTCACAACATTCACGATAGATCTCCTTCGCCATGCGGGCGGCTTCGGCCCGTTGTTTCGAATCGAGCTTCTGGTTTGCCTGCTCTGCATCCGGGCGCTCGGTGCCGGGGTTGGCCCGCCTGGCCGCAAGCTGGTAACTCCGCGCCAGGACCGGATCGACTGGCGCGAGATAGCCATCGCTGTAGACCTGGGCCAGGCGATCGAGCGCGTTGACATTGCCACTCGCCGCCGCGCGGTGCAGGTAGGTCACCGCGCGGCGCTTGTAATCGACCACACGTTCGGGCTGGCGAACGATCTCAGCCAGCGACCCAAGTACATTGGCGGGCAACATGCTGTAGGTGAGTTGCGCGAAAGGGTTCCCCAGGTCGGCTGCCAGCGATAGCCATTCGCCGCGGCGGATGTAGTCCTGTTCGGTCAGCCCTTCGCATTGCGAGCGACGCTTGCCTTGTTCTTCGAGCGCGGCCTCGACACTGCCGAGTGCTTCGGCGGCCCCCACCAATGCGTCGGGATCGTTCTGGTCGCGGAAGGCACGCAGGCACTGGTCGATCTTCAAATAGATCAGCAGTGCTGCATGGCTGTCGCCTTGGTGCGCCCGGTCGTCCAACTGGTCGACCACCGCCTTCGCCTGGCCTTCCGGTATATCCGGATAGCCGTCCAGGCGATAGGCTTTTGCGCCCAGTCGGACGAGGGGTGTCGTTGGTGCCGCTTGCGGGGTCGAAGGGCTTGTCGGTCTGTCAGTCGAACGGGTGGTAGGTAAGGGCGCTGGCTTGACCGCCTGTCGCTCCGGTCCCACGGCCGAATGTCGCGACGACCCCGCGAACCACGCGGTAATCAGTGCCGCGAGGACCGCCAGAATCGCCAGCCACCATGATGCTGGCTCGCCTGTTTGCTTCTTGTCGCGCATGTGCTGCTTGCCTCGACGAATGCGCGGGTATCGTCTCGGCAAGTCCGGCGGTATTTCAATGCGATTTTTCGCTTCGATTGCGCATTGTCAGAGTTGCTGGCAAAGCGGCGGGCCAACGTTACCGTTGCAGCGTTCTGCAAGGCTTGGCGGTACCGACCGTCACGCATCCGACGTAGCCTGGTCGAACGGGTAGCGGCACCCAAGGCCGTGTGGGGATAGGCCGCGGCGGCGGTTCTATGACGTGAACCACAGGTGCACCCGGCAGTGGATAGGTGGCGTGGGTACCTTGCCTCGAGTTATGTCCTCTGCCTGTCCGCCTTAGAATCTGCCGCTCCAGGTGAATCTATAACTGACGCACCGATCGGTGCTACAGACGATGTATCGCTAGTTCGAAGTCAATCCCAGCATCGGGACGCGGTCGATAGCCGCCATATTTTCCTTCAGAAAATCCTTCGTGACTTCGTCAATCCGCGGCGTCTAGAGGGGGCAACGATCGCAGTTGAAAGGGCCTCTATCGAAAGCCTGTACCGCTACGGCCAGGGTGCCTCCGGCGACGATGAGCGCAGATAGCGACAGGATCAGTGCCGCGCGTTTACCTGCAGCATTCATTGTAAATCTCCTTTGACATACTCAAGCCTTCCGAGCGTTCGGCATCCGAGAGGTCGCGATCGAATAACTCAATCTGCCGGCGTTGGCTTGGTGCGGGGTGGGCGCGGTCCGCTGCCGTACGAGAGTGATTTGTCGGCTGGGGCGAGGATGCCGGTTTGATGGATCTCGGCCAGATCAGTCATGCATCCACGCTGCCGGTGGCAGCTGCGCTCCTCAGGTATTCCAGTGCTTGCCCCTTGTAGGCGATCACTCTCTCGGGATGCTTCAGCATCATGGCGGGCGAGCCGAGCACAAGGTCGGCCGCGGATGCATACAGGAGTTGTGCATTGATGTTGCCCTCGCGCGCGGCCAGCGTCAGCCACTCTCCCCTGCGCTCGTAGTCTTGCGAGCCAAGGGATACGCAGTCTGCGTGGCGCTCGCTTCGCTTCTGCAGCGCGTTCTCAAGGCCACCCAAGCGCTGGGCATCGGCAATCAGCGAGTTTTCGTCGTCCTGGTGCGCGATGATTTCATGGCAATCCATCAGTTTGAGCGCGATCAGGAGCGCCGAATGGCTGTCGCCGGCCCGGGCACTGGGTTCAAGGCGTTGAATGACCTGGCGCGCCTCGCGTCGGTCGCGATGCTGGAACTGCCGGGTGTGGATTGGCCAGATGCCGCGCAAGGAGGGAGCTGATCGCTGCCAAACACAAGACGAAAAACACGCCCCGGATCGAGGATACATCGGCTTGGCTCTGCTGGAGTGTTCGCAATCCACTAACGTTTTGCCTTTGCGCCCGCATCGCCAGTGCGGTCATGTTGGACGGGACTTGAGTGCACTGAAATTGGATACATCGTCGTATTGGCACGTCGTCAAAATCGCTGGCACAAAAAAACGCGGGCCGATTGGCCCGCGTCTTCTCGAAGCGTCGGAGGTGAGGGCGCGTTCTGGCGCCGGTCTCCTACCCGCAATTACTTCAGGTTGTTCTGCGCCCAGTAGGCCTCGATCTGCTTGACCAGCGCGTCCGGAAGCGGCACGTAGTCCAGCTTCTTGGCCTGTTCGTCGCCGCTGGCATACACCCAGCGGAAGAAGTCGGTGGTGTTCTTCAGGCTGCCCGCGGTCTTGGGCTTCTTCTGCACCAGGATGAAGTTGGTGGCAGTGATCGGCCAGGCGTTGTCGCCCGGGGCATTGGTCATCACCAGGTAGAAGTCCTTGGCGTTGGCCCAATCGGCGCTGGCGGCGGCGGCCGAGAAGGTCTCGTCCGACGGCTGCACGAACTTGCCGGCGGCGTTCTTCATCGCCGCATAGGACATGCGGTTCTGCAGCGCGTAGGACAGTTCGACGTAGCCGATGCCGCCCTTGATCTGCTTGACGTAGGCGGCCACGCCCTCGTTACCCTTGCCGCCGATGCCGATCGGCCACTGCACCGAGGTGCCTTCGCCGACCTTGCTCTTCCAATCCGCACTGACCTTGCCCAGGTAGTTGACGAAGTTGAAGGTGGTGCCCGAACCATCCGAACGATGGACAACGGTGATCTTCTGCTCCGGCAGCTTCGTGCCCGGGTTCAGTGCGGCAATGGCCGGGTCGTTCCACGTCTTGACCTTGCCCAGGAAGATGTTGGCCAGGGTCGGGCCGTCCAGCTTCAACGCGCCCGGCTGGATGCCCGGCACGTTGACCACCGGCACCACGCCGCCGATCACCGACGGGAACTGCGCCAGGCCGGCAGCAGCGAGTTCTTCAGGCTTGAGCGGGGCGTCGGAGGAACCGAAGTCAACGGTCGCTGCCTTGATCTGGGCAATGCCGCCGCCCGAGCCGATCGACTGGTAGTTGACCTTCTTGTTGGTGGCGGCGTTGTAGTCGGCCGACCACTTCGACATCACCGGGTAGATGAACGAGGCGCCGGCGCCGGTCAGATCGGCAGCTTGCGCGGACAACGCGAACGTCGCGGCGATCAGGCCAGCGGCGAGACGGTTTTTCATGGCATGGATCACGATGTGGCTCCTGAGGAATGAAGGCGCGGGCTTGCGGCCGCGTATGTCGGTTCATCGCACGCCGCCGACGAACGGCGGCGTGCGATGCGAGCGCGGGGCGCGCTCGGATCCGTTGCGTGGTTCGGACTTACCAGTAGAACTGCGCGCGCGCTTCGAGGATGTTCGGGTCGTCATCGACGAACGTGCGGGTGGTGGTGTTCCACTTGGTGCTCTTGGCCATGACGTAGTTCAGGGCAAGCTTGAAGTTCGAGCGCCAGTAGTAGTTCACGCCCACGGTCCAGGTGCTCATTTCGCCGCCCAGCACGCCGTCCACGGTCGGACGGCCGGTCGGGGTGGTCGGCGGGATGATGCTGCCGTCGTCCAGGTTGATGTCGTCGTAGCGCACGCCCACCTGCCACATGCCGCGGGCCGGCTCGTCCGGCAGGCCGGTGGTCGGCACGCCGGCCTTGTAGCCGAACTTCTCGCCGGTGATGTTCCACACGCCGCTGACGTACCAGCCATCGCTGGTGTAGTTGCTGCGGGCCAGCTGGCGGTCGACCTTGGCGCTGTAGTACTCACCCTGGGCCTTGAACGGGCCGGTGATGTACATCGCTTCGGCGCCGAGCACGGCAATGCGGTCGGTGTCGGTGAGGTTGCCGGTGTCGACCAGGCGGCCGCTGGCCAGGTCGGCGTCCGGACGGGCGCGCAGGCGCAGGGTGTCGGCGTCGGTGTCGTAGTCGTTGTAGCTCAGGCCGAAGTGCAGGACGTTGCCGCCCTCGTTGATCGGCGCGAAGGTGCCGCGCGCACCGAAGCCGCTGCCGTGGGCCAGGTTGCGGGTCAGCTCGCGGCCGAAGGCCGAGCCGGTCACCGACCAGTTGCTGTCGCCAAAGCCCAGGCCGGCGCCGAGGCGGCGAGCCACGGCGTAGGTGTTGGTGACCGAGGCCTTGGAGATGAAGTCATTGTTCTTGGTGCTGGACAGTTCTTCCAGGCTGTTGGGCTGCTTGTACTGGCCCAGGATCACGTAGTTGTTGCTGTTGCCGCCGAACTTGTACTTGATGTTCGTGTCCAGGAACTTGCCGGTGCTGCGCACGGTGGTGCCGTTGTTGGTGGCTTCCTTCAACGTGCTGGCGTCATAGCCGAGCACCCAGTCGATGTTGCCCGGGCCCTTGCCCTTGAGCACCAGCTCGGCGCGGCGCAGGCCAAACTCGGAATCGCTGCCGTTGTTGCCGGTGTTGCCATTCAGGTCCAGCACGTCGTTGTCGTACCAATTGCCGTCGTACTGCAACAGGCCTTCGAAGGTCACTTCGGAGCCGGCGATAACGTCGATGGCGATTTCGGCGTGCGCGGCCGGAACCACGATGGCCGTGAACAAGGCCGAGGCGAGAAGAGTGCGGGTGAGTTTCATGGATGCGCCTTGCGGGCAGTTGGAAGATGCGCGCAGGCTAGGGCGTGAAGATTGCGTAAATATGACAATTTGTCATCGAACCGCATCGGCGCCCGGTCCCGGTGGCAGGGAGGATCGGCGCGGCGCATGACCGGGATGTTGCGATGGCGAGACAGCGCGCCTCGCCAGGGGCGTCAGCTTTCGGCCGGCCCGGGGGTCTTGTCCGGATAGCGGCACAGGTCGCGGATCACGCATCGGGGGCAGTCGGGCTTGCGTGCCTTGCACACGTAGCGTCCATGCAGGATCAGCCAATGGTGGGCGTCGTGCATGAACTCCTTCGGCACAACTTTCAGCAAGCGGTCCTCGACCGCGCGTACATCCTTGCCCGGCGCAAGTCCAGTGCGATTGGAGACGCGGAAGATGTGCGTGTCCACCGCCATCGTCGGTTCGCCGAATGCGGTGTTCAGCACCACGTTGGCGGTCTTGCGGCCGACGCCTGGCAAGGATTCCAGCGCAGCACGTTCGCGCGGCACCTGGCCACCGTATTGGTCGACCAGGATGCGGCACGCCGCAATGACATTCTTGGCCTTGGCGTTGTAGAGGCCGATCGTGGCGATGTAGCGCTTGAGCCCTTCTTCGCCGAGGTCGAGGATCGCCTGCGGCGTGTTCGCCACCGGGAACAGGCGGCGGGTGGCTTTGTTGACGCCGACATCGGTGGCCTGCGCCGACAAGGTCACCGCCACCAGCAGCTCGAACGGCGTGCTGTACTCCAGCTCGGTGGTGGGGTGCGGATTGAGCTCGCGCAGGCGTGCGAACATCTCCTGGACTTCAGGCTTGCTCAAGGTGCGGCCGCGACGCGCGGGCTTGGGTTGAACGAGGTTGCGGGTGCTGGTCATGTGGAGTCGCGGCCCGCAGCGCGGGCCTTGGCGCGGGCGAGGATCGCCGCAGCGGCGGCCGGCAGGGCCGGGGCGACCGGTCGTTCGGGCGCAGGCGGCGGCGCGCGTCGCGCATCGCGCTCGGCGGCGCGACGTGCAAGGCGTGCTGCCCGCTGGCGGTAGCGCTCGCGCGCGGCCCACGCCGTGCGCAGGCGATCCTGCGCGGCGAGCAGCCGCTGCGGCAGATCGGGATGGGCCGGATCGCACGCGCTGTCGCCAGGCTGGGGCACGTAGTCCATCAACCCCAGCGCCAGCGCGCCGTCGAGATCGTCGGCCAATACCCGCTGCAGCAGGAGGCGTGGATCGGCCACAGTCATCAGCGGCCGTTAAAACGGGGCGCGCGCCGCTGCAGGAAGGCACCCGTGCCTTCGCGCATGTCCTCGCTGGCGAACATCAGGCCGAACTGCGCTGACTCGAATTCCAGTCCTTCATCCAGCCCGCATTCGCCGCCCACAATGACCGCATCGAGCACCGCGCGCAGCGCGAGCGGGGCGCTGGCGGCCAGGCGTTCGGCGATGCGAAGGGTGGCTGCATCCAGCTCGGCGGCCGGTACCACCTGGTTCACCAGCCCGAGCTGGTACGCGCGCGCCGCATCGATCGGCTCGCCCAGCAGGCACAGCTCCAGGGCGGCGGCGCGCCCGGTCAGGCGTAGCAGGCGCTGGGTGCCGCCGAAACCGGGGAGCAGGCCCAGGTTGATCTCCGGCTGCCCGATCCGGGCCGAATCCGCAGCAATCCGCAGGTGGCAGGCCATGGCCAGTTCAAGGCCGCCGCCCAGCGCATAACCGTTGATCCGGGCCACCACCGGCTTGGGCATGCGCTCGATCCGCCGCATCAAGCGCTGGCCGACCAGGCCAAAATCCCGTCCTGCCAGCGCAGGCAGATCGCTCATCTGGGCGATATCCGCGCCGGCCACGAAGGCCTTCGAGCCTGCCCCGGTCAGCACCACCACCCGCACCGCAGCGTCTTGCGCGGCTTCGGCGAAGGCCGAATCCAGCCCCAGCAAGGTCTTCTGGTCGAGCGCATTCAACTTGTCCGGGCGGTTGACGGTGATCGTGCGAATGCCGCCGGCGTTGGCGACCAGGACGCTCTCGGTCATGGATAAACCTCGGGAAAGTAAAAAAATAGTGAAGGCGGAACTTCCGAAAGCCCCGCTGGTCATACGGTGCGATGCTGGTAGCGGACCTTCCAAGCGGTCGCTATCCTAGCGCGTCACCTCAGGCGGCAGTCCCGTCCTGTGCCACCACCCTGGAGATATTTTTAATGAAGTTGCGTTCGATCGCGGTCGCCGTGGCGGCCCTGGCCCTGACGGGCAATGCGCTGGCCCAGGACACCACGTCCGAGAAGGGCAAGCTGAGCTATTACTTCGGCTACGACTACGGCAACAACCTTGCTGAGCTCACCGGCCGCGGCGAGCAGCTGGACATCAACTCGGTAATCAAGGGCCTGCAGGACGCCTACGCCAAGAAGCAGCCGTCGATCACCGCCGACCAGCTGAAGCCGGCCGTCGAAGCGTTCCAGAAGCGCGAGCAGGCCCGTGCCCAGCAGGCCAAGGCCGAGTACGACAAGGCTGCTGCCGAGAACAAGACCAAGAGCACCCAGTTCCTGGCCACCAACAAGGCGGCCGCTGGCGTGCAGACCTTGCCCAGCGGCGTGCAGTACAAGGTGCTGGAAAAGGGCACCGGCGCCAAGCCGACTCAGGCCAGCACCGTGCAGCTCGAAGTCGCCGGTCCGTTCCCGTTCGGCCAGCGCCCGACGCAGGCACGTCCGGCGCAGCAGATCCCGGCGATGAAGTTGAGCCAGGTCGAGATGCAGGCCATGCGCGACACCTTGCTGCAGATGCCGGCCGGTTCGAAGTGGGAAGTCACCCTGCCGCCGGAACAGGCCTATGGCGCCGACCCGCGCACGCCGTTCCCGCCGAACGTGGCGGTGCAGTTCGAAATCAAGCTGGTGAGCGTGAAGTAAGCGCACTGCCAGTGCAGTACGGAGACGCCGGCCTTGGTGCCGGCGTTTTTTTTTGGGGTAGGGATTGATGAGGTGTTGCGCGGCGCAACTCCTCATTAACCCCGTCTCCCAACCCGTTGGGCCAAACCCGCTTTCGCGCTACGCTGCGCAGTGTGCCCATTCATCCCGAGGATCGACGCGATCATGCTGTGGCTTCCCCGTGCATTGGCGTTTGCTCGCTGGATGCCGTGCACGTGTGCCGTGGATGCCACCGCAGTATCGAAGAGATCGCCCGCTGGCCGGATATGAGCGAGGACGAGCGCCGCCACTTGTTGCAGGACACCTTGCCCGCCCGCGCATCGCGCGAGCGCTTCGACCTGCAATTGCCCGAGCGCGAGCGCTTGCTGCGCGCGCTGTATCCGGCGCATGCCGCACCGGTCGGGCCGGGCTGGAACCATGACGATCTGGTCGATGTGCTGGCCGGCGGCGTTTCGGCCGAGGCGGCCGTGCTCGCCGGCCTGGTGTCGCGCAGCGACGGCACCCACGTGGTGCTGACCCGCCGCAACGACAGCCTGCGTCACCACGGCGGCCAGGTCAGTTTTCCCGGTGGCCGTATCGAACCCTCCGATGCCGATGCCGCCGCCGCCGCACTGCGCGAAAGCTGCGAGGAGATCGCGTTGCCTGCCGCCCAGGCCAGCGTGCTCGGCTATCTCGATCCGTTCGTCACCGTGAGCGGCTTCCGGGTCACGCCGGTGGTGGCGGTGATCGATCCGGCCTTCGTTGCCGTGCCGCAACCAGACGAGGTTGCCGAGGTGTTCGAGGTGCCGCTGGCGTTCCTGATGGACCCAGGCAACCTGCGCAGCATCGACATTGAATTTCTCGGCAGGCCACGCCGAGTGCTGGAGTACGCCTGGCCCGGCCAGCGCATCTGGGGCGCAACCGCCGCCATCCTGCTCAACCTGCGTCGAAGACTGGAGCACACTGCATGACCGACTGGCAGACCCTGGTGGATCCGGCCACCGTCGCCACTGCGTTGGGGCACGCCGACCAGCGCATCGTCGATGCGCGGTTCGCGCCGGCAGGCGTGAACGATCCTGATTTTGGCCGCCGCGCCTATGCCGAATCGCACCTGCCCGGCGCGGTCTACGCCGACCTCAATAGCGACCTGTCCAACCTGTCGCGTGCCGGGCTGGGCCGGCATCCGCTGCCGTTCGCAGCCGATTTCACTGCCACGCTGGGCCGTTGGGGCATTACTCCGGACACCCAGGTGGTGGTGTACGACGCCGCCGATGGCAGCATGGCCGCGGCGCGCCTGTGGTGGTTGCTGCGCTTGCTGGGGCATCGCCGCGTGGCGGTGCTCGATGGCGGCCTGGCCGCCTGGCGTGCCGCCGGCTTGCCGGAAAGCACCCAGGCTGGCGGTTATCCGCAAGCGCCGGCGTATCCGGGGCAGTTCGACGCCGCGCTGGTCGCCGACGCCGATGAAATTTCTCGCCGCCACGCCGAGGCCCCGGGCTGGCTGATCGACGTGCGCTCGGCCGAACGCTTCGCCGGCAAGGTCGAGCCGATCGACCCGGTCGCCGGCCACGTGCCGGGGGCGATCAACCGGCCGCTGGCACTGAGCCTGGACCAGGGCCGGTTCCTGTCGCCAGCGCAACTGCGTGCTGACTTGCAGCCGAGGCTGGGCAACCGCGATCCGCGCGAAGTCGTGTTGATGTGCGGTTCCGGCGTCACTGCCTGCCACACCCTGTTGGCAATGGAAGCGGCGGGTCTGTCGGGCGCGCGCGTCTACGCCGGCTCCTGGAGTGGCTGGATCAGCGATCCCTCGCGGCCCGTGGCGACCGCCTGAGGCCGCACTGCGGCACAATGGCAGCCGGCGGCAGGATCCGGCCGAACCGGATCAGGTTTCTCGGGGGCGGTGCGATGCGTGGGCGGACGTGGGCCGTGTGTGGCCTGTTGATGGCGGTGGCGGCATGCTCCGACGGCGGCGGAAACGCGGCGCCGGCGGGCTCGCTGCTGGGCAGCGGCCACGAGGATAGCTACACCCAGCAACTGGAAACCTGGCGCCAGGCGCGCCTGGCCGCATTGCGCGCGCCCGATGGCTGGCTCAGCTACACCGGCTCCGGACGCCTGCGCCCGGGCAGCTACCGGGTAGGCACGGCCGCCGACAGCGACATCAGCCTGTCTTCCGGGCCCGCGCGGCTGGGGCTGCTCACGGTGGAAGAGGCGCAGATCCGCTTCGAGGCCGCGCGCGGGGTCGATGTGCGCCTGCGCGGCGAGCCGGTCTCCAGCACCCGCCTGGTGCCCGAGGAAGCCGGGCGCAAGGCCGACCGCCTGGATGTGGGCGACAGCCAGTTTTACGTCGTGCGCACTGGCGCCATCTACGGCTGGCGCTTTCGCGACCCGGAATCACCGGCGCGGCACAAGTTTGCCGGGATCGACCATTTTCCGGTCGATGTACGTTGGCGCGTGCGCGCGCGCTGGATGCCCTATGCCAAGCCGCGGCCCATCACCCTGTTGACCTCGATCGGTACGCCGCTGGCGGCCTTCATTCCCGGTGAAGCGGTGTTCGAGCGCGACGGCCGCCAATACCGCCTGCATCCGGTCACCCAGCCCAATGACCCGCGGCTGTTCTTCATTTTTTCCGACCGGACCAGCGGCAAGGAAACCTACGGCGGCGCGCGCTATTTGTTCGTCGCCCAGCCAGCCGATGGGGAACTGGTGCTGGACTTCAATCGCGCCGAAAACCCGCCGTGCGCCTTGACGCCGCACCTGGTGTGCCCAATCGCACCGCCCAGCAACCGGCTCGACCTGGCGGTCAATGCCGGCGAAAAGACCTTTATCGCCAACTGGTGAGGTCAGCGGCCGGCAGCGGCGTCCCAGGCGGCGCGAATGCGCGGCCAAGGGAACTGCGGGCCGGGGTCGAGCTTGCGCCGTACCTGCAGCGAGGGATCATCGCTGGCCGTTTCCAGCGAGGTATCCAGGGCGTCGTGGCCGGCGATGTCGGCCAACGCCGGCAGCTGCGCGCGCAGCCAGTGCAGCAGCGATTCCAGCGCCAGCAACTGCGCCTCGGGGTAGGGCTCGCGCATCTGCTGGTGGCGTGCGTCCAGCCAGTGTGGATAACGCCCGCGGTTGACCAGCTCGATCCCCAGCGAGTGGGCGTTGTGCCCGCGCACGTGGTGGGCCACGCGTTCCAGCGCCACATACTGTTCGATGCGGCCGTCGCGGTCGATGTAGTAGTGGCCACTGTTGCCGGTGCCGCTGTCGTACAGCACGCGCTCGCCGTATTCGCGCGCGGTGGCCAGGTCCGGCAATTCGGTGCAGTGGATCACCACCTGGGTGATCCGGTCGCGCCCGCGCAGCGGCAGCAGGCGCTCGTAGGGCAGTGGCGCGGCGTGGATCGACGGCGGCGTGGGCATGCGCGGATGCTAGCATTTGCGCATGCCCCTGAATCCCGAAAGCCCGCTCGCCGTATTGATGGCGACCTTGCCGCAGCGCGGTCGACTCGAATGGATCGGCCTGCGCCCCGCGCGCGACACGCCGATGCAGCAGGTCCCCTCGGCGCAGGCGACCACCGAGGGCGGCTTGCTCGGCGACCGCTACCAGGGCCGCAATGGCAAGCGCGGCATCACCCTGATCCAGGCCGAACACTTGCCGGCTATCGCTGCGCTGTCCGGGCATGGCGTGGTCGAGCCGGCCACCTTGCGGCGCAACCTGGTGGTGTCGGGTATTCCCTTGATCGCCTTGAAGGGCCGGCGCTTCCGCATTGGCGAGATCGAGCTGGAAGGCACCGCGCCGTGCGATCCCTGTTCGCGCATGGAGACCGCGCTCGGCGCCGGTGGCTACAACGCCATGCGCGGCCATGGCGGTTTGTGCGCGCGCATCGTCCGCGGCGGCACGCTGCGCCTGGGCGACGAGGTGGAAGCGCTGTGACTCGCGGGCACTGCATTCTCTCGCATGGGTTCGAAAGCGGCCCGGATGCGACCAAGGTGGCCGCACTGGCCGAGGTCGCACAACGCCTGGGCTGGAGTCATGAGCGCCCGGACTACACTGACCTGGACGCGCGCCGCGAGATCAGCCAGGTCGGCGATGTCAGTGCACGTTGGCAGCGCCTGCGCGAGATCGCCGCCGCGGCGGCCGGGCGCGGGCCGGTGGTGCTTGGGGGTTCCAGCCTCGGTGCCTATATTTCCGCGCAGGTGTCGCTGCAGGTGCCAACGCGCGGCCTGTTCCTGATGGTGCCGCCCACGCGGATGGGGCCGCTGCCGCCCCTGGACGCGGCAGCGGTGCCGATCTCGGTGGTCCATGCCTGGCATGACGAACTGATTCCGGCTTCCGAAGTGATCGCCTGGGCACAGGCGCGTTCGGCGCGGTTGTTGCTGCTCGACGACCAGCATCGGCTATCTGCGCACGTCGAGGCAGCGGCGCAGGCGTTCGAAGCCTTGCTGCGGTCGCTATGAGCGCGTTCGACGGCATCGCCTTGCGCCCGGCGCGTGCGCAGGACGCCGACGCAATCGAAGTGCTCACCCTGGTGGCGTATTTCGATGTGCCCGGCAGCACCCACCGCGAGCACCAGGTGGTCGACGCGTTGCGCGCCGATGGCGCGTTGTCGCTGTCCTGGGTGGCCGAGCACGACGGCTACGTGGTCGCGCACCTGGCGGCTTCACCGGTGGAACTGTCCGATGGGGGGCGCGGCTGGCATGCGCTGGGACCGCTGGCGGTCGGGCCGGGCCATCGCGGCCAGGGCCTGGCCAGCGACCTCCTGCGCGCAGCGATGGCGCAGTTACAGCAGGACGGCGCAGCGGGCTGCGTGGTGGCCTCGCCACCGCGCGCGCTGTTCCTAGCGGCTGGATTTGCGCCCGAGCCGGGCCTGACCCTCGCCGGCGCGCCCCTGCTGGCGCATGCTTTTGGCGACCGCCTGCCGCCGCTGGCCGAAGTGAGCCTGCATCCGGCGCTGAGCGGCGAGGGCTGAACAAGCCCGGCTGCGCCCCGGCGCCGCACTGGCAATGCCGGCCGCGATGGCCGAACATGCGCCCTCCTGCGGCCTGGTGCCTGTCCGCCGCCTCCCTTCACGGCCTGCCGGTCTCGCCGGCGCCGGCCCATTCGATCCTGCCATCACGTGAAATTCTTCGCTTCCTGCGCCAAAGGCCTGGAATACCTGCTTGCCGACGAACTGTTGGCGCTGGGTGCCACGCGCGCTACCGCCACCGTCTCCGGCGTCAACGTCGAAGGCACGCTCGCCGATGCCCAGCGCGCCGTGCTCTGGTCGCGGCTGGCCAGCCGCGTGCTGTGGCCGCTGGCCGAATTCGAGTGCCCCGACGAAGACGCGCTGTATGACGGCGTAGCCAAGCTGGACTGGCCCGAACACCTGTCTCCTGGCCATACCTTGTCGGTGGACGCGCACGTCTCCGGCGCGGTGATCACCCACGCGCGCTACGCCGCGCAGCGGGTCAAGGATGCGGTCGTCGATACGATGCGCCAGCACGGCCTGGAACGGCCGTCGGTGGACGTCGAACAGCCGGACCTGCGGCTGAATCTCTCGCTGCGCAAGGGCAGGGCGACGGTGTCGGTGGACCTGGGCGGCGGCTCGCTGCATCGCCGCGGCTGGCGCCTGGCGCAGAACGAGGCGCCCCTGAAGGAGAACCTGGCCGCGGCAGTGCTGCTGCGCGGCGGCTGGCCGAAGGGCTATCACGAGGGCGGTGGCCTGCTCGACCCCATGTGCGGCAGCGGCACCCTGCTGATCGAAGGCGCGCTGATGGCCGCCGACGTGGCGCCGGGCCTGCAGCGCCACGGCCAGGCGGTGCCAAGCCGCTGGCGCGGCTTCGATCGCGGCGCCTGGGAAGTACTGGTCAACGAAGCACGCGGCCGCGAGCGCATCGGCCGCGCCGGCCTGCGCCCGGTTTTCCACGGCAGCGACCTGGACCCGCGCGCGATCGCCAATGCACGCGAGAACGCCCAGGTAGCCGGCGTCAGCGCGGCGCTGCACTTGGAAGTACGCGACATCGCAAGCCTGCCGGCCCCCCCGCAAGCGCATGGCCTGGCCGTGTGCAATCCGCCCTATGACGAGCGCCTCGCGGCCGACGCCGCGCTCTACCGTGGGCTGGGTGATGCCCTGCGCCGGGCCGTGCCGGCCTGGCGCGCCAGCCTGCTATGCGGCGACGTCGAACTGGCGCAGGCCACCGGCCTGCGCGCGGCCAAGCGCTACCAGCTGTTCAACGGCGCCATCGAATGCGCCTTGATCGTCTGCGACCCGGTCGCCCCGCCGCAGCGCGAGGCGCCGGCCGAAGCGCGCGTGTTGAGCGACGGCGCGCAGATGGTCGCCAACCGCCTGCGCAAGAACCTGCAGAAGTTCAAGAAGTGGCGTGCGCGCGAGCAGGTGGAATGCTTCCGTGCCTATGACGCCGACCTGCCGGAATACGCCGCCGCCATCGACGTCTACCAGGAAGCCGATGGCGCCCGGCGCACCTTCCTGCACGTGCAGGAATACGCCGCCCCGGCCACCATTCCCGAAGCCGACGTGCGCCGCCGCCGCAACGAACTGCTGGCCGCCGCGCGCGACGTGTTCCAGGTGCCGGCCGAGCAGGTCGCGCTGAAGTCGCGCGAACGTGGCAAGGGAGGCAGCAAGTACGGCCGTTTCGAGCAGCGCGGCGAGTTCATCCACGTGCGCGAGCACCACGCGCTGCTGGAAGTGAATCTGTTCGATTACCTCGATACCGGGCTGTTCCTGGACCATCGGCCGTTGCGCGGCCAGATCGCCGCACAAGTGCGCGGGCGGCGCTTCCTCAACCTGTTCTGCTACACCGGCGTGGCCACCGTGGAAGCGGCGGTAGCTGGCGCGGCCTCGACGACCAGCGTGGACCTTTCCGGCACCTACCTGGAATGGTGTGCGCGCAACCTCGCCCTCAATGGCCAGGCCGGCGCCCGCCACTCATTGGTGCAAGCCGACGCGATGGCCTGGCTGGAAGCCGAGCGCAGCCTGTACGACGTGATCTTCTGCGACCCGCCGACCTTCTCCAACTCCGCCCGCGCCGACGACTTCGACATCCAGCGCGAGCACGTGCGTTTGCTGCGCGCGGCGATGGCGCGGCTGGCGCAGGGTGGGGTGCTGTACTTCTCCAACAACTTCCGCCGTTTCAAGCTGGATGAAGAGGCGATTGCCGAGTTTGCCGATTGCGAAGAGATCACGGCGCGGACTTTTGATCCGGATTTCGAAAGGAATGCGCGGATTCATCGGGCTTGGCGGTTGGCGCATTCTTGAGGGAACGCCGCGCCGAATGGGTTAGAGCCGCCGAATGGGCGGCAGGCTGGCCGTACCACAGCGTAGAGTCGATACCGGTCCTTTCACACCTATCGAGAAGGGCAAAACCGGCGAGCTGCCCTGTCAATGATCGAGGCGCACGCGGCGTTGTCGGCCACACATAGTGCTGCCGCTTGGAATCTGTCTTGTGCGTCGGTCAGAACGTAGTACACGCGAACATTCTTGCTGAGATCACCGGAAGTGGCATGCACGGCCGGAACGACCGAGATGAGCCGAACGTTCACCTCCGGATTCCTTGTTACTACTTCTGCGTGGGATCGCCGGAGCTTTGCCTGCAGTTCGATCTCCGTGTTCTGCGCCAATCCGCTATCGCTCTCACTATTGATGACGCGTATGCCGCACTCACCGCCCTGCGCTTGAAATGAGGTCGCTGCGAGGGCGAGGCAAAGAGCTCTTGTCGTCAGGTTTGAAGTGGGCATTGAGCTATTTCCCCTTGCGCATTCGAGATGGGCAAGCCAGGTCTCCGGTTCATTAATACTGGCTAATCTTATCGGCCAATCGCTTCGCGCTTGCTTGATCCCCATGGACGAAGTCAACCACACCATCAAGAAAAGCTGCGCAACGAACTCCGTATCTGCCCTTCGCCACAAAATAGCAATGCCATTCGAAACCGAGCATCGCGCTGGCGAAGCGCTTTAACTGGCCGGTATCGCCAACGTCGCTCTTTTCAAACAGTATGGGCTGATCGCCGGTAATGCGGATGGAGCAGCCAGTGGCCTGGCTTACAGCTTCAGCCTCTCCCTCCAGTACTGCATTCGAAAGATCGAAAGAACACAAGAGCCAATCTTCAGCCCCAAGCCAATCAATAACAGCGGACGTGGCCAGCCAAGTTGAGCGGTAGTCTCTCGATGGAGTCACGGACGCGGAGAGGTGCGCAGGAGCCGAAACCTGCTTCCACGATCCAAACGCCAAGCCATGACCCACTAGAATTTCGGACGCCTGTTGCTCGGAAATTACTTTCATGTGTGCACTTCACCAGGTGGTTACGGCGGCATTTGACATGCGGGATGAGCGTTCCCCTTTGAGGAAAGGAGCGTAGTTTCACAGGTGATGCTGCCGATTTGGGTGGCGCATTTTTTGAATCCAAGGAGGAATTCCGCTGCCCGTGCTTCTTGCGCTTGCCCAAGCCGAGGAGTCATCACTTCGAGTTGAGTGGCGGATGCTTTGATGTAGATCGCCCAGAGCCCACCATTGGCGCGAGACAAAAATACGCAGGGCTTCTCCGCGTCATTACACTGCTCCACTTCGTTGCGAAAGGGGGGGCATCCGATATATCGGCATGTTCTCCGACGTAGACCGTGCCGACAACGCCGCCAGCCAGCCTGATGTCAAAAAGCGAGAAATCAGCGGCAAGGCGCATGGGCACTTCACTCGCTGCTCGCGATCGCAAAGCAGGGAATGTCCGCGTATAGGTTGCAGTAAGGGTGCGCGCTCTGCTGCTGTGTGGAGCGCTCATCTGCAGATGCGCTCCGTGCTGCGAGAATTGCGGCTTGCCGTATTTCTCTTACTAAGGTCGCCGACGGCGCCACCCCATCATCCCCGTAGAGAGCCACGCTGTTGATTCCCCATGCGCCCTTCGTTGTGAGGAAGCGGCAATTTCCGTAATCACTGGCCGAGGTCGCGTTTCCCTGTAGCTCTGCGTTCCTTCCATCGTAAATTTCTTGCAGCCTCAGGCCCAGCGAGGATCCAGTCAGGTCAATCTGATTCCCATCGCTAGTCACCAATATCATCCCTTCGATGCGGACATATTCGTATCGCGGAAAGCCGCTTCCACCGGTCTCCAGAAGGACGCCGTTTCGATTGGGGGCGGGGGGCTCTGCGCGTTTGGCGCCTATCGCGCTCCAGCCGCGCACACACCGGTGCAATTCATGTCGCCTGTTCGATTGGCTCGACACGGGCGAAATAGAGATCGCTTGCCCGTAGGAGGAGTCAAGGTCTGCACAGCTCGCTGAGCTGCAAGTAGCAAGCGCCACTGTAGAAAAAAGCGCTCGCCCCACTGCGGCCAGACCAGTAATGCGCTTGCGGGCCGCTGCGCTGTTCATGCCTCAAGGCCTGCGTCCAGAGATATTTCCGACAAGGAAGGCCGCAATCAGGAATGTCTGCGCTCCCAGAAAGAGAATCACCGAGGCGCGCAGCGCATTCGCTACGTGGGCCAGGCTGAGAGTAGCGAACAGGGCCGCGAAGAACAGGAGATGGCCGATTTCATAGGCTAGAAATCGCCTCCACGAAGTCGTTATCCACATTACGGGCATTCTCCACCTATGTTTTCGTGAGGATTTGATCGGTGCCACAGACTGCATTGCCTTAGGTACGTCCTGCATGAAGCGGCTACGGAGATTGCTGCCTCATCACGCTTGCTTATTCGCTCCAATCGTGACGTCGATGCGCGAGTTCATGGATGTGGTCAAGTAGACATCGCCGTTGCATACCAAAGGATCGGGCTGCCCCTCTGCACGGAAGGTGACGCGAAGTGAGGAATCATGCTCCGCGGAAAGGCGGAGGGTTCTCGCACTCCCCTGCGCGATTGAACCTGCCTGGGTTGTTCCTCCCCCTGCCTCCACCCGTACATCGGCGACCGGAAAGCCGCTCATATTTCGAATCGTTACCGCGTTGCCTGGATGGCCGCACCCAGACAACATCATTGCAAAAATCAGTGCTCCTTTGGTCGATCGCATTCTTGTCCCCCCCCCCAGCGCCCGATCATCGCCGCTAACCCGCCGGCAACCAAATCGACAACGCATGCAAGATCAACCCGATCAACCCACCCACCAGGGTGCCGTTGAAACGGATGTACTGCAGGTCCCTTCCCACCCCCAGCTCCAGTTGCTCCACCAAATGCCGCTCGTCCCAGCTCTTCATGGTCGAGGCGATGTGCTCGGTGACCGAGCTGCGCAGGCGCGTGGTCAGGCGGTCGGCGGCGTCGAGCATATGGGTGTTGAGGGCTTCGCGTAGCGCCGGGTCGCGCGCCAGGGCCTGGCCCAGGCCCTGCAGTGATTGTTCCAGATGGCGCGCAATGGCCGAGTCGGCCTGCTCAAGGTCGCGTCGAAGCGCGCTGTGGATCCGCGCCCACAGGTCCTGGATGTAGTCCTGCAGGGCAGGGTGGGCGATGGCCTGCTGCTTGAGTTGTTCGAGCCGCGCCACCAGCGCCGGGTCTTCGCGCAAACGCACGATGTATTGCTGCAACCAGCGCTCGTAGTCCTGGCGGAGTGGATGTTCCGGCGTGGTCAGTACTTGCTGCATTTCCTCCAGCGCGGCGCGCGCCAGTCGCTGCGCCAGGCTGTCGCCGATCTCCTCGACCGGCTTGACCCAGTCCACGGTGTCCATCAGCTTGGGCCACTCGCGACGGGCATAGCGCACGATCAGCGCCGATACCCGTGCCTTCACCGCTTCGTCGTCGAGCCAGCGGCCCAGGCGCTGCAGGCCTTCATCGAGCAATTGCTGGTGGCGCCCATCGGCGGTGAGCAGGCCGAGCACATCGCCCGCGGTGGCGGCCACGTTCCATTGCCGCAGCCGCTCGACCACGAAGCGCTGGATGGCGCGCCGCACTGCTGCTTCGTCCAGCAGGTCCAGCGCTTGCACCAGCCAGCCGCGCGCCATGTCGGCCAGCATCCGCGCCTGCGCTGGCTGCGACAGCCATTGCGCCAGGCGCGTGGCGGGGTCGAAGGCGCGCAGCTTTTCGAGCAGGTTCTCCGGCGCCAGGAAGTGATCGCGCACAAACGCGGCCAGGCCATCGGCGAGACGATCCTTGCCGCGCGGCAGGATCGCTGTGTGCGGGATCGGCAGCCCCAGCGGCCGCCGGAACAGCGCTACCACCGCGAACCAGTCGGCTAGCGCGCCGACCGTGGCGGCCTCGCAGAAGGCGGCCAGCCACGCCCAGCCACTGCGCTGGCCCATCAGGTGGCTGAGGATGAAGCCGGCCAGCATGAGCAGCAGCAGGCCGGTGGCCAGGGCACGCATGCGCCGCAGTTCGCTGCGGCGCGGATCGGGGGGCGAGGCGGAAATCGACATGGTCCCAGTGTAGCCAGCGCCGGTGAGGCGCAGGTGCAGCCGCGGGCGCGGCTCAGGCGACCTTGGCGATGATCTCGCCCAGCACTTCGACGATGCGGTCGATCTGCGCCGGTTCGATGATCAGCGGCGGCGACAGCGCGATGACGTCGCCGGTGACGCGTACCAGCAGGTCGCCCTCGTGGAAGGCGCGCTCGAATACTTCGTAGCCGCGCGCGCCCGGCGCGCCTTCGCGCGGCGCCATCTCGATCGCGCCGATCAGGCCGAAGTTGCGCAGGTCGATCACGTGCGGCAGCCCGCGCAGCGAATGCAGGGCACGTTGCCAGTGCGCACCGAGTTCGAGGGCGCGTTCAAACAGGTTCTCTTCGGCGTAGGTGTCCAGCGTCGCCAGCGCCGCCGCGCAGGCCAGCGGATGGCCGGAATAGGTATAGCCGTGGAAGAATTCGATCGCGCCCGGCGGGCCCTGCATGAAGCCCTCATGCACGCTGTCGCCGACGAACACCGCACCCATTGGCACCGAGCCGTTGGTCAACCCTTTGGCGGTGGTCATCAGGTCCGGGGTCACGCCGAAGCGCTGCGCCGCGAATGCCTTGCCGACGCGGCCGAAGCCGGTGATGACCTCGTCGAACACCAGCAGGATGCCGTGGCGATCGCAGATCTGGCGCAGGCGCTGCAGATAGCCCTCCGGCGGCAGCACCACGCCGGCCGAGCCGCTGATCGGTTCGACGAAGACCGCGGCAATGGTGCTGGCGTCGTGCAAGGCGATCAGCCGTTCGAGGTCTTCGGCCAGCTCCAGTCCATGGGGCGGCAGGCCGCTCGAGAAGGCATTGCGCTCCAGGTCCAGGGTGTGGCGCAGGTGGTCCACTCCGGCCAGTAGCGGGCCGAACCACTTGCGGTTGTTCGGCAAGCCGCCGATCGACATGCCGCCAAAGCCGACGCCGTGGTAGGCCTTCTCGCGGCCGATGAACTTGATGCGCTGGCCTTCGCCGCGCGCGCGGTGGTAGGCCAGGGCGATCTTCATCGCGCTGTCCACTGCCTCCGAGCCGGAGTTGGTGAAGAACACGTGGCCCAGGCCGGCCGGGGCGATCTCGGCCAGGCGCTCGGCGAGCACGAACGGCAGGGGCGAGCCCATCTGGAAGGTGGGAGCGAAATCCAGCGTTGCCGCCTGCTCGGCGATGGCCTGGACGATGCGCGGCCGGGCATGGCCGGCATTGCAGCACCACAGGCCGGCGGCGGCATCGAGGATCTGCCGGCCTTCGACATCGCGGTAGTACATGCCGCTGGCCGAGGCCAGCAGGCGTGGCCGCGCCTTGAACTGGCGGTTGGCGGTGAACGGCATCCAGAACGCTTCCAGCGAGGCTGGCGCCTGTAGCGACTGGCGCGCGTATTGCCCGGCGGGATGGTGCAAGGAATCGCTGCCCATGAGCTGCTCCCGGAGGCCGGCGCGCCGGCGGATCGTTGAAAAAACTTTACACCAGCGGCCGCCGGCCGCGCGAGTTGCCGGCCTTGCCCTCCGGGTGTGTAAAGTATCCGCAACACGACCGCGGCCCGGGAGGCCTGCCTAGCCGGCCATGGATATCGGAGCCCGCCTGCAATGGGTGCGCACGGGACGCGGCCTGAGCCAGCGTGAGCTGGCCAAGCGCGTGGGCGTCACCAACAGCACCATCTCGCTGATCGAGCAGAACAAGGTCAGCCCCTCGGTCGCCTCGCTCAAGAAGGTGCTCGACGGCATCCCGATCTCGTTGGCGGACTTCTTCACCCACGACCTCGCCGTGGCCGCCGACACGCCGTTCTATGCCGCCGGGGAGCAGCCCGATGTCGGCAACGATGGCATCCATTATTTCCTGGTCGGCCAGCGCCGTCCGCAGCGGCGCATGTGCATCCTGCGCGAGGTCATGCCGCCGGGCAGCGATACCGGCGAGAGCATGCTCAGCCATGATGGCGAAGAGGGCGGGGTGGTCGTCGCCGGCACGGTGGAAGTCACCGTCGGCCACCAGCTGCGGGTACTGCGCGCAGGCGAAGCCTATTACTTCGAAAGCCGCGTGCCGCACCGCTTCCGCAATATCGGCACGGACGAGGCGGTGATCGTCAGCGCCAATACCCCGGCCACCTTCTGACCCGAACCGAGGATCTCCCATGGATGCGCCCAAGACCCAGCAGGAGTGGCAGGCACGCGCCGACGCGCTGGCGCTGCAGACGCGCGCCTTCATCGACGGGCGCTACGTGGATGCCGCCAGCGGCGCCGGCTTCGATTGCGTGAGCCCGATCGATGGCCGCGTGCTCGGCCAGGTGGCCGATGGCGACGCCCAGGACATCGACCGCGCGGTGGCCGCGGCACGCCGCAGTTTCGAGGCCGGCAGCTGGTCGCGCGCGGCGCCCCGGCAACGCAAGCGCGTGCTGCAGAAACTCGCGCGGCTGGTGGAGGCGCATGCACCCGAGCTGGCGTTGCTGGAATCGCTGGACATGGGCAAGCCGGTGCGTGACGCGCTGAGCGTCGATGTGGCCGCCAGCGTGCGCTGCCTGGACTGGACCGCCGAGGCGGTGGACAAGGTCTATGGCGAGGTCGCGCCGACCGCGCCGGACGAGCTCGGCCTGATCACGCGCGAGCCGCTCGGCGTGGTCGGCGCGATCGTGCCGTGGAATTTTCCGCTGCTGATGGCCTGCTGGAAGATCGCCCCGGCGCTGGCCACTGGCAATTCGGTGGTGTTGAAGCCTTCGGAGAAGTCGCCGCTGAGCGCGATCCGGCTGGCCGCGCTGGCCGCCGAGGCCGGCATTCCCGACGGCGTGTTCAATGTCGTGCCCGGCAGCGGCAAGGGCGCGGGTGAGCCGCTGGCATTGCACATGGATGTGGATGGGCTGGTCTTCACCGGTTCGACCGCGGTCGGCCGCCGCCTGCTGCAATGCGCGGGCCTGTCGAACATGAAACGCGCCTACATGGAATGCGGCGGCAAGAGCCCGAACCTGGTGTTCGCCGACGCGCCGGATCTCGACCGCGCCGCCGAAGCCGCTGCCAACGCGATCTTCTACAACCAGGGCGAAGTTTGCACTGCGGCTTCGCGCCTGTTGGTGGAGCGCTCGATCAAGGACGAGTTCGTCGCCCGCGTGGTAGCCGCCGGCCGGCGCATGCAGCCGCGCCATCCGTTCGACCCCGACGCGGCGATGGGCGCGTTGGTGGACGAAACCCAGGCCGGACGGGTGCTGGACTACATCGCCCGCGGCAGCGCCGAGGGCGCACGCCTGTTGCTGGGCGGCAAGCGGGCCGAGGTGGTGGCTGGCGGTAGCTATGTCGAGCCGACGATATTCGACGAAGTCGGGGCTGCGCATGTGATCGCCCGCGAGGAAATCTTTGGCCCGGTGCTGGCGGTGCTGCCATTCGACGACGAGGCCCACGCCCTGCGCATGGCCAACGACAGCGAGTACGGCCTGGCCGCCGGCGTGTGGACGCGCGACATCTCGCGCGCCCACCGCGTGGCCCGCGCATTGCGTGCTGGCAGTGTCTGGGTCAACTACTGGGATGGCGGTGACATGACCGCGCCATTCGGCGGCTACAAGCAATCGGGCAATGGCCGCGACAAGTCACTGCATGCCTTCGACAAGTACACCGAGATGAAGGCGACCTGGATCAACCTGGGCTGAGCCGCACGCCGGCATTGGTTGCAGGCGCAACCGCAGCACGCGCCGGCGGCGTCGATCTGACAGAATCCGGCGACCGTTCCGTAGCCGATGCCTCCATGAGCGTTGCCGCCGTTCCCGTTACGCCCGCCAACCCACCGCACCGCGTGCTGCTGGCCAGCCTGGTCGGCACCACGATCGAGTTTTTCGATTTCTACATCTATGCCACCGCCGCGGTGCTGGTGTTCCCGGCCTTGTTCTTTCCTGCCGGTGATCCCAGCGCCGCGCGGCTGCAGTCGTTGGCGACCTTCGCGGTGGCCTTCATCGCGCGGCCGGTGGGCTCGGCGCTGTTTGGCCACTTCGGCGACCGCATCGGCCGCAAGGCCACGCTGGTGGCGGCCCTGCTGACGATGGGCCTGTCCACGGTGACCATCGGCTTGCTGCCGGGCTACGCGCAGATCGGTGTGTGGGCGCCGGCGTTGCTGGCGCTGTGCCGTTTCGGCCAGGGCCTGGGCCTGGGCGGCGAGTGGGGCGGGGCGGTGCTGCTGGCGACGGAGAATGCGCCGCCGGGCAAACGCGCCTGGTATGGGATGTTCCCGCAGTTCGGCGCGCCACTGGGCTTCCTGTTGTCGACCTCGACGTTCCTGTTGCTGGGCGCGCTGCTCAGTGATGCGCAGTTCGCCGCCTGGGGCTGGCGCATTCCGTTCATTGCCAGCGCATTGTTGGTGGGCGTGGGCCTGTGGGTGCGCCTGCGCATCACCGAGACGCCGGATTTCCAGCGCGCCATCGAGCGCGCCGAGCGCGTGCGCCTGCCGCTGGGCACGGTGTTGTCCCGGCATGCCACCCAGGTGGTGCTCGGGACCTTGGCGACGTTCGCGACTTTTGCGTTGTTCTACCTGATGACGGTCTGGGCGCTGGGCCATGGCACCGCCCGGCTGGGCTACGACAAGGAGTCGTTCCTGCTGCTGCAGATGGCGGGCATCGTGTTCTTCGCCCTCGGCATCCCGATATCGGCACGCTGGGGCGACCGCGGCGGCACGGCGCCGGCCATGGTGATCGCCAGCGTCTGCATCATCGTCTTTGGATTGTGCTTCGCGCCGCTGTTCGTCGCCGGCGAGCCATTGCGCGTGCTGTTGTTCCTGGCCCTGGGATTCTTCTTCATGGGCCTGACCTACGGACCGTGCGGCACCTTGCTGGCGCAGCTATATCCGGTTCCGGTGCGCTATACCGGCGCGTCGCTCTCGTTCAACCTGGCCGGCATTCTCGGCGCGGCGCCGGCGCCGTATATCGCCACCGGCCTGGCCGAGCGCTACGGGTTGCCGGCAGTGGGCGCGTACCTGGCGCTGACGGCGGCAGTGAGCCTGGGCGCCTTGCTGCTGTCGCGTAAGTACCTGGAGCGCTGAAGCGCAGCTGCGCCACCGGACCTTGATGCTTCAGGCCGCCGCGGCGCCTGCCGGGGTGGCGTAGCTCAAGCGATTGCGCCCGCCGGCCTTGGCCAGGTACAGATGCTTGTCCGCTTCGCCGAGCAGGTGATGCAGGGATTCGTCGTGGCGGCGCGCGGTGCAGAAGCCGATGCTCACCGTCATGCGCAGTTCCTGGTCGCCGACCTGCACGCGCAACGATTCGATGTGCTGGCGCAGGCGTTCGAAGTAGCCAGCCGCTTCGCCCGGCGCCAGGCCCGGGACCAGCAGGCAGAACTCTTCGCCACCAAAACGCGCGGCCAGGTCTTGCGGGCGAGCATGGGCCGCCACGGCCTGGGCGACCGCGCGCAGCGCATCATCGCCGGCCTCGTGCCCCCAGGTGTCGTTGATGTGCTTGAAGTGGTCGATGTCCACCATCGCCGCGGTGACGCTCTGGCGCTCGGCCAGCAGGCGCGGCAGGCTGCGTTGGCTTTGTTCGAGGAAATGCCGGCGGTTGGGCAGGCCGGTGAGGTAATCGCGGGTGGCCAGGTCCTGCAGGGTGCCGATCAGTTCGAGCTGGTCGACGTTCTGCGAGACCCGGCAGAAGAATTCTTCGCGCGAGAACGGTTTGCGCAGGAAGTCGTTGGCGCCGTTCTTGAGGAAGCGCGGAATCAGCGAGGCCTCGGTGTTGCCGGAGATGCCGATCACCGCGACCTTGTCGCGGCTGCGCAGGCCGCGCAACCGGCGGGTGAACTCGACGCCCTCCATGCCGGGCATTTCCTGGTCGACGATGGCCAGGCGGATGCTCGGATCCTGCTCGATGGCCTGCAGGCCGGCCATGCCGTCGGCGGCCGCCACCACCCGGTAGCCGTACATCTGCAGCAGTGCGGAGGCGTAGGCGCGCGCCGACAGCGAGTCGTCCACCACCAATGCGGAAATGCGCCGGTTGCGCTCCAGGCGCTGCACCAGCCAGGCCAGGTAGTCGATGCTGCCGGGGGCGTTCTTGACCACGTAGTCGATGATCTGCTGCTGCAGCACGCGCCGGCGCAGGTCTTCGTCGTAGACGCCGCTGACCACCACGGTCGGCAGGCCCCGGGCGGTGAAGAACTCCACCACCTGGTCGCGATCGCCGTCCACCAGCACCAGGCCGGTCAGCACCAGGAACCAGCCTTCCTCTTCGTCGAGCACGCGAGCCGCTTCGGCCAGGGTCGAGACGATGGTGACCGGTAGTTCCACCCGCTGTTCGATCGCTTCGCGCAGCAGCGTGGTGAAGGTGCGCGAATTCTCTACCAGCAGGATGCGCTGGGGGAGGGGGCTGCCGTCTTCGTAGGGGCTGGCGGGAACGGAGGGCATGGATCCGGGAGCCGGATGGAGGGGTCGCCAAGGTAGCGGCCAGGGCTGCGGAAACTTGAGCGGCTTCACGTAATTGATTGGGTTGCGACCTCGATAGAGGGCGGATTAATCGCATGGTTCTCGGCCCAGACAGGTGTTTTTGTGCAGGGACCGGCAACGTCGGCTGCCGGCAACCCTGCCTGGGAGGCTCAAATGCGTCGTTTCAATCCCTTCTCCGGATTCCGAACCTCGGTGTCCGCCGCGCTACGTACGGTTGGCACCTGGGTCTGGGCCGGGTTGGCCTTCGCCCTGCTTGTGACCGGTGTGGTTGCAAGCCAGTGGACCGGTCGCCCGGGCGCGGCTCGTCCGCCGAGCACCGCCAAACCGGCCAAGCCGCCGCCCCCCGCGCCCCCCGCACCATTGGTTCCGGTGCCCACCCCACCGGCTGACAATGCCGAGCGCCAGGAAGTGCGCGCCTATGCCGAGGCGATGTGGAATTCGATCCAGTTGTTCGATACCGGCAAGGCGCTGCCTTCGGACAAGCTGTGTTTCGAGAACGATGGCAGCGTCTCGCGCACTGACTACACCTTCATCGCCAACATCGGCGCCTACGTCTGGAGCGTGCTCGGTGCGCGCGACCTGGGGTTGATCGGCGAGCAGCAGGCCCGGCAGAAACTGCTGCCGGTGCTCGATGCGGTCGAAAAGCTGCAACGTGACGCCGCCAGTGCCGGGGCGCCGGGTGGCCTGTTGCTGTGGGCGGCGAAGGTGGATGGACCGCGGATCGATGGCAACACCGTTTCGTCGGTGGACAACGCCTGGCTGGCCGCGGGCCTGGCCCTGATGGCCGAGAGCTACCCGGTGCTCAAGCCGCGGGCCGAGGCGTTGCTGGCGAAAATGGATTTCGCCGTGATGCTGCACCCGGACAAGGGCCAGTTCTACAACAACTACGACCTGGGCAAGCGGGCCTTTTCCAGTGGCACCTACGATCTGCTGACCGAGGCGCGGATCATTTCCTACATGGCCATCGGCGAGGGCAAGGTGCCCGGTTCGCAGTACTACCGCGTTGATCGCTGGCCGGTATGGAAGGGCCAGCCGAATCCGGAACAGTTCCGTACCTACGAGGGCGTGCGCGTCTACGAGTACACGCAGACCTACGGCGAACATCGCTTCCTGCCCTCATGGGGCGGCAGCATGTTTGAAAGCTTCCTGCCCTACCTGCTGATTCCGGAGACCCAGTGGGCGCCGCACAGTTGGGGCCGTTCGCATCCGCAGATGGCGGCCGCGCAGGTGCGCTTCGGCCTGGCCGAGCACGGCTATTGGGGCTTCTCGCCGGCCATGATCCCCGCCACCCGCGGCTACACCGAGTACGGTGCGCCGCCGATGGGCATCGGTGGATATTCACCGATGGGGCAGAACGTGGCCGCACGCGCCGGCGCAGTGGTGACGCCGCACGCGGTGTTCCTGCCGATCGAGCTGGAGCCGCAGGCCGCGCTGGCCAACCTGCGCAAGCTGCGCGCCAACTTCCCGGGCGTGTACGACGCGCGCTACGGTTTCAGGGACAGCGTCGATGTCGGCACCGGCACGGTGAGCCAGTGCATGCTGCTGCTCGACCAGTCCATGGCGTTCGGGGCGATGGTCAACCACCTCACCGGCGGTGGCCTGCGTCGCTATCTTGGCGACCGTTACGCGGCGCGCTTGCGGCCGGTCATTGGCCAGGAGGCGTTCTGGTATCCGCAGGCCGCGGCACAGTGACTTCTTGACCCAGCCCCTGTGCGGGGGCGGCGCTGCCGCCCTCGCAGGTTGCAGGTGCGTTTACCCCAGCGCATCGCGCAGCCGGTACCAGGCCATCGCCGCCACCAGCAAGGGCGTGCGCAGCGCGCGCCCGCCAGGGAACGGGCGGTGCGGGATGCGGGCATACGCATCGAGCCGGTGGCTCTGCCCGCTGATCGCCTCGGCGATCAACTGCCCCGCCAGGCCGCTGGCGGCCACCCCATGGCCGGAAAAGCCCTGTGCGTAGTAGAGGTTGTCGCCCAGCCGGCCCCAGTCCGGCGCGCGGTTGCGGGTGATGTCGACGTAGCCGCCCCACAGGTACTCAAAGCCGACGCCGCGCAACTGTGGAAATACCCGCGCCATCCGCCGCTGCATCAGTTGGCGCAAGCCCGGTGGCGGCAGCGCGGAATAGCTGGCGCGGCCACCGAACAGCAGGCGGTGGTCATGGCTGAGGCGGAAATAATCCAGCGCCCAGTTCGCATCGGAGACCGCCATGTCGTTGCCGATGAGTTGGCGCGCGCGTTCGGCGCCAAGCACCGGGGTGGCGCCGATATAGGTACCCACCGGCATGATCCGTGCTTCCAGCTCCGGCGCCACGCCGCGCAGCCAGGCGTTGCCGGCGACCACGGCGAAGTCCGCGCGTACCTGGCCGTGTGCGGTATGCAGCACCGCCGGTGCTCCGCGCGCGATCCGCACCACCGGCGAGCGCTCGTGGATCACCACGCCGGCGGCGAGCGCCGCGCGCGCCAGGCCGTGGGCATAGGCGAGCGGGTGCAGGTGGCCGCTGCCCGCGTCGTAGACGGCGCCCTGGTAAAGATCGCTGCCCAGTTGCGCGCGCAGCGTGTCGCGGTCCCACCACTGCAGCGGATAGTCGTAGCGCTCGGCCATCTCGACAATGCCCGCGCGCAGGGCACGGGTCTGGCGCGGCTTCAATGGGACATGCGCGTAGCCGTCGCGCCAGTGGCAGTCGATGGCGTGACGTTCGATGCGGCCGCGCAGGCGCGCCATGCCTTCGCGCGAGAGATCGAACAACAGGCGCGCCTGTTCAACGCCAACCGCGTGTTCCAGGGTCGATTGCTCGCAGCCGTAACCGACGATCGCCTGGCCGCCATTGCGACCAGATGCGCCCCAGCCCACGCGCTCGGCTTCGAGCACGATCACCCGATGCCCTGCCTCGGCCAGCGCCAATGCCGCGGTGAGCCCGGTGTAGCCGGCGCCGAGCACCGCCACGTCGGCGCGCTGCGCGCCACGCAAGGGCGATTGTTCGGGCAGGGCCGGGACGCTGGCGGCGTACCAGTTGTTTGGGATCGCGCCGCTACCGGTGCGCGCCATCACACCGTCCGCAAATACCAGGCGTAGTCCAGGTCGGGGACCTGGGCGTGGAAGTCGAGCATCTCGCGGCGTTTCTGCTGGCCGTAGATGTGCCGGAAGCGTTCGCCGAAGTGGCGGGCGATGAACGCATCGCCGAGGAATTGCTCGATCGCCGCGCGCCACGATGGCGACGCCGCTTCGGCCTGGGTGTAGGCATTGCCGGTCGTCGCCGGCCCGGGCAGGCGACGTTGTTCAAGGCCATCGAGCATGCCCGCCAGCACTGCTGCGGCGACCAGGTAGGGATTGGCGTCGGCGCCGGCGATGCGATGTTCGATCCGCATGTTGGCCGCGTCGCTGTGCGGAATACGCAGGGCGACGGTGCGGTTGTTGAAGCCCCAGCTGTCGTTGAGCGGCACGAAGGCATTCGGCACGAAGCGCCGGTAGCTGTTGGCGTGCGGCGCGAACAGCAGCAGCGAGGAAGGCGCGGCAGCTTGTAGTCCTGCGATGGCGTGCAGCATGGCCTCGGCCGGTGCCTGCGGGGTGCCGGCGAAGATATTGCGGCCGTCGCGGTCGAGCAAGCTCACGTGCAGGTGCAGGCCGCTGCCGGCCTGCGCTGCGAATGGCTTGGCCATGAAGCTGGCCAGGCGCTGCTGTTGCTGTGCGATGGCCTTGATCGTGCGCTTGAGCAGCAATGCGTCGTCGCAGGCGGCGACCGCATCGTTGCGATGGCGCAGGTTGATCTCGAACTGGCCGGGGGCGTACTCGGCCACGGCGGTATCGGCCGGAATGCCCTGGGCCTGGCAGGCGGCGGCGACGGCATCGATGAACTCGCGCTGCTCGTCCAGTTCCTGCAGGTAGTACACCTGGGTGCTGTCGCTGCGCAGGCCGCTGTGTGGGTCGCGCGGCGTTTGCGGGCGGCCGCGCGCATCGGGGACGGCATCGAACAGATAGAACTCCAGTTCCACCGCCACCACCGGCACCAGGCCGAGGGCGGCGAAACGCGCCAGCACCCGCTGCAGCACCGCGCGCGGGGCCACTTCGAAGCGCCCGCCGGCGCCGTCTTCCATCTCCAGCAGCAGTTGCGCGCTGGGCCGGGCGGCCCACGGTACCGGCCGCAGCGTGCCGGGGATCGGCCGGCAGATACGGTCTTCATCGCCGATCTCGTAGCCGAGCCCGGTTTCCTCGACCGTGTTGCCGGTGATGTCGGTGGCGATCAGCGACATCGGCAGGCAGACGCCGTCGCGGTAGACCTTTTCCAGCGCATCGCGGGTGATGCGCTTGCCGCGCAGCAGGCCATTGGTATCGGGCAGCAGCAGGTCGACCTGCTCGCAGCCGGCGACAAGGGCCAGCGCACGCGCGTCTTCGGCGGGCAGCAGCGAGGCGGTCGAAGGGGGGGGATTCGCGGCCATGGGCGGCGCCATCTGGACTTGCATCGAGCTTAGCAGAGGGTAGTGACTGTCAAGAATACTCAACGGTTCGGCATGCGTTCGGACCCGGCAGGGCCGGTTTCCAGGGCGCGCGCCCCTGCTGGGCAGCCGTGTTGTTGTAAAAATAAAACGGCCGGGGTAAGTTGCCGGCAAGCCAGAACGAGCAACTCGCATGGCTCTCCCCGCGCTGGTCGGCGTGCCCACCGACCGCAAGATCATCGGCCCGCACCCCTTTCTTGCCGTCGGCGAGAAGTACGTGCGCGCGGTGGTCGACGGCGCAGATGCCACGCCGGTGCTGTTGCCGGCGCTGCAACCGCCGCTGGCCGCGGCGGCCTGGCTGGACCGGCTGGATGGCCTGCTGCTGACCGGTTCCACCAGCAACATCGAACCCCATCACTACGCCGGCCCACCCAGTTGGGACGGCAACCTCCACGATCCCGCGCGCGATGCCAATACCTTGCCGCTGGTGGCGGCGGCGTTGTCGCGCGGCCTGCCGGTCCTGGCGATCTGCCGCGGCCTGCAGGAGGTCAATGTCGCCCTCGGCGGCAGCCTTCACCCACGCGTGCACGAGGTGCCGGGCCTGGCCGATCACCGCGAGGACGTGGAGGCTGCGCTGGAAGTGCAGTACGGGCCTGCGCATGCCGTGCGCCTGGCCGCCGGGGGCTGGCTGGCCGCGATCGCCGGCAACGAGCAGGTACGCGTCAATTCACTGCACGGGCAGGGCATCGACCGCCTGGCCGACGGCATGATCGTTGAAGCGGTTTCGCCCGACGGCCTGGTTGAAGCCTTCCGCGGCCCCGGCCCCGGCTTCCTGCTGGCGGTGCAGTGGCATCCGGAATGGCGGGTGCGCGACAACCCTTTCTATCTCGGCATTTTCCGTGCGTTCGGCGACGCCTGTCGTCGCTATGCCGCAACTTCGTCCCCATGAGCCATCCGTCCTTATGACCAGCATTGGCACTCGCTCGCGCAAGAAGGTTCCCGAACAGCCCGAGAGCTCGCTGCGGCGCTGGCTCAAGGAGCGCCATATCACCGAGGTCGAATGCCTGGTACCGGACATCACCGGCAATGCGCGCGGCAAGATCATTCCCGCCGACAAGTTCTCGCACGACTACGGCACGCGGCTGCCCGAAGGCATTTTCGCCACCACCGTCACTGGCGACTATCCGGATGATTATTACGAGCTGACCTCGCCATCGGATTCGGACATGCAGCTACGCCCGGATCCGGACACCGTGCGGATGGTGCCATGGGCGACCGACCCCACCGCCCAGGTCATCCATGATTGCTACACCCGCGACGGCCAGCCGCACGAACTGGCGCCGCGCAACGTGCTGCGCCGTGTGCTGGCCGACTACGCCGCCGCTGGGCTGAAGCCGGTGGTGGCGCCGGAGCTGGAATTCTTCCTGGTGCAGAAGAACACCGATCCGGACTTCCCGTTGCTGCCGCCGGCCGGCCGATCCGGTCGCGCCGAAACCGCGCGCCAGTCGTACTCGATCGACGCGGTCAACGAATTCGATCCGATCCTCGACCTGATGTACGACTACTGCGATGCGATGGAGTTGGACGTGGATACCCTCATCCACGAATCCGGTGCGGCGCAGCTGGAAGTCAATTTCACCCACGCCGACGCGCTCTCGCGCGCGGACCAGGTGTTCCTGTTCAAGCGCACCATGCGCGAGGCCGCCCTGCGCCACGGGATCTATGCCACCTTCCTGGCCAAGCCCATGGAGACCGAGCCGGGCAGTGCGATGCACATCCACCAGAGCCTGCTCGACGCCAAAGGCCGCAATGTCTTCAGCGGCAAGCTCAGCGAAGGCGTGAGCCAGACCTTCCTGTATTACCTGGGCGGCCTGCAGAAGTACGTGCCGATGGCGATGGCCTTCTTCGCCCCGAACGTGAATTCCTATCGCCGCCTGGTCTTCGGCGAGGTCTCGCCCAGTAACGTGCTGTGGGGCTTCGACAACCGGACCTGTGGTCTGCGTGTGCCGATCGACACGCCGGAAAACACACGAGTGGAAAGCCGTTTCGCCGGCTCGGATGCCAATCCGTACCTCGCCATGGCGGCCACCCTGGCATGTGGCCTGCTGGGCATCCGCGAGAAGCTCGAGCCGACTCCTGCCTTTACCGGCAGCGGCAAGGAAGAAGGCTACGACCTGCCGCGCTCGCTGGGCGAGGCGCTCGACGACCTCGAAGGCTGCGCACCGTTGCAGGCGATGCTGGGCCCGCGTTTCGTGCGTGCCTACATTTCAGTCAAGCGCAAGGAATACGAGACCTTCTTCCGCGTCATCAGCTCCTGGGAGCGGGAATTTCTGCTGTTGAACGTCTGAGCGAGCGGAAAACCAAGATGGACAAGCACACCCTGCATGAGCTGCAACAGCTGGACGCGGCCCACCACCTGCATCCGTTCAACGACAACGCCGCGCTTGCACACAAGGGCACCCGCATCCTCACTCGCGGTGAAGGCTGCTACGTCTGGGATGCCGAAGGCCACAAGCTGCTCGACGCCTTCGCCGGCCTGTGGTGCGTGAACATCGGCTACGGCCGCGCCGAACTCGGTGATGCCGCGGCCAACCAGATGCGCACGCTGGCGTACTACAACAGCTTCTTCCAGTGCACGACCGAGCCGACCATCCGCCTGGCCGCCGAACTGGCCGCGCTGGCGCCGGGCGACATCAACCATGCCTTCTTCACCAACTCCGGTTCCGAAGCCAACGACACCATCGTGCGGCTGGTACGGCACTTCTGGGCGGTGCAGGACCAGCCGCAGAAGAACATCTTCATCGGCCGCCACGACGGCTACCACGGCACCACCATGGCCGGCGCCAGCCTCGGCGGCATGAAAGGCATGCACAAGCAGGGCGGGCTGCCGATCCCCGACATCCACCATATCGACCCGCCGTACTGGTTCGGCGATGGCGGCGAGCGGGATCCCGAGGAATATGGATTGCTCGCGGCGCGGCGGCTGGAAGACAAGATCCTCGAACTCGGGCCCGAGCGGGTGGCGGCCTTCATCGGTGAACCGATCATGGGCGCGATCGGCGTCTATATCCCGCCCCGCAGCTACTGGCCGGAGATCGAGCGCATCTGCCGCCAGTACGACGTGCTGCTGGTGGCCGACGAGGTGATCTGCGGTTTCGGCCGCACCGGCGAGTGGTTCGGCTCGCAGTACTTCGGCTTCCAGCCGGACGTGATGACGATCGCCAAGGGCATCACCTCCGGCTACATCCCGCTGGGCGCGGCACTGTTCAACGACCGCGTCGCCGGCGTGCTGTCGGCGCAGGGCGGCGAGTTGGCGCACGGTTGCACCTATTCGGGGCATCCGGTGTGCGCGGCGGTGGCGCTGGAGAACCTGCGCATCCTGCGCGAGGAGCGCATCGTGGAGCACGCTCGCCAGGACATCGCGCCCTACCTGGCCCAGCGCTGGGCCGAACTGGGCGAACACCGCCTCGTAGGCGAGGCGCGGATCGCCGGGCTGATGGGCGCCCTGGAGCTGGTACCGGACAAACGCCGCCGTGAATACTTTCCCGAGCGTGGCAAGGTCGGCGCACTCTGCCGCGACATCGCCTTGCGACACGGGCTGATCCTGCGGGCGACCTATGACGCCATGCTGCTGTCGCCGCCGCTGGTCATCACGCGGCTGCAGGTGGACGAGCTGTTCGACAAGACCTGGAAGGCCCTGGACGAGTGCGCCGTGGCGCTGGGCAAATAGGCCGGCGCTGGGTAGGCTGGACGGGTTCGCCCGGCGCCCGCCGCCCCCTCCCGTGGCTCCCTGGAGACTTCAATGAAGTTGCGCATCCTCAGCCTGACCCTCGCCACCGTCCTGTTGGCCGCCTGCGGCGGCAAGAGCGACGACACCGCCAAGGCCGGCGGCGCCGCACCCCAGGAGAAAGTGCTCAACGTCTATAACTACTCGGACTACATCGCCGAGGACACGATCCCGAATTTCGAGCAGGCGACCGGCATCAAGGTCACCTATGACGTATTCGACAGCGACGAAATGGTGGAGACCAAGCTGTTGGCCGGCAGTAGTGGCTACGACCTGGTGGTGCCCACGCTCAACTTCTTCGGCCGGCAGATCCAGGCCGGCGTATTCCTGCCGCTGGACAAGAGCAAGATCCCGAACCTGGCCAACCTCGATCCCGAGGTGATGAAGCGCATCGCCCAGCAGGATCCGGACAACAAGTACGGCGTGCCGTACATGATCGGCACCACCGGCATCGGCTACAACGTCGACAAGGTCAAGGCCATCTTCGGCAGCACCGACATCGCCAACAGCTGGGACCTGGTGTTCAAGCCGGAGAACATCGCCAAGCTCAAGGACTGCGGCATCACCATCCTCGACACGCCTTCGGACATGATCCCGATCGCGTTGAACTACCTGAGCCTGGACCCGCATAGCCAGGATCCGAAGCAGATCCAGCAGGCCGCCGACCTGATCAAGAAGATCCGCCCGTACGTGCAGAACTTCCACTCGAGCCAGTACGTCTCCTCGCTGGCCAACGGCAGTACCTGCCTGGCGGTGGGCTGGTCAGGCGACATCATCCAGGCCCGCGACCGCGCCGAAGAAGCCAAGAACGGCGTGCAGGTCGCCTATTCGATTCCCAAGGAAGGCGCGCCGCAGTGGTTCGACATGCTGGCCATCCCCAAGGATGCCAAGCACCCGGACAATGCCTACGCGCTGATCAACTATCTGTTGCAGCCGGAAGTGGCCGCGGCCAATTCCAACTTCATCCACTACGCCAACCCGGTGCCCAAGGCCACGCCGCTGGTGTCCGAGGACATCCGCAACGACCCGACCATCTACCCGCCGGCCGACGTGGCGGCGAAGATGTTCACCTATTCGATCAACCCGCCCGAAGTGGACAAGCTGTACACCCGGCTGTGGAGCGAGATCAAGACCGGGCGCTGAGTGTGCGAAAGGCAGGCGGCGATCGAGCCGCCTGTTGCGTTCTGGGGCAAGTCCTGGCAAGTCCGCCTTTAGCGCTGCCTGCGGGCAGCCTGGGAGACCACGATGAAACGGCACGCGATGGGGATGGCGTTGGCGGTACTGGTGGTGGCAATCGGCGGCTGTGGCCGCAGCGGCAGCGACAGGCAGGGTGGCGCGCAGGACGCCCACGCAAAGGCAGCGCCCGAGCCGAAAGTGCTCAACGTCTACAACTGGTCGGACTACATCGCCGAAGGCACCGTTCCCGCCTTCGAGCAACGTAGCGGGATCAAGGTGGCCTACGACGTCTTCGACAGCAACGAACTGCTCGAGGCCAAGTTGCTGGCCAGCGGCAGCGGCTACGACGTCGTGGTGCCCTCGCTGAGCTTCCTTGGGCGGCAGATCCAGGCCGGCGTATTCCAGCCGCTGGACAAGTCCAAGATCCCGAACCTGGCCAACCTCGACCCGGCAATGATGGAGCGCATTGCCCAGCAAGACCCCGGCAACCGATACGCCGTGCCCTACCTGTGGGGCACCACCGGCATCGGCTACAACATCGACAAGGTCCAGGCTGCCTTCGGCACGACCGACGTGGTCAACAGCTGGGACCTGGTGTTCAAGCCGGAGAACATCGCCAAGCTCAAGGACTGTGGCGTCACGCTGCTCGACACCCCCTCGGAGATCATCCCGACCGTCCTGCACTACCTCGGCGAAGACCCCAACAGCACCGACCCGAAAGTGATCGAACGCGGCGTCCAGGTGCTGCGCAAGATCCGCCCCTACATTCGCAACTTCCACTCCTCGCAATACATCGACAGCCTGGCCAAAGGCACCACCTGCCTGGTGATCGGCTGGTCCGGCGACGTCCTGCAGGCCCGCGACCGCGCCAAAGAAGCCGGCAACGGCGTCCACATCGCCTACTCGATCCCCAAGGAAGGCGCCCTGCAATTCTTCGACATGCTGGCCATCCCCAAGGACGCCCAGCACCCCGACAACGCCCACGCCTTCATCAACTACCTGCTCGAACCCGAAGTCGCCGCGGCCAACACCAACTTCGTCAGCTACCCCACCGCAGTGACCCAGGCGACCCCGCTGATCGACGCCGCCATCCGCGACGACAAGACCATCTACCCGCCACCAGAAGTCACGGCCAAGCTGTTCGGCCTGAAGATCATGCCGCCGGAAGTGGATCGCTTGTACACGCGGTTGTGGACGGAGCTAAAAACGGCCAGTGACCCGCTCTTACCCAACCCCAGCGAAAATCTGTCGGGCGTCCGGGGCCGTGCCCTTGCCCGGGGGCGTTGGGCGACAGGACGTCGCCCAAACGAGCCCCGCATGGATGCAGATCTTGGCGTCCCCCGGGCAAGGGCACGGCCCCGGACGCCGCACGTAGAAACAACAGCGGCTGCTCTAGCATCGAACTAACCGCACCACCCAAAGCAAAGGGACGAAATGCCACCCCCCGAAGCCAAACCCACGCCCGTCCAGCCAGGGAGCAACGACGGCTACCTGACCCTGCAGGACGTGCGCAAAGAATTCGACGGCTTCGTCGCCGTGGACGACGTCACCCTGCAGATCCGCAAAGGCGAAATCTTCGCCCTGCTCGGCGGCTCCGGCAGCGGCAAATCCACTTTGCTGCGCTGCCTGGCCGGCTTCGAACGCCCCACCAAAGGCCGCATCCTCCTCGACGGCCAACCCATGAACGACCTGCCGCCCTACGAACGGCCGATCAACATGATGTTCCAGTCCTACGCCCTGTTCCCGCACATGACCGTCGAACAGAACATCGCCTTCGGCCTCAAGCAGGACGGCCTCAGCCGCGACGCCGTGCGCCGGCGCGTCGGCGAAATGCTCGACATGGTGCAACTGGGCAAGCTCGGCAAGCGCAAGCCACACCAACTTTCCGGCGGCCAGCAACAGCGCGTCGCCCTGGCCCGCTCCCTGGCCAAAGGCCCCAAACTGCTGCTGCTCGACGAACCGATGGGCGCGCTCGACAAGAAACTGCGCTCGAAGATGCAGCTGGAACTTGTCAACATCATTGAAACCACCGGCGTCACCTGCGTCATGGTCACCCACGATCAGGAAGAAGCCATGACCATGGCCACGCGCATCGCGCTGATGGACCAAGGCTGGATCCAGCAAGTGGGCAAGCCCGATGAAATCTACGAACAACCAGCCAACCGCTTCGCCGCCGAATTCATCGGCTCGGTCAATCTCATCGACGCAGTCATCGACGAAGACCAGCCCGACTACGTCACCCTGCGCACCCAGGCCTTCCCCGACATCATCGACATCGGCCACGGCATCACCGGCTTCGAGGGCCAGCCGGTGTCCTTCGCCGTGCGCCCGGAGAAGCTTAGCATCGCCAAGGCCGAGCCGGCCCAGGCCCACAACAAGGCGCGGGGCAGTATCGAGGACATCGCCTACTTCGGCAGCCACTCGGTCTACCACGTGCGCCTGCCCAGCGGCATCAAGCTCATGGCCAACTTCACCAACCAGCAGCGCTGGGCCAGCGAAGCCCTGACCTGGGGCGACGAAGTCTGGGTGAGCTGGGGCGAGAACGACGGCGTGGTGCTGACCTCATGAACCTGGCCCCGCTCAAGCGCTGGCTCCCCGGCGCCCGCTGGGCGGTGATCGCGCCGCCCTACCTGTGGCTGATCGTCTTCTTCGCCATCCCGTTCCTGATCGTGCTGAAGATCTCCTTCGCGCGGCTGGCCATCGCCATGCCGCCGTACACGCCGATCCTCGAATACGTCGACAACGCCTTCCACCTCAAGCTCAACCTCGGCAACTACCTCAACCTGCTGACCGACAGCCAGTACATCGCCGCCTACCTCAGCTCGATCAAGATCGCCGCCATCTCCACCGCCTTGGCGCTGCTGGTGGGCTACCCCATGGCCTACGTCATTGCGCGCATGTCGCCTGCCGCGCGCAATGTCGCGATGATGCTGGTGGTGCTGCCCTCGTGGACCTCGTTCCTGATCCGTGTCTACGCCTGGATTGGCATCCTCGACAGCAACGGCTTGCTCAACCGCATGCTGATGGGCATCGGGCTGATCGACGAGCCGCTGCGCATTCTCTACACGCCGGTGGCTGCCTACATCGGCATCGTGTATTGCTACCTGCCTTTCATGGTGCTGCCGCTGTACGCGACCCTGGTCAAGCTCGACCGGCGGCTGCTTGAAGCCGCCTACGACCTCGGTGCGCGGCCGTGGAAGGCGTTCCTCACGATCACCTTGCCGCTGTCGCGCAGCGGTATCGTTGCTGGCTGCATGCTGGTGATGATCCCGGCGGTGGGCGAGTTCGTGATCCCGGAAATGCTTGGCGGTCCCGACACCCTGATGATCGGCCGGGTGCTGTGGGGCGAATTCTTCAACAACCGCGACTGGCCGGCCGCCTCGGCGGTGGCCATCGTGATGCTGCTCCTGCTGCTGGTGCCGATCCTGATCTTCAACCGCTACCAGCAGCGTGACCTAGAAGGGCGGTTGTCGTGAACGGCCGTGGACGCTGGCTGGGGCTGGGCGTGCTCGCGCTGGGGTTCGCCTTCCTGTACCTGCCGATCCTGCTGCTGATCGTCTATTCGTTCAATTCCTCGCGCCTGGCCACGGTATGGGCCGGCTTCTCCACCAAGTGGTATGGCGAGCTGCTGCGCGACCGGCAGATGCTCGAAGCGGCCTGGATCAGCCTGCGCGTGGCGTTCTGGACCGCTACCGCTTCGATGGTGATCGGCACCATGGCCGCGCTGGTGATGACGCGGATGCGGCGCTTCCCTGGCAAGACCGTGTTCGGCGCACTGATCACCGCGCCCTTGGTGATGCCCGAGGTGATCATCGGCCTGTCGATCCTGTTGATGCTGGTGTCGATGGGCGGGGTGCTGGGCATTGCACCCAAGGGCGTGATGGCGATCTGGGTGGCGCATGTCACCTTCACCATTTCCTTCGTCACCGTGGTCGTGTCTTCGCGTCTGCAGGAGCTGGATCGCTCATTGGAAGAGGCGGCGATGGACCTGGGCGCGAACCGGCTCAAGGTTTTCTTCCTGATCACCTTGCCGATCATCGCCCCGGCGCTGGTGTCGGGCTGGCTGCTGGCCTTCACCCTGTCGCTGGATGATGTGGTGATCGCCAGCTTCGTCGCCGGCCCGAGCTCGACGACCTTGCCGATGAAGGTGTTTTCCTCGGTGCGCCTGGGGATCAGCCCGAAGATCAATGCGCTGGCCACGATCATGGTGGTGGCTGTTTCGTTGGCGGCGGTGGTCGGGTGGTGGGTCATGGCGCGCAGCGAGAAGCGGCGGCAGCGGGATATGCAATTGGCGCTGCAGGAGAATGGCTGAGCTGGCGTCTGCTGGTCCACGGTCGGGGCTGATGGCCCGAGGCCACCCAGAGCCCCTCCTACACGTTCTGCAATCGCACTGTAGGAGGGGCTTCAACCCCGAACAGCGAAGCCCATATCCCGCTGCGTTCCACCCATGCAATGCCGCGCTGACGCTGCGCGAACCCGCCGGCCTCTAAGATCACAGCTTGCTTTCGCCGAGCCCGAACCATGTCCAGCTACCAGACCGTCAACCCGTATACCGGCCAATCCGAATATAGCGTCCAGTTGATGGACGCCGCCGCGATCGAGCAGCGCCTGACCGCCGCCACCAGCGCCTTCGCGCAGTGGAAGACGCAGTCGATCGAGCAGCGCGCGGCATTGCTGCGCCGGGTGGGCGAGGCCCTGACGCGGCGCCGCGAAGAGATCCAGCGGGCGATGACCGCCGAGATGGGCAAGCTGCGGGTCGAGGCGCTGGCCGAGATCGACAAATGCGCCCAGGCCTGCGCGTATTACGCCGAGCACGCAGCCGAGTACCTCAAGCCGCAAGAGATCCGCACCGAGGCGCGGAGAAGTTACGTGCGTTTCGAGCCGATTGGCTGCGTGCTGGCGGTGATGCCGTGGAATTTCCCGATCTGGCAGGTGTTCCGTTTCCTCGCCCCCGGCCTGATGGCCGGCAACGTCGCCCTGCTCAAGCACGCCAGCAACGTGCCGCGCTGCGCCGATGCGATCAAGGCGTTGTTCGACGAGGCCGGCGTGCCGGCGGGCGTGTTCGACATCCTGCACATCGATAACGACCAGGCCGCCGAGGTGCTGCGCGACCCGCGCGTGGTCGCGGTGACGCTGACCGGCAGCGAGCGCGCCGGGCGTTCGATCGCCGCCAATGCCGGTGGCCAGTTGAAGAAGAGCGTGATGGAGCTGGGCGGCAGCGATGCCTTCGTGGTGCTGGACGACGCCGACCTGGACAAGACCGTGGCAGCGGCGGTGAAGTCGCGCTTCGACAACGCCGGGCAGACCTGCATCGCAGCCAAGCGCTTCATCGTGGTGGAATCCATTGCCGAAGCGTTCGTACGCAAGTTTGTCGAGGCCGCCGCGCAGCGCGTGCCCGGCGACCCGCAACGCGAAGACGTCACCCTGGCGCCGATGGCCCGCGCCGACCTGCGCGACGAACTGCACCGCCAGGTCCAGGCCAGCGTGGAGCAGGGCGCAACAGTGCTGCTCGGTGGCGCCCCGGTAGCAGGCACCCACGCGGCCTATCCGGCGACGATCCTGGACAACGTCACCCCCGGCATGCCGGCCTACGAAGAAGAACTGTTCGGCCCGGTCGCAGCGATCCTGCGGGTGCGCGACGAAGCCGAAGCGGTGCGCGTGGCCAACGACACGACCTATGGCCTGGGCGGCAGCGTCTGGAGCGGCGATCCCGCGCGCGGCGAACGGGTGGCGCAGCAGCTCGAATGCGGTGCGGCGTTCGTCAATGCCATCGTCAAGAGCGACGTGCGGCTACCGTTCGGGGGCACCAAGCGCTCGGGTTTTGGCCGCGAACTGGCCGAGCACGGGATCCACGAGTTCACCAATATCAAGACGGTTTACGTGGCCTGAGGGGCCGCGGTCGGGGCTGAAGCCCCTCCTACAAGGGCGTGCCGATGGGCCACTGTAGGAGGGGCTTCAGCCCCGACCGCCAGCACCTACAACCACCGAGCCCGCTTGAACAACCGATACAGCGCCACGCATACCACCACCACGCCGCCCGCCAGTACCGGGTAGGCGTAGCGCCCTCGCAACTCCGGCATCCCGGCGAAGTTCATGCCGTACCAACTGGTGATCAGCGTGGGCGCAGCGAGCAACGCGGCCCAGGCACCGAGGCGCTTGACCGTTTCGCCCTGGGCCAGCGTGACCAGCGACAGGTTGACGCTGAGCGCGGTGCCGAGCATTTCGCGCAGGGTGTCGATCGCATCGTTGATGCGCTTGGCGTGGTCGAGCACGTCGCGCAGGTACAGGCCGACTTCGTCGGAGACCAGGTTGACCGGGTTGCGGCGCACATGCGCCAGTACGTCCTGCAACGGCGCTACCACCAGTCGCATCTTGTTGAGCTCGCGCTTGAGTTCGTAGAGCCGCACCACGGTCTGGCGGCTGTAGTTCTCGGCGAAGATGTCCTTCTCCAGCGACTCCAGGGTGTCGCGGAATTCGTCCATGATCGGCAGGTAGTTGTCGACCACGAAGTCGAGGATGGCGTAGAGCGCGAAGGCCGGGCCAAGCTTCATCAGCTCCGGCTCGCGTTCCATGCGCGCGCGTACCGGTGCGTAGGACAGTGAGGCGCCGTGGCGCACGGTGACCAGGAAGCGCTCGCCGAGGAAGGCATGGGTTTCGCCGTAGCGGATCCGGTCGTTGACCAGCTGCGCGGTGTTGACCACCACGAACAGCGAATGGCCGTAGCTTTCGACCTTCGGCCGCTGGTGTGCCTTGGCCGCGTCCTCGATCGCCAGGTCGTGCAGGCAGAATTCCTGCTGGATCTTGTCCAGCACCGACTGTGCCGGTTCGTACAGGCCGACCCAGACGAATCCGTCCGGCTGTTCGAGACAGTCGCTGATGCGGTCCAGGTGGATGTCGTGGCGCTTGCCGGCGCCGTCGTACCAGGCGCAGGTAATCACGCATTGCGGGTTGCCGGTGTCGCGTGGGTCCGCTGCGGTATTCATGCCCGGATCGTGCGTCAGCGCCGTGCGGCCGGCAAGCCCTGCTTGCCCAGCACCAGTGCCAGCGCGGCGTGCACCGGCAGCAGCAACACGATCCACTGCAGGTTGAACTGCGACTGGAAGGACAGCCAATCCAGTACCAGTGCCAGGACCGCGCAGGCCACGACCGCCCAGGCCACCCAGCGGAAGCCGGGCAGGGGCCGGCGCCCGCGCAGCAGCGGCCAGGCGCTGGCCAGCAACCACAGGCACAGGGGATTGAGCAGCAGCAGGTTGCGATTGGCCCAGGCCGAGGCGTGCGCGGTGAAGCCCCACAGGAATATCAGCAAGCCAGCGACGATCACGCACAGCAGCCAGAACACCGTGGCAAAGGCGGCGACCGCGCGCGGACGGCGGTGGCCGGCGAGGATCAGCCCGGCCACGGCCAAGCCGGTCAGCAGCCATGGCCACCAGTGGCGCGCGCGCTCGGGCGGTTCCGGGGCCACGCGTTGCGGCAACAACGGTTGGGTGGTCAGTACCAATGGCGTGCCGTCGGCATTGCGTGCCTGTGCCAGGCTTTCGGCCAGGCGCATCGGCACGAACGCTTCCTGCCAGCGCGACAGTGGCTTGTCGGCATAGGGCCCCAGGCCCAGATCGAAGCCCAGCCACATCCACCAGGCCGGCGAGGCCAGGCGCACGGCCTCGCTGCGGAAGGTGTTGCCGCGCGAGCGGCCGGCCAGTTGGCGTTGCAGGTCGCCGTCCAGCGCCAGGTCGACATAGTCGCGGACCATCGTGGCGCAGTTGGCGGTGAAATAATCGTAGTGGTAGCGGGCGTTCTCGGGCTTGGCGCGCTCGGCCAGTGCAGCGGCAAGCTTGCGTGCCTGTTCCGGGCGCAGGTCCAGCCACTGGATGCTGACGCCGCGGCCGCTGTCGCGATAGGAAGCCAGGTCCTGCTCGAACGGCAGCGCAACCAGGTAATACATCATCTCGCCCTTGACGAAGCGGCCGAGGAAATCGGGCTCGGAGGGGTCGAAGAAGCCGAAGTTGTACGAGGTCGCCTGGCCGCTGGTCGGGTCGACCACGACAATGGCGTCGTGGCCGAAGCGCTCGAAGAACACTTCGCCGGGCTGCATCGTCGCCACGCCGATGCGTGGCGGTGGCGCGGGATCGGCTGCGGCTGTCGCTGCGGGCTGCGGCGCGGCCGGCTGGGCGCACAGCATCGGCGCGACCAGCAGCGCAGCCCAGGCCAGCCAGGCCCGGCAGCGGCGGGCCAGCGGTCGTGCGGCCGGGTTCAAGCGTCTTCCTGGGCCAGTTGCGGCAACAGGTTGACGTGGAAGGCGCGCACGCGGCGGGCATCGGCGCGGGCAACGCGGAACACGAAACGATCCAGGGTCAGTTCCTCGCCGGTTTCCGGCAGATGTCCAAACGCTTCGGTCACCAGGCCGCCGATGGTGTCGTAGTCGTCGTCGGGGAATTCGCAGCCGAAACGCTCGTTGAAATCCTCGATCGGCGTCAGTGCATCGACCACGTACTGTCCATCGGCCTGCGCGGCGATCAACGTGGTCGCGTCCTCGGCCTCGTCGTGCTCATCGTCGATCTCGCCGACGATCTGCTCCAGCACGTCTTCGATGGTGACCAGCCCGGCGACGCCGCCGTACTCGTCGACCACGATCGCCATATGGTTGCGCGACAGCCGGAATTCCTTGAGCAAGACATTGAGCTTCTTCGACTCGGGGATCAGCACCGCCGGCCGCAGCAGCTCGCGAATGGTGCCCGGGCCGTTGTCGGCGACCACGCCGCGCAGCAGGTCCTTGGCCAACAGGATGCCGAGGATCTCGTCCTTGTTTTCGCCATGCACCGGGAAACGCGAGTGGCCTGACTCGACCACCTGCTTCATCAAATCGAGGAAACGTCCCTCGCCCGGCAGCGAGACCATTTGCGAGCGCGAAATCATCACGTCGCCCACGGTCAGCTCGGCCACCGACATGGCGCCTTCCATCATGCGCAGGGTATCGGACCCGATCAGCCCGTCCTGTTGGGCCGTGCGCAGCAGGGCCACCAGTTCGTCGCGGGTATGGGGTTCGCCCGAGAATGCCGCGCTCAGGCGTTCGAGCCAGCTGCGGCGTTTTTCGTGGGGTTCGGGCGTGCTGTGACTACTGTCGTCTTCTGACATCGAATGCGGGAAACGGCACCCGGCGCGCCGGGCGATGACCGCAGTCTAGCAGGCCGCCGCCGTGGCGGGCGGGACGCCGGCTGACCGGCGCTAGCGGCCGCCGGACGGTGCCTTGACCGGTGCAGCCGGGCCCGGGGCAGGGATGGCGGGCGCCTCCGGCTGCGGTTCCTCGGGCAGGTCGAGGCTGTAGCTGCAGCCGGCCAGGGTCTTGCCCGGATGGGATTTCACGTTGGAGACGCTGAGCACGATCGATTCGATCATCGGCTCGCCGGTCTTCGGGTCGGTGGTGTCCTGGCTCAGGACTTCGCGCCCGTACATCACCTTGTCGGCGGTATCGACGCCTTCTTCGAGCTGCAACTGCTTGGCCAGCGGCCGCGGATCGGGCAGGTCGAGCAGTGCCATCACGCTGGGGCCGGAAAAGGCGATCTGCGAGGTGGCATGGCCGAACACCGTGACCGGCGTGGTGAGTTCGTACTCGGTCATGAACAAGTTGGCCTGCGGCAGCGGCCGCCAACCCAGGGCCACGGCCTTGAGCGGGTCTTCCAGGACCGGCTGCAACGCGGCGAAATCGGCCACGCGGGCGCGGCATTCGAGCAGCGCGGCCAGGTCGGGGCGCGCGCCAGGCGCATCGGCGGCGTGGACGCTGGTGGCGGCCAGCAGGAGGCTGGCGATGGACAGGGTCTTCTTCATCGGCGAGGCATTTCCGGTCAGGCCATCCTGGTGAACTGGGCGCGACGCCTTGCGCCCGCAGCGCGCGATCATAAACCAGGCGCTCAACGTTCCCCGAGGTAGGGATCCTCGACGCCCAGCTCGGCCAGGATGTCGCGTTCGAGCTGCTCCATCGCTTCGGCTTCGCGCTCGTCCTCATGGTCCCAGCCGAGCAGGTGCAACGTGCCGTGGACGGTGAGGTGGGCGTAGTGGGCGGCCAGTGCCTTGCCCTGTTCCTTGGCCTCGCGGGCGACCACCGGCGCGCAGATCACCAGGTCGCCGAGCAGCGGCAGCTTGACCCCCTTGGGCAGGCCTTCGGGCAGTTCGGCCGGGAAGCTGAGCACGTTGGTCGCGTAGTCCTTGCCGCGGTAATGCTTGTTGAGCGCGCGGCCTTCGCGGGCGTCGACCAGGCGTACGGCGAGGTCGGCTTCGCGGATACGTCCTTTCAGCGCCGCGGCCACCCATTTGCGGAAGCTCACCGCCGCCGGCAGGCCGGCACGGGGCAGGGCATAGCTGACCCCCACATCCAGGCGGACCGGACCGCGGGTCATGGGGTGGCTCCGGTCTGGCGATCGCTGTCCTCGCGCTTCTCGTAGGCATTGACGATGCGCGCCACCAGCGGGTGGCGCACCACATCACGTGCTTCGAAGAAGGTGAAGCTGACGCCGTCGACATCGCGCAGCACCTCGACCGCATCGCGCAGGCCCGACTTCACGTGCTTGGGCAGATCGATCTGGGTGAGGTCGCCGGTCACCACGGCGGTGGAGCCGAAACCCAGGCGGGTCAGGAACATCTTCATCTGCTCGATGGTGGTGTTCTGGGCCTCGTCCAGGATCACGTAGGCATCGTTGAGCGTGCGCCCGCGCATGTAGGCCAGCGGCGCGATCTCGATGACGTTCTTCTCCAGCAGCTTGACCACTTTCTCCACGCCGAGCATTTCGTACAGCGCGTCGTACAGCGGCCGCAGGTACGGATCCACCTTCTGGCTGAGATCGCCGGGCAGGAAGCCGAGCTTTTCACCGGCCTCCACCGCCGGGCGCACCAGGATCAAGCGCTGCACGCGCGATTCGTTCAACGCCTCGACTGCGCTGGCCACCGCAAGGAAGGTCTTGCCGGTACCGGCCGGGCCGATACCGAAATTGATGTCGTGGGTGGCGATCTGGTGCAGGTACTTGGCCTGGTTGGCGCCGCGGCCGCGCACGGTGCCGCGCTTGACCTTGATCGCTACGTCCTGGGCTTCGTAGGCGCGCTCGGCGACGTGGTCCAGGTTGGCCGCGTTCAAGCGCAGGTGGATGGCGTGGCTATCGAAGGCCGTGGCCTCGGCTTCTTCGTACAGGCTGTGCAGCAACTTTTCGGCGGCCTGGGTGGCGCGCGCCGGGCCGGTGACGCGGAAGATGTTGCCGCGGTTGGCGATCTCCACGCCCAGGCGCAATTCGATCTGGCGCAGGTTCTCGTCGAACGGGCCCGACAGGTTCGCCAGGCGTTCGCTATCGGCGGGGTCGAGGGTGAAGTCGCGTTGCGCGGATGTAGTCATGGACGGGTATCAACTGAGGCGGCGTGGGGCGCGCATGGGCGCGGCGCGGGCCAGGCTTGAGGGATGGAAAGGGTAGCGCGTCGGGGGCGCCAGCGGCACCGTAGGGGTTCACCCCGGTTTAATTAAACATAGATTTAAATACAACCATGAGCCGCGCTCGTCCCCCCGCCGCGCCCCCCGCCAAACGTTCGCGCAAGCGCGCCGCGGCGGTGGTGCGGCGGGCACCCGGGCGGCCAGGCGGCGACAACGCCGAGGATCAGCAGGCGCGGTTGTTGTCCGCGGCGCTGGACTGCTTCGTGCGGCAAGGTGTCGCGGCTACGCGCCTGCGCGACATTGCGCAGCAGGCCGGCGTCACCCCGGCGTTGGTGAACTACTACTTCGGCGACAAGCAACAATTGCTCGACACCCTGGTGCGCGAGCGCTTGCTACCGGCCATGGCGGGCCTGGGCGAGGCATTGGCGCGCGCCGGTGACGATGTCGAGGCGACCGTGGCGGCCTTTGTCGGCGGCGTATTCGCCGTGGTCGAACGCCATCCCTGGTGGCCACAGCTATGGGTGCGCGAAGTGTTGTGCGAAGGCGGAGCGCTGCGCGGCCTGGTCCTGGATGAGGTCGCGCCGAGCGTGGCGCGGGTGATGGTGGCGCGTTTCACCGCGGCGCAGGCGCGCGGCGAAATCAATCCGGCGCTCGATCCACGCTTGCTGATGACTTCGCTGGTCGGCCTGACCTTGTTTCCCATCGCCGGGGCGCCGATCTGGCGCCAGTTGCTGGAGGCGAAGGATCTGGACGCCGCGGCGATCGCGCGACACGCCTTGGCGCTGTTGAAGACCGGCATGGCGCCGCATTGAGCGGCAGGAGCAGCCCGTGAATCGAACCATCGTCTTGTTCGCTGTGTGTGCCGCGACGCTGTCCACTGCCGCTTGCCAGCGCGACCCGGAACCCTTGCTCGGCACCTTGGAATGGGACCGTATCAGCCTGCCCGCGCCGGCGTCCGAACGCATCGTGGCGTTGGAGGTGCGCGAGGGCGATCAAGTCCGCGCCGGCACCCGGCTATTGCGGCTGGAGCCGCAGCGCACGCAGGCGCAGCTGCAGAGTCTGCAGGCCCAAGCCAGCCAGCGCGAGCAATCGCTGCAGGAACTGCGCAACGGCCCGCGGCGCGAGCAGATCGCCCAGGCGCAGGCGCAACTGGCCGCAGCGCAGGCGCAGGCGCGCGATGCCAGTGCCTATTACACACGCCTGCAACCCCTGGGCAGGCAGCAACTGGTCGCCGCTGCCGAGGTCGATCGCGCCCGCGCCGCTGCTGGCAATGCGCAGGCACAGGTACGGGCCGCCGAACAGGCGCTGCTGGAACTGCGTAACGGCACGCGAGTGGAACAGGTGGCGCAGGGCGAGGAGGCCGTGCGCGCGGCCCAGGCCGAGGCCGTGGTGCAGTCGGTCAACCTCGACAAGCTCGATATCGTCGCCCCGCGCGATGGCCGCATCGACAGCCTGCCGTACAAGCTCGGCGACCAGGCGCCGGTCGGTGCCGCGCTGGCGATCATGCTGGTAGGCCAAGCACCGTACGCGCGCATCTACGTGCCGGCCACGGTGCGCGCGCGCGTGGCCATCGGCCAGGCCTTGCCGGTGAGCGTGGCCGGCAGCAGCGAAGTCTTCCAGGGCCGGGTGCGGATGATTCGCAGCGAGCCGATGTTCACGCCTTACTACGCGCTTTCGGGCAGCGATGCCGAGCGCCTGACCTACCTGGCCGAAGTGCAGCTACCGGCCAGCGCCAGCCGCTTGCCAGTCGGCGTACCGGTACAGGTACGGCTGGCGGACGCAGGACATGAATGAGCCAGCCACTACCGTGGCGCCTGTCGTGGCCGACGAGCGCGCGATCCATGCGCGCGGCGTCAGCAAGCGCTTCGGCAACTTCACCGCAGTCGACCATATCGACCTGGACGTGCCCCGTGCCCAGGTCTACGGCTTCCTCGGGCCCAACGGCTCGGGCAAATCGACCACCATCCGCATGCTGTGCGGCCTGTTGACGCCCAGCGAAGGCGAGATCGAAGTGCTCGGCCTGTCGATTCCGCGCCAGGCCGAGGAACTGCGCCGCCACATCGGCTACATGACGCAGAAGTTCTCGCTTTACGAAGACCTCACCGTGCGCGAGAACTTGATGTTCCTGGCCACGGTGCAGAACCTGCCGCGCGCCCGGCGCGCGCCGCGGGTGGACGAGCTGCTGCAGTCCTATGATCTGCAAGCGCTGCAGAAGCAACTGGCCGGCACCCTGAGCGGCGGCCAGAAGCAGCGCCTGGCGCTGGCCGGCGCGGTCGTGCACGAACCGCAACTATTGCTGCTGGACGAGCCGACCAGCGCGGTCGATCCGGAGTCGCGGCGGGCTTTCTGGGAAAAGCTGTTCGACCTCGCCGACGCCGGCACCACGCTATTGGTCTCCACCCACTACATGGACGAGGCCGAACGCTGCCACCGCATCGCCATCCTCGACCGTGGCCGCCTGGTCGCCAACGGTACCCCGGCCGAGCTCACTGGCGCGCTGGCAGGGCGCACCGTGGGCGTGCACAGCGAGGCGTTGCGCAAGGCACAGAAGCTGCTGCACGAAGTCGAAGGCGTGCTGTCGGTGGCCCAGGTCGGCAACGAACTGCGGGTGTTGTGCGCGCCGGGCCAGGGCGATCCGCAGGCCATTGCCACGGCATTGCGCCAGGCCGGCCTGCAGGCCGAAGCCACGGCGATCGAGCCGAGCCTGGAAGATGTATTCGTCGCCGCCACGCGCCGCAGCGACCAGGCCACTGCATGAAGCCGGCGCAAATCTATGCAGTGATGGTCAAGGAGCTGCGGCAGATGTCGCGCGACCGCATGACCCTGGCGATGATGATCGGCATCCCGACCCTGCAACTGCTGCTGTTCGGCTATGCGATCAACCTGGACGTGCGCCACCTGCCGGCCGCGGTGGCCGACCAGGCCGACACCGCCGGCTCGCGCGCGTTGGTGCGCGACATGCTGGCCACCGGGGTGATCGAGCCGGCCGCCGCGGCGCAGACGCCGGAACAGATCCAGGCGCTGATCCGCGCCGGCCGCATCGAGGTCGGGCTGGTGGTCCCGCCGGATTTCGAGCGCCGCCTGAGCGAAGGCCGAGAAGTGATGCAGGTGATCGTCGACGGCGCTGACACCGCGGTGCAGGGCGCTGCGCGGCAGCTGGCGCAGATGCCGCTCGACGGGCGCCTGTCCAGCGCGCAGTCCTCCGCCAGGATCAGCGTGCTGCCGCTGTATAACCCGCAGCGCAAATCGGCGATCAACGTGGTACCGGGATTGATCGGGGTCATCCTGACGATGACGCTGGTGATGTTCACGGCGATGGCGATCGTGCGCGAGCGCGAGCGGGGCAACCTGGAGATGCTGATCACAACGCCGGTATCCAGTGCCGAGCTGATGCTGGGCAAGGTGCTGCCGTATATCGCCGTCGGCCTGGTCCAGGCGACCCTGGTTTTGTTGCTGGGCGGCTGGCTGTTCCAGGTGCCGGTGGTAGGTGGGTTCGGCGCGGTCTATGCGGTGTCGATGCTGTTGATCATCGCCAACCTCAGCCTGGGGCTGTTGATTTCCACGGTCGCCCAATCGCAGTTCCAGGCGATGCAGATGACATTCTTCCTGTTCCTGCCATCGATCCTGCTCTCTGGCTTCATGTTCCCGTTCGACGGCATGCCCTGGCCGGCACAGTGGCTGGCTGAAATCCTGCCGCTGACGCATTTCATGCGCCTGATCCGCGGAGTGATGCTGCGCGGCGCGGCGTTGCCCGAGCTATGGCCCGACGCGCTGGCGCTGGCAGCGTTCTCGGTCGTGATGATGACCTTGGCGATCCTGCGCTTCCGCAAGCGCCTGGACTGATCGCGGCGGAAGCGGAAAACGACGGCAAGCGTCGTTTCATTAGAAAAATCGCAGTTTTCATTCCCCCGGGTTTCGCTACCTTTTGCGGTCCTTCGCAAGCGTCGGCATGAGCCGGCCCGGGTTCCCATGGCCAATGAAAACGACTTGATCGCCGCGCACTATGACGACGCGCCCTATTTGTCATGCGCGTTCGATGCCTCCGCCCCTGAGCACCTGCGCTCGGTGGCCTGGTTGTTCGGCCTGGACGCGCCCGACCCGGCGACGGCGCGGGTGCTCGAACTGGGCTGCGCCGCCGGCGGCAACATCATTCCCTTCGCCCAGCGCCATCCGCAGGCGCAGGTGCTGGGCGTGGATCTGTCTGCACAGCAGGTGGAGGAGGGCAGCGCGCTGATCGCGCGCATGGGCCTGGACAACGTGCGCCTGGCGCAGCGTGACCTGACCTCGATTGACGCCAGCCTGGGACAGTTCGACTACATCCTCTGCCATGGCGTCTACAGTTGGGTGCCCGCGCAAGTGCAGGCGGCGATCCTGCGCGTATGCCGCGAAAACCTGAGCCCGCAGGGCGTGGCCTTCGTCTCGTACAACACCTATCCGGGCTGGAAGACCCGCGAAGTGGTGCGCGATGCCATGCGCCTGCACGGCGCCCGCAGCGACAACCCGGTCGAACAACTGGCGCACGCCCGCAACATGATCCAGTTCCTGCGCGAGCGCGTCGCCCCGGAAGCCATGCTCGGTCGTATCCTCGCCGAGCACGCCGATATCGTGCAGAAGGGCGACGACTATTACCTGATGCACGAGTACCTGGAGCGGCACAACCAGCCCTGTTACTTCCGCGAGTTCGCCGACGCCGCGCAGGCACACGGCCTGGCCTATCTTGCCGAAACCCCTGTGGCCTCGATGTTCGCCAGCAACCTTGGCGACGAGATCGCCCAGGCGCTGCAAGGGGTCGGCGACCAACTGGAGCTCGAGCAATACCTGGATTTCCTGCGCAACCGGCAGTTCCGCCAGACCCTGCTGGTCCATGGCCAGCGCGCGGCGCAGATGCAGCGCACGCTGGACCCGGGCCGCTTGCGCGAACTGCACTACAGCGGCCATTTCAGCCAGCCGCGACCGGTGGCAGGGGCCACGCACAAGGCGACCTTGCGTACCAGCCGCGGCGCCGACATCGACCTGGCTGGCGAAATGGCGCTGGCCCTGGCCGAAATCCTTTCGGCCGCCTATCCGAACGCGCTGCACGGCAGCGAGCTGCTGGCGCAATTGCAACGGCGCGGCTTCGCGCCGAACGCGGAGACAGCCGCCGAGATGGCCGGCCTTCTGGGGCAACTGATCGCTTTCAACGCGGTGGAATTCGAACGCGACCGTGGCGTGCAGGGAGTGACATCGGCGGGTGATTTCCCGATCGTCTGGGCACCGGCGCGGCACTGGTATTCACATCGTTTCGATGGACCGCAGCGCACGCACAAGCGCTGGGTGGTATCGCCGCTGCATCGAACGGTGATGTTGGACGTGGCGCGGCAAAGCCTGCTGCCGTTGCTGGACGGGACGCGGAGCCAGGCGCAGTTGGCGGAGGCGCTGGTGGGTTTGCACGGGCAGGGTGAGATTACGCTGCGGTGCGGGAGTGAGTTGCCGGAGGGCGCTGAGTTGGCAGCCTGTGCGCGCGACGTGGTGTCCGATGTGTTGGCGGCGCTTGTGCGGGAGAGGCTTTTGGTGGGTTGAAGGTTTGTTCCGGACTTTTTGTTTTTACGTGCGGCGTTCGTGGCCGGGCCCTTGCCCCGGGGGACGCCAAGTACTGCATCCATGCGGGGCTCGTTGGGCGACGTCCATGTCGCCCAACGCCCCCGGGGCAAGGGCCCGGCCCCAAACACCCGTGAGAAAGTCGCGTTTGTGTGGGGAGGTTGCCCTCATCCGTCGCTGTCGCGACACCTTCTCCCACGCGTGGGAGAAGGACGGCAAGGTTTAGTGCACGCTGGAATCAATCGCCGACAGCATCTGCTGTCCTTCTCCCGTTGCGGGAGAAGGTGGCCCGACAGGGCCGGATGAGGGTGCTTTTCTCTCTCCCCACAAACCAGGCTGATCTATCGGATGGTCGGGGGCAGGCCCGTTTCGGGACAATTGGCGACATGGATGTCGCCCTATCGGCTGCGCATTTCCCTAGCCGTTGCGACGGCATCACTTCGTTACCCGCGGACACGTTGAGGGGGCGCGGATGGGTTCACGGCGTGTCCCGAAACGGGCCTGCCCCCGGCCGCCGCACGTAATAAAACAACAATCAAGCAGCAGCCGAAACCACCCGCCCACGCAAAGAATTACTCAACGCCTCAGTAATCAACACATCCACAAACTGCCCAACCAACCGCGGATGCCCGGCAAAATTCACCGAGCGCATGTTCTCGGTCTTGCCGGTCAGCTCGTTCGGATCCTTGCGCGAAGGTCCCTCTACCAGGATCGACTGGACCGACCCCACCATCGCCGCGGAGATCTTCGCCGCATGTGCGTTGATATGCGCCTGCAGACGCGAAAGTCGCGCGTGCTTCACCGACTCCGGCGTGTCGTCTGAAAGATCGGCCGCCGGCGTGCCCGGACGCCGTGAGTAGATGAAGGAGAAACTCTGGTCGAAGCCGACATCTTCGATCAGCTTCATCGTCTTCTCGAAGTCTTCGTCGGTCTCTCCCGGGAAGCCGACGATGAAATCCGAACTGATCGATATGTCCGGCCGCACTGCGCGCAGTTTGCGGATGCGTGACTTGAATTCAAGCGCGGTGTAGCCGCGCTTCATCGCGCTGAGGATGCGGTCGCTGCCGGCTTGTACCGGCAGGTGCAGGAAGTTGGCCAGCTGCGGCACGTCACGGTAGGCGTCCACCAGAGAGTCGCTGAATTCCAGCGGGTGCGAGGTGGTAAAGCGGATGCGGCCCACGCCTTCGATCTGCGCAATGGTGCGGATCAGCAGGCCGAGATCAGCTGCTTCGCCGTCGCCGTACGGGCCGCGATAGGCATTGACGTTCTGGCCGAGCAGGTTGATCTCGCGCACGCCCTGGGCGGCCAGTTGCGCCACTTCAACCAGCACGTCCTCGAACGGCCGGCTCACTTCTTCGCCGCGGGTATAGGGGACCACGCAGAACGAGCAGTATTTCGAACAGCCTTCCATGATCGAGACGAAGGCCGAGGGGCCTTCGGCGCGTGGCTCGGGCATGCGGTCGAACTTTTCGATCTCCGGGAAGCTGATGTCCACCTGCGGCTTGCCCGACTGGCGGCGTTCGCGAATCAGTTCCGGCAGGCGGTGCAGGGTCTGCGGCCCGAATACCAGGTCCACGTAGGGGGCGCGCTTGACGATCGCTTCGCCTTCTTGCGAGGCCACGCAGCCGCCAACGCCGATGATCACCGGGCGGTCGCCCTGCTTGAGCGCCTTCCAGCGGCCGAGCTGGCTGAAGACCTTCTCCTGCGCCTTTTCGCGGATTGAACAGGTGTTGATCAGGATGACGTCGGCCTCTTCGGGCACTTCGGTCAGTTCCAGGCCCTCGGCCTCGGCGAGCACGTCGGCCATTTTGGCCGAGTCGTACTCGTTCATCTGGCACCCGTGGGTCTTGATATAGAGCTTGCCGCGGGCACCGCCGGGCACGGCCTTGCGGCTACCGGGCAGGGGAATCAGCGCCGGGGCAGGGGCGGGGGTGTCCACGCTGGGCGTGGCGAGGGAGTCGACGGCGGGCGTCCCGGGCATGGCGATTATTCCAGACGGGTGGCGGGCAGGCGGCCGATCAGGGCCGGAGGAACTGCACATTATAGCGGCCGCGCGGCCTCGGACTTGCCGCACGCAGCTTCCTGCAGGAGGGGCTTCAGCCCCGAACAGCGAAGTGGCGACCTGACCGATGGTAGTCGCCGCTGAAGCCGCTCTTACAGGGGACCCCAAGGCGAGGGCGCGCGTCCGCTGCCGTGCACCCCTTGGCAGCGCCCCCGGGAGCCGGGATACTCGCGCCCATGAAGGGGATGGGGATCTTGGGGCTGTTGCTCGTCTTCACGCTGCCGGTTACGCCGGCGGTGGCGGGCACCGTTTTCAAGTGCGTCGGCAACGATGGCGTCACCAGCTATGTCAGCAAGCGCCCACCCGGCGCCAGCTGCAGTGCGGTCAGCCAGTTCCGCAGTAGCGAGCGTCGCGCCAGCCGCCCGCGCGCGCTGGCCCCGGCCGTGGTGCCGGCCAGGGCCGATCCGGTGGTCGCCACGGCGGCGCCGGCGCTGGCCAGGCCGGCCGAGTCGGCCGCGCTGTCCGCACCGACCCTCCAGGCCACCGCCGCCAGCCTCGCGCCGAAGGCGATCACGCCGGCGCCGCTGCCGGGCCCGACCCGCCCGCCGCGCCGCGTGGTCAACGGCCAGGTCTATGCGTACATGAAGGATGGCGTGCGTCACTACACCAGTGCGCGGCCGACGCAGACCGCCAGTGTCCAGGGCCTGCGCACCATCCGCTACAGCTATATCGAGACCTGCTACGCCTGTGGCGTGAACCCGGGGGTCAACTTCGGCTCGGTACGCCTCAACACCAACGCTTATGCCGGTGAGATCGCCGCGGCCGCGCGCGAGTTCGGGGTCGAGGAGTCGATCGTGCGCGCGATCATCCATGCCGAGTCGGCCTACAACCCGACCGCCCTCAGTCGCGCCGGCGCGCGGGGCTTGATGCAGTTGATGCCGGCCACCGCGCGCCGCTTCGGCGTCAGCGATTCGTTTGATGCATCGCAAAATATCCGCGGCGGCGTGCAATACCTGTCGTGGCTGCTCAAGCGCTTCAACGGCAACCTGACGCTGGCCGCGGCCGGTTACAACGCCGGCGAAGGCGCGGTCGATCGCCACGGCGGCGTGCCGCCTTACAGCGAAACCCAGCGCTACGTGCAGCGGGTGGGCCTGCTGGCCGAGCGCTATCGCGGTGCCCAGGCCAGTGCGCAGTGATCGCGGCTCCATGCTGCCCGGCGGATGCGGGAGGAGGGAGAACGTGCGTTGCGACACGCTGGCTGCATTGTGTGGCCATTAAGGCTTCCGCTACACTCGGTGCGGATTCATTTCCCGGCTCGACCCCCAGCGAGCCGCTGGCAGCCTCAAGAAGCTACCTAAAAACAAGTATCGGAGTGCCGGATGGCCAACGATGGGGTTAACGAACCCGCCAACACGGGGCGTCGACGGTTTTTGACCGCGACAACCGCTGTGGTCGGGGCAGTAGGTGCAGGTTTCGTCGCAGTACCGTTCATCAAATCGTGGAATCCCAGTGCGCGCGCCAAGTTGGCCGGCGCACCGGTGACCGCCGATATCAGCGCATTGCAGGAAGGCCAACGCCTGATCCTGGAATGGCGCGGCCAGCCGATCTGGATCGTCAAGCGCTCGCAAGCGATGCTGGCGGCCTTGCCGTCGCTGGACGACCGCCTGCGCGATCCCAAGTCCGAGAACAAGGACCAGCAGCCGGCGTACGTGCTGAAGAATCCGGAGTTCCGCTCGATCAAGCCGGAAGTCTCGGTGCTGGTCGGCCTGTGCACCCACCTGGGCTGTTCGCCGGAGATGGTCGCCGAGATCCGGCCCGAGCCCTACGACCCGCAGTGGAAGGGCGGCTACTTCTGCCCCTGCCACAAGTCGCGCTTCGACATGTCCGGCCGCGTGTTCCAGGGCGTGCCGGCGCCGATCAACCTGCTGGTGCCGCCCCACCACTACCAGGACGACAACACGATCATCATCGGCGTGGACCCGTCTTCCGGCGGCGGCGCGCCCACCAGCACGGGGGCTGCCTGAGCCATGGCCAATATCCTTGTCCGTACCGCGAATGGCGTGTTCGACTGGGTCAATGCCCGTGCGCCGGGGTTGATGCCGGTCTACCGCAAGCACGTCAGCGAGTACTACGCGCCGAAGAACTTCAACCTCTGGTACTACTTCGGCTCGCTGGCCCTGGTGGTGCTGGTGAACCAGATCGTCACCGGCATCTTCCTGACGATGCACTACAAGACCAGCGCGGCCGAGGCGTTTTCCTCGGTCGAGTACATCATGCGCGACGTCGAGTGGGGCTGGCTGATCCGCTACATGCACAGCACCGGTGCCTCGCTGTTCTTCATCGTCGTCTACCTGCACATGTTCCGCGGGCTGATGTACGGCAGCTACCAGAAGCCGCGCGAACTGGTGTGGATCCTCGGCATGCTGATCTACCTGGTGCTGATGGCCGAAGCGTTCATGGGCTACGTACTGCCCTGGGGCCAGATGTCGTTCTGGGGCGCGAAGGTGATCATTTCGCTGTTCGGCGCGATCCCGGTGATCGGCAACGGCCTGACCGAATGGATCATGGGCGACTACCTGCCCAGCGATGCCACCCTCAACCGGTTCTTCGCCCTGCACGTCATCGCGCTGCCGCTGGTGCTGCTGCTACTGGTGGTGCTGCACCTGGGCGCGCTGCACGAGGTGGGCTCGAACAACCCGGACGGCGTCGAGATCAAGAAGGGGCCCAAGGGCAACCGCTGGTCGCCCAGTGCACCGACCGACGGCATCCCGTTCCACCCGTACTATACGGTCAAGGACATGGTCGGCGTTGGCTTCCTGTTGATCCTGGCAGCCTTCATCATCTTCTTCGCCCCGGGCTTTGGCGGGCTGTTCCTGGAGCACGACAACTTCACCGAGGCCAACCGCCTGGTCACCCCGGAGCACATCAAGCCGGTGTGGTACTACACGCCGTACTACGCGATGTTGCGGGTGGTACCGAACAAGCTCGGCGGCGTACTGGTGATGTTCTCGGCCATCGCGATCCTGTTCCTGGTGCCGTGGCTGGACCGCGCCAAGGTGCGCTCGATCCGCTACCGCGGCTGGATCTCGAAAGTCGCCCTGGGCGTGCTGGCGGTGTGCTTCGTCTGGCTGGGCATCATCGGTTCGGGCCCCGGCACCGACATCCATGAGACCTACATCGGGCGCGTGCTGACGTTCCTGTACTTCGCCTTCTTCATCACCATGCCGCTGTGGACGACCTTGGACAAGACCAAGCCGGTGCCGGATCGGGTGACCACCCATGACTAAGACGCGATGGACCACCCGTCTGGCCCTGGGCCTGCTGTTGGGCGTCGGTGCGGTTGCCGGTGCCGCCAGCGCGGCCGAGGGCGGCCAGTTGCTGCAGGCCGGCAACGACCTGGGCGATCGCGCCTCATTGCAGCGCGGCGCCAAGCTGTTCATGAACTACTGTTCCGGCTGCCACTCGCTGAAGTACCTGCGTTACTCGCGCATGGCCAGCGACCTGGGGTTGAGCGAAGAGGAGGTCATGAACTACCTCAACTTCACCGGCGCAAAGATCGGCGACCACATCGAGGCCTCGATGCCCAAGGACGGCGCCACGCAGTGGTTCGGCAAGGCGCCGCCGGACCTGAGCCTGATCGCCCGGGTGCGCGGCACCGACTGGCTGTACACCTACCAGAAGTCGTTCTACCCGGACCAGAGCCGGCCGTTGGGCTGGAACAACAAGCTGTTCCCCAACGTCTCGATGCCCAACCCGCTGTGGGAGTTGCAGGGGCTGCAGCAGCCGGAATACGGCGAGCCGGAAGCGGCGGGCATGGACAAGCCGGTGGTGGCGCTCAAGCTTGCCTCGCCCGGCAAGCTGAGCCCGGCCGAGTTCGACCAGTCGGTGCGTGACATCACCAACTTCCTGGAGTACGCCGGCGAGCCGGCCATTCTCAAGCGCCAGAGCATGGGCGTGTGGGTGGTGCTGTTCCTGGCGTTCCTGACCTTCCTGGCCTACCTGCTGAAAAAGGAATACTGGAAGGACGTGCATTGAGGCTGGCGGCGGCGGAGGCTGCCGCCAGGCCGCCACGGAGGCGCAGCATCGCTATTGGCTTTTGTGACGGCCGGTTGCACACTCGGAAATCGGGGCGACCACCGGCACTGGGTCGGCGGCGTCGATGCGACCGGCGGATTTCATAAAAAACAACCTGGACCGGTTGTTGGAGAGCCTTGAATGGCGACGAGTGTGCGTATGCGGAATACCTTGACCCTGTTTTCTTCCACCGACGATGTGCTGTGCCATCGTGTCCGGTTGGTCCTCGCGGCCAAGGGCGTCACCTACGATCTGGTGGCGGTCGACCCGCAGAACCCGCCGGAAGACCTGATCGACCTCAATCCGTACCACTCGGTGCCGACGTTGGTCGAACGCGAGCTGGTGCTGTACGCCGCCTCGGTGGTCAGCGAATACCTGGACGAGCGCTACCCGCATCCGCCGCTGATGCCGGTCGATCCGCTGTCGCGGGCGCGCCTGCGCCTGGCCATGCTGCGGATCGAACATGATTGGGTGCCGCAGGTGCAGGCGATCCAGCTCGGCAACAAGACCCAGGCCGAAGCCGGGCGCAAGCGCCTGAAGGAACTGCTGACCGCCTCGGTGCCGCTGTTCAAGGCCAGCAAGTTCTTCCTCAACCCGGAAATGAGCCTGGCCGATTGCGCGATGGCGCCGATCATCTGGCGCCTGCAGGCGCTGGACATCCCGTTGCCGAAGGACGGCAAGGCGATCGAGGACTACGGCAACCGCATCTTCCGCAATCCCGGTTTCATCCGCAGCCTGACCGACCAGGAAAAGAAGCTGCGCGACATGCCGGCCTGATGAGGCCGGGCTGACCGCCCCGCGCCGCCGCTCCTGCCAGGGGGCGCGCGGCTGCGCCGCGGCCAAGTAAACTGTCGCCCATGAGCGAAGACTTTCCCCGTATGACCAGCCACCGTCCGTACCTGTTGCGGGCGTTGGTGGAGTGGATCAACGACAACCAGATGACCCCGCACCTGCTGGTCGACGCGGGCTTGCCGGGCGTGCAGGTGCCCTCCAGCGCCGTCAAGGACGGCCGCGTGGTCCTCAACATCGCCGAGCGTGCCGTGGTGCGCCTGGACATCGACAACGAAGGCATCAGTTTCACCGCGCGCTTTGGCGGCGTCAGCTTCCCGGTGCAGGTACCCATGGCCGCGGTGCTGGCGGTGTATGCGCGCGAGACCGGGCAGGGCATGGCCCTGCCGGACGACTTGCCGGGGACCGGCGGTACCGCCAACGAAGACGGCGACAACGCCGCCAGCAGCGGCCACGACCCTGAAGACACGCCGCCGCCGCCCAGCAAGCGCCCGCACCTGCGCGTGGTCAAGTAGCGGCGAGCGGCATCCGGGAGGCTACGAGACGTCTGCTGGAGAAATGTAGGAGGGGCTTCAGCCCCGAGGAACGAAGCCCGGAACTGTCAGCTCGCGCGATCTTCCGGCTGCGGCCTCAAAGGCGTGACCGTCGCCATCGACGGTCCGACGAACGACACCAGTTCGCCCCCGCGCAGCACCAGGCGGCCGCTCTGGCGGTCGACGCCGTCGTGCGAGTAGTCGAAGCGGAACGTGCGCTCCAGGCCCAGGCGCCCGCTCGGCAGGCGGCATACGCGCACGCCGATGGCATGCACGCTCTGGTCCAGCCATTGCACATCGGCGGCGCGGCAGGCATTGCGGCCCAAGGCCTCGGCGCGCTCGGCGGCGGCGCGGGCGGCATTCCAGTAAGCGAATGCGGCCGCGCCGAAGATCATCAACAGGATCAAGGTCATCGTCGCACTGTGCCAGATTGTGGGAGGCGCTTCAGCCTGGAGTGCATCGTGCTGCGGGCAATATGCCGGCCGACCTTTTCCGGTCGCGGCTGAAGCCGCTCCTACAGGAGGGGCCTCAGCGCCGGCGCGCGCAGGCGCGATCCCACGGATGACTGAACCGGTTCACCGCAACGACGTTGCCGTCCCTCGATCCGGCCCCATTTCGAGGGTTCCCCTCCGGTTTCCTCCGCGCAGCGCTACCCTGGTGCCGCGCGCCCCACGAGGCCTGGCATGCACCCGGTACTGAGCCGCTTCCACCCGACCACCGCCCGCTGGTTCCAGCGGCGTTTCGGTGCGCCCACGCCGGCGCAGGCCCAGGCCTGGCCGCAGATTCTCGACGGCCGCCACACCCTGGTGGCCGCGCCCACCGGCTCGGGCAAGACCCTCACCGCCTTCCTCGCTGCCATCGATGGCCTGTTGCGTGAGGGCCTGGCCAATGGCGGGCAACTGCCGGACGAAACCCGGGTGCTGTACGTCTCGCCGTTGAAGGCGCTGTCCAACGACATCCACCTCAACCTGGAAACGCCCCTGCAGGGCATTGCCGCGGCGCTGGCCGAGGAAGCCTTGCCGGCGGTCGAGATCCGCGCCGCCGTGCGCACCGGCGATACCCCGCAACGTGAGCGCGCGCAGGCACGCAAGCGCCCGCCGCACATCCTGGTGACCACGCCGGAGTCGTTGTACGTGCTACTCGGCTCGGCGTCAGGGCGCGAGGCGCTACGCCACGTGCGCAGCGTCATCGTCGACGAGATCCACGCCGTGGCCGCCGACAAGCGCGGCAGCCACTTGGCCCTGACCCTGGAGCGGCTCCAGGCACTGGCCGCGCAGCCGGTGCAGCGGATCGGCTTGTCGGCCACGCAAAAGCCGATCGATGCGGTTGCCCGTTTCCTGGTCGGCGCCGCGCATGTGCATGGCGACGTGCCGGACTGCGCCATCGTCGATATCGGCTACACCCGCCAGCGCGATCTCGCGCTCGGCCTACCGCCGACGCCGCTGTCGGCGGTGATGTCCAACGACCAGTGGCAGCAGGTGTACGAGGAAGTGGCCACGCTGGCGCGCGCGCATCGCACCACGCTGGTGTTCGTCAACACCCGGCGCATGGCCGAGCGCGCGTCGCGCCACCTGGGCGAGCTGCTCGGCGCCACCCGCGTGGCCGCCCACCACGGCAGCCTCTCGCGCGAGACCCGGCTGTCGGCCGAGCGTCGGCTCAAGGCCGGCGAGCTGACCGTCCTGGTGGCGACCGCCTCGCTGGAACTGGGCCTGGACATCGGCGATGTGGACCTGGTCGTGCAGCTCGGTTCACCGCGCTCGATCGCCACCTTCCTGCAGCGCGCCGGCCGTTCCGGCCATGCCGTCGGCGGTACGCCGAAGGCGCGGCTGTTCCCGGCCTCGCGCGACGAACTGGTCGAGTGCGCCGCCTTGCTCGATGCCGTGCGCCGGGGCGAACTCGATGCGCTGCGGCTGCCAGCCGCGCCGATCGACGTGCTGGCGCAGCAGATCGTCGCCGAGGTCGCCTGCCAGGATTGGGACGAAGACGCGCTGTACGCGCTGGTCACCCGCGCCTGGCCTTATGCGCAGCTGTCGCGCCAGCGTTTCGCCGACGTAGTGCGGATGCTGGTGGAGGGCTTCAGCACGCGGCTTGGCCCGCGCGGCAGCTACGTGCATCGCGATGCGGTCAACCGCCAGCTGCATGCACGCCGCGGCGCGCGCATGACCGCGCTGACGTCGGGCGGCACCATTCCAGAGACCGGCGACTACAGCGTGGTGCTGGAGCTGCAGGCGCAGAACATCGGCACCGTCAACGAAGATTTCGCGGTCGAAAGCCTGGCCGGCGATGTGTTCCAGCTTGGCAATGCCAGCTATCGCATCCTGCGGGTGGAGCCGGGCCGGCTGCGGGTGGAAGACGCCCGCGGGCAGCCGCCGAATATTCCGTTCTGGCTGGGCGAAGCGCCCGGGCGCACCGACGAGCTCTCGCACGCAGTGGCACGCCTGCGTGAAGCAGTCGCCACGCGCCTGCGACGCGACGGCCGCGAGGCGACGCTGGCGTGGCTGGCCGAGGACTGCGCGTTCGGTGCCGAGGCCGCGCGCCAGCTGCTCGACTACCTGGCCCAGGCCGAGGCCGCGCTCGGCGCGCTGCCAACCCAGCAGCGCATCGTCATGGAGCGCTTCTTCGACGACAGCGGCGGCACCCAGCTGGTCATCCATACCCCGTTCGGCAGCCGCATCAACCGCGCCTGGGGCCTGGCCCTGCGCAAGCGCTTCTGCCGCACCTTCAACTTCGAGCTGCAGGCCGCGGCCACCGAAGATGCCATCGTCCTGTCGCTGTCCACCAGCCACAGCTTCGACCTGCTGGATGTCTCGCGCTACCTGCATTCTTCGTCCGCCGAACATGTTTTGGTGCAGGCCTTGCTCGATGCGCCGCTGTTCGGCGTGCGCTGGCGCTGGAACGCCACCAACGCGATGGCGCTGCCGCGTTTCACCGGCGGCCGCAAGGTCGCGCCGCAATTGCAGCGGATGAAGTCCGAGGACTTGCTGGCCACCGTATTTCCCGACCAGGTTGCTTGTGCCGAGAACCTGGTGGGCGAGCGCGAGGTGCCCGAGCACCCGCTGGTCGAGCAGACCCTGCACGACTGCCTGCACGAAGCCATGGACACCGACGGTTGGCTGCAGGTGCTGCGTGGCCTGGAGAGCGGGCAGATCGAAGTGGTGGCGCGCGATCTGGCCGCGCCCTCGCCGCTGGCGGCCGAAGCGCTCAATGCGCGGCCCTATGCCTTCCTCGATGACGCCCCGCTGGAGGAGCGCCGCACCCAGGCGGTGCAGACCCGGCGTTATCGCGACCCGGAAAGCGCCGATGACCTCGGCCGGCTCGATCCCGACGCGATTGCCTCGGTGCGCGAACAGGCCTGGCCACAGCCACGCGACCCGGAAGAGATGCACGAGGCCCTGGCCTCGATGGGGCTGATTCGCGCCGACGAGGCCGCCGCCGAAGCCGGCTGGAATGCCTGGCTCGCGATCCTGGCCGACGCCGGTCGCGCCAGCTGCCTGCACGGCGAGGATGGGCTGGCGATGTGGGTCAGCGTCGAGCGCATCGAGGCGGTGGCGCCGCTGTATCCGCAGGCCACGCCTCAGCCCACGCTGCGCGTACCGGAAGAATGTCGCGTGCACGACTGGCAGCGCGAACCGGCCTTGCGCGAATTGCTGCGCGCCCGCCTTGCTGCACTCGGGCCGACGCCAGCGGCATTGTTGGCGCACACCTTGCAACTGCCCGCGCCAGACATCGCCGCCGCGTTGCAAGGCCTGCGCAGCGAAGGCTATGTCATGGCCGGGCGCTTCACCCCGGGCGCAACCGAAGAAGAGTGGTGCGAGCGTCACCTGCTGGCGCGCATCCATCGCTACACCCTGGGCCGCCTGCGGCGCGAGATCGAACCGGTGGCGCCGCGCGATTACGCGCGCTTCCTGTTGCAGTGGCAGCGGGTGGATGCGGATGCGCGCACCGCCGGCCCCGAAGCGCTGGCCAGCGTGCTGGCACAGCTGGAAGGTTTCGAAGCGCCGGCAGCGGTCTGGGAAAGCGAATTACTGCCAGCCCGGGTGCGCGACTACCAGCCAAACTGGCTGGATGAACTGTGTACCGCCGGCCGCCTGAGCTGGCGTCGGCTGCGCCCGGCGCCCGCTGCGCGCGGCAGCGGCGGCAGCCTGCGCGCCAGCCCGGTGGTGCTGTTGCCGCGGCGCGAGGCGGCGCGGTGGCAATTGCTCGCCGCAGGTGAGGCCGACGATGAAGCCGCGCTCGGCTCGCGTGCGCAGCGCGTGGCCGATTATCTCGACGCGCATGGCGCCAGCTTCTTCGATGAAATCAGTGATGGCGTGCACCTGATGGCCACCGAACTGGAAGAGGCGCTGGCCGAACTGGTCATGCGCGGGCGACTGCATTGCGATAGTTACGCGGGCCTGCGCGCGCTGCTGGTGCCGGCTTCCAAGCGCCCTTCGGCATTGTCGCGGCAGCGGCGGCGGCTGTCCCTGCACGGCATTCGCGATGCCGGTCGCTGGGCGCCGCTGCGGCCGGCGGCCAGCGGCGCCGACCCGCTGCAGGCGGCCGAGCTTCGCGCCGAGGCAGTTGAGCATGTCGTGCGCACGCTGCTGCGTCGCTATGGCGTGCTGTGCTGGCGCCTGCTCGAACGCGAGGCGGCGTGGCTGCCGCCCTGGCGCGAACTGCTGCGTGTGTGCCAGCGCCTGGAGGCACGCGGCGAGCTGCGCGGCGGGCGCTTCATCGAAGGCCTGTCGGGCGAGCAATTCGCCTTGCCCGAGGCCATCGGCCTGCTGCGCCAGGCGCGTCGTGACGGGCCCGCGCAGCAATGGCTGAGCGTATCGGCGTGCGATCCGGCCAACCTGTTGGGCAGCGTGTTGCCGGGCGAGCGGGTGCCCCGGGTGCCGGGCAACCGCGTGCTGTACCTGGATGGCATGCCGGTGGCGGCCTGGGTGGCGGACAAGTTCGTCGCCTTGCCGGCGCTGGCGCCGGAGCAGGAGGCCCAGGCGCGCGCGCACTTGTCTGCGCGGCCAGCCGGCCGGACCGCCCTGAGCGCCTGATCGGGCGGTGCCGGCCCGACCGGCCCAACTGACATCTGTGGTGCGCCGCAAGGTATTACACTGGGTGCGGGGAAATCAGGGCACTGGAAGCCATGACCTTGAACGACGCCAACCCGCCCGGTGAGGGGCAGGCCACGCGCGCATTGTTCGAACAGTTGCTGACGGTGCCCTTGGCCCGCCAGCGCGATCGGCTGCGCGAACTGACCTGCGACGCGCACACCATTGCCCTGGTCGAGGCGATGCTCGACCGCCACACGCGCGCATTGCAAGCCGACGGCGCGACCGCGTCGGCGTTGCCCGAGACCGAGTTGCACGTCGGCGATACGCTCGGGCCCTGGCGCCTGGTCGAACGCCTGGCCAGCGGCGGCATGGGCACGGTGTTCATCGCCGAGCGCGCCGATGATCTCTACCACCAGCGCGTGGCGATCAAGCTGCTGCATGGCCCGGCCGATGCTCATGTCGCCGCGCGCATGGCGGCCGAGCGCCAGCTGCTGGCGCAACTGCAGCATCCGGGCATCGCGCGCTTGTACGACGGCGGCACCACCCCGGATGGCCAGCCCTACCTGGTGATGGAGTACGTCGACGGCCTGCCGCTGGACCGCTTCGCCCAGGCCCAGGCACTCGACCTGCCCGCACGATTGGCGTTGTTCCGGCGCATCTGCCGCGCCGTGGAAGTGGCGCACCGGCACCTGATCGTGCATTGCGACCTCAAGCCAGCCAACGTGCTGGTGCGCGAGGACGGCGAGCCGGTGCTGCTGGATTTCGGCATCGCCCGCGCGCTCGGCAGCGGCGGCGCGCCGGCCGATTTCTGCACCCCGGCCTATGCCAGCCCGGAACTGCTGGAAGGCCGCCCGATCAATGTGGCCAGCGACGTCTACAGCCTGGGCGTGTTGCTGATCGAACTGCTCGCCGAGCGCCGGGTTGCGCGCGACCCGCTGCAGCCACGCGCGTCCTTGCCGCGGCCCAGTACGCTGGCCGACGCAGTGCCCTGGCAACGGCGCTTGCGCGGCGAGCTCGACGCCATCACGGCCAAGGCGTGCGCGCCGGATGCGGCCCAGCGCTATCCCTCGGTGGCCGCGCTGGAAGAAGACATTGGCCGTTATCTTGGCCACCATCACGTGCGGGCCATGCCCGGTGGCCAGGCCTATCGCCTGCGCAAGCTGTTGCGCCGGCGTTGGCGCGAAACCGGTGCGGTGGCGGTATTCGCTTGCGTGGCGGTGGGCTTTGTCTGGCAGCTGCAACAGGAGCGCGACCGCGCCCGTTACGCGGCCACCAGCGCCGAACAGGTGGGCCAGCTGTTGCTGGATTCCTTCAGCTACGCCGACCCGAAGAAGGGCAAGGGGCGCGAGGATGCGACCGCGCGCGACGTGCTCGAAGCCGGCCTGCGGCAGGTACAGGCGCATCCGATCGAAGACCGCGCGGTGCATGCGCGGCTGCTCTCGGTGCTCGGCACGGCATTCCACAATATCGGCCAGCCACAGCGCGCCGAGCCGCTGCTCAAGGCGGCAGTGGATGAATTACTCAGTAGCGGCGTACACCGCCCCGACCTGGCGGCCGAGGCCTTGAGTGATTGGGCGGTAATGCTCAGCAACGAAGATCACAACGACGAGGCCATCGCCCTGGCGCGGCGCGCGCTGGCGCTGCGGCAGTCGATCGAGGCGCCTCCTCTGGACATGGCCGACAGCTACAACACCTTGGGCCTGGTCCTGATCGATACCGACAACAAGGCGGCCGCCGATAATCTGCAGCAGGCACTGGCGCTGCGCCTGCAGCACGCGGGGCGGCTGTCGAGCGCTACCGCGGCGACGGTGCACAATCTCGCCATGCTGGCCGGCCATAACGGTGACTACGTCGACTGCGAGCGACGTTATCGCGACGCCATGGAAATCCGCCATGCCATTGGCCAGGACGTCAACGCGGGCATGCAGCACACCCTGTCTGGCCTGTCGATCTGCGTGCGTGAGCAAGGCCGCCTGGCCGAGGCCGAGGCCTTGCAGCGGCAAGGGCTGGCGCTGGCGCAGCGGCTGTATGGCCACGGCAGCGAGATCGCCACGCTGTGGAGCGAGTTGGCCAATACCCAGCACGACATGGGTGATTGGCCGAAGGCGCGGGCAAGCTACCAGACCGCGATGCGCGAATCGGCCGCCACCGGTGGCGAAAACACCGTCGACTACGCGATCAAGCTCAACAACCTGGCCTCGCTGGAAGAAGACAGCGGGGCGCTGGCGGCGGCCGAGCGCGCTTTCCGCAACTCGCTGGCGATTCGCTCGGCCAACCTGCCCGACAACGACATCTCGATGTTGCGGGCCAAGTTCAACCTCGGCCGGATCCTGCTGCGGCAGGGCCAGGTGGAACTGGCCGGTACGTTCATCGCGCCGGCGATGCAGGGCTGGGCGAAACTCTATCCGCCCGAGCATCCCAACTCGCTGGGCAACCGGCTGCTGCAGGCGGAGTGGTGGCTGGCCAGCGGCCGCGAGGCCGACGCGGTGGTCGAGCTGGGCGAGATCGGCAAGCACCAGGATGCGCTCAACCCTCGCCGGATGGCCTGGTGGTGCGACCTCAATGCCGCGGTTGCGATGGCCGACGGTGCCGACGCCCTGGTGCTGCAATGGCGTCGCCGCGCGCTCGACGCGCTGGCCGCCGACCTCGGTCCGGATCATGTCGAGGCGGCCAAGCGCCGGCTCGCCTATGCCGAAGCGCTCGCCACTGCCGGTCAGTTTGAATTGGCGCATGCGCAATTGCAGCAGGCGGCCAGCGTGTTGAGCACGCGGCTGGCGCCCGAGGCCCCGCTGCGCGCACGTATCGATCAATTGCGCGCACGCTTGTCCGGCAATGCGCCGGTGCTGGCGGTTTCGCGCCGATGAACCGGGTGGCAGGCGATCGCAGCGGCAACGTGCTGCAATTGCAGCTGCTAGGCGAGCGCGCGCTGCGGCGCGGCGAGGACCGGCTCGACGGTGCGGTCCACTACCGCAAGGGCTGGGCGCTGCTGGGCTACCTGGCGCTGGAGCGGCAGGCGCCGCATCCGCGCGAACATCTCTCGCAATTGCTGTGGCCGCAACTGGCGCCCGCTTCGGCGCGCACCAACCTGCGCCAAGTGGTGGCCGACCTGAAGCAGGCGCTGGACGCGCACGGTGCTGGCGATGCCTTGCAGATCGACCGCGACGCCATCGCCCTGGTGCCTACCGCCACGCTCGACATCGACGTGCATGCGCTCGAAGCGGTCGCCGATGGCGCCGACAGCCCCAGCGTGGCCCAGGCCGAGCAGCGCGCCCAGGCGTTGAGCGGTGAATTCCTGCAGGGCCTGCAATGGCCGGACTGCCTGGAATTCGAAGAATGGCTGCAAGCGGCGCGACGGCGGGTGCTTGGCCAGAGCGAAGTCGCGCTGCAGCGGCTGTGTACGCTGCAGGAACTATCCGCGCGCCTGCCGCAGGCGGCCGAGACTGCGCGCCGGCTGCTGGCCCTGGACGAATGGAATGAAGCCTACCTGCGCCTGCTGATGCGGCTGCTGGCGGGCAATGGCGAAGCGGCGCAGGCACTGGCCGCATACGACCACTTCGCCACCCAACTGCGCGCCGATATCGATGCGCAGCCGCAGGCCGAGACCGCGGCGCTGCGCGAGCGCATCGCCCGCGGCGAGGGCGGCGGCAACCGCGAACGCAATGCCAGTGGCGACGCCGCGGCGCGGCGCTGGATCAGCGTGGTGTACTGCGAGGTCCGCAGCCGCACCGACGAGACCCGGCGCATTGACTGGGCGCTGGAAGTGCTGGCGCGGGTGGGCGACCGCTTGCGCCGCGAAGGCGGCTGGGTGCTGCCGGCCAGCGGCCGCACCGTGATGGCGTGTTTCGACGACCGTCCCCTGGCCGGCGACTCCGCGTTCCAGGCCGCGCAAGCTGCCAGCCGCGTGCGCGAAGGCTTCGGCGGTGAAGTAGCGGTGGCCTTGTGCGCCGGGCTGGCGCGGATCGAGGCGCATGCCGGCGCACCGACCGTGCTCGGCAATCCGGCCGAATGGGCACTGCGCCTGTGCCTGCAGGCCCAGCCCGGGCAAGTGGTGGTGTGTGAATCGGTGCAGCGGCAGTTGCGCGGGCGTTTCGCTACCCAGGCGTTGCCCGAGCGCGTGTTGCCCGGGCTCGGGCGCTCGGTGCCGGTGTGGGAGCTGGGCGCGATGCAGGCCGATGCCGGCGCGGCACAGGCGGAGGGCCTGTCGGCGGACGCTGCCGCCGCTCCGCCGACGCGGGCCGATCCGCACGTGACCCAGCGGGTTGCCGTGTCCGATGCCACCGCGCCGCGCAACGCCTGGCTGGAAGTGGTCCAGGGCAGCGGCCGTGGCCGGCGCACGGCCGTGGCCGGCGCCCCCGTGGTGATCGGGCGTTCCACCGATGCCGACCTGCAGGTCCCGCACGGCACGGTCTCGCGCCACCATTGCGCGGTGTGGCGCGATGGCACCCGTTACCGGATCCGCGACATGGGCTCGACCAACCTCACCCGCGTCAATGGCGCGATCGTGCAGGAAGCGGCGCTGGCCAATGGCGACCAGATCCAGCTCGGCGACAGCGTGCTGCGCTTCGGCTACTGATCCATCCGCACGTAGGCGTGCACTTCGGCCACCTGTGCGTCAGGGTCGTTGCTGCCGCCGTTCATGCCAACGTCGTCCTGTAGCGACCAGGGCTGCGCCGCGGCCGCGGTCGAGGCCTGCTGGTCCAGTTCGCGCACGCGGCCATGGCGTGCGTCGATGCGGCCATCGATACGCTGGTCGAGCTGGTTGGCCAATTCCGGGGTGAGCCCGCGCAAGCGCATCACGTTGCGCGGGCGCGCGCTGTAGCTGCCGACGCTGCCGTAGGGCTCGGCCCAGGACACATTGCCGAAACACACCCGTACCTCGTGCGGTTGGCCGCGGCCATCCTGGAACACATAGCGGTCGCCCAAACCCTCGCCGCGTCCGGCGGGTACTTCGATGCCGCGCTGGAGCAACGCATTGAGCAGATCGTTGCCGCACAGGAAGCTGCCGGTACTGGCGTTGACATAGCCGGTGGGGGTGTCGAAGTTGTCGCCGGGCACGCCGCCGGTGGCGGCCACGTAGCGGTCGTAGGCCAGCACCCAGGCCTGCACGTAGTCGTTGCCGAAGCGCTCGGCGGCGGCGCTGCGGTAGACGTCGCGGCCAATGGCCACCGCACCGATCAATAGCGCGACGATGACCAGGACCACCGACATCTCGACGATGGTGAAGCCGCGGGCGCGGGGCGGGGAAGAAAATTGAGAGGACATGGCGGTGCTCAGTACAGGCCGGTCGCGTCGTCGGCCTGGGCCTGCGCGCGTACCAGCGGTTCGAGGGTGTCGGCGTCGGTGATCAGCGGCTGCACGTCTTCATAGGCCTTGTTGGCCTGGTTGCTCGCCTTCACCGCCTGCGCCTGCAAAGCCGCGGCCGTGACGGTGACGGCGACCGCGCCGGCCGTTGCAATCGCCGCCAGGCTCACGCGCCAGCTCATCGCGCCGGTGCTGGCCAGCGATTCGGAAACGGTATCGGCGGTGCCGCCGGCGGAGTCGGCGGTGGCCGCAGTGCCGGCGAGGATCGCCGCCGCGGCACTGGCGACGTTGGCTTCGCCCAGCTTCTTGGAGACGGCCAGTTGCTCCTTGTAGTCGTACAGCGCGGTGCGCAGCATCGACGCGGCCAGCGCGGCGTTGAAATGGGCGTGGCCGCCGGCCGAGAGGTTGTCGCCGCAGCGCATGCGCGCCCACAGTTGTTCGTTGCCCACCGCCACGACCTGGTCGCGGAAGTCCGGCGCGCCGGGCCGTTGCGGCGAGTCGAACACCGGCGCGGCGCTGGCCTGCTGGCCGCCGAAGGCGCCATCGCCCGGCAGCGCCAGCGCATAGGCGACGTTGCGGCCGAGCACGCCCGGCTGGCCGGGCAGGGTGGTGTGCAGGAAACCTGCATCGGGCGTGAGCCGGATCGCGTTGCGCAGCGCCTGGCACAGATCCAGTCCGTTGGGGTTGCCCAGCGCCGTCGGCATGGCGAAGTAGGATTTCTCCAGCGCAACCTGCAAGGGCTTGAAGCGGTCGCGATTGACCGCCAGGTCGGCATCTTGTTCTACATCGGCCTGTGGCCGCCGCAGCACGCCATAGCGCACCCGTCGCGCCGAGAGATCCGGCAGGCCGAGGCTGCGGTAAGGCAGTATCCCGACCTGGCCCAGGCTGCAATCTTCGGCGCCGTTGCCGCCGGCCGCGGCCGGGCAGGGCAGGCGGCTGTTGACCATGGCGAAGGTCAGCAGGGCCTCGTCGGCGCGCTGCAGCAGCTCGCGCTGGGCGCTGCCGCGGTGTTCCTGCGCGGCCTGGCCGAGGAAGCGCAACAGCAGCAGCGACACCAGCCCAAGCACGACCAGCGACACGCTCAGTTCGAGCAGCGAAAAACCGTGCTGTCGCTTCATGGCTGCAGCCCCGCAGCGTCGAGTTGCAAGGCGCGTTGCAGGGTCTGGCCGGAAAGCGTGTGCATGCGGTTCACCGTGGCGATAGCGGCGGTTTCCTGCTCGCGTGCGGTCTGCAGGTCATCCTCGGCCTCCTTGCGTGCCTTCACCGCCTGGTCGAGGTTGTAGATGGCAATGGCCAACTGCGCAGTGGCGGTGACGTGGGCGGCGATGCCGGTGGCAATGCTCAGGCCCTCGGGCGGCCAGCCGGCGGCCTCCTGCAGGACGGCGATCGCTTCCAGCACCACGCCATAGGCGACGTCGAAGCCGGCAAAGACCTCATTCGCCTTGGCCTGCTCCAGGTTCATCTGCGCGACCTGGATGCCGAAGGTGCGGAAGTCCTTGTAGCGGCGCGCCACCCGTTCCATGTCATAGGCCGCACGGGCCGCGCGCGCGGCGCCTTGCACGCGCGCGACGCGGTCCGGGCATTGCAGCCGGCTGGCGAATTCGTTGGGACCCACCGCCAGGACCCGGCGCGTGCCGATGTCGATGCTGCCGGGCAGCACGAAATCCTCTTCGGCGCGTTCGTTGCCGGCCCCGCCACGCGACATCAGCGCGAACGCGGTCGGGATGTTCTGCATGCCGGCCAGGCTGCTCAAGGCTTCGGCCTTGAGCGCCATGCACAGGTCCAGTCCATTAACTTGTGCCGAGGCAGTGGTCGCGCCGCCTTCGCTGGCCGCGGGCAGGGTCGGCTCGAAGCGGTTGTAGGCGGCCTGGGTCAACGCCGGCTGCACCTGGTAGCGCAGTTGCAGGCGCGCCGGCAGGCCGAGTTCCTGTACCGGCAACATCGACAGGCCGCCGATGCTGACCGGATCGGGCAGGCGATGGTGGACCAGGGCGTAGCCCAGCAATGCTTGCTCTGCCTGCGCCAGGTCGCGCGCGGCGGCATCGCCAGCGGCCACCTGCGGCGCCAGCGGCAACAGCCGCCACAGCACCAGCCCGAGCAGGCCGAGGATGGCCAGCACCACGCTCAGCTCCAGCAGCGACCAGCCGCGTTGATGGTGACGGCTCACGGCGTGGGGTCCCCCGACTGCACCTGGCCGACCGCGCCGCGGTCATCGGCCGCGCGCAGGATGCTCTCGGCACCGATCACCAGCCCGGCCTTTTTGCCTTCGGCATCGCCGCCGAGGCTGAGCTTGCGCAGGTCATCGCATTGCGCCTGCATCTTGTCGTAGTCGACCCGACGCTTGTCGCGCTCTGCTTGCGCCAGCTTCACTGCCTCGACCATGCCGAGGTACTTGAAATAGGTCTTGGCATAGGTTTCGCGCTTGTCGTCCTCGTCCTGGTTCGGTACCAGCAGCACGTTGCAGCCGAACAGGAAGCAACCGGAGTTCGCGTCGATGTAGTTCTTCAGCGGCGGCTGCGGCTTGGCCAAGGCTTCGTTCTGGCGCGTCTGCCAGGTCGTGTAGGCGCTCTGGCGCGCCGCGGTGGCGGTAGCCAGGTCCTGGGTCTTCCACGGCACGCATTGCCGCTGGTCGCGCGCGGTGGTGTCGGAAGGATCGAACTCGCACAGCTGGATCGCGCGCAGCGCCGCACGGGCGTTGTCGCAGCGCAGTTGGCCAGCCGGGTCGCTCGGCGGTGTGTCGGTACACGTGGCGACCTGGCTGGCCAGCTGCAGGCTGTTCTGCACCAGGGTGTCGACCTCACGCTGGGCGTCCTGTTCGGCTTTGAGCGACTTCTCGTACTCGAAGCGCGCCGACTCCGAAGCGCGTATGGCTTCAAGCTTGACCTTCAGGCGTGCTTCCAGCGTGCGCTGCCATTCCAGCCAGGCGTTGTAGTTCGCATCGTCGTCGTCATCCTCGCTAGCATCCGGGTCCGGCGGCAGCGGATAGTCGATCAGCGGCGAGGGCGGCGTCGCCTCCATGGCATTGAGCTGGCTGCGGGCGCCGTCGCGCTGGCTGATCGCGTTGTCCAGCTCCTGCTGTGCCTTGGCCACGTCCTGCTTGAGGCCGTCGTGCCAGACCGGCGGATCGAGCACGATCACCTTTCCATCGGCATCCAATCCGCGCGAGGTGTAGCCACCTTCGGCGGTGAGGCAGACGTTCTGCGTCGCTTCGGCCAGGTTGGCCTGGCTGCTGCCCAGCGGCTGCTTGGCCAGGTCGCTGGCCTGGATGGTGAGCGCCAGCGCGGCCGAGGTCGGCGCCAATGCGGCCGCGGCGACGACAGTCGCCGCGATCGACAGGCCCACCGCGACGCCGCCGGCCGTCACCGCAGCGGTGTACACCGGGATCAGTGCACATTGCGCCCACGGTGGCAGCGCGCAAGCGGCAATCGCCGCGGCCAGCTGCGCCGACGCGGTGGCAAGGGTGGAACTGGAGTTGGCGACGTTGGCACCGGCCAGGGCGACGTTGATGCCGGCAAACACCTCCGACAGCGAAGCGAAAATCACCGACAGTTCGGTGTCCTCCTTGTTGCCGTCATGCTGTTCGGTCACCTCGTTGGACATGTCCACGCCCAGCGCGACCAGGTCCAGCGAGGCGGCCATGACGTTGTCCGGATTGCTGGCATCGGCGTAGCCGCAGCCGAGCGTACGTGCCAATGCATCGAAGCCGCGCACGCGCACGCGGTCGTCGTAGTCGGCGCTGGCCGCCAATGCCGGCGATTCCATCTGCGCGCTGCTGTCCTGGTTGCGGCCATCGAAGCGGCCGCCGCCATTGCCGGCGGTCGGCCCCGCCGCCGCCAGTGCGTAGGCGACATTGACGCGCTGGCTGTCGGCATCGAGCACGTTGGCGCGATCGCTCAAGGCGGCGCTGGCAGTTTCCCCCGAGGCACCGGCCAGTGCCGCGCACAGGTCCATGCTGTTGATCGCCTTGAAATCGTAGGCGGTGCCGTCCCACTGGTGCGGATTGAAGCGGTCGCTGGCGCTGGCAAGGTCGTTGCCACCGCCGCGATAGACCACGTAGCGCAATGGCGCCAGGCGGCGGTTGTCGCCGGCCAGTGGCCGCTGCAACCCGGCTTCGATCGCGCGCACCGGCAGCCAGCCCTTGGCGCCATTCGCCACGCAGGTATCGCTGTTCGGCGCGGTGACCGGGCAGGGCAAGCGCGCGAATGCCGCCGCGTAAGCGACCAGGGCCTCGTCGGCCATCTGCAGCGATTGCTCCTGCAACTGCGCCTGGCGCACCGGCGCCGGCGCGCGCAGCAACAGCACGCCGGTGACCAGCGCGCCGCCGATGAGCAGCACCAGCAGCGCCGCTTCCAGCAGGCTGAAACCGCGCGCCAGGCGCGGCGAGGCAAACGAGCGGCGGCGCACGGGCGGCTGCATGCTCAGAACTGCGGCGTCGACATGGCCTGCTTGACCAGGTCGTAGACCGGCAGCAGCAGCGCCACGATGAGGAGGATGAACATGCCGCCGGCCAGCAGCACCACCAGCGGCTTGATGATCTCCGACAGGTTGGTGATCAACCGCTGTAGCCGCAGGCTGTACTCGGCCGACAACCGTGCCAGCTGCTGGTCGAGCGTGCCGGTGTCCTCGCCCACGGACACCATGCGCACCATCATCGGCGGGAAGCCGCCGACTTGGCGCATGGCGGAGGACACGCGGTCGCCGCGCTCCAGGACCTGGCGAATGGCGATGACGCGGTCGCGGTAATACTCATCGCGCACCGCGCGCTCCATCACCTTGAGGCTGCTCACCATGTCCACGCCGGCCTTGATCAGCAGCGACAGGTATTCGGTGATGAAGGCCAGGCCGGCGGAGTTCATCAAGGTCTTGGCAATGGGCAGGCGGTGCAGGGTGTAGTGGGTAGCACGCCGGAAGGCGCGGCTGTAGCGCCAGCTCACCCAGGTGGCGAATGCCACGATCACCAGCCCACCGAGGACCCAGGCGACGTGCCCGGTAAACCACTCGGAGAACGCGATCACCGCCAACGTCAACTTCGGCAGCTTGGCGTTCATTTGCTTGAACAGGCCGGTGAGGTTGGGAATGACGTAGTAGATCCAGAAGCCGGCGGCGGCGAAGATCGCCGAGAACACGAACGCCGGATAGATCAGCGCCTGGCGGGTGTCGGCGGTCATCCGCGCGACGCGTTCGACGTGGTCGGCCGCTTCCTGCAGCATGCGGTCCATGCTGCCGGTCTCATCGCCGATCATCACCAGGTTGCGCACGGTCTCGGGGAACGTGTCCGGATAACGGCCGAAGGCATCACTGAGCGAGGCGCCGGCATCGAGTTCGTCGAGCAGGTTGCGGGCCACGCGTGCGGCGTTGGAGGCGCGGCCGGTGCCCACTTCCTGCGAGACCGCCTTGAGCGCGTCGAGCACAGGGATGCCCGAGCTGGTCATCACCGCCATGTCGCGCAGCATGCCGGCCAGTTCCGGTGGCCGAATGCTGGGGCGGAACAGGTGCGCCAGGCTGCGCTGGGTCTCGGCCAGCCAGCCGGGCAGGCGGTGCAGCATCAGCACGGTGGCGTCGAAGTTCTTCTCCAGCCACACCCGCGCCGAGCTGTCGTGCTCGACCGCCAGCTGGGCAATGCCGGTCTTTACCCGGCCGCTGGAGAGCAGCAGGCGGTAGTAGTAGACGTTCATGCCTGTGGTCCGTCGCCGACCACGCGCAGCACCTCGGTCGGCGAGGTTTGACCCAGCGCAACGCGGCGCTTGGCCAGGTGGACCATGTCGCTGAAGCCGGCCACATGCGCCAGGTGGCGCACGGCCTCGCGGCCGGCGTCATCGGCAATAGCATTGGCGATGGCATCGTCCAGGGTGAGGATCTCGTACACCGGCAGCCGCCCGAAATAGCCGCTGTGGCGGCAGCGTTCGCAGCCCTTGCCGCGGCGGCCATGGGTGACGGTGGAGTGCGCGTCGCCGAGCCAGCGTCGTTCGGCCTCGTCGAACGCAACCGCTTCGCTGCAGAACGGGCAGTTCTGCCGCACCAGGCGCTGGTTGACCACGCACAGCAGGTTGTCGGCGATGACTTGCGCTTCCAGTCCCAGCGGGCGCAGCCGCGGCACCACGCCGAACACGCCGGAGACGTGCAGCGTGGACAACACCAGGTGGCCGGTAGCGGCCGCTTCGACCGCGGCCTGCGCGGTTTCGGCGTCGCGCATTTCGCCGAGCAGGATCACGTCCGGGTCATGCCGCAGGAAGTGCCGCAGCGCCGAGCCGAACTCGTAGCCTGCGCGGCGGTTGACCTCGGTCTGGCAGGCGCCGGGGACACGGTATTCGACCGGGTCTTCGACCGTGAGCACGTTGCGCTCGATCAGCGACTGCATCCGCAGCGCGGCGTGCAGCGAGCTGCTCTTGCCCGAGCCGGTGGGGCCGGTGATCAGCACCAGTCCGGCGGGCTTGGCGAACATGCGCTCCAGCTTGCGTACGTCGTCTTCGAAGAAGCCCAGTTCGCCCAGGCCGGAGAGATCGCTGTGCTCGGGCAGCAGGCGCAGCACCATGCGCTCGCCCATCTCGCTGATCAGGGTGGAGACGCGCACGGTGACGAAGGAGTCCAGCACCACGGCGCGGAAGCTGCCGTCCTGCGGTCGGCGCTGTTCGGAGATGTCCATCTCCGCGGCCAGTTTGATGAAGCCCAGCAGCCGGTGCAGCGAAGGGGCCATCGCCAGCATCGGCCGCAGCACGCCATCGACGCGGAACAGGATGTGGATCGAACCGTCGGCCGGGGCGATGTGGATGTCGGTGGTGCGCTCGCGCACCGCCAGGTGGAGCAGGTAGTCGAGCAGCTTTTCCGGGCTGTGCGCGTGGTCGCCGTCGCCGGCAATTCGCTTGATTTCGCGTTCGAGCAGCGACTGGATCGGGTTCTGCGCGAAGTAGTAGGTATGCCGGATCAGCTGGCTGACCTTGGTGAATTCACCCTGCAGGAACCGGCAACGCAGGCCGCAGCGCTGGAGTACCAGCTGCGCCACCGCGTCGGCATCGGCGTCGCCGAGTAACACTTCCAGTGCATTGTCCACCCGCCGCAACGGCAGGAAGGCGCGCAGCAGGCACAGCTCGCGGTTGAACAGCGCCAGCACCTGCGGATCGGGCTCGGGCAGGGTCTCGACCGGGGCGTAGGTCATGCCCTGCAGTTCGGCCATCACCCGCACGATCGCCGATTCGCTGGCCAGGCCGTGCTTGACCAACAGCCGGCCCAGGCGCAGGCCTTCGACGGCATGCTTCTGCAAGGCGTATTGCAACTGCGCGCCATTGAGCTGGCCGCGTTCGAGCAGGATCTCGCCGAGCCGGTTCAACTGGCCGTTCGGCGTGCCGGCAGCCGCGCCGGCAGCGCGAGGAGTGAGATCAACGGCGGACATGCGCGGCTCCGGAAGCGGGCGCCGAGGCTTCGGCCGGCGGTGCGGCGGAGAGCAACAGCAAGGTCAAAGGATCGGCCTCGCCAGTGGCCGGCAGGCCATGGCGATGTTGAAAGCGGGACAAGGCCGCGCGCGTGTCTGGACCGTAGCGGCCATCGACGAAAGTGGCGTCCAGTTGCGGTTCGCTCGCGGCCAGGGCGCGCTGCAGCTCGCGCGTGCGCGGGATCGGCTCGCTCGGCAAGGGGTCGCGCCAGGCAGCGACCCAGCCCGCTTCGCGACGCTCCAGGCACAGGCCTTCGCGTACACCGAGCAGGGCGGCCTGGGTGGCATCGATGCGTTGCAGGTGCAGGTCGGCACGGGCGAGCGGGGCCGCGCCGAGGCGGTCGATGCAGTGCGCCAGCTTGCCCTCGTTGATCTCGGGTCGGTTTGCGATGGCGGGTGCGAGCGCGGCGGTGTCTGCTGCGGGCGCGCGCGCGGTGCGCCAGGCCACGCCGGTGGCCATCGCCAGGCCGCTGCCGACCAGCAGCAACAGCGCTGCGCTCAAGCGCGCCGATCCCCAGCGCGGCCTGATGCGGGCGGCGCCCTGGCGCGGTCGGAAGCCGGCTTCGGCGACCGCGGCGGCCAGCAGCAGCGGATCGATGATGCCGCCGCCGCGCGCCACGAGCCCGTACAGGCAGCGGTCCATCACCAGGTGGATACGCCTGGGATTGCCGCCGCTATAGCGTTGCAAGGCCAGCAGCGCGCCGGGGCTGATGCCGATGCGGCCGCCGGCGCCGGCCAGGTCGAGGCGGAAGGCGATGTAGCGCGCGCTTTCCTCCGCAGTGAAGGGCAGCAGTTCGATGTGCTTGACGATGCGGCTGGTGAGTTGGCGGATCGCATGTTCGGCCAGGTGGGTGGCCAGTTCCGGCTGGCCCACCAGCACGATCTGCAACAGCTTTTCCTGCCCGCTTTCCAGGCTGCTCAGCAGGCGCAGCAGCTCCAGGCTTTCGAGCGTGAGGTTTTGCGCGTCGTCGATGATGAGCACGCTGGTGCTGCCGGCCTGCCAGCGCCGCAGCAGGAAGGCATCGAGGCGGCTGAGGTCGCTGGCGGTGTCGCCGCCGGGCTCCAGGCCGAAATCACGCAGCACCGCCGCCAACAATTGTGGCCCCTGCAAGAATGTATTGAGCACCAGCGAGACCACCGCGCCTTCGGCTTCGACCGCAGCGATCAACCGCCGTACGAAGGTGCTCTTGCCCATGCCGACTTCACCGGTGAGCAGGACGAAGCCCTTGCGCGCCAAGAGGCAGTGCGCCGCTTCGGCCAGCTCGCGTTGCAGGGCCTGGGTGTGGAAGTAGGCCTGGGCATCGGGTGTGGGCGGAAACGGCGAGCGCTGCAGGCCCAGGGCCTGGAGGTACCCGCTGGCGTGCAGGTTGTCGCTCACGGCGTGGCTCCGACCTCGGCCACGGCACGCGCCAGGGCCTGGCGTTCGTTGTCGCTGGCGCCGTTGTCGTTGCCCTGCAACTGGCGCAGGCGCTGGCGCGCTTCGTCGAGCTGGCCGCTGCCGGCTTCGAGCAGGGCCAGGTTGATCGCCGCGCCGCGGTCGCCGGGCATGCGCTCGACAATCTCGCGGTACAGCGGCAGTGCCTGCTCGACGTTCCCGCGGCGCTGCGCCAGCCAGGCCTGCATGCGCAGCAGGGTGAGGCTGCGGGGTGGCAGCAGGTGTTGCAGTTGTTGCAGTTGGCTCTGGGCCTTGTCGAAATCACCGGACTCGATCGCGCTACCGAGCGCATCGACATGGCGCGCCACGGCGGCAGCGTCGGGTTCGTCGGCATCGCGCGCAGCCGCCGGCGCGGCATCGCGCACGACCAGGCTGCCTGCAGGCAACGGTGCGAAGCCATGGGCTGGCGGTGCGGTGACCGGCGCGACGGCTGCCGGCGTGGGCATGGCGGGCGGCGTGGCTGTGGCGACCGGGTCGGTTGGCGTCGGGGTTGGCGCGGCGGCAACGACCGGCGCAGGGGCCGCTGTTGCAGGGGGAGCTGTCGGCGTGACGGGCGCGGCAGCGGGTGTCGTCGTCACCACCGCGGCCACGGGCGCCATCGTCGGCAACGACGGAGGCGTGGGCGGGGCAGCCAGTGGCGCCGCCGACCAGGCCACGACTGCGCCACCGAGCAATACGCCGGCACCGAGCCACAACCCTGCCGGCCACAGCGCGGCACCCAGGCGGCGCCCTGGTGCCGTGGCGGCGGCCGGGGCCGGCCGCTCGCCGTCGAGCGTGCGCAAGGCGGCGAACATCAGGCTCATATCACCGTCACCCGCAGCACCATCACCAGTTCGCGACTCTTGTGCGTGCGTGCTTCGGCACCGAACAACTTGCCCAGGCCGGGTACGTCCGACAGGCCGGGCACGCCGTTGTCGGTGTTCTGGTCCTGCTGGTCGATCAACCCGCCGATCAGCACGGTGTTGCCGTCGCGCAGGTTCAGCGTGGTGGTCATGCCCTTGAAGCTGATGCGCGGCAGCGTCACCGAGTTGCCATTGCCCACTTCCACCAGCGCCAGGCTGGCCTCATCGACCTCGGTCTGCATCGGATGTACCAGCAGCTCGACATTGCCGTCGTTGCGGATCAGCGGCGCCACGCCGATGACCACGCCGGCGAACAGCGATTCGGTCTGCACGTCGGAGGAGGTGTTGGTGGCGCCGCCACCCGGGTTGCTGAAGCTGGTGGTGGATTTGCTGACGTAGCGGATGTTGCGGCCGACGCTGAGGTAGGCCGGGGTTCCGTTGCGCACGCGCACGCTGGGGTTGGACAGCACCTTGACGTGGCCGAACGAGCGCAGCACGTTCAAGGCGGTGGAGAAAGTGTCGCCGACATAACCAATGCCGGTGCCGCGGCCGAGCGCGGTGCCGATGGTCTGGCGCGGGATAGTGAGCAGGCGCCCGAGCGAGTCGTGGTTGGCGCCCGGCAGCGAGCCGCTGATCGGGTCCAGGCTGATCGGCGCATCGCCGACGATGCCGGCGACCCGGTTCTTCAACAGGTTCCAGTCCACGCCGTACTGGAACTGGTCGTTGAGCGAGACGTCGATCAGCTGCGCCTCGACCAGCACCTGCCGCGCCAGCATCGCCTTGTTGCGCTCGACCAGGTCGGCGACGGCACGTACCTGCGAGGGCCGTGCACGCACGAACAGCGAACCGGTGAGCGGATCCAGGCTGAAGCGCGCCGCTTCGCGCGGCGGGCCTTCGCCCTTGGTGGCCTGGTCTTCGCGCAACACCGCCTCGACCGAAGCGCCGAGTTGCTTGTAGGGATCGTTCTGCTTGCCGACGGTGCCATCCATCACCAGCTTGCCGCGCAGAGAATCACCGCCGCCGGCGCCACTGCTGCCGGCGCCGAAGACATCGCCGCCGGTGCTCATGTCCAGGGACGAGGTAGTGTTGAGCATCTCGACGTTGAACACGCGCTCTTCCATCGGGCTGACCACCAGCGCGCCGCCGCGGGTTTCGCCGTACAGGTCGAAGGCGGTGAGGATGTGGTTGTAGACCTCGCGCGCGGTGACGTTCTTCAGGAACAGGCTGGCGCGCTGGTCGCGGGCGAGCACGTCGGGGTCGACGATCAGGTTCATGCCCAGCTGCTCGGCCAGGGCCCACAACAGGCCGCCGACGCTGGCGTCGTTCATGTTGAGGGTGACGATGCGGTTTTCGAGCGGGTCGTACTTCGGTGCCACCACCGGCACCGGCGCCATGCGCGGGGCGTTGCGCTCAATCTCCTGGCGCAGGCGCGCATTCTCCTCGGCCAGCTTGCCCGACTCTTCGCCGACGCGGCTGCCGATCTCCTGCAGGGCCTTGTACTCGGTGGGCGGCAGCGACTTCACGCTGCGCGGGGTGCCGGTGCAGCCCCCCAGCAGCAGGGTCAACGCCAATGCGAGCGGGGCGACCAACGGGGTGTGGCCGGGACGGGTCAATGGGAATGCACGGAAGCGGGTCATGGCGGGGCCTGGTTCGTCATCGGGTCTGCGTGGCCAGCCAGCCGAGCAGCGCATCGGCGCTCTCGCTGGCAACCACGTCGTCGTAGCGGGCGTCCATCGGCCGGCCGGGGGCGGCGATGCACAGGGCGTTGCTGCTGGCCATGGCCTGGTTGAGGCCATCGAAGCGCGCCGGATCATCGGCGCGACCATTGCCATTGCCGTCGCGATCGTCGAGCGCGGCGACCACGGCGAAAGCGGGATTGCTGAGCACGCGGCCGCAGCTTTCGCGATCAGGATTGGGATCGCTGAGATAGGGCAGGTCGCTGCCCGGCGCACGCGCGGCCAGCGTGGTCAGGCTGGCGCGCAGGCGCGCGCTGGCGTCGAAATTGCGATCTTCGCTGGCGCTGCCGCTGGGTTGCACCAGGTCGGCACCGGCCGGGCGGGCGACGGCATAGCGCAGGCGTTGGCCACGATCGGGTCGTGGCAAGCCCAACGCTTCATAAGGCAGCCAGCCCACTTGCGCGCCACCCGGGCAGCTGCCGCCCTGGCCTTCGCGCGCGCCGTCGCCGTAACTGCTGCGGTCCGGGCAGGGCAGGCGCTGGTTGCGCAGGGCAAAGGCGCGCAGCGCCTGCCGCGCGACTTCCTGCTGGGCCTCGGCCTGGCTGCGCGCGCGCCACTGGGCGTAATCGCGATAGCTGGTGCCGGCGAGCAGCGCCAGCGCACCGACCACGCCGACACTCACCGCCATTTCCAGCACGGTGAAGCCGGCCTGGCGCGCGGCGTGGCGGCGGTGCGCGATCCCCATCATGGCACCGTGGCCGCGGGCGTTGCGCGCACATCGCTGCGCAGCTGGCCCTGCAGTTGCCGCATCTGCGCCATCAGCGCTTCCTGGCGCTGCTGGCGCTGCTCGCCCGGCGGCTGGCTCAGGATCTGCTGCAGCTGGGTGCTGATCTGCTGCATGCGGATGCTGATTTCCAGGTTCTGACGCACCGCCTCGAGATTGACCTGCGAGGTGATGGCCGGATCGTTCATCTGTTCCAGCGTCGCCAGTGCCTGGCGCAAATAGGTTTCCGAAGCGACCGAGCGCTGCCGGGCAACCCCGACCAGGCCCTGCACGGATTGCTGCAGGGCGGCCATCTGGCGTGCGCGTTCGGGATCTTCGGTCGTGGTCGTCGCAGCGGGAGCGCTCGGCGTCGGCGCGGCAGTATCGCCACGCAGCCACGGCGGTGGCTGGTCGGTCGGGTTGGCGGGTGCTGCCGGTTCGATGGCGGCGGCAACCGTCGGTGTGGCGATCGGGGCATCCGCTTCCAGCGGTGCATCGACGCGCGGCGAAGTGCCGCGCAGCACCAGCACCAACGCGATGCCTACCGCGATCGCCGCGCCACCGCCGAGCCACCACAGGCGCGGATTCACGGACGTCCCCCGGCCTTCGCCGGCAGCGCGGTGGCTTGCGCGGAGAACGGCGGCGGCATCATGACGGTGACGGTTTCGCCCGAAGCGGCGTCGAGCAGCACGCGATCGCGGCCGATCGCGCGCACGCGACTGCCATCGGCCAAGAGCGCGCCAGGCGCGACCCACTGGCCATCGATCAAGGCACGGCGCTTGCCGTCGGTACTCAGCAGCAGCGTGAGTTGGCGCGGCGCCGGACCGGTGAAGCTGCCTTCGCCGATGTCCTGGCCGGCGGCGGGCAGCGGTTCAACCGCCAACAATGCCGCGCCGGTGTTCGCCGGCGGATTCTCCAGTTGCTCCAGCACGCCCAGCATCTGCCGGTTGCGCTGGACATTGGCCTGCAGCTGCGCCAACTGCGCCGAGGCATCTTCATCGTCGAAGCGCGACTGTACGCGCGGCTTGGCCAGGATCATCGCGCCCACCCATACCGCCACGCCCAGCCACAGGGCCAACGCCAGCAGCGCCGAATGCTTGAGCTTCACGAGGCCTTCCCCGCGGCCTGCGGTGGCACGCGCTTGAGTTGATAGGAGAACGAACCGCCCGGCGCCTGCGCGCGGGTGTTGCCGCTTTGCGGGTCCAGGGCCACCGGCACATAGCCGGCGCTGCGCAGACGTTCGACGAAGCGCGCAACCTGGCGGCCCTGCGCGCTTGCCTCGACATCGCGATTGACCACGCCGTCTACCCGCAACACGGGTTCGCTGCCTTCTTCCAGGCGCAGGCGCAGGATGCGTACGTCGTGGCCCGCGGCGTCGCGCACGCTGGCCAGCGCGGCATGCGGGTCGAGCGCCGCTTGCAGCTTGCCGGCGCGTTCGATGAACTGCAGCAGGCTGGCGTACTGCGCCGGCAGCGCCTGGCGCGGCTGCAGCGCGGCGATCTGCGCATCGATCTCTTCGGCTTGCGCCTGCAGCGTGTCGGCGCGGCTGTTGGCGTCGTGCGCCAGCAGCGTCCAGCGCCCGCCGAGCGCGGCCAGGGCCACCGCCATTACCAGCGAGGCGGCACTGGCCCAGGGCAGCAGGCGTTCGGCCACGTACATCAGGCGGCTGGCGGTGGGATTGACCGCAACCAGCGCGTTGGCATGTTGGGCGAGGTGGGCCACGCCGCTGCGGAAGCGGGCGCCGGTTTCGTCCTGCACTTCGAGGTGTGGACCCAGGCGGGTGCTGGCGCCGCTGTGCACCGAGAAGATTTCCAGCAACGCCTCGTCCAGCCACGGCGAGGCGGCATGCACCGGCAGCCGCAGCGTGTCCGGTTCCTGCGCGAGGTTTTCCGGCTCGCTACCTTCGACCGGGTCGAACTGGCCGTCGAAGGTCATGGCGTCGTCGTCGAGCGCGGCGGGCGCGTCGTCTTCCAGCGCCGGTTCAACCCGCAGCGGCCATTCGCGCTCGAGCGTAGCGGTTGCTGCCTGCGCACCACGCGGCCAATCGCTATCGCCGGGACGCGCAAGCGGCGCACGCGGCGCCAGCGGGCGGTCGTTGGCCGGGCGTGCGGTGAGCACGCCCAGCCATTCCACGTCCAGGGTCTGCAGCGCATCGGCATCGCCTTCGCCGAGCTCGCGGCCAACACGTTCGCCGAGCGAGGCCACCGTCAGTTCCAGGTCCTCGCGGGCATCGCTGAAGGCCAGCGCTGAGGCATGCAGGATGCGATCGCGCAGCGAGGCCAGGAACACCACCTGGCGCCCGCCGTGCAGCACGATGCCGCGGCCGGGCTTGAGCATGCGCCACAGCAGCGCGGTGGTCGGCACCAGCAGGCAATGGTCCGGCTGTGCCTCGGCCCAGGCGAACATCTGCTGCCAGCGGTCCAGCGGCACCGCCGTGAACAGCGCCTGGTAGCCATTGCCGACGGTGCGGGTCTGGTGGATCAGGATCTTGCTTTCGTTGTCGATCAGGCCATCGGCGCGCAGGCGTTTTTCGATCAGCGCCACCGCATGCGCCGGGCTGCCCTCAAGCGAGGTGACCTGGCTGACGGCGCCGTCGAAATCGCTGAGGGCAATACTGGCGCGGTCGACACTCGGGCGGCTCTCCAGGCGGCGCACGCGCGCGCCGTCGAACGCCAGCCATTTGCCGTCCTGGTGCAGCAGGGTCTGGATACTCATGGCGTTTCCTGCAGCTGCGTGCGGAACAGCAACGGGCCGCGCAAGGTCACCAACAACGGCGGGCTGCGCGGCGGCGGTACATCGAACAAGCCGTCTTCGGCGCGAGTGACCGAGACCTCGAAGGCCTCGGCGCCGAACAGCCGCGCCGGGTCGCGGCCGACGCCATCGAGCAGGGCATTGCCTTCGCTGCGGCTGATCGGCGCCTGGTTGAGGTTGATCAGGCGCTCGCCCCAGCCTTCGGCGAGATAGCCGCCGTTGCTGGCGCGCGCCACCAGTTGCCGCGCGCCATCGGCCAGCTGCACGCGCAGGCGTGCTTCCTGCAGGCGTTGCTGGGCGCTGCGCAGCGCCTGTTCGCGCTGGCCGACGCTGGCATAGCCGGTGGCCAGGCTGCCGCGCGCGAGGGTGAACCACGCCGCCGCCACCACCAGCGCGCCGAGCGTGCAGGCGAACAGCAGCAGCGAGGCGCGGCGCGATTGCACCAGGCGCAGGAGCAGGGCGGGGCGGACCGGGCTCATGGTCTGGCGCCTTATTGATTCATCTTGAGGTTGGCGACCAGGGTGATCACCTGCTCATCGCCGGTGGTGTCCTCCACGTCGCTCGCGCTGCCGGTACCGCTGATGTTCTGGGTGTTGTTGCCGGCCCATTCGATGCCCGGGCTGTTGGCATCGTTGCCGCTACGGCGCTGCACGCCCTGCTGGCGGAAGGCGCCGTTCTGCGCATCGGGCTTGCCGTCGATCATCTGGTCGAGCGCGCGCGCAAGGTCCGGTGTCAGGCCGGCGATCACCATGACGTTGCCCGAGCCGGCATCGGTGCCCGGCTTGTTCCACTGGAAGCAGACCTGGATTTCCTGCGGGTTACCGTTGGTGTCCAGATAGACGTAACGATCTTCCATGCCTTCGCCGCGGCCTGGCGGCAGGGTGACGCCGGCCTTGCGCATCAGATCGCGCAGGCTGTAGTCGTCGCCGCTCTGCGCCGAGCGCGTCATCTTCGAAGGCTTCGCGCCCCGGCAGATCGCGTCCGGCTCCTGCGCCTGCGACATGTCGCCGCCGGACAGCGTATCGCCATTGCCGTTGAAGTTGGCGCCGTTGACCATCAGGCGCGGCGCGCTCTGGTTGTCGCCGACCGGTGCGCCCAGGCGCTGCTGGTAGGTGTTGTAGGCCACCACCCACTGGTCGAGGAACTTCTGCTTGATACGGGTGTATTCGGCGTTGCGCTGGACGTCGCGGCCGATCATGACCGCGCCCAGGATCACCCCGATGATGACCAGCACCACCGCCATTTCAACCAATGTGAAACCGCCCTGGCCGGCTTTGCGCCGGGCCATCCCGTGTCGTGCGTACATGCGTTGTCCCCTGGTTCGATGAGCGTTTGCATCGCCGGGCGAATCCACGGCGTGTGCTGCGGGCGCGAAGTTAGGGGCGGGGTGTAAGAGCCGCGTAAGAGCGGCGTGAAGATCGGGCCGGAACGGGCGCCGCTGGCGTCTAGGGCTTGGCGCGATGGCGCGGCGCGCGCGCGGCCGAGAGCCGCCGCGACACGTGCGGGTCGTCGGCGACGTGCCAGCGCCAGGGATGCTCGGCGGCCTTGGTGATGCCGATGCGCGCCGAGGCCACCGGCACCGGCGGCGGGGGCGTGCCGTCGTCGCCGATCCACAACCGCGAGCTGCGCCGGCACAGGTCCAGGCCGCCGTCGGCAGCACTCACGCCAAATGCCTGCGCCAGCCGTCCGGGCCCGGAAGCCAGCAGTTTGGGAACCTCGGTGCCGCGCGCACGCGCCATCGCCTCCAGCCCGGCCAGTGGCGAGGCGGCACGCAACAACACCCCGTGGCCCGGCCCTCGGCAAACGGTGTTGATCGCCCAGTGCATGCCGTAGATAAAGTAGACATAGAGGTGGCCGGGTGGGCCGAACATCACCTGGTTGCGCGCGGTCATGCCGCGAAACGAATGTGCCGCCGGATCGTCGGCGCCGCGGTAGGCCTCGACTTCGACGATGCGGGCGCGGCGGCCGTCGGCGGCGACCAGGACCTTGTTCAACAGGCGCGGGGCGACGTGCAGGGCATCGTCGTCGTAGAAGCTGCGGGGCAGGGGTCGCATGGCGGCAGGGTAGCGGCGTGGGTGTCGAGGGGTTGCCAAGCGCGCACCGGGGCTGCGTATTTTTACTGGCCTGGACAAGGTAGTTCCTCCGTAGCCGGGGCAGCGCGCAGCTGGACACTGGAGGCGACCCTCGTGGAACTACCGACCATGGCCACCGCCCGCGCCACGCCCGTTGCCCCGTCTGCCTGCCTTCCGCCGTGGGTATGGCCCCTGGCGCTGACCGGCCTGCTGCTGGCCGGCTGCGCCTCCACCCCGCCGTCGCCTGCAGCGGGGCCGGTGCCGGAGCTCAAGCCCGGCGTGCCGGCCGGATACCTCGGCCGCGATCTTCCCGACAGCCTCGCCCTGCTGCCCGCGCCGCCAGCGGCCGGCACGGCTGCGTTCGCCAACGACCAGGCCGTGCACCAGGCCGCCCAGCAACTCAAGGGCACCCCGCGCTACGCCCTGGCTACGCGCGACGCCGACCTGGCCTACCCGGTAGCCACCGCCAACTTCGCCTGCGCGCTCGGCGTGCCGATCACCGAGCAGGCCACGCCGCGCCTATATCTGTTGCTTCAGCGCACGCTGGTCGACGCTGGCCTGGCCACCTACGGTGCCAAAAACCACTACCAGCGCGAACGTCCGTTCATGGTGCATGACGAACACACCTGCCTGGCCAAGGACGAAGACGCGCTGCGCAAGGATGGTTCGTATCCGTCCGGCCACACCGCCATCGGCTGGACCTGGGCGATGGTATTGACCCAGGTCGCCCCGGATCGAGCCAACGCGCTGCTGGCGCGCGGCCGCCAGTTCGGCGAAAGCCGGTTGGTCTGCAATGCCCACTGGCAGAGCGACGTGCTGGAAGGCCGCGCCGTCGCCAGCGGGGCGTTCGCCAAGCTGCAGTCCAATCCGGATTTCCTTGCCGACCTGGCCGCCGCGCGCAAGGAAGTGGCGGCGCAACGCAGTGCGGGCAACATGCCGACCGGCTGCGAGGCCGAAGCAGCGGCCCTGGCCACGCCGATTCCTGGCGTGCTGTAGGCGCATCGGCGAGTAGCCATCGTGGCGGTCGCGCAGTTGGCGCCGGGCGAGGACTCGCGCTAGAATGCGCGCCTTCGCGCGAGCGAGGGACGACTGGAAGCCAGCCGCCAAGATGCAGATCGCATTGCCCGGCATGTTGTACACTTCCAGTCCCATCCGTGGGGCCATAGCTCAGCTGGGAGAGCGCGTCGTTCGCAATGACGAGGTCGGGAGTTCGATCCTCCCTGGCTCCACCACTATTCAAGACAAGACAGCGTGCCGGAAGGCGCGCTGTTTTGTTTTGGGCAAAGGGTAGGTTGAGCCCAGTGTGGGCAAGGCGGCATCGCACAAAAAAAGCGGTCACCAGGGCCCTCTCTAGGAGTAGCAATGTTCGAATCGCCGTTGCTCAGATCGCTCTTTTCCGGCCGCACGTCTTTCGAGGCGGTAGTCTTGCCGTGGTCGCTCAACATCGTGGACTGCCATTTTCTGGCGACGGCTTTCGCTCGCGGCAACTCGGCGCAAGAAGTTCTGCGCATGGAAGGCTATGAAAGTGGAGTGTTGACCGAAATCGTTCCTTCGCTTTCCGTCTTCGATGTATATGGAGCGGATCGAGATGCAGGGGATTTTGACCTCGCCTTGATCGCGCAGGACTCGGCAGATTTTTGCTTCTGGGATCAGGAAGAAAGATTCGTCTTGATTGTCGGTAACCCGCAGTTTCTCGCTGTGGCGCGTCCTTACCCAAAGGAGATCGCCCGGCATCGGTTCATCGAGGCCTCCTGGGGCCTTGGCGGCATGTCTGACGACGCGCTCGGCGCAATGTACGACAGCCTGATGCTCAACCCGTATCTCTGAATGGATGTTCTGGCCGAGGATGTTCACTGCTGTGGCACGATCGCGCCCATGACCGCCCCCGCCAACCCCGAACCGCAATTGCGCGAACTGGCGCGCTTGCGGCGTGTGCGCGATCGTATCGACCGTGAGTACGCGCAACCTTTGAACGTGGAAGCGCTGGCGCGTGGCGTGCATATGTCGGCCGGCCACCTGAGCCGCCAGTTCAAGCTCGCTTATGGCGAGTCGCCCTACAGCTATTTGATGACACGGCGCATCGAGCGGGCGATGGCGCTGCTGCGGCGCGGCGACCTCAGCGTGACCGAGGTGTGCTTCGAGGTCGGCTGCGCGTCGCTGGGCACCTTCAGCACGCGCTTCAGCGAGCTGGTGGGTGTGTCGCCGAGCGCCTACCAGCGCGGCGAGGCCCTGGCCACCGCAGGTATGCCCTCGTGCGTGGCGCGGCAGGTGACGCGGCCGATCAGGAATCGAGAAGCGGGCACGGGCGAACCCGACCTAGAGTGAGCGCCCGTGGAATGACCACGCAGCCAGAGCGATCCGCATGAACCTCAGCATCCATTCGACCTTCCTGCCGCACAACGATCCCGAGGCCGCGCTGGCCTTTTACCGCGATGTCCTGGGTTTCGAGGTGCGCAACGATGTCGCCTACGGCGGCATGCGCTGGATTACCGTGGGGCCGGGGGGCCAGCCGCAGACTTCGATCGTGCTGCATCCGCCAGGCGTAGGCCGCGGCATCACCGATCAGGAGCGGCAGACGATCGCCGAGATGATGGCCAAGGGCAGCTACGGGATCATCATCCTGGCCACCCCGGACCTGGCGGCGACCTTCGAGCGCATCCAGGCCGCGGGCGCGGAGGTGGTCGAAGAGCCGACCGACCAGCCTTACGGCGTGCGCGACTGCGCGGTGCGTGACCCGGCCGGGAACATGATCCGGATCCAGCAGCGCGCCTGAGCTTGCCAGGCGCGCCTAACGCGCTCAGCCCATCGCCAGATAGGCGATGTAGCCGGAGCGCGTTTCACCAACGGCACGGGCGCGCGAGTCCAGGCGCGCCAGCACGCGGCGCGGCAGGGTGATGTTGACGCGCTCGATGGTGTCGTCGAGCAGGGCGGGATCGACCTGGATATAGGCCACGATCCAGCCGCTGTAGTCGCCCGAGGCCAACGCGGCCTGCAGCGAGGACGGACGCGGAATCTGCTGGCCGGCATCGAGCGCGGCGTCGATCCAGGCAGTGGCGGCCTCCTCGGCCGCGGCGATGGCGCCGTCGAGGGTGTCGCTGGCGGAGAAGCAGCCGGGAAGATCCGGCACCACGATGCCCCAGGCGGTGTCGTCGTCGCCGGGCTCGATCAGGACGGGATAGCGCATTTGTTGACTCCTATTGCAGGCCAGCGATCTTGCGAAGCTGGCTGACCAAGCCCTTGCCCAGGTCTTTCTTGGGGTGAGGCACCGTAACGATGCAGCGGAAGCGGGGATGGACGAACACATGGTGCGAGCCGCAGATGCGATCCAGCGTCCAACCATGCCACTTCAATTCCTTGGTGAGATCAGCACTCTTCATTGGCAAAGTACACACCATACACACGATAGTCAAGACGCTTCCGGTGCCCGATTTGGGGCAGGCGCAGAAGGGCGATCCGGCTGCGCGCGGGCAGCGGGAGGCGTGGACTATAGGGGGCGTGCCAAGGTCATCCCGATGTAGAAATACATCGGTTTTCCAGGGGGTTTTTGCTGATATCCGAGCGCCGGTTTCGATTACATCGAGGTGCGCGGTTTCCCGCTGGCGCCTCAGTCTTTCGCGATCACCGGCAGCAACGGCGTCAGTACCGCTTCGAGTTCGCGTCGGCGCCATTGGCCTAACCCTGCAGGCCAGCTGGCGTGCTCCAGCAGGCTTTCCAGGTGCTTGCGTGAAGCCAGCACGCCATCCGGCAATCCCATTTCGCGGCTGCGCTCGGCCACTGCTTCCTGCAGGCGCTTGAGCGCCTGCTTCTGGTCTTCGCCGCCATTGCTGGCCAGCGGTGCATCGGCCTCGTCCGGCAGCGGCGTGGTCAATGCCTGCCACAACGGCCCGGCCAACTTGCGCGGGGCCTTGGGGAAGCGTTCGAACAGGCGCAGCAATGCGGCCGGGTCGGCGGGCGGGTTGCGCGCCAGCGTTACCGCAAGCTCGTTGTCCAGGATCCAGCTGCGCGGACGGTCGCTCTGCCGCGCGGTTTGCTCGCGCCAGCGCAGCAGCCGCAGCAGTCGCAGCTGCGCCGGTGCGTCGATGAACTGCGCGCTGCGCAGCGACAAGTGCGGCCAGCGCTCGCCGTCGTCGCGCTCGACCGAGGCCAGCAGGCGCTCGGCATCTTCGCCGAGCCATTCGCGCCGGCCCAGCTCGCCCAGCTTGGCGTCGAGCGCGTCATGCAGCGCGAACAGATAGCGCACGTCATCGGCGGCGTATTCCAGCTGCGCTTCGGACAGCGGCCGGCGCATCCAGTCCGAGCGGGTCTCGCCCTTGGCCAGCAGGGTGCCGGTGATTTCGCTCACCAGCTTCTGGTAGCCCATGCCGGCGCCGGTGCCGGCCAGCGCGGCGGCGATCTGGGTGTCGAACAGCGGCCTGGGCAGCACGCCGCAGGTGCACTTGAAAGTGACCAGGTCCTCGCTGGCGCTGTGCATGACCTTGACGATATCCGGCGCCACCAGCCAGGGCTTCAGAGCCTCGTTCATGCCGGCGATCAACGGGTCGATCAGCAGGATCTCTTCGCCGATGGCCATCTGCACCAGGGCAAGCTGTGGCCAGTAGGTGCGCTCGCGGATGAACTCGGTGTCCAGGCCGATGCGCGCAGGCCGTTGCTGCAGGCGTTGCGCCAGTTCGTCGGGATGTTGGATCCAGTGCGGCACGGAAGTATTCAAGGCGACGCTGCGTTGCGCGGGCCGTGCAGGATAGCCTAACGTCGCCGACGACCGGTGCGCGCCGGGCATCAAGGAGGCGGGTGCGAGATGACAAGGCGAGGCTGGACGATGGCAGGCGGGGCCGCAGGCGTGATCGCGGCCTGCCTGCTGGCTGCCTGCACGCCCGAAGCTGCGCCCCCCGTCGCGCCGTCAAATCCAGCGCCGCCGGCGGCCGCAAGCACGCGCAACGCCAAACCGAGCGTGAGCATTGGCGAGGCAGGGGGCGAGACGGTGCAGCAGTGGCGGCCGCCCGCGGTCGCGCTCGGCGACGAAGACGGCCAGCAGGTGCGCCGGCGCGCGGCCCAGGCGCTGGCCGAAGGCCGCCTGTTCGAACAGCCCGATGCCGCCATCCCGCTGTACCTGGCGCAGCTGCAGCGCGAGCCCGAGGATCGCGCCGCGCGCCAAGGTCTGCAACAGGCGCAGCGGCGCTTGTTGGCCGACGGACGCGCGCTGCTGGCGCGCACCGAAGCGCAGGCCGACGCACTGGAGCGGGCCAACACCCTGGCGATGGTGGCGCTGACCCTGGCGCCCAGCGACCCGCAGGTGCGCCAGTTCCAGGGCCAGGTCGAACGCGCACAACGCCAGCTCGGCTTCAATCGGGCCGGCGAAGAGGACTTGCGCAATCAACGTATCGGCGAGGAGGGCAATGGCGCGCTCGGCAACTTCCGCGAGGCGCTGAAACTCGATCCGCAAGATGCCCGCGCACGCCAGGGCATGGCAGCGGCCGAAAGCGCGCTGATCCGGCGTGCCGAGGATGCCGCGGCGGCTTACGATTTCGAGGCGGCCTTGCGCTGGTTGGCGGCGGCCGCGCAGGTGCGCGAGCGTGCGCCGAGCGTGGACGATGCGCGCGCCCGCATCGAAGCGGCGCGGCGCACACGTATCGCCGCGCTGCACGACGCCGCGTTACGCGATCTGGCGACCCCGGCCGGGCTAAAGCCGGCCGGCGAGAAACTGGCCGAGGTATTGCGTATCGCCGTCCCCGGCGATCCGGTGGCCGCCGCGCTGCGCGAGCGCCTGGAACTGGCAACCCACTACGGCAGTTTCCGCCCACGCCAAGTGTTCACCGATGGCATGCGCGAAGGCGGGCGCGGCCCGCAGATGATCGTGGTGCCACATGGGGCCTTCCGCATGGGCGCCGGCGATGACGAGCCCGGTGCATCGGACTACGAGCGCCCCGCCCACTACGTGCGCTTCGCCCGCGGCTTTGCGATGTCGATCACCGAGGTGACGGTGGGCGAGTTCGCCCAGTTCGTCGCCTCGGCCAGGGCGCGCCCGCGGGCGACGCGGCGCGGCCACTCCATCGTCTACGACGAACGCAGCGGCAACTTCGCCCGCCACAGCGGGGTGGATTGGCAGTCGGACTACAACGGCGCGCGCGCCGCGCCCAACACGCCGGTGATGCACGTCAGCGTGCGCGACGCCGAGGCCTACGCCAATTGGTTGTCCGAGCAGACCGGCCGGCACTATCGCCTGCCCACCGAGGCCGAGTTCGAATACGCGCTGCGCGCCGGCAGCCAGGGTCGCTATCCGTGGGGCAACGCCGGCACGCCGCCGCCGGGTTCGGGCAACTTCACCGGCGGCAATGATGTCTCGCCGAGCGGCAGGCACTGGGCCAATGCCTTCGTCGGCTATGGCGATGGTTTCTGGGGTCCGGCGCCGGTCGCCAGTTTTCGCGCCAATGCCTGGGGCCTGTACGACATGGGCGGCAACCTCAGCGAATGGGTCGCCGATTGCTGGCACGCCAGCTATCGTCGCGCGCCGGCCGACGGCCTGGCCTGGTACAACCCGGGCTGCCGGCAGCGGGTGATCCGCGGCGGCAGCTGGGCCAACTCGCCGCAACAGACGCGCGCGGCCTGGCGGCTATCACAGGACTCGGACGTGACCAGTGCCAGGATCGGCTTCCGGCTGGTGCGCGGCATCTGAGCCGAAGGCGCACGGTCAACCTCAACCAGACTCGGCGACAAGGACTGCGAGCATGCGCAACGATCCCTTCGATGACCGGCAGCAGCGCCAGGGCGCGCGCCGCCCCGGCCTGTTCGGCAACGTGCGTTGGTGGGTGCTGCTGGCCTTCGCCGGCTACGCCGCCTACTACTGGTTCTCCAACCGCAGCGAGGACCCCTACACCGGCGAGAAGGTGCTGATCGACAGCTCGCTCGGCGTCGAGGAAGAGAAGGCGATGGGGCTGCAGGCGTACCAGGAAATTCTTTCGCAGGAGCGGCCGCTGGATCCCAATGCGCAGGCATCGCAGCAGGTGCGGCAGATCGCGCAGCGGTTGATCGCCAAGGTCGACCCGGTCGAGACCGCCCTGGCTACCGAGCACGGCATGCAGCCCAATCACCTGTCGCGCGGGTTCGAATGGGATGTCAACGTGATCCCGTCCGACCAGGCCAACGCGTTCTGCCTGCCTGGCGGCAAGATGGCGGTCTACACCGGCCTGTTTCCGGTCGCCCAGAACGCCGATGCGATGGCCGTGGTGATGGGCCATGAGATTGCCCACGCCCTGTTGCGCCACGGTGCCCAGCGGATGGCCCAGCAGAAGTTGACCCAGATCGGGCAGATGGCCGGCGCGGCCAGCGGCATGGATGTGCAACAACAGCAGATGGTGATGGCGGCGATGGGCTACGGCTATTTGCTGCCCTACGCGCGCAGCCACGAGACCCAGGCCGATGAAGTCGGGCTGATGCTCGCCGCCGCTGCCTGCTACGACCCACGCGCAGCGATCCCGCTGTGGGAACGGATGGAGCAGAGCAGTGGCGGGCAGGCGCCGCCGGAGTTTTCCTCCACCCATCCCGATCCCGGTACCCGCATCGAGAACCTGCAGGCGTTGATGCCGAAGGCATTGGAATACCGCCAGCGCTATTGCCCGGAGGAGCCGGCGTTGAAGTAACGAGAGGACGCGGCTGATCTAGTCGCGCTCGCCGTCTTCCACCCGCACCGCGATCACGCCGTCGCCCACGCGTGCATTCAAGCGCTCGCCGCTCTGCACTTGTTCGGTGCTGCGCACCACGCTGCCGTCCTCGCGGCTGACGATGGCGTAGCCACGTGCAACCGTGGCCAATGGACTTACCGCTTCCAGCGAACGCGCCAGCGAGCGCAGGCGCAGGGCGTCATGGCGGAGTCTTGTTTCGAGTGGCGCTTGCAGGCGCAACGCGCCCAGCCGCTGCCGCAGGCTGGCCAGGCGGCGCGCCGGGTCGTGCTGCCGCAGTTGCGCTTGCACATGCCGCAGGCGTGCCTGCAGGCGCTCCAACTGGCCGCGCATCTGCGCGGACAGGTGTCGCGCGGCGTCCTGTTGGCGCCGTTGCAGTAGTTGCAGGCGCGCACGCGGGGCCTGCGCCTCAAGCCGCAGGCCAGCGCGGTCGGCGCGTTGCATCGACTGCCGCAGCCAGTGGCGCTGGCTGGCCAATAGCTGGGCCTGTGCGCGGCGCACGCGCGCGAGCAGCTCGCGTTGATCGGGGACCAACAGCTCGGCCGCCACCGAGGGCGTGGGCGCGCGCAGGTCGGCGGCGAAGTCGGCCAGGCTGAAGTCGGTTTCGTGGCCTACCGCCGACACCACCGGCGTGGCCGCGGCGGCGATGGCGCGCGCCAGGGTTTCATCGTTGAAGGCCCACAGGTCTTCGAGTGAGCCGCCGCCGCGGGTCAGCAGGATCACGTCGAAGCGGCCGCTGGCATCGGCGCGCCGCAACAGCGAGGTGAGCTGGGCCGCGGCGCTTTCGCCCTGCACCAGCGAGGGCAGCAGCTCCACCTCGAGCATCGGGAAGCGCCGTGCCAGCACGCTGAGTACATCGCGCACGGCCGCGCCACTGGGCGAGGTAATCACCGCCAGGCGCCGCACGTGCGCCGGCAATGCGCGCTTGCGTTCGCTGTCGAACAGGCCTTCGGCGGCCAGGCGCGCGCGCAACTGCTCGAACTCGCGGCGCAGTGCGCCTTCGCCGGCCTCTTCCAGGTGGTCGAGCACCATCTGGTAGTCGCCGCGTGCCTCGTACAGCGTCAGCCGGCCACGCGCCAGCACGCGCAGTCCTTCGCGCGGCTGGAACTTCAGCCACTGGCTCTTGGGCTTGAACATCGCGCAGCGCACCTGGGCGCGCGCGTCCTTGAGGGTGAAGTACAGGTGTCCGGAAGAAGGCCGGGTGACATTGCCGAGCTCGGCCTCCACCCAGACCAGTGGAAACGCGCCTTCGAGCAGGTCGCGTGCCAGGGTGTTGAGCTGGCTGGGGGTGAGGATTTCGTCTTCGCGGGCAGGCATGCTGGGATTATCGCCGATCGCTGCTGGCGTCGTGCTGCGCCAGCGCCCAGGCCACGTGCTCTCGCACCAATGCCGAGGCATGCTCGCGGCGCGCGGCCAGCGCGGCCAGCACCGCAGGCGTGGTGGGCGCATTGCCCAGCGCGACGGCGATATTGCGCAACCAGCGTTCATGCCCGCTGCGGCGGATCGCGCTGCCTTCGGTACGGCGCAGGAACTCGTCTTCTTCCCAGGCAAACAATTGCGGCAGCGTGGCGGTGTCCAGATTGTTGCGGGCACGGAAATCCGGCTCGTCGGTGCGCTGGGCGAACTTGTTCCAGGGACACACCAGCTGGCAGTCGTCGCAACCGAAGATGCGGTTGCCGATCGGCTTGCGCAGCGCTTCGGGAATGGCGCCGTCGTGCTCGATGGTGAGATAGGAAATGCAGCGGCGCGCGTCCAGCCGGTGCGGTGCCACGATCGCCGCAGTGGGGCAGATGTCGATGCAGCGCACGCAACTGCCGCAATGCGCGCTGGCCGGCGGGTCCACCGGCAACGGCAGGTCGATGTAGATCTCGCCGAGGAAGAACCAGGAGCCGCCGTGTTTGTCGATCAGGCAGGTGTGCTTGCCGATCCAGCCCAGGCCGGCGTTGCGCGCCAGGGCGCGTTCGAGCACCGGGGCGGAGTCGACGAAGACGCGATGGCCGAAGGCGCCCACTTCGGCCTGCAACTGCTCGGCCAGCTTCTGCAGGCGCTGCCGCATCAGCTTGTGGTAGTCGCGGCCCAGGGCATAGCGGGCGACATAGGCGCGCTCGCCAGTGGCCAGCGTGTTCCAGGCGTCGTCGTCATCGCGGCGGCCATAGTCCAGGCCCACCGAGATCACCCGCAGCGTGCCGGGTACCAGTTCTTGCGGGCGCGAACGCTTGTCGCCGTGTTGCGCCATCCAGTGCATGGTTCCGTAGAGGCCTTCTGCCAGCCAGTCGCGCAGGTGCTGCTCGTCCTGCGCCAGCTCGATCCCGCTGATGCCGCAGCGCTGGAAGCCGGCTTGCCGCGCGAGCGTGCGCACCCGCGCGGCGAGCGCCTGCGGATCGGCGGCAGCCGCCGAGGGCAAGGGCGCGGGCGAGGGGAGCGGCACGAAGGACATGACGTCAAGTATAGAATCCTTGGCATGTACGCCCCTCTTTTGCTCCACGACAGCGCCTCGGCGCGGATGCTCGATGCGCAGGCCACGCAGTGGCTGGGTGGCGACCCGTACGTGCTGATGCAGCGTGCGGGCCTGGCGGCCTGGGAGCTGCTGCAGCAACGCTGGCCGGCGGCACGGCGGATCGTGGTGGCCTGCGGCACCGGCAACAATGGGGGCGACGGCTACGTGCTGGCGCGGCTGGCACAGCTGGCCGGGCGCCAGGTGCGGGTGGTGCATGCGGACGGGCGCGGGCCGGGCTCGGACCTGGCGCAACGGGCCTGCACCGACTATCTCGCCCGCGGCGGCCGGGTGGCGTTGTTTCCCTGCGAACTGGCCGATGCCGACGTCATCGTCGACAGCCTGTTCGGCATCGGCCTGAACCGCCCGCCGGAAGCGGCCGATGCCGCACTGATCGAAGCCATCAACCGCAGTGGCGTGCCGGTGCTGGCGCTGGACGTGCCCAGCGGGGTGGACGCCGAGCACGGCACCCGGCCGGGCGTGGCGGTGTGCGCGAGCGTGACCCTGCAGTTCATCGTCGCCCACCTCGGCCTGCATACCGGCGATGCGCTGGAGCACGTCGGCGAGCGCGTGCTGGCCAACCTGGAGGTGCCCGAATCGGCGATCCAGGCCATGCCGCCGCGCGCGGAGTCATGGTCGGTCGAGGCGCTGGCCGCCACGCTGCGGCCGCGTCGCCGCAACAGTCACAAAGGCGAATCGGGCCGGGTGCTGTGCATCGGCGGCAATGAAGGCAGCGGCGGGGCGATCATGCTCGCCGCCGAAGCGGCGTTGCGCAGCGGTGCCGGGCTGCTGGCCGTGGCTACGCGCGCGCGCCATGTCGGTCCGCTGCTGGCGCGCTGCCCGGAAGTGATGGCGCGCGCGGTGGAGGACGGGGAGGTATTGCCGCCGCTGTTGCGCCAGGCCGACGTGGTCGCGATCGGGCCCGGCCTGGGCCAGGACGAGTGGGCGCGGGCGCTGTGGCAGATGACGCTGGATCACGCCGGCGCCAAGGTGATCGATGCCGATGGCTTGAACCTGCTCGCGGGCGCGCCGCGCCGTTTCGATGGCGACAGCGGCACCGACACCGTCCTGACGCCGCATCCGGGCGAAGCGGCGCGATTGCTCGGTCTATCGACCGTACAAGTGCAGCGCGACCGACTGGCCGCCGCGCAATTGCTGGTCGCGCGGTTTGGGGCGGTGGTCGTGCTGAAGGGCGCCGGCACGATCGTCTCGGCCCCGGGGCGCATACCGCGGCTGATCGATGCCGGCAATCCGGGCATGGCGGTCGGCGGCATGGGCGATCTGCTTACCGGCGTGATCGCCTCGCTGCGCGCCCAGGGGCACAACGCGTTCGACGCCGCCACGCTCGGTGCGCTGCTGCACGCGGTGGCCGGCGACCGCGCCGCCCGGGAAGGCGAGCGGGGTTTGCTGCCAACCGATCTATTGCCGTGGCTGCGCGTGTTGTCGAACACGCACCGATGAGCCCGGCGCGCGCAAATGAAAACACCGAAGAGGACGCCATGAAGCACGAAGGCTGGCTGCAGGACGCCGAGGCCACCGAACGTCTGGGCCAAGCGCTGGCGCGCACGCGTCCGCCGCAGGCGTTGGTGGAGCTGCAGGGTGATCTGGGTGCCGGCAAGTCCACCCTGGCGCGCGCATTGCTGCGCGCACTCGGCGTGCAGGGCGCGATCCGCAGCCCTACCTACACCCTGGTCGAGCGCTACCCACTGGACACCGGCGAAGCCTGGCACCTGGACCTGTACCGCATCGGCCATGCCGCCGAGCTGGACTTCCTCGGCCTGGACGAAGGCGATGTGCGGCTGTGGTTGGTGGAGTGGCCCGAGCGCGGCACCGGCGCGCTGCCGCCGACCGACCTGCGGGTAGCGTTGGCGGTGGAGGGCCAGGGCAGGCGCTATGCCCTGGAGGCGACCAGCGCGGCGGGCCAACAGTGGCTGGCGCGCCTCGGTGAGGCGGACCAGTTAGGGGCCCTTCCTGCCGGGGGATAGTAGGAAGGTGCCCCAGGTCGGTGATATTTAAGGAAAAAGCCTATTGCATTCTGGTCAGGCCGGTGATTGAATCCGTGCCATGTCCCCGGCCCCCCGACTTCTTGCCGTCCGTCTGCTCGCCAGTGCCCTGGGCCTGGCGACTTGCGCGGCCGCCTTCGCCGGCGAAATCCAGGCGGTTTCGTTGAATGCCGGCAGCACCGGCACCCGCGCCGAGATCCGCCTTGCCGGTAGCGGCGGCTACAAGACCTTGTCGCTGGCCGGGCCCAACCGGCTGGTGGTCGACTTCCCCGATTCCAGCGCCGTGCGCAACCTCAAGCTGCCCGCCGCGGTCGGCGTGGTCACGGCAGTGCGCACCGGCCAGCCGGAGCCCGGTACCTTCCGCGTGGTGTTCGACCTGGCCAACCAGGTCGCACCATTCAAGCCGCAGATGGACAAGAGCGGCGGCGAAGCGCGGCTGGTGATCGAGTGGCCGGGCGAGTTCGCCGCTGCTACCGCCAGCACCGCCGCGCCCGCGATGCCGGCGGCGGCCGAGCCGACGGTCGCAGCAGTTGCCACTGCCGAGGCGCGCGAGACCCAACCAGCGGCCACGGTGACTACCGCGCAGGCGCGTGCAGACGCCGCCCGCGCCACTGCGGCGCTGACTGCGGCCGTGGTCCAGCGCGCCAACGGCCCGACACCCGAGCCGGTACCGGCCCAGCCGGCCACGCCGGTTGCCGCCGTGGCGAGCAACCTATCCACGCCGTATCCGCAGGTTCCGGTCGCCGCCAGCGCGGGCAGCACCATTCCGGCCGCCAGTGTCGCGAGCAGCAACGTGCCGAGCGCAGCGCGCCCGGTCGTGACTGCGGCGACCAACGTCCCGACCACCATCGCGACCGGCGTGCCGACCCCTGTGCGCGCGGCATCGGCCTCGCCGCAGGCCATCCTCAACGGGACCGCCGTGCCCAGGGTGGCCGGCCAGCCGGCCACGGCCACGCCAGCACCGTCCGTAACCCAGGAATCGACCGCTGTCGCGATGACCGCGAGCAGCGAGCTGGCGCCGCCGCGCCCGGCCATGCCCAGCGACGCCGCGCGGATCAAGATGAAGGCGGGCATGCGCCCGTTGGTGGTGGCGATCGATCCGGGCCATGGCGGCCAGGATCCGGGCGCCATTGGTCCCAGCGGCAAGCGCGAAAAAGACGTCACCCTGGCGGTGGCGCGCGAGCTGGCGCGGCAGGTCAACTCGACGCCTGGCCTCAAGGCCTATCTGACCCGCGACACCGACGTCTTCATCCCGCTGCCGATGCGCGCCAAGAAAGCGCGCGCCGCCGGTGCCGATATCTTCATCTCCATCCACGCCGACGCCGCCGAGAACCGCAGCGCCAGCGGCTCGTCGGTGTACGTGCTGTCGACCAAGGGCGCGTCGTCGCAACGCGCGCGCTGGCTGGCCGACAAGGAAAACGCCGCCGACCTGGTCGGCGGCGTGCGCCTGCAGCAGACCGAGAACACCTTGGCCAACGTCCTGCTGGACCTGGCCCAGAGCGGCCACATGAAGGCGTCCGAAGACGCTGCCGGCCATGTGCTGGGCGGCCTGAAGGCGATCGGCAACAACCACAAGCCGGAACTGGAGCGCGCCAACTTCGCGGTGCTGCGGACCTCCGACATGCCGGCCATGCTGGTCGAAACCGCCTTCATCTCCAACCCGGCCGAAGAGCGCCGCCTGACCGATCCTTCGTACCAGCGGCGCCTGGCGGGCGCGGTGCTGGACGGGGTCAATACCTTCTTTACCCGGCAACCGCCGCCGGGCACGCTGTATGCGGCACGCGCGCAGGCCGAGATGGATGCCGCCGCTGGCACCGTCGCCGGCGGCAGCCGCTGAAGCTCGGCTATCATCTGCGCTGACCCGCTGAAGACGGCGCCGCGCGGCGCCGGAAGCCGTGCCTTTGATCGCCTCGCCTCGCCTCGCTCCTGATCTGCCGTGGCCGCTGCCATGAGCATCCGCCAGCTGCCGGAAATCCTGATCAACCAGATCGCCGCCGGCGAGGTGGTCGAACGCCCCGCTTCGGTGGTCAAGGAACTGGTGGAAAACGCCATCGACGCCGGTGCCATGCGCGTGGATATCGAGCTGGAGGAAGGCGGCGTTCGCCTGATCCGGATTCGCGACGACGGCGGCGGCATCGCCCCAGAAGAACTGCCGTTGGCGGTGTCGCGCCACGCCACCAGCAAGATCGCCTCGCTCGACGACCTCGAATCGGTGGCCACGCTTGGTTTCCGCGGCGAAGCGCTGCCGTCGATCGCCTCCGTCAGCCGCTTCACCCTGGTCTCGCGCCAGCCCGGCGCTGAGCACGGCTATGCGCTGCAGGTCGAAGGGGGGCGCCTGGGCGAGGTGCAGCCGCGTGCGCACGCGCCGGGCACCACGGTCGAGGTGCGCGAGTTGTTCTACAACGTGCCGGCTCGGCGCAAGTTCCTGCGTGCCGAGCGCACCGAGCTTGGGCATATCGAGGAATGGCTGCGCTCGCTGGCGCTGGCGCGGCCGGACATCGAGCTGCGGGTGTCGCACAACGGCAAGCCGTCGCGTCGCTACCGCCCGGGCGATTTGTATTCGGACGCGCGCCTGGGCGAAACCCTGGGCGAGGATTTCGCCCGGCAGTCGCTGCGGGTCGATCACAGCGGCGCCGGCTTGCGCCTGCATGGCTGGATCTCGCAGCCGCATTACTCGCGCGCCAGCGCCGACCAGCAGTATCTCTACGTCAACGGCCGCTCGGTGCGCGACCGCAGCGTGGCGCATGCGGTGAAGATGGCTTATGGCGATGTGCTCTACCACGGGCGCCAGCCAGCCTACGTGCTGTTCCTGGAGCTGGACCCGACCCGGGTCGACGTCAACGTGCATCCGGCCAAGCACGAAGTGCGCTTCCGTGATTCGCGCCTGATCCACGACTTCGTTTACCGCACCCTGCAAGAAGCGCTGGCGCAGACCCGTGCCGGCGCGGCCGAGACCCAGCCAGCGACGTTCTCGACCCTGGCCCCGGGCGGCACGCCGGCGGGCCTTGCGATGGGCGCAGGCGACCGCCAGGGCGGTTATCGCGATTGGCGTCCGGCGCAGTCGCCATTGGGGTTGCGGGTGGAGGAAGCGCCGGCCGCCTATGCGGCCTTGTACGCCGGTTCCAGTAGCGCGTCGGCCGATTCTGCCTCGATGCCCATGCCGATGGCGCAGAGCGGATTGCCGCCGACCTCCGAGCACGCCGGCGTGCCACCGTTGGGCTACGCCATTGCCCAGTTGCACGGCATCTACATCCTGGCCGAGAACGCCGAAGGGTTGATCGTGGTGGACATGCATGCTGCCCACGAGCGCATTGGCTACGAGCGCCTGAAGCACGCCCACGATGGCATCGGCCTGCACGCGCAGCCACTGCTGGTTCCCATCACCCTGAGCGTGGGCGAACGCGAGGCCGACGTGGCCGAGCGCGAGGCCGACACCCTGGCTGCGCTCGGCTTCGAGATCACCCGCGCCGGTCCGCAATCGCTGCACGTGCGCAGCATTCCGGCGTTGCTGGCACAGGCCGAACCCGAAGGACTGTTGCGCGATGTACTCTCGGATCTGCGCGAGCATGGTCAGACGCGACGGGTGGCCGGCGCGCGCGACGAGCTGCTCTCCACCATGGCCTGCCATGGCGCAGTGCGCGCGAACCGCAGGCTGACGGTGCCGGAAATGAACGCGCTGCTGCGCGACATGGAAGCCACCGAACGCTCGGGGCAATGCAATCACGGCCGCCCGACCTGGGCGCGCTTTTCACTGGCGGAAATCGATCGTTGGTTCTTACGGGGGCGTTGATGAGTGTCAGCAACAGGGGGAAATGGCTGGGCGGCTTGCTGATGGTGGCCGGCCTGGCAGGATGCGGCGGCCAGCAAGACACGCCACGCGCAGAACAGGCCACGCCGAAGCCGGTCGCAGCCGATCCGCAATTCCTGGCCGACAACCAGGTGTGGCGCGACGAGCGCCTGGCCGAACTGCGCAAGCCCGACGGCTGGGCCACCTTGGTCGGCCTGCACTGGCTGGAGTTGAAAGCGCACTACATCGGAAGTGGCGGCACCAGCGGCATCCGCCTGGCGGTGGGGCCGGACAAGATGGGCATGGTGCAGGTGGTCGGCGACCAGGTCTGGTTCACGCCCGAGCACGGCGTCGCACTGACCGCCGATGGCCAGCCGCTGAAGGGCAAGGTGCGATTTTTCAGCGACCGCGACGAGACCCCGACCGTGATTGGGTTTGACGAGGGCAAGGGCCTGCTGACGCTGATCCAGCGCGGAGACCGGCGTGCGCTGCGCGTGCGTCATGCCGATGCGCCGACCTACACCGGTTTCACCGGGCTCAAATACTGGCCGGCCGATCCGTCGTGGCGGATCCAGGCGCGCTTCGTGCCGCACGACGTGGGCAAGACGATGCCGGTGGTGGATATCACCGGACTGTCGACCGAACAACCCAATGCCGGGTCGATCGAATTCGAGCGCAATGGCCAGACCTTCCGCCTCGAAGCGATCGGCGAGCCTGGCCGGGAGCTGTTCGTGGTCTTCGCCGATCGGACCAGCGGCCACGGCAGCTACGCGGCGGGCCGCTTCCTGGACGTGGGCGCGCCGGATGCAGAGGGACACGTGGTGCTGGATTTCAACCGCGCCTACAACCCGCCCTGCGTGTTCACCCCGTTCGCCACCTGCCCGCTGCCGCCGCCGGAAAACCGGCTCGACCTGCCGGTGGAAGCCGGTGAGCAGGATTACCATCGCCCGGCCGTTTCGAGCTGATCGATGAAGCGATGCTTCTCGCGTGGGCTGTCGTTGTTGCTGGTGCTGGCCGGCCTGCTGCTGGCCGGTCCGGCACTGGCAGCGTCGGCATCGGCACCGCCGGTGCCGCTGTTGTGGAAGGTCACCGGTCACCAGGGCGCCACCGTCTACCTGCTGGGTTCCTTCCACCTGCTGCGAGCGGACGACTACCCGCTGGCGCCGGAAGTGGATGCGGCTTTCGCCCGCGCCAGCCGCGTCATGTTCGAGCTGCCGGCCGACCAGGTGCAATCGCCCGAGCTGGCCGCGCAGATGCTGCAGGCTGCCACCCGTAGTGATGGCCGCTCCCTACGCGAGGATCTGACGCCGGCGCAATGGACTGCGCTGCAGGCCTATGCTGCGCAGCATGGATTGTCGCTGCAGACGCTGTCCGGCTATGACGCCTGGTTCGTGGCGCTGACTTTGAGCCTGTCCGAGATGGCCGTGCAGGGCCTGGACCCTTCGTTGGGGCTGGACCAGCACTTCATGCGCGAGGCGGGAAAGGCGGGCAAGGCCAGTGCCGGCCTGGAGACGGCGGCCGAGCAGATCGCGCTATTGGACGGGATGTCGCAGGAAGAGCAGCGGCAGATGCTGGCCGAAGCGCTGGATGACGCCCGCGACGGCAACCGGCAGTCGCGCGAGCTGCACGATGCCTGGCGCCGCGGCGACGCGGCGAAGATGTGGTCGGAAATGGCGCTGGACATGAAGCGCGAGTACCCGGCGCTGTATCGCAACATCAACGTGGCGCGCAACGACCGCTGGGTGCCGAAGCTGGAAGCGCGGTTGCAGGCCGGGCAGGGCACCACGCTGGTGGTGGTCGGCACCCTGCACTTGCTGGGCGCCGATGGCGTGGTGGAGAAGCTGCGCGCGCGCGGGTATCAGGTAGAGCGCATTTGCGCGGTCTGCGCCAAGTAGAAATCCGGCGACCCGTAGAGGCCGATGCCGACGCTTAGCGCCGGGTCTTTCCGCCCGCAGCCGCAGTCGGGCCCGCCGAGGGTGCGCCGCTGCCGGTGCCGGTGCCGGTTCCCGTGCCAGTCCCGGTGCCGGTGCCCGGGCCACGGCCGAAGCCGGCGCCGAAGTTGCGCTGGAATTCCTGCCACAGCTCCAGGTTGCGCTCGGTCAGCTGGTTCATCATTGCCCACGGCGTCTGCCCGAGCAGGTTGCCCATCTGCTGGCGGAATTGCTGCTGCTGCTCCAGGAACACCTGCATGCTGCGTTCCAGGTAGTTGCCCATGAAGCCCTGCAGCGAATCGCCGTAGAAGCGGATGATCTGGCTGAGCAACTGGGTGGACAACATCGGCTCGCCGTCCGATTCCTGGTCGGCAATGATCTGCAGCAGTACCGAGCGGGTCAGGTCCTCGCCGCTCTTGGCATCGCGTACTTCGAAATCCTCGCCGTCGATGATGAGCTGGCGCACATCCTCGATGGTGATGTAGCTGGAGATCTCGGTGTCGTACAGCCGGCGGTTCGGGTACTTCTTGATGATGCGAAGTGCAGCCATGAAAGCAGTCACTCGGTACGGATTGAGCGGAGGATGGCGCAGTGCAGCAGCGCTTGCAACCGCCGGAAGTCAGGGGGAACGGTGCTGAGTGGCGAAAAAATGTTGCGCAGCATGCGCTTGCGCGATTTTTCATGCTGCATCTGAACCGTGCAGCATGACGTTGCTGCCGACGCCGCTGCGCGGCTTACCAGCCCATGTGGTGGCCGCCGTTGATATCCAGGTTGGAGCCGGTGATCCAGGCCGCCTCCTCGGCCACCAGGAAGGCCACCGCGTAAGCGATTTCCTCCGGTTTGCCGAGCCGCCCGGTCGGAATGTCGGCGACGATCTTGGCGCGCACTTCCTCCGGCACCGCCATCACCATGTCAGTGGCCACGTAGCCGGGCGAGACGGTATTGACGGTAATGCCGTAGGCCGCGTTCTCGCGTGCCAGCGAGATGGTGAAGCCGTGCATGCCGGCCTTGGCCGCTGCGTAGTTGGCCTGCCCGTACTGGCCCTTGAGGCCGTTGATCGAGCTGATCTGGATCACCCGGCCCCAGCCGCGCTTGCGCATGCCCTCGATCACCGGGCGGGTGACATTGAACACCGAGTTGAGGTTGGTATTGATGACCTCGTGCCACTGCTCGGCAGTCATGCGGTGGAAGGTGGTATCGCGGGTGATGCCGGCGTTGTTGACCAGGATCTCCACCGGCCCCAGCGCCGCTTCGACTTCGCCGATCAGTGCGCGCGCGTGCTCCGGCGAGGCCACGTCGCCCTTGAACAGGGAAATTTCGTAGCCCTGCTCCTGCATGCGCTGCTGCCAGGCGCGCGCCTTTTCCTCGTTGCGGTAGTTGGTGGCAACCCGATGGCCCTGGTCGGCCAGGCGTTTGCAGATGGCGGTACCGATGCCGCCGGTGCCGCCGGTGACCAGTGCGACGCGGGATGTCATGGAAGCTCCGAAAGACGCGGGGATGGCTTGGATTCTAGACAAGGACGAGGCGCGCGTGTGCGCGTTGCGCGGCCAGGCTCAGCCCGGGATCGGTGGCAGCCGGCGTGGCAGGCGCTCGGCACCGAACCCGGCGACCGCCGCCCCCAGGAACGCATCCACCGAGCCGGCGTGCGCGGTGACTTCCGGCGCCTGGCCCAGGTCGCGCCATGCGCTGCGCAGCGCCGGCAGCGGGTCGGCATCGTCCAGCGGGCGCGCGGCCTCGGACTTGGAGAGTTTGCGGCCCAGCGCATCGGTGACCAGCGGCAGGTGCAGGTAGCGCGGTGTCGGCAAACCCAGGGCGCCTTGCAGCAGCATCTGGCGCGGGGTGGAATCGAGCAGGTCGGCACCGCGCACGATGTCGCTGATCGCTTGCTCGGCGTCGTCCACCACCACCGCCAGCTGGTAGGCCCAGTAGCCGTCGGCGCGCTTGAGCACGAAGTCGCCGACCTCGCGGTAGATGTCCCGGCGGACGTGGCCTTGCAGGCCATCGTCGAAGGCGGTCGCGCCGGTGTCGGCCACCCGCAGGCGCAAGGCCGGCGTGCGGCCGTCGGCGCCGTGCAGGCACCGATGGTGGATGCCGCCGGCCGCGGCAAGCTCGGCCCGGCTGCAGTAGCAGGCGAAAGCCTGGCCACTGGCGAGAAGGCGCTCCAGCGCCGCGGCGTACAGCGCCTGACGCTCGCTCTGGCGCACGATCTCACCGTCGTGGGCCAGCCCAAACGCCGCCAGCGTGCGCAACTGCGCCGCAGCGGCACCGGGCACCTCGCGCGGCGGATCGATGTCCTCGATCCGGATCAGCCACTGGCCGCCCCGGCTGCGCGCCAGCAGCCAGCTGCCCAACGCCGCGTAGAGCGAGCCGTAATGCAGCGGACCGGTGGGCGAGGGGGCGAAGCGCCCGCGGTAGGAAGAGGAGGACATGAAGGCTGAATCGTCTTTCAGGTTGTCGCTTGATTTCAAGTTGAGCGCACCGCAGATTGGCCGGACCTGTGTTTTTTCCCTCTAAAGTCCCGCGGAGTCGGCACTTCCATGTTCAGTCGTATCGCATTGTTCCTGTTGACCAACCTGGCCGTGCTGATACTGGCCGGCATCGTGATGTCGGTCCTGGGCGTCAATCCCGCCAAGCTGGGCGGGTTGCTGGTGATGGCGGCCCTGTTCGGCTTCGGCGGCTCGCTGATATCGCTGCTGATGTCCAAGTTCATGGCCAAGCGCGCCACCGGCGCCCAGGTCATCACCGAACCGCGCACCCCGAGCGAACGCTGGCTGGTGGAAACCGTGCGCCGCCAGGCTCAGGCGGCCGGCATTGGCATGCCCGAAGTGGCGATCTACGACGGCCCGGAGATCAACGCCTTCGCTACCGGCGCCAACCGCAACAACGCCCTGGTTGCCGTCTCGACCGGCCTGTTGCAGCACATGAGCCAGGACGAAGCTGAAGCCGTGCTCGGCCACGAAGTCAGCCACGTCGCCAATGGCGACATGGTGACCATGGCGCTGCTGCAAGGCGTGCTCAACACCTTCGTGATCGTGCTGGCGCGCATCGTCGGCGGCGTCATCGACACCTACCTGTCGGGCAACCGCGAAGACGGCCGCCGTGGCTTTGCCTACTTCGCCATCGTGATGGTGCTGGAGCTGGTCTTCGGGCTGTTTGCGACCATGATCGCGATGTGGTTCTCGCGCCGCCGCGAATACCGCGCCGACGCCGGCGGCGCCCAACTGGCCGGCCGCCAGAAAATGATCTCTGCGCTCGAACGCCTCTCGCTCAACCACGGCCAGAGCACCCTGCCGGCCCAGGTCGAAGCCTTCGGCATCTCCGGCGGCATCGGCCAGGGCTTGCGCAAACTGTTCCTGAGCCACCCCCCGCTGACCGAGCGCATCGCGGCGTTGAGGCAGGCAAACGCCACGGTGGTCTAAAACCCCATTTCAACCATCAACAAAAAACCCGCCTTTCGGCGGGTTTTTTTTATTGGCAGGAACTCGAGCTTTCCACTCCGACAACAAAGAACTGTCGGGCATCGGCGGCAGGCCCTTTCGGGAAATCGGGGATCGATCCGCACTCAGAACTCGTAAGTCATCCCCGCCGCCGCGGGCCCGATGAAGTCGCCCTGCACGTAATCCACGCCGGCATTGAAGAACAGGCTCATCGATGCCGCATCGCCGACGAACTCGACCAAGGTCAGGATGCCCTCCGGCTGCGCCCGCCCAGTGATCTCGCGGATTTTCTCCTGGCTCTCCTTGGCCTGCACCGCATCGGCGGTCAGGCCGCGGTCCAGCTTCAGGAACGAAGGCTGGAAGTGCGACAACAACTGGAACGAATCCAGCCCCGAGCCAAACTGCTCCAGGCCCAACTTGCATCCCAGTGCCGTCGTCTCGGCCAGGAACTGCTGCGCATTGCGCAGGTGCGTGAACACCTTCGATTCCGGCGTCTGCAGCCACAACCGTGCGCCCGGCACGCCATGCGCCGCCAACTCCTGGCGGATCAGCGCCACCGTGCGCGGGTCCGAATAAGCCGCCGGACCGATCCGCACCAGCAAATGCGTGGCATGCCCGGCGCGCTGGCGTTCGGCCAACGTGCGGATGGCTTCGCGGATCACCCAGCGGTCGATGTCGGCGATGAGCGCGTGCTCCTCGGCAATGCTGAGGAAGGTCGCCGGCGAGATCAGCTCGCCATTGCGGTCCAGGCGCAGGAACGCCTGGTACAGCTCAATCGGCTCGCCCATCAGGTGCAGCACCGGCTGGAAATGCAGCAGGAAGCCATTGCCGACCAGGGCCTCGTGCAACTGCTCGATCCAGCGTTGGATACGCTCTTCCTCGGCGCGGTCGACCTCGCCCGGATCGAACACCTGCACGCCATTGCCGCCCAGTTCGCTGGTGGCGCGCACCGACTCGGTGGCGCGCTGCAGGACCTGGCCGATGCTGGCGATCTTCTCGCCGATCTGCACGCCGCCGATGCTCACCGTGACCGTGGCCGAGCGTTCGCCGACACTGAAGACGTGCTGGGCGAAGGCGGCGCGGATCTTCTCGGCCAGCGCGCGGGTACCGTGGTGGTCGCCAGACAGCAGCACCGCGAAACTGTTCTCGCCAAAGCGCGCGGTGCGCATCTCGGCACCAACGTGCGCGGCCAGGTGACTGGCCAGCGCGCTGATCAGGGTGTCGGCCGAGTCCAGGCCGATATCGGCCAGGATGCGGCTGTAATGGTCTGGCTCGACCAGCAGGAAGCCGGCCTGGGCGCCGCCGCGGCTGGCCTGGGCCACCGCGTCTTCCAGTGCAACCATGAAGGTCGGGCGGTTGAGCAGGCCGGTGACAGTGTCGCGCTGGCGCAGGTCTTCGACCTCGCGCGCCAGCTCCGGGTCGAACTCCTCGCGGCGGCGGAACACCACCTGCACGCAGGCCTCGCCTTCATAGGTAGCGGTGGCAAATTCCATGGTCGCCGGGAAGGTGTCGCCTTCCAGGCTGCGCGCATCCACCTTGTACTGCGGCGGCGGCGCTTCGCCCTTGCTCATCGACTTGAGCAATTGCTTGAAGTCTTCCACGTGCTGGGCGGCGATCAGGTCCAGCAGCGAGATGCCCTCGACATCCTCGAACGACTCGAACCCGAACATTTCCAGGTAGGCGTCGTTGGCGCGGATGTGCATGCCCTCGTGGACATAGGCGATCGGGTCGCGCGAGGAGGCGATCAGTGCATCGCAGCGGCGCTCGGTCTCGCGCATCTGCGCCTCGATCCGGCGCAGGCCGCGGCGCGCGTGCAGATCGGTCATTTCCGCGCGCACCACGCCGAGCAAGTGTTCGGGGCGCTGGCGCAGGGCGATCGCGCGCACGCCGTGGCCGGCGGCCTCGACCCATTCGTTCTCGTCGATCTTGTCGGTCAGCAGCACCAGCGGCACGTCCTTGCCGCTGCGGGCGATGGCCTGCTGCACGGCGGCCAGCGGCAGGTCGCGCGAACGCGAGGCCAGGACCAGGTCGATCTGGCCGTACAGCATCGAGGTCAGGTCATCGACGGTCTGCGGGCGCGAAGGCCGCACCGCGATGCCGCTGTTGCGCAAGGTGGTGACGATGCCCTCGGCGCTCTCGCCGCTGTCATCGACGATCATCAAGCGGAGGGTGAGGTCTTTGCCGTTCTGCATTCAGGTGTTCCGGGAGACAGGGTGGGGCACTGGCACGAATCGCGGGGACGGAGCGACCAGGCAGGAAGCGCGTGCGGCGCGGCACCGGCAGCCCGGGGGAGCTGGTCGGCAGGGTCCACGCGATCTTCCCCAAGATCCATGAGCTGCTGTAATACACGATGCCGCCTGCCGCCGTCCATGGACACGTCCGCGATCGGCCCGCCGGCAGCGCTGCCGGACCGACACCAAGCTCAGGCGGCGCTGCCGGCGGCGTGCCCCGAGGCCCAGGCCCATTGGAAGTTGTAGCCGCCCAGCCAGCCGGTCACATCCAGCACTTCGCCGACAAAGTACAGGCCGGGAACCCGACGCGATTCCATGGTCGCCGACGACACCGCATCGGTATCCACGCCGCCCAGGGTGACCTCGGCAGTGCGGTAGCCCTCGGTGCCGCTGGCCACCAGGGGCCAGTCGCGCAGGGTCGCCGCCGCCGCGCGCAGTTCGCGCTCGTCGAGCTGGCGCACCGGCTTGTCCGGCAGCCAGCGTTCGCACAAACGCTGGGCCAGGCGTTTGGGCAGGCGCTCGGCCAGCACGTTGCGCAGTTCGGTGGCGCCGCGCAGGCGCTTTTGCTCGCGCAGCCAGGCTTCGGCATCTTCGCCGGGCAGCAGATCCAGGCGCAGGTCGTCGCCAGGCTGCCAGTAAGACGAGATCTGCAGCATCGCCGGGCCGCTGACGCCGCGGTGGGTGAACAGCAGCGCATTGCGGAAGCGCACGCCGTGGCAGCGCGCCTCGACCGGCAGGGCGACGCCGGCCAGGTCCTGCAGGCGCTCCTGGTGCTTGCCCGACAGGGTCAGCGGTACCAGGCCGGCGCGGGTCGGCAGCACGTTGTGGCCGAACTGCCGCGCCAGTTCATAGCCGAACCCGGTCGCGCCCAGGCTGGGAATCGACAGCCCGCCCGTGGCCACCACCAGCGAGGCGGCATGGAATCGGCCCTGTGCGGTATCCACCCGGAAACCTTCGGCGCCGCGCTCGACCGAGTTCACCGCGCAATGGCTGCGGACCTGGGCACCGGCTGCAGCGCATTCGTCCAGCAGCAGTTTGACGATCAGCTTGGAGGACACGTCGCAGAACAGCTGCCCCAGTTCCTTCTCGTGGTAGGCCACGCCGTGGCGTTCGACCATCTCGATGAAGTCGGCCGGTGTGAAGCGCGCCAGCGCGGACTTGCAGAAGTGCGGGTTGGCCGAGAGGAAATTGGCCGGAGTGGTGCCGGTATTGGTGAAATTACAGCGGCCGCCGCCGGACATCAGGATCTTCTTGCCGACCTTGTTGGCGTGGTCCAGCACCTGTACCCGCCGGCCGCGCTGGCCGGCGGTGAGCGCGGTCATCAGCCCGGCCGCGCCGGCGCCAATCACCAGCACATCGCACTCGATCACGCTCATGCCGTGGCGGTGCGCTCGATCGGCACCACGGTGGCGCTCTCGGTTTCGCCCAGGAATTGCACTTCGCCGTCCTGAATCAGCACGTCAAAGCGCATGCCGCGGCCAATCAGGGCGGCCAGGGCCGCGGTGGACGCCGGGTCGATCTCGAGCACGCGCAGCTGGCGCTGGCGGGACAGGGCGCTGCCATTTTTCTTCCACCACGTGTCCACCGCCTGGCCGCCGTACGCCAGCACGATGACTTCGCGCGCGCGGCCGCAAGCCTTGCGCAGGCGCGATTCGTCCGGCGTGCCCAGGTCGATCCACTGTTCGATCTCGCCGCCGTAATCGCGCCGCCACAGGTCCGGCTCTTCTTCGTTGCTCAGGCCGCGGCCAAAGGCCAGGCGATCGTCGGCGAACAGGGCGAAGGCCAGCAGACGCAGCATCAACCGTTCGTCGGTTTCCGAAGGGTGCTGGGCCACGGTGAGGTTGTGGCTGGCGTAATAGCCGCGGTCGAGGTCGCTGATCTGCAGCTCGGCCTTGCGGACGGTGGCGGTGAGGGCCATGGGGGTTGCCGGGAAAAGGGCGGCCATTCTAAGCGCCGCAGGCCGGGAGGCGGACCGCTGGGAAGGGCTTCGTGGGATAATTCTGATGCCGTCTCGTCCGCCTATTCATCCGCTTTTGGGCCAATGTATGCAAAAGCGGAACCGAAAATGGCTGAACCGGTGCGAAGATGAATAGGTTATGGGTCGCTTTTTCCCTTAAAGCCTAGTATTGTCCTCGGCACTGTGTTTGCTAGTGGTCACCGTGAATCGTGGCCGTGCGGTTGATCTCATCCGATCCGCTTCAACGTGTGCGCTTTACCAACGCCTGCAAAACAGTCTCGGCTACCGGCTTTTCGGCGGCCGCGATCCTATCCATCCAGGAGTTAGTAATGTCTGATCGTCAGAGCGGTACGGTGAAGTGGTTCAACGACGCCAAGGGTTTCGGTTTCATCACCCCGGAAAGCGGCCCGGACCTGTTCGTGCATTTCCGCGCCATCCAGGGCAACGGCTTCAAGTCGCTGCAGGAAGGCCAGAAGGTGACCTTCGTCGCCGTGCAGGGCCAGAAGGGCATGCAGGCTGACCAGGTGCAGGCGGTCTAATCCCGCCTGCTACCGCAAGGTAGCCACGACGCCGGAAGCGCAAGCTTCCGGCGTTTTTGTTTTCAGGCCCCGGGTGGTGACGACACCGCGCTGCGGCAGCGACGGCTACCATCGTGCCTCCCCCGAGCGCGCCCGAGCCCAATGATCACCGTCCATCACCTCAACAACTCCCGCTCCCAGCGCGTGCTGTGGCTGCTGGAAGAGCTGGCCCTGCCGTATCGGATCGAGCGCTATGAGCGCGACCCGCAGACCTTGCTGGCGCCGCCGGCGCTGCGCGCGGTGCACCCGCTGGGCAAGTCGCCGGTGGTGGTCGATGGCGAACATGTGCTGGCCGAATCCGGCGCCATCCTCGATTACCTGACCGAGCGCTACGACACCGAGCGCGTGTTGTCGCCGACGCCGCGCCCGGTCGATTCGCCCGAGCGCCTGCGCTTCCGCTACTGGATGCATTACGCCGAAGGCTCGGCGATGCCGCCACTGCTGCTGACCCTGGTCTTCCAGCGCCTGCGCCAGGCGCCAATGCCGTTCTTCGCGCGGCCGATCGCGCGCAGCATTGCCGACAAGACCATGCGCCGCTTCGTCGGCCCGCAGGTCAAGCTGCACCTGGACTGGATGGAATCGCAGCTGGGCGTGGACGGCTGGTTCGCGGGCGAGCGTTTCACCGCCGCAGACATCCAGATGAGCTTCCCGGTGCAGGCTGCGGCGGTGCGCGGTGGCGGGCTGGCCGACTATCCCAAATTGCGCAGTTTCCTCGAACGCGTGCAGGCACGGCCTTCCTACCAGGCCGCGCTGCAACAAGGCGGGCCTTTTGCTTTGTCGGGTGAACCTGCGTGATCCGGGAGTTCGACAATCGCTTCCTGCAGCAATTGCCGGGCGATCCAGAAGCCGGGCCGCGCGTGCGTGAAGTGCTCGGCGCGGCCTGGTCGGCGGTGGCGCCCACGCCAGTGCGCGCGCCGCGGCTGCTCGGGTATTCGCGAGAAGTGGCCGCAGCCCTGGGGCTGGAGCCCGACGAGGTCGCCGAGCCTGGGTTCGCTCAGGTGTTCGCCGGCAATGCGCTATGGCCGGGAATGCAGACTTACGCAGCCAATTACGGTGGCCACCAGTTCGGCCATTGGGCCGGGCAGTTGGGCGATGGCCGTGCGATCGGCCTGGGCGAAGTCATCGGCGGTGACGGCACGCGCCATGAATTGCAGCTCAAGGGGGCCGGGCGCACGCCTTACTCGCGCGGGGCCGACGGCCGCGCGGTGCTGCGCTCCTCGCTGCGCGAGTTCATCTGCAGCGAGGCCATGCACCACCTCGGCGTGCCGACCACGCGCGCGTTGTGCCTGGTGGGCAGCGGCGAGTCGGTGGTCCGTGACATGTTCTACGACGGCCATCCGCGCGCCGAGCCGGGTGCCCTGGTCTGTCGTGTTGCGCCTTCGTTCCTGCGTTTTGGCAGCTTCGAATTGCCGGCCTCGCGTGGCGACCTCGCACTGCTGCGGCAGTTGGCCGACTTCACCCAGGCACGCGACTATCCCGAGCTTATCGGCACTGCCGCGGCGCGTGACGCCGAATGGTTCGGGCAAATCTGCGAGCGCACCGCCGAGATGGTCGCGCAGTGGATGCGCGTGGGCTTCGTTCATGGCGTGACGAACACCGACAACATGTCCATCCTCGGCCTGACCATCGACTACGGCCCCTACGGCTGGCTCGAAGACTACGATCCCGAGTGGACCCCCAACACCACCGACGCGGGCGGGCGTCGCTACCGCTTCGGCGCGCAGCCACAGGTGGCCTATTGGAACCTGGGGCGGCTGGCGCAGGCGCTGGCGCCGTTGTTCGAGGATGTCTCCGCCTTGCAGGCGGGGCTGGACCGCTACGTGCAGCATTACCGCCACTGCGAACGCGCGCATATCGCCGCCAAGCTCGGCCTGGTGCAGTGCCACGATGCCGACGTGCAGTTGATGGAAGACCTGCGCAGCCTGATGCAGCAGGCCGAGATCGACATGACCCTGTGGTTCCGCGGCCTGCTTGATATCGATGCCGAGGCACCGGTGCTGCTGCCGCTGCAAGCCGCTTTCTACGACGAGGCCAAGCGCGACGCCCATAGCGCGGTGCTGTCAGACTGGCTGCAGCGCTACGCCGCGCGCCTGCGCGAGGATCCGCAGCCGCCCGCGCAGCGCCGCGAGCGCATGCGCCTGGCCAACCCGCGCTACGTGCCGCGCAACTATCTGGCGCAGGAAACCATCGACCGGGTCGAACAAGGCGACACCGGCGCGCTGGCCGACTGGCTGGAAGTGCTGCGCCATCCCTACGACGACCAGCCTGGCCGCGAAGCCTACGCGCAGCGGCGGCCGGAGTGGGCCAAGCAGCGCGCCGGCTGTTCGATGCTGTCGTGCAGTTCCTGACTTCTCCAACGGACCTTCTTGATGCCCACCCTCTACCCCTGGGCCGCGCACCTGCGCGATATCGCCGACTTCCCCAAGCCGGGCATTCTCTTCAAGGACATCACCCCGCTGCTGGGCGAGGGTGAGGCGTTCAAGGCGGCCATCGAAGCCATGAGCGCGCCGTGGCGGGAGCGCCGGCTCGATGCGGTGCTGGGGATCGAGTCGCGCGGCTTCATCCTGGGCGCGGCGATGGCGCACGCGCTGGGCTGCGGCTTCGTGCCGGTGCGCAAGCCGGGCAAGTTGCCCGCGCACGTGTTGCGCCAGGAATATGCCCTGGAATACGGCAGCGATTGCATCGAGGTGCACGCCGACGCCCTGGCGCCGGGAGCGCGGGTCTTGCTGGTCGACGATGTCCTGGCCACGGGCGGCACCTTGCTTGCGGCCTTGTCGCTGGCGGGACAATTGCAGGCCGAAGTGATCGGGGCTGCGGTGCTGATCGAGCTGCCCGCGCTGGGTGCGCGCACGCGTTGGCCGGCAGCTGTACCGTTGCGAGCTACGCTGGCGTTCTGAGCTGCGGCGGGGACTGTGACCCTGACGATTTCCGGTCGCGGCTCAAGCCGCTCCTACAGTGCACCCCAGTGCTTTTGTAGGAGGGGCTTTAGCCCCGACCAGCGCAGCTGCAATCCGCGGTTGACCTACAGCTTGCGCACCCGGAACCGCCGTCCCTTGATCTTGCCCGCTTCCAGCCGGTCCAGCGCCTTGCCCACTTGGGCGCGCGCGATGGCGACATAAGAACGGGTGGGCTGGATCACGATCTTGCCGATCGCTGCGGCCGACAGCCCGGCATCGCCGGTCAGCGCGCCGAGGATGTCGCCCGGGCGCAGCTTGTCGGTCTTGCCGCCGTCGATGCGCACCGTGACCATCGGGGCCTGCGGCAATTCCGGCGGCTTGCCGGTCGCCAGCGGCGTGCGCGGCAATGCCAGCGAGATGCCCTGGTCGGCGGCGATCGCCTGGGCGCGCGGCAATTCGCGCGAGGACACCAGGCTCAGTGCCAGGCCCTGCCGTCCGGCGCGCGCGGTGCGGCCGATGCGGTGGCGATAACCTTCCACATCGGTCGGCAATTCGTAATTCAGCACCGCCGCCAGGCCTTCCACGTCCAGTCCGCGTGCGGCCACGTCGCTGGCCACCAGTACGTTGCAACTGCCATTGGCGAAGCGAACGAGGACTTCCTCGCGATCGCGCTGTTCCATATCGCCATGCAGCGCCAAGGCCGAAAATCCGAATTGCTGTAGTGAAACAGCTACCTCGTCCACTTCCTTGCGGGTATTGCAGAACACCACCGCCGACTCCGGCCGGTGCTTGAGCAGCAACCCGGCCACCGCCTTCTGCCGGTGCGCCGGTTCCACTTCAAAGAACAGTTGCTCGATCTGCGGCGCGCTGGCGCCACCCTCGACCGTGACTTCGGCCGGTTCGCGCAGCAGGTGTCGTGCCAGCTCGCGGATTGCTTCGGGGAAGGTCGCCGAGAACAACAGGTTCTGCCGCTCCTTGGCGCAGCGGCCGGCGATCTCGCGGATCGGCTCTTCGAAGCCCATGTCGAGCATGCGGTCGCCCTCGTCGAGCACCAGGCAGCGCACCGCGCCCAGGTTCAACACGCGCTTGCGTGCCAGTTCCTGCACCCGTCCCGGCGTGCCGACCACGACCTGCGGGTCGTGCGCCTGTAGCGAAGCGATCTGAGGCTCCAGAGCAACGCCGCCGGTGAGTACCGTCAGTTTGAGGTTGGGGATGCCGGTGGCCAGTTTGCGCAGCTGCTGGCCGACCTGGTCGGCCAGTTCGCGGGTGGGGCACAGCACCAGCGCCTGGGTCCGGATCAGCGCTGGGTCCAGGCGTTGCAGCAGCCCCAGGCCAAAGGCGGCGGTCTTGCCGCTGCCGGTGGGGGCCTGGGCGATCACGTCGCGGCCATCGAGGATCGGCGGCAATGCCAGGGCCTGGATCGGCGTGAGAGTGGTGTAGCCGAGGGCATCGATGCCGGCGGCCAAGGCCGGCGACAGCGGCAGGGAAGCGAATTCGTTCATGCGGCATTTTCGCAGAAGCGTCGCCGCCGTGCCTGCCGGCCCTGTTTAGCCGGCAGGGGTGTCGCCCGGAGGGTCAGCCGATTGCGCTGGCCGGCGCCTGTGGCAGCAGTTGCGGCCAGCGCCGCAGCACGGCAGCGCGAATGCCGGCGGCATCGATGCCTGCCTCGGCCAGCAGGTCCTCGCGGCTGGCGTGATGCTGGAAGGCGTCGGGCAGGCCCAGATGCAGCATCGGCACGGTAACGCCTTCGGCATTGAGCAATTCGGACACGCCCGAACCGGCGCCGCCGGCCACCACGTTGTCCTCGATGGTCACCAGGCCTTCGTGTTCGCGTGCCAGGCGCAGGATCAACTCGCGATCCAGCGGTTTGATGAAGCGCATGTTGACCACGCTCAGCCCGAGCTCGGCACCGACCTGCTCGGCCGCCGGCACGGTCGCGCCGAAAGCGAGCAGGGCGAGGCGATCGCCTTGTCGGCGCACTTGCGCCTTGCCGATCGGCAGGGTCGTCAGTTCGGCGCCAATGGCCACGCCGGGACCGGTGCCGCGCGGATAACGCACCGCCGCCGGGCCCTGATGGTAATGGCCAGTGGTCAACATCTGCCGGGCCTCGGCTTCATCGGCTGGCGCCATCAACAACATGTTCGGCACGCAGCGCAGGAAGCTCAGGTCGAGATTGCCGGCGTGGGTCGCGCCATCCGGACCCACCACGCCACCGCGATCGATGGCGAACAGCACGTCCAGGTCCTGCACCGCCACGTCGTGCACCAGCTGATCGTAGCCGCGCTGCAGGAAGGTCGAATAGATCGCCACGACGGGCTTGGCGCCCTGGGTGGCCATGCCGGCGGCCAGGGTCACCGCGTGTTGCTCGGCGATGGCGGTGTCGAAATAGCGCTGCGGATATTCCTTGCTGAAGCGCACCAGGCCAGAGCCTTCGCGCATCGCCGGGGTAATGGCCAGCAGCCTCGGGTCGGCCGCGGCCATGTCGCACAGCCAGTCGCTGAAGATGTCGGTGTAGGTCGGCTTCTTGACCGCGCCGGGCTTGGGCACCAGGCCTTTTTCCGGATCGAAGGGACCTACCGCGTGATAGCCGATCTGGTCGCCTTCGGCCAGCTCGTAGCCCTTGCCCTTGGTGGTGATGACGTGCAGTAGCTGCGGGCCCTTGAGGGTCTTGAGGGTCTTCAGTGCGCTGATCAGGGAGGGCAGGTCGTGGCCGTCGATCGGGCCGGTGTAGTGGAAGCCCATTTCCTCGAACAGCGTGGACGGCACGAACATGCCTTTCCAGTGCTCTTCCCAGCGCCGCACGAAGCGCGCGGTCGGGTTGGTCTTCTTGTCGCCGAGGATCTTCTTGCCGCCCTCGCGGAGCGCGTTGAGGGTGCGGCTGCCGGTGGCGCGGCCAAGCATCTTGGTCAGCCCGCCGACCGCCTCGGAGATCGACATGCGGTTGTCGTTGAGGATCACCAGCAGGTTCGGCTCGGCCTCCATGCCGCCGGCATGGTTGAGCGCCTCGTAGGCCATGCCCGCGGTCATCGCGCCATCGCCGATGACGGCCACCACCTTGCGCTCGTCGCCGGCCTGTTGCAGCGCAATCGCCATGCCCAGGGCGGCCGAGATCGACGTGGACGAATGACCCACGCCGAAAGTGTCGTACTCGCTTTCCTCGCGCTTGGGGAACGGCGCCACCCCGTCCTTCTGCTTGACCGTATGGATGCGCTCGCCGCGCCCGGTAAGGATCTTGTGCGGATAGGTCTGGTGGCCGACGTCCCAGACCAGTTGGTCGACAGGCGTCTGGTAGAGGTAGTGCAGGGCCACGGTCAACTCGATCACGCCCAGGCCCGCGGCAAAGTGACCGCCGCTCTTGCCCACCGACTCGATCAGGTAGGCGCGCAACTCTTCGGCGATGGCCGGGAGCTCGTCTTCACTGAAACGGCGCAGGTCGGCGGGGGTCTGCGCCTGGGACAGGCGCGGATAGCGGGCGGGATCGATCATCTGGCTCGGAACTTCCTAATTGGTGGCCATTGTCCCGCTCCGAGGCCAGCCGCGGCAAGTGAAGGCTCGGGCGTTCATGAAAGCGAACGGCCTACACAGTTCGGTCACGCGGCGTGCACAAATGCCGGGCGGAAACTCCGCACCGGAAATACGGCTGCACCAGACCAGGGACTTGCCACCGAGCGCAAGTTCCCCTCGTTGGCCGCACTGCTTCCTGTTTGCCGCGGCCTCACGAGTTCCAGTCACCGAGCGACTTCGAAAGAGGAACGCGGTCATGAACTCCCAAGATCGATTGGCTTCCAGTGAGGCGCTGGGGCTGCCGGCACTCGTCAATGCTCATCGCTGCAGCCCAGGCCGGCGCAGTAATCAAGCCTTGCACTCGTTGGGACTCTCGTTGCTTTGGCTGGCGCTGTTCGCCGAGGCGGACGGCGCGTGGGCCGGATCACTGGATGGAGGTACGGCTAGCGGCGGCGGCATCGCGATAGGCTTCGGCAGCCAGGCGAGCGGGGGTTCCGCCCCCGGAGCCACACCGATCGCGATTGGCAATGGCGCGGTGGCGACGAGTTCTAGTGGCGCCCTGGCCATCGGTTCTGCCACTGCGTCTGGCATGGGCGCCATCTCCATCGGATTTGGGGGAAGCTTCAGCGCAGTTTCCTTGGCCTCGGGGGCCGACTCGCTTGCTATCGGTAATGGCACGGTGGCTTCTGGGCAGGCAGCCACCGCACTGGGCGTTGCCAGCACTGCAGCAGGCGGTTTTTCCACGGCACTAGGCCATGGCGCCAACGCTGCCGCTACGAGTGCATCGGCGTTCGGGAGGGACTCCGACGCGTTGTTTACCGATACGGTTGCCATCGGCCGCAACGCCACTGCCGGGACCAGCACTGCCGGCAGCGGCGCCACTGCGCTCGGTTCGACCGCATCGGCCACTGGCACCAATGCGCTGGCCGTGGGCTTTGGTAGCGGTGCCGCGGGTGCGACTTCCCTGGCCGCCGGTGCGACGGCTTCAGCCAGCGCCACCGATGCGGTCGCACTGGGCCGCGGGGCAGCGGCATCCAACACCGGCGCAGTTGCTCTGGGCGCCGGTTCGACCACTGCGGCGGCGGTCGCCACCACATCGGTGACCATCGCGGGCGCGACGTACAACTTCGCCGGTACCGCACCTGCCAGCACCATCAGCACCGGGGCCGTCGGCGCAGAGCGCACCCTCACCAACGTCGCCGCCGGGCGCATCGGTACCACCAGCACCGACGCCGTCAACGGCAGCCAACTGTTCGCCGCCAATGCCGCCATCACCGACGTGGATACCCGGGTAGACACGCTGGGCGCCAACACGGCCTCCAACTTCGGCGGCGGCTCGGCCTACAACGCGGCTACCGGCGCGGTAAGTGCGCCGTCCTATACCGTCAACGGCGCCAGCTACAACAACGTGGGAAGCGCCATCAACGCAATCGTCAATGGCGGTAGTGGCCTCAAGTATTTCCGCAGCAATTCGACCCTGGCAGACGCCAACGCCACCGGCACCAACACTGTCGCGATCGGACCGGTGGCCGCCGCTTCGGCCGCAGACGCCATGGCGCTGGGCAACGGCGCTACCGCCGCCCAGGCCGGGGCAGTGGCGCTCGGCTCGGGCGCGGTGACCGCGGCAGCGGTAGGGACGGGAAGCAGCGTAATCGCCGGCACCACCTACACCTACGCCGGCACTGCGCCAGCCAGTACCTTGAGCATCGGCGCGGCTGGCAGCGAACGGACACTGACCAACCTTGCGGCTGGCCGCCTCAGTGGCAGCAGTACCGATGCGGTCAATGGCAGCCAGCTATTCGCGACCAACGCGGCGGTCACGGCCCTGGATACCCGTACCGATACCTTGGGGACCAACGTCGCCAGCAACCTGGGCGGCGGGGCCGCTTACGACCCGGCGACCGGCGCCGTCAGCGCTCCGAGCTACACCGTCAATGGCTCCCCTTACAGCAATGTTGGAGACGCCCTGACGGCGATCACCAGTGGCGGCGGCGGCATCAAGTATTTCAGGGTCAACTCCAGCCTTGCCGACGCCACGGCTGCCGGCGTCAACGGCCTTGCCGCCGGCCCGCTTGCCAACGCGGCAGGTGCCTCCGCGATCGCAGTAGGCAACGATGCCGATGCCTTCTCCAGTGACTCGGTCGCCATTGGCCGGGCCGCGGTAGCCGGTGTTAGTGGCGGCACCTCGGGCGAAACGGCGGTGGGCACGACCGCAAGCGCGACCGCCAACCAGTCCTCGGCGTTTGGCTTTGGCAGCCAGGCCACTGGCGTGGGTGCGCTGGCAGCAGGTGCCAGTGCTGCTGCCAGCGGTGCCAACGCCACGGCCCTGGGCAGCGGCGCATCGGCGGCGCAGGACGGTGCAGTGGCGCTGGGCGCCGGCTCGGTCACTGCCGCGGCGGTGGCCACGGCCAGCGGCACGATTGCCGGTACGACGTACAACTACGCCGGCACCACCCCAGCCAGCACGGTCAGCGTGGGCGCGACCGGCGCAGAAAGGACGGTCACCAACGTGGCCGCCGGTCGAGTCAGCGGTACCAGCACCGATGCGGTCAATGGCAGCCAGTTGTTTGCGACCAATACGGCAGTGACCACGCTGGACACCCAGGTAGACACTCTCGGCGGCACGGTGGCCACCCAGCTTGGCGGCGGTTCCACTTACGACCCGGCCACTGGCACCGTAAGCGCGCCGACGTACAGCGTGGGCGGCACCACCTACAACAACGTCGGCGGTGCAGTGACGGGCCTGGACGATCGTATCGACACCATCGCCAACGGCGCGGGCATCAAGTATTTCCATGCCAACTCGCTGCTGGCCGATTCCAACGCCAGCGGCACCGACAGCGTCGCGATCGGGCCGGCAGCGTCATCGTCAGTGACCAACGCGGTGGCGATCGGCAACGGCGCGGCCGCCGGGGACGCTGGCGCGGTCGCGCTGGGCGCCGGCTCGGTCACTGCCGCAGCGGTGGCCACGGCCAGCGGCACGATTGCTGGTACGACGTACAACTACGCCGGCGCCGCACCGGCCAGCACGGTCAGCGTGGGCGCAACCGGCGCAGAAAGGACGGTCACCAACGTGGCCGCCGGTCGAGTCAGCGGTACCAGCACCGATGCGGTCAATGGCAGCCAGTTGTTCGCGACGAATACTGCGGTGACGACCCTCGATACCCAGGTAGACACCCTTGGCGGCACGGTGGCGACCCACCTGGGCGGCGGATCCACTTACGATCCCGCCACCGGCACGCTGAGCGCGCCCACCTACAGCGTGGGCGGCACCACCTACAACAATGTCGGCGGAGCCGTCACCGGCCTAGACGATCGAATCGACACCATCGCCAGTGGCGGTGGCATCAAGTATTTCCACGCCAATTCAGTGGCGCCCGACTCGACCGCAGTGGGCTCGGCAGCATTGCGGTGGGCCCCCAAGCGGTGGCTGGCGACCAAAACGCCATGGCGCTGGGAACCGAGTCCTCGGCGGCGGGGAGCGCGAGCGTTGCGCTGGGCTATCGAACCCTTGCCACGGCCGCGCGCGCGACCGCGCTTGGCGCGCTGTCGTCGGCATCGGGCCAGAATTCCACCAGCGTGGGGGTGTTGTCGCAGGCCACGGGGGCCGGCGCATCCGCATTGGGTTTGATGGCAGCTTCGACCGGCCAGAACGCCACTGCGATCGGCGCGGAGGCGGCTGCCGCCAGCGTAGAAGGCGTGGCGCTGGGCTATCGCGCACAAGCATTGGGCACCAATGGCAACATCGCCATAGGCTCGGGCGCGCAGGCGTCGGGCGTGAGCGCAGCGGCAATCGGGGTTGGCGCGTCGGCCAGTGACAACGGCGCGCTTGCCGCCGGTATCAATGCCACGGCTTCCACGGTCCGCGCGCTGGCGCTGGGCGCGGGCGCGTCGGCGGCTCAGGCGGGCGCCGTTGCGCTGGGCGCCGGCGCTGTCACTGGCGCAGCCGTGGGCACAGCGACGGGCACGATTGCCGGCGTCACGTATGCCTATGCCGGCAGTGCGCCGGTCGCCACGGTGAGCATCGGTAACACCGGCAGCGAACGCACGCTGACCAACCTGGCCGCTGGGCGCGTCAACGCCAGCAGCACCGATGCGATCAACGGCAGCCAATTGTTCGCTACGCAAACCGCGGTGACCACCCTCGATACCCAGGTCGACGCCTTGGGCGGCACGGTGGCCACGGGCCTGGGCGGCGGTTCCACCTACGATCCGGCCACCGGTACCCTCACTGGCCCCACCTACAGCATCGGCGGCACCACCTTCACCAGCGTGGACGGGGCGCTGACCAATATCGATGGCCGCGTGACCCAGAACACGACCGACATCACCCAGCTGACCGGCCAGATCAACAACGGCAGTGTCGGCCTGGTCCAGCAGGATGCCGCCTCGCGCACGATCACCGTGGCCCGCGCGACCGACGGTGGCATCGTCGACATGACCGGGACCCAGGGCGCACGCATCATCACCGGTGTCGCCAACGGCGCCGTCAGCGCGGCCTCGCTGGAGGCGATCAACGGATCGCAGTTGTATGGCGTGAGCCAGAGCCTGAGCAGCGCGTTGGGCGGTGGCTCGACCGTGAATCCGGATGGCACCGTTACCGGGCCGGTCTTCAACGTGGGCGGGACTACCTTCAATAGTGTCGGTGACGCGATCAACCACCTGGCCAGCGGTGGCACCCAGGCCAAATATTTCCACGCCAACTCGTTGCTCGCCGATTCGGCCGCCGCCGGTATCGACAGTGTCTCGATTGGCCCTGCGGCGTCGGCCTCGGCCAACAACGCCGTGGCCCTGGGCAACGGCGCCAATGCCGGCCATGCGGACTCGGTGGCGCTAGGGTCCGGCTCGCAAACCACGGTCGGGGCGCAGGCTGGCTACAGCGGGGCCTACGTGGGCGCGAGCACCTCTACTGGCGAGGTGGCGGTGGGCGGGCGCCAGGTTACCGGCGTGGCCGCGGGCAGTGCCCCGAGCGACGCAGTCAATGTCAGCCAGTTGCAATCCGGCGTGGATTCGGCGGTCAACCAGGCAAACCAGTACACCGAAACCCGGGTCACCCAACTGGCGGGGGCGGCGGTCAGCGTGATCAACCTGCAGCAGGGGCGGGAGGGCATGTTCCGGGTAAGCGTGAATAGCGCCGCCGCGCCCACGGTCAGTGGCCTCAACGCCGCGGCCGGTGGTGCCGGCTCCACCGCTTCGGGCGAGAACAGCCTCGCCGTGGGAACCGCCAGTGCTGCCAGTGGCCCAGGCGCGGTCGCGATCGGCGCCAACGCCATCGCCAGCGGCCCGGGCAGCGTGGCGATTGGTGCTGGCTCGGTCGCCAGCGGCGCGAACACGATTTCGGTCGGTAGCGCGGGCAACGAACGCACCATCAGCAACGTGGCGGCCGGGTCGCGCGACACCGATGCGGTCAATGTCTCGCAGTTGCGCGCCAGCCAGGGCAGTGGCCCGCGCTATGACGTCAATGACGACGGCAGCATCAACCCGAACAGCCTCACGCTCAATCCGGGCGGCACGCCGGTATCGCTGCACAACATTGCCGCTGGCGTGGCGCCCAACGATGCGGTCAATGTCGGGCAGTTGCAGCAAGCCGTGGGCGAAGTGCGCGGCGACATGTGGGAAGCCCAGCGCGAAGCGCGTGGCGGTAATGCCTCGGCGATGGCGATGGCCGGCATGCCGCAGGCGTACGTGCCCGGCGCCAACATGCTGGCGGTGGGCGTGGGCGGCTTCCAGGGGGAGGTCGGCATGGCCGTGGGCTTGTCGGGGGTCACCGACAGCGGCCGCTACGTGTACAAGGCGCAGGTCAGTGGTAACACCACCAGTGATTTCGGTTTCTCGGTCGGCGCCGGGCTGCAATGGTGAAGGCGGGCTTGAATCGATGCCGCCGCGCGGATGCATCCGCCGACGGCTGTGTTCATAGTGTGGCCGTCATTGGAGGAGGGTTCGAGATGAAAGCCATTCGTTGGATCGTGTTTGCCAGCCTGGTCCTGGCGCCGGCCGTCCACGCCCAGCAGCGGGCGGTCGCCACGTCGCAGCCAGCCGCCGGCACGGCACGCGCGGATATCGCGCCCAGCGCCCTGCGTGATGCGGCGCTGACCGTGGCGCAGGCGGTCGATGCCGGCCAGGCCGCGCAGCTGTGGCAGAGCGCCAGCAGCGTCGCCCGCGGCGCCGTTACCCAGCAGGCCTTCGTCGATTCCGTAGTGGCCTCGCGCAAGCCGTTTGGCAAGGCCGCGCAGCGCCAATGGAGCGACATCCGGTTGCGCGACGTCGCCGTGCAGCAGGGCGCCACGACGCCCCCCGGCCGCTATGGCAGCGTCGAGTTCGACACCCAGTTCGGCGGCCGCAAGGCGCACGAATTGGTGTCGTTCCGGCTGGATGAAGACGGGCAGTGGCGATTTGCCGGATACGTGATCGAGCCCCGTAGCTGAGCGGCCTCATCCGGGCAGGGCCCGGCAGCGCCCTGCCGGCCTTACAATAGCCGCATGCCCTTGATCACCCTGCAGAACGTCGACTACAGCGTCGGCGGCCCGTTGTTGCTGGAAAAGACCGAACTGACGATCGAGCCGGGCGAGCGTATCGCCCTGATCGGCCGCAACGGCGCCGGCAAATCCACCCTCATGAAGCTCATCGCCGGCGAATTGCGCCCGGACGATGGCGAAATTCGCGTACAGCAGGGCGTGCGGATCGCCCGGCTCGAGCAGGAAGTGCCGCTGAGCGCCAGTGGCAGCGTCTTCGATGTCGTCGCCGACGGCCTCGGCGAGCTCGGCCATTGGCTGGCCGAGTTCCATCACCTCAGCCATGCCGAAATCTTCGATGGCGATGCCCTGGGCCGCGTCCAGTCCAAGATCGATGCCGCCAACGGCTGGGCGCTGGACCGGCGGGTCGAAGAAACCCTGACCCGGCTGGAACTCGATGGCGAAGCCGAATTCGCACGCCTGTCCGGCGGCATGAAGCGGCGCGTGTTGCTGGCCCGCGCGTTGGTGTCGGCACCGGACGTGCTGCTGCTCGACGAGCCGACCAACCACCTCGACATCGAGGCCATCGACTGGCTCGAAATGTTCCTCAAGGGCTGGAACGGCAGCGTGGTCTTCGTCACCCACGACCGCCGCTTCCTGCGTGCCCTGGCCACCCGCATCGTCGAGATCGACCGCGGCCAGGTCACCAGTTGGCCCGGCGATTGGGCCAACTACGAGCGCCGGCGCGAAGAGCGGCTCAATGCCGAGGCCCAGGAGAACGCCCGCTTCGACAAGTTGCTGGCGCAGGAAGAAGTCTGGATCCGCCAGGGCATCAAGGCGCGCCGCACCCGCGACGAAGGCCGCGTGCGCCGGCTCAAGGCGATGCGCTCGGAACGTTCGCAGCGCCGCGACCTCGGTGGCAATGTGCGGATGCAGGCGGCGCAGGGCGAGTCTTCCGGCAAGAAGGTGATCCAGGCGCGCGATGTCCAGTTCGCCTTCGGCGAGCGCGTCATGGTGCGCGATTTCTCCAGCACCATCCTGCGCGGCGACCGCATCGGCCTGATCGGCCCCAACGGCAGCGGCAAGACCACGCTGCTGAAGCTGTTGCTGGGCGAGCTGCAGCCTCAGCAGGGCGAAATCGTCCAGGGCACCAACCTGCAGATCGCCTATTTCGACCAATACCGCGCCACCTTGCGCGAGGACTGGAACGCGATCGAGAACGTCGCCGAAGGCGCCGATTTCATCGAGGTCAACGGCAAGCGCAAGCACGTGCATGCGTACTTGCAGGATTTCCTGTTCACGCCCGAACGTGCGCGCGCCCCGATCACCCGGCTCTCGGGTGGCGAGCGCAACCGCTTGCTGCTGGCGCGTCTGTTCGCCCAGCCGTCCAACCTGCTGGTGATGGACGAACCGACCAACGACCTCGACGTGGAAACCCTCGAACTGCTGGAAGAGTTGTTGGCCGATTACGCCGGCACCTTGCTGCTGGTCAGCCATGACCGCGACTTCCTCGACAACGTGGTGACTTCCACGCTGGTGATGGAAGGCGATGGCCGCGTCGGCGACTACGTGGGTGGCTATAGCGACTGGCTGCGGCAGCGGGCGCGGGAAGCGGCGACGGTCGAGCGATCAGCCGCCGCCCCAGCGGCTGCCGCAGCGGTAGCGCCGCCAGCCGCGACTCCGGCCAAGCGCAAGCTCAGCTACAAGGAAGCGCGTGAGCTGGAACAGCTGCCAGTGCGGATCGAAACGCTGGAAACCAAGTTGTCGCAGCTGGCCGAAGCAATGAACGACCCGGCCTTCTACCAGCGCGACAGTGCCGCCCAGGCTGCTCACACGCAGGAGATGGCAACGGCGCAGGCCGAGCTCGACCAGGCCTACGCACGCTGGCAGGAACTCGATAGCTGAGCGGAGGCCTTGTAGGAGGGGCTCTGGATGGCCTGGCCATTAGCCCCGACGAGCGAAGTCGCGAGATGTCAGATGGCAGTCGCGGCTGATGGCCCAAGGCCACCCAGAGCCGCTCCTACAGGGCCGCGTCGGCCTCGTCCGCCAGGCACACGAACGCGACGAACGGCACGCCGGCGGCGGCCCAGGCTTGGGCGGCCTCGTCGAGGATGTCGAGCAGGAAATGGAAATCCTCCGCGGCGCCGGCACGCAATGCATCGGCCGCTTCCAGCAACAACGCATAGCCGCCCGCCGGCAACCAGGACAGGTCGCGCAGGCTGTCGGAGAGTGCATCCCAGTTCAAGCCGCTGCCATGCGGGAAATCCAGTTGCGCCGCCAGCCGGGCCAGCAGGGTGCGCTTGCTCGCGCAGCCGGCCAGGTCCACGCGCAGGATGCGCAGGCCGGCATCGCGGGCGAGGGCGGCCATGGTGTCCAGCGCGGCAGGGTCGACGCGGTAGACGCCCGATTGGCCCGGGTCGGCAAGGTCGAGGTCGAAGTGCGCGCTCATGGCTGCGCCTGCGCCGGCACGCTGAAGCTGCGGAAGGTCTCGTAGTGGTCGTCGCTGTAGTACCAGATCTCGACCGGGTCGCCGCCAGTGACGATCCGGCGGGTGCCACGATGCGACAACCCCGGGGTGTCGACGGTGTACTCGCGGTAGTAGCCGCGCGGGCGCGAGGGCAGGTGGCCTTCGCGGTTGCCGAATACGCTGCCGTCCTGGGAATAGGGGAACGGGCCGCCGCGCTGGATCAGCACCACGGTCCGGCGTGCCTCATCGGGCAGGAACGGCGGCAGCGTGCTGCGGCCTGGCGCTGCATCCGCCGCGGTGGCTGCGCGGCCGGGCGCTGCGGTTTCGCTCAAGGCAGGGGCGAATTGTGGGTGCGGTTGCTGCACCGAGCGTAGCCACCACAAGCCGCCCACCAGCAACAGCAAGGCAACGATCAGCAAGCCGGGTCTGCGCATCATCGGTGGGATTCCTGCCGGTCCAAGGTGGCAAGAGTATGCGCATGCTTGGCTGTGGAACGCTTGAACAAGCGCCGGTTCACGCCGAGGTAACTGGTGGCTGCGGCATCGTTGCCGCCTCGCCAGTGCGCCTCGGCGGGGTGGGATGCTCCATCCCCGCCGCTGCACTTGGTAAGTTCCCGCCGCATCCTTAACATTGTCAACGCAACGTCCGCTCTGCCGCGGACGAACGAGTCAGGAGACCCCGATGGCCTACACCCTCCCCAAGCTGCCTTACGCCTACGACGCGCTCGAGCCGAACATCGATGCGCAGACGATGGAAATCCACCACACCAAGCACCACCAGACCTACATCAACAACGTCAACGCTGCGCTGGAAGGCACCGAATATGCCGACCTGCCGGTGGAAGAGTTGGTGTCGCGCCTGAAGTCGCTGCCGGAAAACCTGCAGGGCCCGGTGCGCAACAATGGCGGCGGCCACGCCAATCACTCGCTGTTCTGGACGGTGATGTCGCCGCAGGGCGGGGGTGAGCCGGTGGGCGAGGTGGCCAAGGCCATCGACCGCGACGTCGGCGGTTTCGAGAAGTTCAAGGAAGCCTTCACCAAGGCCGCCATCAGCCGCTTCGGCTCGGGCTGGGCGTGGCTGAGCGTGACCCCGGACAAGAAGGTCGTGGTCGAGAGCACCGCCAACCAGGACAGCCCGCTGATGGAAGGCAACACGCCGATCCTGGGCCTGGACGTGTGGGAGCACGCCTATTACCTGAAGTACCAGAACCGTCGCCCGGAATACATCGGCGCGTTCTACAACGTGGTGGATTGGAACGAGGTTGAACGTCGCTACCACGCAGCGATTGGCTAAGCTTCCATCGCCTTCAATGCCAGACAAAGGCCGGGTTCGCCCGGCCTTTGTCTTTTCTGCGACAGGCTCAGGGCGCGGCCACCTGCGGCCGCAGCAACTGCACCGTGGCCACCAGGCCGCGCGCCTGGGGTCCGTCGGCTCCGGGCAGGCGCAGGGCGGCCAGGCGCAGCACGCGGAAGCTGTCCTTGCGCAGCAGGATGTGGTCGTAGCCAGTAGGCACCGGTTCGGCGCCTGCGGCCAGGTCCAACGCGTCGGCCTGTTCGCGCGGACGCGGCGCGCGCACTTCCTGATACTGCGCGGCCAGCGCCTCCAGCTCGGCGGCGCCGGCCGCGCATGAGAAGTCGCCCATCAGCACGCTGGGTAGCCCGTCGTCGGTGACCTCCATCCAGCGCAGCAGGTTGACCACCTGGCGCGCGCGGATCAGTCCGTCGTCGCTGTGGGCGTCGCCCGGGTGCAGTTGGGTGACATAGGCATTGATCGGCAGGCCGGCCACGTCCATGCGCACCATGCCGGCGGTGCTGGCCATTTCGAAGGGATGCAGCAACGTCACCGCATCACCGCTGACCGGGCGCCGGGTCAGCAGCGCGTTGCCGAAGCGATGCGGCCGGCTGGGCGGATCGGCGCTGATGAAGCTGCAGCCGTAGTCGAGTTGCGCGGCCAGCCAGCAGGCCTGGTTCGGCACTTCCGGCGATTGCTCGACGTCCTGCAGCGCCACCACGTCCGGGGCCAGTGCACGCAGGGCTTCGACAATGCCATCACGATGCGAGAGCCAGTTGGCGCGGTCGGGCGCCAGGCTGAAGGTGGCCACGGTGAACACGCCCTCGCCAACGCTGGGCGGCAGCGCCAGCGGAACCCCGGGGCTGTGTGCATGCGCCAGGCTGCCGACCAGCAAGGTCGGCAGCCAGCTCCAGCGGGCGAGGCGATGCAAGGGATGCAGGGACATTGGCCGATGCTAACGCGTCAAGGTGCAGGCGCCGTGCAGGGCTGTGCATCTGCGCAGTCGATGGCGAGCACCGTGGCCGGCAGTTCTACCGCGGCCTGCGCGACCGGCGCGTCCGCGGCCTGCGCCAACGTGACCTGGTAGCTGCCGGGGGCGATACGCCATTGCTGTGTGGCGGTGTCGAAACTGGCCAGGGTGCGAGGTTCCAGTTCCACTTCCAGGCGCTGGGTCTGCCCCGGTTGCAGCAGTTGCTTGCGCCAGCCGGCCAGGCGCAACGGCGCCGGCGCGTCGCCGGGTACGCGCACATACAGCTGCGGCACCGCGTCGCCGGCGCGCGCGCCGTCGTTATGGACGTCGAAGCTGGCGACCAGGCGCGCGCCGTGGACGGCCAGGGCCAGGTTGTCGTAACGGAAGCGGGTGTAGGACAGGCCATGGCCGAAGGCGAACTGTGGCTTGAGCGCACGCGCGGCGAACCACTTGTAGCCGACGTTGGCGCCTTCGATGTCGTAGTCGATGGTGTCGCCCGGCGGCTGCGCCGGCTTGAAGCCCAGCCCCGGAATCTGCGGGCGCGGCAGCTGCGATTCGTCCACCGGCCAGGTCACCGGCAGGCGGCCGGACGGGTTGGCGCGGCCACTGAGCAGGTCAGCGATCGCCGGGCCCCCGCCGATGCCCGGATACCACGCCTGCAACAGCGCCGGCACCTGCGCCAGCCACGGCAAGCGCACCGGGCCATTGGTCTCCAGTACTACCACCGTACGCGGGTTGGCCGTTGCCACCGCCGCGATCAAAGCATCCTGCTGGTCGGGCAAGCGCATATCCGGCACATCGACCGATTCGGCCGACCACTGCGTGGCGAAAACAATGGCCACCTGCGCCTGCGCGGCCAGGCGCGCGGCAGCGCTGCGGTCGCGACCGTCCAGGTAATCGATGCGTGCCTGCGGGAAGCGCTCGCGCAAGGCCTGCAGCGGCGAAGAGGGATGGAACATCACCGGCCCAGGCCAGGTGGTTGGCGCCAGCCCCGGTACCGCATTGGTGCCCAGGGCAGTCCAGCCGACCATCGAAGAGCCGCCGCCGCCGATCACGCCCTTGTCGGCATGCCCGCCGATGACCGCGATGCGTTGCACGTCGCTGGCGATCGGCAGCACGCCGCCCTCGTTGCGCAGCAATACACTGCCTTCTTCGGCGACCTGCTGCGCCGCGCGCAGGCCAGCGTCCGCGTCGATCGGCATGCGTTGCGGCGGGGCATCGAAGGCGCCGGTGGCGAAGAACGCATACACGATGCGCCGTGCCATGTCGTCCAGGCGCGCCTGCGGCACGACGCCGGCGGCGACGGCCATGCGCAACGGCTGGTCGAAGAACACCGCCTTGTCGAAGACCTCGCCGGCCGATTGCTGGTCCAGCCCGGCCAGCGCCGCCTTCGAACCACTGTGCACGCCGCCCCAGTCCGACATCACATAGCCGGACCAGTGCCATTGCTGCTTGAGGATGCGATTGAGCAGTTGATCGTGCTCGCAGGCATAGACGCCGTTGATGCGGTTGTAGGCGCACATCACCGAGCCCGGCTCGCCGATGCCCAGCGCCAGCTCGAACGCCAGCAGGTCCGATTCACGCATCGCCTGTTCGCCGATCTGCGCGCTGTGCTGGTTGCGCGCGGTCTCCATGTCGTTCATCGCGTAGTGCTTCATGGTCGAGACCACGTGTTCGGCCTGCACGCCGCGAATCGATTCGCCGACGATGCGTCCGGCCAGCAGCGGATCCTCGCCGGCGTACTCGAAATTGCGGCCGTTGCGCGGATCTCGCTGCAGGTTGACGCTGCCGGCCAGCAGTACGTTGAAGCCCTGCTGCCAACTCTCGCGGCCCATCGTGCGGCCGCCGGCATAGGCCAGCTCGCGGTTCCAGGAAGCGGCCAGGGCGAGATTGGAAGGCATGGCGGTGGCCACGTCGCCCTGGCGCATGCCGCCCGGGTTGGTGACGCCGACACCGGCATCGGCAAGCTGCTGCGCCGGCATGCCCAGCCGCTCGATCGCCGGGACATAGCCGGCCGACCCGAGCGCCAGCGGCGGGCGCTTGTCGCCGATGCCGAAATAGCTGCGCACCATCTGGAACTTCTCGTCCTGGGTCATCGCCGCCACCAGCAGGTTGGCGCGTTGGACCGGAGCGCGCGCGCGGTCGCGCCAGGGCTGCGCCGACGCGCTGGCCGGCAGCCACTGCAAGCGCGACAGCACGCCGTAATGGTCCGAGGCGCGCACATGGTCTGAGTCGCGCTGCTGGAACAGGCGCTCGCTGGCGCGCACGGCAAACGCGCCGCGCTGCACGAACACATGGTCCACCCGCATCGGCGGTGCGCTGGCCGGGTCCAGCGTGGTGTCGGCGGCGCTGTCGCGGCCCGGGTGCACGGCGCGGTAGCCGTCCTCGAAACGTTCGCCCAGCGGCGCCATCTCGGGCGCTTCGTCGCTGGCATTGAAATCGCCGGCCAGCACCACCGGCACGCCGGCCGATTCGCTGGCGATCCACGGCAGCAAATCGGCCAGTTGGCGGGCGCGCATCTGTGCGCCTTCAGCGGTGTGCTGCCACTGCAGGTGGGTGACATAGGCATCGAGCGTGCGACCGTCCACGTCCAGGCGCACGCGCAGCGCGGTACGGCTGTCTTCCAGCGGGCGCAGGCGCAACTCAGCGCTGGACAACAGGCGGTGCCGGCTCAGCAGGGCATTGCCATAGCGCATCGGGCTGCCGACCGGGTCGGTACTGACGAACCGCCACTGGTAGCCCAACGCATCGGCCAGCCATTGCGCCTGGTTCTGCTGGCCATCGCGCTGGATCACTTCCTGCAGCGCGATCACATCCGGACGCAGACGCTGCAGCGTTTCGACGATCTGCACGCGCCGCCGCGGCCAATCTTCGCGGTCGTGATAGAGGTTGAGCGTGACCACGCTCACTGTGTCGCGCGCCTCGGCCTGGGGCGCGCTCGACGCCCCTGCGATGGCCAAGGAGGGCAGGCAGAAGGCCAGTGCCAGCAAGCAGCGGCTCAGGGATGTAATCGTTTTCATGGGCGGACGTGCGAAGGGCGGGGGGAAGTAGGGCATCGAGGGATCTCAGGGCAGGGCGCGCTCGCTGCGCAGCACCGGGTACAAGCGATAGCGCTCGTCCCAGCTGGGGTGGCGGCGGTAGAAGAATTCCAGCCGTGCACGCGGGTCGTTGGCGAAAGCACGGTCTTCGCGCAGGCGGCGTTCGAAGTCGGCCTTCAGGGCTGGGTCGGCGGCCAGCATCTTCTCGGCCACTGCCTCGGCGACGTAGGCTTCCATGTATTCCTTGCGCTCGAAGGCGTTGTTGAACTCGCCCCATTGCAGCAGCGAATCAGGCGCCTGCGGTTCAAGCAGGGCCATGACCAATCGCGCCTGTGGCTGTGCAATCGGCACGAACAACGCACCGGCACCGATGGCGCGCGAATCGTCCTGCCATTGGCCCTGCACGCTCAGGCGCTGGTGGCCCTCGAGCGACTGCGCCGCAAACTCGGCCTGCTCGGCGCGGAAGGACTGCAACGGCTGCGCGTCGAGTGCGCCCAATACCTGGAAGGCGATGCCATGCTGGCGCAGCTTTTCGCCCACCCAGGCCGCCTGCGCGGCAGGCACGACATAGCCGCCGCGCGGCGCGGTGACCACTACGCTGGGGCGAATATCATCGCGTAACGGCAGGTGCCAGATTTGCGGGGTGCTCTCGTCGTAGCGCGTCATCAGCGCGCCGGAGATCGGCGAAGGCGTGCGCGTATACGCATAGCCACGGAAGTCGACCTGGCGCGCTTGCTCGCTGGCCTTGTAGTCCAGCGCCACGCGTTGCCCGGCGAGGTCGGCGCGGTCGGCGGCCAGCGCATCGGCACGCCATTGCACGCCATGGCGCGCGGCTTGTTCCAGCGCCGCGACGATCGTGTTGCGCATGATCTGCACGCGCTGCGGATACGGCTTCCACGAATGGGTTTCCACCAACATGCCGAAGCGGTTGCGCAGCTGGAAGTAGCCGTGCGAAAACCGCGGCGGCGGCACCGAATCCTCGAAGCCCGAGGCCGGATCGTCGTCGACCACGAACGAGGGGTAGTAGGGCAGCGGCAGCGAGCCGTGGCGCTTCAAGTCGGCAATCACGCCATCGCGCAGGACCTTGCCATCGCCGGCCAGGCGCGTATCGCCAGCGTGCAGGGGCTCGACCTGGATCGAGACGTCGTGCTCGAACTGGGCTCCGTCGGTGGCGTGCAGGTCGACGTAGAGCAGTGGGTCCCACTGCTGCACCAGGCGCAGCATGGCCTGCATCTCCGGCGCATCGGCCTTGACGTAGTCGCGGTTGAGGTTGAGGTTCTGCGCCGTCACGCGCCAGCCCATTTCGCGCGGGCCGCGCTGGTTGGGACGGTTCCAGGCGCCGAAGCGTTCATGGCCATCGACGTTGAACACCGGCACGAACAGCCAGACCACCTTGTCCAGCGTGCCCGGCGAGCGCTTGCCTTCCAGCAGCTCGCGCAGGGCGAGGAAGCCAGCATCCTTGCCGTCGATCTCGCCGGCGTGGATGCCGCCCTGGATCAGCACCACCGGCAGCTTGGCCTTGGCCGCGGCCGCCGGGTCCAGCGCGCCTTGAGTGGAGATCGCCAGTGCCTTCATCGGCCGGCCCTCGGGGGTGGTGCCGAATTCCAGGCAGCGCACCGCCTGCGGGTAGCGCGCGGCAAACGCATCGCACAGGGTCAGGACTTCGTCGTAGCGGCCGGTATCGAGGAAACCGCTGCGTTCGGACACCGTGGTCAGCGGCGCATCCGCAGCCGCCGCCGGCAAGGCCAGGGCGCAGAGCAGGGCAGTGGCCAGCACGGGTCGCAGACGCATCCAGGAATCCTTGGGGGCGAGGATGAACCGGAGAGACTAAGGGATGCCGCGGTCGCGGCCAAGCTGCGCTGCGGCGAACCGGCGCGCTGGCCAGCCGCAATCTCGATAGCGGAATGCTAGGCTTCGGCTTTGTCCTGCGAATATCCACGATGACGACCTCTGCCCCGGCCGCCACCGCGACGGCGCGCATGCCGCGCCAACTTCCCTTCATCATCGGCAACGAAGCCTGCGAGCGCTTCAGCTTCTACGGGATGCGCAACATCCTGGTGCAGTTCCTGATCACCTCGCTGCTGCTGCAGGAGGTGACGGCCCCCGGCCGCGAGGCCGAGGCCAAGCACATCCTTCACAGTTTCATGATCGGCGTGTACTTCTTCCCGCTGCTCGGTGGCTGGCTGGCCGACCGCTTCTTCGGCAAGTACAACACCATCTTGTGGTTCAGCCTGGTGTACTGCGCCGGCCACGCCTGCCTGGCGCTGTTCGAAGGCGATCGCACCGGCTTCTTCCTTGGCCTGGGCCTGATCGCCCTGGGCGCCGGCGGCATCAAGCCGCTGGTGGCCTCGTTCATGGGCGACCAGTTCGATCAGCGCAACAAGCACCTGGCCCGGATCGCCTTCGACGCGTTCTACTGGATCATCAACTTCGGTTCGTTGTTCGCCTCGTTGCTGATTCCGCTGGCGCTGAAGAACCTCGGGCCGGCCTGGGCGTTCGGCATTCCCGGGCTGTTGATGTTCGTGGCCACGCTGGTGTTCTGGCTGGGCCGCAGGCGCTACGTCCACGTGCCGCCGCCGCCGCAGGACCCGCACAGCTTTGCCCGGGTAGTGCGCACCGCGCTGCTGGCCCGTGCGCCCGGACAGGCGCGGCCGGGCCTGGCCCTGGCCGTGGTTGCGCTGCTGCTGGCGCTGGCCAGCTTTGCCTGGATCGACAGCCTGGGCATCGTCATCTGCCTGTGCCTGACCCTGGTGCTGTTGCTGGCCGGTGTCGGCGGCGGCGCCTGGTGGCAACTGGAGCGTGCCCGCGGCGCGCATCCCGATGCCGCGGTCGATGGCGTGCGCGCGCTGCTGCGGGTGCTGGTGGTGTTCGCACTGGTGACGCCGTTCTTCTCGCTGTTCGACCAAAAGGCCTCGACCTGGGTGCTGCAGGGCCGTGAGATGGTGATGCCGGCCTGGTTCAGCGCCGCGCAGATGCAGGCGCTCAACCCCCTGCTGGTGATGCTGCTGATCCCGTTCAACAACTTCGTGCTGTATCCGCTGCTGCGCAAGCGCGGCTACGAGCCGACCGCCCTGCGCCGGATGACCGCCGGCATCGCCTTCAGCGGCCTGGCCTGGGTCGTGGTCGGTGCCATCCAGGTCACGATGGATGGCGGCGATCCGATGCATATCGCCTGGCAGATCCTGCCCTATGCGCTGCTGACCTTCGGCGAGGTGCTGGTGTCGGCCACCGGCCTGGAGTTCGCCTATAGCCAGGCGCCGGCTTCGATGAAGGGCGTGGTGATGAGCTTCTGGTATCTCACCACCACCGTCGGCAACCTGTGGGTGTTGTTGTCCAACGTGGCGGTGCGCAATGACACGGTCACCGGCCACATCGACAGTACCGGCCTGAGCGAGACCGCGTTCCTGATGTTCTTCTTCGCCGGGTTCGCGTTCCTGGCCGCGCTCGCCTTCGGGCTGTATGCGCGGCGCTACCGCACCGTCGATCATTACCGCATTGCCTGACCCGAGCCCCTAGATGATCACCCTGCTGCTGATCGCCATCACCGCCATCGTGTCCTGGATGGCGTTTTCCAACCGTAAACTGGCCGACCGCCTGGTGTTGTGGCCGCCGGCCGTGGACCGCCATCGCCAGTACGACCGCCTGGTGACCTATGGCTTCGTGCATGCGGACTGGATGCACCTGCTGTTCAACATGGTCACCCTGTATTTCTTTGGCAAGCACATCGAGTACGCGATGCTGCAGGTCACCGGGACCTGGCTGACCTATCCGCTGTTCTACCTGGCTGCGCTGGTCGTCTCGATCCTGCCGAGCTACCTCAAGAACCAGAAGAACCCGAACTACATCAGCCTGGGTGCGTCCGGTGCGGTGTCGGCGGTGCTGTTCGCCTACATCCTGCTCGACCCGTGGACCAAGCTGTTCCTGTTCTTCATCCCGATCCCGATTCCGGCGATCTTCTATGCCGTGTTCTACGTCGGCTACAGCATCTGGATGGACCGCCGTGGCGGCGATCGCATCAACCACAGCGCGCACCTGGCCGGCGCGGCGTTCGGCGTTTTGTTCATGGTGGCGATGGCGCCGGGCGTGGTGCCGGCGTTCCTGCAGCAGCTCAGCGGCGGCGGCAACGGATAGGGGGAACCGCCCGCCCGTCAGGGCGGACGGCCCCCCCCTTTGACCCGCTTCAGGCCGCGGTGCGGCTGAACAGCCGGTGGGCCTTGTCCGAGGCGCCGGCATAGGTGTCCTGCAGGCGCTCGTACACCTCGGCCGTCAGCTGATCGAACTCGCTGCCGCCGGTGTGCCCGCTCACGACCAACTGGTACAAGCCTTCCAACAGGTTGCTGTCCGGATCGCGCTGGTTCGGGGTGGTGTCGATGCTCATGCGCTTTGACCTCTCCTTCAGTTGTGACGGAAGCCGCAAATCCCGTGCCAACCCTGCTGGGGGCTTCCGCAGACCTTATCGGCCGATCCAGGCGCGACTTGAGGGCCGAAAGTGACGCGGCGCGTCGACCAGCGCCGCTCGGCTTCACACCGGAGTCGCGCCGTTCCGGACAAAATAAGCTGCGAACGCAAGGGGGCAGTAGATGAGCGAAGACGCCGGGGTGGCGGTGCGCCACGATGCGACAGGGCGAAGATTCGTGGCCGAACTCGACGGCCATCAAGCCGAACTGGACTACGAACTGGCCAATGGCGTGATGCGGCTGGTACACACCGGCGTGCCGGCGGCCATCGGCGGGCGCGGGGTGGCTGGCACGCTTGTCCGTAAAGCGCTGGATTTTGCCCGTGCGCAGGGCTACAAGGTGCGGCCGGACTGCTCCTATGCCGCGGCGTATTTCAAGCGTCACCCGGACCAGCACGACCTGCTCGGCTGAGCGCGGTCCACCTTTGTCAGGAGTCGAGAATGAAGCGGTTTGGAGTAAACGGGGCAGGGACGTGGCGCGGCATGGCCGCCATGGCGCTAGCGATCGCCGCGGCCATGAGCACGGTGGGTTGCCAGCCAGATCGACCGGGCACCGAGGCGGCGACCGACAAGCCGGCGCCCGCCATCGACACCACGCCGCCGGCGGCGGAACCTGCGGCGGCGGCGCCCGCCGCGCTGAAGGACGTGATCGAACACGACCCACGCTACGTGATCGGCATCAGCTATCCGCCGGGACTGGACCGCTACCCCGGGCTGGCCACTGCGGTAAGCCAATACGCCGAGGCGGCGCGCGCCGAACTGATGCAGGCGGTGGAAGGGCTGGGCAACGACAAGCCCACCGCGCCCTATGAATTGTCACTGGCGTTCCAGCAGGTGCTCGATACGCCCAACATCGTCGCCGTAGCCGCCGATGGCAGCCGCTATACCGGCGGCGCCCACGGCGAACCGCTGGTGGCGCGCTTCGTCTGGCTGCCGGCGCGCAACGAGATGCTGACCGCGCAGAAGCTGATCGCCACGCGCGAGGGCTGGGCCGGCGTTGGCCAGTACATCGCCACGCAGTTGCACGACGCCGCGCAGAAGCGCACCGAGGCCGACAGGCTGCCGCCGCCCGATGCCGAAGCACTGCTGAAGAACGCCGACAAGATGATTGCCGAAGGTACGGCGGCCGAGGCCGGCAACTTCGAGCAATTCATCCCGCTGCTCGATGCCGCCGGCAAGATCGCCGCGGTGCGCTTCGTCTTCCCGCCGTACCAAGTCGGGCCGTATTCGGACGGCACCCAGAGCGTGGACGTCCCGGCCGCGGTGCTGCGGCCGTTGGTCGCCCCTGCCTATACCGAGCTGTTCGCCCCGTAACGGAGCCGCCATGCCCGAGCGCCTGCGCCAACGCGTCGAAGGATTGCTGGCCGAGGCCGGCGTGGAGATCGGCGGCCAGCGGCCGCAGGACATCCAGGTACACGACCCGGACTGGTACGCGCGGGTGCTGGCGCAGGGCTCGCTGGGCCTGGGCGAGAGCTACATGGACGGCAGCTGGGACGCCAACGCCCTGGATGTGTTCCTGCTGCACCTGATGCGCGCCCGCCTGGACGAGCGCGTGCATGGCTTTGGCGAGATCGGCGACGCGTTGCGCGCCAAGTTGTTCAACCTGCAGGCCGGGCGCGGCAGCTACGAGGTCGGCAAGCGCCACTACGACCTTGGCAATGACCTGTACCAGGCGATGCTCGGCCGGCGCCTGGTCTACAGCTGCGGCTACTGGGCGCACGCCCACGACCTCGACGCGGCGCAAGCGGCCAAGCTCGACCTGATCTGCCGCAAACTCGGCCTGCGCGCCGGCCAGCGCGTGCTCGACATCGGCTGCGGCTGGGGCGAGGCGCTGAAATTCGCCGCCGAGCGTTACGGCGTCACCGGTGTGGGCATCACCATCTCGGCCGAACAGGCACAGTTCGCGCGCGAGCTGTGCGCCGGGCTGCCGATCGAGATCCGCCTGCAGGACTATCGTGAACTCGACGAGCCGTTCGATGCGGTGTTCTCGGTCGGCATGTTCGAGCACGTCGGCGAGAAGAACTACCGTCACTATTTTGAAGTGGCCAGGCGCTGCCTGCGTGCCGATGGCCTGTTCCTGCTGCACACCATCGGCGGCAACCTTAGCCGCCATCGCACCGATCCGTGGATCGCGCGCTACATCTTTCCCAATTCGATGCTGCCCTCCATCCGCCAGATCGCCGAGGCCAGCGAAGGCCTGTTCGTGATGGAGGACTGGCACAACTTCGGCGCCGACTACGACCTCACCCTGCAGGCCTGGCGCAACAACATCGAGGCGGCCTGGCCGCAGCTGGACGCGCGCTACGACGAACGTTTCCGGCGCATGTGGCGGTTCTACCTGGCCGCATCGATGGCCAGCTTCCGCTGCCGCCATGCGCAGCTGTGGCAACTGGTGCTCTCGCCCGAGGGCGTACCGGGCGGCTACACGTCCATCCGCTGAGAAGCCCCTGTAGGAGGGGCTTCAGCCCCGACCGCGCAGCCCTGGGCCCCCGGATCACCCATTCATAAACCGACACTGTTCCGCCACCGGAACAGCTTCCCTACACACCTATATAGTTCAGAAGTGTAATATATGGGCCTGACCTAACCGGGCCCCGCCATGAGCAGCTTTGAACCCGTTGAGCGCCGCCTGGCGGTGACCTGCGAGCGCTATCCCGCCTTCCCGCGCGAGCCGGCCGTGCTGGTGCGCCTGATCAAGCATCTGTACAAGCGCATCCACGCCAACGCCAACGGCGCGCTCAAGCCCTTCGGCATCAGCCATCCCGAATACGACGTGCTGATGATGATGTACGGCACGCCGGACCAGTCGCTGAGCCCCACCGAGGCGGCCGAGGCGGCCGGCGAGAAATCGGCCAACGTCACCCGCCTGACCGACCAGCTCTGCGAGAAAGGGTTGATCCGTCGCAGCAGCAACGAAGAAGACCGGCGCAAGGTCACCCTGACCCTGGAGCCGGCTGGCGTCGCCCTGATCGAACGCATGTTGCCGGACATCTGCGTGCTGCTCGAGACCGAACTCAGCGGCCTCGGTGATGCCGAACAACTGCGGCTGGAAACGCTGCTGAAGAAGATGCTCGAAGGGATGGAAGCCCCGTAACCCCACGCCCGCAGACCATGTCGACCCTCACCGTTCCTTCCGCCGCCACCCGGCGCACAGCGCTTTGGCAGTTCCTCCGCGAGGAGGGCGATGCCTGGCTCTTCATCTTGCGCACCGCGTTGTCGTACTTCATCGCGCTGTGGCTGGCGATGCGCTTGCAGTTGCCTTCGCCCAATACCGCGGCGATGACCACCATCATCGTCATGCACCGGCAGTCGGGCATGGTGCTGGCCAAGAGCTTCTATCGTGTGCTCGGTACCTTTGCCGGCGCAGCGGCAGCGGTGGCCATCGTCGCTGCGTTCCCGCAGCAGCGCGTCCTGTTCCTCGGCGCGATGGCGCTGTGGATCGGCTTGTGCGCAGGCGGCGCGACGCTATATCGCAACTTCAAGTCCTACGCCTTCGTGCTGGCGGGCTATAGCGCGGCGATCATCGCGCTGCCGGTGATCGAAGCGCCGGGCGGCGTGTTCAACTCGGCGATGTATCGCATCACCGAAGTGATGCTCGGCCTGCTGGTCAGCGCGGTCATCAACGATGTGGTGTTCCCGGTACGGGTGCGCGAAACCCTGCGCCAGACCGCGCGCCAGCAGTACCAGCACTTCATCGATTTCATGCGTGGCAGCACCGTCGGCGCGATCGCGCGTGCGGACATGGAAAAGGCGCACCTGCGCTTCGTGCGCGATGCGGTCGCGCTGGAAGACCTGCGCAGCTCGGTGATCTTCGAAGATCCGCAGGCGCGCGCACGCAGTGCCCACATGGAACTGGCCAACCAGCGCTTCATGGCGGTTTCCACCAGTTTCCAGTCGCTGCACCACCTGCTCAACCGGCAGCAACGCAGCGGCGGCGAAGCCGTGGCGGCCGCGATCATCACGCTGTATCGCCCGCTCGGCGAAGCGCTGGGCGATCCCGTGCCCTCACCTGAGCTGTTGCGGCGCCTGAGTGCGGCACGCCAGCAAATGCCGGCCCAGGCCGCCGCTGCGCGCACGCAGATCGCGCCGCAACGCGTCGAGGAGTTCGACATTGGCGCCAGCCTGGTGCAGCGCTTTGCCCGCGAACTGGAGCAGTACGTCACCTCCCAGCTCGACCTGCGTGGCGAGGCCGTCCCCGGCAACGTGGTCGAGCGCGCCCGCTTCGTGCGCGGCAACGACTACGCCGGCGCCGCGCTGGCCACCGCGCGCACCGCGGCGACGATGGCCCTGCTGGCGCTGTTCTGGATCGCCACGGCCTGGCCGACCGGCGCCAATGCGATGCTGCTGGCGACGATCTTTTCCGGCCTGTTTGCTACCTCCCCAGGCCCGGTGCGGGTCACGCTGAAGGTGGCCCTGGGTTACCTCGGCGGCATGCTGGCCGGCTTCGTCTGCGTGTTCTTCATCCTCACCCGCATCGACGGCTTCGCGCTCCTGGTAGCGTGCCTGCTGCCGTTCCTGATGGTTGGCGCCTATCTGTTCACGCGGCCTGCGTGGTCCTTGTTCGGGCTTGGCAGCTGCATGGGCCTGGCCTACATCCTGGCCATCAGCAACCCGATGGTGTTCAACCCGCTGCATTTCATCAATGACGGCATTGCCCAGCTGCTGGGGCTGGGCGCGGTGGTGATGATGTTTGGCCTGGTGCCGCCGGCGATCGGCAGCGCCTGGTTGCGGCGGCGCCAGCTGGCCGCGCTGCGCGCACAGGTGGCGCTGGCAGCCGAAGCGCCGCTGCCGGGCCTGCGCTATCGCTTCGAGAGCGTGAACCACGACCTGTTCCACCAGATCGTCAGCCAGACCCAGGCCGGCAGCGACGACTCGCGCCTGCTGCTGGCCTGGGCGCTGGCGGTGCACGAAACCGGCCGCGCCATCATCGCGCTGCGCCACGACCTGCGCGAGCAACCGTTGCCAGCGTCGCTGGAAGCAGCGGCGGGTAGCGCGGTCAGCGCATTGGGGCGGTTCTTCGAGCAGCCCACGGTGGACGCCTATCGCGCCGCGCTGGCGGCGGTGGAGGCCGCATTGGCCTGCGCGCGGCAGGTGCCCGGCGAAATTGCCGGCCTGGCTTTCGTGCGCGAACACCTGCACTTGATCCGCCTGGCCCTGGTCGACGACCAGTCGGTCATGGCGCGCTACCTGACTGCCGCGGCGGAAGCCAAGGAATCGACCCATGCCCCCTGAAATCGCCCTCGGCGGCACCCTGGTGCCGGCCATCCTGTTGTTGTTCGTCGCCATGCTGGCGGTGTTCTGGAGCCTGGACTGGGTCGCTGGCCGCTACCAGCTGTATCGCTACGTCTGGCATCCCTCGCTGTTCCGCATTGCCGTTTTCCTCATCCTGTTCAGCAGCATTGCGCTGCTCCTGCTGTGAGCCCTGCCATGAACCCCCGCCTGTTGTCCCTGATGCGTTTCTGCCTGACCGCCGTGGTCGTCCTCATCGCCGCCCTGGTGGCGATGGCGCTGTGGAAGCACTACATGTACTCCCCCTGGACCCGCGACGGCCGCGTACGCGCCGAAGTGGTGCGGGTTGCGCCCGATGTCGCCGGCCTGGTCACCGAAGTGGCGGTGAAGGACAACCAGGTAGTGAAGCAAGGCGAACTCTTGTTCGTCATCGACCCCAGCCGCTACCGCTTCGAATTGGACAAGGCCCAGGCCAACCTCGCTGCCGCGCAAGCAGCCGCGCGCGCTTCCGGCGCCAGCATCCAGGCCGCCGGCGCGAGCGCTGCCGAGCAGGCAGCGAACCTGGCCAAGTACCAGACCCAATACGAACGCCGCCAGCGTATCCAGGGCAGCCTGATCTCCGACGAAGCCCGCAGCGATTCACTGGCCGCAGCCAACGCCGCACGCGCAGCAGTCGAACAAGCGCGCGCCAGCCAACGCCAGGCCAGCGCCGCGCAACAAGAAGCCATCGCCGCAGTCGAGCAAGCGCAGGTGGCCCTGGCAGCCGCCGCCTTGAACCTGTCACGCACCGAAGTACGCGCGCCGGTAGACGGCTACGTGACCAACCTCGACGTGCGCGTAGGCGACTACGCCAACGCCGGCGCGGCGAGAGTGGCCGTGATCGACCAGCATTCGTTCTGGATCTACGGCTACTTCGAAGAGACCAAGTTGCCGGCGTTGCACGTGGGCGACGCGGTCGATGTGCGCTTGATGAGCGGCGGGGCACCATTGCACGGGAGCATCGAGAGCATTGCGCACGGCATCACCGACAGTGACAACCCGGCCGGTGGCGATCTATTGGCCAATGTGGATCCGACGTTCAACTGGGTGCGATTGGCACAGCGGATTCCGGTGCGGGTGCGGATTGACGCGGACCATTTGCCTGAGGGGACGGTTTTGGCTGCTGGGATGACTGCTACTTTGGTTGTCCATCGCTCTTCTTAGACTTCTTATTTGTCCGTGCGGCGTTCGGGGCCGGGCCCTTGCCCCGGGGGACGCCAAGTACTGCATCCATGCGGGGCTCGTTGGGCGACGTCCATGTCGCCCAACGCCCCCGGGGCAAGGGCCCAGCCCCGAACGCCCGATAGAAGGTCGCGTTTGTGTGGAGAGAGTCACCCTCATCTGTCGCTGTCGCGACACCTTCTCCCACGCGTGGGAGAAGGACGGCATGCATTTCTGCGACCGCAAATAATTCACCGACTGCGCCTGCTGTCCTTCTCCCGTCGCGGGAGAAGGTGGCCCGACAGGGCCGGATGAGGGTGCTTTTTCTCTCCCCCAAACCAGGCTGATCTATCGGGTGGTCGGGGGCAGATCCTGTTCGGGACAATTGGCGACATGGATGTCGCCCTATCGGCTACGCATTTCCCTAGCCGTTGCGACGGCATCACTTCGTTACCCGCGGACACGTTGAGGGGGCGCGGATGGGTTCACGGCGTGTCCCGAACAGGGTCTGCCCCCGACCGCCGCACGTAAAAATAAAACAAAAGAAAGGCCGCCTCACGGCGGCCTTCTTCAAAAAACACAACCGGGCAAGCTTACTTACCCTGCGGCTCGCTCTTAGGCTGCTCCCCATCCCCACCACCCACCATCAAGCCCCGCTTCTCCAGCAGCGGCTCGATCTGCGGCGCATGCCCGGCGAAGTTCTGGAACAACGCCATCGCATCCACACTGCCGCCCTTCGACAACAGCGTCTTGCGGAAATGGTCGCCGTTCTCGCGGCTCAGGCCGCCGTGCTGCCGGAACCACTGCTGCGTGTTCGCATCCAGCACTTCCGACCAGATATAGGCGTAATAACCCGCCGCGTACCCACCCATGATGTGGCTGAAATACGGCGTGCGATAACGCGGCGGGACCGGCGCGTAGGCGATGCCGTCGGCGGCCAGTGACTGCGCTTCGAAGGGCATGACGCCCGCGGCGTCGGGCACTTTGTCCACCGGCAACTGGTGCCAGTTCTGGTCCAGCATCGCTGCGCCCAGGTATTCGGTCGTGGCGAAGCCTTGGTTGAACTTCGATGCGGCTACCACCTTGTCCAACAATGCCTGCGGCATCGGGGCGCCGGTGGTGTGGTCCTTGGCGTAGTTCTTCAGGATCGACGGCCAGTCGGCCCACATCTCGTTGACCTGCGAGGGGAACTCGACGAAGTCGCGCGGCACGCTGGTGCCGGAGAAGTAGGGGTACTTCACGTCCGAGAACATGCCGTGCAGCGCATGGCCGAACTCATGGAACATCGTGGTGACTTCGTCCCAGGTCAGCAGCGTCGGCTGGCCGGCAGGCGGCTTGGGGATGTTGAGGTGGTTGGCCACCACCGGTTGGTCGCCGGTCAGGGCCGACTGCGAGACGTAGGAATTCATCCAGGCGCCGCCGCGCTTGGAGGCGCGGGCGTAGGGGTCGTGGATGAAGATCGCCAGTTGCTTGCCGTTCGCGTCGAATACGTCGTAGACGTAGATGTCGTCGCGGTACTTGGGCAGGTCGTGGCGTTCCTTGAAGGTCAGGCCGTATTCCTGGTTGGCGGCGAAGAACACGCCGTTCTCCAGCACGTTCTTGAACTCGAAGTACGGCTTGAGCTGGGACTCGTCGAAGTTGTACTTGGCCTGGCGCACCTTCTCGCTATAGAAGGCCCAGTCCCACGGCTCGAGCTTGAAGGTCGGCTTGCGTGCGGCCTTCTGCTCGGCGTCGATCATCTTCTGCAGGTCGGCCGCTTCGCGCTTGGCGTTGGCCACGGCCGGCGGAGCGAGCTGGCCCAGCATTGCGTTGACCGCCTCGGGGGTCTTGGCGGTCTGGTTTTCCAGCGAGTAGGAGGCGTAGTTGCTGAAGCCCAGCAGCTTGGCCTTCTCGGCGCGCAGTTTCATGATGCGCGCGACCAACGCGGTGTTGTCGAACTCGCCCCCATGGCTGCCGCGATTGATCGAGGCTTCGTAGATGCGCTGGCGCAGCGCGCGGTCCTTCAGCTGCGTCAACGGCGGCTGGCCGGTGGTGTTGAGCAGGGCGATGACGTACTTGCCGTCGAGCTTGCGTGCCTTGGCTGCTTCGGCCGCGGCCGAGATCTGCTCCTCGGACAGGCCGTCCAGTTGTTTGACGTCGTCCACCACGACGGCAGCGGCGTTCACTTCGGCCAGTACGTTCTGGCTGAACTGGGTGCCCAGGCGCGCCATCTCGGCGTTCATCGACTTCAGCGTGACCTTGTCGGCGTCGGACAGCTTGGCGCCGTCGCGGACGAAGTCGGTGTAGTACTTCTCCACCAGGCGCACGCCTTCGGCGTCCAGGCCGAGCGAGTCACGCTGGTCGTAGAGCGCCTGCAGGCGGGCGAACAGCTTGCCGTTGAGGTTGATCGCGTCGCGATGGGCGGCGAACTTGGCCGAGTAGTCGGCCTGCAGTTGCTTGCGGGTGTCGTTGGTGTCGGTGCCGACCAGGTTGAAGAACACGGTGGTCGCGCGGTCCAGGATCTGCCCGCTCTTTTCCAGCGCGATGATCGTGTTGTCGAAGGTCGGCTTGGCCTTGTTGTTGGCGATCGCGTCCACTTCCTTGAGCTGCTGGGCCATGCCCGCGTCGAAGGCTGGAGCGAAATCGGCGTCCTTGATCTTGTCGAACTGGGGGTAGTGCAGCGGCAGCGGGCTCTCGCTGAAGAACGGGTTGGCCGAGGCCGGGGTGGCGGCGGTGGCAGCGGTGGCGTTCATGGCATCGACGGCGGTGGCGTAGGCGGGCGTGGTCGCGCCGAGGGCGACGGCCAGGGCCAGGGCAAGGCGGGTGGTCAAGGAGAACTCCTGCGAAATCGGAACTTCCGAGGCTACCCGATGCCGGCCTGTCGCCGCCCGTGACGAAAGACATGCGACCGCCCCGCGCTGGGCACTGGTCTACAGGACTTCGAACTGGCGCGCGATGAAGACCAGCTGGTAGGCCAGCCCCGCCAAGGCAAAGATGGCGTGGAAGCGGGGGTTGCGGGTGGCGATGGCCGCCAGGCTGAATACGGCAAAAGCGACATCGCGCACCATCATTTCCTGGCCCACGGCGGCGAAATACGCCGCTCCCTTGACCCGCGTGTCGGCCAGGTCGATCAGGTAGGCGGCGGCGAGCAAGCCAAAGAACCAGGCGCGCCGTGCATAGAAGTAGTCGCGCCAGTCCTGGTACTCATCGATGTTCTCCGGCAGCACCAGGGTGCACAGCAGGTACAGCAGCAGGGCATACACGGTGACGAACAGGTACAGGTTGAAGGTCCACTGCGTGACCAGGGTCAGGCGGTATTCCCACCACCAGAACGACAGCAGATAGAGGAACATCGAAGCCGCCCACACCAGGTGCACCCAGTACACGCGCTTGCGCCCGGGGTGCTCGATGATGCGGGCGAACTGCCGCAGCAGATGGGTCAGGCCCAGGCCCACCACCATGCCGAGCACGATGCGCATATGCAGGAAGCCGGGGGACAGCGCATCGACGGCAGCGGACATCGTGAGCTCCGGGCGAGGGCGGCAGCGCGATCGCCGATGGTGTGCCGATCGCGGCGGCAATTCAACCCGCTGGCACATCGCCCCTGCGCATGGCTATGCTGCGGCAGCGGACTCAGGGGGACGCGGTGACGACAGCCTACGATTTCAGCTACCACGACGGTTCCGGCGCGGCGCATCCGCTGGCGCAATGGCGCGGCCAGCCGCTGCTCTTGGTCAACGTGGCCTCGCGCTGCGGCTTCACCCCGCAATACGCCGGGCTGCAGGCACTGTGGCGCCAGTATCGCGAGCGTGGCCTGGTGGTGATCGGCTTTCCCTGCAACCAGTTCGGTCGCCAGGAGCCCGCCGGCGATGATGCGATCAAGGTGTTCTGCGCCCTGGAATACGATGTCGACTTCGCCTTGTCGCGCAAGATCGACGTCAACGGGGCCGGTGCCGACCCGCTGTGGCGCTGGTTGCAGCGCGAACGTCGCGGCCTGCTGGGCAGCGCGTCGGTAAAGTGGAATTTCACCAAGTTCCTGGTCGATCGCCAGGGCGCGGTAAGCGCACGTTTCGCCCCGGCCACGCCGCCGCAGGCGCTCGCCGAACGGATCGAACATGTGCTGCGTTGAAATACCGGCGCCGGTGCAGGACTACCGGCTCCGTTTCGAGACGCAGGGCAACACCCTGCGGGTCGAGCTGGAAGGTGCCACGGTGAGCCCGCAGTCACGGCTGGCTTGCTGGACCGGCGTGGCCGAAGAGGTCGCCCGCTGCGGCGCAGCGGCGGTGCTGGCCATCGACCGGCGCCAGGGAACCCTCGCCACCACGCGCGAGTGGCGCGCACTGCTACGGCAATTGGACACGGCCACGCTCAAGGCGATGCCGCTGGCCTATGTCGGCAGCTGGCCGCGCTTCACCCAGATGGAAACGCTGAACCTGTTGCTGATCGAGCGCGGTTTCCACGCCCAGGTGTTCGACGAGGTCGGCGCCGCCGAGCGCTGGCTGCGCTATGGCGAACACGGGCGCAGCGTGCGCCCGCTCGATCACTTCTCGACGAAGGCGCGCTCGAACACGTAGTGGCCGGGTTGGCCGATGCGAGGCGAGGTTTCAAAGCCGCGGGCATCGAGCACCTGGCGCAGGTCGGCCAGCATCTGCGGGCTGCCGCAGATCATGAAGCGGTCATTGGCCACGTCCAGCGGCGGCAGGCCGAGGGTGCGCTGCATCTGGCCGTTCTCGATCAATTCGGTAAGGCGGCCGCGGTTGCGGAATTCCTCGCGCGTCACCGCCGGGTAGTACAGCAACTTGTCGCGCAGGATCTCGCCGAGGAATTCGTGCTGCGGCAGTTCGCGCTCGAAGTAGTCGCGGTAGGCCAGGTCGCGCTCGAAGCGCACGCCGTGGGTGAGGATCACCTTGTCGAAGCGCTCGTAGGTCTCCGGGTCCTTGATCACCGACAACCACGGCGCCAGGCCGGTGCCGGTGCCCAGTAGATAGAGGTGGCGGCCCGGGTGCAGGTCGCTGATCAGCAGGGTGCCGGTGGGCTTCTTGCCGACCAGTACCTTGTCGCCGGGCTGGATGTGCTGCAAGCGCGAGGTCAGCGGGCCGTTGGGCACCTTGATGCTGAAGAATTCAAGCTGCTCTTCCCAGTTGGCGCTAGCGATCGAATAGGCGCGCAGCAGCGGCCGGGTGTCAGTCTCCAGGCCGATCATCACGAACTGGCCGTTCTCGAAGCGGAAGCCGCTGTCACGGGTGGTGGTGAAGCTGAAGTAGTCGTCGGTCCAGTGCCGGACCTCGAGCACCGTTTCGGCGCCGAAAGCGGAAGACATGCCGGGAAGTCGATTGGGGGAACTGTGCCAATTCTACGCCAAATGAGATTTTCTCTCATTGCCGAGCCGCACTACGCCTTCGGCGGCTCGATCTGCAGCAGCTGCCCCTGTTCCTCGTCGGTCAGCACGTAGACCTTGCCGTCGGCGCCCACCCGCACATCGCGCACGCGCTGGCCGAGGTCGCCGAGCAGGCGTTCTTCGCCGCTGATGCGCTCGCCGTCGAGGCTGAGCCGGATCAGGTTGCGCTCGGCCAGCGAGCCGATGAACAGGCTGTCGTTCCAGGCGCTGCCGGTGTGCCCGGTGTAGAACGCCAGGCCGCTGACGCCCGGCGACTTCGGCCAGTAGTGGTGCGGCTGTTCCAGGCCGTCGCCACGTTGCCCGGTGGACTCGGCGATCGGCTGGCCGGAATAGTCGATGCCGTAGGTGATCAGCGGCCAGCCGTAGTTCTTGCCGGGTTCGGGGAGGTTGATCTCATCGCCACCGCGCGGGCCGTGTTCGGTCTCCCACAGCTTGCCGCTGCGCGGGTCCAGCGCAAGCCCCTGCGAATTGCGGTGGCCGTAGCTCCAGATCTCCGGGCGCGCGCCGTCCTGGCCGACGAAGGGGTTGTCGGCCGGGATGCTGCCGTCCAGGTTCAGCCGCACCAGCTTGCCTTGCAGCTTGTCCAGTGCCTGCGCCATCGGCCGCAAGGTGCGTTCGCCCTGGCTCACGAATAGATGGCCCTGGCGGTCGAACGCCAGGCGCGAGCCGAAGTGGTTCTCGGTGTCCACCTTGGGGGCTTGCCGATAGATGACCTTGACCTCGCTCAGGCCGGCCGCGCCGAGGACCGCGCTGGCGACCGCGGTGCCGGCCAGCACGCCTTCGCCCGGTTCGGCGTAGCTGAGATAGATCCGCCGGCTCTGGGCGAAATCCGGCGCCAGGACCACGTCAAGCAGGCCGCCCTGGCCGCGGGCGTAGACCGCCGGCACGCCGGTCAATGGCGCCGAGACGCTGCCGTCGGCGCCGATCCGGCGCAGGTTGCCGACCCGTTCGGTCACCAGGAAGCCGCCCTCCGGCAGCAGCGCCAGGCCCCAGGGGTGGCGCAGCCCGGTGGCCAGTTCGCGCACCTGGATCGGCCCGGCCTGGCTGTCCATCGGCCGTGGCGCGGCGCTGGCGGCGCTGCGCGCGCTCGGCGCGGCGGTGGCCGGATCGGCAGACTTGTTGCAGGCGGCAAGCGTGGCCAGGCACACAAGGAACGGAAGCAGCAACGGGCGGCAGGGGGCGGCCAGGGACATGGGAATCAACCTCGGTCGTCGGGGGCTCAACGATAGCCAGCCGCCTGCAATTCGAACAGCTCGGCGTAGCGCCCGCCGGCGGCCATCAGTTGTTCGTGGGTGCCGGCCGCCTCGATCCGGCCATTGGCCAGCACCAGGATCCGGTCGGCCATGCGCACGCTGGAGAAGCGGTGCGAGATCAGCACCGCGGTGCGTTGGCTGGACAATTCCTTGAAGCGCTGGAACACCTCGTATTCGGCGCGCGCGTCGAGCGCGGCGGTGGGCTCGTCGAGGATCATCACCTGTGCATCGCGCAGGTAGGCACGGGCGATGGCGACCTTCTGCCACTGTCCGCCGGACAGGTCTACGCCGGTCTTGAAGCGCCGGCCGATCAGCTGCTCGTAGCCGTGCGGCAACTGCTCGATCATCTCGTCGGCCAGCGCCCGCCGCGCGGCGGTGGCAATGCGCGGGGCATCGTCCATCGCCTCGACCCGGCCCACGCCGATGTTCTCGCGCGCGCTGAGGTGGTAGCGCACGAAGTCCTGGAAGATCACCCCCATGTTGCCGCGCAGGTCGTCCAGGTCGTAGTCGCGCAGGTCGCGGCCGTCCAGCAGGATGCGGCCTTCGTCGGGGTCGTACAGCCGTGCCAGCAACTTGACCAGGGTGGTCTTGCCGGCGCCGTTCTCGCCGACCAGGGCCAGCACTTCGCCGGCACGCAATTCGAAATCCAGGTGCCGCACCGCCCACTGCTCGGCCTCGGGATAGCGGAAGCCGACGTTCTCGAACACGAAGCCCTGGGTGATCGGTCGCGGCACCGGCGCTGCGCCGGGGCGCGAGACGATTTCCGGTTCGATCGCGAAGAACGAGAACAGGTCGTCCAGGTACAGCGCCTGCCCGGCGACCTGCGAGAAGCCGATCAGCAGCCCCTCCAGCAATTGCCGCAGGCGCAGGAAGCTGCCGGCCAGGAAAGTCAGGTCGCCAATGCTGAAGTCGCCGCGGATGGTGCGCCAGGCGATGTAGCCATAGGCCACGTAGTAGCCCAGCGTGCCGAGCGCGGCCAGCAGGGTGCCCCAGACCGCACGCTTGCGCGCCAGTGCGCGGTTGGCGCGGAAGTAGCGATCGGCCAGCTGGCGGTAGCGTTCGATCAGGAACCGGTGCAGGTTGAAGATCTTGACTTCCTTGGCCGTCTCGACGCTGGCGCCGACCTGGCGCAGGTAGTCGAGCTGGCGCCGTTCCGGCGTCCACTGGTAATTGAGCGAATAGCCCAGGGCGTTGAAGTGCGACTCGCCGATAAAGGCCGGCACCAGTGCCAGGGCCAGCAGCGCCATCAACCACGGCGCGTAGACCAGCAGGCCGATGGCGAAGCTGGCCACGGTGATTGCGTCCTGCACCTGGCCAAACAACTGGCTCATCAGGTTCATGCGGCCCATGCTCTGGCGCCGCGCGCGGTCGAGCCGGTCCTGCAGTTCGGGGTCTTCGAAGTCCTCCAGGTCCAACTGCGCGGCATGCTCCATCAGGCGCACGCTGGTGACGTTGTTGAACAGCTCCGAGAGCAGGTTGTCGGCGTAGGCGACCATGCGCCCGAGCAGGTCCGAGCCGATCGCCAGCCCCAGTTCCAGCGCCAGCAGCGTCAGTAAATGCTCCAGGCGGCCGCTGGCCAGTGCGTCGCCCAGCGAATGCAGCGGCGGCGCGGTACCGGCCAGGCGGATCGCTTCGTCGATGATCAGCTTGCCGATGTACAGCGTGGCCACTGGCATCAATGCGCGCAGCAGGCGCAGGCCCAGGCTCGCGATGGTCAGGGCAGGGCTGGTCTGCCAGATCTGGCGCAGGAATGGGGGCAGGTTGCGCAGGGCATGGAAGCGTTCGCGCAGGCTGGGCTGGCGCGCAGGCGTGGGGGCTGGACTCATGCGCCGATTGTCGCGTCAAAGCCGGCGCGGCGGCAGCGGCAGGGCGCCGCAGTGCCGCCGGAGCGGGTCAAGGCCGGCGGCCGCGGCTCAAGCCTTGTTGCCGCCGGTACCGCGGGGAGCCTCGGTGGGGCCGGGATTCTCGTCCGGGTCCAGCCCGCGCACCGCTTCGCCACGCGGCCCGAACGAATCGGCGCCGTCGTCATAGCGGATCAGGTTGCGCACGCTGCGCACGCCCGGCAGGCCGGCGATGATCTGTTCTGCCAAGGCGCGCATCTGCGGCTCGGGCACATCACCGCTCAAGATGACTTCAGCGTCTCGTACTTCGACTGAGATTTCGCTGGCCTGGATGCGCTCATCGCGGCCCAGGGTCTCGACGGCGTCGTCGCCGATCAAGGCGTCCGAGCGGACGGCGCCGGCATCGTTTCGGGAATCGCGGGACATGGCGTGCTCTGTTCAGGGGGCAAGCGCGCATCTTTGCGCCGCCGTCGTGACGGCGGCGCAAAGCGGCGGCTCACTCATCCAGGCGCAAGGTCAGGCACTTGGCCGCGCCGCCAGACTTCAGGAACTCGTCGAGCGCGGTTTCCACGGTGCGATAGCCCCACGCCGCCAGCGCCTGCCGCAGCGGCGCGCTGGCGCGGTTGAGCACCACGACATCGTCCAGGTCCACGGCATTGCAGGCAAAGGCCAGCGCGTCCGACTCGGACACGGTGATGCGCAGGTGCGGCGGCACGCGCGCGGCAATCTGCGCCTGCGCGGCGTCATCGAAGGCCGGCGGGTAGTACAGCAAGCGGCCGTCGCGCAGCGGGCAGAAGCAGGTGTCCAGGTGATAGAAGCGCGGATCCACCAGGCGCAGCGCGACGACATCGATCGCGAGCATGCGCTCCAGTTCCGGTGCCACCGCCGCATCGCTGCGATGACCGTGGCCGAACCACAACAGCGCCGGCCGGCCACGGTCGAACAAGGCATCGCCGGCGCCTTCGAAGCGCAGCGGTTCGGGTAGCGGGCGAATGCGGTAGCCGGCGCGGCGGAACCAGTCGATGCACACAGGCTCTTCGCCGCTCCGCTCGGCATGGCGGAAGCGGCTGGGCAGGAAATCGTTGCCGCGCACCAGCCCGGCGTTGGCGGTGAACACCAGGTCGGGCAACCCCGGCGCTGGCGGCAGCAGGGCGAGCTCGGCATGTTCGGCCAGCGCGGCCCGCAGGGCCTGCCATTGCGCGCGGACACGGCCGCCCTCGGTCGCATGGAGATGGTTGGCCATCCACGGGTTGATGATGTAGTCCACGCCGAAGTGGTCCGGCGCGCACAGCAGCAGGCGATGGCGGGCCACGGCGCGCTCATCGTTGGCGGCCGGTGCCAGGGCGTAGTCGCCGCCGAGCACCGGCAGGTCGTGCTTCTGGTCCATCGCTGGGCTCCGCTTCGGGGGAGCCATGAACCTAGCGGCGGCGTGTTGCACCCAGGTGTCCGGCACCGCGTCTGCGCCAGGCGCGGGCGGGCGGCCGCCGAGGCTGAACGGGCCGGGCAATGAGGTGGGATGCCAGGCCGGGAGGGGAGGGGCTACCCGAACGGAACAGGGTGTGCCGGGTGGAACCGAAAGCCGGGGCCGGTGTTTGCTCTAAAATAGTCGGGTTTCCCGCAAGCCTCCAGAGCCAGCCGTGACCTCGATCAAGCAGGAAGACCTCATTCAGAGTGTCGCCGACGCGTTGCAGTACATCAGCTACTACCACCCGGTGGATTACATCAAGAACCTGGCGGCCGCCTATGAGCGCGAGCAATCGCCGGCAGCCAAGGACGCGATCGCGCAGATCCTGATCAACTCGCGCCTGTGCGCCGAGGGCCATCGCCCGATCTGCCAGGACACCGGGATCGTCACCGTGTTCCTGGAAATCGGCATGAACGTGCGCTGGGACGATGCCACGATGGGCGTCGAAGACATGGTCAACGAAGGCGTGCGCCGCGCCTACAACCATCCGGACAACAAGCTGCGCGCCTCGGTCCTGGCCGACCCGGCGGGCAAGCGCCAGAACACCCGCGACAACACGCCGGCGGTGGTCAACGTCAAGGTCGTGCCGGGCGCCACGGTCGATGTCATCGTCGCGGCCAAGGGCGGCGGCTCGGAGGCCAAGAGCAAGTTCGCCATGCTCAACCCGTCCGATTCGATCGTCGACTGGGTGCTCAAGACCGTGCCGACCATGGGCGCCGGCTGGTGCCCGCCGGGCATGCTTGGCATCGGCATCGGCGGCACCGCCGAGAAGGCGATGCTGCTGGCCAAGGAGGCGCTGATGGAGCCGATCGACATCGTCGACCTGCAGGCGCGCGGCGCATCCAACCGGATCGAGGAATTGCGCCTGGAGCTGTATGAGAAGGTCAATGCGCTGGGCATCGGCGCGCAGGGCCTGGGCGGGCTGACGACCGTGCTCGACATCAAGATCAAGGATTACCCCACCCACGCCGCCAACCTGCCAGTGGCGTTGATCCCGAATTGCGCGGCCACCCGGCATGCGCATTTCACCCTGGACGGCAGTGGCGCGGTCGCGCTCGATCCGCCGTCGCTGGAAGACTGGCCCAAGCTCACCTACAACCCGCAGAACGCACGGCGGGTGAACCTGGACACGATCACCCGCGAAGAAGTGGCCCAGTTCAAGCCCGGCGAGGTGCTGCTGCTCAACGGCAAGCTGCTGACCGGCCGCGATGCGGCGCACAAGCGCATGATCGACATGCTCAACAAGGGCGAGCCATTGCCGGTCGACTTCAACAACCGCTTCATCTACTACGTGGGCCCGGTCGGCCCGGTGCGCGACGAAGTCGTGGGCCCGGCCGGTCCGACCACGGCCACGCGCATGGACAAGTTCACCCGGCAGATGCTGGAACAGACCGGCCTGCTGGGCATGGTCGGCAAGTCCGAGCGCGGTGATGCGGCGATCGAGGCGATCCGCGACAACAAGGCGGTCTACCTGATGGCCGTGGGCGGCTCGGCCTACCTGGTGTCCAAGGCGATCAAGGCCAGCCGCGTGCTCGCCTTCGAGGACCTCGGCATGGAGGCGATCTACGAATTCGAAGTCAAGGACATGCCGGTGACCGTGGCGGTGGATTCCAGCGGCGTGTCGGTGCACAAGACCGGCCCGCGCGAATGGCAGGCGCGGATCGGCAAGATCCCGGTGGTGGTCGAGCCGGCCTGAGTTTGCCTGCGGCAAACCGATGCGGTTTGTCGCTGGCGCCGCCTCCGGTGCTTGCTTAGCGTGGCCGCTCCCTTGGTTTCGGAGCTCGCCAATGAATCACCGTCTTCTTCGCGCACCCATGGCGTTGGCCTGGGTGCTGGCGCTCGCCGCTTGCACCAGCAGCGGGCGCACCCCCCTGGCGGGGGGTGATCCGCAGGCCTGCATGGTCACCTGCGCGCGGCTGGCCGCCGACTGCCGCGCCGACCCGAGGTCGTCACTGGTGTGCAGGAGCGCCCCCAGTCCGGACCAGTGCGAGCAACTCGATGGGGGCGCGCGCGATGCCTGCCTGAGCCAGGGAATGGGCTGCCTCAATCCTTCGCAAGCCCTTTGCCAGGCCCACCACGCGACCTGCGTACAATCCTGTGGTCTGTAGCCGGGGATCTGCATGAGCGCCATCCTGTACCACTCGCCCAGTACCGCCGCGCTGGTGGTGCATTGGCTGTTAATCGAACTGGACCTCCCGCACGAACTGCGCGCGCTGGACTTCGACAAGCGCGAACAAAAATCTCCGGCCTACCTGGCACTCAACCCGGCCGGCGTGGTGCCCGCGCTGGTGCTCGATGGCCAGGTGCTGACCGAAGCGGCGGCCATTGCCATGCACCTGGCCGACCGCCATCCGGGCGCTGGCCTGGCGCCGGCACCGGGCAGCGCCGAACGTGCGGAGTACTACCGCTGGATGTTCTGGTGTGCCAATACGCTGCAGCCGGCTTACCGCGCCTGGTTCTATCCCGATGAGCCGGCCGGCCCCGGCCAGGAGCAGGCGGTCCGCGCGCAGGCGCGGGCAGTGATCGAAGCGGCCTGGGACCGGCTCAGTGCGCACCTGCAGGCACACGGCCCCTACCTGCTCGGCGCGCGCGTGAGCGCGGCCGATTTCATGCTGACCATGTTGATGCGTTGGTCGCGCAACATGCCGCGGCCGGTGGACGACTGGCCGCTGTTGCACGACTACGCGCGGCGGATGAAGGACCGGCCGGCGTTTGCCGAGACCTACCGCCGCGAGGGGCTCACCGATTGGACTTGATTGCAATGGCAGGCCATCGGGGCTGAAGCCCCTCTGTAGGAGGGGCTTCAGCCCCGACCAACGAAGCCAGAAGGGCTTAAAACCACTCCAGCAACGACACACCGATACCGACATAGGTCGCGCGGTGGTTGTAGTCGATCATGCTCTCGCCATAACCGTCGAACACCTGCAGGTGGCCGCGCAGCAGGTGGGTGATCGGGAAGCCGTAGTCCAGCTGCAGCGCGCCATGCGAACGGTCGCCACCGCGCAGCGAATGCCGTGCCATCAATGAAACTTCGTGGCCGTTGCGGTTGTAGACCAGGGTGGCGTCGCCGCGCCCCATGTAGTCCTCGATGTCCGGGTTGTTGTCGTCGCTGCGGTCTTCCTTGATGCGAAACCACGGCCGCAGCATCAGCGCCCAGTTCTCGCGGTCCAGGCCAAAGTTGAGGATGACCCGGTTCCAGCTGCGCGAGAGCGGGTCGCTGCGGCCATTGGACTGATGGTTGAGCGAAATGCCGCTCATGCGGCCGCGCCAGCCGAACACGCTGTAGTTGTTGCGGAACACGAGCATCGCTTCCGGCTCGTAGTTGGTTTCGCGGAACGGGCGCGATTGTTCGGCGTTGTAGGACTGCCAACGCGAGGACTGGGTGTAGCCGACCCAGATGTCGCCATTGTCGTTGAACAGATCCTCCACCACCTTGGTCTTGAAGCTGAGCTGGAACTTCAGCTCGAGGTCGTCCAGCGCCTGCGGCGTGGTCACCGAGTTGTTCGGATTGGGCGAGGTCGGTGTCTGGTTGGTATCGCTGGTCCAGAACGCGGGCAGCAGGTAGACCGGCTTGTAGGCACGCAACTGGAAGGTGCCGAGCTTGGAGTCCTTGGCCAGTTCCCAGCGACTGTCGAGCAGCGAGCCGCGCCCGGCGTTAGCCAGTTGGGGGTCGTCGGCCTTGAAGATCTCCTTGGCCTGCTTGCGCTCCTCGCGCGTACTGGCGCCGGCCAGGGTTTCGCGTTGGGTCTCACGCGCGGCCTCTGCGTCGGCGTCGGCCTGGGCGGTATCGGCGGCGGTGTAGCCGAGCACGCGGTCGTAGCACGCCAGGCGCAAGGCGTTGCTGGAGATGGAAGTGCAAGCCGCGGGCGTGGCGGCCTCGGGGGCGATTTCCTGCGCGTGCGCCAGCGGCGTGGCAGCCAGTGCGAGCAGCAGGTACGGAGTAGGGCGGGTCATGGCCGATGCGGCTCCATGCGGGGGAGGCAACGCAGAAAATACCCGAACCGCCGCCGGTTGCGCTGGGCGCGCTGCATCACCTGGCCTCAAACCCACCAGGCCAGCGCGAAGATGCCGATCATGCAAAAGCCCAGCGCCAGTTTCGAGGCGGTGCCGAGCAGGATGCCCAGCCACGTGCCCAGGCCCACGCGGGTGGCATGGCCCACGCGCCGGCTGTGCCAGTACTCGCCGACCCAGGCGCCGACGAACGGCCCCAGGAACAGCCCCAGCGGCAGGAAGAACAGGCCCACCAAGGTTCCCAGGGCCGAGCCCCACAGCGCCCAGCCGCTGGCGCCCAGGCGTTGTGCGCCATAGACGGTGGCCAGGAAGTCGATCAGGAAAGACAGCGCGGTCAGCAGGCCGATCGCGACCAGCGGAATCCAGCCGACGCGCTCGAAGCCATCGGCCCAGGCCGCCACCAGCAAGCCGGCGAAGACCAGCGGCAGGCCAGGCAACGCGGGCAGCAGGACCCCGGCGAAGCCGACCAGGACCAGCACGCCGCCAATCAGGTAATAGATGAATGCAGGGTCCATGGTCGTCCGTAAATCCCGAATAGGGGGTCAAATGGGGGTTGACAATGTGAAGTTGGGGTGATTGACACTGCGTTTTGCTCGGGTTAAGTTGCAGCCGCTGCGCTTGGCAAGGTCACCGTGAATCGTGGCCTGATGGGTCGGCCACCCCGGCGTCCCCTGTACCTCGCTTCCTCCTTGCAACCAGCCACCCATTGCCGTCAACCAACCGAATGCGTCGTCAGGGAGTATTGCGAGATGTCAGAGCGTGAGACCGGTACCGTCAAGTGGTTCAACGATGCCAAGGGCTTCGGATTCATCAGCCGCGAGAATGGCGAGGACGTGTTCGTCCATTTTCGTGCGATCCAGATCCAGGGCTTCAAGAGCCTGAAGGAAGGGCAGAAGGTCAGCTTCACCGTCGTGCAGGGCCAGAAGGGCCTGCAAGCCGACGCCGTGCAGCCGGCTTGAGCTGTCGCTGGCGATCAGCAAAAAGGCCCGCTAGCGGGCCTTTTTGCTTTGCCTGGAAACGGGCGTTCAGCGCAGCACGACGCGGCCGTTGACCACGCGCACGTAGGTGTTTTCGCGGATGCCGTTGAGGTCGCGCTGGTTGATCATCAGCACGCGGCCATCATCCATGCGCACCTGGATGTCGTAGGAGTCGCCGGTGACGTTGTTCTGGATGGCGTTGCCGGCCACCGCGCCAGCACCGGCACCGAGGACCGTGGCCACGTTCTGGTTGCCCTTGCTGCCGCCGGTTTCGTGCGAGATGGTGCGGCCGGCGACGGCGCCGACGATGCCGCCGAGCACCGCGCCGGTGGCCGAAGGCGCGCTGCGGTTGGACTGCACCGCGTCGATGCGCGTGACGATGCCGCAATCGGCGCAGCGGCCTTGCGAATAACCCTGGTTGCCTGAGTTGTAGCTGCCACCGCCGTAGTTGCTGTAGCCCGGTTGGCTGGTGGCACAGCCGGCCATTAGGGCGGCGGTTGCAACGCCAAGTCCGATCTGACGAATATTCATGGGTCCTCCAAGGTCAGCGCGGCGGCTTGCCGCGGGTGGCCTCATCCTGGCGTGGCTCGGGTGAACGCGGCGCCAACCGGCGCCAGGCCCTGCGACGGCAGGTCAGCGGAAATCCTGGTGGCAAGCCTTGCAGGCCTCGCCGATACGCGTGTTGACCGTGGCCAGTGCGGCGCAATCGCCGGGCACGCCGGCCAGCGACTGGTCCAGCGCAGAGCGCATGTCACGTGCGTGCGAGGCAAAGCGGCGATCATCGCGCAGGCTGGGGAATGCGGTTTCCAGGTCGTTGGACAGGTAGCGCAACGTCTGCAGCCGTGGCTGGCTGTCGGTCGCGGTGCAGCGGTTCTGCTGCTGGCTGCGCTGCAGCAGATCGGTCTGCTTGGCCATCACGTGCATCAGGCTGTGCGGGAACGGATCGCGCCGCGCCTGCACCGCGCGCATGACCATCACCGTGGCGATGATGCCCACCAGCAGCCCGAGCAGGGCCATGAACAAATAGCGGTAAGCGGCGGAAGGACGGCGGGGCTGGCTGGACATGGCGGGCTCCGGGCCGGCGGGCGGCCTGTGGCGTGGCGGGGTGCGCGATGCGGGCGCGAGGGTGAAGTGCGGGCTCGATCCTACGACGGTCCGGGTTCGGCTGACTACGCGTAAAATCGCAGGATGAATCCGCAATGGCTCGAAAGATTCGCCGGCGTCGACCGGCTCTACGGCACTGGCAGCGTCGCCCGCCTGGCCGCCTGCCGCGTCGCGGTGGTGGGGATGGGCGGCGTCGGTTCGTGGGTGGTGGAGGCGCTGGCGCGCAGCGCCGTCGGCCACCTGACCCTGATCGACGCCGACGACATCTGCGTCTCCAACACCAACCGCCAGCTGCCGGCACTGGCCGGGCAGTACGGCCAGAACAAGGCCCAGGCGATGGCGACGCGTTGCCGGGCGATCAATCCGGAAATCGAAGCCGTCGCGGTGGAGGACTTCCTCACCGTCAATAACATGCAGGCGCTGCTCGACCAGGGTTTCGACCTGGTGGTGGATGCTTGCGACAGCTTCCGGGTCAAGGTCGAAACCATCGCCTGGTGCCGCCGCCGCAAGCTGCCGCTGATCACGGTGGGCGCCGCAGGCGGGCGCACCGACCCGACCCTGGTCCGAGTGCGCGATGTGTCGCGCACCGAGCACGACGCCATGCTCGCCCTGATCCGCAAGAAGCTGCGCACCGAGTTCAATTTCCCCAAGAACCCGCAGCGCTATTTCGGCGTGCCGGCGGTGTATTCGCTGGAGAACGTCAAGTACCCGCAGGCCGACGGCAGCGTGTGCGGAGTGCGCCCGGCATTGGGTGCCGATGCGGCATTGAAGCTGGACTGTGGCGCCGGCCTTGGCGCGGCTACCCATATCACCGGCGCCTTCGCTTTCGTCGCGGTGGGCAAGGCCTTGGAGATGCTGCTCAAGCCGCCCCGCGCGCAAGTGCAGGCCGAGGCCAGCGATACGGTCGAGGCAGGCTAGGGCAGCTCAGCCGGGCAGTGCGAACAGCCGGCGGGCGTTGGCGGCGGTCTGCGCCGCTACGTCGGCAACCGCTTCGCCGCGCAGCTGGGCGACGACCTCGGCCACGTGCACCAGCCGCGCCGGCTCGTTGCGTTGGCCGCGGATCTGCGCATCGGGCTGGTCGGGCGCGTCGGTTTCCAGTAGCAGGTGCTGCAGCGGCATGCTCGTGGCGAGCTGGCGCAGGCGGCGCGCACGTTCGTAGGTGACCGGTCCACCGAGGCCGATCATGAAGCCGCGCTCCCACAGCTGGCGCGCCTGTTCCGGGCTGCCGGCGAAGCTGTGGACTACGCCGCGCACCTCACCGGCCTTGCGGATGGCCAGGATCACCGCCTCGACCGCACGCCGCGCATGCACGATCAGCGGCAGGTCGTAACGGCGGGCCAGGGCCAGTTGGCCGTCGAAATAACGCGCCTGTGCCTGCGGGTCGAGCTCCTCAATGAAGTAGTCCAGGCCGCATTCGCCGATGGCCAGCGGGCGCTCGCGCTCGATCCACGCTTGTAGCTGGTCCAGGTGGTCGGGCTGGTGCTCGGGCAGGAACACCGGGTGCAGCCCATAGGCCGGATACAGCCCTGTCTGCCCCTGGCAGACCTGGCGCAACTTCGGCCAGCTTGCCGCCGTGGTGGCCGGCACCAGTTGGGCAGCAATGCCGGCCGCATCGGCGCGTTGCAGGACCTCGGCGCGATCCGGATCGAACTCGCTCGCATCCAGGTGGCAGTGGCTGTCGATCAGCTGCATGGCCTGCCCGTGCATGATGCGCCGCGATTCACCGGCCGGGCAGCGAGGGCGGGGTGCCCTTGCGATATTTCCAGTTGGCCAGCAGCACCGTGGCCAGGCCCAGGACCAGCTCGTCGACGAACGGCACCGGGTCGGGCAGGAACAGGTCGATCACGAACAAGGCCGCGACGATCTTGGCCAGGGTCGGGAAACGCAGGCGTCCGGCCCAGTTCAACAGCGGCAGGGTGAGCGGGTTGGGCATGGCGCGTCCTTGAAAACGATTAAGCGTGAATGAAATCACTGGCCGGGGCTCTTCACGCGCACATTCTGCTGAAAGGCGTGGATTTGTTCAGCTGGGTCATGTTCGAATCCAACCGTCCAAAACGCGGACCGTCCGCAGGGAGCAGGATCAATGAAAAGCAACACGACAACTATACTGGTCGCGGCAGGCGCACTGCTGGTGGGCGGTGTGGCGACGGCCGCCTTCATGAACAATCGCGGCAAGTCCGACGAGTTCGTCGCGCCGTCGGCGCAGACGCGGCCGGCGCTGGACACCTCGATGGTCGAAGACCCCAACGCGGTGGCCCCGGGCAAGGGCCTGGAATACGCCGACGTGGTCAAGGTCGACCCGATCACCCAGAAAGAAAAGGTGTACGCCACCGTCATTGGCAGCGAGGCCGTACGCGAGACCACCAGCACCAGCACGCCGCATGAGGTCTGCAAGGACGTAGTGGTGCAGGAGCGGCTGCCGGAACGCGACGGCAACGTCGGCGGCACCGTGGCTGGCGCGGTGATCGGCGGCCTGCTCGGCAACCAGGTCGGCGGCGGCAATGGGCGCAAGGTCGCCACCGCGGCCGGCGCAGTGGCCGGTGGCGTGGTCGGCAACCAGGTCGACAAGCGCCATGTCGGCGGCCAGGTGGTCAATCGCACCGAGCGCCAGTGCCATACCGAGAACGCCACGGCCGAGTCTTCGCGCGTCACCGGCTACAACGTGACCTATCGCAACGCCGATGGCACCACCGGCACGATGCGCATGGACAGCAAGCCGGGCCAGCGCATCGCAATGGGCAATACCGATAACGTGATCGGCTACAACGTCACCTACCGTTACGACGGCGAGGAAAAGACGGTGCGCCTGGACGACAAGCCGGCCAGCGACCGCTTGCCGGTGATCGACGGGCAGTTGGTGACGCAGACGGCGGCGGCCGATGGTGCGGGTACGCGCCAGTAATACGCTCGATGGGTTTTGGTTTACCGAAGGAGCCGGCTTTGCCGGCTCCTTTCTTGTTTGCGGGAGCGTTGGTGGAGAGCGCAGCCTCTTGCGTGCGGGCCCCGTTCCGGCGCGAACGCCGCTAGCCATCTTTCGTGATCTTCGCCAGCCGAGTCTACTTTGGCGATCGGCCGACGAACGCGGACCTACAATCAGACTTCGCTTTCCAGAAGTCCTTTCCATGGCCCTGCCCCCAGACGACCTGTTCGACGTGCATTCCCTGCTTGGCGAAGACCACCGCGCCATCCAGGCCGCTGTCGCCCGCTTTACCGACGAGCGCGTGCAGCCATTGATCGCCGATGCGTTCGAGCACGGGCGCTTCCCACGCGAACTGGTGCCGGAGATGGCCGAGCTCGGTCTGTTCGGTGCGACGCTGCCGGTCGAATACGGCGGTGGCGGCCTCGATGCGATCGCCTATGGCTTGATCTGCCAGGAGCTCGAACGCGGCGACAGCGCGCTGCGCAGCTTTGTCAGCGTGCAGTCCTCCCTATGCATGTATCCGATCTTTGCCTACGGCGACTCGGCGCAGCGGCAGCGCTGGTTGCCGGACATGGCCGCCGGCCGCGCGATCGGCTGCTTCGGCCTGACCGAAGCCGAGGGCGGTTCGGATCCGGCGGCGATGCGCACGCGTGCGCGCCGCGAGGGCGGCGACTGGGTGATCGATGGCGCCAAGCTGTGGATCACCAACGGCAGCATTGCCGATGTGGCGGTGGTCTGGGCGCAGACCGACCAGGGCGTGTGTGGCTTCGTGGTCGAGCGTGGTACGCCGGGTTTCAGCGCGCAGGATATCGGCCAGAAGATGAGCCTGCGCGCGTCGGTTACCTCGGCCCTGTACCTGGATGGCGTCCGCATTCCCGAGGCCCAGCGCTTGGCGGGCGCGGTGGGCCTGAAGGGCCCGCTGGGCTGCTTGACGCAGGCCCGCTACGGCATTGCCTGGGGCGCGATCGGTGCGGCCGTGGCCTGTTTGCGCGAGGCGCTGGCCTACGCTGGCGAGCGCCAACTCTTCGGCCGGCCGTTGGCAGCCAACCAGGCGGTGCAGCTGCGCCTGGCCGAGATGGCGCGCGCCATCACCTCGGCCCAATTGATCGCGCTGCAGTTGGGCCGGCTCAAGGACGCCGGGCGTTTGCAGCCGGCCCAGGTCTCGCTGGCGAAGTGGAACAATTGCCGCATGGCGCTGGATGTGGCGCGCGATTGTCGCGACCTGCTCGGCGCGGCCGGGATCACCCTGGCGCATGGCGCCCTGCGCCATGCCTTGAATCTGGAGTCGGTGATCACGTATGAAGGAACCCAGACTATCCACCAATTGGTGGTGGGCCGGGAGTTGACCGGTCTCAACGCGTTCTAGGGCAGGATGCCCACAAGGGGGGAGTGTGCGGTCAAGCAAGGGGAAATGGCTGCTCGCGGCGGTCGGGTTGCTGTGCGTGGGGCCAACGTTGGCGGCCGAGCAGCCGCCGGCAATGGCGGCAGCGCCAGCATGGGTCCAGGTCGATACGGTGCCCAACGCCGGCAGCGCCAGTGGTGGGTTGCGCTATGAGCTGGTCTCCGACCAGGTCGACCTCAGCGGCGCGCAGCCGCGGTGGTATCGCCGGGTCAGCTACACGGTGCAGCGCGACAACGCGCTGGGCGATGCCGGGCAGATCGGCCTGTACTACCAGCCCGAGTACCAGCAGCTGGCGCTCAACCAGCTGGAGGTCTGGCGCGAAGGCCGTCGCATCGATATGCGCCAGCGCGCCCACTACGCCCAACTGCGGCGCGAGAGCGAACTGGAGCAGGGCCTGCTGGATGGGGCGCTGACACTCAACATCAGCCTGCCGGACCTGCGCGTGGGCGATCGCATCGACTATGCCTACACCGTGACTGGCGCCAATCCGGTGTTTGGGCGCGGCTACTACGACAGCTACACCGCTCGCTACGACGTGCCGCTGGCGTCGCGGCGCCTGCGCGTGCGCTATCCCGAAGGGCTGCCGTTGCGCTGGAAGGCCAGCGTGCCGGGGTTCCGGCCCGCCCAGCAACGCGCCAACGGCTTGCAGGAGCTGCGGCTGGAAGCCGAGGCGATCCCCGCGGTGCGCGCGGAGAAGGACACCCCCGCCGGCCACGACAGCTACGGCCGGATCGAACTATCCACTGCCGCGGACTGGGGCGCGGTGGTCGATTGGGCGGTGGGCCTGTACCCGCGCGGCTTCCGCGACGCGGCGGTGGCCGCTGCCATGGCCAAGCAACTGCAGCTGGACCGGGCCGACCCGCAAGGCTCGATGCAGCGCGCCATCGCCTTCGTCCAGGGCGATATCCGCTACCTCGGCCTGGAGATGGGCGCCAACTCGCACGCCCCGCATGCGCCGGAAGAAACCCTGCGCAACCGCTATGGCGATTGCAAGGACAAGGCCACGCTGCTGGTGGCGTTGCTGGCGCTGGCGGGGGTGCCGGCCGAACCGGTGCTGGTGAACTCGGCCACCGGCATGGACCTGTCCGCGCGCCTGCCCAGCCCGCTGGCCTTCGACCACGTGGTGGTGCGTGCGCGTCCGCCCGGGGGGACGTTCTGGATCGATGCCACCCGCGACCGCGAATACGGCAGCTTCGATGCCCGCGCGCCGCTGCCATTCGGCCAGGGCCTGCCGGTGATGCCGGGCCAGGCAGCGTTGGTGGACATTCCTTATCCGGCGGCAGTGACGCCGGAAGTGGTCGTCGAGGAGGGCGTGGACATCGCCATGGCGCAGCCGCGCCGGCAGGCGCGCTTCACCGTGGTCACCGATTACCTGCAGGGCCGCGGCGAAGATGCCCGGCAGATGTTCGAAGGCCAGGGCGCCGAAGCATTGGGCGACCAATACCTGGACTTCATGCGGCGCTTCTACAGCCAGTTGCAGCTCGACGGCCTGCCCAGCGTGGACGATGCCGACCCCGCACGGCTACGCATCTCCGAAAGCTATCGACTGGCCTGGCACCGACGCGACAACGACGTCGTCGGCTTCCCGCTGTTCCAGCTGCAGGACTGGATGAAGGAACTGCCACGCACGGCACGGCGCACGCCGCTGGCCCTGGGCGGGCCGCGGCTGGCGACGCAGACGGTGCGGGTGCGCAGCGACGGCGGCATCCATGTGCGGCCGAGCAAGGACGTGGTGGAGAACCCGTGGTTTCGCTTCAGCCGCCGCGTCGACATGCAGGATGGGCAATTGGTGATCGAAGGTGAGTGGGAGCGGCGCGCGCTGGCGATCCCGCCCGAAGCCATCGGTCGCGCCGCCAACGACATGGCGCGTGCGCGCGAGCTGCTGTTCTTCGAGCACGACTTCAAGCCGAACCCCTTCCGCAGCATCGGTGTTCGCCCCTGGCTGTACGCGCTGGCCGGACTCGGCCTGACCGTCCTGCTGCTGGGCGTGGCGGGCTGGAGCGCATGGCGCGGCGGCCTCGGCGGCATGTTGTATACGCCGTACCGCAGCGGCCTGCAGCTCTGGCAGCAGCCGCGCCTGCGCTGGCTGGCATGGGGCGCGCTGGTGCTGTCCTATGTTTTGTCGCTGAGCCTGTTGCGCGAAGCCGGAGCGGCTGCGGTCCTGCGCCAGCTGGCCATCGCGCTGGCGCAGGCGTGCTTCGGCCTGCTGGTGTTCTGGGGCCTGCTGGCGGCCTTGCGTGTGCGCATCGGCGCCGGCCGCCTGGCCACCGCGATGGCCGCCGGCATGCTGCCGCAGTTGCCATTGCTGGCCGGTATCGTGCTGGCCACGCTTGGTTCGGTGGCCTGGGTCGCTGGGGGCGCGGTCACACCGGCGGCCTGGCCGGGAATCGGCGTCACCGCACTGCTGTTCGTGGTTGCGCTGGTGTGGACGGTGGTGTCCTGCACGGCCAGCGTGGCGGCCGCCAGCGGTGCCTCGCGCCTGCGCGTGTTGTTGGCCTGGTTCGGGTTGTTCGCGGTCAGCCTGGTGTTCGCCGGCGCGGCGCTGTTGCTGCGGCTGCTGGCACAACAGGCCGGCCATTGATCCCCGGGGGTTCACGCCGCCCGGGGCTTTGCAAAGCCGGCCGTGGCTGTGACACTCGGTGACCTTCCTGTGACCAGGCTTGACCATGTCCCCTGCACGCGCGCCGCTGACCGTCTATGGCAAGTCCACGTCGGGCAACTGCTACAAGGTGCAGCTGTTGCTGGAACAACTGGGCAGCCGCTATGTCTGGGAAGAGGTCGACAGTGCCAATGGCCAGACCCGCACGCCTGAATACCTGGCCAAGAATCCCAACGGCAAGGTGCCGATGGTCGAGCGCGACGACGGCCGCGTGCTGGTCGAGTCCAATGCCATCCTTTACTGGCTGGCCGAAGGCACGCCGTTTCTTCCGGCCGATGCCTGGCAGCGGGCACAGACGCTGAGCTGGATGTTCTTCGAACAGTACAGCCACGAGCCCTATGTGGCGGTGGCACGCTTCATTCGCGGCTGGACCCCGCTCGATTCAGCGCGCCGCGCTGATTTGCCGCGCCTGCGGGCCGGCGGCGAGGCGGCGCTAGGGGTGATGGAAGGCCACCTGCGCCAGCACCCCTGGTTCAGCGGCGGCGCCTACGGCATCGCCGACATCGCGCTGTTCGCCTATACCCATTGTGCGGCGGAGGGCGGATTCGAGCTGTCGCGCTGGCCGGCCCTGGGCGACTGGCTCGAACGCGTGCGCGCCAATGCCGGTTTCGTCGCCATGGCCGAGGCCGAGCCGGACGCGCGCGCACGCCTGGCAAGCGCCGAGCCGGCCTGAGACACACGACCATGTGTGGACTGGCCGGACTGTGGCTGCCCCAACCCCGCCTGCATGGCGAGGCGCTCAACGCACTGGCCGCGGCAATGGGGGCGAGCCTGCAGCACCGCGGGCCCGATGATGCCGGCGTGTGGTGCGATGCGCAGGCCGGCATCGCCCTGGCGCACCAGCGCCTGAGCATCCTCGACCTGTCGCCGCTGGGCCACCAGCCGATGGCCTCCAGCGATGGTCGCTACCAGCTGGCCTACAACGGCGAGATCTACAACTTCGCGCAGCTGCGCGCCGCGCTGTCGGCGCTGGGCCACCGCTTCCGCGGCCACTCCGACACCGAAGTGCTGCTCGCGGCGATCGTGGAATGGGGCCTGGAGCAGACCCTGGCGCAATGCAACGGCATGTTCGCCCTGGCCCTGTGGGACAGCCGCGAGCAATCGCTGCAATTGGCGCGCGACCGCGTCGGCAAGAAGCCGCTGTACTACGGCTGGGCTGGCGACACCCTGGTGTTCGGCTCCGAGCTCAAGGCCTTGTGGCGGCATCCGGATTTCGACAACGACGTCGACCATGATGTGCTCACGCTGCTGTTGCGGCTGGGCTATATCCCGGCGCCCTATTGCATTCATCGGGGGGCGTTCAAGCTGATGCCGGGGCGAATCCTGCGCCTGCAGGCCAGCGACATCGCCGCCGGCGCCGCCGCGCACCGTCCCGAACAGGCACAGCGCCCGTTCTGGGACGCGCGCCAGGCGATGCAGGCCGCGCTGGCCCAGCCGTTCCAGGGCGATGCCGCCGCCGCGCAGGCGCAATTGGATACGCTGCTGCGCGACGCAGTGGGCTTGCGCATGGTGGCCGACGTTCCGGTCGGCGTGTTTCTCTCCGGCGGCACCGACTCCTCCGTGGTCACCGCGCTGATGCAGGCGCAGAGCACGCGGCCGGTGCGCAGTTTCAGCATCGGCTTCAGCGGCTCGCACCACGACGAAGCGCCGCTGGCGCGCGAAGTCGCCGCACACCTGGGTTGCGAACACACCGAACTGTATGTCGATGGGCGCGACGCGTTGGCCGTCGTGCCGCAGCTGCCACAGATGTTCGACGAGCCCTTTGCCGACGCCTCGCAAGTGCCGACTGCGCTGGTGGCGAAGCTGGCCCGCAGCGGGGTCACCGTGGCCTTGTCCGGGGACGGCGGCGATGAGCTGTTCTTCGGCTATTCGCGCTACGTGCGCGCGCTGCGCAACTGGCAGATGCTGCGGCTGCTGCCGGGCCCGCTGCGCGGTGCGCTGGCGCGTCGCGGCGGTGGCGAGCGCTCCCGCGTGGGCGGCCTGGCGGTCCTGTTCAACGAAGCCGGCGCGCGCGGCATCGGCGATGTCTATCGCAACCGGATTTCGCGCTGGCGCACGCCGGCCGAGGCGGTGCAGGGCGCGCACGAGCCGGAGACCTTCTATAGCCTGGCGCAGCCGCTGCATGGCGCCGGCACCGCGGCCGACGCGATGATGCTGGCCGACTTCGTCACCTATCTGCCCGACGACCTGCTGTGCAAGGTCGACCGCACCAGCATGGCGGTGGGCCTGGAGGCGCGCGCGCCGCTGCTGGACTGGCGCGTGGCCGAGTTCGCCTGGTCGCTGCCACTGGACTACAAATACCGCCAGGGCACCAGCAAGTACCTGCTCAAGCAGGTGTTGCGCGGCTATCTGCCCGACCACATGGTCGACCGCCCCAAGCGCGGCTTCGGCGCGCCGGTCAGCAACTGGTTGCGCGGCGACTTGCGCGACTGGGCGCAGGCACTGCTTGAACCGGGCCGGCTGGCGGCTGAAGGGGTGTTCGTGCCGGCGGCCATCCAGGCGCCCTGGCAGGCGTTCCTTGGCGGGCAGCGCAAGTGGCACACCCACCTGTGGACGGTGCTGATGTTCCAGGCCTGGCAGGAGGGCTGGCGGCAGGCGCGCGCGGCCGCGGTTCCACTTCACCCCGGCTGAGCGCCGCTCTGGCTAGATTCGGGCCCGACCCCCACCCCGGAGCCCGTCATGAGCCAGTACAAGATCGCCGTATTCGTCGGCAGCCTGCGCAAGCACTCGTTCAACCGCCAGCTGGCGCATGCGCTGGAGCCGTTGTTCGGCGGCAAGGCCAGCTTCACGCATATCGAGATCGGCGACCTGCCGCTGTACAACCAGGATTTCGACCACGACTATCCCGAGCAGGGCAAGCGCCTCAAGCAACAGGTGCGCGAGGCCGACGCGGTGCTGTTCGTCACCCCCGAATACAACCGGTCGATCCCTGGCGTGCTCAAGAACGCCATCGACCTCGGCTCGCGCCCGTACGGCGACAGCTGCTTTGCCAGAAAACCGGCGGCGGTGCTGGGCATCTCCGTCGGCACGATCGGGACCGCGCTGGCCCAGCAGCACCTGCGCAACGTGCTGGCCTACCTGGACATGCACGTACTCGGCCAACCGGAAGTGTTCCTGCAGCACAAGGATGGCTTTTTCGACGAGCAGGGCGGGTTGGGGGATGCCGGTACCGCGAAGTTCCTGCAGGGCTATGTGGACAAGTTCCTGGCGCTGATTGCCAGCGCCGGCAAAAGCCATTGAGCGGTCGCGGAAACTGAGACGGGGCGGGCCTAGCGTGGGTATCACGCACCGGCTGTGCACGGCTTATCCACAGACTTGTTCCTAGCAAGTAGGGCCGGGCCTGCCTATCCTTCCTGCCCCCGTCCCCGCGTCAGGTTTCCGCCCGCATGTCCGCCCGAGCCGGCTTTCGTTCCAACCGCGACCGCGACCGCGATGACCGGCCCGAGCCGCGCATCGACCAGTTGCGCGTGCCGCCGCACTCGGTGGAGGCCGAACAGGCGGTGCTCGGCGGGCTGATGCTCGCGCCCGACGCCTACGACCGGGTCAACGACCAGCTCACCGAGAACGACTTCTACCGCCGTGACCACCGGCTGATCTACCGCGCCATCCGCGAGCTGGCCGAGAAGAGCCGGCCATTCGACGCGGTCACCCTGGGCGAATGGTTCGAGTCGCAGGGCAAGCTCGAACAGGTCGGCGACGGCGCCTACCTGATCGAACTGGCCAGCACCACGCCTTCGGCCGCCAACATCGGTGCCTATGCCGAGATCGTGCGTGACAAGGCGGTGCTGCGGCAGTTGATCGAGGTCGGCACCAATATCGTCAACGATGGCTTCCAGCCGGAAGGCCGCGAGAGTTCCGAGCTGCTGGCCACCGCCGAAAAGGCGGTATTCCAGATCGCCGAGGCCGGCGCCCGTGGCCGCAGCGACTTCGTCGCCATGCCCGGCGCGCTGAAGGATGCCTTCGAAGAGCTGCGCAACCGCTTCGAGAACGGCGGCAACATCACCGGCCTGCCCACCGGTTACAACGATTTCGATGCGATGACGGCCGGCCTGCAGCCGACCGACCTGATCATCCTCGCCGCGCGCCCGGCGATGGGCAAGACCACCTTCGCGCTGAACATCGCCGAGTACGCAGCGATCAAGTCGAAGAAGGCGGTGGCGGTGTTCTCGATGGAAATGTCGGCGCCGCAGCTGGCGATGCGCCTGATCTCCTCCAACGGCCGCATCAACGCCACGCGCCTGCGCACCGGCCAGCTCGAAGACGAGGACTGGGCGCGCGTCACCGGCGCGATCAAGATGCTCAAGGAAACCAAGATCTTCATCGACGACACCCCCGGCCTGTCGCCGGAGGTGCTGCGCTCCAAGGCGCGCCGGCTCAAGCGCGAGCATGACCTGGGGCTGATCGTGATCGACTACCTGCAGCTGATGTCGGTGCCGGGCAACAGCGAAAACCGCGCCACCGAAATTTCGGAGATCTCGCGTTCGCTCAAGGGCCTGGCCAAGGAGCTCAACGTGCCGGTGATCGCCCTGTCCCAGCTCAACCGCTCGCTGGAAACGCGTACCGACAAGCGCCCGGTGATGGCCGACCTGCGTGAATCCGGCGCTATCGAGCAGGACGCGGACATGATCGTCTTCATCTACCGAGACGATTACTACAACAAGGAAAATTCGCCGGACAAGGGCCTGGCCGAGATCATCATCGGCAAGCACCGAGGCGGCCCGACCGGCTCGTGCAAGCTGAAGTTCTTCGGCGAGTACACCCGCTTCGACAACCTGGCGCACGACTCGGTGGGGAGTTTCGAGTAAGCCTGGCGGGATTGGCGGCCTGCGCCGGGCCTGTGTAGGCTGGCCACGTCCAGGGACAGGAGCGGGAACATGCGTGGCGTGCTTCGGGGGTTCGGATGGCTGGTGGCAGGCGGTTGCGCGCTGCTGCTGGGTGGCTATGGCCTTTTGCTGTTGATCAATGCGCGTGACGAGGCACCCTCGGCCGAAACACGGCAGTTGGCCGAACGCTATGCGCAGCGTGGGCAAGTGCCAGACGCGGACAACGGATTCATCTACCTGTTAGGCATCGATGCACCGGCCGAACAGAAGCCGGCGTTGGGTCGCAGGCGTAAGGCCGCTATCGAAGCCTTGCAAACCGCGCCGCCGGTGCACGACATGGTGGACCTGACAATCCTGCCGGGGGCCCGCAGTCGCACGGTGGCCGCGCGCTCGCCGGCCTTGCGCGCGTTGTTATCGGCTTGCACGGACGACTACGTGCGGTGCGCCGCGGCACTGGACGATGGGGCCGCTCCGCTGGCGGTGCAATGGCTGGATGAAGAAGCTGGATTGCGGGCGCGCTATCAAGAGTTGATCGCGCTGCCGCAGTGGCAAGAGCTCGATGCCGCCGGCCAGGTCAGTTTTCCACCTTACCCCGCCGCGCTCGACGGCCAACGGTTGTTGTTGCTGGAGGCCTGGCTGGCGGCGAGGGCAGGGCAGGAAGCCACCGTCCTGCAACTGCTCGATCAGGACCTGCGTTTCTGGCGTCGCGTCCTGCGCGATACCGACACGCTCATTGGAAAAATGATTGCAACGACCGCGATCAACCGCCACTTCGGTATCGGCAACTTGATCATGCGGGCCATGGGCCGGCGTCATTCGCAGGCGCTGCCTGCCAGTTGGCAAATGCCGCTGACCAAAGACGAGCGCTCAACGGCTCGGGCGATGACGGGCGAATGGCGCTACACGCAGTGGTACCAGCAGGCGGCGCTGTCAGCCCCGGTATCTCCCCCTGAGGTTTCTGCTGGCGAACGAGTGCTGGACCTCCTGCAACGCCCCTTGTTCAAGCCGCAGGCCACGAGCAACTTGCTTGCCGCCCGCTTCGTCCGCCTGGGGGACGCCAGCGCCGCCGATTATCGGATCTTGCCCAGTGCACTGGCCCAGGCCGACGTGTCCGCGCCGGGGTCGCCTTGGCGATGGTTGTTCAATCCCACCGGCCGCATAGGGGTGCAAATCGCAGATGGCATCTACGTGCCCTACGCCTTGCGCGTGGCCGATCTCGAAGGCGCCCGGCGCGTCGCCGTCGAGGCCGCGACCCTGCGTGCGCAGGGCGTGGACGCAAACAGCATGCACCGGGCGCTTGCGACCCCGGCAGCGCAGCGTGACCCGTACACAGCCCAACCGCTCCGTTGGGATGCCCGCACGGGCGTGATCAGCGTCTCCAGCCACGACCCACGTCCGGGCATCGGTCACTTCCTCTATTGATCCCGAGGCGCCGCAATGGCGCCCCCGGCATTTATGTTCCTCGCGAGGAGGTTCGTGGCGCACTGCTACGGACCGTCACGCAAGCGGTGCATAGAAGTGGATTTTTCAAATAGCTGGCGCGATTGCGCTCAGTTCGTCCCTGCCGAATGAGAACCGTGCCCTAGGGTGCGCGCGGCGCCGTCGCATTCGGGCATGCCGGAATCCGGACCCACCGTGGACGCGTGGATCCCACTGCGACGAAAGCCAAGGGGGCAGCGTGCCCCCGGGGAGCACACACAGGCCTCCCTCTGAAGCAGTTCTATTCCTACGGAGACCCTATGCATTTCCGCAACAAGCAACGTTGGGTTTTGGCTGCCCACCCCCGTGGCGGCGACGCTCAGTTGAACCCGGCCGGCCATTCATCGACTGTGGTTCTCGGGCTGCGGCCCGCGCGTCTTTCCTGTTGCATTGGTACGGCGCTGCTGTGCGGGCTGCTGTCCTGGCCATCGCTGGCGCTGGCCCAGGTCAACGGCCGGGAGGGCGTGCCGGAGAGCTGGCGTACGCCGGAGTTCGAGCGCAGCTGGGGACTGGCTGCGATCAACGCGCACTACGCCTACGCCCGTGGCCTGACGGGCCGAGATGTTTCGATCGGGCAGTACGACCAGGGCGTCGCGCTGCAGCATCCAGAGTTTTCCGACCGTGGCCACGTTGCTTTGAGCCTGGCTCAGGCGGGATGTTCGCCTACCCCTGGTCGCGTTGTACTGCGAGGCAGCGACAACTGCTTCGCGACCCGGGGTGATCAGCTCAACGAAGGGATCGAGTACGTCCAATGGCCGTCGGGCCAGTCGCGCTCGGTCGAAAAATATGCCGACCACGGAACGATGACGGCCGGCCTCATGGTGGCGGCGCGCGATGGCGCGGGTACGCATGGCGTCGCATTTGATTCGCGCATGGTCGCGGGCAATTTCCAGGCGCTGTTCGCGTTCAACGCGTGGCGCACCAGAGAGGGCAAGTTTAGCCTCAGGACCGAAGCCACTTCGCCATGGAACTATTTTCCCGAAGTGATCAGGTCGTACTACAGCCAATTACGCGACCACGGGGTGGACGTCAGCAATATGGAGACCTGGCGTCCGGTACCTGCGAGCCCAGCATCGGCCAATACCCTTGCCGGTGTGGAGGGTCAATATCAGGCAGAAAAGCAAATGTTCGACGCCTACGCCGACGGCGCCAAGCAACATGCCATTCTCAACGTCGTCACACTAGGCAACGATAACGGGAGAATTGCCAATCCGTACGCCGGGCTTCCGCATTTCCGGCCCGACGCGGAGCCCTATTGGATGAGTGTCGCCAACCTCCGAAAAGACGCTGGCGGTGGCTACTCGATCGATCCCAGCTCCAGCATATGTTCGTATACACGGATGTGGTGCATTTCCGCGCCCGGCACCGACACTTACGCACCCGGGATGACGGGCAGTTCGGGCGGCACGATGATCGGCAACCTCCAGGGCCGCGGACCGCTGGCCTGGCAGGTGGGATCCACGGCACCCACGATGACGTACAGGAAAGCGGGGGGTACTTCCAGCGCGGCGCCTCACGTCACCGGCGGCATCGCCCTGCTGTTGCAGCGTTTTCCTTATCTGACGGTGACCCAGGTCCGCGATATCGCACTGACCACGGCCACCGACCTCGGTGCACCTGGCCCGGACGACATCTACGGATGGGGCTTGCTCAACTTGCGCAAGGCCATCGACGGCCCGGGACAACTGCTGGTGGACACACACGTGCAGATGAAGCATCGCGCGGGCGGCACCCAGGTCTGGTCGGGGCAGGCCTGGGACGACTGGCGCAACGACATTGGCGGCAAGGGCGTGTTGACCAAATCCGGCGAGGGCATCCTGCGCCTGAGCGGTCGCAATCGCTTCGGTGGGCTGCGGGTGCGCGAAGGCGCGATCGAGCTGACCGGCGACAACGCCTATCCGGCGCAGGTCGACGGCGGCACGCTGCAGATAGACGGCACCCTGGCCAGCGCGACATTGCCGGTGATGTCCGCCGGCCGCTTGCAAGGCAGTGGCCGGATCATCGGCGATGTGCACATGGCCGGGACGCTGGCGCCGGGCAATTCCATCGGCACCTTGAGCGTGCAAGGCAACTACGTACAGGCGGCAGGCTCGACCTACCTGGCCGAGGTGGCGCCGGACGGGCGCAGCGACCGGCTCGAAGTCAGCGGCACGGCGCGACTGGAGGGCGGCCGGGTGGTGGTGTTGCCTGCGCCCGGTAAGTATTGGTTAGGGCAGTCCTACGATTTGTTGTACGCGGCGGGCGGCGTCCAGGGGCGCTTCGCCGGCGTCGAGCGGGCCGCGCTGTCGCCGTTCCTGGCCTTCGGCCTGAGCTATTCGGCGCGCACCGCGGCGTTGCAGGTCAGCCGTGGCCAATGGCTGGCCGCCTACGCACGCACGCCAAATCAGCGGGCCGCGGCGGCTGCCGCCGACCGGCTGAGCATGGACCACGCGCTCGCGCGCGCGCTCACGCAGCTGGAACCGACGCCGGCGATGGCGGCACTGGACGCGCTGAGCGGTGCCAGCCATGCCAGCGTCAGCACCTTGCTGTTCGAGCAGGGGCGGCGCCTGCGGGAAGTGGCGCTGGATCGTGCCCGGGCCGGCCGTGGCAGCTTTGACGCCGACCGCCGCGGCGAGTCGTCCCGGGGCGTGTGGGCCGATATCCAGGCCACCTCGACGACGCTGCCGACTGATGGCAACGCCGCGGCGGCCAGTGCGCAAGGCAACGTCTTGCTGTTGGGCTACGACCACCGCTTCGAATCGGGCGTGCGGGTCGGGCTGCTCGGCGGCGCGATTCGCGCCGATGCACGCTTGGGCCAGGATCGCGGCCGGATACGCGGTACCCAGGTGGGCCTGTATGCCGGGCAGAACTGGGGCGCTTTCAACGCGGCGGCCAGCCTGGGCTGGTCGGGCAACGACATCCGCCTGGACCGCTCGATCGACTTCTCCGGCTTTGCTGACCGCACCCAGGCCAACTATGCAGCGCGCACCCGGCAATTCGCGATGGAGGTCAGCTACCGCTTCACCCTCGCTGCGAGCGAATGGATGCCGTACGCCGAATGGGCACGGGCATGGGTCGAGCGTGGGGCATTCCAGGAGCAGGGTGGGGTAGCGGCCCTGACCGGTGCCAAGGAAAGCACGCGGGTCGATTTTTCCACCGCCGGCCTGCGCTTTGGTGTCGACTTGCGCAGCCGTGGCCAGGACACCGGCTGGCTGCGCCTGCAGGGCGCCATCGGCCGTCGCCGTGCTTCGGGCGATCTGCTGCCCACCGCCACGCTCCATTGGCGCGGCGGCGATCCATTCACGGTCAGTGGCCTGCCGTTGGCCAAGTGGACCACGGTCGCGTCCTTGGGCGTGACCGCGCGGATCACCCGCAATGGCGCGCTGTACCTGGGCTACCAAGGGCAATACGCGGACGCCGTACGTGACCACGCGCTGCAGGCACGTTACTCGCTACGGTTCTAGGGATCTGGCGTCCGCCGGCGGGCGTTCCCGCCGGCGGACACGGTGCCCGTTCAGGGCGGTGGCCACACCAACGTGGTGAGGCTGCGCGCCGGGAGTTGATGGTCGACCGCACCGGCGCCCAACCCGCGCACGCTGATGGCGCTGGCTGTCGGCTTGGCATTCACCACGATCAGGACCAGAGAACCGTCAGCATTGCGAAACGCGACGTTGTCCACGCCTTCGGTACCCGTGTCGGTGGAGTCGATGCGTTGCGCGCCCGGCCGTACGAAGCGGCTGGCGTGGGCCAGCACGAAGTACTCGTCGTTGCGGGTCACGGTTCCATCGCCGCTGTTGATCGTCACCAGGCCGGAGCAGGTGGCGCAACCACCCGCATGCGGCCCACGGTTCTCGTCCAGGGCCAGGTTCCACAGCAGTATCCCGCGCGCCCAGTGCCGCAGCGGCTGCACCAGCATGCGCTTGGCCACCAGCGGCATGCCGCCACTGCGCAACGGCTCCCAGGTGCCGCCGGAACATTCGGTCATGTAGGCGTCCTTGTCCGGGAAAGCATCACGTACCGGGCTCTGCGCCGACGGCTCGCCTTCATAGCAGTGCCAGGCGACCGCATCGACATAGCGACCGGCCTTGGGATCACCCAAGACCGCCAGCGGTTCTTCGGGCTTGTCCCAGTTGTGGTCCCAGTCGAACAGCAATGGCTGGCCGCCGCGTTGGGCCAGCATCGGCCCGAGATGATCGCCGATCAGCCGCGCACGCGCCGGCGCGTTGAGGCGCATGCCCGGATAGTCCTTGGGCTCGAAGTCCGGCTCGTTCTGTACGCTCAACGCCCAGATCGGCACGCCTTCGGCGCGATAGGCGTCAACGTAGCGCAGCAAGTAGCGCGCAAAGGCGTCGTAGTACTGCGGGCGCAAGGTGCCGGTGATCAGGCTGTCGCTGCTCTTCATCCAGGCCGGCGCGCTCCAGGGTGAGGCCATGATCTTCAGCGCCGGGTTGATCGCCAGGGCCGCGCGCACCACCGGGATGACATCGCCGCGGTTCGGCGCGATATCGAAGTGCGCCAGTTGCGGGTCTGGCTGGCCGTCTGGCGGGTCGTCCAGGCTGTAGTGATGACGGGAAAAATCCGACGCACCGATGGTCAGGCGGGTGAAGGACAGCCCGATGCTATTGCCTTGGCGACCGAACAGTTCATCCAGCAAGGCCTGGCGCGCGGCGGGCGGCAGCCGCTGCTGGATCAGCCAGGCCGAGGCATCGGTGATCGCCGCGCCGAAGCCCACGACTGCCTGATGCCGCGATGCGGGATCGAGCGTGATCGCGGTCGGCGCCGAGCCCGGGGTGGGCGCGACCAGGGCACCGCGTATCAATTGCTGACGGTGGTCGGCGGTAGTGGTCCATACCGTGGGCGTGTCGGCGGCGGTGCAGGGCAGGGCCAGCGCGCTGCACAGCAAGAACCACAGCGGGCGATGAATTTTCTTCATGCGTTTGCCTCGTGTTGCCTAGCCCGCAAGGTAGCGATTCGAAGCGCATCGGGCTTGTTGCGGCGCGACAACGCGCCCTCGCTGCAAGCAGCGATGACGTTGCGGCAAAAGGCCGCGCGTCAGGTCCACGGACAACGGATAACGAAAAGTTGACAATCGAATTCGCGCCCCGGTAGTACAGCGCTGTCACCCAGGCTGGAGGGAGCCGAATGCGTAGTCCAACCCTGTTCCCGAATGGGAATTTCCGTCACCGCCACCGCCAACTCGTGCTTGCTTGCGCCCTGGTGCTCGGCGCCAGCACCGCGCACGGCCAACAAGCCACGCCGCCGGCCAACCCGGATCCGGCCACGCTCGACACCGTGCAGGTCACCGGCATCCGCGCCGCGATCGAGTCGGCGGTCGCCACCAAGAATGAATCGACCTCGATCGTCGAGGCCATCTCCGCCGAGGACATCGGCAAGCTGCCGGACATCAGCATCGCCGACTCGATCTCGCGCCTGCCCGGCATTGCCACCCAGCGCGTGGACGGCCGTTCGCAGGTCGTGCAGATCCGCGGCATGTCCGAGCAGTTCGTCGGCACCACGCTCAATGGCCGCGAGCAGGTCAGCACCGGCGAGAGCCGCGGCGTGGAGTTCGACCAGTACCCGGCCGAGCTGATCAACGGCGTGACCGTGTACAAGACCGCCGATGCCGCGGTCATCGGCCAGGGCCTGTCGGGCACCGTCGACCTGCAGACCATCCGTCCGCTGGACTTGTCCGAGCGCCGCATCGTGGTCACCGGCAACCTGGAGAAGAATTCACTGGGCAACCTGAGTGCCGACGGCGACGACAAGGGTTATCGCGCCAGCGCCTCTTACGTGGACCAATTCGCCGACGACACCTTCGGGGTGGCCTTGGGCGTGGCGCGCTTGAACTCGCCATTCCAGGAGCAGCACTACAAGGAATGGTGGTGGGCCAATACCGATGTGTGGGGCCAGTCGCAACCGGGCAAGCCAGCCGATGCGATCGCCTTGCAGGGACAGGAGGCCTGGGTGAAGTCGCGCGATCTCACCCGCGACGGCGTCATGGCGGCCTTCGAGTTCAAGCCGAACGAACACTTCCACAGCATCCTCGACGTCTACTGGTCCAAGTTCGAGCAGGACGAAGTGATGCACGGGGCGATGTGGACCAACGATGCCTACTGGACCGGCATGAATGGCCAGCAGGCCGGCTACCAGAACATCGCCACCACCGAGCGCAACGGCTACCCGATCATCACCAGCGGCACCCAGACCGGCGTGCAGCCGCTGGTGCGCAACGACAACAACACCCGCGAGGACAAGTTGCTGTCGGCCGGCTGGACCAACACGATCAGTTACGAGCCGTGGACCCTGAGCCTGGACCTGAACTACTCGCGCGCCGAGCGCGAGCAGTCGCAGCTGGAAACCTATGCCGGCCTGCTCGATCCGCAGGACGTCGGCTTCCAGGTGCCGATCAGCGCCGGCTACGGGCGCTACTCGCTGGCCGATCTGGCCGACCCCAACAGCGTCTATCTGTGGGACGTGCAGAACTACGGCCACGATGGCCGCCTGGAAAATTCCTGGCAGAAGGATGAAATCAAGGCCGGGCGCCTGCAGTTCACCTACGACGTCGACACCGCCATCGTGCGCAGCTTCGACCTCGGCGTGAACATCAACCGCCGCAGCAAGGACAAGCGCTCGGACGTCTATTTCGCCACCCTGCGCGATGGCCCCACGCCGGTCGATCCGTCGCTGCTGATGTCGCCGACCTCGCTGGGCTTCGTCGGCATGGGCAACATCCTCACTTTCAACCCACGCAACCTGCTGGGCCAGTACTACGACGTCGCCATTTCCGAAAGCAACGACGACCTGCGCAAGGATTACGTCGTCGACGAGGACGTCAACACGTACTACCTGCGCGCCAACATCGACATGGACCTGACCGAGCGCGTCCGCGTGCGCGGCAATGCCGGCATGCAGTACATCAGCACCGACCAGTCCTCGACCGGCTTCAACGCCAATGGCGGCGCCATCACGGGCAGCCAGACCCTGGGCGCGCGCTACAACGACGCCCTGCCGAGCCTGAACCTGGTGTTCGACTTCGGCGGCGGCTGGATGACCCGCTTCGGCGCGGCCAAGCAGATGATGCGCGCGCCGATCAACTATCTCAGCGCCGACTCCAGCGCCTCGGTCAGCCAGACCACCAGCCTGTGGGAAGGCAGTGGCGGCAACCCGACGCTGGAGCCGTACCGGGCCAACGCGGTGGACCTGTCGCTGGAGAAGTACATGGGCTCGGCCAGCTACGCCAGCGTGGCGCTGTTCTACAAGGACCTGGACACCTACATTTACCGCCAGACGATCCCGTGGGACTTCACCGGCTACAACCCGGATGGCGAGACGCCGATCTCCAATATCGGCACATTCTCGACCTGGGCCAACGGCACCGGCGGCTACATGCGCGGCGTCGAAGCGGCACTGACCTTGACCGGCGACATTTTCCCCGAGGCGCTCGACGGCTTTGGCCTGCAGCTCAACGGCTCGTATACCGAGTCCTCGATTGATCCGGACCCCAACGACACCACGCCGGGCACCGACACCATCCCGGGGCTGTCCAAGGTCGTTGCCAACGCAACGTTGTTCTACGAAAAGTACGGGTTTGGCGCGCGTATCAGCCAGCGTTATCGCGACCCATACCGCGGCGAGTATTCGTCGTTGTTCGGCCAGCGCCAGTATCGCAACACGCTGAGCGAGCGCACGGTGGACCTGCAGCTGAGCTACGCATTCCCCGAATCGAGTGCGTTGAACGGGTTGTCGCTGATGTTCCAGGTCAACAACCTGACCAATGAGGCGTTCCGCACCGAGGTCAGTGAGTCGACCAACAGCACCGGGTTGTTCCTGCCGGAGGAATACACCGAGTACGGCCGCCAGTACCTGCTGGGTTTCAGCTATCGCTTGTAAGCGTGGCGATTGTTTGGCCGAAGGTTGCAGCGCCCCCTTGCGAGGGGGCGCTTTTGTTTGCGCTCAGGGCGAAGGACAGACGGCCGGTGGCACGTCGGCGGCATGGGTGCCCCAGCCGTGCTCGTCCGGCGTTGCCGTCAGTGCGTATTGCAGGGTTCCGCCATTGCGCAGTTGCGCCACGTCCAGCCAGACGGCGGCCTGCGGCTGCCCGTTGAAGCGCACCGAATCGATGTAGCGTGGCACCGCGTCGCCTGCGCCGCTGGCGTCCACGCGCAAGCGCTTGCCATTGCCCAGCGCGACCTCGACCCGATCAAAACGCGGTGGGTGCAGCAACAGCTTGCCGCTGCCCGGCGCCAGCGGCGAGAAGCCCATCGCCCCGAACAGGTAGAACGCCGACATGGTGCCGAGGTCATCATTGCCGGTGACGCCATTGGGCGCATTGGTAAACAGCGTCTGCACGGCCGAGAGCACGGTGGCGGTTTTCCATGGCTGGCCAATCAGGCTGTACAGCGTGGGCACGTGCATGGTCGGTTCGTTGTTGGGGTTGTAGCGGTATTGGTCGTAATACGAATACGGACCGCCCACCCAGGTCTTGCGCGCGGCGCCGAGCGGGTCAGCCAGCAGGGCGTCGTAGGCGAAGAAGGCATCCAGGCGCTGGGCCATCGCTTCACGGCCGCCCATCGCCTGCATCAACGCCGGCACGTCCTGCGGTACCAGCCACTGGTATTGCCAGGCAGTGCCTTCGTGGAAGCCGTAATGCGAGCGTGGGCTGTAGGTGCCGGTGGGCGGGGTGAACCAGTCGCCGCCTCGCAGGCGCGGCCGCGGAAAGCCCGTGAAGCCCGATTCGGCTTCGTGCAAGCTGCTGTCCCAGACCCGGCGCCAGTTGCCGCTGCGCGCGCGCAGCGTGGCCGCGTCGGCCTGCGCGCCGAGCGCGTCGGCCAGTACCGACAATGAGCAGTCGGCCAGCGCGTACTCCAGCGTTGCCGAGCCACCATTCTGCGGGTCGACATCCATGCCCTTGGCCGGGAAGGTGCGGTCGAAGAACACGAAACCGTGCTGCAGATAGTTGGCGTTACCGGCTCGACCCTCGTGGCGCGACTGCAACGGTGGCACGCCCCAAGCGTTCTTGCGCAGCGCCTGCCATGCCGGCGCTTCCAGCCCCTGCAGCGCGCCGTAGCGCCACAGGTCCACCAGCACCGGCGTGACTGGATCGCCGGTCATGGTGTTGGTGTCGAAGTTGGCGTAGCCCCAGCGCGGCAGCCAGCCACCTTGCGCGTCGATGGCCAGCAGCGAGCGTCCGATGTCGTGGGCGCGACGCGGCTGGATCAATGCCAGCAGCTGGTTCTGCGAGCGGTAGGTGTCCCACAGCGAGAAGAACTCGTAGTAGGTCCAGCCATCGGCGAGGTGGACCTGGTCGTCGTAGCCGCGATAACGGCCGTCGGCATCGCTGCCGGTCAACGGTTGCAGCAGGGCGTGGTAGAGCGCGGTGTAGAACACGGTCTGGTCATCGCTGCTGCCGCCGCTGACACGGATCTTGGCCAGCTCATCGCGCCATTGCCGCTGCGCCGCGGCGCGCATCGCATCGAAAGACAGCAACTGGCCGCCACGCATGCCCTCCGTACGCAGGTTGTTGCGCGCGCCTTCGATATCGACGTGCGAGATCGCGCTGGTGGCGGTCACACTGCGGCCCTGGGACAGGTCGAAGCTCAACCACGCGCCGTTGAGCGGTTCGTACTCGCTTTCCATGCTGTAGCGCGCCCCCGGCGTTCCGCCGGCCTGGCCCCACACGCCAAATGCCTTGAACGGCCGGTCGAACTCGATGCGGAACCAGGTCGTGTACTGGTGCCCGCCACAGAAGCTCAGCGTGGTGATCTTGCCTTCCACTGCGCGCTCGCCCACCACGCGGACCTCGCTGCCGATGACGCGGTGCTTCTCGTTGGCCTGGGCCACGTTGACCAGTACGTGGCCACTGCCGCTGCCGGCGCCGAAGGTGTAGCGCTCGGCGGCGGCGCGGGTCAGCGCGGTGGCCTCGACGTCGATGCCGCCGTAGTCGCTCAGCCGGACCTTGTAATAGCCGGCCTGGTGGGCGCCGCCGTCATGGCTATAGCGCGCGCCGTAGTTGCGATGGTCGAAACGCTTGGGATCGCGGGTGTCGAAATCGCCGCCCGGTTCGATGCTGCCGGTGACGGGGAGCATCGACAGTTGCCCGCCTTGTTCCCAGCAGCCGGCACCGGACAGGAACGAATGGCCGAAGCCGCGGATCTTCTCGTCTCCCTGGCGCCAACCGGCGTAGTGCGAACCGATCGGGCTGACCTGGATCTGGCCGAACGGCGCCGAGGCGCCGGGGAAAGTGTTGCCCTCGTCCTGGGTGCCGATCAGGGTGTTGACCCGGGCTGGCAGGTCCTCGGCGCTATTGGCCGTGCGGTTGGCGGCGACGCCGGTGAGGGTGGACAGGAACAGGGCGGCGCCGAACAGCGGGGCCAGGCGCGCCGGGGAGAGCGGGGCTGTGCGCATTGCGATCCTTCCGTTGAGGGGGCCTCGCGCCCCGCGGTCGGGCGGACTGTAACCCAGGTTTAGAACGATCCAAAAGCGCGCGATCCGGATGTTGCGCGGCAGCATGCTTCCCGCGGCCGGGCATGCTAAAAAATTGTTCCGGCTGATTAGATCGATCTAAACGGAGTCAGTCGAGAGCGGCAGCCTGCGCAAGGCGGACAGCATCGGGGGGTGGGTCCAGCCGTGGAAGTTAGATCGATTCAATTTGCTTCTTTTCGCGCGTCGCACGGTTCAATCAGGAGACGGATTGGAATGAGAAAGACGACCAGCACCCAGAGCAGGAGTTCACTGTCCACCGCCATCGCGTTCGTCCTGGCCGGCGCAATGCTGCCGGCAGCGGCATTGGCGCAACAGGCCGACGTCCCGGCCACGGCGCCCAGCAATGCCAACGCGACCGACCTGGACCGCATCACCGTCACCGGCTATCGCTACTCGATCGAAAAGAGCCTGGACCAGAAGCGCAATGCCAATGCGATCGTCGAGGTCATCACCGCCGAGGACGTCAGCAAGTTCCCCGACAAGAACGTCGCCGACGCGCTGCAGCGCGTGCCGGGCGTAGTCATCAGTCGCAGCGGCGGCGAGGGCCAGTACGTCAGCGTGCGCGGCCTGGATTCGGACCTCACGCTGACCCAGTTGAACGGCAACTACATCGCCACCTCCGAAACCAACGACGAGGCCACGCGCTCGTTCAACTACGTGCTGATGCCGTCGAACATGCTCTCCAGTGCCGAGCTGTTCAAGACGCCGGAAGCGCGGATCGACGAAGGCGGCATCGGCGGTACCGTGATTCTGCATACGCGGCGACCGCTGGAGCTGGAATCCAATTCCGGCTTCGCCACCGTCGAGGGTACCTATTCCGATACCAGTAGCACCACCGATCCCCAGTTGTCGGCGATGTATTCCTGGCACAGCAAGGACGAGCGCTTCGGCTTCCTGGTTGGCCTGACCGACCAGAAGCGCACCAACCGCAGCATGGAAGTCAGCGCCGAGGACTACCAGTGGTATGGCGACGACTACGACGCCACCCCGGCATTCGACGTCAACGGCAAGCCGATGACCCAGGACGGCGTGCATTACTGGTGGGGCGAGTCCGGCTTCTACAACCAGGGCGGCGACTACTACAGCAACTTCTTCATGCCCACGTCGATGAACTTCGCCGTGCGCAACGAGAAGCGCGAACGCAAGGGCGCCCAACTCACCTTCCAGTTCAAGCCGCTGGACAACATGACGTTGACGGCGAACTATTTCCGCTTCGACCTGCAGGGCGACTACACCTTGAACATGCTCAAGGTGCCGGAGTGGAACCTGGCGCGCTTCTCCGGGGACGGCAACTGGCCGGGCGGGCGCCTGCTCAACGGCCTGTCGTTCGACCGCAGCGGCAGCATCGTCACCGGTGCCGAGTTCCAGATGTTGCCGGGCAAGACCTACTATTGCAGCGAGGCGCAGGCCGCGGCTGCCGGATTGAACCCCGGCGGCTGGGGCCCGGACGATTGCACCGTGCCGACTCCGCACCTGACCGGAGGCTACAGTCGCGAGAAAGCGCTGTCGCAGACCGCCGACCTGAACCTGGATTGGGACATCGGCACCTTGTGGAAGGCCTCGTTCAAGGGCGGCCGCACCTGGTCCGAAGGCGGACCGTCGATGAACTTCCGCATGTCGGCCAAGCCGCGCCGTTTCGTCAATGGTGCCTGGCAGGCTGGCAACACCTATTCGGCGTGGGACGTCTCCGGCACCCCTTCGGTGAATTTCGCCTCGAACCTGCAGGACATGCTGATGGCCGGGGTGGCCGAAGTCGACACCGGCTCGACGGACTCCTCGTGGTTGCAGACCGAGATCGAGCAGAACTACTTCCAGGCCGATTTCACCAAGTTGTTCGATACCGGCTGGATCGATTCCTTCCAGTTCGGCGCCAAGTACAGCGATGGCAAGGTCCATCGCAATACCGGCAATACGTACTGGGTGTGCCAGGGCGCCGATCCTGCCGACTATGAGATGCGCTACCAGAACGGCTGCGATGCCGACGCGGGCGTGGCGCAGCCGGGCTTCTTCCTCGGCCAGCCGCTCGGCGACATCAAGGGCGGGTTCAATGCCAACGTTTTCCCCGGCATCGACTACCCGGCCTACATTCGCTATTTGAATGGCCGCTACGGCCAGATGCAGAGCCGCATCGAGCCAGACTTCGTCTATGACGTCGGCGAGAAGGTGACAGCCGGGTATTTCCAGGCCAACTTCAAGACCGAACGGCTGCGCGGCAACCTGGGCGTGCGGATCGTGCGTACCCAGCAGCACGCCGCCTCGTCCGATTCGATCGAGCGCTTCATGGACTACTTCGTCGATGGTGCCGACGGCAATCCGCTGGCCTGCAGCGTGGGGCCGCTGCCGCCGGGCAGTACCTGCGAGAGCGGCTACGTGCGGCTGGACGCGCACCCGAAGACCTACGAACTGGCCTCGATGGACAAGACCTATACCGACGTCCTGCCGAGCCTGAACATCGCCTACGACCTCACCGAAGACCTGGTGCTGCGCGGCGCGGCCTCGAAAGTCATCGCGCGCCCGGCCTACACCAGCATCGCTTACCCCGGTGGCCTGCAATACGTCAGCGAGGAATACAGCGACGACCGCACGGCCGCCGGCGGCGCCACCAATCCTGGCTGGTACGGCTCGGGCAGCAACAAGGACCTGGAACCGTTCGAGGCGACCCAGTTCGACGTCGGCCTGGAGTGGTACTTCCAGCCGGGTTCGGTGTTGGGCCTGGGCCTGTTCCGCAAGAACGTGAAGAACTTCACCGTGCCGGTGGTGCGCGACCAGCAGGTCAACGTCGGCGGCGAGACGGTGACGGTGCAGAACTACGAGACCGAGGCCAATGGCCGCGACGGCGTCTCGCAGGGCATCGAACTCTATATGCAGCACACCTTCGCCTCGGGCTTCGGCTTCCAGGCCAACTACACCCTCAACGACACCAACCTGGCTTCGATCGTGATCGACGGCGAGAACATCGGCGAGTCGCCGCTGGTGGGTAGTGCCGATTACCAGGCCAATGCCACGGTGTTCTACGAGAACAGCAAGTTCCTGGCGCGTGCTTCCTACAACTGGCGTGGCGAAGTGGTGGGCGGCCTGATCAACGGCCTCAACACCTACCTGGAGCCGTACAACCAGCTGGATTTGAACGTGGCCTACAACCTCACCGACGAGTTGATCCTGACCGCCTCGGTGTTGAACGCCACCAAGTCCGAGCAGCGCAGCCACCTTGGCAACGACACCGAGACTCGCTTCTACGAGAACAGCTATACCGGCCGAATCCTTTACATGGGCCTGACTTACAAGTTCTGATCCACCCAGCCACCCCGCGCCTGCCAGCGCGGGGTGGCCCGTCGCCCACAACACGGAGGAAGCTATGCGCCAGCGCTCGTCTCGATTCGGTCAACGGCTGTGCCGGGTCGCCGCGTTCGCGCTGGCGCTGTGGGCCTGCGCTGCCGTGGCCGCGGCCCCCGGCGAGCGGCTGCTCGGCGAGGGCTGGCAGTTCCGCCTGGTACCGGGCGGCGCGCAAGCACAGGCACATTCGCAAGCCACGCAATGGCACCCGGCCACCGTACCTGGCACGGTGCACACCGATCTGCTGGCCAACGGCCTGATTGCCGACCCCTACGTAGGCGCGCCGGAAGCCGGCCTGCAATGGATTGGCCTGGCCGATTGGGAATACCGGACCTTCTTCGACTTGGCACCGGAGGCGGTACGCAGTGCGCGCAGCGACCTGGTGTTCGAGGGCCTGGATACGCTGGCCGAGGTCTACCTCAATGGCCAACGCGTGCTGGCCGCCGACAACGCCTTTCGCACCTGGCGGGTACCCGTGCAGGCGCAGTTGCACAGTGGCCGCAACGAACTGCGGGTGGTGTTCCACTCGCCCATCACACGCCTTTTGCCGATCGTGCAGGCGATGCCGCACAAGCTCCACGGCAATTACCCATCGCCTTATGGTGATGAGCCGGCCGATGCGCTGACCGCCAATTTCGTCCGCAAGCCGGGTTACCACTATGGCTGGGACTGGGGTCCGCGCTACGTCACCGCCGGGATCTGGCGCAACGTCACCCTGCAGCAATGGCAGGCCCTGCGCATTGCCGATGTACATGTGCGCCAGGACCACGTCGACGCCGCGCGTGCCGAGTTGCAGGTGCAGGTTGGGCTGGAAGTGGAACGAAGCGGGCGCTATGCATTGCGGCTGTTCCAGACCGGCCCGGACGGCACCCGCGAACAGACGGCATCGCGCACGCTTGAACTGGAGGCCGGTGCCAGCACCACGGACCTGGCAGTGACCATCGCCAAGCCACAGCGCTGGTTCCCGGCCGGTTACGGTGCCCAGCCGCTGTATCGCTTCGAGGTGGAGATCGCCGACGCCAGCGGCGTGGTTGCCACCGCCGCGCGCCGCACCGGCCTGCGCAGCGTGGCCTTGCGCCGCAGCCCCGACGCGAAGGGCCGCGATTTCCATTTCGAAGTCAACGGCATCCCGGTCTTCGCCAAGGGCGCGAACTACATTCCCTTCGACATGTTCGCGCCGCGCGTGAGCGAGGCGCAGCTGCGCCGGGTCCTGCAATCGGCGGTGGACGCGAACATGAACATGATCCGCGGTTGGGGCGGCGGCTACTACGAGTCGGATCGTTTCTACGATATCGCCGACGAACTCGGCCTGCTGGTGTGGCAGGACTTCATGTTCGGCGGCGGCATGCAGCCGGCGTATGACCCGGCGTTTCGGGCCAACGTCATCGCCGAGGCGCGCGATAACGTGCGGCGGCTGCGCAACCATCCCAGCATCGTGCTGTGGGCCGGCAACAACGAAGAAGAGATTGCCTGGAAGTACTGGGGCCACGGCCGCGAGCTGAAAGCAGCGGACCCGGCGTTTGCCGAGCAGGTCTGGGCCGGCTATGTGCAGCTGTTCGGCCACGACCTGCGTGCGGTGGTGGCCGAGGAGGGCGGTGGCATCGCCTATTGGGCCAGTTCGCCGAGCGACGATCTGGCCGAGGTCGCCAATACCCCCGCCAGCGGCGATATGCATTACTGGGAAGTGTGGGGCAATCCCGCCCACCCGCCCTCGCAATACCTGAAGGTGACCCCGCGCTTCATGTCCGAATATGGCCTGCAGGCCTGGCCGGTGCAGCGGACCGTCGACGCCTTCGCCACGCGCCAGGAACAAGGCGTCGCCACGCCGGTCATCCAGGCCCACCAAAAGTTCATGGCCGGCAAGGGCAACGAGCGGCTGCTGCACTACGTGGGCATGGAGTTCGGTGAGCCGCGCACCTTCGAGGACTTCATCTACCTCAGCCAGGTGATGCAGGCCGAAGGGATCGAAGTGGCGGCGCTGCATCATCGCGCCAGCCGGCCGTACACGATGGGGTCGCTGTATTGGCAGTTGAACGATGTGTGGCCCGGCGCCTCGTGGTCGAGCATCGATTGGTTTGGCCGCTGGAAGGCCTTGCAGTTCCACGCGCGGCGTTTCTTTGCGCCAGTCGCGGTGGCGGCCCTGCGCGCCGACGGCCTTACCCGGGTGAGCCTGCTCAATGACCGCACTCAGGCCCGCCACGGCGAATTGCGGCTGCGGCTGGTCAGCCTGGACGGGAAGGTATTGCGCGACCAGCGCCAGGCTGTGGCGTTGGCGCCGCTGTCGGCCACGCAGGTGGCCGAGCATGCCGATGCACAACTGCTGGCCGGCGCCGATCCGGCCACCACCGCGGCGGTGTTCGACCTGGAGGTGGCGGGCGAACCGGCGTCGCGCAGCGTCGTCTATTTCGCCGCGGCCAAGCAGATGGCGTGGCCGGAGCCTGGCGTGCAGGCCCGTTGGCGACGCGAGAATGCCGACTACGTGCTTGACCTGACCGCCACGCGGCTGGCCCGGGGAGTGTGGCTCGACTTCGGCCTGCTGGAGGCGACGCCCGCCGACAATGCGTTGACCCTGCTGCCTGGCGAACGCGTCTCGGTGCACGTGGCTTCGGCGGCGAGCCTGGACGAGCTGCGCGCCGCACTGCGGATACGCTCGCTCGCCGACAGCTTGCCGGCCGCTAGCCCGTGAATTCTCCCAGCCGGTATCGCTCGCCCGGCCAACTCTCCTCGCGCTTTCATGGTCTTGACCTACATGCCCTTTGATTCCCGTCGCCTGCGTTCTCCTGCTGTTCTCGTGCTCGCGGCGGTGCTGGCCGCCAGCACCGCGCCATTGGCGGCGCAGCCGCCAGCGCCAAGGGTGACCACGCAGGCGCAGTTCTGGACCTCGTTCGAACCAGGCGAGAAGGGCCTGACGCAGGCGGTGACCACGCGTGCCGACGGCGGCAGTCTGTCGGTTCGCGTCGGCAACGGGCCGGCGGTTGCCTACACCGCCAAGCCCGAGGTCGGTTTCAGTGGCCTGCATTCCCTGGGCTATGACGGCCAGGTCGTCGCCTCCGGCGGTGGCCAGTCAGCGGCGGAACTGTTCGATGTCTCGATACCGGTGGCCGCGCACTCAGTGTTGTCGTACAAGATCTTCCCCGAGTTCATCGAGGGCGATCTGCGATACCCCAGCACCTACGTTGCGGTCGACCTGTTGTTTACCGACGGCACCCGGCTTTCCGAGCTCGGCGGTCGCGACCAGCAGGGCTTCGTCCTGTCGCCACTAGGCCAGGGCGAATCGAAGTCGCTGTACACCCAGCAATGGAATGCCAGGCAGGTGCGGCTGGGCGAGGTGGCCGCGGGCAAGGTGATCGCCAAGATCGTGCTCGGCTACCAGGCGCCGTTCGGGTCGGCAGCGCTGCGCGGTTGGGTGGACGACATCCGCATTGCGCAGGTGCCGGCCGCTGTCGCCGCGAAACGGCCCAGCGACCAGGTCTTGACCACCCGCGGGACGAACTCCAGCGGCGATTTCTCGCGCGGCAACAACATCCCGGCCACCGCGATGCCGCATGGCTTCAACTTCTGGACGCCGGTCACCGATGCCGGTTCCTTGAGCTGGATCTACCAATACGCGGCCGGCAACGATGCGCAGAACCGGCCGCGCCTGCAGGCCCTGGCGTTGTCGCATGAGACCAGCCCGTGGATGGGCGACCGCCAGACCTTCCAGGTGATGCCCTCGGCGGTCCGTGGTGTGCCGAGCGCCGAGCGCGAGGCGCGCTCGCTGCCCTTCCGCCATGACAACGAAGTGGCGCGGCCGCACTACTACGGCGTGCGCCTGGACAACGGGATCCTTGCCGAGATCGCCCCCACTGACCATGCGGCGATGTTTCGCTTTACCTTCCCCGGCGAGGACGCCAGCCTGATCTTCGACAACGTCAGCGACGAGGGCGGGCTGACTCTGTCACCGCAAACTGGCGAATTGAGCGGCTACACCGACAGCCGCAGCCGTCTATCCAATGGCGCTGGCCGCATGTTCGTCTATGCCCGGTTCGACCGCCCGGTGCTGGCCAGCGGCAAGTTGGTGGCGCGCGATCCTGGCAAGGACGGCAAGCCGGCCACGCCGCGCCAACAGGTGCCTGGCTATATGCGTTTCGATGCTGGGCGCGAGCGCCGCGTCAGCATGCGCATCGCCACTTCGCTGATCAGCCTGGAACAGGCCAAGCGCAACCTGGCACTGGAAATTGCTTCAGGCGACCGCTTCGAAGACGTGCGTGAGCGCGCCGAGCAGGCCTGGGACCGCAAGCTTGCCGTCATCGATGTCGAAGGCGCCTCGCCGGACCAGCTCACCACGCTGTATTCCAATCTCTACCGATTGTTCCTGTATCCCAACGTCGCGCACGAAAACACTGGCAGCGCGCAGGTGCCGCGCTGGCAGCACGCCTCGCAGTCGTCGGCCAGCCGCGTGCTGCCGACAGGGACGACCGAGACGCAGACCGGTGCGGCCGTCATCGAGGGCCGCGCCTACGTCAACAACGGCTTCTGGGACACCTACCGCACGGTGTGGGCGGCGCAGTCGCTGCTGGCGCCGACGCAGGCGGGCGAGATGGTCAACGGCTTCCTGCAGCACTATCGCGACGGCGGTTGGGTGCCGCGCTGGTCCTCGCCGGGTTACGCCAACCTGATGACCGGCACCAGTTCGGACGTGGCCTTTGCCGATGCCTACATGAAGGACGTGCCCGGCCTGGACAAGGCATCGCTGTACGCCGCGGCAATCAAGAACGCGGCGGTGATGCCGCCCAGCGACAACGTCGGCCGCAAGGGGATGGCGCAGGCGCCGTTCATTGGCTACACGCCGAGTTCGGTCGGCGAGGGCGTGTCGTGGGCGTTGGAGGGCTACATCAACGATGCCGGTATTGCCCGGATGCTGCAGAAGATGGCGGCCGATCCGGCGGCGCCGGTGCCGGCGCAGCGATTGCAGGAAGAGAGCGACTACTACCGCCACCGCGCCCTCAACTATGTGCGAATGTTCGATCCGGCGATCGACTTTTTCCAGGGCCGGGCGCTCGACGGGCAGTGGAAGTCGCAGCCCGGCGACTATGACCCACGGGTCTGGGGCCACGCGCACGACTACACCGAAACCAACGGCTGGGGCTTCGCGTTCCTGGTGCCGCACGATGGCCAGGGCCTGGCCAATCTATACGGCGGGCGCCCAGCGCTTGCGCGCAAGCTCGACCAGTATTTTTCCACTCCGGAAACCGCTGGCTTCCCGGGCTCGTACGGCGGGCTGATCCATGAAATGGTCGAGGCACGCGACGTGCGCATGGGCCAGTGGGGGTTCTCCAACCAGGTGGCCCACCATGTGCCATGGATGTACCTGTATGCCGGACAGCCGTGGCGCACCCAGGAGATCGTGCGCGAGGTGCTGGCGCGCATGTATGGCGGCTCGGATATCGGCCAGGGCTACCCGGGCGATGAAGACAACGGCGAAACCTCGGCCTGGTGGTTGTTCGCGGCGCTGGGCTTCTATCCGCTGCAAATGGGCAGCGACCAATTGGTGATCGGCTCGCCGCTGTTCACCCGGGCGACCGTGCACCTGGAAAACGGCCGTTCGCTGGTGATCAGCGCACCGGGCAACAGCGCCGCCAATCGGTACGTGGCCGCGGTCAATGTCAACGGCAAGCCCTGGCGCAGCACCGCCATCCCGCACCGGTTGCTGGCCGAGGGCGGCCACATCGAATTCGAGATGTCGTCCAAGCCAGCGGCCTGGGGGAGCGAGCCGGCGGCGCTGCCGACTTCCTTGACCACGGGCGAGGCGCCACCGGCGCCCTTGGCCGACATCACTGGCAGCGGACGCGGCGTGGCTGCGACGCGTTCGCCGGGAATCGACGCCAACGCGCTGTTCGACGATACCTCCGACACCGAGATCGCATTCTCCTGTCGCGCACCGCCCACCTTGTCGTATGCGTTGGCGAAGCCGCCCGAGGGCGCGGTGACGTTCTATACGCTCACCTCCGGCAGCAGCGGCCGCTATCCGGCGGCGTGGCGACTGGAAGGCTCGGACGACGGCCGCCATTGGAGACTGCTCGACCAACGCGCGGGAGAGGCGTTTGAATGGGCGCGGTACACGCGGCCGTTCCGGCTGGCCACGCCGGCCCGCCATCGCCATTACCGGCTGGTGATCGAGGACCGCGGCGACGCAGATCGCTGTTCGTTGGCCGAAGTCGAGCTCCTGGCTGCAGCGGCGACCCCGTCCACCCGTCACTAGCCTCGCGGGCATGCGCCAGGCCTTGCGTGATCGGGTCACTACCGCCCTTTGGTTATGATCGCGGCCCGACTTCGCTGGTTTGCGCATGACCCACGCATTGGTATGGCTGCGGCGCGACCTGCGCCTGGACGATCAACCGGCCCTGCGCGCGGCACTGGAGGCCGGGCACGTGCCGCTGCTGCTGTACATCCACGCCCCGCAGGAAGAAGGCGCATGGGCGCCAGGGGCGGCGTCCAACGCCTGGTTGCACCATTCACTGCAGGCCCTGGGCGACGCTCTGCGTGCACGCGGTTCGGAGTTGCTGCTGCGCCGTGGCGATAGTGAGCAGGTGCTGCAGGAAGTGATCGTGCAAAGCGGCGCGCAGGCGGTCTATTGGACCCGCAAGTACGAACCGGCAACCCAGCCACGCGACGCGCGCATCAAACGCCGGCTGCGCGAGCAGGGCCTGCAGTGCGAGAGCTACAACGGCGCGTTGCTTTTCGAGCCATGGGCGCTGGCGACCCAGCAGGGCAGTCCCTACAGGGTATTCACGCCGTTCTGGCGCGCGGCCCTGGCGCAATGGCAAGCGCCGGCGCGATGGGACGCGCCGGACCGCCTGCCCACGCCGGCGGCGGTGCCGGGCGATGCGCTCGCCGACCTCGATCTGCTGCCCTCGCCACGTTGGGATGAGCCCTTCTGGCGGCATTGGCAGCCGGGTGAAGCCGGTGCCCGTTCAATGCTCGAAGCGTTCACCGAGGGCGCGCTACGCGGCTATCGCGAGCAGCGCGACCTGCCGGACCGTACCGGCACTTCGCGGCTGTCGCCGCACCTGCACTTCGGCGAAATCGCGCCGTGGCGCGTGTCGGCGACGCTGGCCGCAGAACGCAATGCCGGCAACGCCGCCGATACCGATGCCTTCGTGCGCCAGTTGGGCTGGCGCGAGTTCGCCTATCACCTGCTGCATCACTTCCCGCGCACGCCCAGGCACAACATGGATGCGCGCTTCGACCGCTTTCCCTGGGCCACGCTCTCACGGACCGAACGGGTGGCCTGGCAGCGCGGCCGAACCGGTATTCCGATCGTCGATGCCGGGATGCGCGAGCTATGGGCGACCGGCTACATGCACAATCGCGTGCGCATGATCGTCGCCAGCCTGTTGGTCAAGCATCTGCGCGCGCATTGGCGGGTGGGCGCACGCTGGTTCTGGAACACGTTGGTGGATGCGGACCTGGCCAACAACACGCTCGGCTGGCAGTGGGTGGCCGGCAGCGGCGCCGATGCCGCACCTTATTTCCGCGTCTTCAATCCGGTTGCGCAAGCGCGGCGCTTCGATCCGCATGCGCGCTACATCGCCCGCTGGGTGCCCGAGCTGGCGTCGTTGCCGCCCAAACAACGCTTCGCGCCGTGGGAACACCCCGGCGCCCTGGCGATGCATGCACCGGACTATCCATCGCAGCCGATCGTGGACCTGGCGCAAGGGCGCAGCCAAGCGCTGGCGGCCTATGCGCGAATGCGTGGCGCCTGAACGTCGCGGCCACCTTGCTGAACGCAGCCCGGCCACGCCCCTGGCGCAGTGCTGCTTCCTCATCCTGTAATGGCGGCGGCGTGTTTATCCTCCCAGCCATTGAAGCCGGCACCGTGCCGTATCCCAAGGAGGACATCCATGTTCCGAGCCGCAAGCAAGCCCCTTTGTCTGGCCGCCGCCGCCGCGCTTGCCTTGTCCGCCTGTGCCACCGGCGGCTCCTATGTGCAGCAGGATCCGTACGGCAACCCGACCCAGCAACAGAACAAGACCGGACGCAACGCGCTGATTGGTGCCGCCATCGGCGTGGCCGGCGGCCTGCTCACCGGCGACAGCGCCACTGAGCGCCGCCAGCACGCGATGATCGGCGCCGGCATTGGTGCCCTGGGCGGTGCAGCAGTGGGCCAGTACCAGGATCGGCAGGAGCGCGCCTTGCGCGAGCGCACCGCCAACACCGGCATCGAGGTGACCCGACAGGGCGACAACATCACCCTCAACCTGCCCGATGGCGTGACCTTCGACTTCAACAAGTCCACGCTCAAGCCGGAGTTCTATGGCGCCCTCAACGGAGTTGCCGCCACCTTGAAGGAATACAACCAGACCATGGTCGAGGTCGTCGGCCATACCGACAGCATCGGCAGCGACCAGGTCAACCAGCGCCTGAGCGAACAGCGTGCCACCTCGGTGTCGCAGTACCTCACCGCGCAGGGTGTACAGCGTGAGCGCATGGAAGTGCTAGGCATGGGCAAGCGCATGCCGATCGCCGACAACGGCACCGATGCCGGCCGCGCCAAGAACCGTCGGGTGGAAATCCACCTGATCCCGATGCGCGAGGGTGCGGCGGGAACCGCCGGTATGCGTTGATAGCGCTCCACGCTGCCGTCAACCACCTAAAAGGGCCGCCATGTGCGGCCCTTTTTCTTGCGTGCGGCGTTCACGAAGCCGTTGGAATATTCGTACCAAGCGCCAGGTTGTGAATAAAGACCAGCTTGCGTTGCGGCGGCGCGCACTACGTTAGGTCGGCTGCTCACGCAGCGGGCCTCAGTCTTGAGCTCAGGTTGCGGCCGCGGACCCCGGCATGGCGATCGCCGGGGTTTTCAGTGCGTGTGCAGCTCCTATTCGCTTTGGAGGAAGACATGCATCCTGCAGTGCCGAGTTGCCGTGCCTTAGGGGCACTCATCGTTCCTTGTACCTTTTCATCGCGGACCGCCGCAGCCGGGATCGGCAGGGTGAGCTCGTCCACCCTCCTGGATCGGCCGGCGCACAGCCGGCGCGCACGGCTGTCGCTCGGCATCGCCACGGCATTGCTGTGCGCAATGCTGCCCGGCGTGGAGGCGAGCGCGCAGGAGGCCGGCCGGATCGGTGCGCCCGATAGCTGGAAAAGCGTCGAGTTCCAGCGCGATGGGGCCTGTCTGCAATCAACGTGCACCATGCCTATGCGCGCGGGCTGACGGGCAAGGGCCAGGTCATTGGCCACTACGACGATGGCACTGCATTGGGCCATCCCGAGTTTGCAGGGCGCGGCCATGTGGCGCTGCCCTTGGTCCAGCAAGGCTGCACGTCGCGGACGCAGGTAGTCTTGCGTGGCGATGGCATGTGCTTCAACTCGGTCGGCGACCTGCTCACCGAGACGCGCGAGATCGGTACGCAGGAAGCGGGTGGCGACACGATCGTCGATGCGTTCAGCGATCATGGCACCCACACTGCCGGGACCATGGCCGCCGCGCGCGATGGCAAGGGCATGCATGGTGTGGCCTTCGACGCGCGCCTGGTGATCGCGCAGATGCAACCGACGATGCAAGTCAGCCAGTGGCTCCCGAAAGGCGACAGCTATGAGCTCAAGGATCACGGGCTTTCCCCGTTCTTGCGCGATCCCAAGGTCATCCATTCTTTCTACGACCAGTTGCACTCGCGCGGTGCACGAGTGGCCAATATCGAGCTTTGGCAGCCGATCGCAGAAAGCCCGGCGTCGGAGAACACATTGGCCACGCTTGGGCGCAATTACCGCACCTTGCAGGCCGAAGCCGATGCCCACGTGGACGGTGCCAAGCGCAACGGCATACTCAATGTGGTTACGTTGGGCAACGATTCGCTACGCATGGCCAATCTCTATTCGGGCTTGCCGCAGTTCCGCCCTGACGCCGAGCCCTACTGGCTCACCGTGGCCAATCTCGATCGCGATGGCCGCGGCGGCTACAAGATCGATGACACCTCCAGTACTTGCTCCTATACGCGCGCCTACTGCATCTCTGCGCCTGGCGCCGGTATTTATTCGACTTCGTTGAGCGGAAATTCGGGCGGGCGGCTGATCGGAGAACCGGAGGGAAGCGGCCCTCTGCAGTGGCAGCGCGGCGGCAACATGCCCCAGTACCGATATGCCACGCACAGCGGCACCTCGATGGCAGCCCCGCACGTCACTGGCGGTGTCGCCCTTCTGCTGCAGCGTTTCCCCTACCTCACCGTGACCCAGGTGCGCGACGTCATGCTGACCACCGCCACCGACCTGGGAGCGCCGGGCGTGGAAGAGATCTACGGCTGGGGCATGATGAACCTGCGCAAGGCCATCGATGGGCCAGGTCAACTGCGGGTGGACAGTGAGATCAGGATGACCCAACGTGCCGGTGGCGCCCGAGTGTGGCAGGGGGATGCCTGGGACGATTGGCGCAACGACATCAGTGGCAAGGGCGCGCTCATCAAATCCGGCCCAGGGATACTGCGCCTGAGCGGCCGCAATCGTTTCGGCGGGCTCCGCGTGCGCGAGGGCGCGATCGAGCTGACTGGCGACAACGCCTACGCCGCGCGCGTGGAAGGCGGCACGCTGCAGGTCGATGGCAGCCTTGAGACGGCGACGTTGCCGATCCTGGCCGGCGCGCGCCTGCAGGGCCGCGGCCGCATCATCGGCGATGTGCATATGGCCGGTACGATTGCGCCGGGCAATTCGATTGGCACGCTGACGGTGCAGGGCGATTACGCACAGGCGCCGAACTCGACCTACCTGGCCGAAGTCGCGCCCGATGGTCGTGGCGACCGGATCGAGGTCAGTGGTCGGGCGACGCTGCAAGGCGGCCAGGTGGTGGTGACGGCACAACCGGGCAAGTACTTGCTGGGGCAATCGTTCGACTTACTGCGCGCGGCGGGCGGGTTGACGGGCGGTTTTGCCTCGCTGCAGCAATCCGGTCTCTCGCCTTTCCTGGCCTTTGGCCTGCGCTATTCACCGCGTGCGGCGTCGCTGGATGTCATGCGCGGGCACTTGCTGGCGGCCTATGCGGCCACGCCGAACCAGCGCGCGACGGCCAGGGCGGCTGATCGCCTGGCCGTTGACCAGGGCTTGCCGCGCGTGTTGACCCAGTTGTCGCCAGGTGCGGCGATGGACGCGCTTGATGCCCTCAGTGGCGCCAGTCACGCCAGCCAGCGGTCCTTGCTGCTGGAAGATGGCCGCCGCTTGCGCGAGGCCGCCTTCGACCGGCTGCGGAGCGGTCGCGGCCAGTTCGCCGCCGACCGGAAGGGCGCCGCCAGCCACGGTGCTTGGGCGCAGGTGCAGATGACATCGCTCAGCCTGCCCGGCGACGGCAATGCCGCAGCCGCCCGCCACCAGGGCAACGGTGGCCTGATCGGCTACGACCACCGTTTCGAGTCCGGGCTGCGCCTGGGTATCCTTGGCGGCGGCAGCCGCAGCGATGGCCAGTTTGGCCGCTTCGAACGCAGCCGCGTGCGCAGCAAGCAGATCGGCGTCTACGCCGGCCAGCAGTGGGGCGAGCTGGCGTTGGCCAGCAGTTTTTCCTGGGCCGGCCACGACATTCGCATGGACCGGCAGATCGCCTTCGATGGCTTCTCCGATCGCACCCGCGCCTCTTATGACGCGCGCAGCCGGCAATGGGCCGTGGAAGTGAGCTATCGCTTCGCATTTGCCGCCGGCGATGTGGCGCCCTATGTGGAATGGGCACGCAACTGGATCAACAGCGAGGCCTTCCAGGAGCAGGGTGGGGCCGCTGCACTGAGCGGCCGCAGCGGGCGAGGGCGGGTTGATTTCTCGACCGTGGGGCTGCGTTGGGGCATGGACTTGCGTGGCAGTGGCCAGCAGGAGCCCTGGTTGCGGCTGCAGGGTTCGGTCGGCCGGCGCTTCGCTTCCGGCGACTTGCTGCCGCAAGCCACCCTCCATTGGCGCGGCGGTGATGCATTCACCGTCAGTGGCGTGCCAGTAGCCAGGCAAAGCACCGTGGTGTCGCTCGGCGTGGCTGCGCGGTTGAGCCGCAACGGCGTGCTGGACCTGGGCTATGACGGCCAGTTTGCCGGCAAGGTGCGCGACCACGGCGTGCGCGCACGCTACACGTTGCGGTTCTAGGTCGGCCGTAGCCTGAGTCAGTGTCGCCACGCGGAGCTGCCGCTGCCGTTCCGCGTGGCGCCTGGTCTGCACCGTGCGTGCGCGATCAGGCCCAACGGTCGAAAAATCGCACAGTATTGCCGGGCTGCTGTTCCTAACATGCGTGGCTTCGGCCTACGGCCGCACCGAGAATCTCCATGGTCCGTTTCCTGCTTGCCGGCGTTGCCGGCCTCGCCTGCTTCGCCGCTTCGGCGCAGGCCAATGAAGACTGGCTCGCCGGCACCACCTGGGTGCTGTGCGTCAACGGCGCCCAGTCCACGGTCGAGCGCGATGCGCTGGTCTTCGACGCCAATGGCAGCGGCCGGGTCATACGTTCGCAGGGCAACCTGGCCTTCCGGCACCAGCGAACCGGCAATACCGTGGCCTTGAGCACGGCGACGTCGCAACACCCGGTGCAGCTGGTGGCCTCGGCCGACCACACCCTCCTGCAGTTGCGCGGTCCGGACGGTGGACCGGTCGCCAGCTACACGCTGCAGGGTTCGGCAGCGATGGCCCAGTGCGACGCCCGCTGACCGCAACGCCCGCCGCCGACGCTGGCGGGCGCGGTGGCGGCGCTCAGCGCGCCACCTTCTCCAGTAACAACTCGACCTCTTCCTCGGCAGCTTCTTCGGCTGCTTCCTCGGCCTGGCGTTCGGCCTGACGTGCCTGCGCCGCGGCCAGCTTGGCGGCGGGACACTGCGCCATCATGTAGTTGGCGTCGAAGTTGAGCTTGTCGACCAGGAAGTCGACGAAGGCGCGCACCTTGGGCGAGATCAAGCGGCCGCCGGCGAATACCGCATTGAAATCCACTTCCGGTCCGGTCCAGCCTGCCAGCACGCGGCGAATCATGCCCGACTCGATGAACGGCTTGGCCATCACATCGCCGGTCAGCATCAAGCCTTCGCCGCACAGGAGCGCGCCGTTCAACGCGGAAGGATCGTTGGCGACCATCAGCGGGTTGACGGCGAAATCGCGCAGTTCGGCGCCGTCGGTCAGTGACCAATAGAAGCGATTGTTGCTGACGGTGTTGGTGCGGCTCTTGCGCATCGCCAAGGTGCGGTGGAACTGCAACTCGTCCGGGTGCAGCGGCTCGCCATAGCGCTCGATGTAGGCCGGGCTGGCGAACACCTGCGTGCGCAGGCTGCCGAGTTTGCGCGCGACCAGGTTCGAATCCGGTAGCGAGCCCACGCGCAACGCGAGATCGGCTTCACCGGCGATCAGGTCCAGCTTCTCGTTGCCCAGGTGCATGTCCAGCTGGATTTCCGGATACAGCGCATGGAACTCGCCCAGCAGCGGCGCGATCCAGGTGATGCCGATGGAATAGGGCACGGTGAAGCGCAACCAACCACGCGGGCCAGACTGCAACTGGCCTACCGCGCTCTCTGCTTCTTCCAGTTCGCGCGCGATGCGCTGGCAATGTTCGTGATACACCGAACCGGCCTCGGTCAGGCCGATGCGGCGCGTGGTCCGGTGCAGCAGGCGCGCGCCCAGGCGCTGCTCCAGTTCTTGTACCTTGCGGCTGACCGTGGTCTTGGGCAGGCCGAGCGCGTTGGCGGCGGCGATGAAGCTGCCTTGCTCGACCACCTTGACGAAGATCAGGGTCTCGTTGAGATCGCGGGTCATGCGGGAATCTCCTGAGGGGGAGGGAGAGACGGCCGGGGGTAGGTGACGATTAGACCGTGACCGGGACGATTATTCCCCTAAATCCGGACTAATCAAGTGCGGGTTCGGGGCGTAACTTGGCGCCATTCCAGATTCCCCCCGAGGTGCACCATGTGGCTGCGTCGCCTGTTCGGCTTGCCGCCTTCCCGCAAGCAAGCGCTCGAAACCGCGTTCGACCCGGTCGAGCTCAACGTTAATGCGCGTGGATTGCCGGCTTTTCGCGAATTCACTCCGCCCCCGCAACGACAGGGAGGCGGCAGCCTGCGCCTGGCCGCGCGCCGACTGGACCGCTACGGCGGCATCCGGATTGTTCCGATTTCAGGAGTGAAAATCCCATGAGCGGGATGCTCCAGCCTGAGGTGCTGGTGCTCGGCGGAACCGGCACGGTGGGCGGCGGCGTGGTTGCCGCGCTGCTGGAAGCCGGTAGCCGAGTGCTGGCGGTCGGCCGCAGCGGCGAGCGCCTAAAGGCGTTGCGCCGCCGCTTCGCCGATGCGCCCGGGCTGGAAACGTTGGTCGGTTCGGTCGCCGATGACCAGAGCGCCGAAGCGCTGGCCGCGGCCATCGCCGAGCGCGAACGACCGTTGGCCGCGGTCGTCGCCAGCCTCGGCAGCCCGTTGACCAGTGGTCGCTTGATCGACCGCCCCGCGTCGGCGCTGTTACGCCGCCTGCAACGTGATCTATTGCCGCACCTGGCCGCCGCGCGCCAACTGTTGCCTCTGCTCGCTGACCTGGGCGGCCGTTACGTGTTGGTCGGCAGCCCGTGCGCGCTGCGTCCGTGGGCTGGCCACGGCGAGACGTCGGTCACCGCCTCGGCCACGCGGATGCTGGCCCAGGTGCTGCACGAAGAAGCCCAGCCGCTGGGCGTACGCGTGCAACTGCTGTCGGTCGAACAACCGGTGTGCAACCCCGCGCGCAAGGCCGAGGCCTGCAGCGAGTGGTTCAGCCCACTGGCAGTTGGCCGCTGCGCGGTGTCGTTGCTGGCCGGCCGCGGTCAGCCGGGGCAGGTGATCGTCAACGCCGACAAGAAATTCGCTTCGCTACCGGTCGCAGGACAGCTGGCCGGTGTTCCTCTCCCACTTTCCCTCCAAGAGGTTTCCTCCCCATGACTACGAACGCCACCCCGTTCTCGTCGCTGCGCACTTCCTTGACCTCGCACCCGTTGCGCAACCTGCTGGCCGCTGCGGTGTTGGCCGCAGTGCTGGCCGGCTGCGGCTCGCAGGCCGCTGAACAGGGCGCGCCGCCGCCGCCGGCGGTCGGTGCCGCCCCGGTGCTGGTCAAGCAGGTTTCGCAGTGGGACGAGTTCACCGGCCGCATCGAGCCGGTGGAAAGCGTCGAGCTGCGCCCGCGCGTGTCCGGCTACATCGATAAGGTCAACTACGCCGAAGGCCAGGAAGTGAAGAAGGGCGACGTCCTTTTCACCATCGACGACCGCAGCTACAAGGCCGAACTGGATCGCGCCCAGGCCGCCCTGGCCCGTGCCCGCAGCCAGGCCGAGTTGAACCGTAGCGAGGCCTCGCGCGCGCGCAAGCTGGCCGACCAGCAAGCGATTTCCACCGAAACCTGGGAGCAGCGCAAGGCCGCCGCCGACCAGGCCTCCGCCGACGTACTCGCCGCCGAGGCGGCGGTCACCACCGCCCGCCTCAACCTCGACTGGACGCGCGTGCGCGCCCCGATCGACGGCCGCGCCGGGCGGGCCCTGGTCACCGCCGGCAACCTGGTCAGCGCCGGCGATGCCGCCAGCGTGCTGACCACGGTGGTCTCGCTGGACAAGGTCTTCGTCTACTTCGATGCCGATGAGGCGACCTTCCTGCGCTACGGCCACATGGCCCGCAGCGGCGAACGCCCGAGCGAGCGCGACGGCAGCCTGCCGGTGCGCATCGGCCTGGTGGGCGAGGACGGCTACCCGCACAGCGGTCGCGTCGATTTCCTCGACAACCAGATCGCCGCCACCACCGGCACCATCCGCGTGCGCGCGGTGCTCGACAACGCCGAGCGCAACTTCACCCCGGGCCTGTACGCCCGCGTGCAATTGCTCGGCAGCGGCGAGTTCAAGGCGGTGCTGGTGGACGACAAGGCCATCCTCACCGACCAGGACCGCAAGTACGTCTACGTGGTCGACAAGGACGGCAAGGCGCAGCGCCGCGATGTCCAGCTCGGCCGCACCGCCGAGGGCCTGCGCATCGTCAGCGACGGCCTGGCCGCCGGCGACCGGGTGATCATCGATGGCGTGCAGAAGATCTTCATGCCCGGCATGCCGGTCGACGCCAAGGCGATCTCGATGGTGCCGACGCCGCCCGCGGCAGCCAACAAGACCGCGATGAACTGACCGGCACTACCGCGGTAGGCGTCTCCACGCGCCGGCCCCCCAATGGGGCCGGCGTTGGGCCGGCACTGCCCGGATCCCCGATCCGATGCCGGCCATACCACCCAAGGAACTTTCCCCATGGACTTTTCAAGATTCTTCATCGACCGGCCGATCTTCGCCGCGGTGCTGTCGATCATTATTTTCGCCGCCGGCCTGATCGCCATCCCGATGCTGCCGATCGGCGAGTACCCCGATGTCGTGCCGCCTTCGGTGGTGGTGCGCACGGTCTACCCAGGCGCCAACCCCAAGGTCATCGCCGAGACCGTCGCCACGCCCCTGGAAGAGGCGATCAACGGCGTAGAGAACATGATGTACATCAAGTCGGTCGCCGGTTCGGACGGCGTCCTGCAGATGACCATCACCTTCCGCCCCGGTACTGACCCGGACGACGCCGCGGTGAAGGTACAGAACCGCGTCGCCCAGGCGCAGGCGCGCCTGCCCGAGGACGTGCGCCGCCAGGGCGTGTCGACGCAGAAGCAGTCGCCGACCTTCCTGATGGTCGTGCACCTGACTTCGCCCAAGGGCAAGTACGACACCCTGTACCTGCGCAACTACGCGCGCCTGCACGTCAAGGATTCGCTGGCGCGCATCTCCGGCGTGGGCGATGCCCAGGTGTTCGGCGGTGGCGACTACGCCATGCGTGCCTGGCTCGATCCCGAGCGCGTGGCTTCGCGCGGGCTGACCGCCAGCGACGTGGTGGCGGCGATGCGCGAGCAGAACGTGCAGGTCTCGGCCGGCCAGCTTGGCGCCGAGCCCATGCCCAGCAGCAAGTTCCTGACCTTGATCAATGCCCAGGGCCGCCTGCGGACCGAAAAGGAATTCGGCGACATCATCCTCAAGACCGGCAGCGACGGCCAGATCGTGCGGCTGTCCGATGTCGCACGCCTGGAGCTGGGCGCTGGCGACTACACCTTGCGCTCGCAGCTGGATGGCAAGAACGCGGTCGGCATCGGCATTTTCCAGGCGCCGGGCGCCAATGCCCTGGAGATCCGCGACAAAGTCATTGCGCAGATGGATGAGCTGACCCAGCGCTTCCCCGACGACGTCAAGTACGAGGCGGTGTATGACACCACCATCTTCGTGCGCGACTCGATCAGCGCGGTGGTCCACACCCTGCTCGAAGCCATCCTGCTGGTGGTGCTGGTGGTGATCCTGTTCCTGCAGACCTGGCGTGCTTCGATCATCCCGTTGATCGCGGTGCCGGTCTCGGTGGTGGGTACCTTCGGCGCGCTGTACTTGCTTGGGTTCTCGATCAACACCTTGACCTTGTTCGGCCTGGTGCTGGCGATTGGTATTGTTGTTGACGACGCGATCGTGGTGGTGGAAAACGTCGAGCGCAACATCGAGGAGGGCCTGACGCCGCTGGCGGCCGCCCACCAGGCGATGCGCGAGGTGTCCGGGCCGATCATCGCCATTGCCCTGGTGCTGTGCGCGGTGTTCGTGCCGATGGCGTTCCTGTCCGGCGTCACCGGCCAGTTCTACAAGCAGTTCGCCGTGACCATCGCGATCTCCACGGTGATCTCGGCGATCAACTCGCTGACCCTGTCGCCGGCCCTGGCCGCGCGCCTGCTGCGCTCGCATGATGCACCGAAGGATGCGCCGTCGCGGGTGATCGACCGCCTGTTCGGCTGGGTGTTCCGTCCGTTCAACCGCTTCTTCAAGAGCAGCTCGGAGCGTTACCAGGGTGCGGTCTCGCGCATCCTCGGCCGCCGCGGCATGGTGTTCGCGGTCTACGTGGTCTTGCTGCTGGTCACCGGCGTGATGTTCAAGGCGGTGCCGGGCGGCTTCATCCCGACCCAGGACAAGATGTACCTGATCGCCGGCGTCAAGCTGCCTGAAGGTGCCTCGATCGAGCGCACCGACGCGCTGCTGCGCAAGGTCACCGACATCGCCATGCATACCGATGGCGTGGCCCATGCCATCGCCTTCCCGGGCCTCAACGCACTGCAGTTCACCAACACGCCCAACACCGGCGTGGTGTTCCTGCCGCTCAAGCCGTTCTCCGAGCGTCATCGTTCGGCGCTGGAAATCAATGCCGAGATCAACCAGAAGATCTCCGGGCTGGGCGAGGGCCTGACGTTCTCGTTCATGCCGCCGCCGATCCTCGGCCTGGGCAACGGTAACGGCTACCAGCTGTTCATCGAGGACCGTGGCAACCTCGGCTATGGCGCGCTGCAGAATGCGGTCAACACGATGCAGGGTGCGATCGCGCAGACGCCGGGCATGGCCTATCCGATCGGTACCTACCAGGCCAACGTGCCCCAGCTCGATGCCGAGGTGGACCGTGCCAAGGCCAAGGCGCAGGGCGTGTCGCTGACCGAACTGTTCGATACCCTGCAGACCTACCTGGGCTCGGCCTACGTCAACGACTTCAACCAGTTTGGCCGTACCTGGCAGGTGATTGCCCAGGCCGATGCGCCGTTCCGCGAGAGCGTGGAGGATATTTCCCGCCTGCGCACGCGCAACGACAGAGGCGAGATGGTGCCGATCGGCTCGATGGTGACGATCAAGCAGACCTACGGCCCCGACCCGGTGCTGCGCTACAACGGCTACCCGGCGGCCGACCTGGCTGGCGAGGCCGATGCACGGATGCTGTCTTCGACCGAAGCGATGCACAAGGTCGAGGAGCTGGCCAAGCAGGTGTTGCCCAATGGCATGAACATCGAGTGGACCGACCTGAGCTACCAGCAGTCGACCCAGGGCAAGGCCGCGCTGGTGGTGTTCCCGCTGGCGGTGTTGCTGGCCTTCCTGGTGCTGGCCGCGTTGTACGAAAGCTGGACGCTGCCGCTGGCGGTGATCCTGATCGTGCCGATGACGCTGCTGTCCGCCCTGTTCGGCGTGTGGCTCACCGGTGGCGACAACAACGTGTTCGTGCAGGTGGGTCTGGTCGTGCTGATGGGCCTGGCGTGCAAGAACGCGATCCTGATCGTCGAATTTGCCCGTGAACTGGAATTGCGCGGCAAGGGTATCGTCGAGTCGGCGCTGGAAGCGTGCCGCCTGCGTCTGCGCCCGATCGTGATGACCTCGATCGCGTTCATCGCCGGCACCGTGCCGCTGGTGTTCTCGCATGGCGCAGGCGCCGAAGTGCGCTCGGCCACGGGTATCACGGTGTTTGCCGGCATGCTGGGCGTCACCTTGTTCGGCCTGTTCCTGACCCCGGTGTTCTACGTCGCCCTGCGCAAGCTGGCCGGGCGCCCGCTGGTCTCGCATGCGCCCGAAGAAGGCCATGCGCACGTCCAGCACGTCTGATTCCTCGTTACCCCACAAGGACAACCCATGAATAGCTCACAGAAGATCGCCCTGGTCACCGGCGCCACGCGTGGCATCGGCCTGGAGACCGTGCGTCAGCTGGCCGAGGCCGGCGTGTACACGCTGCTGGCCGGACGCAACGGCGAGCGCGCCCAGGCCGCCGCTTCGGAACTGAAGGCCCAGGGCTTGCCGGTCGATGCGATCGCCCTGGATGTCACTGACGGCAAGAGCATCGCCTCGGCCGTGGCCGAAGTGCGCGAGCGCCACGGCCGCCTCGACATCCTGGTCAACAACGCCGGCATCCTGCTCGACGAGTTCGGTCGCGCGCCGTCCGAGCAGACCCTGGACACCTGGCGCAAGACCTTCGACACCAACCTGTTCGCGGTGATCGCGGTGACCCAGGCGTTCCTGCCGCTGCTGAAGGCGGCGCCGGCCGGGCGCATCGTCAACGTGTCGAGCATTCTCGGCTCGATCGCGCTACACACCGACCCTGCCTCACCGATCTACGATTTCAAGGTGCCGGCCTACAACGTCTCCAAGAGCGCAGTGAATGCGTGGACGGTGCAGTTGGCCTACGAGCTTCGCGACACCCCGCTCAAGGTCAACACCATCCACCCTGGCTACGTGAAGACCGACATGAACGCGGGCGAGGGCGAGATCGAAATCGCGGAAGGCGCGCGCACCAGCGTGGCGTTGGCGCTGATTGGCGCCGACGGTCCCAACGGCAGCTTCAGCCATCTTGGAGAAACCTTGCCATGGTGATCAGGCAGGCATTGACCGCGGCTATCGCCGCGGTCGTCCTGGCCGGTTGTGCGGTCGGCCCGGACTACAAGGCCAGCCCTGCGCCCAGCGTGGTATTGCAGGGCGCACAGGACCCGGCCTTCAGCGCCGAGTCGCCGGTCGGGCAGTGGTGGGGCCAGTTCGACGATCCGGTGCTGGAAGGTTTGGTGCGTGATGCGTTGGTCGCCAACCATGACCTGCGCATTGCCATGGCGCGGGTCAAGGAGGCCCGTGCGGTGTTCGTCGAGCAGCGCCTGGACCAGGCACCGCACGTCACTGCCGGCGGCGACTACGACCGCCGCAAGCAGCCGGACTTGACGACCGCCGAGGGCGACCGGGTTCTCAGCGAAAGCTACAGCCTGGGCTTCGATGCGCGTTGGGAGCTGGACCTGTTCGGGCGCCAGCGTCGTGCCGCCGAAGCGGCGCGTGCCGACCTCGGTGCGCAACAGGCCGGCCTGGCCGACACGCAGGTGACGGTGGCGGCGGAAGTGGCGCGCAACTACTTCGAGTTGCGCGGCGTGCAGAAGCGCATCGAGGTGGCCCAGCACACCCTGGTGAACCTGCGCGACACCCAGCAACTGACGCAGACGCGTTGGCAGCTGGGTGCCGGCAGCGAGCTGGATGTGCAAAGCAGTCGCGCGCGCTTGAAGGCGATCGAAGCCGACATCCCGCTACTGGAAGTAGCGCAGGCACAGTACCGTCATCGCCTGGCAGTGCTGGTGGGGCGCCAGCCCAATGCGCTGGACGCACTGTTGGTGCCGCAGGCAACGCCGGCATTTGCACGTGCCTTGCCGTTGGGCGATACCGCCGAGCTGCTACGCCAGCGGCCGGATGTACGCCGGGCCGAGCGCGAGCTGGCAGCGTCGACCGCACGGGTAGGCGTGGCCACGGCCGATCTGTTTCCGCGCATCAGCCTGACCGGCTTTGTCGGTTTCCTGTCCGGTGACGCCGGCTCGTTGACCAACAGTGCCAGCAAGGCATGGTCGGTGACGCCGTCGATCAGCTGGGCAGCGTTCGACTTCGGCACGGTCAAGGCACGCTTGCGCGCGAGCCAGGCCCAGGCCGATGGGGCGTTGGCGCAGTACGAGCAGAGTGTGCTGCTGGCGCTGGAGGACACCGAGAATGCGTTGACCGCCTATGCGCGCCAGCAGGCGCGTTTGGCGATCGTGGCCGAGCAAGCCGATGCGGCGCGCAAGGCCGAGGCGTTGGCGCAGATTCGCTATCGCGAAGGGTCGGAGGATTTCCTGACCTTGCTCGACGCGCAGCGCACCCAGCTGCAGGCCGATGACGCGTTGGCCGATGCACAGGCGCAGGTCAATGTCGGCGTGGTGGCGGTGTACAAGGCGCTGGGCGGCTGGCGCGGGCCCATGGGGCAGGAAGCGCCGCTGGCGATGCGCTGAGGTCTTGGGAATGCGGGTCCGGCGTTTCGCGCCGGGCCCTCCCTGTCCGCTAGGTCTGCTTGGCTTCGTCCAGCAGCCATCGCGCGAATGCCTGCACCGGCTCCCTGCTCAACTCGACAGGTTCGGGCACGACCAGGCAAAAGGTCTTGGAGACGGTGTTCCCGGCTGGCCAGGGCGCAACCAAACGCCCTTGCGCCAGTTCCGCTTCGACGTAGAAGCGCGGCACCAGGATGACCCCGAGTCCGGCCAGGGCGGCTTCGATGAGCATGGCATGCAGATCGTAGCGCTCGCCCATGGCGGGATGGGTCAATGAAATGCCGGTTTCCTCTGCGTAGTGCCGCCACGCATCGGGGTTCTGTCGCCGGTGCAGGCGAGGTAGTGCGTCGAGGGCAGCAGCGTCGCCCTTGTTGTTGGTCAACAGCGCCGGATGACAGACAGGCACGAAGATCTCATTCAACAGCGGGTAGGTGCGCATGCCGGTCCAGGCCGGATGCTCGAAGTGCAAGGCGAGGTCGAATCCGCTCCCCGCCAATGCGAACGGGTCCGCTCGCTCGGCCAGATGCACTGAAATTCGCGGATGCTTCTGTCGGAAGCGCGGCAGGCGAGGGATGAGCCAGCGCATCGCGAAAGTGGGCAGGGTGGCGATATCCAGGCTTGCGCCGTCGGCCGGTTGTCCCATCAGGTACTGGCTGTCCCGATCCAGTTGATTGAGCAATTCGCGCACCTGGATCGCGTAGCGCTCGCCATGTGGCAGGAGCCGGACGCGATTTCCGATGCGCTCGAACAGGACCACGCCGAGGAACGCTTCCAGTCGGCCAATCTGCCGGCTGATGGCGCCTTCGGTCAGGGACAGTTCGTCCGCGGCACGCGCGAAGCTGCCGTGGCGAGCGGCAGCCTCGAACGCCATCAGGGCGGTGTTGCTGGGGATCTTTCGGCGCATGAGTGTTCCAGGTGCAGGGCGGGGCCCTGGCTTGCCTTGTTCTTTTGTCATTGAAGCATGACGAAGTATCGATTTGCGTGGCGGCCCCGGCTGCCTACGATCACTGCACACACGAACAAGTCCGGTGATCGAACCCGGGCAGAAGGAGTGAGCGGGTGATCTATACCGTCGAATGCAGTTTCTCCGATCCGGCCACCGAAGCGGAATGGAACGATTTCTATAGCCTGGAAAAATTGCCGGCGCTGATATCGGTAAGCGGCTTCCATACCTCGCAGCGTTTCAAGTCGTTGAGCGGCGGCCGGCCAGTCTATCTGGCCGTGCACTCGATCGACGATCTGGGCGTTCTGGAAAGTGACGAGTACCGGCAGAAGGGCGGCGGCAATTTTTCGCGCTGGCAAGCGCACATCACCGATTGGCATCGCAATCTTTATCTTGCACCCGGCCATGCCCCGGCCATCGGGGAGGGCGAGTATCTGGTGGAAAGTGAGCTCGGCCCCGGCCCGCTGCTGGAGATCGGCCTGGAGCCGTATTCGCTGCAAGCGGTGGCGCTGGAAAAGTTTCCTGAACAGCGTTGGCTGGCCAGGCGTGGCCGGTCCGCGGCATCCGGTGTTGCGAGCTTGCCGAAGGGTCTGCACCTCTATGCACCGATGACGCAGCAGTGGGTCAGTGGCCGCCAGGCAGGCCGCGGCCTGGAAAAGTCGCGCTGATGCCGAATATCACGCTGTTCATCGCCAGCGAGCACATGCCTGCAGAGACGGCGCTCGGGGCGCTGGGTACGCAATGCACGCAACTGTGTCTACAGCGCCTCGATGCCGCCTTGGAGAACGTCCATATCATCTGCGTTCCGGTGCGCACGGCGCAGGGTCATTCGGTGTTCGCCGAAATCCACTACCGGCTTGGAGCATCCAGGACCCCGGCGGTCATGGACGCCTTCATGGCCGGGCTTGACGACATCATCAGGCACAACACCGGGCTGGTTGCGCGGATTCGTTGCTTTGGTCATGCATCGAGCGAGCTGCATGCACGCAATTGACCTCGGAGCAGGAGCCATGAACGACCACGAAATGCCCACTCGCCAGGTCGGGGAATTTTCGATCACCGCGCTGAGTGATGGCGATATGACCGCCAGCCTGGAGCTGCTTTCGAATATCGACCCGGTCGAGGCCGCCAGGTTGCAGGAAAATGCGGGGATAGCCGATCCGGCCTCGATCCAGATCAATGCCTATCTGGTTCGCGGCCGCGGCCGCACGATCCTCATCGATGCCGGCGCCGGTGGCTTCAAGCAGTGGGGCGGCAGGGTGGCATCCAATCTCGCCCTGGCCGGCATAAGCCCTTCCGATATCGATACGATACTGCTGACGCACGCACATCCCGACCACGTTGGAGGACTGCTCGATGCGGGCGGAGAACCGGTGTTTGGCACGGCCGAACTGGTGGTCCCTGCCCGCGAGGTGTCCTTCTGGGAAGACGATGGCAATCTCAGCAGGGCCAGCGAGCGCGCACGCGGGAACTTTCAGATGGCGCGCAACGTGTTCGCCCGGTATTGGCCGCGATTGCGCACGTTCACTGGCCCCGAAGTACTGCCGGGGATCAGCGCGGTGCCGTTGCCGGGCCACACGGTCGGCCACACGGGTTATCGCCTCGAATCGGGCGGCAGCAGCCTGTTGGTGTGGGGGGATATCGTCCATTTCCCCGCGATCCAACTGGCTCGGCCTGAGGTCTCGATCGCGTTCGACCAGGATCCACTGGTGTCGGCCAGCACCCGATCCAGGCTCCTGGACATCGTCAGCTCGGACCGGCTCCTGGTCGCGGGAATGCACCTGGGCAAGCCCGCTTTTGCCAGGATCGAGCGGACCGGCAAGTCGTACCGGATTTGCTCCGATGGCTGAGCCGCGCGCGGCGTAGCCACAAAGGCGCCGGGATCAAAGGTTATCGGCGATCCGATAACTGTCCCGGCCATTGTTCTTGGCCAGGTACAAGGCGGCGTCGGCGCGTGAGAACCAGTCCTGCCAATGGGTCTCGCCTGCGTGCAGGGCCGCGCCGAGGGAAACGGTGATCTTGCCGCCGGGGCCGCGCAGGGCGCCACGGATGGCCCGGCGCAGGCGTTCGGTGGCCAGTTCGAGTTCGGCCAGGGATTCGGCACGCAGCAGGACCACGAATTCTTCGCCGCCGAAACGGAAGACTTCGTCGTTGTCGCGGACCTCGAAGCGCAGGATCGTGGCCAGGTCGGCCAACGCGGCGTCGCCGGCAGCGTGGCCGTAGAGATCGTTGATGTCCTTGAAATGATCCAGGTCGAGGATGATCAGGCCGTTCAGGCGCTCGTACTCGCGACGCTCTTCGATCTGTCGGGTCAGGGTGCGCTCGAGCATGCGCCGGTTCGGCAGTCCGGTCAGCGCGTCGAGCGAGGCCAGTTCCTCCAGGTGCACGCGATCGTCCTGGATGCGCAGCGACAAGGCCAGGCCCAAAGCCAGGGTCAACAAGGTCACGACGATGACAGAGACGGCGTGGCCGACGCTGGTGAGCATGCTCGGCAGCACGATGGGGACCAGCACCAGCGGCACGTTCAGCAGTACCGCGCGGCGTGGGTCGCACAGGAAGTAGTTGACCATGATGACCGGTGCCAGCCAGGGCAGGGCGGCCGTGCCGCTGAAATAGCAGCCGAGCAGGCAGCCGCCGACATTCAGCGCGGCGATCCAGGCCCCACGCGGGCCGGCGTTCAGCGCCTTGCGCATGCGCCAGCACCGCCAGGCGGCCAGCAGCGCCAGCGCACCGGCCAGGCCAGCGCCCAGCCACTGCCCGGCCCAGGCCAGGGCGGCGGCATACAGCAGCAGGAAGGTAGCGGTCATCGGCGCCAGCACCCGGTGGGTACCGGCGCGGAAGTCACGCCGAAGCTGAACGATCACGTCGAGATCTGTTCCACGAAGCTCCCCGGGGTTAACGACCGTGGGGACACAAGGTTGAGCTTGCCGTTGCCGGCGCAGTGCCAGGCCTCGGTGATGGGCGCGGCGAGCACGCGCGCCGGTCTGGGCCAGTTGCGTGCAATCCGCCTCATGCCTGGGCGTGGCGTGGGTTGGCGCTCGCCCGTCCCCGACGGGCGCTTCCCCGGCAGCCGGCCAGGCCGGACTGCGTGCGGGGATTGTAGCGAGCCCGCTGGGCTCACGCCTGCACCGGGGTGTACACGGTCAGGAGGGGTTTCAGGAAGTCACAGCCGGGCCGCCTGCACCGGCTCACTCGCGCGGCACGTCTTCGCGCGGCACGTCGGCACCGGGTTTGTTGCGCTTGGTGAACGCACGGGTCACCAGCAACACGACCACGGCCACCAGCACCACCACGGCACCAAAGAACAGCGGCATCAGATTGGATTCGTCGAACATGGCACACCTTCCGCCTCAGAACACACTGCAAGGCGCCTAGGGCAACAGAATCGCGGTGACGCGCGCGTGCATGCGCAGCTAGAGCTGGTTGTTGTCGTAGGCGTGGCGGCCGGCTTGCGACAGGTCGAGGTCGCCATCCTCGCCGTAGGCAGCGTAGCCGGCCTTGATCGCCCAGTTGGCTTCCTCCTCGGTGACCGAGCGGCCTTCGCGGATGTCTTCGATGATGCGCAGTTTCTGATCGTGGGTCGGTTCCATGGGAGCGTGGCCAGTTGCGGGTGGCTTCCACCATATTCATGCGCCGTGATGGACATGTCGTAGCGCCGCGCCCGCAGCCTCGCGCGCGCCGGCCTCGTCCCGATGCAGGAGGCGGTACAGCGCCGGCAATACCAGCAAGGTCAGCACGGTGGAGGACACGATGCCGCCGATCACCACGGTGGCCAAGGGGCGCTGCACCTCGGCGCCTGCGCCCACGTTCAGCGCCATCGGCACAAAGCCCAGGCTCGCCACCAGTGCGGTCATCAGCACGGGCCGCAGCCGGGTGAGGGCACCTTCGCGCACCGCGTCTTCCAGCGGCATCCCTTGTTGGCGAAGGTTGCGAATGAAGCTGATCATCACCAGTCCATTGAGCACGGCCACCCCGGATAGCGCGATGAAGCCGACCCCGGCCGAGATCGACAACGGGATGCCGCGCGCGGCCAGCGCGAGCACGCCGCCGGTCAGCGCCAGCGGCACGCCGCTGAAGACGATCGCCGCATCCTTGCCCGAGCCGAAGGCCATGAACAGCAGGCCGAAGATCATCACCAACACGACCGGCACCACGACCGACAGGCGCTTGCTCGCCGAGATCAATTGCTCGAACGTGCCGCCGTACTCGACCCAGTAGCCTTCCGGCATCGTGACTTCCGCGCTGACGCGCTCGCGCAGTGCTGCGACGAACGAGCCCAGGTCGCGGCCGCGTACGTTGCTGGTGATGACGACGCGGCGCTTGCCGTTCTCGCGGCTGATCTGGTTGGGGCCAGGCGCGATCTCGACCTTGGCCAACTGGCCCAGCGGCACGTAGCTGCGCCTGCCCGCAGCGTCCATGGGCAGGGCCACCGGCAGTGAAGCAAGCGTTCGAGGATTCTGCCGCATTGCTTCGGGCAAACGCACGACGATGTCGAAGCGGCGGTCGCCCTCGAACAGTTGGCCAGCGCTCGCGCCGCCCAATGCCACGGCCACCGTCTGCTGGACCTCGTCGACAGCAACGCCATAGCGCGCCAGGGCATCCAGGTCCGGCGTGATCGTCATCAACGGCAGGCCGGTGACCTGTTCGAGCTTGACGTCGGCACTGCCATTGATGCCGCTGGCCAGTGTCTGGATCTGCTCGCCGATGGCGGCCAGCTGCTCCAGGTCGTCGCCGTACAGCTTGACCGCGACCTCGGCACGAACGCCGGCAATCAGCTCGTTCATGCGCATCTGCACGGGCTGGGTGAACTCGTAGTTGTTGCCGGGCAGGGTCCGCACCGCGGTTTCAAGTTCGGCGACCAGGGCGGCCTTGGGTTTGCGCGGGTTTGGCCAATCCTCGCGATCCTTCAGCATCACGAAGGTGTCGGCCACCGAGGGCGGCATCGGGTCGGTCGCGACCTCGGCGGTGCCGATCTTGGTCACCACGGTGTCCACTTCCGGGAACTGCTTGATGCGCGCTTCCAGTTGCCGCTGCATACCGATGGCCTGGCTCAGGCTGGTGCCGGGAATGCGTAGGGCATGCAGGGCGATATCGCCTTCATCCAGCTGCGGGATGAACTCGGTCCCCAGGCGACTGGCAAGCAAGCCAGAAATGACCGCCAGCGCCACAGCAAGCGCTACCACCTGTTTGCGCGCACGCATCGCCCGTTCCAGCAGTGGGGCGTAGAAGCGGCTGACCGAGCGCATGACCCGCGTCTGCTGCTCGGACACCTTGCCGGTGACGAACTGGGCCACCGCCGCGGGCACGAAGGTCAACGACAATGCCATCGCGCCGCTCAAGGCGATGACGACGGTCAACGCCATGGGATGGAACATCTTTCCTTCCACGCCGGTCAGCGCGAAGATCGGGATATACACCGCGGCGATGATGAACAGTCCGAACAGGCTTGGCTTGATCACTTCGGCGCTGGCACTGGCAGCCAGTTCGAAGCGCTCATCGCGCGACAGCAAGCGGCCGAGTGCGTGCTGGCGTTCGCCGAAGCGGCGCAGGCAGTTCTCCACGATGATCACCGCGCCATCTACGATCAGACCGAAGTCCAGCGCGCCCAGGCTCATCAGATTGGCCGATACTCGGTTATGGACCATCCCGCTGATCGTCAGCAGCAGGCTCAAGGGAATCACTGCCGCGGTGATCAGCGCCGCGCGCAGGTTGCCGAGCAACAGGAACAGCACCGCGATGACCAGCAGGGCGCCTTCGAGCAGGTTCTTGCGCACGGTCTGGATGGTGCGCTCGACCAGTTCGGTGCGGTCGTAGACCGGGTGCGCTCGCACGCCCGCGGGAAGCGCGCGGTTGATGTCCTCGAGCTTGGCCGCCGTGCGCTGCGCCACCTCGCGGCTGTTCTCGCCCATCAGCATGATGGCGGTGCCCAGGACGACTTCCTTGCCATCCTTGGTCGCCGCGCCGGTGCGCAGTTCGCTGCCCTCCATCACCTCCGCCAGGTCGGCCACGCGCATGGGCAGGCCCTCGCGTGTGGCGACGACGATCTTGCCTAGCCCGGCGATATCGGCCACCTGGCCCGGAACCCGGATCAGATACTGTTCGCCTGCGCGCTCGATGTAGCCGGCGCCGACGTTGGCATTGCTGCGTGCCACCGCATCCAGGACATCCTGCAGGGTCAGCCCATGGGCCTGCAGCTTGGCGGGGTCCGGGGTGATGTGGAACTGGCGTACATGGCCGCCAACGGTGTTGACCTCGGTGACTCCCTTGAGGTGCCGCAGCTGCGGCCGCACCACCCAGTCCTGCAGCGTGCGCAAGGCGGTGGGCGTCCAGGTGCCCTCGGCGCCGGGCTCGGCCTCGACGGTGTACATGAAGATCTCGCCCAGACCTGTCGCTACCGGTCCCAACGTCGGCTCCAACCCTGGGGGCAGCGCTGCAGCGGCCTGCTGCAGGCGTTCTGCCACTTGTTGGCGCGCGAAGTAGATGTCGGTTCCATCTTCGAACACGACGGTGACCTGCGACAAGCCATAGCGCGAGAGGGAGCGGGTGTACTCCAGCTTCGCCAGTCCGGCCAATGCGGTCTCCACCGGGAAGGTGACCCTTTGCTCGGCTTCCAGCGGTGAATAACCGGGGGCTTCGGTGTTGATCTGCACCTGGACGTTGGTGATGTCCGGGACCGCGTCGATCGGCAACCGGGTGTAGTTCCAGATACCCAGCCCGGACAATCCCAACACCAGCAGCAGCACCAGCCAGCGGTGTGCGATGGACGCGCGTACGATCTTCTCGAGCATGGCGGGTCCTCAGTGGTCGTGGCTGGCGCCGGACTTTTCGATGTCCGCGCGAATCAGGTAGCTCTGTTCGGCGACGTAGGCCGTGCCAGGCTTCAGCCCGCCGAGCACCTCGGCGTACTCGCCGTCGCGCCGCCCCAGTTCGAGCATGCGCACCTCGTAGGTGTTGCCGACCTGCGCGAACACCACGGTGAAGTCGCGGAACCGCTGCAGGCCGGATTCCTTCACCGCCAGCGGCACGGGCGCCGACGCCAGGGTTACCTCGGCCGACACCGCCATGCCCGGTCGCCACTTGCCCTGCGGATTGGGCAGGCTGACGCGCGCCACTACGCTTTGCCCGGCGCCGGCCAGCGGCAACAATGCGCTGATCCTGGCCTCGGCTTCCAGGTCGCGTGTGGCCGAGCGCACTTTCACCGCCTGGCCCGCGGCCAGGCGCTCGGCATCCGTGCCGATGGCGCGCAGGTCCACCCACACCTCGCCCAGGTTGGCCAGTTCCACCAGGCTGTTGTCGCCGGCGAAGTCGCCCACGTTGGTATGGCGTGCCGTGACGACGCCATCGAAGGGCGCGGTCACCGCATACGTGCGCATGCTCTCGTTGCCTTCGATAGTGGCCAGCGTGGCGCCCTTGGCCACTGGCTGGCCTACCTGCACCGGCACGCTGCGGACGATGCCGGGAAAGCGCGCCTTGATCGCCGCGAAGCGGTTGCCGTCCACCGCGATCGTGCCCATCAGCTGCACGCTGTCGCGGATGAGGGCCGGGCCTGGCTGCTCGACGATTACGCCGGCTTCCTTGGCCACCTGCGGATCGATCGTGGTGCGGCCCTCATAGGCGGCGTAAGACCAGGTGTGCGACTTTCCCGCCGACTCGGCGCTGACCCTGACATCGAATGAGTGCGGCTCGACGACTTCAGCGTTGGCAACCAGGTAATCTTTTTCCGGTTTGAAGGTGAAGTGGGTGACCTCGCCATCCAGGCGCGTGAGTTCGAGCGTTGCCTTTACCGCCTCGGCAGGCAGGGGCTTGTCGCCGCGATAGGCATACAGGCGGAAGTGCGGGGGTGTGTGGGTTTCATGCACCGTCACTTCCAGCGCAAAGTCGCCATCGCGCAGCAGGCGGCCACGATGCGGGCCGCGCTCGTCACCCCCGGCCTGGCCGTGTTCGGCGGCTTGGGTGCCAGCGTCACCGGAAGATTCCCGGCCACAGGCGCAGAGCAAGAAAGGCAGCAGGAGGAGCATGCGGTAGCGCTTCATGGGGCGGCGTCCAGTGCGGGTGCGGTGAGGCGTTCAACCTCGATCAGCAGGGTGTGGTAACGGGCAGCGGCTTGGAGCTGGCGTTCGCGCAGCTCGAACAACGTCTTCTCCGCCTGGGCCAGGCTCAGGAACGAGAACCGTCCTGCCTCGAACCCGCGACGGGTCGAGCGCACCGCTTCCTCGGCCTTGGGCAACATGCGGTGCTGCAACGAGGCGATTTCGGACTGCGCCTGCTGTAGCGCCTGGTACAGGTCGAACAGCTGCTGGCGGCGCTCGATGTGCGCCGCCTCGGCGCGCGCCTGCAAAGACGCCAAGTCCGCGTCGGCCTCGGCGACCGAGAACGCCGAGCGCCGGCGATTGCCCAGCGGCATCGAGACCGACATCACCAGGCCCTGGTCATCGGTGGCTTGCAGGCGACGCACCCCCAGGCTCAGTTCGAGGTCGGGCCGCGCGCTGGCCATCGCGACGCGGCGGCGCGCCTCGATCGTTCGTGCTTCAAGCTCGGTGGCGCGTTGCTGCGGCGTTGCCGGCAGGCGCGCAGCGAGCGCGTCGAAATCGTCCAGGGCGGGCAGCGCGCCGAGATCGACCTGCACGCGCTCGAAATCCGGCGCCAAGTCTCCCCACGAAGCCGCCAGCCGCGCCTTCGAAGCGGCCAGGGCCTGTCCGGCCTGCTCACGTTCGAGTTCGGCTTCGGCCAAGACGATCTCCGCGGCGTGCAGATCGGCGTCCGGATTGCGCGCGGCGTGGACCCAGTGCGCGACTTCGCGCCGCGTGCGCTTGGCCTGCTGCACGCGCTCGTCGGCATGTTCGATGTGCGCCTGGTCGGCCGCTACCTGGATGAAGCGCAATGCCGTGGTGCTGGCGATGTCCCGCCGTGCAAGCGCTGCGACATTGCCTTGCTGGTCGACCTCGGCGCCGCCCAGTGCCTGGCGTGCTGCACGTTTGCCTCCTGCTTCGAGTACCCGGCCAATACGCAGCGTGGTCTCGGCAGAACTCGTGCCGTTCAAGCCGCCGCTACCGGCGACGTTTTCGAGCTCAGCGCCCACTACAAAGGGCGCAGGCAGCGCTTCACGACTGGCACGGTGACGCACCGCCTGCACGCGGGCGGTCTCGGCCTGGAGGGTGGGATTGGCCTGCAGGGCGCGGAGGATCGCTTCCTCCAGGCGCAGGGATTCGGCGGCGTGCCCATATGGGACGACGCCGCAGGCGCCGGCAACAGCCAGCACCCACAGACAACGCAAAGTCACGGGAGATCTCCGGAAGGTGACGAACGGCGCAGCCGGCCGCGATAGCGCAGCCAGCGCGATCAGGCCGCTAGGCGGCCGGGGTGTTCGTCAGGCGATCGGAGGTCGGAACGGAGAGGACAGGCGCTGCGAAGGACACCCAACGACGTTGAGCGTAGGCCCGACGCGGGTAGGGGCTGGCTCCGCGCCCCAATGGAGCTCGTTCCAGAGACTGGCCGCCGCGTGCGTATCGGCCTGGTGGAACAGGAGGTGCATGCCCTTGGCGTGCTCGGGGTCGGCGGGCGCGCGATCATCGTCGCCATGATGATGATCCTGCCCGGCGGCGGTCACCGCATGCTCGGTTCCGTGCAGGTCGCCGAGGAAATTCAGCATCGGCCGCACCAATGCACCCAGCAGCAACAGCGCGAAGAGGCTGCTGCGGAGGAGCGGGGCGAGGTTTGCCGGAAATCGAACCATGGCCGCTAGCTTAGGGGCAAATCCCCGCGGATGCCAAGGCCAGCCCATTGATTCCAGTGATGGCTGTTGCACTAGTATGGCCAGCGTCCAAAACTCAGTCATCCATCGGGTACCGCGACGCTATCCACAAACGCGGATCAAGTCATCTGCTCGTCATGCTGCTTTAAGAAACCCCCCTGACCATCGCTGGCTTCATGCACGCCGGCTTGTAGTCGCCGGATTCATCAGGGAACCCCGCAATGACCTTCCAGCCAAACGCGCATCGCCGCGCGACCAGCCGCGCCCTAACGCTTGCCATTTTTGCCGCGTTGAGCACGCCCGTGTGCGCGCAGAGCGCGCAACCGACGTCCGCCCAGAGCACCCGCGAGGCCACGCAACTGGATGCGGTGATCGTCACCGGCCGCTCGGGAACGCAGGAGCGCAGCAAGGCCGAGACCAGCTATTCGGTCACGCGGATCGAAGAGGAGCGTTTGCGCCTGCAAGCGCCGACCTCGGTCACCGAGGCGATGAAGTCGGTGCCCGGTTTCTGGGTGGAAGCATCGGGTGGTGAGGCCAGCGGTAACATCCGCGCGCGTGGCATTCCGGTAGACGGGTTTGGATCGGTCAACCTGCTCGAAGACGGCATCCCGGTGCAGCACGATCCGGCGTTGGGATATCTCAACGCCGACCAGGTATTTCGCCTGGACGAGACCATCGAACGCATCGAGGTGGTGCGCGGTGGGCCCTCTTCGGTGTTCTATTCGAACGCGCCGGCCGGCGCGATCAACTTCGTACCGCGGGTGGTCGGGGACACGCCCGAGGGCGTGGCCAAGTACACCTGGGGAGATTACGGCCTGGGACGCGTCGACTTCTTCTATGGCACGCCGCTCGGCGCCGGTGACTGGAAATTGGGGCTGGGCGGCTTCTACCGCCAGGATGACGGCATCCGTGAGCCTGGCTTCGATGCCAACAAGGGCGGCCAGTTCCGCGTCAACCTGAGCCGTGCCTTCGAGCGCGGCCACCTCGCCTTCGACTTCAAGCGCATCGACGACGACGTGGCACTGTACCTGGGCATTCCCATGCGCAGCTATGGCAGCGGAAATATCCGCGCGGTGCCTGGCTTCGACGGCAACTACGGCACCCTGGCCGGGCCTGAGACCGAGCGCATGCAACTGCTGCAGGGCGATGGGACCTACTACGATTTCGACAACTCGCTGGGCACCAGCATCGAGCGCGACCAGTACACGCTCAAGTTCGACTACGACCTCGGTGCCGGCTTCCAGTTCGCGCAGGCACTGCGCTATAGCGACACAAAGACCCAGCGCAACGGCGTATTTCCGCTGACGCTGCAAAGCGGCGCCAAATTCATCAAGGACTCGCAAAGCCTGCTCGCCCGCGTGCCGGGGGCCAGCGCCCTGCAGTTGCGCTACACCGACAAACCCTCCCAGGTCTTCGACCTGGCAAACCAGAACGGCAACGGGCTCATGGTGGTGGGCGGCCTGCGCGGGGTGACGGCGCCGCTGAAGGAGCTGACCAGTGATTCGCGGATCATGCGCAGCTTTGCGTTTGGCGAGCAGAGCCACGACGTCAGCGTTGGCTATTACTACTCGAAGTTCGACCAGGACTTCCAGCGCTACTCGTCAAACGTGCTGCTCGACGTGCGCGACAACGCACGCCTGCTCGACCTGGTGGCGGTGGACGCGGCGGGCAATCGGCTGGCCACGCTCACCGAGGGCGGCATCTATCGCAACGGATACGAGTGGGAGAACGCCAGCGGCAGGTCCGCCATCCACGCCTTCTACGTGTCGGACGAATGGCAGGTCACTGATGCACTGCGCCTGGATGGTGGCCTGCGCTGGGAACAAGTGAACGTCGATGGCTGGACCGAGATCCGCAAGACCGTGAACCTCGGAACGTTTCCCAACTCCAACATGCTCACTGGTTCGGGGCGGTTGGTGAGCTACGACGAAACGTTCGACAAGCTGGGCTGGACGTTCGGTGCGAACTACCAGTTCTCCGACTACCAGGGGGTGTTCGCACGCTGGACTTCGGCGTTCCGGCTGCCGAACCTGTCCAGCTACATCACGCGCTGGTCGAACTGCAGCCTGGCCGACGTGGATGGCTGCGTGCAAGCCAACTCCTCCAAGCCGGTAACCCAGACGATGGACCTGGCCGAGGCCGGCTACAAGTTCACCCACCAGTCCGTGGAGCTGTTTGCCACCGCGTTCTACACCAAGTACGACAATGTGGGCTTCAGCAACTCGGTGTTCAACCTCAATGGCGCGGTGCAGCGCGTGGAGCAGGGCTACGCGAGTACGAAGACTTATGGCCTGGAGCTGGAAGCGGCTTGGTACCCGGTGGACTGGTTTGACCTGCAAGTCACCGCGACCGTCCAGAAGCCCGAGTACCAAGACCTGCGCTACACCGAAGTGGTCAACGGCGCGCCGGTATTGCGTGACTTCGTGGGCAACCAGTTGATTCGTGTCCCCGAGCAGAGTCTGCGCGTGGTGCCGGGCGTTAACCTGATGAACCAGCGCCTGCGCCTGCAGTTGGCATACGAGTACGAAGGCGAGCGCTACGTGGACACCGCCAACACCGTACGGCTGCCTTCATACGATGTGCTCAGCGCCAGCGCTCGTTTCGAAGTCAATTCGCAGTGGTCGCTATATGGCTACGTTGACAACATCGACAACTCGCTGGGCCTGACCGAGGGCAACCCGCGCGCAGGCGAACTGCAGAGTGGGGATGCTGGTGCCAACACATTCATCGCGCGGCCGGTGCTCGGGCGCTCCTATCGCCTGGCAGTGATGTGCCGGTTTTGATGAGAAGCGCCACACTGCTGCTGGCCCTGCTGGGCTCGGTCGCGGCGTGGAGTATCGCCGCCTGCGATCTGGAGCGTCCCTCAGGCCTCGCGCCCTGCACGCGCGCGGCCGTGGATCGCCTGCCGCTGAGCGCGGTGCAGGTCATCGGTACCCACAACAGTTACAAGCTGGCGATGCCGGCCAAAGAACTCGCCGCGCATCGTACCGAGGATCCGGCCGGCGCCGACGGCCTCGACTACGCGCACGCATCCCTCACCACGCAACTGGATCTGGGCCTGCGCGCACTGGAACTGGACGTCTACTACGATCCGGCGGGCGGTCGTTACCAGGCGCCCCCGGGGGCGCTACGGCGCGGGTATGCGTCGCCGCCCTGGTCCGCCGATGACCTGTTGCGGATGCGCGCACCGGGTTTCAAGGTCATGCATTTGCACGACATCGACTTCCGCAGCAATTGCGTGACGCTGGGGCTGTGCTTGCAACGCGTCAACGAATGGTCGCAGGCGCATCGGTGGCATGCTCCGATCATGATTTCGGTGAATGCCAAGGACGGTGGTGGTGGTCCCGGCGCGACGGCGGCGCTGCCTTTCGATGGCGCGGCATTCGATGCGCTGGACGCAGAAATTCGCGCCGCCATTCCCGCTGCGCGCTTGTACGTGCCGGCGCATTTGCTTGGCAACAATATCAACCTGGGCGCCGCGATTGCTCGCCATGGTTGGCCGACCCTGGGCGAGATGCGCGGCAGGATCCTAGTGGTGCTGGATGAGGATGCGCGCAAGCGCGAACTGTACCGGGCACGGGCGGCCACACCTGCGATGTTCGTGGCCTCGGACCTCGTCGAAGATGACACCGCGATCCTGGTGTTGAACGACCCGTTTATACAGCGCGAACGCATCGCCGAGGCCATTGCAGCAGGCCGGCTGGTGCGCACGCGCGCAGATGCCGATACGCGCGAGGCGCGCACACAGGATGGCAGGCGCCGTGAGGCGGCCTTCGCGAGCGGTGCGCAGTTCATCTCCAGCGACTATCCGCGCCCGGATCCGCGTTGGCCGGGCTACCGCGTGGCGTTCCCTGAAGGCGGCTTCGTGCGCTGCCGGCCGGAGCTTCCCGTCTGTACTTCCTTGCTGGAGCCTGCGCATGCGCAGTAGTGCGTTTAGCGCGATCTTCGCGATCCTCGCCGCGGGCTTGCCGCTGGCCGATGGCGCCGCCGCACCCTCATCGCCCCGGGCGCCCGACAGGATCCTGGAGGGCGTGCTCGATGGCCGGGATCACCAGGGATACCGAACTGTGCCTTTCGATGTGCCTGCCGGCACCGAGCGCATCACCGTGCAGTTCGAATACGACGGGCGTGAGCGCAAGACTACCGTCGACCTGGGGCTGCTGGGCCCCGGTGAATTCACCAGCGCGCAGGGTTTTCGCGGCTGGAGTGGCGGCAACAAGTCGGTGTTCACCGTCTCCTCCACCGATGCCACGCCCTCCTACCTGCCCGGTCCGATCGAACCGGGTCGCTGGTCGCTGCTGCTGGGCATACCCAATATCCGCGCCGACGTTTCCGCGCACTACCGCGCGCAGATATGGTTCGGCCATGCCGGCGAGTCGTGGTCGCAGGCGGAGGCCCTGACCCCGCCGCTGCGACGCGGGGCCGGCTGGTATCGCGGCGACCTGCACTTGCACGACGCGCATAGCGATGGCAGTTGTCGCAGCCAGTCGGGCGCCAAGGTGCCGTGCCCGCTGTTCCTCACCGCACAGGCCGCCGCCGCACGCGGGCTGGACTTCATCGCGATCACGGACCACAACACCACTTCCCAAGCCAACGCCATTCGCGAGTCGCAGCCCTATTTCGATCAACTGTTGCTGGTGCCCGGGCGAGAGATCACCACCTTCAGCGGTCATGCCAACCTGTTCGGCAGCGTGGCGCCGCTGGACTTCCGCGTCAGCGGCGGGCGTGACTGGAATGCGGTGCTGCGCGATGCCCAGCGCCTGCAGGCGGTGGTCTCGATCAATCACCCGATCCGCCCATCCGATGAACGCTGCATGGGCTGCGGCTGGACGCCCACGCCGGCCGCGGACCTGCACTTGCTGCAGGCGGTGGAGGTGGTCAATGGAATGGACGCCGATACGCCGTATTCGGGCATTCCGTTCTGGCACGCGCAACTCAATGCCGGCCACCGGCTCACTGCAATCGGCGGCAGCGACAACCACGATGCAGGCCTGGCGCAGTCCGGGCAGGGCGGCGGCAGCATCGGACAGCCCACTACGGTGGTGCACGCGAGCGAGCTGTCGACGCCGGCGATCCTCGATGCGATCCGTGCGGGTGAGGTGTTCGTCGACGTGCAAGGCACCCCGAATCGAGCCCTGTCGATGTCCGCCCGCGCCGGCCAGCACCGTGCGGCGATGGGGGGCGAGATCAGGTTGGAGGCGGGCCAGAGCGCTCGTTTCACCGTGCGGGCGGAGCAGGCCAGCGGCGCACGCTATGTGATCTGGCTGGACGGCAACGAAGCCCCGTTGCTGGCGGAAGCAGAGATTACCTCCGAGTCGCAGACCTCGACGTTCCACTGGCGCAGCGATGGTCGCGCTCACTGGCTGCGTGCAGACGTGCGTGGTCCGGACGGGCAGCTTTGGCTGGTTGGCAATCCGATCTACGTGCGCGGACTGTCCCTCCGACGCGGGGCGAAGCCCTAAAAGGAAGAGGCCCGCGCTGGGCGGGCCTCTTCTGGTACATGGTGGAGGTGGGCGGAATCGAACCGCCGTCCGAAGGCACTCCATCCCCGGCACTACATGCTTAGCTCATCGTTGGATCTCACCCCGGGACAGCACGATGTGCGAAGCGCATCCCGGAGCCAGCCCGCTTTATTTAACCCATGGCTGACAGGCAGCCACCACAGGCGATTCCGTGATGATGACCCTACGTCGCGAGCACGGACACAAGCGATTTCGGGGCTAGGCCTTAAGCGGCCAGTGCGTAGTTGTCGTCGTTGGCAACTATAAGTTTGCGGCTGGATTTACGAGGAAAGCTGCCCCCTCGGCATGCGCCAAGCGACTTCGCAACCCCCGTCGAAACCAGTGCACCCCCGGGGAAAGCATAAAACGCTGACCACCACAGTGTAGGGGCGGGGGGGAGGGGGCACAAGGGCTGCAAAATCGTTGATTAAGCAGCGGTAGGTGGGCGGGGTGGGTTGCCGTCAGCTGGCTGCCCGCGCGATCAGCCTTCGTGCGACTTTCACCAGCAGTAAGCCGAGCGCGACAACAAGGCCCAGGGACACCAATCCAACGGATAAGCCAAACTCTGGCGGCATTTCGCCGCTGACATGGCCGGTAGCGTTGTAATGCAGCGGTGGGTAGACCAGGACATAGATTGCGCCAAGTGCGCCCAGCGTAATCAGGCCACCTCCCAACCATCCCAGTATCCGCTCGCTGCGATGCGGTGCGGAACGGGCTTGCCAGAACAGCAAGCCCACCGCCACTGGAAGCACGCAAACGCTTGCGCCCATCCAGAAATTGGGCAGGGCTGAAGGGGAGGCGGAAGCGATGATCGCAGGTTGCAAAGAATTCATGACAAGGCTCACTGGGTGAAGGGGGCCGGTGTCTGGCGCGACGCCACTCCGGTACCCACACCTTGTCACGGCTCAGTGCGCTGCCTGGGTGGCAGAAGTGAAGCGGGCGAGGATATTTGTAACTGTTTGTGAGCGCGGCTGCGCGACGCGCACTGCACGCTTCAGGCGTTGCGGTTATGTGCCCGCATCGCGCGTTGCTTGTCGCGCTGCCAGTCGCGGTCCTTGGCGGCATCGCGCTTGTCGTGCGCCTGCTTGCCCTTGGCCAGGGCGATCTCGAGCTTGACCTTGTTCTTGCTCCAGTACATCGCCGTGGGAATCAGGGTGTAGCCATCGCGTTCGACGCGGCCGATCAGCTTGTCGATCTCATGGCGGTGCAGCAGCATCTTGCGATCGCGGCGCTCTTCGGCCACCACGTGGGTCGAGGCCTGGATCAGCGGGGTGAACTGGGCGCCGTACAGGAAAAGCTCGCCACCACGCACGAATGCATAGGCATCGCCGATGTTCGCGCGGCCCGCGCGGATCGACTTGACCTCCCAGCCTTGCAGGGCCAGGCCGACCTCGAAGCGATCTTCCAGGTGGTATTCGTGGCGCGCACGCTTGTTCAGGGCGATGGTCTTGTTGGCCGTCGCGCCGTTTGCTTTATCCTTGCCGGGTTTCTTGCTCATCATCCTATTGTCACCTATTCGGGATCGTCCGGTCCTCCGGCCGTTCCATACTCGACACGCATGCCTACCATCCGCCGCAGCGCCCTGGTCGAACACAGCGCCTCGCGCATGTTCGACCTGGTCAACGATATCGCCGCCTACCCGCGGCGCTTCTCCTGGTGCAGCCAGGCCCAGGTGCTCGAACAGGGCGAGGATCGCCTGGTCGCGCGCCTGGACTTGGGCCTGGGCGGGTTCCGCACCTGGTTCACCACCGAAAACACGCTGCGCCGTCCCTGCCATATCGATATGCAGCTACGCGACGGCCCATTCAAGCGCCTGCATGGGCGCTGGGAATTCCATGGCCTCGACGAGGATGCCTGCAAGGTGACCTTGACCCTGGAATTCGAACCCAGTTCGCGCCTGCTCGGGCCCGCGCTGGCGCTGGGCTTCCAGGGGCTGGCCGACCGCATGGTCGACGATTTCGTCCGCGTTGCTGAGCGCGAAGCCGAGTAACCATGCGCGTGCAGGTGCTGCTGGCCTGGCCAGACCGCTACGTGTCCAGGGAACTGGCGTTGGCCGAGGGCGCCACCGTGGCCGAAGCGGTCGCCGCCGCCGCGCTGCCCGGTAGCGAGCAGGCCGAGGCGGTCGCGGTGCACGGCGTGATTGCCCGTCCGCAGCAGGTGCTGCACGAGGGCGACCGGGTGGAACTGCTCAGGCCGTTGCTGGCCGACCCGAAGGAGGCCAGGCGGCGCCGGGCGCAGCCGGCACGCGGCAGTTAGCGGCCGCGCTGGCCCTTCTTGTCCTTGGCCAGGTTGCGGCCGAACTGCTTCGGCGCGGCCTTGGCCAGGGCCTGGTCCTGGTCGGCGAAGTAGTCGCCTTCCCAGCGCACGACCTGGTCGTTCTCGAAGAAGACGGTGAAGTTCTTCTTCTCGACCGTGGCCAGGCGGTCGACGCGCTGGGTGGAGGTGTAGTCCCAGCGTTCGGCGTGGAAGGGGTCGGGAATCGAGGGAGTGCCCAGCAAGGCCTGGACGGCCTGCTTGTTCTGGCCGACCTGCAACTGATCGACGGCGCTCTTCTTGATCAGGTTGCCCTGATAGATCGGCTGCTTGTAGATGATGCCGCAGCCAGCGGTGGAAAGGGCGACAACGGCGGCCAGCAAAAGAGTGCGCATCGGTTACGGGAGGCGAGTGAAATCAGGCCGATGATACACTCCCGGCGGTCGCCGCGACCCACCTTTGAGGCAGCAGGCGCTAAATCGCCAATGAATGGAGACGGCCATGGAATCCCACGACCTGCGCAAAGTCGGGCTCAAAGTCACCCACCCGCGCATGCGCATCCTCGAGCTGCTGGAGCAGAAGGGCTCGCACCACCACCTCAGCGCCGAGGACATCTACCGCCAGCTGCTTGAGCACGGCGACGAGATCGGCCTGGCCACGGTGTACCGCGTGCTCACCCAGTTCGAAGCGGCCGGCCTGGTGCTGAAGCACAACTTCGAGGGCGGCCAGGCGGTGTATGAACTGGACCGCGGCGGCCACCACGACCACATGGTGGACATCGACACCGGCAAGATCATCGAGTTCGAGAGCGAGGAGATCGAGGCCCTGCAGCGCGAGATCGCCGCACGCCACGGCTATGAGCTGGAAGAGCACTCGCTGGTGCTGTACGTGCGCAAGAAGCGTCCGCGCTGAGGTGTGAAGGGGTTTTGCGTGGAAAAAGGCGGCCCGAGGGTCGCCTTTTTCATTGCCTGAAAACGGTCGGGGCTGAAGGCCCTCCTACAGGGGCTGGGCCTGGCTGCCTGTCATTGCGAAAGGCCCTCAACCCACTGCCTGCAGCAATTTCCTGGCCGCCGCGCGCGCCTCCTTGCTCACCTCCACGCCGCCGAGCATTCGCGCCAGTTCTTCCTGGCGGGCGCTGGCGTCGAGCAGCTCCACCGCGCTCTGGGTCATCCCTTCCACCGGCGCCTTGCTGACCCGGTAGTGCGCATGGCCCTGGGCGGCGACCTGCGGCAGGTGGGTCACGCACAGCACCTGGCGCTGTTCGCCCAAGGCCCGCAGCTTCTGCCCGACGATCTCGGCCACGGCCCCACCGATGCCCGAGTCGACTTCGTCGAACACCATCGTCGGCACTGCGTCCAGGCCGAGTGCGGCCACTTCGATGGCCAGCGACACCCGCGAGAGTTCGCCGCCGGAGGCGACTTTGCGCAGCGCGCGCGCCGGCTGCCCGGCGTTGGCGGCAACCAGGAACTCGACTCGTTCGGCGCCCAGTGGGTCCGGGCGTTCACCCGGCTGCGGCTGCAGTTCGATCAGGAACTGCCCGCCGCCCATGCCGAGCTCGGCGATCAAGCCGCTGGTGGTGCGCGACAGCTCTGCGGCGGCCTGGGTGCGGCTGGCGGTAAGCGCGGCGGCGGCCTCGCGCCACTGGCCGGCAGCGACGGCGATCAGCCGGTCGATCTGCTGCAGGCGTTCGTCGGCGCCACGCAGGGTCTCGACCTCGGCGTGGAGGCGCTGGCGATGCTCGGCCAGGGTTTCGGGCGTGACCCGGTGCTTGCGCGCCAGGTCGTGCAGGCGTCCCAGGCGGCGTTCCATTTCTTCGAACTGATCGGGGTCGGCCTCGAGGTCGTCGCGGATGCGGTCAAGCAGCGCCAGGGCTTCGTCCAGCTGGATCGCGGCGCTGTCGAGCAGGGTGTCGACCTCGCGCAGGCGTGGCTCGTGCTCGGCGACCCGGGCCAGCTCGTGGCGGCCGGACTGCAGCAGCCCAAGCACGGAATGCCCATCCTCGCCGTTGAGCTGGCCGGCGACCCGCTCGCAGGCGCCGATCAGGGCGGCGGCATGCGCCTGGCGGCGATGTGCCGTGCCGAGGGCGGCGATCGCTTCCGGGGCCAGGTCTTCGCGCTCCAGCTCGCCGAGCTGGTGGCCAAGGAAGGCGATGCGGTCGGACACGTCGCCCTGGGCCGATAGCGCCTCGCGTTCTTCGACCAGGGCCTGCCAGCCGGCGGCAGCCTCGCGCACCGCGCTGCGCTGGGCACCATTGCGGGCGTAGGCGTCGAGCAGGGCCAGCTGGCTGCCGCGTGAGAGCAGCGCCTGGTGTTCGTGCTGGCCGTGGATTTCGACCAGGAAACCCGCCAGTTCGGCCAGCTGCGACAGGGTGACCGAGCGCCCGTTGATCCACGCGCGCGAGCCGCCGTCGGCGCGGATCACCCGCCGCAGCTGGCAGGGGCCATCATCGTCCAGCGCCTGCTCCAGCAGCCACTCGCGCGCCGGGCTGGCGTCGGCCAGGGCAAATTCGGCCGACAGCTCGGCGCGCTCGGCGCCATGGCGGACCACGCCGCTGTCGGCGCGCAGGCCGGACAGGAAGCCCAGGGCGTCGACCATCAGCGATTTGCCGGCGCCGGTCTCGCCCGAAACCACGGTCATGCCCGGGCCGAACTCCAGCTCGGTGGCGCGTACGACGGCAAAATCCTTGATCGATAGATGGGTCAGCATGGTCGGGAAGTCCGTTAACCGTGAAAGCTTAGGCGCTGGCGGGCGCGGCGGGAATGGGGCGGCGCGCTTGCCAACGCGGTATTCAGTCATTATCTAATGCAGCGTCTCACCGGTTGATCCCATGCACTCGCCCGCCACTCCGACGCTCGATCCCCGCGCCCGGCACCTGCTGCGCACGCTGATCTCGCACTACATCCGCGATGGCGAGCCCGTGGGCTCGCGGACGTTGGCCCAGCATGCCGGCCTGGACATCAGCGCGGCGACCATCCGCAACGTGCTCGCCGACCTAGAAGACCTGGGCCTGCTGGCATCCCCCCACACCTCAGCGGGGCGGATCCCGACCGCGCACGGTTACCGGGTGTTCGTCGACAGCCTGGTGCAGATGCAACCGCCGGCCGAAGACGAGGTGCGGCGGTTGCGCAGCGAACTGGCCAGTGGTGCCGGCACCCAGTCGCTGCTGGGCAGTGCCTCGGAAATGCTCTCGGCGATGACCCATTTCGTCGGCGTGGTGAGCGCGCCGCGGCGCGAACAGATCGCCTTCCGCCATATCGATTTCGTACCGCTGGACGGGCGCCGGGTGCTGGCGATCCTGGTGTTTGCCGACAACGAGGTGCAGAACCGGGTGATCGAGCCGCGCCGCGCCTACGAGCCGGCCGAGCTGGAGCGGGTGGCCAACTACCTCAATGCGCATTTCGCCGGGCGCGCGCTGGGCGACATCCGCGCCAGCCTGCTGCGTGAGCTGCGCTCGGCCAAGGACGCCATGGAGCAGCTGCTGGCGCACAGCGTCGAGCTGGCCGGCGAGGTGCTGGTGCCGGCCGCGGCCGATGACATCGTGCTGGCCGGGCAGACCCGCCTGATGGGGGTGCAGGACCTGTCCGACCTGGACCGGCTGCGCGAGTTGTTCGAGGCCTTCGCCAGCAAGCGCGAGATCCTGCAACTGCTCGAACGCACGATCCAGGCGCCGGGGGTGCGGATCTTCATCGGCGAGGAGACCGGCGTGGTCTCGCTGGGCGAGGTGTCGCTGGTGACCGCCCCGTACGCGGCCCGCGGCCGGGTGCTGGGGGTGCTGGGGGTGATCGGGCCCAAGCGCATGGCCTACGAGCGGGTGATCCCGCTGGTTCAGACCGCCGCGCGGGAGCTCGGGGCCGCCATGGAGCCGCCGCCAGGCGAGGACGGTCGATAGAAAGCGACGATTGTCCCGATCGGACGCTTGAAACAATGTTGGCGCGCCCACATAGGGCTGGCAGGGGCGGGGTGTCGCCTGCCCATGGACGCGCTTATGAACCAAGACCACCCGGAATTCGACTCTGAAAATCCCCAGCAGGCCGCCGCGCCCGCCGACCCGCTCCAGGAGGAGCTGGAGTCGCTGCGCAGCGAGATTGCGCTGGTGAAGGCCGACGCCCTGCGCGAACGTGCCGACCTGGAAAACCAGCGCAAGCGCATCGCCCGCGATGTCGAGCAGGCGCGCAAGTTCGCCAATGAAAAATTGCTGGGCGAGCTGCTGCCGGTGTTCGACAGCCTCGATGCCGGCCTAGCCATGGCCGGTGCCGAAGCCAGCCCCCTGCGCGACGGCATGGAGCTGACCTACAAACAGCTGCTGAAGATCGCCGCCGACAACGGGCTGACCCTGGTCGATCCGATCGGCCAGCCGTTCAACCCCGACCAGCACCAGGCGATCAGCCAGATCGACGCGGCCGCGGTGCCGCCGGGCCATGTGGCCCAGGTGTTCCAGAAGGGTTACCTGCTCAACGAACGCCTGCTGCGTCCCGCCCTGGTGGTGGTGGCCAAGCACGAGTGAGGCGGCCGGCCACGGCTGAAGGCCGCGGCCGCCGAACGGAACGCAGTTTCGCGGCGATGGCTTGAATGACTTCGGGCCATCCCCACATCCGATCCAGCCGCCGGCGCCCGCGCCGGCAGAACGAACAGAACAATTTCAGGAGCCATCCCACCATGGGCAAGATCATCGGTATCGACCTGGGCACCACCAATTCCTGCGTGGCGATCATGGACGGCGGCAAGGCCCGCGTCATCGAAAACTCCGAAGGCGACCGCACCACGCCTTCGATCGTCGCCTACACCAAGGACGGCGAAGTGCTGGTCGGCGCCTCGGCCAAGCGCCAGGGCGTGACCAATCCCAAGAACACCTTCTACGCGGTGAAGCGCCTGATCGGCCGCAAGTTCACCGACGCCGAAGTGCAGAAGGACCTGGACCTGGTGCCGTACGGCATCGTCCAGCACGACAACGGCGACGCCTGGGTGGCCACCGCCGACGGCAAGAAGCTGGCGCCGCAGGAGATCTCCGCGCAGGTGCTGGAGAAGATGAAGAAGACCGCCGAGGCCTACCTGGGCGAGACCGTCACCGAGGCGGTCATCACCGTGCCGGCGTACTTCAACGACAGCCAGCGCCAGGCGACCAAGGACGCCGGCCGCATTGCCGGCCTGGACGTCAAGCGCATCATCAACGAGCCGACCGCCGCGGCCCTGGCCTATGGCCTGGACAAGGAAGGCGCCGATCGCAAGATCGCCGTGTACGACCTGGGCGGCGGTACCTTCGACGTGTCGATCATTGAAATCGCCTCGGTCGATGGCGAGAAGCAGTTCGAAGTGCTGGCCACCAACGGCGACACCTTCCTCGGCGGCGAAGACTTCGACAAGCGCGTCATCGACTATCTCGTCGAAGAATTCCAGAAGGACCAGGGCATCGACCTGCGCAAGGACCCGTTGGCCCTGCAGCGCCTGAAGGATGCCGCCGAGCGCGCCAAGATCGAGCTGTCGTCCTCGCAGCAGACCGAAGTCAACCTGCCGTACGTCACCGCCGACGCCTCCGGTCCGAAGCACCTCAACATCAAGCTGACCCGGGCCAAGCTCGAAGCGCTGGTGGAAGACCTGATCCGCAAGTCGATCGAGCCGTGCCGCACCGCGCTCAACGACGCCGGCCTGCGCGCCAGCGACGTCAACGAGGTGATCCTGGTCGGCGGCCAGACCCGCATGCCGAAGGTGCAGCAGGCGGTGGCTGAGTTCTTTGGCAAGGAGCCGCGCAAGGACGTCAACCCGGACGAAGCCGTGGCGCTGGGCGCTGCGATCCAGGGTGGCGTGCTGGCCGGCGACGTCAAGGACGTGCTGCTGCTGGACGTGACCCCGCTGTCGCTGGGCATCGAGACCATGGGCGGCGTGTTCACCAAGATCATCGAGAAGAACACCACCATCCCGACCAAGGCCTCGCAGGTATTCTCCACCGCCGAGGACAACCAGTCGGCGGTGACGGTGCACGTGCTGCAGGGTGAGCGCGAACAGGCCCGCTTCAACAAGTCGTTGGCCAAGTTCGACCTCTCCGGCATCGAGCCGGCCCCGCGCGGCCTGCCGCAGGTGGAAGTGTCCTTCGACATCGACGCCAACGGCATCCTGCACGTGTCGGCCAAGGACAAGAAGACCAACAAGGAACAGAAGGTCGAGATCAAGGCCGGTTCGGGCCTGTCGGACGAAGAGATCCAGCGCATGGTCGCCGACGCCGAAGCCAACCGCGAGGAAGACAAGAAGTTCCACGAGCTGGTCACCGCGCGCAACCAGGCCGATGCCCTGATCCACGGCACCCGCAGTGCGATCACCGAGCACGGCAGCAAGGTCGGTGGCGATGTGATCGGCCGGGTCGAGTCGGCGCTGTCGGAGCTGGAAACGGCGATGAAGGGTGACGACAAGGGCCAGATCGAGGCCAAGACCAAGGCGCTGGAAGAGGCCGGGCAGTCGTTGTATGCCGCTGCCGCGGCGGCCGAGCAGGGCGGTGCCGCTGGCGCTGGCCCGGAGGCCGGCGCGCAGGCACGCGGTGGCGACGACGTGGTCGACGCCGAGTTCACCGAGGTCAAGGACGACAAGAAGTAAGTCGCCCTGCCGATAACCCGGAGGAGCGGTGCCCCGGCATCGCTCCTTCGCCTCGTCTGACCTTTCGTATTCCCGTGGCCGTCGCGTCGATGGCCGCCTCCACAGGTTCCCGCCGTCCTCCATGAGCAAGCGCGATTACTACGAAGTCCTGGGCGTCGCCCGTGGCGCCAGCGATGAAGAGCTGAAGAAGGCCTATCGCCGTTGCGCGATGAAGCACCACCCAGACCGCAACCCGGGTGACGCCGCGGCCGAGGCAGCGTTCAAGGAGTGCAAGGAAGCCTACGAAGTCCTGTCCGACGCCAACAAGCGGCGCGCCTACGATGCCCACGGACATGCTGCCTTCGAGCACGGCATGGGCGGCGGCGGCGGTCCGGGTGGCCCGGACATGGGCGACATCTTCGGCGATATTTTCGGCAACATCTTCGGTGGTGGTGGTGCACGCCAGGCGCGTCGCGGCGCCGACATCGGCTATGTGATCGAGCTGGACCTGGAAGAAGCGGTCACCGGCATCGAACGGCGCATCGAAATCCCGACCCTGGTGGAATGCGAGCCCTGCAACGGCAGCGGCTCGGAAGACGGCAAGGTCGAGATCTGCACCACCTGCGGTGGCCGTGGCCAGGTCCGCATCCAGCGTGGCATCTTCGCCATGCAGCAGAGCTGCCCGCATTGTGCCGGCCGCGGCTCGATCATCCAGAATCCCTGCCAGAGCTGCCATGGCGCCGGTCGCATCGAAGAGGAGAAGGTCCTCTCGGTGAAGATCCCGGCCGGCGTGGACAACGGCGACCGCATCCGCCTGGCCGGCGAAGGCGAAGCCGGCCCGGCCGGCACGCCGCCGGGCGACCTGTACGTGGAAGTGCGCGTGCGCGAGCACGACATCTTCCGCCGCGACGGCGACGACCTGCACTGCGAGGTGCCGATCCGCATCACCCAGGCCGCGCTCGGCGACAGCGTGCGCGTGGCCACCCTGGGCGGCGACGCGGAAATCCGCATTCCGGCCGAGACCCAGACCGGCAAGCTGTTCCGCCTGCGCGGCAAGGGCGTGCGCTCGGTACGCAGCCGCGGGCCGGGCGACCTCTACTGCCGCGTCGTGGTGGAAACCCCGGTCAACCTCACCGCCGAACAGCGCAAGCTGCTGGAGCAGTTCGAAGCGACGTTCTCGGGCGAGGAGGCGCGCAAGCATTCGCCGAAGTCAGCAACGTTTATCGATGGGGTGAAAGGTTTCTGGGATCGAATGACTTCGTAAGCGATCGCACTACCGCCAAAAAAAGGGCCGCCTTCGGGCGGCTTTTTTTTGTGGACGAGGACAACTCGCGGGCTTTCCCCACAAAAGATCCAATAGAAATCATGCGGTCCAGACCCACCGGTCGGTCCTAGAATGGACGCATGAGCACATCTACAGACAGCCACCTCATCCACGGCCGCCGCCAGCGTCCCGACGGGCCCGTGCCGGTCGACGTCATCTCGGTGCAGTCGCAACTGGTCTACGGCCACGCCGGCAACAGCGCCGCGGTGCCACCGCTGCGCGCGCTGGGGCTGCGGGTGGCCGAAGTCCCCACCACGCTGCTCAGCAACGCGCCGTTCTACAGCACGTTGCGCGGGCGCGTGCTGCCCGCCGATTGGCTGGCCGACCTGTTGCTTGGCGCCAGCGAGCGCGGCCTGGCCACGCGTGCGCGCATGCTGGTCTCCGGCTACTTCGGCAGTACCGCCAACGGCGAAGCGTTCGCCGACTGGCTCGAACGCGAGCAGCCCGGTGCACCGCAGATGCGCTATTGCCTGGACCCGGTCATCGGCGATACCCACACCGGTCCCTATGTCGAAGCCGGTCTGGAGCAGGTCTTCGCCGAACGCCTGCTGCCCCGCGCCTGGATGGTCACGCCGAATGCGTTCGAACTTGGCCGCCTCACCGGCCTGCCGAGCCTGGACCAGGAGGACGCGATCGCCGCGGCACGCACGCTGCTGGCGCGTGGTCCCGAATGGGTGTTGGCGCATAGTGTCGCCGGCGCGCCTGGTGAACTGGTGACGCTGGCGGTCGGGCGCGAGGCCACGTTCCGCTGGCGCACGCCGCACCTGCCGGTCGATGTGGCCGGCACCGGCGATGTGTTGATGGCCTTGCTGGTCGGCTTCCTGTTGCGCGATGAGCCGTTCGACGTGGCGGTCAGCCGCGCGCTGGCCGGCGTCCACGCGGCGCTGGAAGCCACGTTGGCCGCCGGCTTCGAGGAATTCGACGTACTCGCCGCCGCGCCGGCGGCGCTGTCGCCGCCCGACCGCTTCGTCGCCGAGCGTCTGGCATGACCTTGCAGCCGGTGATCGGCATCGTCGGTAGCGCGGGCGCTTATGGGCGCTGGCTGGCGGAATTCTTGCGCACGCGCATGGGCCTGGAAGTACTCGGTCACGACCCCGCCGATCCAGCGTCGCTTTCCGAGGAAGCATTGCTGGCGCGCGTGCAGGTGCTGATCTTCTCCGCGCCGATCCGCCTTACCCCTGGCGTGATTGCCCGCTACGTCGAGCTCGCCGGCGGCCGCGAGCGCGGGCAGTTGTGGCTCGACGTCACTTCGATCAAGCAGGCGCCGGTGGCGGCGATGCTGGCCTCGCAGGCCGAGGTCGTCGGCCTGCATCCAATGACCGCGCCGCCGAAGTCGCCGACGCTGAAGGGCAGGGTGATGGTCGTCTGCGAAGCGCGCCTGTCACGCTGGCAGCCCTGGGTGAGCGCCCTGTGCGCCGGCCTGGAGGCCGAGTGCGTGCCGGCCGCGCCGGAACACCACGATCGGGTCATGGCGCTGGTGCAGGGCATGGTGCATGCCACCCACCTGGCCCAGGCCGGCGTGCTCGGCGACTACGCGCCGCTGCTGGGAGAATTGCAGGCGTTGATGCCATTTCGCTCGGCGTCCTTCGAGCTGGATACGGCGGTGATCGCGCGCATCCTGTCGTTGAACCCCTCGATCTACGAAGACATCCAGTTCGGCAATCCATACGTGCCGGAGATGCTCGATCGACTGCTGGCGCAACTGGCCACGTTGCGCGAGCTGGTGCGGCAGGGCGACGATGTCGCGCGTGCACGCTTTCGCGCGCAGTTCCTGCAGGCCAACCGCGAAGCACTGTCGCCTGCCAGCCTGGAGGCGGGCAACTACAGCTACGAGCGCCTGGGCTATCTGCTGGCCGACTTGACCGAGCCGCTGGCGATCAGCGTCTATCTGCCCGAAGACAGGCCCGGTTCGCTGCGCGCGCTGCTGCATGTGTTCGAGCGCCACGGGCTGAACCTGGCTTCGATCCATTCTTCGCGCACGCCCAGGGGCGAGTTGCACTTTCGGCTCGGACTGGAGGCGGAGAGCGCGCCAGCCCAACTGGCCGCGGCTACCCGCGAGATCGACGACAGCGGCATTGGCCGGGTATTGCCGCTGCGCTGACGGCCAAGCGCGCGCCAACAGTCATCCACAGGCGATGTGGATGACTGTTGCACGAAGCTGTGGATAACTGCGCGCGGGCCAATACCCGCGCGGCCTGTTTGCTCGCTGGCGAATAAATCGCCAACCTCGCATGGCTCAGAGCGTGGACAGTCGCAGCTCGCCGCCGGTCGTGGCGAAGTCCTGTCCCTGCCGGACCAGGTGGCGGCCGTCGGCCAACTCGTAGCGCGGCGTCTCCTGGGCCTGTCCAGCGCTGTTCTCGCGAAACTCGATGATGACGTACTGCTCGCCATCAGAACCGGTGGCGGGAAATTGCCTAAATGACATCTTGCTGCCTCCTTCTCGCATGCCGGCACCTGCCGGCGGGGCGAGAATGCGCGGGCCTTTGTTACCGCGACGTGGTCAGTCGATGAATTGCAGCCGGGCCAGTTCAGCGTACAGCCCGCCCTGCGCCAGCAGCTCGGCGTGGGTGCCTTGGGCGATGATGCGACCACGATCCATCACCACGATCCGGTCGGCCTTGAGCACCGTGGCCAGGCGATGCGCGATCACCAGCGTGGTGCGCCCGGCCATCAGTCTTTCCAGTGCCTGCTGCACGGCGCGCTCGCTCTGCGCGTCCAGCGCGCTGGTGGCTTCGTCCAGCAGCAACACCGGCGCGTCCTTGAGCAGGGCGCGGGCAATGGCAATGCGCTGCTGCTGGCCGCCGGACAGGCGCGCGCCACGCTCGCCCAACTCGGTGTCGTAGCCCTGCGGCAGCTCGCTGAGGAAACCTTCGGCCTCGGCCGCGCGCGCGGCGGCGTGCAGTTCGGCATCGCTGGCCTGCAGGCGTCCGTAGCGGATGTTGTCGGCGGCACTGGCGGCGAACAACGCCGGTTGCTGCGGCACCAGGGCGATATGCTCGCGCAGGGCCAGCGGCTCCAACTGGCGCAGGTCCACGCCATCAAGCGAGACGCTGCCGGCCTGTGGGTCATGGAAGCGCAGCAGCAGGGACAGCACCGTGCTCTTGCCGGCGCCCGAGGGCCCGACCAACGCCACGGTTTCGCCGGGTTGCACGTGCAGGCTGAAACCATCCAGCGCCGCCTGGTCGGGCCGTTGCGGATAGCGAAACACCACCTCGTCGAAACGGATCTCGCCGCGCAGGGGCTGCGGCAAGGCCGTGGGCGTTGCCGGTACCGACAACTGCGGCCGTTCCTCCAGCAGTTCGGCGATCCGGCCCATGCCGCCGGAGGCGCGTTGGAGTTCGTTCCAGACCTCGGCCAGGGCGCCGACCGAGCCGCCGCCGATCAGCGCGTACAGCACGAACTGGCCCAGGGTGCCGGTGCTCATGCGGCCGTCGACGACATCGTGGGCACCCATCCACAGCACGGTGACGATCGCGCCGAAGAACAGGATGATGGCCACCGCAGTCACCACCGACTGCGTGCGGATACGGCGCTTGGCCGCGCCCAACGTGGCGTCCAGCGCGGCGCCGAAACGTTCGCGCTCGTAGGGCTCGCGCGCGTGTGCCTGCACGGTGCGCACCGCGCCGAGGGTTTCGGCGGCCAGGGTGTTGGCCTCGGCGACGCGGTCCTGGCTATTGCGCGACATCTTTTGCAGCCGGCGCGCGCCCAGGACGATCGGCAGCACCGCCAACGGAATGCCGAGCAGGGCCCAGCCGGCCAGTCGCGGGCTGGTCACGAACAGCATGACCAGGCTGCCCACTACCGTGACCGAGCTACGCAGCGCGACCGACATGGTCGAGCCGATCACCCCGCGCAGCAGTTCGCTGTCGGCCGACAGGCGCGACACCAGCTCGCCGCTGCGGCTGCGGTCGTGGAAGGCCATGTCCAGGCTGATCAGGTGGGCGTAGAGCCGGCCGCGCAGGTCGGCGACCACGCGCTCGCCCAGCAGCGATACGAAGAACAGGCGCGCGGCCGTGGCAATGGCCAGCACCGCCGTCACCGCGAAGGCGAGGGCGAAGGTCTGGTTGATCGCGCTGCTGGCAGTGAAGCCATGGTCGATCACCCGGCGCGCCACCGCCGGCAGCACCAGGGTGGCCGAGGAAGACAAGGCCAGCGCCAGCAGCCAGGCGATCAACAGCGGCAGATGGCGGCGCACGAATGGCCACAACGCACCCAGGCTGGCGAGACGACGCAGGCCGGGGCGCGGCGTGTCCGAAGGAAGGCTCATGCGGGAGGGTGCTCTTGCAGATGGACCCTGTTGCGAGTGGCGTCGCGGAGGTGGATTTTCAAGTTGTCGAGCTGTTCGGCGGGCAAACTCAGCCGCAGCAGCGCGCCGGCAGCATCGAAATCTTCCTGTTCCTTGCTGGCCTGGTGGAGGGGCAGCGCGTTGTGGACCGCGCCCAGGTCCTCGAAGCCACAGTGCAGCCAGGCCGTGGCCATCGCGGTAATCGGCAGGCGCGGCGCCAGGCGCAGACACTCGGCGGCGGTACCGCCGTAGGCGCGAGCCAGGCCGCCGGCACCGAGCTTGATGCCACCGTACCAGCGCGTCACCACCACCACGACCCGGTCCATGCCCTGGCCATCGATGGCCGCCAGGATCGGCCGCCCGGCGGTGCCGGCTGGCTCGCCATCATCGCTGGAGCGGTAATCGCTGCCGTGGCGGTAGGCCCAGCAGTTGTGCGTGGCATCGGCCACGCTCACCTGGGCGATGAAGGCCAGGGCCTCGGCTGCCTGCGCAATCGGCGCGGCCTGGGCGACGAACCGGCTGTGGCGGATTTCCTGGCGGTGGCTGACCGGGTGGGCGAGGGTCGCTGACATCCCGATCATTCTAGCCAGTGCGCCGCGGCGGCCGCTGCTGGCGCCAGCCTGCGTTGCAGTCCGGCAAAGGACAAGCGGTTATTTGCCCACCTGCAACGGGTATGCTGGAGACCACAGGGGATCCGTCGGTCGACGGCGGACGTGGATGTCACCAATGCTGATCAGCCCTTCCGCCATGGCCCACCGGCAGCGCATCGCACAAGCCTGCGATCGCGCGGCCGATGTGCTGGTCGGCGTGATGCCGGCCGGTGCGTCGGTGGCGCTGGCCTGGCGCGACGGTCGCCTCGACGACGAGGGCCGCGGCTGTTCTGCGCGCGCCGACGATGCGCTGCTGGGCAGGGCGGTGTCGGCGCTGTCGCGGCGCCCGCCAACGGACAGCGAGGACTCCCTGCACGTGTGGCGTAGCGCCGACGGTTTCGCGGTGCTGGCGCTGGCCTGGAGCTGCACTGCCGAGAATGACGACGCGCGCCTGCGCGCCTGGCTGGCGCTGGCCGAGAGCGTGGTCGGCGGAACGTGGGAAACGGCGCTGCTGCAGGCCGAGATCGAAGACCTGGAAAAGTCCAAGCTGTTGCAGCAGGCGCTGTACGAGATCGCCGACCTGGCCGGCAACGAGCTCGACCTGAGCCAGATGCTGCAGCGTATCCACGCCGTGGTCGGCTCGCTGATGTACGCCGACAATTTCTATATCGTCGAGTACGACGCCTCGGCGGCGAGCATGCGCTTCCTGTATTTCGTCGACCAGCAGGACGGCTTCGTCGCCGACCCTTCGCGTACCTATCGTCGCGAGGACATCCCCAATAGCCTGACCTTCGCCCTGCTGGCCCATGGCGTGGCGCTCAGCGGTCCATCGGACGAGTTGTCCGAGCGCTTGAACATCTCCCACGATCCCACCCGTGGCCCGGACAGCGTGGACTGGCTGGGCGTGCCGATGTTGCGCGATGGCCAGGTGGCCGGCGCGATCGTGGTGCAGAGCTACGACGAACATATTGGTTTCAGCGAGCAGGACCGCATCCTGCTGGCCTACGTCGCCCAGCATGTGCTCACCGCCATCGACCGGCGCCAGGCCAAGTTCCAGCTGGAACGGCGCGTGGAGGAACGCACGCGCGAGCTGCAGCACGCCAACCGCGAGCTGCAGGACGAGATCACCGAACGCAAGCGCGCAGAAAAACTGCAGCTGGCGCTGTTCCGGATCAGCGAGCTGGCCGGCGCCTCGGAGAGCCTGCAGCAGTTCTACGCGCAAGTGCACGATGTGGTTGGAGGTCTGCTGGATGCGCGCAACTTCTACATCGCGTTGATCAACGATGCCGGCGACGGCCTGGAGTTTGCCTACTCGGTGGACGAACACAACGGCCTGCGCCCGGCGCGCAAGTTCAGTGGCGGCCTGACCGAGTACCTGATCCAGACCCGTTCGGCCCTGCTGGCCACGCGTAGCGACATCGATGCGATGAGCGACGCCGGCAAGTTGACCAACATTGGCGCCCAGGCCCACAGCTGGCTCGGCGTGCCGTTGTTCATCGAAAACGAAGTCGTCGGCGCGATCGTGGTCCAGAGCTATTCCTCGCAGGTCAGCTACACCCCGCACGACCAGCGCCTGCTGACCTTCGTCGCCCACAACATCGGCAACGGCCTGGCTCGCCAGCGCGCCCATGCCAGCCTGCGCCAGGCCCACGGCGAACTCGAAGTACGGGTGCTCGAACGCACCCGCGAACTGGCCGAACTCAACGAACAACTGCTGAGCCAGATCGCCGAGCGCCTGCGCGCCGAGCAGCGGCTGACCCACCAGGCCCTGCACGATGCGCTGACCGGCCTGCCGAACCGCGCGCATCTGCTGGACCGGCTGGATGAGTCGATCCAGCGCGCGATGCACGGCGATGGCCAGGTGTTCGCGGTGCTGTTCCTCGACCTGGACCGCTTCAAGCTGGTCAACGACAGTGTCGGCCATGCCGCTGGCGACCGCATGCTGGTCGAGGTGGCGCAGCGCATCGTCGCCACGGTGCGCGCCGATGATGTGGTGGCACGGCTGGGCGGAGATGAGTTCGCCATCCTGATGCGCTGCCCGGATGGGGTGGAGGCGGCGCGCGAACTGGCGCAGCGGCTGCAGGCGGTGCTGGGCCAGCCGATGTGGGTAGCCGGCCGTGAACTGTTTCCCTCCGGCAGCATGGGCGTGTCGATGTGGAACCGCCGCTATCGCACCGGCGAAGAGATGTTGCGCGACGCCGACGCGGCGATGTACCGGGCCAAGGCCCAGCTCACCGAGCGCTTCGCGGTGTTCGACGAAGCCATGCGCGAAGAGGCGCTGCGCAGCCTGGACCTGGAAGCGGACATGCGCCGCGCGCTCAACAGCCGCGATTTCCATCCCTTCTACCAGCCGATCGTGCGGCTGGAAGACGGCGTGGTCGTCGGCCACGAGGCGCTGCTGCGCTGGGAACACGAAAGCCGCGGCCTGCTGCGCCCGCATGCCTTCATCCACCTGGGCGAAGACAGCGGATTGATCGAGCAGGTGGACTGGCAACTCTACGAGCAGGTGATCGAGCACCTGGCACGCGGCGGCGAGCGCTATGTGTCGGTGAACGTGTCGCCGCGGCATTTCCGCTCGGTCGATTTCGCCGAGCGCCTGCTCGGCTTGATGGACGCGGTCGGCGCCGACCCGAAGCGGCTGCGCCTGGAGATCACCGAGGTCGCCTTGCTCGACGACGCACCGCGCACCTTGTGCATCCTGCGGACCTTGCGTGATCGCGGCATCCTGATCCAGCTGGACGACTTCGGCACCGGCTATTCGGCCTTGTCCTACCTGCACCGTTTCCCGATCTCGGCATTGAAGATCGACCAGAGCTTCGTCGCCGGCCTGCACCAGGGCGGCGGCCAGGATTCATTGGCGCTGGTGCGCAGCATCCTGGCGCTGGCGGCGACGCTGGGGATCGAAACCGTGGGCGAGGGCATCGAGACCGAACAGCAGTGGCGCACCCTGCGCGAGTTGGGTTGCCATTACGGCCAGGGCTACCTGCTGGGCAAGCCGCATCCGCGACCGGAAGAGGCGTTGCAGGTTTAGTTTCGTAGTGGCTTGATGCTTGCGGTCGCGGCTGAAGCCGCTCCTACACGAGGCCCCATCGGTGACTCAGCGCAAAGCGCTGCGCCGCTTTTCATCAATCCACTTAGACGCCTGTGCCGGCTCATACCCGCGCATCCATTCCAGCATCTGCTCGATATCGCTGCCGTACCACAGGTCGGCGCGCTGGTCCGGGTGCAGGAAGCGTTCTTCCACCATGCGATCGATCATGCCGATCAGCGGTGCGTAGAAGCCCTCGATGTCGAGGAAGGCGCAGGGCTTGTTGCCGATGCCGAGCTGGCGCCAGGTCAGCATCTCGAAGATTTCCTCCATCGTGCCGAAACCGCCGGGCAGGGCGACGAAGGCATCGGAGAGGTCAAACATGCGCGACTTGCGCTCATGCATCGATCCGACGATTTCTAGCGAGGTCAGGCCGCGATGGGCCACTTCCCAGTCCGCCAGCTGCTGTGGGATCACGCCGGTCACCTCGCCGCCGGCGTCCAGCACCGCGTTGGCCACCGTGCCCATCAAGCCGACGTTGCCGCCGCCATAGACCAGGCGCAGGCCTTCCTTGGCGATGCGGTCGCCCAGGGCGATGGCGCGTTCGCTGTAGGCCGGCTTGCTGCCGGGATTGGAGCCGCAATAGACGCAGATGCTTTTCATGAGAGTCGTCAGCCAGATGAGGTGGAAACAAGAACGCCGGACCTTTCGGTCCGGCGTTGCAGGAGGCGCCGGCGCAGGACAGGCCCGTGCCGAAACCTCGGTCCCGCAGGTCAGTTGACCTTGTGAATGGCGCGCTTGCTCACCGCCATCGCGGCATCGTGGATCGCCTCGGACAGCGTCGGATGCGCGTGGCAGATGCGTGCAAGGTCGTCGGCCGAGCCATTGAATTCCATGGTCAGCACGCCTTCGTGCACAAGTTCGGACACGCCCACGCCCACCAGGTGCAGGCCCAGCACACGGTCGGTCTCGGCATGGGCGATCAGCTTCACCATGCCTGCCGGTTCGGCCATGGCCACCGCACGCGCGATCGCCGCGAACGGGAAGGTGCCGACCTTGTACGGCACGCCCTCGGCCTTGAGCTGCTGCTCGGTCTTGCCGACCCAGGCAATTTCCGGCTCGGTGTAGATCACCCACGGAATGGTGTCGAAGTTGACGTGGCCCGGCAGGCCGGCGATCAGCTCGGCCACCGCAATGCCTTCCTCGAAGCCCTTGTGCGCCAGCATCGGCCCGCGCACGCAGTCGCCGATCGCCCAGACGCCATCGACGCCGGTGTGGCAATGCTCATCGACCACGATCTGGCCGCGCTCGTTGAGCTGCACGCCGGTGCCTTCGGCCAGCAGGCCCTGGGTGGCGGCCTTGCGGCCGACCGCGACCAGCAGCTTGTCGACGGTCAGCGACTTCTCGCCTTCGGCATCGGTGTAGCTGACGACCACTTCCTTCTTCTTGCCCTTGCCGCTGATTTCAGTCTTGGAAACCTTGGCGCCGAGCTTGATCTCCAGGCCCTGCTTCTTGAATTCCTTGGCCGCGGCCTTGGCGATATCGGTATCGGCGGCGGCCAGGAAGTCCGGCAGCGCTTCGAGGATGACCACTTCCGAACCCAGGCGCTTCCACACGCTGCCCAGTTCCAGGCCGATGACGCCGGCGCCGATCACCGCCAGGCGCTTGGGCACTTCGGTGAAGTCGAGCGCGCCGACGTTGTCGACGATGGTCTCGTTGTCGAACTTGGCGAACGGCAATTCGATCGAATCCGAGCCCGGGGCCAGGATCACGTTGGTGCCCTTGAGCTCGACTTCGCTGCCATCGTGCTGCTTGACCTTGACCGCATTGCCCGGCTGCAACTGCGCAAAACCGTAGTAGGCAGTGATCTTGTTCGCCTTGAACAGCATCGCGATGCCACCGGTGAACTGCTTGACGATCTTGTCCTTGCGGCCAACCATCGCGCCGACGTCCATCTGCGCATCCTTGAAGCTGATGCCGTGGTCGCCAAAGATGTGGCTCATGTTCCAGAACTGGCGCGAGGAATCCAGCAGCGCCTTGGACGGCACGCAGCCCACGCGCAGGCAGGTGCCACCGAGGGCCGGTTGGCCATCCTTGCCCAGCGCCGCATCGACGCAGGCAACCTTCAGGCCCAGCTGGGCCGCGCGGATGGCGGCGTGATAACCGGCCGGGCCGGCACCGATGACGACGACGTCGAATTGTTCAGCCATGAGAGTTCCTTCCAATCTCCTTCTCCCCGCGAGGGGAGAAGGTGGCGCAAAGCGCCGGATGAGGGCAGGCGCGATGCGCCGTGGATGAGTGACGCCTTACAGGCCGAACAGCATCCGGCCCGGGTTTTCCAGCTGGTTCTTGATGTCCACCAGGAACTGCACCGAGTCCTTGCCGTCGATGATGCGGTGGTCGTAGGACAGCGCCAGGTACATCATCGGCGCGACCACGACCTGGCCGTTCTCGGCAATCGGGCGTTCCTTGATCGCATGCATGCCCAGGATGGCGCTCTGCGGCGGGTTGATGATCGGCGTGGACAGCAACGAGCCGAAGGTGCCGCCGTTGGTCACGGTGAAGGTGCCGCCCTGCAGTTCTTCCAGGCTCAGCTTGCCGTCGCGCGCCTTCTTGGCGTAGTCGGCGATGGTCTTCTCGATGTCGGCGAAGGACATGCGCTCGACATTGCGGATGACCGGCGTGACCAGGCCTTTCTCGGTGGACACGGCGATCGAGACATCGGCGTAGCCGTGGTAGATCACGTCGTCGCCGTCGATCGAGGCATTGACCAGCGGGAAACGCTGCAGCGCGTTGGCTGCGGCCTTGACGAAGAAGCTCATGAAACCGAGCTTGATGCCATGGGCCTTCTGGAACTCGTCCTGCAGCTCCTTGCGCACGGCCGAGACCTTGGCCAGGTTGACTTCGTTGAAGGTGGTCAGCATCGCGGTCGAGTTCTTCGACTGCATCAGGCGCTCGGCGATGCGCTTGCGGATGCGGGTCATCGGCACGCGCTCTTCCGGACGCGCGCCACCGGCGCGACCCGCGCCGCCAGCCTTGGCGAAGTTGACGATGTCTTCCTTGGTCACCGCGCCGCGACGGCCGGTGCCGTCGACCTGCGCCGGGTCCACGCCTTCGGTGATCGCAGTGAAGCGCGCGCCGGGCGGCAGGCTGTCGGCAGCCGACTTGGCAGCCGGGGCCGGGGCGGCGGCCTTGGCCGGCGCAGCAGCGGCCGGTGCGGCGGCCGCCGGTGCCGGGGCGGCCTCGGCCGGCTTTTCGGCCGCCGGGGCTGCGCTGGCAGCGGCGCCTTCCTCGATCACGGCCAGCACCTGGTTGCTGGTCACGGTGCTGCCGGTCTCGAACTTGATTTCCTTCAGCACGCCGTCGACCGGCGAGGGGACTTCGAGCACGACCTTGTCGGTTTCCAGGTCAACCAGATTCTCGTCGCGCTTGACCGCTTCGCCGGCCTTCTTGTGCCAGCTGGCGATGGTGGCGTCGGAAACGGATTCGGGCAGTACCGGAACTTTGACTTCGGTGGCCATTGGAGGAGCGTCCTAGAGTTCTGTTCTTGGGGGTAAAGGTTATTCAGCGACCTGGTCGTTGAACGGGTTGACCAGCGCATCGGCGACCAGCTTCTGCTGTTCGGCGATGTGGTCGGCCATGTGGCCGGCGGCAGGCGAGGGCGAGCGGGCACGGCCTGCGTAGTGCAGCGACTGGCCTTCGGCCAGCACTGCCTGCAGGTGGTGCTTGATCTGGTACCACGCGCCCTGGTTTTGCGGCTCTTCCTGGCACCACACCACGTCGGTGGCCTTGCCGTACTGCTTCAGCTCGGCGGCGAGCAGCGCGCGCGGGAACGGGTACAGCTGCTCCACGCGCAGGATGGCGACATCGTCCTGGCCACGCTTCTGCGCGTCTTCGAGCAGGTCGTAGTAGACCTTGCCCGAGCACGCGACCACGCGCTTGACCTTGCTTGCGTCGGCGGCTTTGTCCGGGATCAGGTGCTGGAACTCACCGTTGGCCAGCTCGTCCAGCGAGGACACCGCCAGCTTGTGGCGCAGCAGCGACTTGGGCGTCATCACCACCAGCGGCTTGCGCGTGCTCATGCGCATCTGCCGGCGGATCATGTGGAAGCACTGCGCCGGGGTGGTCGGCACGCACACCAGCATGTTCTCCAGCGCGCACAGCTGCAGGAAGCGCTCCAGGCGCGCCGAGCTGTGCTCGGGGCCCTGGCCTTCGTAGCCGTGCGGCAGGAACAGGCCCAGGCTGGTGATGCGGCCCCACTTGGCTTCGCCGGCGGCGATGAACTGGTCGATCACCACCTGCGCGCCATTGGCGAAGTCGCCGAACTGCGCTTCCCAGATGCACAAGGCGTTGGGATCGGTGGTGGAGTAGCCGTATTCGAAGCCCATGACCGCCTCCTCGCTGAGCAGCGAGTCGATCACGGTGGCATCGTCCGGGTTTTCGACCAGCTGGCGCAGCGGCAGGTAATAGCTGTCGGTCTTCTGGTCGTGCAGGATCGCGTGGCGGTGGAAGAACGTGCCACGGCCAGCATCCTGGCCAACCAGGCGCAGCTTGTGGCCTTCGGCCAGCAAGGTGGCGTAGGCCAGGTTCTCGGCAAAGCCCCAGTCGCCGGCCTGGTCGCCGGCGGCCATCTTCTGCCGGTCTTCGTAGATCTTGGCCACGCGCGGGTGCAGCTCGACCCCGGCCGGGATGGTGTTGATGATCTTGGCCAGCTGGTCCAGCGCGCCACGCTTTACCGTGGTGTCGACGCTGTCGCTGAGCTTGCCCGACAGGTACTTGGACCAGTCGATGGCGAACTCGTCCGGCTTGCGGGTCGCCACTTCGGTGGTGAACTCGCCCGAATCGAGCTTGTCGCGGTAACCATCGACCAGCGCCTTGGCGGCGTCGGCCTTGATCACGCCTTCGCTTTCCAGCTGCGCGGCGTACAGCTCGCGGGTGGTCTTGTGCTTGCGGATGGTCTGGTACATGACCGGATTGGTCGCCGCCGGCTCGTCGGCCTCGTTGTGGCCCCAGCGGCGGTAGCAGACCAGGTCGATGACCACGTCCTTCTTGAACTGCTGGCGGAATTCGTAGGCCAGCTTGGCCACGAACATCACCGCATCCGGATCGTCGCCGTTCACGTGGAAGACCGGCGCGCCGATCATCTTGGCCACGTCGGTGCAGTACAGCGTCGAGCGGGCGTCGTCGCGGGTGCTGGTGGTGAAGCCGATCTGGTTGTTGATGACGATGTGCACGGTGCCGCCGACGGCGAAGCCGCGCGCCTGCGACATCTGGAACAGCTCCATCACCACGCCCTGGCCGGCAAAGGCGGCGTCGCCATGGATCAGCACCGGCAGCACTTCCTTGCGGCTGCTGTCGCCGAAGCGCTCCTGGCGCGAACGCACCGAGCCGGCAACCACCGGGTCGACGATTTCCAGGTGCGAGGGGTTGAATGCCAGCGCCAGGTGCACCTGCTTGTCGTCGCCCACCGCGATATCGGCGGAGAAACCCATGTGGTACTTGACGTCGCCGGTGTGGGCGCGGTCGTCATGGGCGTGCTCGAACTTGCCTTCGAACTCATCGAATAGCTTGCGCGGGTTCTTGCCCAGGGTGTTGACCAGCACGTTGAGGCGGCCACGGTGGGCCATGCCGATCACCATGTCCTTGACGCCATCGCGGCCGGACTGGCGCACGATGCCGTCCATCATCGGGATCAGCGCATCGCCGCCTTCCAGCGAGAAACGCTTCTGGCCGACGTACTTGGTGTGCAGGTAACGCTCCAGGCCCTCGGCGGCGGTCAGGCGTTCGAGCGTGCGCAGGCGGCTGTCGTTGTCGCCGGCGATCTTGCCGCCGGCGTTCTCCAGGCGCTGGTAGATCCACTTGCGCTGGTCGAACTCCGGGATGTGCATGAACTCCACGCCGATCGAGCTGGCGTAGGTCGCCTTGAGGCGGGCGAGCAGGTCGCGCAGCTTCATGCGCGGCTGGCCGCCGACGCCGCCGGTGCTGAACTCACTGTCAAGGTCGGCCGGCGACAGGCTGTGGAACGGCAGGTCCAGGTCCGGCGGATTGATCGGCGGGGTCAGGTCCAGCGGGTCCAGGCGTGCGCCGAGGTGGCCGCGCGAACGGTAGGCGGTGATCAGGCGGCCGACATTGCGCTCGCGCTCATCGCTGGCGCCACCGGCCAGGCCGGCATTGGCAGCATTGCGCGCAGCCTCGCCGATGTGGGCGATGACGGCCGAATGCGGCACGTCGCCGGCCTCACGGCCCTGGAAGCCGTCGAAGTAGGTTTTCCACTTGGGATCGACGCTGTCGGGAGAGACGAGGTACTGCTCGTACAGGTCCTCGATGTAGGCGGCATTGCCGCCGGCGAGCTGCGAAGACTGCGCAAACTGCTTCAGTAGATTGTCCACGATGGTAAGTCGGGTCGCTTGAGATATGGGGGCTTGCTTGGGGCAGGCCACATGGCCGACCGGAGGCCGGACGGGCGTTGGCTAAGCCCGAAAATTATACCCCTACGCGCTGGCAACGGGGCGCATGCATGGGACTTGGCCTGGCTTGGGCGGTCAGCCCTGCGACAGAGAACGCATTCGGGCACGTCACAAACCCAGGGCACGATGTTCGCTCCAGGGCCGGCTGCGCTCCCAGATATGCTCGAAATGCGTGCGCAATTGGCGTGCACGGGCCGCGCCTTCGAGCCAGGCCTCGCCATCGTCGTAGCGATTGCCCGTAGAACGAAAGTAGTAGCCCTGGGCATCGCCAACCAGGTAGGCAGAGGGATAGCTCGCGTCCACCGGATCGGATACTGCGCGGAACTGGAACACAGTGGGCAGCCGCTGCGCCATGCGCAGCAGCGGCGAATCCAGCAGTTGCGGGCTCGCCGCTTCCTGCAGCAGCACCCGCACCTGCTTGTCATGGCGCAGCGTGGAGAAACGGCGCAGCGCCGCCTGTAGCGGCGCGGCATCGAACAAACCCGGATCCAGGGCGCGGCTGTAGATGCGCAGTTCCCGCCGCGATTGGGCGATCAACGCGGTGCTGGCCAGGGTCGCGGCATACACATCTTCCACCGCCATCGGACCGTCCAGGCGCCGATGCAGGTCGGCGCTGCCGGCCACGGGCAGGAACCCGGCACGGCCAAAGAACGCTTGTGCAGCGGGCGTCACGCGCACGCGCAACTGCGGCCATTGGCGCTGGCGCGCGGTATCCAGCAAGGCTTCCAGCAGTGCCCGGGCCACGCCCTGGCCGCGCCAGGCCGGCACCACGCCGAAGCGGCCGATGCGCTGGTCCGGCGTCAAGCGCCCGGCGCCCAGCAGGCGACCATCGAGGTCGCGCGCCAGCACGTGCAGACTCAAGGTGTCCAGAGCGTCCCATTCGCGCTGTTCGGGCGTGAAGCCGCTGCCGGCCTCGGCGCCTTCGAACACTTGCGCCCGCAATGCGAGTAGCTCAGCGGCGCGAGCGCCGCCTTCGCTGTGCTCGAGCACGAACGGACCGGGCGCGCTCATGCGTCCTCGTCGTCTTCTTCTTCGTCTTCCTCGTCTTCTTCGTCGGCGAGGTCCTCGGGGTCTACATCCGGGTCGATCTCGCCGCCGTCGGTGTCATCGCCCGAGGATTCGAGCAGGCTGTGGTGGGCTGCGGCCCCGTTGCCGTGGTCGGCCTCGTCTTCCTCGTACTCGTCATCGCCAGGGTAGCTGCCGGGGGCGTAATGGCCCAGTTCGACCAACGCCAGCAGTGCCGCGCGGCCGCGCTCGGAGAGCTGGGCGTAGGCCGCTTCGTCGATCTCGTCCAGCGCCGCCAGGCGCTGGGCATCGCGCAAGGGCAGGGCGAAGGCGTGTCCGCTGACGAACAGCAACGCGCCCTTGCGTGCGCGACGCCAGGCCACGCGCGACCACGGGTGGCGGTAGATCACGGTGCCCTCGGCCAGGGCCTGGGCCAGTTCGGCGGCGTCCGGGGCCTGTGGCGGCGAAGCGATATCGCCGGAGGCGCGATAGGTAGTGATGAAGCGGCCGAACCACTCGCCGAGCCGGTCGGGGTCGTTCATGCGCAGCGCATTGAGGGCCGCGATCGCTCGCCCCATCGCCGCTTCGTCGATCTCATAGGGATCGGCCGGTGCGGCCAGATCCTCGTCGTGATAGCGCACCGCCTCGTCGGCGTCGGCGATCAACGTGTCCAGGTAGTCGCTGATCAGCTCGGCCGAGGATGGCGCGCGGGTGCCGATAGAGAAAGTCAGGCACGGGTCGACGGCGACGCCATGGTGGGGAACCAGGGGCGGCAGATACAGCATGTCGCCCGGCGCCAGGACCCAGTCGTGGGTCGGGGTGAACCGTTGCAGCAGCTTGATCTCGGCGTCTTCGCGGAAGGCCAGGGGCGGCGCCCTGCGGCCCATGGCCACGCTGGCGTCGATCTGCCAGCGGCGTTGGCCCAGGCCCTGCAGCAGGAACACGTCGTAGTGGTCGACATGGGCGCCGACCGAGCCGCCGGTGGCGGCGAAGCTGATCATGATGTCGTCGATGCGCCAACGCGGCAGGAAGGCGAATTGCGCCAGCAGCGCGCGCACGTCCGGGTCCCATTTGTCCACGTCCTGTACCAGCAGCGTCCAGTCGTGGTCGGGCAGGCCGGGGAAGTCGGTTTCTTCGAACGGGCCGCTGCGCACCTGCCAGTCATCGCGGTCACGGTCGTGCGAGATCAGCCGGGCCAGCACGCCTTCCTCGCAGGCCAGCCCGGCCAGGTCTTCGGGGGTCACCGGCGTCTGGAAGCCGGGGAAGGCCTGGCGGATCAGCAGCGGGCGCTTGTGCCAGTAATCGCGCAGGAAGCGCGCGGTGGGCATGCCCAGCGGGTGCTGGGCGGTGGCCTGGATCTCGAACGGAAGGGCGGCTGGTTTCTTCATGGGGTTCCTGCAAAGCGCGGACCGGGGGGTCGCAGAGACGGATCGATTGTGGCCCAGGGCGGGTGATGGCCGCCTTGCGCCAGCTTGAGTCAGGGTGGGTGCGGGGCTGGTGTGGCCACGGCGTCGTAGCCGGCGGCGGAAAATTGCAGCAGGCACCAGCCGTGGCCGAAGGGGTCGGCCAGGCGGACCAGCCGGCCCCAGGGGGCTTGGCGAATGGTGGCGCGGGCGGCGGCTGGGTCCTGCGGTCCCCCGCTCAGGTCGTCGGCCAGGAAGCCCGCGGCCAGGGCGCGGTCGAGGGCGGCTTCAAGGTCGGCGACCGCCACGTCCAGGTGCACCGGCGTCCAGTGGCGTTGGTAGTGGCGTGGTTCACCGGCCGCGCCGCGGCTGCCGGCCGGCTGCGCCAACAGATATAGGGGTACCGCAGCGCCCAGCAGCTCCAGCGCGGCTGGGCCGAAGCGCCGGCCCGGGCGCAGGCCGAAGGCGGCGATGTACAGCCGCTCGGCGGCGGCAAGGTCGGGCACGTCCAGGTTGACCAGCAGGTCCATCGCACGTCTCCCGTCCCCGGCGCCAGCGGGGCGCCGGTGATCAGATGGCGCGGGCGAGGCGCTCGGCCAGGCCGGTGTAGCCGCCGGGCGTCAGCTCGCGCAGGCGCTGCTTGTCGGCGGCCGGCAGCTCCAGCGATTCGACGAAGGCGCGCATCGACTCGGCGGTGATGCCCTGGCCGCGGGTCAGCGCCTTGAGTTGTTCGTAGGGATTGGGCAGGCCGTGACGACGCATCACCGTCTGCACGGCCTCGGCCAGCACTTCCCAGGCCGCGTCGAGATCACCGTCCAGGCGCTGCGGGTTCACTTCCAGCTTGCCCAGGCCCTTGGCCAGCGAATCCAGCGCCACCTGGGTATGGCCGAAGGCGGTGCCGACGGCGCGCAGCACGGTGGAGTCGGTGAGGTCGCGCTGCCAGCGGCTGATCGGCAACTTGGCCGAGAAGTGTTCGAAAAGCGCATTGGCCAGGCCGAAGTTGCCTTCGGCATTCTCGAAGTCGATCGGGTTGACCTTGTGCGGCATGGTCGAAGAGCCGACTTCGCCTTCCTTCAGCTTCTGCTTGAAATAGCCCAGCGAGATGTAGCCCCAGATGTCGCGCGCCAGGTCGATGAGGATGGTGTTGGCGCGGCGCGCGGCATCGCCGATCTCGGCGACATTGTCGTGCGGCTCGATCTGCGTGGTGTAGGGGTTGAACACCAGCCCGAGGCCCTCGACGAAACGTTGCGCGAAGGCCGGCCAGTCCACGTCCGGATAGGACACGACGTGGGCGTTGTAGTTGCCGACCGCGCCATTGATCTTGCCGGTCAGCTCGACCGCGGCGATCTGCTGGCGCTGGCGCTGCAGGCGCGCCACCACATTGGCCAGTTCCTTGCCCAGGGTGGTGGGCGAAGCCGTCTGGCCATGGGTACGCGAGAGCATTGGCTGCGCGGCCTGGGCGTGGGCCAGCCCGCGCAGGCTGGCGATGATCCCGTCCAGCGCCGGCAGCAGCACCGCCTGCCGCGCCTGCGCCAGCATCAGGCCGTAGGAAAGATTGTTGATGTCTTCGCTGGTGCAGGCGAAGTGCACGAACTCCAGCGCCGGGCCCAGCTCGGCATCGCCCTTGAGGCGTTCCTTGATGAAGTACTCCACCGCCTTGACGTCGTGGTTGGTGGTGCGCTCGATCTCCTTGACCCGCGCCGCATCGGCCACCGAGAAATCCTCGGCCAGTGCACGCAAGGTCTGCACGGCGCGGGCCGGGAACGCGGCCAGTTCGACGATGCCCGGCTCGGCAGCCAGCGCCAGCAGCCATTCGATCTCGACCTTCACCCGCGCACGGATCAGCCCGTATTCGGAAAAGATCGGGCGCAGGGCATCGACCTTGCCGGCGTAGCGGCCATCGAGCGGGGACAGGGCGAGCAGGGCGGATTCCGTCATGGGGGCGGCAAGGGCAGGCGACAGGGGTGCGTATTCTACGCCGGTCGCAGCGGCGCCGGCCGGCCGGACGCGGCCATCACCGCTGGGCGCGGCCAGGACCGGCGCGTATCGTGGGCAGGTCAGCCCGCGGCTTGCCCGCAGCCAGCGCCAGCCCTCCAACCGCGGCGCCGCGACGGTGCCGCCTCCCCCGAAACCGAAGTGCGGAGATTGCAAATGAGCGACAAGTACCGGACCGAACACGACAGCATGGGCGAACTGCAAGTGCCCGCCGACGCCCTGTGGGGCGCGCAGACCCAGCGCGCGGTGCAGAACTTCCCGGTCTCGGGCCAGCCGATGCCGCGTGGCTTCATCCGCGCGCTGGGCCTGATCAAGGGCGCCGCGGCCCAGGTCAACGCCGAACTGGGCCTGTTGCCCAAGGGCGTGGCCAAGGCCGTGCAACAGGCCGCGCAGGAAGTAGCCGAAGGCCGCCACGACGCCCACTTCCCGATCGACGTCTACCAGACCGGCTCGGGCACCTCGTCCAACATGAACGCCAACGAGGTGATTGCGACCCTGGCCACGCGTGCCGGCAAAGCCAAGGTCCACCCCAACGATCACGTCAACCTGGGCCAGAGCTCCAACGACGTGATCCCCACCGCCATCCGCGTATCGGCGCAACTGGCCAGCGTCGAACAACTGCTGCCCGCGCTCAAGCACCTGCGCAAGACCATCGACAAGCGCGGCAAGGGCCTGGCCAAAGTCGTCAAGACCGGCCGCACCCACCTGATGGACGCCATGCCGCTGACCTTCCAGCAGGAATTCGGCGCCTGGTCGGCCCAGATCGCCTCGGCCGAGGCACGCATCGAAGACAGCCTCAAGCGCCTGCGCCGGCTACCGCTGGGCGGCACCGCCATCGGCACCGGCATCAACGCCGATCCGCGCCTGGGCAGCAAGGTCGCCAAACTGCTGTCGGGCAGCACCGGCACGCGCTTTGAAAGCGCCGAGAACAAGTTCGAAGGCCTGGCCGCGCAAGACGATGCCGTCGAACTTTCTGGCCAGCTCAACGCCACCGCCGTGGCCCTGATCAAGATCGCCAACGACCTGCGCTGGATGAACGCCGGACCGCTCGCAGGCCTGGGCGAAATCGAACTGCCGGCACTGCAGCCCGGCTCCTCGATCATGCCGGGCAAGGTCAACCCGGTGATACCCGAAGCCACCGTAATGGCCTGTGCCCAGGTCATTGGCCACCACACCGCCATTACCGTCGCCGGCCAGACCGGCAACTTCCAGCTCAACGTCACCCTGCCGCTGATCGCGCTGAACCTGCTCGACTCCATCGGCCTGCTGGCCAACGTCGCCCGGCTGCTGGCCGACTCGGCGATCGCCGGGCTGAAAGTGCGCCAGGACCGCGTGCGCGAAGCCCTCGACCGCAACCCGATCCTGGTAACCGCGCTCAACCCGATCATCGGCTACGAAAAAGCCGCCGCGATCGCCAAGCGCGCCTACAAGGAGAACCGGCCGGTGCTGAAGGTCGCGCTGGAAGACAGCGGCCTGCCCGAGGCCGAGCTGCGGCGCCTGTTGGATCCGCGTGCGTTGACCGAAGGCGGAATCCATGCGGGTGGGGGTGGCGGGGCGTGATGAGGGCGCGCGTCGGTTGGGCGGACGATTCGAAGGCTTGCGGTGCGGGCCCCGAGCCGCCGGGTATCGGGGTCGCGGCTCCACAGACGTCCGTGTCTGAGTCGCCGCCGTGGGGCATCCATGCCCCACTGACCCCGATCCCCGCCGTCTCGGCGCCAGGCGCTTTAATTTTCCCACTTCGTTAGGGGCGCGCTGGAGAGGGAAAGAGGAATGGCAAAAGCCAAAGCCAAAGCCTTTATCCCATCTCTCTCATCTCACTCTCACCCCTCGCTCTTGCCTTTCCCCATCCGCCGTCGTCGTCTATCGGGACTGTGGGGGCATGGCCCTTTCGGGACAATCGGCGACATGGATGTCGCCGATTAGCCCCCATGGATGGGTTCACGGCGTGTCCCGAAAGGGCCATGCCCCCGCAGTCCGCACGCAAAAACCAAGCGAGCCGATCAACATCCAAAGCACAAAACCATCAGCACGCAACAAAGCCAAAAAGCGGTCGCGGCCGCAGGCCGCAAACCCCCCAAAAAACCTCATCTACGCTCAGCAGTGATGCGGTTAAAACTCTCCCGATAAGGCGCCAACGTAGGCACATCCCGCAAAAGCTCATCGCGCAACGCATCCACCTGCGCATTCGACTGCAACGGCACCCCGCGGTTGTTCGGATCCGCCGGCGCCGTCGCCAGCGCCTCCTGCCGCAACATCTGCAAATGGCCGAACAACAGCTGCAGGCGCTCGCGCCGCGCATCTGGCAGCGGCACTTCGATGTCATCCATGCGCAGGCGCCCCTCCGGGGTGATCTCCACATTCGGCGCCGGGGCACGCCGGATCTGCACCGCCTGGGTGGTCACCGAGACCCGCGGCTTGGAACGCTCGGCGCGCGCGGCGGACTGCTGGCCGCAGGCGGCCAAAGTCGCGCACAGCGCCAGTGCAATCGCAACCAGGAAGAGTTTTTTCATCGAACCGGACCGGGCAGGGGAGTGTCGATATTCTAATCGCCCGCTGCCCACCGAGGCGCCGTAACGCAGCAGGCCGCCCGAAGGCGGCCTGCACAGGTGGCTGACGCAAGCCGCGCGCGACCTACTTGCGACATTCCGCCACATCGTCCTGGTCGACCTGGCTGTAAGGCTTGAACTCCGGTACGCGCTGCACCGCCGCGTCCTGGGCCAGACGCAGCAACTCGACCTGGTCGCACAGCTTCAGCGCTTCCTTCTTGATCGCATCGGCCTGCGCTTCGACCTTGTCCCCGATCTTGTCGACCTCGCCGTTGAACAAGCCCTTGATCGCTTCGCCCGCCGCGTCGGCGCCCAGGCGCGCGCCGGCCTTGCCAAGCTCCACGCCCTGCAAGGTGATCGCCTGCACCTGCTTGCGATAGGCGGTCATCGCCTGGCGCTGCGGTTCGCTGGTGGTGACGGTCTTGCCGCCCAGCACCAGGTCGCCGGTCGGAGTGATCACTGCCTCGGGCAAAGTGCCGCGGCGCAGGGTCAGCTTGTCGCCGTCAAGGCTGATGCCGCTGCTGACGCTGACAACATGTTCGCGCTTGCCGCCGTCGGGCTCGGCCTTGGCGCTGTCGTGGCCGCTGTCATGGCGGCTGCAGGCACCGAGCAACAGCACGCTGGCGACCAGGCCGAGCAGGCGCAACGCATTGGAAAGGGTGGCAGCGCGCATGTTCAGTCCTCCCGCGGCACGTTGATCTTGCCGCGCACGCCGCTGTGGTTCACATCGCCACTGCCCTTGCGCTTGACCGTCAGGTCGCCGCCGACGTCGCGCGCGCTCACATCGCCCGAGCCGATCGAATCGACGGTCACCGAACCCTTGACCCCGCGGATTTCAACATCGCCGGAACTGACGGCGCCCACGTGTACATTGCCCTGCACATCGACCAGGTCCAGGTCGCCCGATCCCAGCGTGCCGACCTCGGCCGCGCCGTTGACCTGCTGCGCGCGCAGGTCGCCCGAACCGATCGATTCGATCTTAAGCGCGCCGATGCGCTCAAGCTGGATATCGCCCGAGCCGGTCTTGGCGCTCACCGCGCCCTTGATGTCGCGGCCGTTGATATCGCCCGAGCCGGTATCCAGCGCCAGTGAGGCTACCCCTTCGATATCGGCATCGCCCGAACCCACGTCCAGTTGCACCGGCAGGTTGGCCGGCACTTCGGCACGGATATCGAGGTAGGCATAAGTATTGCCGAACGACCAGCCCCCGCTCTTGCGCGCCAGCGTCACCACCAGCTGGTCGCCGGACTTGCGCTGGCTGACGGTCAGTTGCTTGAGCAGGTCCGGATTGGAAGCGCAGGCACGACCGCTGGCACTGCCGGCGGTGCCGGGCACGCCCTTGACGTGCAGGTCGTGGTGGTTGACTTCGAACAGCACGCGCTTGACCCCGGCAAGGTCGAGCTTGAGGCTGCGCGCCTCGCTGGACTTGCATTGCGGTTCGTCGGCGCGGGCGGCCAGGGGTAGCAGCAGCAACATCGAGCACACGGCTAGGGTGAAGCGCATCGGGTGATCCTCCTGGAATGCGGAAAAACGCGGCGCCCTGGAAGGCGCCGCGCCGATATCAGTTGTCGTCGCGCCAGCGGCGCATGTAGACCGCGCCGGCGATCAGCGCCACGCCCACCACCACGCCGATCCACAGGTCGAGGGTGGCAAACGCCTGCCAGCTGTCACGCAGGTCGATGGCGTGGGCCAGTTCTTCCGGCGTGTTGATCTCGCCGTTGCCCGTTGGGGCGCCGATACGGCCATACCAGGCACCCGGCGCCACGCTCAGCAGGCCGCGGAACACCACCACGTACCAGACAGCGCCGAGGTTGAGGTTCAGGCCCGGCAGGATGTTCATCATGCTGATGATCACGCAGGCCAGGATCGGGATCAGCACTGCCCACAGGAACGGCTTGGTGCGCGACCAGGCCGAGCAGAACATCAGCCAGCCGACCGTGGGCAGCGCCCAGGCGATATAGACCGGCAGCGCGGCGATGACCCCGCCGATGATGCGCAGCGGATGCGAGTGGGTGAACACCGCGCCGCCGGCGGACAGGCCGTTGACGGTCATGGTCAGTGCGGTGACCAGCCACATCGCCACGCCGATCAACAGGCCGACCACCAGGGCGATCAGCGGGGCCAGCAGCAGCGCCCACGCCGCCTTGGACAACACGGTCTGGGTGTCGGACAGCGGCAACGACTTCCAGAACAGGACGCTGCGGTCGCGGCGGTCGTCGTACAGCGAGCCCAGCGAGTAGAAGAACACCACGAAGGCGAGCACCACGCAGGCCAGGATGACGCCGGCCAGCATGACGCCGTCGCCAAAGGCGCCGACCACTTGGTGGATCTTCTGCGGGCCTTCGTCCAGGTTGAAGCCGCCGCCATGCTTGCGTCCGGCCACCGAGCCGATTACTGCCAGCAGTGCGTACAGCACCACGACAATCGCGCCGGTGATCACCGGGGCCCACAGGAAGCCGCCACGGTGCTCCCAGAATTCACGCCTGAGCAGCCAGCCGAACTTGCCCGATTCGCTCACCGGATGCCGGGTCAGAGGGGTCTTTGCCATGTTCATGCGTAGGTTCCCTTCATGATGGCGACGAACAGGTCGGCCAGGCCAGGAGTGCGGGTTTCGCCCAAGGTGGCCAACTGGCCTTTGGGAATGCCGTCGAACAGCAGCACGCTCTTGCCGAACGGCAGGCTGCGTTCGTCGATCGGGGACAAGCGGCGGGCCTCGGCGACGGCGTCGGCCGGGACCAGTACTTCGGTGTAGCGGTCGGCCAGGTGTTCCATTTCCGCGCTCAGCACGATCTTGCCGTCGCGGATGAACAGCACGTCGGTGAGGATGTGCTCGATCTCTTCGACCTGGTGGGTGGTGATCAGGATGGTCTTTTCCTCGTCGAAGTAGTCTTCCAGCAGGCGCTGGTAGAACTGCTTGCGGTAGAGGATGTCCAGGCCCAGGGTGGGCTCGTCCAGCACCAGCAGCCGCGCATCGATGGCCATCACCAGCGCCAGGTGCAGCTGCACGATCATGCCCTTGGACAGTTCGCGCACGCGCAGCTTGGGGTTGAGCTGGGTGTTGGCCAGGAAGCGCTCGCACTTGGCGCGGTCGAAGCGCGGGTGCACGCCGGCGACGAAGTCGATCGCCTCGCCCACGCGCAGCCAGCGCGGCAGCACCGCCACGTCGGCGATGAAGCAGACATCGTTCATCAGGGCATCGCGGCTGTGGCGCGGGTCCAGGCCCAGCACCTTGAGCGTGCCCTCGAACGCGGTCAGGCCGAGGATGGCCTTCAGGGCGGTGGTCTTGCCGGCGCCGTTGGGGCCGATCAGGCCGACGATGCGGCCGGCGCCGACATTGAAGGACGTGTTGTCCAGCGCCAGCTTGTTGCGATAGGCCTTGCGCAGGCCCTGTGCGTTGACGACCGATTCCGAAACGACGGCATTCATGGCAGTTTCCCCGAAGGCAGCAAATCATCCAATGACAGTCCCAGCCGCTGGATCCGCTCCAGCACAGCCGGCCATTCTTCGTTGAGGAAGCGGTCGCGCTCGCTGCCACGCAGCTTCTTGGCCGCTTCCTCGGTCATGAACATCCCCAGTCCGCGCCGCTTCTCGACCAGGGCCTCGTCGGCCAGTTCCTGGTAGGCGCGCGAAACGGTGATCGGATTGAGCTGGTACTCGGCCGCCACCTGGCGAACCGAGGGCAGGGCATCGCCCGGCTTGATGATGCCGTCCAGCATCATCGCGATCACGCGATCCTTCAGCTGGCGGTAGATGGGAGCGCCGTCGCTCCACGTAATGTCGCTCATAGGTCAGCTCCGGGGACGCAGGCTTTGCGCGAAGGAGAAATAGGGCATCGACAGCGAGGTGCGGGCCCGCCGCGTGGCGCGGGGGGCTTGTTCCTGCGGAGATGGCGCTGTGTTTTCCTCTGCCGCCGCCGAGACGCCATAATCGGCGCCGGTATCCTTGACCAATCCGGATGCGGGTTCCTGCCTACCAGCTGCCAGTACGGCTGAGCCGGACAGCAGGAGCAGCAACGGAACCGAGCGGCTGAATAGCTTGCCGCGGCCGTGCATGAGTGCGTTCGCCTTGCTGTTCATTGCGCTCCCCCTGCGTTGGGTGCCTGGTGTTGTATGTAACTATAACACCAACACGGGGAACGTCAAGCTGCTGTCATACCCAACCAATGGCAGGGGCCCGCCGGGCCTCTGCCGCCCACCGCAGGAGTCTGGCAATGTTGCGCAATAAGTTGTTTTTGCTCGGTTTTATGCTGGTCACAAGCGGCCTGGCCGTCGCCGCCGCACCGGCGCTGCTGGACCTGGACTACCGTCCGCTGGCCGGCAAGACCGCGGTCAATCTGAATAAAACCTACGGCGGCAAGGTCGTGCTGGTGGTGAATACGGCCAGCAAGTGTGGCTTCACTCCGCAGTACGACGGACTCGAAGCGCTGAACACGCGCTTCCAGTCGCAGGGGTTTGCGGTGCTTGGTTTCCCGTCCAACGATTTCAAGGGACAAGAGCCGGGCAGCGAGGCGCAGATCCAGGAATTCTGCAAGCTCACCTACGGGGTGAAGTTCCCGATGTTCGAGAAGGTGCACGTGCTCGGCGCCGAGGCGACCCCGCTGTACCAGCGCCTGACTGCGGCCACCGGCGTGGCACCGGGCTGGAACTTCCACAAGTACCTGATTGCGCGGGATGGCCACGTGGTGGCGCAGTTCCCCAGCAAGATCAAGCCGGACGATCCGGCATTGATTGCGGCGATCGAGCGCGAACTCAACGCAGCACCGGCCAAGCGCTGACATAGGCCGGCAGCACCCGTGCATGCGACAATGCCGGCCCCGTGCGCCGGCGGCGGCGTCCACCTACAACTCAGGATTCACAGCGAATGAAGATGGCAATGCGCGGCGCGGCAGCGTCGCTGATGATCGTGGCAATGGCCGCCTCGGCGCCGGCGATGTCGCAGCAAACGGCCGCGCCCGCGGCCACCAAGGAGAAGTCTGCTTTGAACACTGAGAAAGAGAAGGTCAGCTACGCCATCGGCATGGATATCGCCCGTTCGTTCGAGCCGGTTGCCGATTACATCGACACCGCCGCCATGCAGCGCGCGATCGAGAACGCGTTCAAGGGCGGCCAGCCGCTGTTGGGCGACGAGCAGGCGCAGGCCACCGATGCCGCGCTGCGCACCGCGCTGGCCGCGCGCAATGGCCAGCAGGTGCCGGGCCTGGCGCCGGGCGCGCAGCCGCCGGCGGTGAACAAGCAGAACGTCGGCCTGATGCTGGGCGACCGCATGGTCGGCCCGTCGCTGGTGCGGATCAAGGACGACATCGACCTGGGCGTGCTGGTCCAGGGCCTGCAGACGTCGCTGAGCAAGGGCACCACGTTGCTGAGCGCGCAGGAAGCGCAGGCCACGCTGCAGGCGTTCGGTAGTTCCAAGCAGGCGGCCGCTTCGGGCAAGAACCGCGAGCAGGGCAATGCGTTCCTGGCCAAGAACAAGACCGAGAAGGGCGTGGTCACCACTGCCTCGGGCCTGCAGTACATGGTGCTGCGCCAAGGCAGCGGCGAGCGTCCGACGCCGTCGAGCAAGGTGCGGGTCAACTACGAAGGCAAGCTGCTCGACGGCCATGTCTTCGACAGTTCCTACGAGCGCGGCGAGCCGGTGGAATTCGGCTTGAACCAGGTCATCAAGGGCTGGAGCGAAGGCGTTTCGCTGATGCCTGTCGGCTCCAAGTATCGCTTCTGGATCCCCTCCAATCTGGCTTATGGTCCGGACGGCATGCCGCAAGGTGGCATCGGTCCTGACGCAACTTTGACGTTTGATGTCGAATTGCTGGGTATCCTGCCGTAACCCCCCACAGGAGATCCCCCCTCCATGCGCGTTGCGATCTTCGGGACCGGCTATGTCGGTCTCGTCACCGGTACCTGTCTGGCAGAAGTAGGACATCACGTGGTCTGTGTCGATATCGACCAGGCCAAGGTGGAAGGTCTCAACAACGGGGTGATCCCCATCTATGAGCCCGGCCTTGAACCCATGGTCAAGGCCAACCACGCCGCCGGCCGCCTGCGTTTCACCACCGACGCGGCCGCGGCGATCGCCCATGGCGAAATCGTGTTCATCGCCGTCGGTACGCCGCCGGATGAAGACGGCAGTGCCGACCTGAAGTACGTGCTGGCGGTGGCTCGCACCATTGGCCAGCACATCGATGGCCCGTCGATCGTGGTCAACAAGTCGACGGTGCCCGTGGGCACCGCCGACAAGGTGCGTGCGGCGATTGCCGGCGAGTTGCAGGCGCGCGGCGTGGACCACGCCTTCGACGTGGTCTCCAACCCGGAGTTCCTCAAGGAAGGCGACGCGGTGGCCGATTGCATGCGGCCGGACCGCATCGTCATCGGTGCCACCCAGCCTTCGGCAGTGGCGCGCATGCGGCGGCTGTATGCGCCGTTCAATCGCAATCGCGACCGCATCGTCGAAATGGACGTGCGCTCGGCCGAACTGACCAAGTACGCGGCCAACGCCATGCTGGCGACCAAGATCAGTTTCATGAACGAGATCGCCAACATCGCCGAGAAGGTCGGCGCGGACGTGGAAAACGTGCGCAAGGGTATTGGTTCTGACCCGCGCATCGGTTGGCACTTCATCTACCCGGGCGCCGGCTACGGCGGCTCTTGCTTCCCCAAGGACGTGCAGGCGTTGGCGAAGACCTCGCAGCAATACGGCCATGAGCCGAAATTGTTGAACGCGGTCGAGGCGGTCAACAACGGCCAGAAGGGTCACCTGTTCGAATTGGTCCAGCAGCATTACGGCCGTGGCCAGGCCGCGAGCATTGCCGGCAAGACCTTCGCGGTGTGGGGCCTGGCGTTCAAGCCCAACACCGACGACATGCGCGAAGCGTCCAGTCGCCGCCTGCTGGCCCAGCTATGGGAAGCCGGGGCGAGGGTGCGCGCCTATGATCCGGAAGCCACGCATGAGGCGCAGCGGATCTTCGGTGAGCGCGAGGACCTGCACTTTTGCAGCACGGCCGCCGAAGCACTGGAAGGTGCCGATGCGCTGGTGGTGGTGACCGAATGGAAGCAGTTCCGCAGCCCGGACTTCTCCCGCCTCAAGGCGGCGCTGAAGGACGCGGTGGTGTTCGACGGCCGCAATCTCTACGAGCCGGCCGAGATAGAATCTGCGGGCCTGGCCTACTATGCGATTGGTCGCGGCCGCTCGGTCCACGGAAACCCTTTCGATGCATGAAGCCGTACCCCACGACCAGGCGCTGGAAACGCGCCTGGTCGAACTTGAAATGCGCTTGTCCTTCCAGGAACACGCGCTGGCCGAGCTCAGCGAGGCCCTGGCCGATGCGCGCATGACCGGTGCGCGCAACGCCGAAACGATCCGCCACCTGCTCGAAGATCTCGGGCGGGTGCGCAACGCGCTCAATGCCGACCCGGCGGATGAACCGCCGCCGCCGCATTATTGAGCCTGGCCTTACTCCTCGCCTTAAGATCCACCCGCCATGAGCGATACCCTCCGCGACCAGCTGCTGGGCCTGGGCTTTAAGCCCGCGCCCAAACCCGAGCGCAAGCCCGAAGCCAGACCCGCCGCGCGCCCGCACGGCGGCAAGCCGGCGCACGCCGGTAAGCCTGGCCAGGACGGCAGGCGCCAGGGCGACAACAAACACGGCACCGGCAAGCCCGGGCAGGGACGGCCGGCACAGGCCGGCCGCGGTCCGGGCCCGCAAGGCCGCGGTGGTGCGCCCGGTAGCGGCAAGCCGCAACGCTCGCGCGAGGAGATCGACCTGGCCAAGGCCTACGCGATTCGTGCCCAGCGCGAGAAGGACGAGCGCATCGAAGCCGAGCGGCGCAAGCAGGAAGAGGCGCGCCAGCGCCGCGAAGCGCGGGCCAAGCTCGAAGAAATGCTGAAGGACAAGTCGCTCAACGATCCCAACGCCGATATTGCCCGCCATTTCCCTTATGGTGGCAAGATCAAGCGCGTCTATGTCAATGCCGAACAGCTCAAGGCGCTCAATGCCGGCGAGCTGGGCGTGTTGCAACTCAATGGCCGCTATGTGCTGGTGACCGCGGCGGTGTTGCTGGAAGCCGAAGCGGTATTTGCGCCGTCGGTCGCGCTGAAGGTGGACCCGAACGCACCGGCCGACGAAGACCCGTACGCAGACCCCCAGTACCAGGTGCCTGACGACCTGGTCTGGTAAGCGCCGGTTGCACATGTCCTGGCGCCGCGCGCCAGGCTAGGATTGTTGTTTGCCACGCGCCGCCCCGGCTGCGTGCGTGCACATGGATGCGGCGAAATGAGTTTGGGAACGGCGCGGACATCGACGCAAGCTGCGGGCTACCTGGCCCATGTCGATGGCCTGCGCGCGCTGGCGGTGCTGGCGGTGCTCGCCTATCACCTCGATCCCCGCTGGTTGCCGGGTGGCTTCACTGGCGTGGACGTGTTCTTCGCCATTTCCGGATTCGTGGTCAGTGCATCGGTCGACCGCTTGCCGCTGGCTTCCACCGGCGGCGAGTTGCTGCGTTTCTATGCACGCCGAATGCGGCGCATCGCACCGGCGTTGCTGGCCTGCCTGCTGGGCACCGCGCTGGCGACGATGCTCTTCATCCCCGAATCGTGGCTGAGCGAGACCAGCACCAAGACCGGGCGCTTTGCTTTCATCGGCTTCAGCAATTGGGTATTGGCGCAAACCGGCAGCGACTATTTTTCCCCGCGGGTCGACTTCAACCCTTATACCCACACCTGGTCGCTGGGCGTTGAGGAGCAGTTCTACCTGGTATTCCCGCTGCTGTTCCTGGCCTGGCGGCGCGGCGGGCGCGGCCGGGCCTGGAGCACGGCGTTGTTTGCCTGCGCTACCCTGGGCTCGCTGTTCTACGCGATCTGGCAGGCTGCTTTGCCGGGGCGCGAAGTGGCCAGCTTCTACATGACCACCACGCGCTTCTGGCAGCTGGGCCTGGGCGTGTTGCTCTACCAGTTACTGGCGTTGCGCCGCGCTGGCGCCGAACCGTTGTTCGCCCGCGGCCTGGCGATGCCGCGCATCGTGCGTACCGTGCTGCTGGGCGTGGCCGCGCTGCTCTTGGGCTGGGGTTTGTGGACCGCTCGAGCGGGGCGCTCGCCGTGGCCCGATGGCCTGGCGCCAGTGCTCGGTACCCTGGCCCTGGTCGTGCTGCTGCATCGCCACGCCGACGGTGCGTTGGGCCGGCTATTGTCGGCCCGGCCGGTAGTCGCGCTGGGGCTGCGCTCTTACTCGCTCTACCTGTGGCATTGGCCGGTACTGGTGCTGCTGCGCTGGACCATCGGCCTGGAGCCCTGGCCGCACAAGGTGTTGGCCGTTGGCGCCAGCCTCGCCCTGGCGGCCGCTTCCTATCGCTGGATCGAGCTGCCGTGGCGGCGCGGGCGCGCCCTGGATGCGCGCGCCGGACGCGTTATCGGCACCGGGCTCGTGGTGCTGGTGCTGGGCGCCGGCGTGCAGTCCGCGCTGGCCGAGAACCTGGGCCGCTACCTGTCGCTAAGCACGGTGACGCGCCATCCGCTGGACTGGTACGCCTACGCTGCCGGGCTGCCGCGTGAGTTCCCGCACTGCCGCCAGGCCACCCAGACGTACACGATTGCAGGGACTCGCGCGCGCATCTTCTCGCGTGGCGAGTGCGACCTGCCACCGGGCAACGGCCGCGCGCTATTCGTACTCGGCGACTCGCACGCCATTGCCTACAACGAACTGCTGCGCCGTCAGGCCGTGCTCGCCGGCGGGCCGGTCCATCTGTACTCGATGGGCGGTTGCGCGGTGGCGCCGCTGGCGCCGGGCGCCAGCCACGACCCGGGATGCGTCGCCTTCCTCGAAGCGGCGCTGGCCGACGTCGCTACACGCGCTCGCCCGGGCGACGCGCTGCTGCTGCCAGGATTGCGGGTCGCGCGCTTGGTGGGCGAATTCGAACACCACTCGCTGCAGGACAATCTCGCGGCGCTCAGCGGCGACGCCGAGCGTGCCAGTCGTGATGCGCAGGTGTTGGCCACGGTGAGGCAACTGGCGCCGCTGGCCGCACAGGGCGTGCGCATCGTGTTCGAAGCGCCCAAGCCGGTATTGCCGGCGCCGCCCTACCGCTGCGCGGACGGCTTCAACCGCGACAACGCGGTCTGTAGCGGCGGGCTGTGGATCGACCGCGCGACGGCCGAGGCCTATCGTGCGCCGGCGCTGCAAGCGCTTCGGGAGATCGCCGCGCGCCTGCCCGGCGCCAGCGTGTGGGACCCCTTGCCAGTGCTATGCACGGCGCAGCGCTGCAGCGCCTTCCGGGGCGGCAGGCCGCTGTACTTCGACGGCGACCATCTGAGCGGCTACGGCAACCGCGTACTGCTACCGTCCTTGCAGGCCTTCCTCGACATGCCACCGCACCCGGCGCGCGCTCGCTGAGGGGCGCGGGATCTACTCCGGATCGTAGTCCAGGTTCGATGCCAGCCAGCGCTCGGCCTGGACCAACTCCACGCCTTTGCGGCGTGCGTAATCGGTCACCTGCTCGCGCGACAGGCGTCCCACGACAAAGTACTGGCTGCGCGGGTGGCTGAAGTAATAACCCGACACCGCCGCTGTCGGCAGCATGGCAAAACTCTCGGTCAAGGTCATGCCGGTATGGCCGGTGGCATCGAGCAGCGCGAACAGGGTCTGCTTCTCGCTGTGCTCGGGGCAGGCCGGGTAGCCTGGGGCTGGCCGGATGCCGCGGTACTGTTCGGCGATCAGGGCTTCATTATCGAGTGTCTCATCGTGGGCATAGCCCCAGTACTCGGTGCGTACGCGCTGGTGCAGGCGCTCGGCCAACGCTTCGGCCAGGCGGTCGGCCAGGGCCTTGAGCAGGATGGCGTTGTAGTCATCATGCGCGGCTTCGAAGCGGGCCACGTGCGCGTCGATGCCGATCCCGGCGGTGACCGCGAACGCGCCGATCCAGTCCTGGCGTCCGCTGTCCGCCGGCGCGATGAAATCGGCCAGGCAGAAGTCCGGGCGGTCGGCCGGCTTGTCGACCTGTTGGCGCAGGAAGTGCAGGGTGGTATCGCCAGCCTCGGTACGCACCCGCACATCGTCGCCGACAGCATTGGCAGGCCATAGCCCGAACACGGCGCGTGCGGTAAGCCATTTCTCGCTGACGATCGTGTCCAGCATCGCGCGGGCATCGCGGTACAGCTCGCTGGCCTGGCTGCCGACGATCTCGTCTGTGAGGATCGCCGGGTACTTACCGGCCAGTTCCCACGCCTGGAAGAACGGCGTCCAGTCGATCAGCGGCACCAGGTCCTTGAGCGGATAGTCGTCCAGTACGTGCAGGCCCGGTCGCTTCGGCGCCGGCGGCACGTATTGGTCCCAACCGCCCTCGAAGCGCTGCGCCCGCGCGTGTTGCAGCGAAACCAGGCGCTTGGCGTCGCCACGGTTGCGGTGACGCTGGCGGATCTCTGCATAGTCGGCGTCGTTGGCGGAAACGAACGCGGCGCGCAGGTCGCGCGAAATCAACGATTGCGCTACGCCCACCGCGCGCGAAGCGTCTTTCACCCACACCGTGGGCGCGCTGTAATGCGGATCGATCTTCAAGGCGGTATGTGCGCGCGAGGTGGTGGCCCCGCCGATCAGCAGCGGAATATCGAACTGCTGGCGCTGCAACTCGCGCGCCACGTGCGACATCTCTTCCAGCGACGGGGTGATCAGGCCGGACAGGCCGATCAGGTCGGCATTCTCGGCCCGGGCGCGGTCGAGGATGGTCTGCGCCGGCACCATCACCCCGAGGTCGACGACCTCGAAGTTGTTGCAGGCCAGGACCACGCCGACGATGTTCTTGCCGATGTCATGCACATCGCCCTTGACCGTGGCCATGATGATCTTGCCGTTGGAACGGCTGGCGCCATCGCCGGCGGCCTTGGCCGCTTCAATGAAGGGCAGCAGGTAGGCGACTGCCTTCTTCATCACCCGCGCCGATTTCACTACCTGCGGCAGGAACATCTTGCCCGCACCGAACAGGTCGCCGACCACGTTCATGCCGTCCATCAGCGGGCCTTCGATCACGTCCAGCGGCCGGCTCGACTGCTGCCGCGCCAGCTCGGTGTCCTCTTCGACGAAGGCATCGATGCCATGCACCAGCGCGTGCGCCAGGCGCTGGGCCACCGGCTTGTCGCGCCAGGCCAGGTCCTCCACCTGGGCGGCGCCCTTCTTGCCCTTGTAGCGTTCGGCGATTTCCAGCAGGCGCTCGGTGGCGTCCTTGCGGCGGTTGAGCACCACGTCCTCGACCCGCTCGCGCAGGTCCGGCTCCAGGTCGTCGTAGATCGGCATGGCGCCGGCATTGACGATGCCCATGTCCATGCCAGCGGCAATGGCGTGGTAGAGGAATACCGAGTGGATCGCCTGGCGCACCGGCTCGTTGCCGCGGAAGGAGAACGAGACGTTGGAGACGCCACCGGAGATATGGCAGTGCGGCAACGTGCGCTTGATGATGCGCGTGGCTTCGATGAAGTCCACCGCGTAGTTGTCGTGTTCCTCGATGCCGGTGGCGACGGCGAAGATGTTGGGGTCGAAGATGATGTCCTGCGGCGGGAAACCGACCTGCTCGGTGAGGATGCGGTAGGCGCGCGTGCAGATCTCCACCTTGCGCGCGCAGGTGTCGGCCTGGCCGGCTTCGTCGAAGGCCATCACCACCGCGGCGGCGCCGTAGCGCAGCACCTTGCGCGCGTGTTCGATGAACTGTGCTTCGCCTTCCTTGAGCGAAATCGAATTGACCACGCTCTTGCCCTGCAGGCACTTCAGCCCGGCCTCGATCACACTCCACTTCGAGGAGTCGACCATCACCGGGATTCGGGCGATATCCGGCTCGGACATGATCAGGTTGAGGAAGCGCGTCATCGCCTTTTCGGAGTCGATCAGGCCCTCGTCCATGTTGACGTCGAGGATCTGCGCGCCGTTGGCGACCTGCTGCCGCGCCACTTCCACCGCTTCTTCGTAGCGCTCCTCCTTGACCAGCTTGCGGAACTGCGCGCTGCCGGTGACGTTGGTGCGCTCGCCGATGTTGACGAACAGCAGGTCCGGGGTGATGACCAGGGGTTCGAGGCCAGACAGGCGGGTAGGGCGAGGTAGGGGCATTGGTGCGGGGAGTCCAGAAATTCGGGGAGACAGCGGGGCGGTGCGCGCTCAGGCCGCCTGTTCGAGCGCCTCGGGCAGCCGCCGCGGCGGCACCCCGCGGACAGCCTCGGCGATCGCGCGGATATGTGCCGGGGTGGTGCCACAGCAGCCGCCGACGATGTTGAGCAGGCCGGCGGTGGCAAACTCGTGCAGCGTGGCGGCCATTTCCTCGGGCGTCTCGTCGTACTCGCCGAAGGCGTTGGGCAGGCCGGCGTTCGGGTGCGCACTGACGTAGGCCTCGGCGACGGTGGCCAGGGTCTCCACGTGCGGGCGCAAGTCGCGCGCACCGAGCGCGCAATTGAGCCCGACCGACAGCGGCCGGCCGTGCGCGACCGAGGCGTAGAAGGCTTCGGCGGTCTGCCCGGACAGGGTGCGGCCGGACGCATCGGTAATCGTGCCGGAGATCATCACCGGCAGGCGGCCGCCGCGCGCATCGAACACTTCCTCGATCGCGTACAGCGCGGCCTTGGCATTGAGCGTGTCGAAGATGGTCTCGACCATGATCGTGTCGGCGCCGCCGTCGATCAGGCCCTCGATCGCCTCGCGGTAGGTGCCGCGCAGCTCATCGAAACTGGTGTTGCGAAAGCCCGGGTCGTTGACATCCGGGCTGATCGAGGCGGTGCGGCTGGTCGGGCCGAGCACACCGATGACAAAGCGCGGCTTGTCCGGCGTGGTCGCTTCGATGGCATCGCAGCACTGCCGTGCCAACGCCGCGCCGGCCTTGTTGAGTTCGTACACCAGGTGCTCGAGGTGATAGTCGGCCTGGCTGACCGAGGTCGCGTTGAAGGTGTTGGTTTCGACCATGTCCGCGCCGGCTTCGAGATAGGCGGTGTGGATGCCGCCGATCACGTCTGGGCGGGTCAGCAGCAACAAGTCGTTGTTGCCTTTCAGGTCGTGGCCACAGCCCTGGCCATGCACGTGGCCGGCCTGGCTGTCGAAGCCGCCGGCGAAGCGCTCGCCACGGTAGTCCGGCTCTTCCAGGTGGTGGCGCTGGATCATCGTGCCCATCGCCCCATCGATGATGAGGATGCGTTCGCGCAGGGCGCGGGCGAGTTTGTCGGCGCGGTCCGGGTGCAACCAGGGCAGGGTCGAGCTCATCGTGTTCTCCGGCTCAGGGCTTGGTGGCGATCAGCGAGATCACTTCGAAATGCGGCGGGCGCTTTTCGCGCGTCACGGTTTCCAGGCTCGACACGTCCAGCCCAGCTTTCTCGGCGAACTTGCGCAGTTCCTTGACGCTGAAGCCCAGGTTGACGTGGCCGTAGGCTTCCACCGCGTTGCGGTGCTCGTGCTTGGCCAGGCTGCACAACAGCAGCCGCCCGCCGGGACGCAGGACGCGCGCGCCCTCGGCCACGGCCTCGGCCGGACGTGCGGCGTAGGTCAGCGCGTGCATCAGCACCACCAGGTCGAAACTGCGTTCGGCAAACGGCAGTGCGTGCATATCGCCTTCGCGCACTTCCACGTTCGCCAGGCGGCGCAGGCGCTCGCTGGCCGCGGCGACCACGCGCGCGCTGGTGTCGATGCAGATGTAGCGCCGTGCGTGCGGTGCCAGCAATTCGGCCAGCACGCCGTCGCCGGACGCGATGTCCAGCACGTCGCCGCTCTCCAGCAGCGGCAGCGCGCTGCGTGCCAGGGCTTCCCAGGTGCGGCCGGGGGAATAGTGGCGTTCCATGTCGCCGGCCACCGAATCGGCCCAGTTCTGGTCCGAAGCGCGCATCGCCAGCACGCCGGCGACGCGCTCGGCGTCCTGGCGCAGCAGCGGATCGTCGCTGCCATTGCTCAGCGCCTGCCACAGCGAGCGCTGCGCCGGGTCGATGGCGGCCTCATCAAAGCGGTAGTAGGCCGAGACGCCGGCGCGACGGTCGCGTACCAGCCCGGCTTCCTTGAGCTTGGCCAGGTGGGTGGACACGCGCGGCTGCGCCAGCCGGGTAATGGCCGACAACTCGGCCACGGTCAGCTCTTCCTGTTCCAGCAAGGCCAGCAGGCGCACGCGGGTGGCGTCGGCGAAGACCTTCAGGCGGGTCGACCAGTCTTCCAGGTCCATAAATATCTCTGTATCGCGATATCGAGATATTTTAGCCGCAAGGTCGCCTGGGTCAACCTACATACGCATGCGAATGGTTGGCGCTACAATGCGGGCGACTTGCTGCCCGAGGGTTCGAACGTGGATTTCAGCTTTACCGAAGAACAATTGATGATCCAGGACGTAGCCCGCCGGATCGCCCAGGAAAAGATCGCCCCCAGTGCCGAGCATTTCGACCGCAGCGGCGAGTTCCCGCTGGAGAACATCCAGTTGCTCGGCGAGAACGGGTTGATGGGCATCGAGGTGCCCGACCAGTACGGCGGCGCCGGCATGGACCCGATCAGCTACGTGCTGGCGATGATCGAGATCGCCGCTGGCGACGGTGCGCACTCGACCATCATGTCGGTCAACAATTCGTTGTTCTGCACCGGCATCCTCAAGAGCGGCAGTGAAGCGCAGAAGCAGAAGTATGTGCGCGCGATCGCCGATGGCAGCGCGATCGGCGCCTTCGCCCTGACCGAGCCGCAATCCGGCTCCGACGCCTCGGCCATGCGTTGCCGCGCGGTCAGGCAGGCCGACGGCACCTACCTCATCAATGGCAAGAAGAGCTGGATCACCTCCGGCCCGGTGGCCAAGTACATCGTCCTGTTCGCGATGACCGCGCCCGAGCAAGGTGCGCGTGGCATCACCGCCTTCATGATCGACACCGACAAGCCGGGCTTTGGCCGCGGCAAGACCGAGCCCAAGCTGGGCATCCGCGCCTCGGCCACCTGCGAGATCGAGTTCGCCGACTATGTGGCGCAGCCTGAAGATGTCGTTGGCGCCGAGGGCGAAGGCTTCAAGATCGCGATGGGCGTGCTGGATGCCGGGCGCATTGGTATTGCCTCGCAGGCGATCGGCATTGCCCGCGCCGCGTACGAAGCCACCCTGGCCTATGCGCGCGAGCGCCAGGCCTTTGGCGCGGCGATCGGTACCTTCCAGATGACCCAGGCCAAGATCGCCGACATGAAGTGCAAGCTGGATGCGGCATTGATGCTGACGCTGCGCGCCGCCTGGCTGAAGGGGCAGGGCCAGAAGTTCAGCACCGAGGCGGCGGTGGCCAAGCTCACTGCATCGGAGGCGGCGATGTGGATCACCCACCAGGCCGTGCAGATCCATGGCGGCATGGGGTATTCCAAGGAAATGCCGCTGGAGCGCTACTTCCGCGATGCCAAGATCACCGAAATCTACGAAGGCACCAGCGAGATCCAGCGGCTGGTGATTGCGCGGGCGGAGACGGGGCTGCGCTGAGTGGTGTTGCGGTGCTGTGGGAGGGCTGGCTCCGCTCGTCGGGGCTGAAGCCCCTCCTACAGTGCAATCGCCGGCGTTTGTAGGAGGGGCTTCGGCCCCGACCGTGCACCCTCCGTGGCAATGCGCTGTCGATCTGCAAAAAAAAGGCCGCCTCAAAGGGCGGCCTTTTCTATTCAGCGCAGGCAGGCTGATCAGAACTTCGCGTCAAACTCCGCCGCATACCCGGTATTGACGATCACCTTCTGCAGCGCATCGCTGACCTTGATGTTGCCGGCCACGATCTGCCGCCCGTCCGGGCCGCGATCGTCCATGCGCGGCGGGGTGGCGCCCTTGAAGTCGCAGACGCGGCCACCGGCCTCGCGCACCAGCAGCACGCCGGCGGCGATGTCCCAGGCCTTCACGCCCGCCTCGAAATAAGCATCAGCGCGGCCGCAGGCCACATAGGCCAGGTCCAGCGCGGCCGAACCGGTGCGGCGGATGTCCTCGGCCTGGGTCAGCAGGGAGTCCACGCACTTGAGCTGGCTGCTGGTGCGGGCGCGCTCACGCGGCGGGAAGCCGGTGTGGATCATCGACCCGGCCAGGTCCTTGCGGTCGGTCACTCGGATCCGTCGATCGTTGAGCACCGCGCCCGAACCGCGGCTGGCGGTGAACAGCTCGTTGCGCAGCGGGTCGAAGATCACCGCGTCGAGCGGCTCGCCGTTCTCGACCAGGGCAATGGACACGCAGTAATGCGGGAAGCCGCGCAGGTAGTTGCTGGTGCCGTCGAGCGGGTCGATCACCCACATGTAGCGGCCGGAGTTGCCCTGCACGCCGCCTTCCTCGCCGACGATGCCGTACTCGGGGTAGGCGCGCCTGAGTTCCTTGACGATGACCTTCTCCGCGTCGGCGTCCACTTCGCTGGCGTAGTCCATGCGGCCCTTCTGCACCACGTTCAGCGCTTCGAGCTTGTTGATGTTGCGCAACAGGACGTTGCCGGCGATGCGGGCGGCCTTGACCATGACGGTGACGGCGGGGTTCTGCATGGTGAAAGCTCCCGTGAAGGCAGAAGGACGGAACTGGCGGGGGAAAAGAGCGGTCCGGCGCGAAGGCCGGCGCGCAGTTTACCATCTGCAGCTGATTCGCTCCCGAATGCCTGTTCATGCAGCCTGACGTCAACCCATCGCGCCACATCCGTTTCGTCCTGGTCGGTACCCAGCACCCCGGCAATATCGGTGCCGCGGCCCGGGCAATGAAGACCATGGGCCTGTCCCGGCTGGTGCTGGTGGCGCCGGAGCGGGCGCTGGACGAAGACGCCTATCGCCGCTCGGCGGGGGCCGAGGACGTGTTGGGCGACGCCCCGGTACACGCGACCCTGGCCGAGGCGGTAGCCGATTGCACCCTGGTGCTGGGCTGCACCGCGCGTGCGCGCCGGGTACAGCTGGAAGAGTTGTTGCCGGCCGATGCCGCCGTGCGTGCCGTCGGCCACGCCGCCGGCCCGGCCGAGGTGGCCGTGGTCTTCGGCCGCGAGCGCACCGGCCTGACCAACGAGGAACTGCAGCTGTGCCACCTGGCCGTGCATATTCCCTCCGATCCGGAATTCAGCTCGCTCAACCTTGCCGCCGCGGTGCAGGTGCTGGCCTACGAAGCGCGGCTGGCGCTGCTGCGCGCAAGCCAGGCGAGCCTGGCCCCGGTGGCCGAGCAAAGCCTGCGCGAAGGCCCGGCCAGCCACGCGCAGATGGAAGGGTTGTTTGGCCAGTTCGGCCAGACCTTGGAGGAGATCGATTTCCACAAGGGTCGTTCGCCGGACTCGGCCATGCGCAAGCTGCGGCGGCTGTTCCTGCGCGCCAGCCTGACCGAACAGGAAGTGCGGCTGTTGCGCGGCATCCTCTCCGATGCCCAGCGCATGGCGATGCTGGCCGGCCGCAAAGACGCCTGACTGTTGCACAGTTCACGCTTTCGGCTAGGCTTGGCCGAATGCCTGGGGGGTGTCGGTTGACTGCTTTGCGCTGGCTGCGTTGGCGATGGCTGGGGGTGGCCTGTGGGCTGCTGGGACTAGGCGGGGCTTTCCAGGCCGCGGCCGCGGAGCCGTCGGCGGCCGCGCCAGCGCTGGAGGCCTCTCAGATCCTGGTGCTGGGCCGCATCAGCGACGATCCCAAGGTCCACTACCAGCAACTCAAGCCATTGCTCGACTACGTCGTGCCGCGCATGCGCGAAGTAGGCATCCGCGAGGGCCGTATCCTGATGGCGCCCGACGCCCAGCGCATGGCCAGTTACCTGCGCCGCGGTCGCGTCGATTGGGTCACCGAGACCGCCGGCACCGCCATGTTGCTGCAGCAACGCAGTGGTGCCCGTCCGCTGCTGCTGACCGAACGCAACGGCGTGCGCGAGTACAGCACGATCTTCTTCGTCCGCCGCGACAGCCCGGTGCAGCGGCTGGACCAGCTCACCGGCCACTCCATCGCCCTGCAGAGCACGCTGTCCACCAGCGCCTACCTGGCGCCGGTGTTGACCCTGCTCGATAACGGGCTGCATCCGGAAATCCTGCTGGGGCCCAATGACGAGCCGGCGCCGGATGCGGTGGGCTATGTCTTCGCCCGCTCGGAGTTGAACATCGCCGCCTACGTGCACAAGCGCCTGGTGACCGCCGGCGCCTTCAGCGACCTGGACTGGAACGACGAGCGCCACGTGCCGCAGGCCTTCAAGCGCGATTTCCGCATCATCCATACCACCGCGCCGATCCCGCGCGCGGTGGAAATGGTGCGCGCGGACCTGCCGCCTGCCGTGCAGCGGCGCCTGCGCGAGGTGCTGCTGCAGGCCGCGCACGACCCACAAGCGGCCCCGGCGCTGCATAAGTTCTTCGGCACCTCGGGTTTCTACCAGGTCGATCCGGCTTCCCAGCGTGAGCTCGATGCCTTGCGCCAAGGCTTGCAGCGCTTGCGGATGGAGGTCGAATGAGCCGCATGCGTTTTGGCCTGCAGGCCCGCTTCCTGATCGTGATGGGCCTGGCCTTCGCCCTGGTGGTCGGCATCCTGGTATTGCTGCTGCAGCGCCAGACCCGCATGCAGGGCGAAGTACGTGCCCTGAGCGGGGCCATCATCCACGACCTGTTCGACCGCAGCCTGCGTTCGCGTGGCGAAGCCTTGACCGGCGAACTGGCCGACGCCCTGGTCAATCCGATGTACTACTCCGACCTCGACCAGGTCGGCGCCCTGGTGCGCAACACCTCGCGCCAGCAGGTGGTGAGCTATGTGTGGGTGTTCGATCGCGACGGCCGCGTGCTGCACGACGGCAGCATCGACATTCCCGGCTACGGCCAGCCCATGCACGACCCGCTCGCGGCGCAGGCAGTGGCGGCGCGCAAGCTGACGATGCAATGGGCCCCCGACGTACTCGATGTGACCATGCCGATCATGATGGGCGATGAGCGCATTGGCGGCGTGCGCGTGGGTATGTCGTTGAGCCGCGTGCGCGAGCTGGAGTCCGGCGCCAATGCCTCGTTGCTGGAGCGCCTGGCCGAAGTGGGCAAGCGCGACCTGGGCTGGCTGCTCCTGCTGCTGGCGGGCCTGGCGTTCATCGCCACCGTAGTGGCGATCTACGTCCAGCGCACCCTGGTCGGGCCGATCCGCTGGCTGGCGCAGGCAGCGCGCCAGATCGAAGCCGGTGACTACGCCGTGGAGCGCCGCAGCAGCGACCGCAACGACGAAGTGGGCGAACTGATCCACGCCTTTGGGCGCATGAGCGAGAGCATTGCCCGGCATGACCGCGAAGTGCGGCACATGGCCTACACCGATGCCTTGACCGGCCTGACCAACCGCCTGGCATTCCGCGAAAGCCTCGACCACCAACTGCTGGCCGCGCGCAACGCCGACCGCCAGCTGGCACTGCTGTTCGCCGACATCGACGACTTCAAGCGCGTCAACGACACCCTCGGCCACGAGGCCGGCGACGAAGCGCTGCTGCAATTCTCCTCGCGCATCTCCGCGGCCGTCGATGCGTTGGGCGGCGACGAAGCCTTGCTGGCGCGCTTCGGTGGCGACGAGTTCGTGATCCTGCTGCAGGCCGGCGACGTGCGCGAGTCCGCCCAGCGCCTGGCCGACCGCCTGGTGCAGGACCTTGGGCAACCGCTGATGGTCGAAGGCCGCGAAGTCTTCCTGGGCACCTCGATCGGCATCACCCTGTTCCCCGACGACGCCCGCGGCGCCACCGCGCTGTTGAAGAACGGCGACATCGCGATGTACCAGGCCAAAGTCGCCGGCAAGAACTGCCACCGCTTCTACAGCCGCGCGATGGACCACGCCGTCGAGCGCCGCGTGCACATGGAGCATGAACTACGCGGGGCCTGGGACCGCGGCGAACTGCGCCTGGTCTACCAGCCGATCTACCGCATGAGCGACCGGAAGATGGTCGGCGTGGAAGTGCTGCTGCGCTGGCAGCACCCGGCACTGGGCGCGATCCCGCCGTCGATCTTCATCGAAGTGGCCGAACAGAGCGGGCTGATCGAAGTGATCGGCCCGAAGGTCCTGCGCGCCGCCTGCCTGGACGCGATGCAGTGGCCGCTGGTCACCGGCGAGGCACCGCTGTTCGTCTCGGTCAACGTCTCGCCGCGGCAACTGCGCAGCGGCGACATGGCCGACACCGTAGCCCGATGCCTGCGCGAATCCGGCCTGCCGCCCGCACGCCTGCACCTGGAACTGACCGAAACCGCAGTCATTGGCGACGAAATGCTGGCCGCCAGCCTGCTCGACAAATTGCACCGTACCGGGGTGAAGGTCTGGCTGGACGACTTCGGCACCGGCTTCTCCGGCCTGAGCCACCTGCGCCAGGTACCGGCGGACGGAGTCAAGATCGACAAGAGCTTCGTCTCGGACCTGCAGCGCGACCCCGACGACCTCGCACTGACCACCGCGATCATCGCGATGGCCCATTCGCTCGGCATCACGGTAGTGGCCGAGGGCATCGAGCATGAGGGCCAGTTCAACCTGCTGCGCGAGCGCGGCTGTGACCTGGGGCAGGGCTACTGGTTCAGCCGGCCGATGAGTTCGGGCGACCTGATGCGATTGCGGGGCGGGGGCGTTTGACGCCTTGAAAGCAGCGGTTTTGGATAGGTCGGCTCGCGGGCGGGCCTCGACCTGCCGGCAGGCTGTGGCCCGGTTCAGCGGACATCCTGTCCTCACGAACCGTCGCCGGCCATCCCTGGCCGGCTGACACACCCTGCCGGCAGGTCGAGGCACGGCGCCGAATTTCCCCACTTCGATTAGAAGCGTCTGAGGGGAGATAGAGGGAAAGCGAAGAGCGAAGCCGGCTCTTCGTGCTACGAATACAACTCGCGCCATGCCAGCCGTTCCTTCTCCCACTTGTGGGAGAAGGTGCCGCGACAGCGGCGGATGAGGGTGCTTTTTCTCTTTCCCACCGCTCGCGGCCAACTGTCGGGCGACCGGGGGCAGGCCCCTTTCGGGACAATCGGCGACATGGATGTCGCCGATTAGACTACAAGGATGTATTTACGGCGTGTCCCGAAAGGGGCCTGCCCCCGGTCGCCGCACGTAACAACGAAACAATCAAAGCGGCCGTTTCCCGGTATCCCCTTGGACCTCGCGCACCAAACGCGGCACCAGATACCCAGAAAGCCGCGCCGCCAACCCAGCATGCAATTCCCGCGCACGCTCGTCGCTTACCTCGTAGTGCGCCACACCCGCAACGCGATCCAGCTGATGCAGGTAGTACGGCAACACGCCCGCAGCAAAACAGCGCTCGCTCAGCGAAGCCAACGTCTCGACATCATCGTTGACCCCGCGCAGCAACACCGCCTGGTTCAGCACCTGCGCCCCAGTCGCTCGCAGCCGCGCCATCGCCGCGTCCACATCGGCATCGAACTCATGGGCATGGTTGGCATGGATCACGAACGCCACCGGCCACGGCAGCGCCGACAACCAGGCCTGCAGCTCCGTATCCACCCGCTCCGGCAACACCACCGGCAAGCGGCTGTGGATGCGCAGGCGCTTGAGATGCGGGATCGTCGCCAACGCCGTGGTCAGTTCGAGCAACTTCGGCGTCGCCAGCGACAACGGGTCGCCACCGGACAGCAGCACCTCGTCGATCGTCGGATCGGCCGCGATCGCCGCCACCGCCTCGCGCCAGCCCTCGCGGGCGGCCGTTTCCTGGGCGTAGGGAAAGTGGCGGCGGAAGCAGTAGCGGCAGTTCACCGCGCAACTGCCGGTGGCGACCAGCAAGGCGCGACCGCGGTATTTCTGGATCACCCCGGCGGCGGTACGAGCGGCTGCGTCGCCCACCGCGTCCAGGCCGTAGCCCGGTACCACCTGCATTTCCGCCTCGATCGGCAACACCTGGCGCAGCAGCGGATCGGCCGGATCGCCGGGCCGCATCCGCGCCACGAATCCGCGCGGTACCCGCAATGCGAATTGGCTCGCCGCCGCCTCGCTCAGGCCCACCGCTTCGGCTTCCAGCCCCAGCAGCCCCAGCAGCTCGCGCGGGTCGCGCACGGCATCGCGCCACAGCGCCTGCCAGCGGGCAACGGCGGGGCGGGCAGGGGACGGCTGTAAGCGGCTGGAGGCTGCGGTTATCATGTGCGGTCTGGAAACAGTACGCCCGCCGGCTGGCGGGCAGCCCATTCTACCGGCCGGCCGTCGCAGACGGCGGCCTTGCCCTATCCGAGGAGTTGCACACATGGCCAGCTATGGCATGAACGACGTCAAGAACGGGATGAAGATCCTGGTCAACGCCGAACCGGCGGTCATCACCGACACCGAGTACGTCAAGCCGGGCAAGGGCCAGGCCTTCACCCGCGTCAAGTACCGCCTGATCAAGTCCGGCCGCGTGCAGGAAGTGACCATGAAGTCGACCGACTCGATGGAAGCGGCCGACGTCCTCGATACCGACATGCAGTACCTCTACAACGATGGCGAGTACTGGCACTTCATGCAGCCGGAAAGCTTCGAGCAGGTCCAGGCCGACAAGGGGGGCATGGGCGGTGCGGAGAAGTGGCTCAAGGGTGAAGAACAGTGCGTGGTGACGCTGTGGAACGGCATCCCGATCGCGGTGCAGCCGCCGAACTTCGTCGAGCTCAAGATCACCGAGACCGACCCGGGCGTGCGCGGCGATACCTCCGGCGGCGGCGGCAAGCCGGCCACGCTGGAAACCGGCGCGGTGGTGCGGGTGCCGCTGTTCGTCGGCCAGGACGAGGTGATCCGCGTCGATACCCGTTCGGGCGAGTACGTCTCGCGCGTCAAGTAAGCCGATGCAGGACCTGGGCAGGGTCCATCGAGACCATGCGCCCGGCGATCGAGCCTCCGTGGCTCGATCGCCAGATGATCGAACCCCTCGGCGAGGTTGGCGCCTTGCACGAGGCGGCTTCGCCGCCTGAGGCACACTGGCCTCATTGCGCTTTCGCCTTCCCGGAGTCGATCCCCCGTGACGCAGTCTGTTCCCGAATCGTGTGACCTGCTGATCGAAGCGGGCTTCGTCGTCCCGATCGAGCCGCATGCGGTGGTGCTGGAAGACCACGCCGTGGCAGTGCGCGATGGCGTGATCGTGGCGATCCTGCCGCAGTCCGAAGCGCGCGCGCGCTTCCACGCCGCCGAAACGGTGGCGCGGCCCGAGGCCGCGCTGATCCCCGGCCTGGTCAATGCCCATACGCATAACCCGATGACCCTGCTGCGCGGCGTCGCCGACGACCTGCCGCTGATGGTGTGGCTGCAGCAGCACATCTGGCCGGTGGAAGCGGCGGTCATCGGTCCGGAATTCGTCGCCGACGGCACCACCCTGGCGATCGCCGAGATGCTGCGCGGCGGCACCACCTGCGCCAACGAAAACTACTTCTTCCCCGATGCGCAGGCCGCGGTCTACAAGAAGTACGGCTTCCGCGCCCTGGTCGGCGCGCCGGTGATCGATTTCCCGACCGCCTGGGCCAAAAGCGATGACGAATACTTCGACCGCGCAGGCGAGCTGCACGACCAGTGGCGCGACGACCCGCTGATCGCCACCGCCTTCGCCCCGCACGCGCCGTATACCGTCAGCGACGCCAGCTTCGAGCGCGTGCGCATGCTGGCCGACCAGCTCGATATCCCGGTGCATCTGCATACCCACGAAACCGCGCAGGAAATCAGCGATTCGCTGGCCCAGTATGGCCAGCGCCCGTTGGCGCGGCTGGAGCGCCTGGGCCTGGTCAACGATCGCCTGATCGCGGTGCACATGACCCAGCTGACCGACTCGGAGATCCACCTGTGCGCCGAGCGCGGGGTCAGCGTGGTGCACTGCCCGGAATCCAACCTCAAGCTGGCCTCGGGCTTCTGCCCGGCTTGCGCCCTGCAGCGCGCCGGGGTCAACCTGGCGATCGGCACCGACGGCTGCGCCAGCAACAACGATCTGGACATGTTCAGCGAGAACCGCACCGCGGCGATCCTGGCCAAGGCGGTCGCCAACGACGCCACCGCCCTGGACGCGGCGACCACGCTGCGCGCGGCGACGTTGGGAGGCGCACGTGCGCTGGGCTTCGCTGACCGGATCGGCTCGATCGAGGTCGGCAAGCAGGCCGACCTGGTCCTGGTCGATCTCTCGGCGCTGGAAACCCAGCCGGTGCACCACGTGCTGTCGCAGTTGATCTATGCCGCCGGCCGGCAGCAGGTCAGCGATGTGTGGATCGCCGGCAAGCCCAAATTGCGTGAGCGCATCCTGGTCGACATGGACGTGCAGGCGTTGGTCGCCAATGCCCGCCAGTGGCGCGATCGCATCCGCCACTACCATCCCGCCTGATTGCTTTGCAGGAGTCCGCCATGACCACGACGCGCGAGCACGCATCGTCAAACTTCCACCAGGCCGAGCTGGACAAGTTCGCCGCCCTGGCCAACCGCTGGTGGGACGCCGACGGCCCGCAGAAGCCACTGCACGCGCTCAACCCGGTGCGGCTGGAATACGTCGCCGCGCGCACTCCGCTGGCCGGGGCGCGCGTGCTCGACGTCGGTTGTGGCGGCGGCTTGCTGAGCGAAGCGCTGGCGCGGCAGGGCGCGCAAGTCACCGCGATCGACCTGGCGCCGGAACTGGTCAAGGTCGCGCGCCTGCACCGGCTCGAATCCGGGCTGGAGGTGGACTACCGCGTGCAGTCGGTGGAAGACCTGGCGGCCGAAGCGCCGGCCAGCTTCGACGCGATCACCTGCATGGAGATGCTCGAGCACGTGCCGCGCCCAGGCGCGATCCTGCAGGCGTGTGCCACGCTGCTCAAGCCCGGCGGCAAGCTGTTCCTGTCCACGCTCAACCGCACCCCGGCGGCGTTCGCGGTGGCCATTGTCGGCGCCGAGTACGTGGCCCGGCTGCTGCCGCGCGGCACCCATCATTACCAGGACTTCATCAAGCCTTCGGAGCTGGCGGCCTGGCTGCGCGAGACTGGCCTGCAGCTTGAAGATGTCAGCGGCCTGGCCTACGAACCGTGGCGCAACAGCGCCAAGCTGTCGCGGCGAACCGATATCAACTACCTGGCCTGGGCCAGCAAGCCGGCCGGCGTCAATGCCTGACAGCGTCCGGTTTCCGCGCGCAGTGCTGTTCGACCTGGACGGCACCTTGCTGGACAGTGCACCGGACATGCTCGCCACGGCCAATGAAATGCGCGCGGCACGCGGTCTGCCGCCGCTGGCGTTGCAAGCGCTGCGGCCGGTGGTTTCCAAAGGTGCGCGGGCGATGCTCGCGGTCGCGTTTCCCGAGTGGGACGCGGGGCTTCGCGACAGCCACGTGGCCGAATTCCTGCAGCGCTACGAACAATTGATCGGCCGCCACGCCGTGCTGTTCGAGGGCATCGAGGCGATGCTGCGGTGCCTGGAAGACGCCGGCAGCCGCTGGGGCATCGTCACCAACAAGCCCGAATACCTGGCCCGGCTGATCCTGCCGCAGCTGGACTGGGAGGCACGCTGCGCAGTGCTGATCGGCGGCGACAGCCTGCCCGAGCGCAAGCCGCATCCCTTGCCGTTGCAGGTGGCCTGCCAGCGCATGGACATGGCAGTGGCCGAGTGCGTCTACGTGGGCGATGACGAACGCGACATCCTCGCCGCGCGCGCGGCCGGCATGCCGGCAGTGGCCGCGTTGTGGGGTTACCGGTTGGCCGAGGACGATCCCCTTTCGTGGCAGGCCGAGCGCATGGTCGAGCAGCCAGCCGACCTGTGCGCCGCTGCAGCGTGGCCGTTGGCCGCGACACCCGCACGCTGACTTTCAACCGCCCCTCGCACGGGCCTGGCACTGGACGACCCATGAGTACCCCGAGCGCGCTCGACAGCTTCATCGACAAGTGGCGGCAACGCTGGCCCGAATGGGCCGTGGCCGAGCGCTTCGTCGCGCCGGCGCAGCAGCCGCTGGCCATGGCCTGGTTCACGCTGCTGCAAGAGTTCGAGGACATCATGAACATCAGCGGCGACACCTTGCCCGCCGATGCCAAGTTGGCGTGGTGGCAGCAGGAATTGCGCGATTGGAGCAGCCGGCGTTCGCGGCATCCGCTCGGACGCGTGCTCGAACCGGTGACCGCGCCGTGGTCGGAACTGGCGCAGACGCTGCCGGCGGTGCAGGAAATACGTTCGCCGCCGATCTCGCTGGACGCCGCGCTGGCGCTGCTGCAGCCATTTGCCGAGGCGGTAGTGGCGGTGGAAGCGGCACTGTTCGAACGCAAGCGCCCTGGCGACGCGCGCGCCATCGCGGTGCAGTGGTTGGCGGCGCGCCTGGCCTTGGCCGGTGCGGCCGCCGCACCGGCCGGGATCGAGGTGCGGGACTGGCGTGCCCAATTGCTCTCGCACTGGCCGTCAAAGCCGGCGCTGGCGCAGCCGCACCGCATCTGGTCGCGCCTGGCACGACTGCGGCTGCAGCGTGAGCACGCCGGTCAACCCGCCCTGGCGCCGCCACTGCAACAGCTCTGGCATGCCTGGCGGGCGGCCAGCGGCGGCGCCTGAGAACGCTGGCCGACGAGGCTAGAAGTCGTCGGCGTACTCCGAACCGCTGCTGCCAGGCGACGGCGGCGGCTTCTGCTCCTCGGGCCCGATACGGAGGGTCGCGCTGGTGTGGATGTTCTTCACTTCTTCGGTCTTGCTCGGGGTGACTTCCTTGAGGCGTATAGCCGTTACCTCCAGGCTGGGATTGGATTCAGTCTTCTTGGTGAAGGTGAACTTTTCGGTCACTTCGAACACGGTGTTGGGGGTGAAAATCCATTCGCCCTCGTGCCCGGCGAGGGTGGTGATCCCCTCTAACATGGGCGTGGCGGATTTTGCCTGGATCTCATAGATCGCCAGACCGCCGGTCCTGCCTTCGGCCGCATATCCCTGTTTGAAAGTTTGCTCCGCATAGCCCTTCTCACTGGAAGCAGACATGAAGGGGCGCCCATTGGTGACCAGATCCCCCACCGCGAATTTGTCGGCGTAACCGGGTCCCACGTCGGCCACGCGCAGCAATTTCACTGGTTCCCCAGGACGCGCCAGCTTGGCCAGTGCGTTGTGCAACTCGTCACTGCGGGCCTCCATTTCGGGGTCGTACGGCTCGGGGTTGCGCAAGTAGTTGTTGAGCTCGTAGTTGATGCCCTCATATTCGTTGGTGTCTGAGAGGAAGTGGCCGTCGACGGGATCGCGGTAGGTCTCGTCGCTGCCTTCGACGTGGGTCCAATCACGTACCGCGTAGCGTTCTTGCTCGCTGAGGGCCCTGAAAGATTGCTCGTAGCTATCGCGGAACGCTCCTCCGCGGTCGACGAAGCGATGCGCCGGTGAGGACCAGTTCTCGGGCCAGATCAGGTCTTTCATCGACTCCACTGCCTCTACCGGTGGCGCCTGCGGTCCGGTTTTCGACACCTCGCCTGACGTTGACGGTTTGCCCTCAGCGGGAGGTGCGGCTTCCAACCTGGGTTGCTTGGGCGCGGACGGACCTTCGGGCGAGTCGGTTGGCTTGACGGTGCCCTCGCCGGTTTCGCCACTGGGCAGGGCGGGCTCGGCGGGCGGTTTGAGGACCGGCGGTGTGCCCGGCCTTGTTGGAGGTGCTGGGGCTTGCCCGCCCGGCGGGGGCGTGGGAGAACGAGGAGGTGTGCCGCCAGCGGGCGGGGGCGTGGGCGACCGAGGGGGCGTGCCACCAACGGGCGGGGGCGTGGGCGACCGAGGAGGCGTGCCAGCGGGCGTAGGCGGCTTCGCGCCCGGTTTGCCGGCGCCCACCGGTCCGCCGGTTACGACGCTGAAAAGGACGTCCTTGGTGGTTTCCCAGGGAGATTTCGCAGGCGCTTCGGTTTCGCCGTAGCCCTCCGGCGGCTTGCCCGTATTGCCGGTCTGCTCGGTGTAACGACGCTGCTGGTATTGCTCCCAGTTTTCGTTGATCCGCTGCTTTTGCTCTTGTTCGGAGAGCCCTGGATTGGCGCTTCGCGGCAGCCGCACTGAGCCTTGCGCCGCCGACCGCTGTTGTGGGTACAAGGTGGATGATCGAGACGAATTGCCGACTCGCATGACGGGTTCCTCTTTCGATGCAGTAAGCGCATTGAATCAAGGGCCCGGATGCTGGGGGTAGCACGATGATAGTGCGTATCGGCGTATCGGCTGAATGCTCTTGCCGGTGACGTCGAAGACGGAGTTGGCAGGTATGACAATGGTCAAGCACCGGCGGACCAGGGGGCGCGCGACCCACGTGTGAGCACGCGGTCAAGCCCTCAGGCAAAACACTCACGCGGCCTTGCAGGGAAGCTTGCACATTGAGCGCGAAGCCGCGCCTGCTGCGCGGCACGGGAATGGTTCATGGCCGATTCGGGCGAACTCGAAAGCAAGCTCTGGAAGACGATCAAATCCGATCGCACGGTGATGCTCGGCCTTGCCGGCGCCGAAGAAGGGCATGCCCAGCCGATGACGGCGATGCTCGAAGGCGATGAGGGCGGCCCGATCTGGTTCTTCACTGCGCGTGACAACGGCCTGGTGGCTGCGCTGGGCGGCACCGCCGCCGCCGCGACCGCGCATGTGGTCGGCAAAGGCCACGAAGTGTTCGGCAGCGTCGCCGGCAGCCTGCGCGAACACACCGACCGCGCGGTCGTCGAGCGACTGTGGAATCCGTTCATCGCCGCCTGGTACGAAGGCAAGGACGATCCGAAGTTGGTGCTCCTGCGCCTGGACCCGACCCACGCGCAGGTCTGGCTCAACGAGAACAATCTCTGGGCCGGGGTGAAGATGTTGCTGGGCGTGGACCCAAAGAAGGATTACGCCGACAAGGTCGGCGACGTGCCGCTGTAGACCTGCATCCACACGCACAAAGGCCGCCCGGTGGGCGGCCTTTGTGCGTGTGGCGGGACGAGTCGTGTCAGCCCTCGTCGTCCTCGCTTTCCTCTTCTTCCTCCAGCTCGCCATCAGCGCCGATGATCGCCACGCCCTCGTCGTCGGCGCCTTCGCGGATCAGGGTGAAGAACGCATCGAAGCGGTACACGCTCAACTCCGGCACGTCCTCGAAGCCGTAGTGGGCGCAGATCTCGCGGAAGCGGGCGTGCACCGCGCGCCACACGTTGGCGTCGATCTCTTCGGCACCAAACCAGGCATACAGATCATCCCAGGCGGCAGTGGCCGCGCCGTAGCGGGCGACGCGATCGATCAAGGTGGAGAAGGCGGCATCGTGATGCGTGAGCATGGTGGCTCCTGGTGAGAGAAGCGGGCATGGAACCAGCCCGGCGCACCGAAGTCAAAGGCGCGCCGGAAGACCCGCAGGCCTCCCGGCGCCCGACTCAGTGCAGACCTTGCAGCGGCAGGTCGAACACCAGCACTTCGGCGTCCGTGGCCTTCTCCAGCAACAGCAGCGATTCGTCGCTGACCTGCACCGCATCGCCGGCCACCAGCGCCACGCCGTTGAGCTCGACACTGCCGCGTGCAACCTGCACATAGGCGCCCCGGCCATTGTCCAGGGCGTGTTCGACGCGGTCATCGCCGTCGAGCACGGTGGCGTAGACGCGCGCGTCCTGGTGCACCTTGAGCGACCCCTCGGCGCCATCGGGCGACACGATCAGGCGCAGGCGGCCGCGCTTGCTCTGCGGGTCGAAGTGCTTTTCCTCATAGCTCGGCTCGATGCCATTACGCTCCGGGAACAGCCAGATCTGCAGGAAGTGCACCGGCTCGCTCTTGGAGCCGTTGAATTCGCTGTGGGTCACGCCGCTGCCCGCGCTCATGCGCTGGACGTCGCCGTAGTGCAGCACCGAGCCGGTGCCCATGCTGTCCTTGTGCTCCAGCGCGCCGTCGAGGACGTAGGAAATGATCTCCATATCGCGATGGCCGTGGGTACCGAAGCCCTCGCCCGGCTGCACCTTGTCCTCATTGATCACCCGCAGCGGCCCGAACCCCATGTAGCGCGGGTCGTGGTAATGGCCGAAGGAAAAGGTATGGCGGGAAGACAGCCAGCCGTGCTCGGCGCGGCCGCGGGCGTCGCTCTTGCGGATCTGCAACATGGTGATGCTCCTTATGTTCGATGATGTCGATCGGAGGCGTTCCTCCTTGGTGGCTAGTCTGTGCGCTTCATCCGGAAACAAAAAGCGAGTAGATTCGAGCGCCAGCATCGAAAGATTCGAATATGAAGATCAGCCTGGAAGCCCTGCAGATCCTGGATGCGATCGACCGTCGGGGCTCGTTCGCGGGCGCGGCCAAGGTGCTCTACAAAGTGCCCTCGACCATTTCCTACACGGTCTCCAAGCTGGAAGAGGACCTCGGCGTGCAGTTGTTCGAGCGCGCCGGTCCCAAGGCAACCCCGACCGAGGCCGGCCGCGAGTTGCTCAAGGAGGGGCGGCATCTGTTGCGCGCAGCGCAGGAGCTGGAGGTGCGGGTGCGGCGGGTGGCATCGGGTTGGGAATCGGAGTTCGCGCTGGCGCTGGATGCGTTGTTCCCGGTCGCGCTGCTGGCCGGCGAAGTGGCCGCGTTCTATGCGGTGGCCGACAGCACCCGGCTGCGGCTGGTGAGCGAATCGCTGTCGGGCACCTGGGAGGCGCTGCTGGATCGACGCGCCGACCTGCTGGTGGCGGCAGGGGAGGGGCCCAGTGGCGGTGGTTACGTGGTCGAGCCGCTGGGAACGGTGCACTTCGTGTTCGCGGTGGCGCCGGGCCATCCGCTGGCAGGGCGTGGCCGCGTGGGTTCAAGCGAGCTGGCAATGTATCGCGCGGTGGCGGTGGCAGATTCGGCGCGCCGCCTGTTGCCGCGCACCGTTGGCCTGCAATCCGCGCAGGACGTGCTCAGCGTGCCGGACATGCGCGGGAAATTCGCGCTGCAACTGGCCGGCCTGGGCTGCGGCTTTCTGCCCGAGCCGTGCGCCCGCGCAGCGATCGCCAATGGCGCCCTGGTGGCCTTGGAGGTTGACGAGCCCAAGCCGGATGAAACCTTCTACCTGGCCTGGCGCACCGGCGAACAAGGCCAGGCCCTGGCCTGGTGGCAGCGCCGCTTGCGCACGCCCGGCGTGTTCGACGATTGGCTGCAGCGCCTGGCCGCAACGGAGTATTCCGCCGTTCGCCCTGGCCTGGCGCAATAATGCCGCCACCTCGCGCTTCTCTTTCCTGGATTCCCCCATGCATGCCCTGGTCGAGCAATTCGGTCTGACGCTGGTGTTCGTCAACGTACTGGCATTGGCCCTGGGCCTGCCGGTGCCGGCAATGCCGACGCTGGTGCTGGTCGGCGCCGGTTATGCCCTGCGCGGTGGGCCGTATGCGTGGCTGGGCGTACTGCTGGCCTGGCTGCTGTCCATCAGTGCCAGCGTGATCGGCGACACCGCGTGGTTCCTGGCCGGGCGCCGCTATGGCAATCGCACGCTGCAGACGCTGTGCCGGCTGTCGCTGTCGCGCGACACCTGCATGAAGAAGACCGAACGCTTCTACGGCCGCCTGGGTATCCGCGTGTTGGCCTTCGCCAAGTTCGTGCCCGGCCTGTCGCTGGTATCGGTGCCGTTGGCCGGGGCGATGCAGGTGCGGCTGCGGCCGTTCCTGGGCTACGACACGCTTGGCGCGGCGCTGTGGGCCGCCGTCGGGCTGGGCCTGGGCGTGGTGTTCGCCGGGCAGGTGGAACATGTGCTCGAGGTGCTGGCCGACCTCGGCGCGCGTGCCTTCATCGTGGTCGGCGCGGCATTGGCGCTGTACGTCGGTTGGCGGTGGTGGCGGCGCCAACAACTGTTGCGCTCGCTGGAAGCGGCGCGGATCAGCGTCGATGAGTTGTACGCCTTGATGCAGGACCGCGAACACGCACCGGCGGTGCTGGATATTCGCGCCCCGGGGTATCGCGAGCTGGAGCCTTACACCATTCCCGGCGCCTTGTTCGCAGACGAGCGCAAGCTGGCCGAGATCCTGGCGCAGGTGCCGCCCGACCGCGGCGTGGTGATCTTCTGCGCTTGCCCCAACGAGGTTTCGGCAGCGTGGTTGGCCGCGCGCCTGCGCGAACATCGCTATCACGATGTGCGGCCGTTGCTCGGTGGGCTGGAAGCCTGGCGCGCGGCCGGATACGAAATCGTGCCGTTGCCGTCGCGCAACATCGTGGGTGCGGTGGCGCCGGCCGTAGTGGCCTGAGCTGGGGACGCCGAAAATCCGCAGCGCAAAAAAAAAGACGACAAGCTTAAGCTTGTCGTCTTTTTGACGAGTGGTGCGCCCGGAGAGATTCGAACTCCCGACCGCCTGGTTCGTAGCCAGGTACTCTATCCAACTGAGCTACGGGCGCGTCGTCAGGAGGAGAATTATGCGGGAGTATGCGAAGGACGTCAACGGTCCGTAATAAAAAAATTCAGCGCAGTGCCGTGGCCAGCCGATCAGCCACTTTTGCCGGTGTTTTCAGCCATGAAAAGTGATCGGCGCCGGTGCCGAGTGCGCGTTCGTCCAGCACTTCCAGTCGGCACGGGCCGGCGAGTTTTGCCGTCAGCGCCTGCATTGAGCTGGCCGGGGCCATCCAGTCGCGGGCCATGACCAGCGCGTCGATCGGCGCTGTGGTGCGTGCCATGCCTGCCTCCAGGTCCACTTCCCAGCCGCTGGCCGCGTAGCGGTTGCTCAGGCCGACCCGGGCCCAGTCGGCGATCAGGCCACGCGCCTCGGTCCCGCCGAAGCCAACGCGGCGGCCAGGCAGGGTGCCATTGCGACGCGCCAGCCAGGGCGCGAAGCGGTAGGCCAGCGGCAGCGCATAGCGCAGCGGCGCGGGGAAGCTGCGCCACCAAGGCGTGCCGCTGGCCACCAACCAAAGCCGCGAAAAAACACCTGGTTGCTGGCCGGCATGGCAGCACGCCAGTTGTCCGCCCAGGCTGTGCCCGCCGATCAGCATCGGCAGCTCGCCGGCGACCTGCTGCAGCGCCTGTTGGCTCGCCGGCAGGTCGCACGCCAGGATCTGGCGGTAACCCCAGTTGCATTCGCGCGAGGCGCGCCAGTTGCTGCTGCCATTGCCGCGCCACTCGTGCAGCAGCACCGCGATGCCCGCGGCGGCCAGCGCATCGGCGAAGGCTTCGTAGTGACGCGCCGCCACGCCGAGCGCCGGCAGCCACAACAAGGCGGCGCGCGGCTGCGCCGGGAGGCGTGCGATCAACTGCCAGCGGTGTCCGTCGTTGGCGGCCACGTCCATGGCCACGGGCCGCGTGGTCATGCCTGGCGCGCCGCGCCGAAGTGGTCCAGCACCAGCACGTCGCCGCGGCCGGGTCGATAACCCCCCTGCAGCGCGCGCGCCACGTAGTCGATGGCCGCTTCGCAGGCGTTGCCCAGCGACAAGCCATTGCACAGCTGCGCGGCGATGGCCGAGGCCAGCGTGCAGCCGGTGCCATGGGCATCGATCGGCAGGCGGGTGTGGATGTACTGGTGCTGGGCTACGCCGTCATCGAAGCGGTCGATCACGCGCGTGCCTTCGAACAGGTGCCCGCCCTTGAGCAGCACCGCGCTAGCACCCAGGTCGAGCAGTTCGCTGCAGGCGCGCTCGGCGGCGCTGGCATCGTCGATCGGATGGCCCAACAGCAGTTCGGCTTCGGGAATATTCGGCGTCACCAGGGTGGCCATCGGCAACAGCCGCTGGCGCAGCGCGTCGAGAGCCTCGTCGGCCAGCAATTTGGCCCCGCTGGTGGCCACCATGACCGGATCGAGCACGATGAAGGGCGGGCGATGCTGCGCCAGTGCATCGGCCACGCAGTGGATCACTTCGGCGTTGGCCAGCATGCCAAGTTTGACCGCCTGGATCTCGAAATCGTCGAAGCAGGCGCCGATCTGCGCACGCAGGAAATCCAGCGGCGGCACGTGCACCGCGGTGACGCCGCGGGTGTGCTGTGCGGTCAGTGCGGCGATTGCCGACAAGCCGTGCACGCGGTGCGCGGCGAAGGTCTTCAGGTCGGCCTGGATGCCGGCGCCGCCGCCCGAATCGGACCCGGCGATGGTGAGGGCGGAAAGGACTTGGCTGCTCATGCGCCGATTGTGCCTGGGCGCGATGCGTCCTGCACCGCGCTCAGGGGCCGCCGAGTGCGCGCACCAGCCGCCATTGCCGATAGCCGAAGTACACCGCGCCGGTAATGCCGGTGATGGCCGCGGGCAAATAGAGCGCGTGATAGTGGAAGTGGGCGAACAGCCAGGCCCCGGCCAGGCTGCCGCCGAGAAATCCACTGATGATGAAGCCACACAGGACCAGGCGCCGAGTCTGCAGCGGCAGGCCACGCAGCAGATGGCCCAGGCCGATGCCCAAGTCGGTGAACATCCCGGTGAGGTGGGTGGTGCGTACGATTGCGCCGCTGTAGGTGGTGGCCATGGCGTTCTGCAATCCGCAGGCCATCGCCAGCAACCAGGTCGCCCAGGCCGGGTGCTGCGCGTACAGCGGTATCGCCGACAGGATCAGCAGCGATTCCAGCAGCAACGCCACGCCATAGCGCCGCCCCAGTTGCAGCTGGTTGTTCTGGATCAGCAGGCCGCTGAGCGTGGCGCCCAGGCTGAAGGCGATCAACAGGCCCCAGACGAAGCCGGCGTCATGCCATTGCCCGCGTGCCAATTCGACCCCGAGCAAGCTGGTGGTGCCGGTGACATGGCTCACCACCTGCTGGTTGAAACCGAGAAAACCGATGACGTTGATCATGCCGGCGGCCGCCGACAGCGTCACCGCCCCTATCCACACCCACCTGGGCAAAGCCTGCATCCCTCACCTTCTTGGCGATGACCCGGGCTGCCTCGATTCGCTTAGCCCGGGCCGTTGACTTCCACGTCGGAGAATTTGCCGACCTGCGGATCGTAGACCGCGCCCCAGAACCCGGCACCTCCATCGCAGACACGGATGGCGGTGCGTGCAGGGTCAAGATTGCTGTCGCTGGGCAGGCGGAAGGCGTTGATGTAGATCAGCCGCTGGCCGTTCGCTTCGATGCCGACGTACTGGCGGTCGTAGTCGCCCGGGTTGTTGATCGGCGGCTGCAACTGATCCAGCCGCGCCTCAAGCTCATCGATCTGTTGTCGGCTGGGCGCCCAAAACCCGGTGATTTCATTGGGATGGCGGGCGGGGCTGTCGCGCGAGCAGGTATCGAGTACCTGGGTGGCCACCACTGGCCGGGTGATGACCCACGACTGCCCGGCGCGCACGGTGGTCGGCACCGTGCTCCCGGGCGTGCCGCCGGTGGTGGCGCATCCGCTGGCCAGTGCAAGCAGTACGAACGGCAAGGCGCGAAGCGGTTTCACAGGACCTCCGAGGCGTAATCGGCCAGGCGCGAGCGCTCGCCACGGCGCAAGGTGACATGCGCGCTGTGCGGCCAGTTCTTGAAGCGGTCGACCGCGTAGGTGAGGCCCGAGGTGGTTTCGGTCAGGTAGGGCGTGTCGATCTGTTCGACATTGCCCAGGCAGACGATCTTGGTGCCCGGGCCGGCGCGGGTGATCAAGGTCTTCATCTGTTTCGGCGTCAGGTTCTGCGCCTCGTCCAGGATCAAATAGCGCGAGAGGAACGTGCGGCCACGCATGAAGTTCATCGAGCGGATCTTGATGCGGCTGGCGAGCAGGTCGTTGGTCGCCGCGCGGCCCCAGGCGCCGCCCTCCTGGTTGTGGGTGAGCACTTCGAGGTTGTCGGTCAACGCGCCCATCCACGGTGTCATCTTCTCTTCCTCGGTGCCGGGCAGGAAGCCGATGTCCTCGCCCACGCTGACCGTGGCGCGGGTCATGATGATTTCGCGGTAGCGCTGCTGGTCCATGGTCTGGGCCAGGCCGGCGGCCAATGCCAGCAAGGTCTTGCCGGTACCGGCGGTGCCGAGCAGGGTGACGAAGTCGATCTCCGGGTCCATCAAGGCATTGAGCGCGAAATTCTGTTCGCGATTGCGCGCGCTGATGCCCCACACCGCATGCTGGCCGCTGCGATAGTCGTCCACCAGCGACAGCACCACCTTGCCGTCGCTGCCGACCTTGGATACGCGCAGCTCGACCTCGTCCTCGCCCGGCAGGTACAGGTACTGATTGGGATGCCAGTCTTCGTCCTCGGCCAGCTTCACCTCGTAGTGGGTGCGGCCCTTGTCCGACCAGCTGCGCAAGTCCTGGTTGTGCTTCTGCCAGAAGTCGCCGGGCAGTTCCACCGCGCCGGTGAACAGCAGGCTGAAATCATCCAGCGCGCGGTCGTTCTCGTAGTCTTCGGCGACCAGGCCACTGATCGAGGCCTTGATCCGCAGGTTGATGTCCTTGGACACCAGCACCACCGGAACATCCGGGAAATCCTCGCGCAGTTGCAGCACCGCGGCCAGGATTTTGTTGTCCGGCACGATCTCGCCGAAGCTCTTGCCCAGCGACACCGGCTTGGTCTGGAAATGCAGCTTGCCGATCTGGCCCTGCTGCTTGAGCTGGATGCCCTGCGGATGGCTGAGCACGATGCCCGACTGGATCTGCTCGGCGCTGGCACCATCGAGCAGTTCGTCAAGGAAGCGGCTGACCTGGCGTGCGTTGCGGCTGACCTCGGACATGCCCTTCTTGGCGTTGTCCAGTTCCTCGATCACCTGCATCGGCAGGAATACATCGTGCTCCTCGAACTTGAACAGCGCGGTGGGGTCGTGCATGAGCACGTTGGTGTCCAGCACGTAGATGCGCTTGCCTCGGGTCATCGGGTCTTCCTGAGAAAAGGACATGGGCGAGCCATCACGTCCTGCGGGGCAGGGTGATGGCAAGTTCGGGTTGCGAGGGGTCTCACTGCTGCTTGTGCGCCTTCAGGGCTTGGAAAACCGCTTCCGCGTGGCCGGCCACCTTCACCTTGCGCCACGCCTGCACGATACGACTATCCGGCGAAATGAGGAAGGTGCTGCGCTCCACCCCCAGCACCTGGCGCCCATACATGTTCTTCATGCGGATAACGTCGAAGGCCCGGCACAGGGCTTCGTCGGCGTCACTGACCAGCGCGAAGGCGAAACCCTGCTTGGCACAGAAATTGTCGTGCGAGCGCAGCGAATCGCGCGAGACGCCCAGCACCGTCGCGCCTTCGGCGGCGAAGGCGGGTAGCAGCGCATTGAATTCCAGCCCCTCGGTGGTGCAACCGGGGGTGCTGTCCTTGGGGTAGAAGTACAACACCAGCCATTGGCCGGCGTAGTCGGCCAGGGTGGCGTGGGCGCCGCCGGACAGCGCCAGCGGCAGGCCGAGGGTGGTGCGGTCGAGCGGGGTGCGGTCCAGCGGGGTGCTTGCGGTCATCGAGGGCGGGTCCTGCGGTCGGGCGGTGCTGCGTGCCCTCTACATATACCGCCAACGGCGTCGAGCGCTACCCCGGGATCACCCCGGCCGATCAGAACTTCATCGGGTCCATGATCGCGTCGAGGTTCAGGTGGTCGCAGAACTCGAGGAAATCGTCGCGCAGCGCGGCAATGTGCATGTTGGCGGGCACGCCAATGGTCACCTGCGCCGAAAACATCTCCGCGCCGGTCTGCATTGCGCGATAGCGCGTACTCTGCAGGTTCTCGATGGTGATGCCCTGGCGGTCGAAGAAGTCGGCCAGCTGGAACAGGATGCCGGGCTTGTCGGCGGCGATCACTTCCACGATGTACGGCAACAGGTTGGACTGGGCCTGCTTGGGTCCGGTCCGGTACCACACCAGCTTCATGCTTTCGTCGCGCTCGAGCCGGGTCAGCATGGCTTCGAGCTTGGCCACCGAGTCCCACGAGCCGGTGGCCAGCGCGGTGACCGAGACATCGCGGCCCACCGTCGACAGGCGCGCGTCCACCAGATTGCAGCCGCTGTCGGCGATGCGGCGGGTGACGGGCAGCAGCGGCGACTCCGGATGCGTCGTGTAGGCGTTGATCAGGAGGTGGTTTTCGGTCGGCGAAGGCCGGGGAGCGGTGTCGGTCAAAGGGGGTTCCGGCATTGCGATAAGGCTGAATGGCACCGGGACGGGCCACAGCGCAGCGCGCAGCATACTTGCCCGTGGTTTCGCGCCGCAAGTAACATTCGGAAAGCGCGTGCCGGCTTACCGGCTGTGCGCGTCCGCCGTTTCTCCTTCTTCTCCCAGCAGAGTTGCCCTCATCTTGTCCCTCTCCGGCATCATTACCGCACTGGCCACCCCCTTCGCCGCCCAAGGCGAACTCGACCTCGATGCCTGGCAGCGCCTGCTGGACAAACAGATCGACGGCGGCGTCCAGGGCATGGTCGTGGCCGGTTCGACCGGTGAAGCCTCGACCCTGGCCGACGAGGAATACGACCAGCTGCTGCGCCTGGCCGTGGCCCGCAGCGCCGGCCGGGTGCCGGTCCTGGCCGGGACCGGCCTGTCCGGCACCGCCCGCACCATCGCCCTGACCCGGCGCGCCGCCGCCCAGGGTGCGCAGTACGCCCTGGTGGTCACGCCGCCCTACGTGCGTCCGACCCAGGAGGGCCTGAAGGCGCATTTCCTGGCCGTGGCCGAGCAGGGCGGGCTGCCGGTGGTGCTCTACAACGTGCCCGGGCGCACCGGCTGCGACCTGCTGCCGGAGACCGTGGCGGCGCTGGCGAGCCACCCGCAGATCGTCGGCATCAAGGAAGCGCGCAGCGAGCCCGAGCGCCTGGCGGCCTTGCTGCCGCTGCGCGGACCTGGCTTCAGCGTACTCAGTGGCGACGACGGCACCGCCGCCCGTGCCATGCTGGCCGGCGCCGACGGCGTGATTTCGGTCGGTTCCAACGTATTGCCGGCCGCCTATCGCCGTTTGTGCGACCTGGCCCGCGCCGGCAGCCAGGCCGCTGCCGCGGACTGGGACGCCCGCCTGCGCCCCTACCACGAGTTCTGCGGCGTCGAATCCAATCCCATCCCGGTCAAGGCGCTGCTGCAACGCCAGGGCCTGGGCGAAGGACTCCGTCTACCCTTGACGACGCTGTCGGCTCCCCATCATGCCGAGGCCGACCGCCTTGCCGCCGACGCACCCGCGTTGGAAGCACTTTCCAGCCGCGAAGCCATTGCGGCCTGACCCAGGAGATTTACCAATGCGTCATCCCGTTCGTTCCGCCCGCGTGTTGCCGTTGGTCGCGCTGGTGGTGGCCGCCAGCGGCTGCAGCTGGTTCCACAAGGATGCCCGCGGCGACTACGCGTTGCCGGCCGAGAGCCGTCCGCTGGAAGTCCCGCCGGACCTGACCCTGCCCGATACCTCCGGCGCAATGAAGGTGCCGACCCTGGCCTCGGCCGCGCAGCCGGCCAACGCACCGTCGGCCGCTGCCCAGCAGGCGGCGAGCAAGAGTGGCTTCACCGTCAAGGGCGACCGCGATGCGGTATTCGCCGCCGTCGGTGACGCCCTGGCCAACGTGCCGGGCGTGACCATTGCCAGCCGCGCACAACTGCTCGGTTCCTACGACGTCAGTTATGAGGGCGCCAACTTCCTGGTGCGCGTGGTGACCACCGAAGCCGGCACCTATGTCTCGGCGGTCGATCCGCGCGGCTTGCCGGCCACCGCCGAAGCGCCGGTCAGCCTGATCTCCATGCTCAAGGCCAAGCTGGGGGGCGGCTGAGCCCACTGTTCCCGAAAAGCCAAACGGGCGCCGCAAGGCGCCCGTTTTCGTTTCGCTGCGCGCTCGGCTCAGCGCTGCAGCAGTGGCAACTTGTCCGGCTTGCCGTCCCACTCGGCCGCATCGGCCGCCGGCTCCTTGCGCACCGTCAGCACCGGCCAGGCCTTGGCCAGTTCGGCGTTGAGGGCGACAAAATGCTCCTGGCCGGCCGGCACGTCGTCCTCCGGATAGATGGCGTTGGCCGGGCATTCCGGCTCGCACAGCGTGCAGTCGATGCATTCGTCCGGGTCGATGACCAGGAAGTTCGGGCCTTCATGGAAACAATCGACCGGGCAGACTTCCACGCAGTCGGTGTATTTGCACTTGATGCAGTTTTCGGTGACGACAAAAGGCATGGGGAAATCCGGCGATTAGCCCGGTAATTCTAAAGCAGTCGGGCCGGAGCGGGTGAGGGCGCTTGGGGGCGAGTGTTCCGGCTTCGCTGGTCGGGGCTGAAGCCCCTCCCACAGGGTTTCGGGTGCACTGTAGGAGGGGCTTGAGCCCCGACCGTCATCCAACAGCTCGCGACGCACTGCCTTACCCAAAGCGAAGGTTCCGCGCCCGCGCCAGCGCATGCAGGCCGGCCGCGGCCAAATCTTCGCCATGCTGCTCGGCGGCGATGCCGAGATGAGCCAGGGCATGCGCGTAGCGCGAGGTGAGGGCGGCACTGCCCACCAGGTGCACCTGCGTCGGTGCCGGCGGGCGGTGGCGGATTTCATCGCCGATCAGCAGTCCGGACAGGTACGAGCCCAAGGCTTCGCCCGGCAGGCGGTCGAACAAGGCCAGCGTGCGCGTGCCGAATAATTGGTGCGCCAGCCCGCCGGGCTCGCCGCTGCGATCGATGCCCAGGGCGAAGGCGTCGGCATCGAAGGCATGGCCGTCGTCGCTCATCAGCCGCCCGAGCAGGCTGTGGGTGCGCAGCACCGCGTACAGCTCGCCGGTCATCACGGTGGCGAAATCAACGATGCGTCCGTCTTCGAGCCAGGCCCACTTGCTGTGCGTGCCCGGCAGGCAGACCAAATGGCGGCCGCGCGCGAGCACGCCGGCCAGGCCCACCAGCTGGGTCTCTTCGCCCCGCATGACGTCGGGCACGCCGGCCTGGGCATGGCAATCCAGCCCGGGCACGAACCACAGCGTGCGGCCAGCCAGCAACGGATCGTGGTGTTCGCGCATGCCCGCGGCCAGGGCGCTGGCGTCGGCCGGGCACGGCAGGTAGGGCAGTTCGATCCAGCCATTGCGGCTGCCGATCATCCCGCACAGGACGATGTCGCCGGCCCAAGCGCCCACCAGTTCGGCCAGCACCTCGGCAAAGCGGCCTTCGCAGGCGAGAATCCCGCGCGGGTCGCGGCGCTGTTCGAGCACCCGGCCCGACGCATCCAGCAAATAGCCGCGCAGGCTGCTGGTGCCCCAATCGACCGCGATCATGCCAGGGCGATCCGGCTTTCCGGCAGGCCGCGCACGCCGGCCGCGCAGACGAACAGGCCGCCGGCCTGTGGCATGCGCTGCAACTCGTCCTCGCTGTGGTCCAGGCGCGAACTGATGATGTACAGCTGATCCAGCGCGGGGCCACCGAAGGCAATGCAGGTCGGGTGCTTGACCGGCGTCTGCACGCTGCGTTCGACGCTGCCGTCGGTGCTGCGATAGCGCTGCACCCGCCAGGCGCGCCATTGCGCGTTCCACAGCAGGCCCTCGGCATCGATGGTCGAACCGTCCGGCTCGGCGTCGGCGCGGTCGAGCTGGGCGAACTCACGCACGTTGGCAGTGAGTGCCTGTGCGGGGTCGTAGTCGCAACACAAGATCGTCGGGCTCACCGAATCGCACCAGTACAGCGTGCGGCCATCGGCGCTGAAGCAGATCGAATTGGGGATCGACACGCCCGGCAACGGCAGCCGGCGCAGGCCATGGCGCAGCGAGAACTGGTAGAAGCTGCCGCGCGCGGCCTTGTGCTCGTGCTCGTCCATGGTGCCGAACACCAGGTTGCCGTGGCGGTCGGCGCGGCCATCATTGCTGCGGGTGCCGGCCAGGTCGGGCTCGACCTGCGCGATCAGTTCGCACACCAGCGCAGCGGCCTCGAAATCGGGTTCGACAATGCCAATGGCCTTGGCCAGCACCACCAGCAGGCGGCCGTCCTCCATCAGCGCCAGGCAACCGGGCCGATCGGGCAGCGCCCAGTCGCGGCTGCGGCCGCTGGCCGGTTCATGCGCCCACAACCGGCGCTGGCTGATATCAACCCAGAACAACGCCTGGCGGCGCTCGTCCCAGAGCACGCCTTCACCGTGCTCGCAGCGGCTGTCCACCGCGAGCGTGGCCTGCAGGACGGTCGTGCCCACCGGGCTCACCACTCGGCGATGCTGCCGTCGGCGTGGCGCCACACCGGGTTGCGCCAGTCCGGGGGATTCTGGTTGGCTTTCACCAGCATGGCTTCATCGATCTCCACGCCCAGGCCAGGCTTGGGCAATGCGGCAATACTGCCATCGATGCAGGTGAAATCTTCCTTGTTGATCACATAGTCGAGCAGGTCGGCGCCTTCGTTGTAATGAATGCCGATGCTCTGTTCCTGCAGCACCGCGTTGTGCGAGACGAAGTCCACGTGCAGGCACGCGGCCAGGGCGATCGGGCCCAGCGGGCAGTGCGGGGCAAAGGCGACGTCGTGCGCCTCGGCCATGGCCGCGATCTTGACGCACTCGGTGATGCCGCCGGCATGCGAGAGGTCCGGCTGCAGCATTGACAAGCCACCGGCGGCCAGCACGTTCTTGAACTCGAAGCGCGAGTACATGCGCTCGCCGGCCGCCAGCGGAATCGGCGAGGCCGCGGCCAGCCGCGGGTAATACTCGGCCAGCTCCGGCAGCACCGGTTCTTCGACGAACAGCGGCTTGAACGGTTCAAGCTCGCGCAGCAGCACGCGCGCCATCGGCGCGCCGACGCGACCGTGGAAATCGATGCCGAAGTCGACGTCGTAACCCAGCGCCGAACGGATCTCGGCGACCTTGGCGATGGCCGCATCGACCGCGCGCGGGCTGTCGATCAGCTTCATTTCCTCGGTGCCGTTGAACTTGAAGGTGTCGTAGCCATTGGCCAGGTGGCCGCGCATCTGCGCGATGATCTCCGAGGGCCGGTCGCCACCGACCCAGCGGTAGGTCTTCATGCGATCGCGCACCAGCCCACCGAGCAACTCATACACCGGCTTGCCGAGCACCTTGCCCTTGATGTCCCACAGCGCCTGGTCGATGCCGGCGATGGCGCTCATCAGGATCGCGCCGCCACGGTAGAAGCCGGCGCGGTACATGGTCTGCCACAGGTCGTTGATGCGTGCCGGGTCCTTGCCGACGACGTAGCCGGACAGCTCATGCACCGCCGCTTCAACGCTGCGCGCACGACCTTCGATGACCGGTTCGCCCCAGCCGGTGACGCCCTCGTCGGTCTCGACCTTGAGGAACAGCCAGCGCGGTGCGGCGTGGTAGGTGGTGAGTCGGGTGATCTTCATCCCTGGATATCCTGGAAGGCGCGCACGAATTCCTGCGCCTGGGTCTGAGTGGTGTCGAGCGCCTGGCCGGGGCGGTACAGCTCGCCGCCAATGCCGGCGCCGGCGGCGCCTTGGGAGAGGAATCCGCCCAGGCTGGACGGACTGACGCCGCCGACGACGTACACCGGCACGTGCGCCGGCAACACCGAACGCAATGCACGGACATGCCCGGCGCCATAAGTGGCGGCGGGGAAAAGCTTGAGGACTTGGGCGCCGGCGTCGATCGCATCGAACGCCTCGCTGGCGGTGGCAAAGCCGGCTACCACCAGCAGGCCGCGCTCGACCGCGTGGCGGATCAGCGCAGGCCGCGTGTTCGGGGTGACGATGAAACGTGCACCGAGCTCGGCCAGCGTATCGACGTCTTCATTGCGCAACACGGTGCCGCCGCCGATCCAGGCACGGTCACCGAACTGCTGCTGCGCCAGGCCAATGCTCTCGGCCCAGCGCGGCGAGTTGAGCGGGATTTCGATCGCATCGAAACCGGCCTCGACCAGGGCGCCGACATGCGCCGGGGTTTCTTCCGGCGTGATCCCGCGCAGGATCGCAACCAACGGCAGCTTGAACGGACCAGCTTGGGAGTTCGAAGAGGCCATGGTCATTACTCGTGATAGAGCTGGGAGCGGCCGCCATCGACGAGGATGTCGGTGGCGTTGATGAAGCGCGCTTCGTCGCTGGCCAGGAACAGGGCGGTGTAGGCCACTTCCTCCGGCGTGCCGATGCGCTTGGGCGGCAACAGCTCGGCCTGCTCGCGGCGCTTGGCCTCCGGGTCGGGGCTGCTGGCGAACCAGGCTTCGATCCGCGGCACCAGGATCAACCCCGGCGAAATCGAGTTGACCCGAATCCCGCGCGCGGCGTACTCGATGCCCAACGCCCGCGTCAGGCCGATCAGCCCGTGCTTGGCCACCGGGTACGGAAACGCGTGCGGGATGATCTTGTGGCCATGCACCGAGGCGATGTTGACGATGCTGCCGGCCTGCTGTTCGACCATCGCCGGCAACACCGCGCGGCACAGGTTCCAGGCGCCCTTGAGGTTGAGGTCCAGGCAACGCTGCCACTCGCTGTCGGCCAGTTCGAGCGGATCGGAAAACACATCGGCACCGGCGTTGTTGACCAGCGCATCGATGCGGCCACGGCGTTCGCGTACCGCGGCCACGGCCGCTTCGATCCCGGCCACGTCGGTGATGTCGACCCGGTGGTAGTGGATGCGCGGATCGGCCTTGGCGGGCGCGTCGCGGTCGAACCCGGCGACCTCGGCGCCGTGTTCGGCGAACAGGCGCGCGGTAGCTGCACCAATGCCGTTGGCGGCACCGGTAACGATCACGCTCTTGCCTTGCAGGCGGCCGGCGCTCATGCCGGGATCTCCGGCGCGCACGGATGACGGCCGCTGAGCGGCGCGGGACTGGACCCCATCTTGTTCCTCCTCGTGTTACTGGCGTCGGCGCGTTGCCATCCCGCTGTGGGGGAGGGAAGGGGCGCGCCTGTTATGGCCGCCGGCCAGGAGGTGGGGGTCTCCAGAATCGGCGTTCGATAGCCTCGCGCTTGCCAGATATGTGCGGCAAATGAATTTTTCGTCATATTCTATTCCCCTGGCGAATACGGCTGTACCAGCAAGAGACTCCTCATGGCATCTTCCAGCACCCCTTGGTTCAACGCATCGCGGCTCAAGACCCGCCAATTGCTGCTTCTGCTGCACCTGTACGAACAGCGCTCGGTCCTGCGCGCGGCCGAGGCGGCCAGCATGACCCAGCCAGCCGCGTCCAAGCTGCTGGCCGAAATGGAGGACCTGCTCGGGGTCAAACTGTTCGAGCGCCATGCCCGCGGGGTCGAGCCGACCTGGTATGGGCAGGTGCTGGTACGGCGTGCGCGCGCGGCAATGTCGGAGATCGGGCGCGCGCAGGAGGAAATCGCCGCGCTGCGCAGCGGGCGCATGGGCCAGGCCTCGATCGGCACGGTGGTCAACCCGGGCACCACGCTGGTGCCGCAGGCCATCGCCGAGGTCAAGCGCGAGTTCCCGGACATCCTGATCCGGGTCGAGATGGACTACAGCCGCCACCTGGTGGCCAAGCTGCTGGACGGCCAACTGGACATCGTGATCGGCCGCATCATGGGCCCGGAAGGCGCGGGCGAGCTGGACTTCGAGCCGCTCGCCGACGAACCGCACTCGGTCATCGCCCGCGCCGGCCACCCGCTGGCCAACCGCGGCACCCTGCAGCACGTGGACCTGGTGCGCTACGGCTGGGTGCTGCCGCCGGCCGACAGCGTGTTGCGCTCTCGCCTGGACTCGATGTTCCTCGAGCACGGCGTGCAGGCACCGATGAATGCAATCGAGACGTCATCGCTGCCGGTCACCACCAATCTGTTGCGTGGCAGCGACTTGCTCACCGCCTTGCCGGTGGATTCGGTGGCGCCGCTGATCCAGGCCAAGCTGTTGACCGTCCTGCCGATCGACCTGGGCGTGCGGATGGAGTCCTTCGGGATCATCCTGCGCCGCGACTACGTGCTACCGCCCGGGGCCGAGCGGATCCTGCAGGCGTTACGCAGCACCGCCCGCCGCCTGTACCCGGCGCTGAGGCCGTGAGCTGCGCGGCATTGAACGGGTAAACGTTTCCCCGCAGCGAACCCGTGGCCATGCCGGAATGGCATAGCGCGCGTCAATTTTTTCATTGGTGCGCCTGCGCGCCCTCCCCGTATACGTGGGGGCGCGGGAGGGTGCCGAAGCGACGCCAAGTCGGGCTCCGATCCGCCGCCACAGGGGACGCGCCGCACCGGTGCGTGTGAGGCGGCCGCGATTGCCCTGCCGCCACTTCAAACACAAAACTCGAACTTACTCACGCTTTCATCGTTCGTCCTGGGAGGGAAACACGATGTCGATCGTCGAAGTGAGCCGTGCGCCGGCAGGACCGTGCGCGCGTCGGAACCGTTTGGCCTTTTCTCCGCGCAGCCTGTTGGCCGCGGCCATCGCCTTGCAACTGGCGGCACCGGCATGGGCGCAGGAGGCCACGCCGCCGGAACCGGCGGCGCAGCCGGCACCGGCCAGCAGCCCCAGCAATCGTTCGCAGGCCACTACGCGCCGGCGCGATGCCGCCGTCGACCTGGACACCGTCGAAGTGCGCGGCGTGCGCGCCAGCCTGGTGCAATCCCAGGTGATCAAGCGCGATGCCGAGCAAATCGTCGATTCGGTCAGCGCCGAAGATATCGGCGCCTTGCCCGATCGCAGCGTCACCGAAACCCTGCAGCGTGTCTCCGGCGTGACCATCGATCACTTCATGGCGCGCAATGATCCGGACCATTTCTCCGCCGAAGGTAGCGGGGTGATGATCCGCGGCCTGACCCAGGTGCGCGGCGAGCTCAACGGCCGCGACATCTTCAGTGCCGCCAGCGGCCGCGGCCTCAGTTTCGAAGACGTGCCGGCCGAATTGATGGCCGGTGTGGACGTGTACAAGAACCCCTCGGCCGAGATCATCGAAGGCGGCCTCGGCGGCACGGTCAACCTGCGCACGCGCAAACCCTTCGACCAACCGGGCCGGCTGATCGGCGGCACCGCCGACGTCAACTACGGCGATTTCAGCAAGGAATGGAAGCCCTCGGCGTCGTTCCTGTTTTCCGACCGCTGGCAGACCGGCGTCGGTGAAATGGGCTTCCTGGTCGACGTGGCGCATTCGGAACTGGCCACGCGCTCGGATGGCATCCAGGTCGAGCCGTTCGTGCGCCGCACCGACGACGCCGTGCGCGCCGGCAGCGATTTCGACCAGGTCTACGTGCCCGGCGGCATCAACTGGCGCGAGCTCGATTTCAATCGCAAGCGCGATGGTGTCGGCGCCGCCTTCCAGTGGCGGCCGAGCGACGCCACCGAGGTCTACGTGCAATACCTGCGCTCCAAGTACGACATGAACTGGCAGGAGCGCGCGGCGTTCTTCAACGACAGCAACGACGCCATTACCCCGGCCGCCGGCACTACCTTCCAATACGACGACAACGGCGTGTTCGTGAGTGGTTCGCCGGTGTCCAGCTCGTGGCGCGGCAATCTCACCAGCGACGGCGTGCGCTTCAACACCGACAATCGCTATGCCAACCAGAAGACCACGACCTCGGATATCTCGGGCGGCTTCAGCCATTACCTCAACGACAACCTGGTGCTGCGCGGCGACATGCAGCTGGTGCAATCGGAGAGCGAGCAGCTGGATTTCACCGTCTTCACCGCCACCTATCTGCCCGGCCTGAGCTATGACCTGTCCGGCAAGTACCCCTCGGTGGCGATCCAGGACCCTGCCTACGCGGCCGACCCGGCGAACTACTTCTGGGCCGCGGCCATGGACCACCTGGCGAAGAATCGCGGACGCCAGCTGTCTACCCGGCTGGACCTCGAATACACCTTCGAGGACAGCAGCTGGCTGCGCTTTGCGCGTTTTGGCATGCGCGCCACCAGTCGCACCCAGACCAACAAGAACTCCGGCTACAACTGGGGCGTGCTGACCGACAACTGGGCCACCATCCCGACCACCGCCAGCGGCCTGGCCACGCTGGATGCCTATCTCAACGGCTCGGCGCACCTGTACACGTTCCCGAATTTCTTCCGTGGCAAGGTCAACCTGCCGGGCAACCTGCAGTTCCCGGTCGATTCGCTGCCGAAGAACTACACCGCGACCTCCGAACTGCTGCAGCAGTTCTACGACCTGCGCGGCTGGGGCTGGGCGCCGGACCAGTACAACCTGCAGGACACCAACCGCCAGTTCGAGCGCACCGAAGCGGCCTACGCGATGCTGTATTTCGGCAATGACGAGGCGCTAGGGGTGCCGGTGGACGGCAATGTCGGCGTGCGCATCGTGCAGACCAAGACCCAGGCCGACGGCTATGGCCTGTTCCCGGACCTGTCGGCCACAGCCGCCTCTGACGAGCTGAAAGCGCTGTACCACGGCCAATATTTCGATACCAACTCGCGCGGCACCTACACCGACGTATTGCCCAGCCTCAACCTGCGCTTCAAGCTGGCCGAGGACCTGCAGTGGCGCATCGCCGCTTCGCGGGCGATGGCGCGGCCGGATTTCACCCAACTGCAGGCCTTCCTGCAGCTGGCGGCCACTACCGAGAACGATGGCACGGTGTCGGAGTGGACCGGTACGGCCGGCAACCCTGATCTCAAGCCGATGACCGCCAACCAGCTCGACATGGCGCTGGAGTGGTACTTCGACAGCAGCGACCTGCTGTACACGACGTTGTTCTACAAGGACGTCAAGAACTACTTCTCCACCCAGACCCGCACCGAATCCTATGGCGGGCAGGACTGGCTGGTGACGCGCCCGTACAACATGGACAAGGGCGTCATCCAGGGCTTCGAACTGGGCTACACCCAATTCTTCGACTCGCTGCCGGGCTGGATGAGCGGCTTCGGCGTCACCGGCAACTTCACCTTCGTGGACAGTTCCGGCGGGGTCAACACGGCGACCGACCCGTACAGCAACACCACGGTGATCGGGGTCAAGCTGCCGCTGGAAGGGCTGTCGCGCCGCAGCTACAACCTCGCCGGCATCTACGAACAGGGACCGTGGTCGATCCGCCTGGCCTACAACTGGCGCTCGCGCTATTTGCTGACCACCAGCGACGCGGCGACCCATCTGCCGACCTGGGCCGACGATTACGGGCAGCTGGACGGTTCGGCCTTCTACCGCTTCGATGACCACTGGCAGCTGGGCGTCCAGGCCAACAACCTGACCGACTCGACCACCAAGGTGTTGATGGGGCCGACGTCCTATGCGGACGGCGAGGTCGATACGCGGCTCTATACCCGCGGGTGGTTCTTGAACGATCGGCGCTATTCGCTGGTCCTGCGGGCGAGCTGGTAAGGGCAGGGGCACGGCCGGCGCCCGGGGCCGCCCCGGGCGCCGTATCCTGATGCCTGCGCCAAGCGCCTGCCAGCCCGGAGGCCAAACAGGACAAGCCCTGGGTCAAGGCCGCGACAGCCGTCACGGAGTCGTATACGAAAACTTTATATTTGCCCGCCAAATTTTCATTGGTAGGGCATGACGAGCCGCGCCTATCCTGCGCCGGCAGCTGAACGTGAAGGGGCCTTCTGGGTCCTCCACGGCCCGCCACCGCCGACCACGGCGGGGCAGGGTGCCCCGGCAGCACATAAAAAACCGAGGCAGGGCGCGCATCCCGCGTGACCACTGTCAAAAAATTTGAGTACATGCGTCCTGGGAGGGAGCACCATGTCAGTGCAACATCGCCACGTTCCGGCAGCTTCGGCCGTGGGTTCGACCCGCAACTTCCGTCGTTCGATCATGGCCGTGAGCGTCGCCGCGCTGCTGAGCACGCAGGCCTACGCCCAGGACGCGACCCAGGAAGACAAGCCGGTCGACCCCGCCACCACCCAGCTCGATACCGTCCAGGTCACCGGCACCCGCAGCTCGGTCACCAAGGCCCAGCTGGTCAAGCAGAACGCCGAGCAGATCGTCGACTCGATCGTGGCCGAAGACATCGGCAAGCTGCCCGACAACAACGTCGCCGAAGCCCTGCAGCGCATCTCGGGTATCCAGATCGCGCGCGCTTACGGTGAAGGCAGCACGATCGCCATCCGCGGCCTGACCCAGGTCCGCACCGAACTCAACGGCCGCGACATCTTCACCGCCAACGACGGCCGCGGCCTGAGCTTCGAAGACGTGTCGGCCGAACTGCTGGCCGGCATCAACGTCTACAAGAACCCGTCGGCCGACATGATCGAAGGCGGCCTCGGCGGCACCGTCGACCTGCGCACGCGCATGCCGTTCGACTACGACGGCATGAAGATCGCCGGCAGCGCCCAGTACAACTACTACGACCTGGCCGACAAGGGCGAGACCGCGTTCTCCGGCCTGTTCTCCAACCGCTGGCAGACCGGCATCGGCGAGATCGGCCTGCTGGTGAACCTGTCGCAGCAGGATGGCTCGTTCCGCCAGGACACCATCTCGATCGAGCCGTGGTGGGTGCAGACCGACATGCCGGGCCATGAGGGCCAGGAGGTCTACGTCCCGCGCGGCGCCGGTATCAACACCACCGAAGGCGACCGCAAGCGCAAGACCGGTTCGGCCGCGCTGCAGTGGCGCCCGAACGACGATGTCGAGGTCTACGCGCAGGTGATGCGTTCGGACTACGACTTCCAGTGGCACGATTACTCGTTCTTCGTCTACGGCAACGGCAACCCGATGATTGGCGCGGCCAACATCGAGACCAACGACAACGGCGAATTTGTTAGCGGTACCTTCCGCGACACGCCGGCCGACTCCAACACCAGCCTGACCACCCGCCACTCGGTCACCACCGATTACTCGGCCGGTGCCACCTGGCGCGTCAACGACCGCTTGAACGTCAGCACCGACTTCCAGTACGTCGATGCGACCACCAAGGGCACGCGCTACATCCTGGCGACCGGCATGGTCAACGTGCCGTACTACACCATGGACCTGAGCGGCGACCTGCCGACCTTGTCGGTGACCGATGCGGCCGGCAACGGCAACTATCTGAACAACCCGGCCAACTATGTCGGCTGGAAGTGGCACCTGGACAACAAGGACGACAACAAGGGCACCGAGTTTGCCTGGCGTTCGGACATGGACCTGGCCTTCGACGACGGTTTCGCCCGCAGCTTCAAGGCCGGCGTGCGCTACACCGACCGCGATGCGACCAACAAGGGCAACGTGTGGCGCTTCATGTGCCTCAACGGCTGCGCCGGCGCGCCGTTCTCGGATTATCCGTCGATCGGCCTGGTGCAGAACCCGATCACCGACTTCTTCCGTGGCGGCGCCTACACCTTCGGCCCGACCCTGACCGCGGCCGACTCGGCGGTCGAGAACTACCCGGAAACCCTGGCCACGCTGGGCGGCACGCCGATCGTGTTCGGCCCGACCAACATCAACACCCAGACCGAGAAGACCTACACCGGTTACGGCCTGCTGCGCTTTGGCGTGGACTCCGGCGCGGTGCCGTTCGACGGCAACATCGGCGTGCGCGTGGTGCGTACCGAGGTCACCTCGGACGGCGTGCGCAGCGGTACCATCAGTGAAGGCGGTGGGCTGATCCCGGTCAGCGTGCAGCAGACCTACACCGACGTGCTGCCGAGCTTGAACCTGCGCTGGTTCCTGCGCGACAACCTGCAGTGGCGCTTCGCTGCTTCGCGCGGCATCACCCGCCCCGGCTTCGACAAGCTCAACCCGAACCTGTCCTTCAGCGCCAATGCTACCGGCGGCGACGTTTACGCCTCGGCCGGCAACCCGAACCTGAAGCCGATGACCGCCGACCAGTTCGATACCGCGCTGGAGTGGTACTTCGGCAAAGGCTCCATGGCCTACGGCACGGTGTTCTACAAGAAGGTCAAGGGCTTCATCGCCAATGCTGTGACACACGAGCAGTACAGCGATCCGAGCGTCCCCGGTGGCGTCCAGAATGTCTATGTGACCCGTCCGGTCAATGGCGACCAGGGCACGATCAAGGGCATCGAAGTCGGCTACACCCAGTTCTTCGACTTCCTGCCGGGTTGGCTGGACGGCTTCGGCCTGCAGACCAACTACACCTACGTCGATTCGGAAGCGCCGAGCCCGAGCGCCACCGATAACGAAGGCAACGCGTTGATCGTGCCGCTGGAAGGCCTGTCCAAGAACAGCTACAACGCCATCGTCAGCTACGAGAAGGGCCGCTTCCAGAGCCGCGTCGCCTACAACTGGCGCAGCGACTGGCTGGTCACCACCGCCGGCAACGGCACTGGCGCACTGCCGGTCTACAACAAGGGCTTTGGCCAGCTTGATGCTTCGTTCCGTTTCAACATCAACGACAACTGGTCCGTGTCGCTGGACGGTACGAACCTGCTCAACACCCAGCTGGAAAGCTACACCGGCTTTGAAACCCGCTACCGCGACTTCGTGATCAACGACCGTCGCTACGGGCTGACCCTCCGGGCCAGCTACTGAACGCGCCGTAGGAAGTGCGTCTCCGATCCGGCGGCCCGCGCGCCGCCGGATCGGTGTTTTACCTCCGGTGGCCTCACCATCGGCCCTGCTAGGGGAGCCTGACCATCATGGGCAAGTGGATGCCCCGTGCCTGCCAGACTGCCACCGACGCATGCCGTGTCGTGGCCTGGGTGTGCGCCTTGTTGCTGTGTGTCGCGCCGGCCTGGGCCAGCGAAGCGGTCCCGTACCAGTGGCGCAGCGTCGCCATCGGCGGCGGCGGCTTTGTCAGCGGGCTGCTGTTCCATCCGTCCGAACGCGGCCTGCTCTACGCGCGTACCGATGTCGGCGGTGCCTATCGCTGGGATGCGGCGCAACAGCGCTGGATCGCGCTGACCGACTGGATCGGCGCCGAGGACGAGAACCTCATGGGCATCGACGGCATGGCCGTCGACCCGCAAGACCCGGGCGCGCTGTACCTGGCCGCCGGCACCTATATGCACGAACGCGCCGGCAACGCGGCAATCCTGCGTTCGCACGATCGCGGCCGCACCTTCGCGCGCACCGATCTGCCCTTCAAGCTCGGCGGCAATGAGCTGGGCCGCGGCAATGGCGAGCGCATCGCGGTCGATCCACATGATGGCCGCATCCTGTTCCTGGGCTCGCGCGATTCCGGGCTGTGGCGCAGCAGTGATCGCGGTGCGAGCTGGCAGCGCGTGGATAGTTTCCCCGCCGCGGCGACCGCGCCCGGTTCGCGCGCACGCAACCACGTCGGTCGCGAACAGAAGATCGGCATCGTCTTCATCGCCTTCGACCCGGACAGCGGTCGCAAGGGCAAGCCGACCCCACGCCTGTACGCCGGCGTCTCCACGGCCGACACCAGCCTGTTCGTCTCCGATGATGGCGGCGCCCATTGGCGCGCGGTGCCGGGGCAGCCGATCGGGCTGCGCCCCAGCCACATGGTGCGCGGTGGCGACGCCAGCTGGTACCTGACCTATGGCGACCAGCCGGGTCCGGACCTGATGGCCAACGGTGCGATCTGGAAGTACCAGCCGCGCAACGGTCGCTGGCAGGACATCAGCCCCGAGCCACAGCCGCGCGAGGGTGCCGGCTTCGGTTGGGGCGCGATCGCGGTGGACCCGGTCAACCCGCAGATCCTGCTGGCCAGCAGCTTCCGCCGCAGCCATCCGCGCGATGACCTGTTCCGCAGCCTGGATGGCGGCAGTACCTGGCGGCCGCTGTTCGAACGTTCCCAGTTCGATCACCGCAATGCGCCGTGGACCGCGCAAGCTTCGCCGCACTGGATGGCCTCGCTGGTCATCGATCCTTTCGACAGCGACCACGCGCTGTTCGTCACCGGTTACGGCATCTGGGCCTCGCGCAACCTGCGCGCCGCCGACGATGGACAGACGCCACTGCAATGGTGGTTCCAGGACACCGGCCTAGAAGAAACGGTCCCGCTGGACCTGCTCAGCCCGATGGCCGGCGCGCATTTGCTCAGCGCCCTGGGCGACATCGACGGCTTTCGCCACGATGACCTCGATCATGCGCAGATGCAGTACCAGGGCCCACGCCTGACCAATGGCGAAAGCATCGATGCCGCTGGCCAGCAGCCGCAGATCGTGGTGCGCAGCGGCACCGTGCGCAACCGCCGCAACAACGAAATTCGCGCGCAATTCTCGCGCGATGGTGGCGCCCATTGGCAGGCGTTCGCCAGCGAACCTGCCGACGGTGAGGGGGCCGGCCACCTGGCCATAGGTGCCGATGGCCGCCGCGTCATCTGGACGCCCGCAAACGGCGAACACGCCTGGGCCAGTGACGACTTTGGCGGTCGTTGGCAGGCGGTAAGCGGCGTGCCGGCCACGATCCTGATCGAATCCGATCGCGTCGATCCGCAGCGCTGGTATGGCGTGGACGCCGCCAGCGGCCGCTTCTACACCAGCACCGATGGCGGCCTGACCTTTATCGACAGCGGCCTGGACGCAGGCTTGCCGGCGCGGGTTGAACGCACCCGCCCGCAGATCCGCCCCGACCCCTGGCGGGCTGGCGTGGTCTACCTCGCCGATGCCGACGGTGGCGTGCAGCGCTGGCAGGACGGACAGCTGCACCGCCTGGCCACGCTGCAGGAAGCGCGCGCGCTGGGCCTTGGCGCACCTTCGGTTGCCGGCGCGCCGCCGGCCCTGTACCTGGCCGGCCGCATCGACGGGGTGAGCGGGGTGTTCCGCTCGCTCGACGAGGGCGCACACTGGCAGCGCATCGACGACGATGCCCACCGTTTCGGCCGCCCTTACGCCATCACCGGCGACCCGCGCCTGCCTGGCCGGGTCTACTTCGCCACCGGTGGGCGTGGCATTTTCTACGGAGATCCACGATGAACTTCCCGCTCCGCCGCTTGCTCCTGGCTGCCCTCGCGTGCACGGCCATGCCGGCCGCGGCCGCGCCACGCCTGCCGTTGCTGTTCGGCCAGGGCGCCGTGCTGCAGCGCGACCAGCCGATCCCGGTATGGGGCTGGGCCACCCCGGGCGCGAAGATCGCGGTCAGTCTGGATGGCAAACAGGCCGCCGCCACCACTGGCGCCGATGGACGCTGGCTGGCGACCCTGCCCGCGCACGCAGCGGGTGGCCCGTATGCGCTGCAGGTGCAAGGCGATGGCGCCACCCTCAAGGTGGGCGACATCCTCATCGGCGACGTCTGGCTGGCCAGCGGCCAGTCCAACATGGAATTCCCGCTGGCCAAGTCGGACGGGGGCGAGGCCGCCGCCGCGGCGGCCAACGATGCCAGGATCCGCCACTTCAAGGTGCCCAAGTCGTGGTCGGCGCAGCCGGAGGACGAACTGGCCGGCGGTAGCTGGCAGGTCGCCAACCCGCGCAACGCACCGCAGTTCTCGGCCGTGGGCTACTACTTCGCACAAGCGCTGCGCAGCAGCACCGGGGTGCCGATCGGCATCATCGACAGCACCTGGGGTGGCAGCGCGATCGAAGCCTGGATGGACGCCACCACCCAGGGCATCGACGCCGCCGCACTGGCTCGCCAGGGTGATGCGATGCGGCGCCGCGACGAGGCGGCCCTGGCCGACTCGCGCGCCCGCCTGGCGCGCTACCGCCTGCCGGAAGGGCAGAGCAGCGACAGCTGGCGCCAGGCCGACTACGACGACAGCCAGTGGGACCACATCGCGGTGCCGGCCAACTGGGAAAGCGCCGGTTATGCCGGCATGGACGGCGTGGCCTGGTACCGCACCAGCTTCACCCTGAGTGCGGCCGAGGCCAAGCAGGGCGTCACCCTCGGCGTTTCGCGCATCGACGATACCGATACCACCTATGTCAACGGCCAGGCCGTGGGCCATACCGAGAACAGCTACGACACGCTGCGTGCCTACGCGGTGCCGGCCAGCGCGCTGCATGCCGGCCGTAATGTGGTCGCGGTGCAGGTCGTCGACACCGGCGGTGGCGGCGGCATCCATGGCGAGGCCGAGGCGCTGTACGTGCAGCCCAATGGCGGTGCGCGGCGGCCGCTCGACGGCGCCTGGAAGTTCCGGCCCGAACGCGGCACCGTGTCGGCCATCGACGACAAGAACCTGCAGCCGACCCTGCTCTACAACGTCATGATCCATCCGTTGCAGCGTTTCCCGGTGCGCGGGGTGATCTGGTACCAGGGCGAAACCAACGCCAAGCTCGCCAACAACGCCGCTGTGCGCTATCGCGAGCAGTTCCCGGCCATGATCCAGGCCTGGCGCGCCGAGCGCGGCCAGCCGCAGCTGCCGTTCCTGTGGGTGCAGCTGGCCAACTTCGACGACAAGTCCGACCAGGGCGATGTCAGCCCGTGGGCGCTGCTGCGCGAGTCGCAATCCAAGACCTTGTCGCTGCCGGCCACCGGCCAGGCGGTGACCATCGATATCGGCAACCGCGACGACATCCACCCGACCAACAAGCGCGACGTCGGCCATCGCCTGGCGTTGGCGGCACGCCATGTGGCCTACGGCGAACAGCTCGTCCACAGCGGTCCGGTGTTCTCCGGCGCCCAGTTCGGCGGTGGTAGCGCCACGCTGGCGTTCGAGCTGCAGGGCAGTGCGCTGGCGGTGCGCGGCGGCGGTGACCTGCAGGGCTTCGCGCTGGCCGGCGCCGACCACAAGTTCCATCCGGCGCAGGCGCGCATCGACGGCGACCGTGTGGTGGTGCGCAGCGACGCGGTCAAGCAGCCGGTGGCGGTGCGCTATGCCTGGGCCGGCAGCCCGGCGGCCGCCAACCTGGTCAATCGCGAGCAGCTGCCTGCTTCGCCCTTCCGATCCGACAGCTGGTAAACGGAGACTTCCCGCATGACGCAATCCTCTTCCCGCCGTGGCCTGCGCCACCTGGCCTTGCCGGCGGCGCTGCTGCTGGCCTTGTCCGCCTGCCAGCGTGCCGAGCAAGCCACGCCTGCCGCTGCTGGCGCCACGCCCGCTGCCACCGCACCGGCGCAGGCCGCGCCGGCCAAGCAGGCGCCGATCCCGCAGCTACTCAGTAAAGACGGCAAGCACACGCTGTTGGTCGACGGCAAGCCGTACCTGATCCTCGGCGCGCAGGTGAACAACTCCAGCAACTATCCGGCCGCGCTGGAACAGGTGTGGCCGGCGATGGCCGACATCGGCCCCAATACCGTGCAGGTGCCGATCGCCTGGGAACAGATCGAAGCCGAAGAAGGCAAGTTCGATTTCTCCTTCGTCGATACGTTGCTGGCGCAGGCGCGCGAGCACGACGTGCGACTGGTGCTGCTGTGGTTCGGCACCTGGAAGAACAATGGCCCGGCGTACACCCCGCATTGGGTGAAGACCGACAACAAACGCTTCCCGCGCGTCGTCACCGCCGATGGCCGCAGCATCGGCTCGCTGTCGCCGTTGGGCAAGCAGACGCTGGAAGCCGACCGCAAGGCGTTCGTCGCCTTGATGAAGCACCTCAAGCAGGCCGACCCGCAGCGCACCGTGATCATGGTGCAACCGGAGAATGAGCCCGGCACCTACGGCAGCGTGCGCGATTTCTCGCCGATGGCGCAGGAAGCGTTCAACGGCGCGGTGCCCGATGAGCTGGTCAAGAAGATGGGCAAGCAGCCGGGCACCTGGTCGCAGGTGTTCGGCGCCGATGCCGACGAGTTCTTCCACGCCTGGCACATCGGCCGCTTCATAGACCAGGTCGCCGAGGCGGGCAAGGCCGAGTATCCGCTGCCGATGTACGTCAACGCGGCGCTGCGCGGGCCGTTCAATCCCGGACAGCCGGGCAAGTACGCCAGCGGCGGACCGACCGACAACGTGCTCGATGTGTGGAAGGCGGCCGGCCCGCATATCGACCTGCTCGCCCCGGACATCTACATGCCCGAGTACCTGATGTACACCACGGTGCTGGATCGTTACGCGCGTGCGGACAACCCGCTGTTCGTCGCCGAAACCGGCAACAAGCCCGAATACGCGCGCTATTTGTTCCCGACCCTGGGCCATGACGGCATCGGCTGGTCGGCCTTCGGCATCGACTACACGCGCTACAGCAATTTCCCGCTGGGCGCCAAGAACGTGGACAAGGAAACGCTGGCGCCGTTCGCGCTCGGCTATCGCCTGGTCAAGCTCGGCCTGCCGGCGTTCGCGCAGGCCTCCAGCGAAGGCAAGTTGCATGGCGTGGCCGAGCAACCCGGCCAGGCGGTGCAGGAGATTGCGCTCAATGAGCGCTGGTCGGCGACGGTGACCTATGGCGTGCCGCAGTTCTGGTACCAGGGCGAGCCGCCGGGCAACCCCGAGCCAGTCGGCGCGGCACTGATCGCCGAGTTGGGCCCGGACGAGTTCCTGGTCACCGGCTACCACGCCCGCGTCACCCTGCATCCGGCCAGCGCGGCCACCGCGAACATGGTCTACGACCGGGTCGAGGAAGGGCATTACGACGCCGACGGCAACTGGGTGTTCCAGCGCAACTGGAACGGCGACCAGACCGACTACGGGGTGAACTTCTCCAGCGCCGACACGCTGCTGAAGATCAAGCTGGCCACCTGGGAATAATTCATCGGCGCGCCGGCCACGCCGCCGCGCCTCTCACGCATTACCGATAGGGAGTGAACATGGACAACCGCAACTTCGCAATCCAGGCACGCCGCCGTCCGCTGGCGCAAGGCCTGGCGATCTCGCTGGCGTGGCTGGCGCTGGCCGGTGGCGCTGGCGCGCAGCAGGTCGATCGCAACGCCGACGGCGTAGTGGTGCATCCGGCCAAGGCCGGGGCGGCAGCCGTGCGCCTGCAGGTGGTGGACGACAACATCATCCGCGTCAGCGCCGATCCGCAGGGCGATTTCCAGCGTTCGGCCAGCCTGATGCGCGCCGACACCGGCAAGCCGGTGCCGGCCTTCCAGATCGCTGAGCAGGACGGCGAAGTGCAGTTGAAGGCTGCGCAGGTCACCGCGCATGTGTCCACCGCCGACGGCCACGTGCGCTTCACCGACGCTGCTGGCAAGGAACTGCTGTCCGAAGTGGCCGGCGGCCGCAGCTTCACCCCGATCAAGGTCGATGGCGCCAGCGGGCTGCTCAGCACGCGCCAGCGCTTCGCCTCGCCGGACGACGAAAAGATCTACGGCTTCGGCCAGCACCAACAGGGCTGGATGAACCAGAAGGGCCGCAATGTCGAGCTGCTCCAGAGCAACATCGACCTGGCGGTGCCGTTCCTGGTGTCCAGCCGCAACTACGGCATCCTCTGGGACAACAACTCCATTACCCGCCTGGGCGACCCGCGCGGCCTGCAGCCGCTGGATGCTTCGCTCAAGCTGTATGACGCCAAGGGCAAGCCGGGCGCGCTGACCGCGCGCTACTTCGTCGATGGCAAGCAGGTGGTCGAGCGCCGCGAGAACCGCATCGACTACCAGTACATCAAGGACCTGGCCAAGTTCCCGGCCAAGGGCAAGCCGGCCAAGGAAGCGCGTGGCGTGGTCAGCTGGGAAGGCGACATCGAAGCCAGGACCGGCGGCGAACATACCTTCTCGCTGTACTCCAGCGAATACGCCAAGCTGTGGGTGGACGGCAAGCTGGTGCTGGACCGCTGGCGCCAGAACTGGAACCCGTGGCACCACGAGTTCGCCCTGCAGCTGGAGCCGGGCAAGCGCCACCACGTCAAGGTCGAGTGGAACCTGATCGACCCCAGCTACATCGCGCTGCTGCACCGCGATCCGCTGCCGGCGGCCGAAGCCAAGGACCTCTCGCTTTGGTCCGAGGCAGGCCAGATGATCGACTACTACTTCGTCGCCGGCGCCAACGCCGACCAGGTCATCGGCGGCTATCGCGAGCTGACCGGCAAGGCCGTGCTGCTGCCGAAGTGGGCCTACGGCTTCTGGCAGAGCCGCGAGCGCTACAAGAACCAGCAGGAGATGGAAGACGTGGTGGCCGAATACCGCCGCCGCAACCTGCCGCTGGACAACATCGTGCTGGACTGGTCGTACTGGCCGGTGGATGCATGGGGTTCGCACGATTTCGACAAGAAGTTCTGGCCCGACCCGGATGCGATGGTCAAGTATTTCCATGACCACCACACCCAGCTGATGATCTCGATCTGGCCGAAGTTCTATCCCAATACGGATAACTACAAGGAGCTGGCGGCCAAGGGCTACATGTTCACCAAGAACGTGGAAGCCGGCGAGCTGGACTGGATCGGCAACGGTTACCTCAACGCCTTCTATGACCCGTTCGCGGTCGAGGCGCAGAAGATCTACTGGCGCCAGATCAACGAAAAGCTCAACAGCAAGGGCATCGATGCCTGGTGGATGGACGCCGACGAGCCGGATATCCATTCCAACCTCGACGTGGACACCCGCAAGGAGCGCCTGACCCCGAACGCGCTCGGCAGCTCCACCGAGTACTTCAACGCCTATCCGCTGCCGCATACCCATGGCGTCTACGAAGGCGACCGCGAGGCCGACAACAAGCGCGTGTTCATCCTCTCGCGCAAGGGCTATGCCGGTACCCAGCGCAATGCGGTGGCGGTGTGGAGCGGTGACATCGTCTCGCGTTGGGACAACATGAAGGAGCAGATCAGCGCTGGCGTGAACGTCTCGATGTCGGGCCTGCCGAACTGGACGTTCGATATCGGCGGCTTCTCGGTGGAGAAGCGCTACGAGAACCAGGACCCGGCGCACCTGCCGGAATGGCGCGAGCTGCAGACGCGCTGGTTCCAGTTCGGCGCCTTCGTGCCGCTGTTCCGTTCGCACGGCCAGTTCCCGTACCGCGAGATCTGGAACGTCGCCCCCGAAGGCACCCCGTACTACGCCTCGATGGCCTACTACGACCGCCTGCGTTCGACCCTGTTGCCCTACATCTACACCCTGGCCGGTGATACCTATCACCATGACGGGGTGATGATGCGCGGGCTGATGATGGACTTCCCGAACGATCCCAAGGTAGCCGACCTCAACGATGAGTATCTGTTCGGGCCGGCCTTCCTGGTCGCGCCGGTGACCGAGTTCGGCGCCACCTCGCGCCCGGTCTACCTGCCGGCGGGCAGCTCGTGGCTGGATTTCTACAGCGGCAAGCGCTACGAGGGCGGCCAGACCCTCACCGCCGCCGCGCCGATCGAGCGCATGCCGCTGTTCGTGCGTGCCGGTGCCATCGTGCCGACCGGCCCGGTGCGGCAGTACGTCGACGACAAGGCCGACGCGCCGCTGACGATCGTGGTCTACACCGGCGCCGATGGCCAATTCTCGCTGTACGAGGACGATGGCAAGGGCTACGGCTACGAGCAAGGTGAGTTCAGCCGCATCCCGCTGCACTGGGACGAGGCCAAGGGCGAGCTGCGGATTGGCGCCCGCGAAGGCCAGTGGCCGGGCATGCAGGCCAAGCGCACGCTGCAGGTACGCTTTGTGGGCGGTGAACGCGCCGATGCCGGCGAACTGGAGCCCAAGGCCGATGCCAAGGTGCAGTACAGCGGCAAGGCGCTCGTGGTGAAGCGCAAGTAAGGGGAACCCTGGATGGCCTTGGAACTGAGTCGACGCGAACTGTGCAAGGCCATGGGCGTGGGGGCCGCAGCGATTGCTGCGGCCCCCGCGGCGCTGGCGGCCCGGTCGGATGAAAGTCCTCGTCAGGTGCCGCCACCGGTGGCGCCCGAGGGCGAATTGGTGCTGTGGTACGAGCGCCCGGCCACCGAGTGGGTGGAAGCGTTGCCGGTCGGCAACGGTCGCCTCGGTGCGATGGTGTGGGGCGGGCTGGCGCACGAGCGCCTGCAGCTCAACGAAGACACGCTCTACGCCGGCGGCCCCTACGACGCCACCAATCCGCAAGCGCTGGCGTCCTTGCCCAAGGTGCGCGAGCTGGTGTTCAACGGGCGCTACGCCGAGGCCGAGAAATTGGCCGATGAAGGCATGCTCTCGCGCCCGCTCAAGCAGATGCCATACCAACCGTTGGCCGACCTGCTGCTGGATTTCGACCGCGCCGACGGCGCGGCAGGCTATCGGCGTGAGCTGGACCTGGATACCGCCACCGCCACCACGCGCTTCCGTTCGGATGGGCGCAATCATCTGCGCGAGGTGTTTGTCTCGCCCGACGCGCAATGCATCGTGGTGCGACTGAGCACCGACAAGCCCGGTGGCATTTCGCTGCGCGTGGGCGTGGATAGTCCGCAGGAAGGCGAGGTGATCGCCGATGGCGACGGGCTGTTGTTCGCCGGGCGCAATGCCGGCCGCAACGGGATCGAGGGCAAGCTGAGTTTCGCCTTGCGTGTATTGCCGTTGGCCAAGGGCGGCAAGGTCTCTGTGCGCGGTGGCCGCATTCGCGTCGAAGGTGCCGACGAACTGGTGTTGCTGTTGTCTGCGGCGACCAGCTACAAGCGCTTCGACGATGTCAGCGGCGATCCGCTGGCGATCACCGCGGCACAGATTTCCGCTGCTCGCAAGCTGCCCTACGCCAAGCTGCGCGAAGATCATCTGCGGGCGCATCGCACCCTGTTCCGGCGCGTGGCCATCGATCTGGGCCGCAGCGAGGCGATGCAACGGCCCACCGACGAACGCGTACGCGCCTTCGCCGCCGGTGGCGACCCGCAGCTGGCCGCGCTCTACCACCAGTACGGCCGCTACCTGCTGATCTGCAGCTCGCGTGCCGGCAGCCAGCCGGCCAATCTGCAGGGCATCTGGAACGAGCTGATGTCGCCGCCGTGGGAGAGCAAGTACACGGTCAACATCAACACCGAAATGAACTACTGGCCGGCCGAAGCCAACGCACTGCACGAGTGCGTCGAGCCGCTGGAGCGGATGCTGTTCGAGCTGTCCGAGACCGGTGCGCATACAGCGCGTGCGATGTACGACGCACCGGGCTGGGTGGTGCACAACAACACCGACCTGTGGCGTTCGGCCGGGCCGATCGATGGCGCGCAATGGAGCCTGTGGCCGACCGGCGGCGCCTGGCTGCTGCAGCAGTTGTGGGACCGTTGGGACTATGGCCGCGACCTGGCCTATCTGCAGAAGGTCTATCCGCTGTTCAAGGGCGCGGCCACGTTCTTCATCGCCACCCTGGTGCGCGACCCCGGCACCGGGGCAATGGTGACCAATCCATCGATCTCGCCGGAAAACCAGCATCCCTTCGGCGCCGCACTGTGCGCAGGGCCGACGATGGACGCGCAGATCCTGCGCGACCTGTTCGCCCAATGCATCGCGATGGCCAAGCTGCTGGGTGTGGATGCCGAGTTCGCCCAGCAACTGGCCAGCTTGCGCGAGCAACTGCCGCCGAACCGCATTGGCAAGGCGGGGCAGTTGCAGGAATGGCAGCAGGATTGGGACATGGAAGCGCCGGAGATCCACCATCGGCATGTGTCGCATCTATATGCATTGCATCCGTCGAGCCAGATCAACCTGCGCGACACTCCGGCACTGGCGGCAGCGGCGCGCCGATCGCTGGAGATTCGCGGCGACAATGCCACCGGGTGGGGGATTGGCTGGCGCTTGAACCTGTGGGCGCGCTTGCGCGACGGCGAGCATGCGTACCGGATCCTGCAATTGTTGCTGGCGCCGGAGCGCAGTTATCCGAACCTGTTCGACGCCCATCCGCCGTTCCAGATCGACGGCAATTTCGGTGGCACCTCGGGCATCACCGAGATGTTGTTGCAGAGTTGGGGCGGCAGCGTATTCCTGCTGCCGGCCTTGCCGAAGGCCTGGGCACAGGGCGAGGTGCATGGGTTGCGGGTGCGCGGTGCGGCGGCGGTGGACCTGCGCTGGTCCGGCGGGGTGTTGGCCGAGGCGACGTTGCGCAGCGAGAAGGGCGGGCGCTATGAGCTGGTGTATGGCGAGCAGGTGCTGGCGTTCGACTTGAAGGCCGGCAAGGAGAAGCGGGTGCGGTTTGATGGGGGGCGGTTGGTCGCTGCTTAGAGCCCGGTTGCTTTGTTTTTCCGTGCGGCGTCCGGGGCCGTGCCCTTGCCCGGGGGACGCCAAGTACTGCATCCCTGCGTGTCTCGTTGGGCGACGTCCCTGTCGCCCAACGCCCCCGGGCAAGGGCACGGCCCCGAACGCCCGATAGAAGGCCGCGGTGTTTGGGGGGGGCAAGAGCCAGTGCCAGTGCCAGGGCACAATCAATCGTCTGGTGAAGAGCCCCCCTCTGTTGAGGGGGGCGCGGCGACAGCCGCGGGGGAGAGGCAAGGTAGAAGTGGGGGCCCGAAGTTTGCGCAGCAAACTTTGGGGGCGCAGCCCGCGTAGCGGGATGTGTCGCGACAGCCACGGGGGAGAGGCAAGGTAGGCGCCGGGGCCCCAACCTCCGCTTCGCGGAGTTGGGGGCGCAGCCTGCTGCGCAGGCTTCGCGCGCCAGATAACGCAAAAGCCCCGCTTTCGCGGGGCTTTTGCGTTATCTGGCGCTCCCTAGGGGACTCGAACCCCTGTTTTAGCCTTGAGAGGGCCACGTCCTAACCACTAGACGAAGGGAGCGTTTCTAGCCGTGTCCGGCCGAGCGCGTTAGTATAGAGAGCTGATCGCCTTCTCGCAATCCTGTTTAGTTCCCGGGAACCGCCAACATCGAAACGCCAGTTACATCACCGTTTACCCTGCGCGTCATCCCTCGTGACCAGCACACGATCTCGCGTCGCGATATCAGTCCGAATGCGCTGCGTGTGCTCTACCGCTTGCGCGAGGCCGGCTTCGGCGCCTATCTGGTGGGCGGGGCGGTACGCGATTTGCTCGTCGGTGGGCATCCGAAGGATTTCGATATCGCCACCGATGCCACGCCCGAGCAGGTCAAGCAGCAGTTCCGCAATTGCCGCTTGATCGGCCGCCGCTTCCGCCTGGCGCATGTGGTATTTGGCCGCGAGATCATCGAGGTCGCTACGTTCCGCGCCAATGTCGATGATGGCAGTGGCGATCGTGAGCTGGATAACGGCCGCCTGGTGCGCGATAACGTGTACGGCAGCATCGAGGATGATGCGCTGCGCCGCGATTTCACCTGCAATGCGCTGTATTACGCGATCGAGGATTTCTCGGTCCGTGATTACACCGGCGGTTTCGAGGATGTGCAGGCGCGCTTGATGAAGTTGATCGGCGATCCGGAGCAGCGGTATCGCGAGGATCCGGTGCGGATGCTGCGCGCGGTGCGCCTGGCGGCGAAGCTGGGTTTCAGTATCGATGAGGCCACCGCCGATCCGATCCCGCGCCTGGCCGGCTTGCTGAGTGAGGTGGCGCCGGCGCGGTTGTTCGAGGAGTTGCTCAAGCTGTTCCTGTCCGGGCATGCGGTGGCGAGTTTCGAGGGCCTGGAGCATTACGGCCTGTTCTCGACGTTGTTCCCGGAAAGTGGTGCGGCCCTGCGCAGCAATCGCAGCGGGGCGTTGCGGCGGATGTTGCTGGAGGGGCTGCGCAATACCGATACGCGGGTGGCCAACGATGAGCCGGTGTCGCCGGCGTTCCTGTTCGCGCTGCTGCTGTGGCCGGCGTTCTGCAAGACCTTGATCGGGCTGCAGGCGCAGGGCATCCATGCCGAAGAGGCGCAGCGCCGGGCCGCGGACCGGGTCACGCTGCATCAGTTGGAGCGGGTGGCGCTGCCACGCCGGTTCTCGCTGCCGATGCAGGAAATCTGGCTGCTGCAGGCGCGGTTCTCTTCGCGCCAGCGCAAGCGGGTGATGCGCACCTTGACCCATCCACGTTTCCGCGCCGCGTTCGATTTCCTGGTGCTGCGCCAGACCGCATCGCCCGATCATGCCGCCGACATCGCCTACTGGCGCGAAGCGCAGGAAGAGGTCGGCCTGGGTGGGCCGGTGTCGATCGACGCGGAGATGGACGATGTGGTGGAGGGAGCCGCGCCGCGCAGGCGTCGCCGCCGTCGCCGCCGCAGTGGCGGTGCAGGAGAGGGCGGCGGGACCGAGTGAGCGCGCCGGTCCTCGCCTACATCGGCCTGGGTGCGAACCTCGGCGATGCCCAGGCCACCGTACGCGCCGCGCTGGCGGGCCTGGCCGCGCTGCCCCAGACGCGCTTGTTCGCTGCCTCGCGGCTTTATCGCACGCCGGCGTGGGGCCGCCTCGACCAGCCGGCCTTCATCAATGCGGCTGCCGCGCTGGAGACCGGGTTGGCCCCGGAAGCGCTGCTGGATCAATTGCTGGCACTGGAGCGCAGCCACGGCCGCGAACGCCTGGACGGTGAACGCTGGGGGCCGCGCACGCTGGACCTGGATGTATTGCTGTTCGGCGATGCGGTGATCGACAGCCCGCGCCTGCGCGTGCCACACCCGCATCTGCACGAGCGCGCCTTCGCGCTGTTGCCGCTGGCCGAGATCGCGCCGCAGGCGCTGATCCCCGGCCATGGAACGGTGCAGGCCGCATTGGCACAGGTCCAGACGGGCGGTTTGGTCCCGATTGGGTAGATAATGCCGGGCTCATCACCCCACGTCATGAGCTTATGAGTACCCACGCCGACAGCAAGCCCTGGACGGTTCCCGCGTTGGCCGAGGCCAAGCGCGATGGCCGCAAGCTGGTCATGCTGACCGCCTACGACGCCGGTTTCGCCCGTGCCTTCGACGCCCATGGGGTGGACCTGATCCTGGTCGGCGACTCCCTGGGCATGGTGGTCCAGGGCCACGATTCGACCTTGCCGGTCACCACCGACGACATGGTCTACCACACCGCCGCGGTCGCCCGTGGCCTGAGCCGGGCGCTGCTGGTCAGCGACCTCTCGTTCCAGGCCGACGCAACCCCCGAGCGCGCGCTCGACGCCGCCACCCGCCTGCTGCAGGCCGGTGCCGAGATGGTCAAGCTCGAAGGTGCTGGCCACAAGCTGGAGGTCATCCGCTACCTGGTCGAGCGCGAAATCCCGGTGTGTGCGCACCTGGGCCTGACCCCGCAGTCGGTGCTGCGCTTTGGCGGCTACAAGGTCCAGGGGCGGGGTGAGGCGGGCGAGCGCCTGCGCGCCGAGGCCCGCGCCGTGGCCGAGGCCGGTGCCAGCCTGCTGGTGCTCGAATGCGTGCCTTCGCCGCTGGCCGCGCAGATCACCGCCGAGTTGTCGATCCCGACCATCGGCATTGGTGCCGGCCCCGGCTGCGACGGCCAGGTGCTGGTGCTGCACGACTTCCTGGGCCTGGACAGCGGCCACCGCCGGCCGAAGTTCGTGAAGGATTTCCTCGCCGAAGGCGGCTCTGTCGCCGGTGCGGTGCAGGCCTATGCCGCCGCCGTGCGCGATGGCAGCTTCCCCGATGCGGAACACGCTTACGCCTCATGATCGATACCGTCACTGAACTGTCGCGCTTGCGCGAGCTTGTCACCGGCTGGAAGCGCGAGGGCCTGCGCGTGGCGCTGGTGCCGACCATGGGCAATCTGCACGCCGGGCACTTTTCGTTGGTGATGCTGGCGCGCCAGTACGCCGACCGCGTGGTCTCCAGCGTCTTCGTCAACCCGACCCAGTTCGGCCCGAACGAAGACTTCGCCCGCTACCCGCGCACGCCCGAGGCCGACATGCGCGGCCTTGAGGACGCCGGTTGCGATGTGCTGTGGCTGCCGAGCGTGGACACCATGTACCCGCTCGGCACCGAGCTGGCGATGCGCATGCGTGCACCCGGAGTCAGCGACGTGCTCGAAGGCGCCTGCCGCCCGGGTCATTTCGATGGCGTGTGCACGGTGGTGGCGCGTCTGTTCAACCAGGCCCAGCCCGACGTGGCTGCGTTCGGCAAGAAGGATTACCAGCAGTTGGCGGTGATCCGGCAGATGGTCTCGGACCTGGCCTTCCCGATCGAGATCCTCGGCGGCAGCATCGTGCGCGAGCAGGACGGGCTGGCGATGAGCTCGCGCAACCAGTACCTGTCGGCCGCCGAGCGCCCGGTGGCGGCGGTGATCCGCCAGGTGCTGCTGGGACTGCGTGAGGCCTGCACGGCTGGCACCGCGCGCGCGCAGGCCGAGGCTGCAGCGTCGGCACAGCTGGCCGCGGCAGGTTTCGAGGTCGACTACGCAGTGGTGCGCACCCCGGCCCTGACCGAGCCGCCGGACGATGCCTATGCCGGCCCGCGCGTGGCCCTGGTCGCGGCGCGGCTGGGCCGGACCCGGCTGATCGACAACCTCGAGTTCTGAACCGGCGTGGCGGGACCGCGTCGCCCGCCTTCACCTTTCACCGTCCCCGGCCGCTAAACTGCCCGTCTTTCCTACGTGCTGTCCTGCCCCATGCAACTGTCCCTGCTGAAAGCCAAGATACACCGCGCCACCGTTACCCATTCCGAGCTCAACTACGAAGGCTCCATCGCCATCGACGACCTGCTGCTGCAGGCCAGCGGCATCCGCGAGTTCGAGCAGGTGCACATCTGGGACGTCACCAACGGCAGCCGTTTCAGCACCTACGCCATCCGCGCCGAGGCCGGCAGCGGGGTGATCTCGCTCAACGGCGGCGCCGCGCGCCACGTGCAGGTCGGCGACCTGATCATCATTGCCGCCTTCGTCGGCCTGAGCGCCGCTGAAGCCGAGATCTTCAAGCCCGACCTGGTGTACGTGGACGGGCGCAACCAGATCACCCACACCAACCACAGCATCCCCACACAGGCCGCATGACACAGTCCAACGGATTCGACTCGCTGCACTCCCACGCCCAGCGCCTGCGCGGGGCGTCCATTCCCGATCTGCTTGCCGCCGACACCGGCCGGCCGGCGCGGTATGCGAAACGGGTCGGTCCGTTGTACTTCAACTTCGCGCGGCAGAAATACGACAGCGCCGCGCTGGACGCGCTGCTGGCGCTGGCGGCCGAGCGCGACGTGGAGGGCGCGTTCCAGCGCCTGTTCCGCGGTGAGCAGGTCAACGTCACCGAAGGCCGCGCCGCGCTGCACACCGCCTTGCGCGGCGACGCCACCGATGCCCCGGTCGCACGGGAGGCCTATCGCACGGCCGCGGCGGTACGTGCCCACATGGGCGAGCTGATCGAAACGCTGTCGCGTAGCAACGTCACCGACATCGTCAGCGTTGGCATCGGCGGTTCGGACCTGGGCCCGCGCCTGGTCGCCGATGCGCTGCGCCCGGTCGAAGGCGCGCGCTTCCGCGTGCACTTCGTCTCCAACGTCGACGGCGCGGCGATGCAGCGCACGCTGGCCACGCTCGACCCGGCCACCACCGCCGGCGTGCTCATCTCCAAGACCTTCGGTACCCAGGAGACGCTGCTCAACGGCAAGATCCTGCACGACTGGCTGGGTGGCAGCGAGCGGCTGTACGCGGTCAGCGCCAATCCCGAGCGCGCGGCCAAGGCCTTCGACATCGCGGCCGGCCGGGTGCTGCCGATGTGGGACTGGGTCGGCGGGCGCTACTCGCTATGGTCGGCGGTGGGTTTCCCGATTGCCCTGGCGATCGGCTTCGAGCGCTTCGAGCAATTGCTTGCCGGCGCGGCGCAGTTCGACGCGCATGTGCTCAATACGCCGGCGGCCGGCAATGTCGCGGTGCTGCATGGCCTGACCGCAGTGTGGAACCGCAACCTGCTCGGCTGCGCTACCAATGCGGTGATGACCTACGACCAGCGCCTGGCGTTGCTGCCGGCCTACCTGCAGCAGCTGGTGATGGAAAGCCTGGGCAAGCGGGTCAAGCTGGACGGCAGCCCGGTCGACAGCGACACCGTCGCGGTGTGGTGGGGCGGGGCGGGCACGGACGTGCAGCACAGCTTCTTCCAGGCCCTGCACCAGGGCACCAGCGTGATCCCGGCCGACTTCATCGGCACGGTGGTCAACGATGACCCCTACGTCGAGAACCACCAGGCGCTGCTGGCCAACCTGTTGGCGCAGACCGAGGCCCTGGCCAATGGGCAGGGCAGCGACGATCCGGCCCGGGATTACCCGGGCGGACGGCCGAGCACCCTGATCCTGTTCGACCGTTTGACGCCCGAGGCGTTGGGCGCGCTGATCTCCATGTACGAGCACAGTGTCTACGTGCAGTCGGTGATGTGGGGCATCAATGCGTTCGACCAGTTCGGCGTGGAACTGGGCAAGCAGCTGGCCAGCGGATTGCTGCCGGCGCTGCAGGGGCAGGGTGGTGCGGTGAGTGATCCGGTTACCCGGGCGGCGCTGGCGGAGATTGCTGCGCGGTCTGTTTGATTTTGGTTGCTTGTGGTTGAGTGGACGGGCGCTTCGGCGCCCGTTTTGTTTTTGCGGTTGCTGGCGATCGGCTGCTTTATTTTTCCGTGCGGCGCCCGGGGCTGGGCCCTTGCCCGGGGGACGCCAAATACTGCATCCCTGCGTGTCTCGTTGGGCGACGTCCATGTCGCCCAACGCCCCCGGGCAAGGGCCCGGCCACGAACGCCGCACGGAGCAACAAAGCGTCCAAGCTCTACAAACCAGAACCCAAGCGCACCCCTCATCCGCGCACTCGCGATAAATCACTCTGCCGCACTGCAACAATATGCCGGCCAGCGCCACGCGATCATCGACCCTCCAAACCCCCGCCACAACCACGGCAAGCCGACTTTTCCCGCCTCCACGCCCCTATATCTCATTCCGATATACGAATGACGGGAAGCTATAGCGAATCTCATGTTTGACAGCGCTATACAAATCGGGAAGCGTACCGGCGCCGCCGTCGGCGCAACGTCCGACGGCAACCTTTGTATGGAGACTCGCCTCTTGGAAAAGTTGCCTCGTCGCGCGCGGGCGCCGATGTCCCGCCATCTGCTGGCCGCGGCTACCGCTGCCTCGTTGATCCTGCTGGCGGGCTGCCAGCGCGGCGGTGATGCCGCCAAGACCGCCGAGCAGCCGGCGCCAGCGGCGGCCGAGCAGGCCTTCGCCATCCATCCGGACCAGTGGCCGGCGGTGAAGTGGCCGTTTGCCGATGACGCGGCGCTGGAGAAGCGCCTGGATGAGGTCATGGCGCAGATGAGCGTGGAGGAGAAGGTCGGCCAGACCATCCAGGGCGACATCGCCAGCATCACTCCCGACGATGTGCGCAAGTACCACATCGGTTCGATCCTCGCCGGCGGCAGCTCGGACCCGGGCGGCAAGTACAACGCCGCGCCGGCCGATTGGCTCAAGCTTGCCGATACGTTCTACGAGGCGTCGATGGATACCTCGCAGGGCGGCCACGGCATCCCGATCATCTTCGGCATCGATGCGGTGCACGGGCAGAGCAACATCGTCGGCGCGACGCTGTTCCCGCACAACATCGGCCTGGGCGCGATGCGCAACCCGGCGCTGATCCGCAAGATCGGCGAGGTCACTGCCGCCGAAACCCGTACCACCGGCATGGAGTGGACCTTCGCCCCGACCGTGGCGGTGCCGCAGGACGATCGCTGGGGTCGCAGCTACGAGGGCTATTCGGAATCGCCGGAAGTGGTCGCCAGCTATGCCGGCGAGATGGTCAAGGGCCTGCAGGGCGAACCCGGTTCGCCGACCTTCCTGGACGGCAGCCACGTGATTTCCTCGGTCAAGCACTTCCTCGGCGACGGCGGCACCACCGACGGCAAGGACCAGGGCGACAATGTCGCCACCGAGCAGGCGCTGCGCGAGATCCACAATGCCGGCTACCCGCCGGCGATCGCGGCCGGCGCGCAGAGCGTGATGGCCTCGTTCAACAGCGTGCATGGCGAGAAGATGCACGGCTACAAGGCACTGCTGACCGATGTACTGAAGGGCCGGATGGACTTCGGCGGCTTCGTGGTCGGCGATTGGAACGGCCACGGCCAGGTCAAGGGCTGCACCACCACCGACTGCCCCTCGGCGTTCCTCGCCGGGCTGGACATGGCGATGGCCTCGGACAGCTGGAAGGGCTTGTATGAGACCGAGCTGGCCTCGGTGAAGTCGGGGCAGATCCCGATGGAGCGGCTGGACGATGCGGTGCGCCGCATCCTGCGGGTGAAGATGCGCCTGGGCCTGTTCGAGGCCGGCAAGCCCTCGCAGCGCGCCCTGGGCGGCAAGTTCGAACTGCTCGGTTCGCCCGAGCACCGCGCCGTCGCCCGCCAGGCCGTGCGCGAGTCGCTGGTGTTGCTGAAGAACAACGGCGGCACCCTGCCGCTGGACCCGCACAAGCGCATCCTGGTGGCCGGCGACGGCGCCAACGACATGGGCAAGCAGTCCGGCGGCTGGACCCTCAATTGGCAGGGCACCGGCACCAAGCGTGCCGACTACCCCAACGGCAACACCATCTGGGAAGGCCTCAAGCAGCAGATCGACGCGGCCGGCGGCAAGGCCGAGTTGGCCATCGACGGCCAGTACAAGGCCAAGCCTGACGTGGCGGTGGTGGTGTTCGGCGAGAACCCCTATGCCGAGTTCCAGGGCGATATCGCCACCCTGCTGTACAAGCCGGGCGACGACAGCGACCTGGAGTTGCTGAAGAAGTTCAAGGCCGAGGGCATCCCGGTGGTGGCGGTGTTCCTCAGCGGCCGTCCGCTGTGGATGAACCGCGAGATCAACACCGCTGATGCCTTCGTCGCCGCATGGCTGCCGGGTTCGGAAGGCGGCGGCATCGCCGATGTTCTCCTGCGCAAGGCCGACGGCAGCGTGCAGAACGACTTCAAGGGCAAGCTGAGCTTCTCCTGGCCGCGCACCGCGGTGCAGTTCCACAACAATGTCGGGCAGCAGGACTACAACCCGCAGTTCGCCTTCGGCTACGGCCTGACCTACGCCGACAAGGCCGACCAGGCTGCGTTGCCGGAGGAATCCGGCGTCAGCGGCGAGCAGTCCGCCGGCGGCGTGTATTTCAATCGCGGCAAGCCGGCGATCGGCCTGGCGATGCAGTTGTCCAGTGCCAAGCAGTCCGACATGCCGGCCACCACCGTGCCGGTCGCCCTGGGCGATGGCAGCCTGAAGATGAGCGCGGTCGACCACAAGGCGCAGGAAGACGCACGTCGCCTGCAGTGGAGCGGCGCCACCGATGCCCGCCTGCAACTGGTATCGGCCAAGCCAATTGATGTTGCCCGCGAAACCAATGGCGACATCCTGCTGTACGTGACCCTGCGCCGCGATGCCGCCGTCACCGGCCCGCTGTGGCTGGGCGTGGGCTGCGGCGAAGGCTGCTCGGGCCAGGTCGACATTGGCAAATCCGTGGCGGCGTTGAAGGCCGGCGAGTGGCAGACGCTGGCGGTGCCGCTGAAGTGCTTCCAGGCGGCCGGTGCGGACATGACCAAGCTGGTCCAGGTGCCGTACGTGGCCAGCGCGGCCGCCGCCGATGTCTCGTTCTCGCGCATCGCGCTGGGACAAAGCCAGGAAGCGATCGCGGTGGACTGCGCGACGCATTGATTCGGCAATGACGCGCGCGGCGGCCGGGGAGGCGGCCGCGCGCATTCCTTGAACACCATAGAACGCGCCGCATAGCGGCGCATGCAGCCGACGCCGCGCGCGTACGGCCGGGAGAAGTGCAGTGGGTCTGGCGACATTGGATATCGTGATCGTGCTGGCGTACCTGGCCGGCATCTTCGTGCTGGCGCAGTGGGTCTCGCGCGAAAAGGCCGGGCATGCCAAGAGTGCCGAGGATTACTTCCTGGCCAGCAAGTCTTTGCCGTGGTGGGCGATCGGCGCCTCGCTGATCGCCGCGAATATCTCGGCCGAGCAGATCATCGGCATGGCCGGTTCCGGCTATGCCATCGGCCTGGCGATCGCCTCCTATGAGTGGATGGCGGCGCTGACGCTGCTGATCGTCGGCAAGTTCTTCCTGCCAATCTTCCTGCGCAACGGCATCTACACCATGCCGCAGTTCCTGGAGCAGCGTTACGGCAAGTGGATCCGCACGCTGATGGCGGTGTTCTGGCTGCTGCTGTACGTGTTCGTCAACCTGACCTCGATCCTGTGGCTGGGCTCGATTGCCGTCAGCCAGGTCACCGGCATGGACCAGATGCTGGCGCTGTCGCTGATTGGCGTGTTCGCCCTGGTGTACCAGCTCTACGGCGGCCTCAAGGCGGTCGCGTTGACCGACATCGTGCAGGTCACGTTGCTGGTGCTGGGTGGCCTGCTGGTAGCAGGGCTGACCCTGTCGCGCATCGGTGACGGCGCCGGCGTGCTGGCCGGCTTCAAGCAACTGTGGAATGCGCATCCCGAGCACTTCCACATGATCCTGTCCAAGGACAACCCGTTCTACAAGGATCTGCCGGGCCTGAGCGTGCTGCTGGGCGGCCTGTGGATCATGAACATCAGCTACTGGGGCTTCAACCAGTACATCATCCAGCGCGCACTGGCGGCCAAGAACATTGGCGAGGCGCAGAAGGGCATGGTATTCGCCGGCTTCCTCAAGCTGCTGATGCCGGTGGTGATCGTGGTACCGGGCATCGCCGCAGTGGTGTTGGCGCCGGACCTGCCCAAGCCCGACCAGGCTTATCCGACGATGATGCAGTTGCTGCCCACCGGCATCCTTGGCCTGGTGTTTGCGGCCCTGGTGGCCGCGATCGTGGCCTCGCTGGCTTCGAAGATCAATTCGGTGGCGACGATCTTCACCCTGGATTTCTACGCCAAGTTCCGCCCGCAGGCCGAGCAGAAGCAACTGGTGCGCGTGGGCCGGATCGTGGCGGTGTTGGCGGTGATCATCGGTATCCTCACCGCTCGCCCGCTGCTGGGTAGTTTCGACCAGGGCTTCCAGTTCATCCAGGAATTCACCGGCTTCTTTACTCCGGGCGTGGTGGTGATCTTCATGCTCGGGCTGTTCTGGAAGCGCGCCAACGAAGCCGGCGCGCTGACCGCGGCGATCGGTTCGGTGATCCTGTCTTTCGCGTTGAAGCTGGGCTGGCCGTCGTTGCCGTTCATGGACCGGGTCGGGATCGTGTTTCTGGCGGCGTTGGTGGCGGCGGTGGTGGTGTCGTTGTTGACGCCGGCGCATCCGGCGCGCGATTTGATCCGAACGGATGATGTGCGTTTTGCGACGCCGGCTTCTTTCAACATTGGCGCAGGGATCGTGATCGTGATCCTGGTGGTGTTGTATGGGGTGTTTTGGTGAGCCGGCGCTAGAGCGGAAGCCGAAGCCGAAGCTTATCGTTCGGTTTTTATCGGCGGCGCCCGGGGGTAGCCCCCTTTCGGGACACGCCGTGAATACATCCTTGTAGGCTAATCGGCGACATCCATGTCGCCGATTGTCCCGAAAGGGGGCTACCCCCGGACGCCCATTAGCTTGGTCTTGTGGGGGAGAAAGAGCGCCCTCATCCGGCCCTGTCGGGCCACCTTCTCCCGCAACGGGAGAAGGACAGCAGAGGCTGTCGGCGATCAATTGCAGTTTGCGACATGCTTGCCCCCTTCTCCCGCTGGGAGAAGGTGCCGCGGCAGCGGCGGATGAGGGTGCTTTTTCTCTTCCCCACAACCCGCGCTGATCTATCGGGCGTTCGGGGGCTGACCCTTTCCGGGACAATCGGCGACATGGATGTCGCCGATTGGCCTTGTATGGTGAATCCGTCCGCCGAAGTCGCTCTTCGGTAGACGGGCTGCCGGACGCCGCAATGAGCCTTTGGCCTTTCAGCCTGCCGTGTAGATAAGCGCCGGCGGTCCGCTTTTCACTTGCGAGAGATCGAACAGTATCTTTGGCCCACCCCAGGTGGAGCCCGCATTTAC